>ERZ1066122.8-NODE-8-length-293449-cov-57.141601_pt1 | contig 293449 bp, 248 predicted proteins | sample MGYA00382769_ERZ1066122 | MGnify/ENA primary metagenome ERZ1066122 (study PRJEB33369, sample SAMEA5778352) | biofilm metagenome | biome: Industrial cooling water; feature: Water cooling tower basin; material: Biofilm | place: United Arab Emirates | collected...
GGAAGTAGTATTCCCCTAATCTAACCTAACCCACCACAACTTGATGCACTACCAAATCTGAAACCTATCACTAAAAAGTGACAAACTGGTGTCAGTCTGCTTGAAAGCCGACAATTGCTACTTTATCTGCTTGAATGACAAAAGTATTGGGAATTGAAACGAAAGCTAGTACTACAGTTGTAGGTTGCTAGAATAGACGTGTATTCAGCGGTACAAGCATTCTTTTGTGACTCTTTCAATTCATTCGATTCAAACCACATCATCAACTTCAATTTCAACTGAAGACATCGAACAATGGGGGATCGTGTTGAAACAGCTGCATCAACGGTTAGCTTCTTATTTCAAACGAGTGGAAACAAAACAGTAGGCTCAGGCATACCTGCATGGAATAATCAATGGGCATCCGTGGGTTGGGTGAACCAATCTCGATGATCGGAATCTTGAAGAAACAGGGTGAGTGTCTGCATAATCTAATGTTCTTGAGCCGTTGTTGTAATGTGGTCAGTTGAAGGTATTTTATGCCGCTGCCTTCTCGATTTCGTCCCAACAAGGGAATCGTTCTCCTGAGTTTCCTGAGTCTTGGAATCTTGGGTTTCGGCTGGCTTTACCTGAGCCAAGCAGTAACCAGCTTAGTGACGGTAGACGCTCAAAGTGGGAAAGTACTGTGGTCTACTCCTTTTGACGACGTGGCACCAATACGAAGAATCATCACTCGTAAAGGTCAAGTGTATATCCTGGCAGCTTCTCGCAAAGGAATCTGCGGTAATTGGTGCATCTTTCCTCCACCTGACGTACCAGGCATCACCGAAGTCACAGCATTTGACGCTGTATCGGGTAAGCAATTGTGGCGAGTTAGAACTAGGAGTAATAACTTAGATTGGGCAGATATTCAGGTCACTGAGAACTCAGTGTTGCTGAAGACGGATCAGCTCACGGCACTTGACCCAACCAGTGGGCGGACTCAGTGGAGTGTCCCTCTCCCCCCAAACTCCCCAAGCCCCTATGAGGGGGCACCATCATTTAATCCTAATTTGGTTGTGAGCGGCGATCGAGTGGCGCTGCTGCGAGTGTCAGAAATGCCGGATCAGCGGACTTCAAGGGCTTTGGTAGAGACGTGGCAGAAAACGACAGGCAAGCAGCATCAGGCGTTTACGCCGACATCACCATCTGTAGTCGGTCTAGATGAGGCTTCACTGGCTGCCACCGATGATACAATCCTGCTGTTTCTGCCTGGGCAGACCCCTAAAATTTTTGGCTATGCACCAGAGACTGGTAAGCTGAAATTTAGCATTACAACACTGGTTAGGCAAGGATATTCGATCCAAGATTTTTACCGAAATCTTTTGTTCAGTGGCTCCACCATCTATCAATATATTTACAACGGTCCTAACCAGGGTAAACCGGTAATCTCAGTCGAAGCCTACGATGCGAACACAGGCAAATTGCGCTGGCAGATGCCAATTTCCGACTCGCGCTGTGTTGATTTTGGAGCTGTGCCCGGTGGATTTTACTTTAGTTGCTACAGCCCCTTCTCTTTCAGCACGGCTTACCTGAAATTTCTAGATGAGAACACAGGGCAACAGCAGTGGATGAAACGCTTTCCAGAAGAGAAATGGTTAAGTTTGACATCCAATTATAACTCGTATCCCTCGCTGACGAGGTTTCACGGGTATAACGTGACCTTAGATGCGATCGTTGCCAGCGTACAAACTAGAGTTGATGCAGAGAGACAATCGACTCGCTTGGTGGTGTTTGCAAAAACGGATGGGCGCGAGGTGTGGAGTGGCGATTTAGATAAGATTTCGCTATACGGGGCGGACGGCGATCGTGTTTTCCTGCGTACCGAAGTTCCGCGTCTGTCCAACTTAGGAATCCGGTTCTAGAACCAGTCTCTGTTAGCCTAAGCAAGCCTGTTTCAGGCTATCATCTCAGCAGTAATAGAACTTGCATCGATGAGATGGCATGGTGTAGCTGCGATCGTCACGATAACGTGTTCTATGAGTTTATAGCTATGGTCAGAACACTTAGGACATATCAAATGGCTGAACTGCCGATTCTGGGTAGGTGTTCTGACGCGCCTCGTTCGACTGAGGCTTCGACGATGAGCTCAGCCGAATCGCACTCACGCCGAAGTCTGCCACGTTTCACATGGCGACGGCTATAACTGACTAACTTGATGCTAAACCGCTTGCAATCGCCACTGTTGCTTGATGCACAGCCCTAGATATGTCCTCTGCTAAGTCTTCATGAGCGACCGCACGAGCCAGCATTAGCCCTCCAGTCAGTAACGATAGAATTGTCCATGCCAAATCACGCTGCTCGGATTCATGCGCTACTTTAAGTCCTGCTGCGATCGCTCCGTGTAATTTGAGCAATTCTCGTTCATAGCCTTTGCGAACCCGATCGCTGGCACGAATGACTTCTCGGTTGCTGGACGCTTTGCATTCACCAATTGCGCGATGTACAACGCGACCAAGTTTGGCGTGAATGGATTTTCTGATGCCCTCAGACAAGAAGTATCGCGTCACAAGATTCGCGTCACCATTGTTGAACCTGGCATTGTGGCAACTGAATTGACGACTCATATCACAACTGAAGAAATCAAAGAACGCGAACAGAAGCGATTACAAACGATTCAGGCGTTACAAAGCGAAGACATTGCAGAGGCGATCCTCTACGCTGTCACCCAGAAACCCCACGTCAACGTCAACGAAATTCTCAGATGTCGTGACCCGTGAAATTATTGGTTGTCATATCGGAGACCGTTCTACCCAGTCGGTACAAGCGTTGTGGAATTCTCTTCCGCGTCGTTACCGGCAATATGCACGCATTTATACTGACCACTGGGAGGCTTATGCTGGTGTGCTACTGAGCAAACGACATTTTGCAGTGGATAAAGATTCTGGTTTGACCAGTCAGATTGAGCGGTTGAATAACACGTTGCGTCAACGGATCTCACGCTTGGTGCGACTGGGTTTATCGTGCTCGAAAAAACTAAAAAATCACATCGGAGCAATTTGGAACTTCATCCATTATTACAATCAGCAAATTCGAGAGAAACTGCAACAAGAATAGAAGGTCTCTTTTTCTCTATCCTTTATGGAATAGCACTACCGCTCGCTCTAACGCCGTGTCAAAACTACATTCAACCCAAAGTGAAAGGTCATAGTATGAATGAAACTGCCGTTTCAACAGATATATGCCTTCCAGCAAAATGACATTTATTTCCTCAAAATTATAGGTGTGTTTTCGGTACTCCGTGGCAGTTTCTTCAGCAAAATCTGCTTCAATGCAAATTGAGCGGTGATCACGTAACGTAAAGACTAGTTTGGCAAATAACTCATCAAAGCGAGTTGCATGACGATAAAAATGCTCGGCTGGGTTCGTCCTACTAAAACGCTTTTTAGGTAGATTCAGCCATCCATCAATATTGATATTGGCTACCCGTAGATCCTGCTGTAAAAGCATCGCAGCAATTTTTCTTGCAAGGTAACCCTTTCCAGAGCCATCAACCCCTGAAATTGCCACTAGCATAGCTTGCTTATTTGGAATTAATGTATGCTTAGCGATAAGCATCTCAAGAGCAGCATCAATATCAATCATTTCTCGATAATGAGATTCCGCGTGTTGTGCGGGAATTTATTGCTCAGCAATTAGGGGCTAATTGCATCTCATAACAGCAACCCTTCAAGTACCCCAATATGTCAGCGTCCCGCTGACATATTGGGGTACTAACATGTGTTTTCAGGCTATCGGTGCAGACGGGAAACTGCGCTTGCCAACTTCTTCAGCCAGTTCTGCCGCATTCGCCAGGTTAATTCACAAATAGTCCCCTGAGGCTGGTTGGGGTAGCGATCGAACCGTCCTCTTAGAGCATCGGCGATCGCCCGTGCCTGTAGCGTTCCCTGTCCCGCATATAGCCCGTTAGAGGTCTGAGGAATTCCGGGGCCATTATCAATCACCCGTAACACATACCAACCCGATTCAACCGCACACATCACATCGAGGCGGGTTGCCCCCCCGGCATGTTTCCCCACATTGAAGAGGGCTTCGTGGAGAAATAAGCACAACCCCCGCTTTTGCTCCACACTGTATCGATGGGATTTCAGAGGCTCAAAATTAGGTGGAATAAACGTGCGGATGGTATTAAACCCCGGAAGTTGTTCAGCGCGAGTATGGTTGTACACCTGATACAACAATTCAGTCACAGGTGCCTGTAGATCTAATACGAGATCACCACGCAAATAGAGTTGAGTGTACTGACTTGAGAGATCATGGCGCATGTGTTCAAAAATCTGCCGCAAGTCATCATTGAGCAAGCGCAACTGTTGTCCTAACTGCTCCGACGACAGTTCTGCCTCGCCTAAACTTCTGAGAATTACTGCCAAATATTGCAGGGGACCGTTATGCACCGCTTCGTAGGTGCGCTCAATGGTCAACCGCCGCTGCTCCAGTTCAAATCGCAAATCGCGATCGAAAAATGACGTGATTAATCCTGCCCCAGATAAGGTCAATAAAGTAGGCACGATCGGGAGCCACAATCCCATCATGATCAGCAGCATGTAGCACATCAGAGTTAGGAGAATCCCTGCAACGATAAGGCTCACCAGGGTCTTCCACGGCGACTGAAGTCCAATCCCCAAAACAATTCCAACCATGCCCCAGACGATAATCCAGAGATACTCCCAGACTTCCGGCAGATATCGGATCGGTGAAGTTCCTTGCAAAACTGTATCCACGATCTGTCCGACGGTATAAGCATGAGCCTCAACACCGTAGATCAGTTGATTGGCGGGCATGGGTGTGCTGAACAAGCGAGAGCTTAACGTTTCTCGGAGCGCAGAGGTAAAGAAAATGTCTTTAATGCTGGAAGCCGTCATCCCAATGATGACAACATGATCTTGAATCAAACTCGCAGGAACTTTTTTTTGGAGAATATCTCGCAGTGAAAGCACCCGGATCATGCCCTGACTGCTACAGAAGTTGAGCATGAATTGATTGCCATTGGCATCGGCTTGAATGTAACCACCCGAGTTTGGTTGAAATCGAGGTAGCACGGTGTTACCAAAGCGCAGCGGATCACTTGCCCGATCGCCATGCTGGAACGGGACTCCCCGTGTTGCCAAATGCATTTGGGCTAATTTCAATGGGAGTGAGTATTTCACCTCGCCTTCCCAGGTTGGACTGGCTAAAATGGCTCGCCGCAACTTGCCATCCCCATCCACAATCACATCAGCAAAGCCGATGCGATCGGGCGGCAAATTGGGTGGCGGTTTGACATTCAAAGTGGGTTCTGAATTTAGGGCAACTTCTGTACCAACGAGATTTGGAATGGATTGAAATGCCTGCACCAAAGCCGCATGACCCGGTTCGATCGGGACATCGCGAAATAGATCTAATCCAATTACGGTAGGACGATAGGCGTGCAGAATGGTTAGGGCGGCAGCAAGATCGCGATCGCGAATTGGATAGCCTCCTACTAACTGTAGGTCCGCTTCATCAATGCCCACAACCACCACGGGTGAAGTATCGCGACGGGATGGACAAACGTGAGAAAGAGAGTCAAATGCCATCCATTCTTGAACTTGCAGAACTCCACTCAAGCGAAGCACAACGACTAAGCTGAGGATGATAGCACCGGGTAGCACAATCTCCCGTAGAAATCTCGTTCGTTGTCTGGTATTACGCCAGAAGTTTGTGGTCACAACTTGCCCTATTCATCACACCGCTTGGATTGTATCGTTTTGCAAGTTAATGGATCAGTCCATCTTTTCTAGCCGCGAGTTCGATTTGCACCCGCACATCCATATCTGGATCATCGACAACGCCCATCGCATCCTGAATCCGAATCCAGTAATTGCGTAAGGTGCGTTCCCCAATCCCCATGCGTTCTCGAATGGCGCGATCGGATAGTCCCTGTTGAAATTTCAACTTCAGCACCTCCAGCCACTTGCTATCCAGTTCTGGACGCGATCGCACTTCTGGCGGTAGGGCAATTGAGCCTCGCAGCGACAAATCAGCCAACTTCAACATCTCTCGAATCGGATGAGATTTGTCCATTGCTGCAAATCCTCCCTCATAGACATTGATCATGGGCGTTAATCGCACTAACGGTTTGATATTTGTACTTAGTACCAAAATATTTGGCTTCTGAGTGGAGGCACACTGCATTAACGCTTCTAACCACCGGACTCCCACTTCAGGACTGGCAGTTGCACCGATGACCTCTGGCAAACTCAAATCGACCACAATCAACGTGGGATGGAACCGTTCGAGCAATTGTTGAGCAGTCCGGCAAGCTTGAGCCGTTAAGACATCGACGCTTGGATATTGCTGTTTGAGTGCAGGTACAGTCCCTTCTAAAATCGCCTCGTGGTCATCTACGACCAAAAATCGTTGTTTTTGGGGCTGTGGGTTGACCTGACTCATGGAAGTCCTTTTGGATGTGTGACTGTTCGGCGATCGCACTAAAAAACGATTCAAAATCAATCTACGATCATTAAACACTTTGTAGACCCTGCTGCGTCAACAGCCATTCTGATGATCGGGGTTGTTCACCGCCCAAAAACTGCTCATAGAGTGCAACGGACGCAGCACTACCAATCACCAGGGGCGATCGCTGATGAATGGAGGTTGCCTGAATATCGAGTATCCGCTGCGTTCCGGTTGTGGCTTTGCCTCCCGCCTGTTCCATGACAAAGGCTAAGGGCGCACATTCGTAGAGTAACCGCAGTTTGCCATCAAGGTGGTGCTGCGTGGGTGGATAGAAATAGATGCCGCCCTCTACCAAACTCCGATGCACATCGGCAACCAGTGCTCCACTGTAGCGCAAAGAAGACGGTGATTTGTCAGGCTGTCCGTGGTTGAGAGCTTGAACAAACGTTTGAATCTGAGGCGACCAGTTCTGAGCATAACTGAGATTCGCACTGTAATATTTGCCGATCGCAGGACACCGAATATCTGCCTGTGATAGCAAAAATTCTCCCAGGCTTGTATCTAGGGTGAAACAATCCACCCCGCAACCATAGGTGAAAACTAGAACGGTACTCGTCCCATAGAGAACATAACCGGCTGCAACCATTTCACTCCCACGCCGCAGCAAATCAGTTTCTACGTTACAACACCCCTCCTGGGTCACGCGCTGGTATACCCCAAAAATGGTGCCCAACGCGCCAGCACTGTCGACATTAGACGAGCCATCCAATGGATCGATACAAAGAATATAAGGTGTACTATTTCGACAATCCAGAAATTGCGGCTCCTCTAACTCTTCTGAGACTAAAGCAGCCACTAAACCTGTATCTGAAAATGCCTCAATAACGGTTTGATTACTAAATACATCTAACTTCTTTTGAGCATCACCTGTGGCATTTTTTTCGCCGACTAAGCCCAATTGTCCCACCAGTGCGGCTCGACTAATCTCACGCGCCATAATTTTGGCGGTATAACCAATTTGTCCGAGTAAGATCGATAACTCGACTGGAGTTTTGAATATGGATTGCTGCTGCCAAAGGTAGCGATCGAGGGTAATAGCTTGGGTAATCATTGCTGCGGTACGACTGGAATAGGATTAGTTTGCAACCTATTCGCCTGTGCATGGATGAAGATAACCGCAAAGTTTAGAGTCAAGTTTGCGATCGCCCACGACAGTCATTCAAAGCCGTTTCACAATCCTGCAAACCACTCATACCCCTGATCTTCCCAATACCCCTTCATCGGCATCAACTCGTTCAAGAAGGTGATTTGAGTGACCCATTTACTTTGTTTGTAACCCAGCTTAATCGGCGAGGCGAGGCGGAGGGGCGCACCATTATCGATCGACAGTGGTTGTCCGTTCTTTTGGTACACCATCAATGTTTGCGGGTGTAAGGACGACGCGAGATCCCAACTTTCGTAGTACCCGTCTGCTGATTTGAAGTAGACATATCGCGCCTCCGGCTTTGGTTGCACGATCGTTGCTAGCTCCTGCAACCGCACGCCGCCCCACTGAACGATCGCCGCCCAACCTTCAACACACACATGACGAATCACCATTGAAGTCAAGGGCAGTTTTTGGATCTCCGCCAGACTTAATTGCATCGGATGCTGGACTGCTCCATCAATGGTCAAGCGAAATTGGGCTGGATCAATCTGGGGTGTCGTGTCAAAGGTGTTGATCAATAGCTTGTCGGGTTCGATCGCACTCACTGGAAACTCCGGCACCGGTTTTTGCGACAGCATCAGGGCTTCGATCTCTTGATTTAGGGGTTCGGCGAGTTGTCCAACCTGTTGGCTAAACGATTGAGACGCGCAACTATTCAAGAGCAAACCGACTCCTGACAAACTAGACCATTGCAGCAGTTGGCGACGAGTGAGATGGTGAGGCAAATTCAGACTCATAGTAAAAGAATTAGAAAAACATCGATTTGACTAACCGCATACTTCCAACTCTCAGGGCCAGGAGAGAATGAACTAGAGTAAAAGCCAGCACAATTGGCACCGTAATAAAATGCACCGTACGGAGAGTTTGCCAATCACCAAATAAGGCCGCGAGCCAATGCAGTTGAGCGGGTTTGTACATAGCTAACCCACTGGCGATCGCGAGGAGTAAAATCGGGACGATCGCCGTATACACGAATCGATGCCAGGCATAATTCCGGCGCTTTTCGTTCTGGCTCACTCGGATTGCTTTGAGGTCGCTACTGCTAGCAAATCGATTCTGCCAGCGTCGCGTAATCAAGATAAACAATCCATAGCCCAACAGATTGAGGGAATAAATCCACATCACGGTAAAATGCCAATCACGCCCGCCTGCTAACCAACCTCCCAGCAGTAGAAACTTGGGGAAATCCCACCCCGCGCGACCTCCAAAGACTGGATTCGCATTATAAATTTGCAACCCACTGCCGATCATCAAGATCAAGCTGATGATATTGACCCAGTGAAACGCTTTTGCCAGAAGTGCCTGACTGGGTAATTTGGATTTTCGTTGGCTGGTGGTGGTCATAGAATTTAATTATGATATAACGATGCAAACTGTTGCTTGAGTTGATTTAATTTGGGCAAATCATGGATGACAACGTAGGGGTGATTCGGATTTTTGGCGATGAAGTTTTGATGATACCCTTCTGCGGCATAGAATTTATTTAAGGGCGTGAGTTGAGTCACGATCGCTTTTGAAAAGACGCGAGCTTGATTGAGTTGTTGAATGTAAGCCTGAGCGACTCGTTTTTGCTCCGGATTTGAGAAAAAGATAGCCGATCGATATTGAGAGCCAACATCGGGACCTTGCCGATTCAATTGAGTCGGATCATGGGCGACCGAAAAGTAAACCTTGAGCAACTGACCATAGGAAATCTTTGACGGGTCGTAAGTAATTTTGACAGCCTCTGCATGTCCAGTTTGCCCAGAACCAACCCTTTCGTATTGAGCCGTGTTTGCACTGCCCCCGGAGTAGCCAGAAACTACGTTAGAAACTCCTTTGAGATGCTCAAAAACAGCTTCTACTCCCCAGAAACAGCCTCCCGCCAGCACCAAAGTCTGCTCACCTTTAGCGGTAGACTTTGGCATATCGATCGCTGGGGATGGAAACGTTCCTTTCATCGAAGCAGAGGTGCTGCTCATTGGGCTAGAGCGAACGAGATAGGAGAAGCCAACGACTGTTGCCAGCGCAGTTAGCGAAATCAAAGAAATCGATCGCACAAGATGACGGGCAAGTGAAAGATTAAATTCCATCTGAATCAAACTCCTTGAGGATTGGGTTAGAGCGGAAAATTTGGGAAGAACGGGGCAAACCAGAGTTGAACTTGGACATCCCAGCCCAATAAAATTGCGATCGCAGTGGTGATAATGATGATACCTCCCACCCGTTGTAGCACCAGACTATGGGCACGTAACTTGAGTAACCGTTGGCTAAAGGTTCTGCCACCGTAGGCGATCGCTAACAACGGGATCGCGGCTCCTAGTCCGTAGGCAACCAGTAGCCCAAAGGCGCTGATGACTTCGTGATTAACAGCAGCCAGAACTAAAATCCCGCCGAGTACAGGACCAGCACAGGGAGTCCACAGTAATCCCAGTTGAGTTCCCAACCAAAACTCTCCCGATAGTCCAATGCGGGCAGGTTCTCTAACCCATTTACCAAATGGTAGATAACTTAATACTCGATAACTCCAGTTTGGGAAAATAGCTAGCCACCCCAGACCTAATAAAAGGGCGATCGCGCCATATCGGAGCACATTGACCAATCCAGTAAACCAGCTTGCAGTCACTCCCAGTAAGCTGCCAGCAAAGGCAAATCCAGCCACTAATCCAGCGACTAATGCAACTGGACCATAGGGATGAGACTGGAGCGATCGACCCACTAAGATCGGTAGAATTGGCAGGATACAGGGAGAAAGAATTGTCAAAACTCCACCTCCGAATGCCAGCCCAATAGATAAGGTCGAAGCTGACATTCTCTCTACCCCAGCAGTTTCCGAATGGTTTGTTCAGTGATGTCGTAAGCCCCTTCACCAATATGATCGTACCGCATGACTCCCTGACGATCCGCCAGGAATAGATGAGGCCAGTACTCGTTGTTGTAAGCCTTCCAGGTTGTGAAATTGTTATCCAGCGGGACAGGATAAGTAATTTGATGTTGCTGCAATGCCCGCTTGATGTTGTTGACATCTCGCTCAAAAGCAAATTCCGGTGTATGGATACCAATCACCCGTAAACCCTGACTGGCATACTGCTGATGCCAGCGAACAATGTAAGGCAGAGTGCGCTGGCAGTTGATGCAAGCAAAGGTCCAAAACTGCACCAAAACAACATTTCCCTTGAGAGCGGCAACGGTTAATGGCGCAGAATTCAACCACTGACTGATGCCCTGAAATTCAGGCAATGGCTTGCGATTGGCAGCCAGAGCAGTCATTGCTCCAGAGTTTGAGGTCAAAACAGGATCTGTAGTCGGGGGAACATCAGAACTTGCAGGACTCAAATCAGCCTGACGAGAACGCATTCCAAATGCCGTTGCTACCCCGACTCCAGCAAGTCCTAATCCCAAATAAAGCAGGTGTCGCCTGTGCCGTGAGAGTTGATTCATTGATTTGATTCCCAGATGTCACACAACCAGCGATCGTGAACCTTGGCAGTCTCCTGTGATCCCGACATTTCAACTCGGTTAAAACTACTTCTTGGTATCATTCTTCATCGCATCACCTTTCATCGCATCACCTTTCATCGCATCACCTTTCATGGCATCACCTTTCATGGCATCACCTTTCATGGCATCGCCTTTCATCGCATCATCCGCTTTCATCGCGTCACCCGCAGGTGATGCACTGGGAGCAGCTTGATTAGTCCCTGTAGAGTTGCTAGAGCAGGCTGTTACAGTAGTTGTCAATATCAAACCAGCAATTAAGACCAAAGTTTTCCAGTTCATTCTCTACGACTCCTAAGATTAATTTTGACGAGGATCTACCCATAGCAAAACGGGCGAATATAGCTTTGGTCAGAACGTTTAGGACAAGGAAAAGCTGTAAAGCCAATACTGAGCAAGGATTCTGACTCACCGTGTTCGGCTGAACGGACTTCGAGTGAACCTCAGCCGAACTCCTCACACTAAAGTTTCGCCACGTTACACATGGTTAGGGCTATCAATCAGGGAGAAATGTTGTTCTTCCTGACCAGCCAGAAAAGATTTAAGACTAAACGGAGACAACACATTGTCTAGAGGCACCTGGAACTTTACTTCTAAATCATTTCAAACGATGCCAAGATCTCTCTAAAACCAAGCTTAATATTGAATAAGTTTATCCTAAACACCTTCTCAGATAAGCCTTAACACCTTCTAATATAGCTTTGGTCAGAACACTTAGGCCATGGAAAAGCTGAAAAGCCAATGCTGGGTATGCACTCTGACTCGCTTTCGCCACATTACACATGGCTACAGCTATACTTCGTGCCAATCGCTATACTCAAGTGAATAAAGAAAGTCTCGCGACCAAGTGCTGATTACTGCTGAGACCAGTAACGGCAAGCAATTGCGAGACTTTAAGATTTATGTGATGGAGAAACTATAGAAAGACATCATTTAGCGGCTCGCGCTCCCACTATTTTTGAGGGAAGCGTATCCGATCGTTGCATTTGCCATCCGACACCAAATCACAACAGATTTGTAGTTCGCAACATTGATCGAGTCAGGGATGGGGTAACGCTGAGAGCCGCTAATCTTTTGAAGTTTACCCAGGTTGATAAATTGTCCTGGATTGCTGTAGGTTTTTGGGGGCGTAGCACCTGGCTCCAAAACCACGTGTAAATCAGGAGCCTGATTCGTGGTTTTGAAGGCGCTATCAATTTCCAGAAACCGATGCTTACCATTTGTAACAATCCGAGCCGTTCCCGATGTAGGCGCTTCGGCTTTCACAAAAGTCCCTGTAAAGGCTACAGCCGAACTTTTTTGGGCAACTATTGTATGGGTAGATGAACCTGAAGAGTGATCCAGCTGAGGCAATGCTTGGGCAACGCGAATTGCTCCACCGGCGATCGCCAAAGTCGAAACTAGGACAGGAATAAATTTCAGGTGCTTGACGGTTAGCTGGTTGAAATGATTTTGCATAAGTGACCTACAGTTGAGAGATGAAGGAATTGCGTAGCACGATACATTTGGTAATATCGTAGACCCGTTTAGTATCTCTTGGTTGAAGCTTGATCGGAGCAAAGTTAAGAACTAACTTAGTTCTTATTAATCTCAACTGATCCTTTACTTTAAGTTCCTTGTAAGAGAAGTTTGCACTTAATTTTATGTTTATCTTCATCCACAAACTAGCTTTTAGTGAGGAATACTAACCTTAAGAATTGGCTCATTGCATTAATTTAAGAGCCGCATTTTAACTTGATTGATTTTTTTGGAGAGCCAATATGACACAACGAGTCCAAGAGATTCTCAGTTGGTACGGGAGTGATAATCCGGGCACACTCACTAACCTGGCACGTTTGATGAATCACGGCACATTAGCGGGCACTGGGAAGTTAGTGATTCTGCCAGTTGATCAAGGCTTTGAGCATGGACCTGCCCGTAGTTTTGCAACGAATCCACCGGCCTATGATCCTCGCTATCACTTTGAACTGGCAATTGCAGCGGGTTGTAATGCCTATGCTGCGCCCTTGGGGTTTTTAGAAGCTGGAGCACGAGAGTTCGCTGGACAAATTCCCCTGATCTTGAAAGTGAATGATCATGACCTACTGCTGGATGAAAAGGACCCCAGCCAAGCCTTGACGGGTAGCGTTGATGATGCGCTGCGATTAGGATGTGTGGGCATCGGATTTACAATTTATCCAGGTTCGTCCCATCGGTTTGAAATGTATCAACAAATTCGGGAATATGCTGAAGCAGCAAAGCGACATGGGTTAGTCGTCGTGATCTGGTCTTATCCGCGGGGTTCAGGCATCAGCAAACCGGGAGAAACCGCGATCGACATTACAGGCTATGCAGCCCATATTGCCGCGCAACTGGGGGCGCACATCATCAAGGTCAAGCTACCGAGTGACCAGGTTGAGCAACTTGCCGCTCGTAAGGTTTATCAAGAAGCCGCAATCCCGATCGCCACATTAAGCGATCGAGTCAAACATATTGTTCAATGTAGTTTTAACGGACGACGAATTGTGATTTTTTCCGGTGGTGCAACTCAAACCGACGACGTTCTGTTAGACGAAATTCGCGCGATTCAGGCAGGGGGAGGGTTTGGCTCCATCATCGGACGGAACTCATTCCAGCGCCCTAAAGCTGAAGCGTTGGAATTGCTTAACCAGATCATGGAAATTTATCAAGCAGAAGCTGTGGTGCGATCGCCAGTGCTAGTGTGAACTATTTCCTTATCCGCCCTCACCCTAAATCCCTCTCCTAGCATTAGGTCTCTACCGGGGGACTTCCCCCCGCTCCCCCGCTTCGTGGGGTCCTAACTCCCCCACTCCCCCCGAAAGAGAGACTCTGAAGCACCCTCACATCACTGATGAGACGTTGTTAGACAATCCCCGACACCCTGACGGGATTTATCCAACAGCGTCTCAACCTCAGACTCTCGCCGAGGAGACAATCTAGCTTCTGGAGGGGGTGTGGGGGACGCAGCCGTCCTCCACATCGGGGGGTTTGGGGGGCTGCCACCCAAGCGGTTAATTCTGGTTTTTATTCCAGTTTTGGGCTACCGCAGGACTTGTGTGTATACAGTAGCCCAAAGTTGGAAAAAGGGGCTAGGGCTTTGTCGTGAGACATTCGGCGAGCGTTCAGCCGAAAGGGATGAGGGCAAGGTGTTCAGTGATTTGCTGCCCAAACAGCGGCTCCCCAAAGAGCCGTTTTGTCGTTCAGAATCACTTGAATGGGGATGGCTTCCAGGAGCGATCGCATCCGTCCTTTCGCCATAAACGCATCAACAAATGTAGTTGAACCCTTGAGTTTTTCAATCAATTTAGGTGCAATACCGCCCCCAATAAACAGCCCTCCCGTCGCCCTCATTTTGAGCGCCAGATTACCCGCCTCCGCCCCATAGAGAGAAACGAACAGATCCAACGCTAATTCACACAGCAGAGATTCTTGAGATAATGCGGCTTGAGTGATCACACTGGGCGGATTTTGCTGCTGGAGTTCCTCGGTTAACCAGGCTGGCTCCTTTGCCCAACCGGTATCTCGAAAGAATTTGTAGAGATTATATAATCCCGGACCTGAGAGGACTCGCTCCCAACTCACTCGTTCATGCTGGGTCAACAAATACCGCAACACATCAATCTCCAGATCATTACTGGGAGCAAAATCGGTATGTCCCCCTTCTGACGCGATCGGGTGATAATGTGCCCCATCCCAGTACAGCCCTGCTTCACCTAAACCCGTTCCAGCAGAAATCAGGGCTGCATTGCCTTCTGCATTAGTTTCTCCGGGATTGAGGGTAACAAAATCAGTGGGCTTCAGCACTGCAATCCCCTGAGCATTTGCTTCTAAGTCATTGATTAAACCAACTGTTGTTAGACTCAATCCACGGGCAAGGCTCTGGGCATCGATCACCCAAGGCAAGTTGGTTGCTTCACAACGCCCGTGCTTCACTGGTCCTGCGACACCAAAGCACGCTTGAGTGATGGGCTGGGGGTGAGTGGCTCTAAACTGGCTGACGATCGCCTCCAGATTGACATGGGCACGGCTGGCAAAGGTGGCTTCGGCGATCGGGTTGAGCGACGTACCTTCTTGCTCAAACAAAGCCAGACGGGCATTGGTGCCGCCAATATCACCTGCAAGAATCATCCGTTAATCCTCCGCCACTGCCGTCCATCACGAGCTAACAAGGCATCTGCGTCAGCCGGTCCCCACGTTCCAGCCGCATAGTTCGGGAAGTTTTGGGGCGGTAATGCCGACCACACATCTAGAATCGGTGCGACAATACTCCAGCCCAACTCTACATTGTCCGATCGCTGAAATAGGGTCGCATCGCCAATCATGCAATCGTAGAGCAACGTTTCGTAGCCAGTACTGGGCGACTTGCCAAAGTAGTTTGAGTAACAAAAATCCATTTCTACGCCACTCATCACCACTCGCGGACCGGGAACTTTTGCCCCAAATTGCAGATGAATCCCTTCTGAGGGCTGGATGCGAATAATCAGAAAATTGGGGGTGAGTTGATCGATCGAGGTTTGGCGAAATAAGAGCGACGGCACTTGTTTAAATTGCACTGCAATCTCTGTGACTCGTTTTGGCAAGCGTTTTCCGGTGCGGAGATAGAATGGCACCCCTGCCCACCGCCAGTTATCGATCGTCAACTTCAGGGCTGCATAGGTTTCAGTGGTAGAGTCGGACGCAACTCGTGATTCTGATCGATAGGCTGGCAACGGGGTATCGTTGATGCTGCCTGCCCCATACTGACCGCGCACAACTTGAGTTAAAACCGCCTCCGGACTCAGGGGTTGAATCGCTTGCAAGAGTTTCGACTTTTCATCCCGTACTGCATCGGCATTGAAGGATACAGGAGGTTCGATCGCAATCATCGCTAATAACTGAAACAAATGGTTTTGCACCATGTCTCGCACGGCACCCACGCCTTCATAAAAACCGCCTCTGCTTTCAACACCAACGGTTTCAGCAACAGTGATCTGTACGTGATCAATGTAGCGGTAGTTCCAGATATGCTCAAAAATGCCATTCCCAAAGCGAAAAATGAGAATATTTTGTACGGTCTCTTTGCCCAGGTAATGATCAATCCGGTAAATTTGATTTTCCTGCAAAACACGGCGGATGGTTTGATTGAGAGTCTGAGCCGAATCTAAATCGTGTCCAAAGGGCTTTTCAATAATGACTCGTCGCCAATGCCCGTTCGCTTCATTGGTGAGTCCAACGGAGCCAAGCCGATGAATGATAGTGCAGAAAAAACTAGAGGCGGTTGCCAAGTAATAGAGATAGTTTCCTTGCGTGCCCCAATCTGCATCAATTTGTTCGAGTAAGTCCTTGAGCTGGAGGTAGGTGTTGGCATCCTGAAAGTCACCAGAGAGATAGTAAAACCGTTGTTCAATGGTTTGCCAGAGTTGTTCATCCACTTCAACCTTGGCAAACTCATGAATCGCCTGATTCATTTTCGTGCGAAAGTCGTCTGTACTCAGGTCAGCACGAGCTACGCCGACGATCGCGCATTCCTTCGGTAACAAATTACTCTGTGCCAGGTTATAGAGCGCAGGCAGCAGTAACCGTTTCGTTAAGTCTCCCGCTGCGCCAAAAATCACGATTACGCAAGGACCTGCCCCAGGAGTGTTGGTCTGATCCGCCTGGTTCGTTGATAGGGCTAAGTTCATGATTCCTCCTTATTGATGTTGCTCAATGTGTCCGCCAAATTGAAATCGCATGGCAGACAGCACCTTCGCGGCAAATTCGTCTTCCCCGCGCGAACTAAATCGCTGGTAGAGGGCAGCACTGAGCACCGGGGCAGGAGTGCCTTCATCAATGGCAGCCATAATTGTCCAGCGCCCCTCACCCGAATCAGAAATCCGACCGGCAAACTTTTCGAGGGTGGGGTTTTCGAGCAGGGCGATCGCGGTTAAATCCAGTAACCAGGAGGCAACCACGCTGCCCCGTCGCCAGACTTCAGCAATTTCTGGTAAGTTGAAATCGTACTGATAGTGTTCGGGATGGCGCAGTGGTGCGGTTTCAGCATTAGCACTGCGGCTCTGGGTGCCCACATTGGCATGATGCAAAATGTTTAATCCTTCCGCATAAGCTGCCATGAGTCCATATTCAATGCCGTTATGCACCATCTTGACGAAGTGCCCTGCACCATTGGAGCCACAGTGCAAATAGCCCTCTTCCGCCGTACCCTTGGTTGTTTCTCGACCAGGGGTGCGGGGAATTTCGCCTCGTCCGGGAGCCAGGGTTTTGAAAATTGGATCCAGATGTTGCACGATCGCCTCTGGTCCGCCGATCATCATACAATACCCCCGCTCCAGCCCCCAGACTCCGCCACTGGTGCCCACATCCAGGTAATGAATCCCCTTGGATGAGAGTTCCGCTGCGCGGCGAATGTCGTCAATGTAGTAGGAGTTGCCGCCATCAATCAGCGTGTCTCCCGGTTCTAAAAGTTGTGCGAGTTCGTTAACAATCTGTTCTGTTGGATCTCCCGCAGGAACCATCAGCCAGATGGCGCGGGGCTTATCCAATTTGCGAACAAAATCATCGAGCGTCATGGCTCCTTTGGCTCCTTCATCCGCAAGCTGTTTCACTTTTTCAGGGCTGCGGTTAAATACAACACAGTCATGTCCGTTTCGTAGCAAGCGCCGGACAATATTCGCGCCCATTCGTCCCAAACCAATGACACCAAGTTGCATCGTTGTTTCTCCTAGAGTTTGTATGAGAGGTAAGGTGATTTCTAGCAGCTTGTCGGAAATCCCCCTACCCCCTTAAAAAGCTACGGTGTACACAGATCTTGGTTAAACCCAAAATCTGTGCCGGGGGACTTCCCCCCGCTCCCCCGCCATGTGGGGGCCTAACTCCCCCACTCCCCCCGAAAGGAATCAGTTCTGAGTTACAAAGACTGGGGTAAAGCTACTCGATCTGCATCTACCAAAGTCTTCTGCATCTAATCGTCAAAACCTTTTGGAGGGGATTCGGGGGACGCAACCTGTTTTGTTTGTGAGAACACGAGACGAGCTTTGTCAGTTCTCACAAACAAAAACCTTGAGTTCGGGGAGTTTGGGGGGCAGCCCCCCAAGGATCGGATTTAGTGTTGGGTTTCGTACCTCTACCCAACCTACGTCGTCGACTCAATTGCGCCCAGATACTTACTTCAATACCTGTTGAATGATCCTGCGCAGGGTTGCTAAATCCGCTTGCACATCCGTGCCGAGATGCACCCGTAGCGCACGTCGCTCACGGTCTGCCAGCACTTGAAAATCGCCGCGTGCCTGGGCTGCTTTCACAACCCCAAAGGTATATTTTTGTCCCGGTACGGGGAGGGTAATGGCATCCTCGCAGGTAATTTGCAGAAACACGCCGCTATTGGGACCGCCTTTGTAGGCTTGCCCAGTGGAATGGAGAAAGCGCGGACCAAAGCCTAAGCAAGTTGCGACTCGTTTACGATCGCGAATCGTTTGCCGCATCGCTTGCAGTTGGTCTTCGTGGTGCTCATTCATCTCAATGTAAGCCAGCAGCGCACAGTAATCTCCAGCATTGAGTTGGTTCAGGTGTGCCCGCAGATAACCGCCGAGAGACTTGTCACCTCCGGCTGCCCTCGCCAAAATCGAGGCGTTCCGTGGATCCGTAAATAATTGCAGTCCGGCTTCAACCGCGATCGGGGTTTCGGCAGGGAAGGAACCCGATTGTTCGTATGCCTCGGTGAGTTGACGAGTGGCAATCTTACTCGCTTCTACATCGGGTTGATTAAAAGCATTGATCCCTAAAATGGAACCCGCCACTGCGGTTGCCATTTCCCACCGGAAAAACTCTTGTCCCAGTTGGTAGGGGTCACTGATGTTAATTCGCACCACGGGATGAACCTGCGCGATCGCCGCGATCGCTTTCTCCTGCGCCGGATCAGGGGCTGGCTCTAACCGAATGTAGATGAACAGTCGATCATTGCCGTAAACCTCTAGAGATCCCAACGATTCGCGATCAACCGGAATCAGACCTTTCCCCTCTTTGCCGGTGGATTCTGCCAATAATTGCTCTAACCAGGCTCCCAAATCTGCCACTCCAGGGGACGTAATCAGAGTCACTTTGTCGCGCCCCAAATTCGCCAACGTTCCCAAAATTGCACCCAACACCACACCCGGATTATCTGCCGCTGGAACGGACGAAGCACAGGAGTGGACCATTTCTTCAGCGCGATCGAGAAACCGGGCAACATCAACCCCCATCGCCGCCGCAGGCACCATACCGAAATTAGAGAGAGCTGAATAGCGTCCACCAATGGAGGGCAACCCAAAGAAAATTTGGCGAAATTGATCCGTTTCGGCAACGTGCTGCATTTTAGAACCAGGGTCAGTGATCGCAATAAACCGACTCCCTGCGGCTGCTTGCCCTAACACCTGCTGCACGCGATCGAAGAAATACTGTTTGAAAATATTGGGTTCTAAGGTGCTGCCAGACTTGCTAGAGACAATGAACAGGGTTTTAGTCAGGTCAATTTTGCGTTCGATCGCTTGAATCTGCGCCGGATCGGTAGAATCGAGCACCAGCAATTCAGGAAACCCTTCGACCTTGCCAAACGTGAGTTTCATCACTTCCGGACATAAAGAAGATCCACCCATGCCCAACAACAGGACATGGGAAAATTGTAACTCTTTCACCTCCTGAGCCAATTGCTTGAGCGGCTCAATATGGGCTAACTGGTCTTCTGTAATGCCCAACCAACCCAACCAGCGGTTTTCATCGTCCCCGGTCCAAAGTGAGGCATCCTGTGCCCACAAGCGGCGAATTTTGCCCGTGGTTTGCCAGTCTTGCAAAGCCGCCATCACGACAGCAGCCGTTGTCTGATCGGGAAAGGTGTAAGTCAAGCGATTCAGCGCCTGACCCAGAACAGCTTCCCGTTTCTTTTCGACTGCACTCAATAACTGATCAAAAGCATTCTTAAACAGTTGCACGCCTTCCTCTAATAATTGATCAGTGATTTGAGGCAATGAAATTCCAGCTTGCTGAAGATGTACCAAAACCTCTTGGGCGCTATCGATCTCCTCAGTCAGCGTCGCCCCCGGTTCGCCATGATCGCGAAAGGCGGCAAGAGTGGTCGGAGGAATGGTGTTCACCGTATCGGCACCAATCAGTTCCTCGACATACAGCACATCGGGAAAGAGGGGATTTTTCGTGCCGGTACTAGCCCACAACAAGCGCTGAGGTTGTGCCCCGCGTAACACAAGTTGTTGCCACCGATCGCTTTGATAAAGCGATTGAAAGCGTTGATAAGCCAGTTTGGCATTGGCGATCGCCACCTGACCCAACAGGGACTTGAGCAAACCCTGCTGTTTTTGCTCAGGATTACTGTTCAATTGAGTGGCGATTTGAGCTTCAACAGCACTATCAATCCGACTGATAAAGAAACTGGCAACACTTGCCACCTCACTCACAACGCCATCATTACTGGCATACTCTTCTAATCCTGAAATATAAGCCTCAACTACTTGCTCATACACGTCTGGTGAGAATAACAAGGTGACATTGACATTAATGCCGACACTAATCAGTTGTTGAATCGCGGGGATGCCTGCGGGAGTTGCCGGAACTTTGATCATCAAATTAGGGCGATCCACCGCCTGCCAGAGCCGATGGGCTTCAAAGATCGTTTGCTCGGTGTCGTCTGCTAGATAGGGTGACACTTCCAGACTGACGTAACCATCCCGCCGATTGGTTTGCTCATAAATTGGCTTGAGAATATCGGCGGTTGCCTGGATATCCGCGATCGCCAACTGCTCATACAACGCGATCGCTTCCTGATCATGGTCTTCTTCTGATGCTTTCAAGGCATCGTCATAATCAGTGCTACCCGCGATCGCCTTTTCAAAAATGGCAGGATTTGAAGTGACTCCCCAAATTTCGCCAGCAGCAACCATTGCTTGCAGTTCACCACTGGTAATTGAACTACGCCGAATATAATCTAACCAGACTGACTGACCATATTCTTGTAATGCCTGTAGTGGATTGATTGATTGATTGAAATTCATTGTCGGAATGGGTGTATTCAGCATTGATTTCTCCTATTTGAGTTGGGCTTTAACCGCAGCCAGAAGTCGATCGGGCGTGAAGCCAAATTTCTGCTGCAAATCTTTCAAAGGGGCAGATGATCCAAAGGTACGCATCCCGATGCTGTGCCCCGTTAAACCGACGTAGCGCTCCCAGCCAAACGTTGTAGACTGTTCCACTGAAACTCGTGCCGTGACATCTGAGGGCAGAACAAAATCACGGTATGCCTGACTTTGTTGCTCGAACAATTCCCATGACGGCATACTCACGACGCGCACGTTAATCCCCTCGGTCTTGAGTTGCTCATAGGCTTGAATGCAAAGGGAAACCTCGCTGCCCGTCGCCAGCAAAATTGCATCGGGTTGACCATCATCGGCATCTGCCAAAATATATGCCCCTTTTGCTAAGTCGGAGGCAGGTGCGTATTGAGTGCGATCGAGGGTGGGTAAGGGCTGTCGACTCAGAATCAAAACCGCTGGCTGATGGTTTAACTCCAGGATGACTCGCCATGCTTCCACAACTTCATTGGCATCAGCGGGGCGCAACACAATCAATCCCGGAATGCTCCGGAGTGAACTGAGTTGCTCCACAGGTTGGTGGGTTGGACCGTCTTCCCCTACCCCAATTGAGTCATGGGTGAAGATGTAAATCACCGGAATTTCCATTAGGGCTGCAAGCCGAATTGGCGGACGACCGTAGTCACTAAAAATCAGAAAACCCGATCCATAAGGGCGCACTTTACTGAGGGAAAGTCCATTCAGAATCGCCCCCATTGCGTGTTCACGAATTCCGAAATGGAAGTTGCGCCCACTACGATCGCTGGCGCTAAAATCGCCTGCCCCCTCAAAGGTGAGCCGCGTTTTGGTAGAAGGAGCCAGATCTGCCGAGCCACCGATCAGCCAGGGAATTTGAGGCGCGATTGCATTCAACACTTGTGCCGAAGCATCTCGTCCGGACACGCCCTTGCGGTCTGCGGCAAAGGATGGCAATGCCGTCTCCCAGCGATCGGGAAGCTGGCGGTGCTGCATCTTCTGAACCTGGTCTGCGAGGTCGGGATATTGCAAGGCATACTCCGTGAACAGGTGCATCCATTGCTGGTGCAAAGCCTGCCCTCGTTGTCCCAATCCTGCCTGGAAATGCTCTCGAACCGACTCAGGCACCAAAAACTTCGCATCTTCCTGCCATCCATAACTGCGTTTTGTTAATCGAATCTCGTCTTCTCCCAACGGCTCTCCATGAGCGGCACTGGTATCCTGCTTGTGGGGCGCACCATAGCCAATGTGACTATCAACAATCATCAAGGTTGGGCGATCGTCGGTTTGCTTAAAGGTCTGAAACGCTTTTGCGAGTGCATCTAAATCATTGGCATCACTCACCCGAATTACATTCCAGCCATACGCTAAAAAGCGTGTACCCACATCCTCACTACACGCTAATTCCGTATGTCCTTCGATCGTGATCCGGTTGCTATCGTAGATCCAGCACAGATTGGCTAACTTCAGGTGTCCTGCTAGAGATGCCGCTTCACTAGCAACACCTTCCATCATGCAACCGTCACCACAAAGTGCATAGACATCGTAGGTAAATAACTCAAACTGAGGGCGGTTAAAGTGTTGTGCTAGCCACTGTTGCGCGATCGCCATCCCCACACTGGTTGCGACCCCTTGCCCCAAGGGTCCTGTCGTCGTCTCAACACCCGAAGTCCAGCGATATTCGGGATGTCCGGGACACTTGCTGTCAAGCTGACGAAAGCGTTTAATATCGTCTAATGTGACCGCTAATTCACCCAACTGTTCGTATTTTGCATCGACTGCTTTCACTCCAGTTAGATGCAACAGCGAATAAAGCAACATGGAAGCGTGACCAATGGATAACACAAAGCGATCGCGGTTTGCCCAAATTGGATCATCTGGATTAAAGCGGAGAAAGCGTTGCCATAGACAAAAAGCAACAGGAGCCATTGCCATCGGAGTGCCCGGATGCCCAGAGTTTGCCTGTTGCACAGCATCCATCGATAATGTCCGAATGGTATCAATGCACAGCCTGTCAACTTGCGTTCGATCGGCAATTTGAGTTTGAACAACCACTAGTTTTTCTCCTTTCTCAACGTAGGCTGTAATCCACCTAAACTACTTTCAGGTTGGTGTTCACTTTGTGGAATACATATTAGCCTTTGCTTGTTTTTGAGAAGGCAAAGATAGAGATAAAGTTAGTAGCAAGGTTCTACTTAAGAACTTATCAAGAACTTTGTAAGAACTCAGTTAAAACTTATTTTGTTTCCTATTTTTCATGTAAAACTTGTAACAAGTTTGCAGTAGTTCACAGCTAACTCATCATTCGGTAATTCCGTATCAGGAAAATTGTCGCCAATGGTTAGTATTGTGGTCATGAATCGCTTTTCCTATCCTTGAGCAACCGCGATCGCACTCACCCCAGGTTTACGATCAAATACAACGCGAGGCGTGAACAGAATCTTCAGTAGGAGCCAGAGCGAACGAATTTCACCAGGCGCACAACGGCTCTTCCATTGTCCAGGACGACAAAACAACAGTTCCACCAGCGATCGCTGCTGCTTCAGTGTTAAGGGCGCAAAGGCAATTTGGATTGTCAAAAATTCACCCTGCAAAGCTTGGTGGACGCTGTGACCGTTGAACTGCAATCCTTCTTCCATCAGTTCCAACTGAATGGGGAGTGGGTTATTCACTTGGTTAGGCAATTCTTTTTGAGTTAAGACCACCTCTGCACCCACTTCTGAAAGCAGGGATGTACTTCCCCAGTAGACTTGCCCTTCTACTTGAAGTCGCACAGTTCGACGTAGCTTAAACCATTCATAAGGAGAAGGTCGCGGTGCATCAAATAAGATTAACAGAGAGACACCCAGCATTAGCAAATTGTAGATACTAAAGATCAAGCCAAGATTGAGTCCCTTAAATTGCTCAATGATGTCGGGTGGCATATCAGAGGCTCCCATCATGCCATACATCACAGATGCCCCCAAATTAATCCAAAGGCTAATCGCAGAAGCGAGAAACATCACCATCAAGGGAAATGCCAACTGCCAGTTGAACGTGAAGCGATCGCTGGTTGCGCCTTTGGGTGTGACTCGAAATCCTTTACTAAAAGGTCTGACCATAACCTGAATGACGGTCATCGCCAAGGGAAAGCATAGAATCAGTGAATAAATGTCTGCTAACAAGGCAGAACGAGAGCGATGATTCAGCCAGGAAGCCGTTGTCAGTTGCACCAGAAAGTACGGCAGGAAGTAATACAGGGCTTCGGATGGCGTAGCGCGAATTGGAATCACACCCCAAAAAGCATATGCCAACGGAATAAATAAAAATCCTAAGCGGGAGAGGCTCGTGAACCAATGGAGTAATCCTTCCAGATGGGCTAAGCGTTGAATGGGACGCAGACCTGGAATGGTGAGCGGATTTGCCGTAATAAAAAAGGCTTGTAAGGTTCCTTGTGCCCAGCGAACTCGTTGGAGTGCCTGTGCAGCAATCGTTTCGGCTGCTAAGCCTGCACTTAATTTCTCATTTAAGTAAACGAGGCGGTATCCTTTCGCGGCTAGCTGAATGCCCGTGAAATAATCCTCGCTGAGAGAGCCGGTGAAAAAACATCCAGTTTCTAATAATGCCGATCGCCGCACCACAAAAGAGGTGCCAGCACAAATGACTCCGCCTGCGGCATCTCGAAAGGGCTGAATTTGGCGATAAAACACCTCTTCTTCGGGGGTTAAAACATCTTCCAGTCCTAAATTTCGAGCAATGGGATCAGGATTATAAAATGTTTGCGGAGTTTGTACCAGCGCCACCTGAGCATCTTGAAAAAAACCGATTGTACGGGTTAAAAAATTCTTAGTAGGCACAAAGTCCGCATCAAAAATAACAATCAGTTCACCATCAGTTTGAGGAATGGTATGATTCAAGTTTCCCGCTTTGGCATGAGCATTGTCAGGGCGAGTTTTATACTCACAACCCAGTTCTGCTGCCAGTGCCTTGATTTCGGGACGACGGGTATCGTCCAACAAATAGATCGTTTTATGGGGATAATTCAATGCCTGACAACCGATGATCGTTCGCCTCAGAATAAACTCTGGCTCGTTGTAGGTAGGAATCAGAATGTCAACGGTTGGCGTATACGTTCCATTCAAAACATCAACAGACAAGCGATCGGCTTCTGGACGGCGATCGCGCACTCGCAACAGCAACACCAGTTGAATTAAACTGCCCGATAGCGTCAGCAACTCTAAGGCAAATAAACCAATACTAAACGTGCCGTTAAGGGGAGTGCTGAGATTTAGCGTCGAGAGCGATCGCCACACTAAGTAACGCAGAGTCAGTACCAGTAAGATCCCAACGACCAGCACCCGCGACCAGGGTTGGGGACGGGGCGAAATCTGGGTGATGAACCAGACCCCTACCATCAACAATACGGTCCAAAAGAACAGGTAATGGCCGACCATCATCGGCGCTGCCAACCACATCGGCGGATTTTCCTGCATCGTTTCAAGCTGCTGGAAAATCGTGCTAATGGTTCCCTGTCCCGTGAACCAGGCGACTACGATCGCGCCTGACAGCAACAACATACCAAGCATCACTAGGGTTGCGATGCGAGAGTGCGACATTCGTTCGGTTCTCATTAAAAAACGCTTGAAGACGGTATGAAGATTTCTGATCTATAACGATGGTTTAAAGTTCTGAGAGTTGGCTGAGAGAACGATGAGAAATCAGTCGTGGTAGGAGATCTGGTTCAATCTTGATTGATAGCTTAGCGATGCAATTGATGAATTGAACTCATTTTGAGACTCTTCAACTCCACATCGCTGATTGCCATCTGCCGTAGGAGATCTATCGCTTGCTGATTGGGCGTAGAACTTTGAGCAGTAGGGCTTTGAGCATTCGTTGGACGATCGCCAACTAACATCAGTTTGAGGGCATTATGCCAAAGACCTGCACTGAGGTAGAGATTGGCGCGATCGCGAGGGCTGCTAGCTGTGTTCAGCTTTGTTGCTAATGTGGGGTCAGTCGTCACAACTTCCACATCTGCCTCGGCAAACACGTTACTGGAAGGGCGATTGGGATCGCAGATTACTTCTACTTGCCAGAGATAGCGTTGACCCACTGTTAGCTGCGGTTGCGGCAAAGACATGACCATAATTCCGGGCTTACTAATGAGGCGATCGTCTTGCATAACCAGACGAGTCGTTTGACTGTTTGGCTCATAGCGGTAAAGCCGAAAGGTGAGGGGCTGGGGTGTTCTATCTCGAATGAACCAGGCAAAGGTGGGAGAATTTGCGGTGATTTTGGCAGCAGTCTGGTTAGGAGTCAGAAGCATCAAGGCAGGCAGGGTAGAGGCAATCGCTTCTCTGGCTTCACAGCCTCGCGTCCCCCCAGATCGACCACTCGTTCGAGGTGGCGTTTCTTTCGATGCTTGACTCATTGCAGCATGAGAAGTGAGCAGCAGTAAACCAAGGCTAGCCGCACATAACCCAAACCCATTGATCGTTCCTTTCAAAAAACTTCCCTTGCTTGAAAGCATAGGCTCTAAACTCTTTCTGCCTACAAATGATTGTTGTTCGGGAGTGCTACAAAAATGGGTTTTACCCTTATTTCCTTAATCTATGACAGGTTTACAACTAAACCAGCTTTTGCTGTGATGATGAATAAGTTTAGTCTGTACTCAATTTACACCATCATAATGTCGTAATTTATACTTCTAATCTTAAAATTAAGTAAAGATACGGTCAGAGTATATTATTTGGTAGGTTATAGCCTCTGCCATGTGCAACGTGGCAGAGGTGAGTCAGAACACCTACTCAGAATTGGCGGTTCAGCCATTCGCTCTGTCCTAAGTGTTCTGACCATCGCTATAACTTCAAACAGTTTCTTCCCGCGATCGCCTATCACAATACGGGCGATCGCCCGGATCCATGTTCGTAGTGACGATATTTCGTAGGGGCGGTTTTTGCCGTAAAACTCATTGCAAGGTACAGAGTCAGTCTGCTAAAACCGCCCGTACAGTTTGCGGATCGATTAAATCCAAGATCCATAGGTGTCGAGAAGTTGTCAAGGGGTTTGTTTGCCGATATCGGCAATTCATCTGCTTTGAACGTCAATGATTTCTAGAACCGCTTCTACGAGAATAACCATCAGAAAACCTTTGCGATCACATCAAGGAGTTTTATGCTACAGGCTTTGTCCCCCCCTAAGCGCTACCGTGGCTTTGTTCTCACCGCAGTTGGACAGCAAAAGTTGCAGAGTGGCATTCAAAAACTACAAGCTCAAACGAGAGTCCGGCAAAATTCGACCACGATCGCTGAGCAAGTTCAACTGATCAAAGATAATGGAATTCATCCAACGACCGTCAGAAAGATCTTGCGCGGTCAGCAAGGAGTTGATAAACGCTCCATTGCCGATGTGTTTGAAGCGTTGCAATTGACTTTGACAACAGGAGATTGTGCTCATGCCAGTTTGTCTGATGCAGAAACCCTAAACACACAGCCGCATCACTCGATCAACGTTGAGCGGCACGAAACCGTAAGTGAGTCGTTTACCAATCCGGTCTTTTATGGTCGTACCGATGAAATCACCCAACTTCGACACAAAATCATCGCAGCCCGTTGTCGGATTGTTGCCATCGTCGGAGTTGAAGGAATTGGTAAAACAGCACTGATGCAACAATTTGTGGCTCAACACACTGAGTTTGAATGTTGTGTTTGGCAATCCTTGCATCCTGCCCTCGCCATACCCGATCTCGTAACGAGTCTTTGGCAATCTCTGACAGGGCGATCGCTGCCCCAACCGACAACCGTAGAAGCATTAACCTCACTATTGCTAGAAGAGTTAAAGCAGCGTCGCTGTTTACTCGTGCTGGATGGATTTGAATCCATTTTGGAGAATCGTCCGTTAGCGGGCTACTACCGTGCCGGGTATGAGGGCTATGGCGAATTCTTTCGAGCGATCGCAGAACAGGCTCATCAGAGTTGTGTGGTGTTTACCAGTCAAGTGATGCCTAAAGACTTCAAACGCCTGGAAGGGGAACGAGTGCAGGCAATGTACCTGGAAGGTTTGAACGCTTTAGAGAGCCAACAGCAATTGCAAGCGCAGGGAATTGTGAGTCGATCGCAGGTAGACTTCCATCATATAAAAGCTTTCTACGGTGGAAATCCGCTGATTCTAAAATGGTTGTCTAGCCGCATTCAAGACTACTTTGACGGCAATCTCTCCAACTACTTAGGTAAATCAAGTCAACAGTTGCTCTTTCAAGACTTATGGGATCTACTGAATCAACAATTTGATGACTTGTCTGATTTGGAACAACATGTCATGATTCAACTCGCAATCAACAGTGACTGGGTTTCTCTGGCAACTCTTCAGTTCAACCTAGTATCCGTCATTTCACAATGTGATTTGCTGGATGTGATAGATTCACTCCATCGTCGATCAATGTTGCAAAAACGTCGTGCATGTTTCAAACTTTCGCTTGCCATGGCAGAGTTCATTCAAAGTCACAAAATTGCAGCGCCCCAACCTCAACGCTCTATTGCGTAGACAACGTGGGATGATGTCAGGGTTGTCTTGGTTGAGCGGATTGAGTTTACTGGGGGGTCTGTGTCCTGCGATCGCCCTGGCTCAAGTTTCTCCCGATAGTACGCTTCCCACCACCGTTTCGACCCCAGATGGACTGAATTTCACCATTGATGCGGGAGCGCAAGTTGGGAGTAACTTGTTTCACAGTTTCCAAACCTTTTCAGTTCCCACCGGTGGATCGGCGGTTTTCAACAATGCAGTTAACGTGCAAAACATTATTGGTCGAGTTACGGGGGGCAACATTTCCAATATTGATGGATTAATCGCAGCCAATGGCACCGCCAATCTATTTTTGATTAATCCTGCGGGGATTGTGTTTGGTCCCAATGCGTCGCTCAGCATTGGTGGATCATTCATTGCCAGCACTGCAAACAGTATGCAGTTCGCTGATGGAGCCGAATTCAGTGCAATAAATCCTGCTGCGCCCTTGTTAACAGTTAGCGTTCCAACGGGTTTGCAATTGGGGCAAAATCCAGCCGCGATCGAAGTCCAGGGCGGAGGCAACAACCTCATCCTGGATTTTGACGGCTATCTGATTCGAGATTTTCGCCCCAGTGGGCTGGAAGTGTTGCCAGGACGGACGCTTGCCCTGGTGGGTGGAGACGTTAACTTAACAGGTGGCAATCTGACTGCGCCTGCGGGACGAATCGAGTTAGGCAGCGTCGCCGAAGGAACGGTTCGTTTGAACTCGGTTGGCTCAAACTGGACGTTAGATTATGCAGGAGTCTCCGCATTTCGCGATATTCAACTCACCCAGGCTGCCTCTCTCGATACGAGCGGCATCGGCAGCGGGGCAATGCGGGTGCAGGGGCGATCGGTCTTGCTCAAAGATGGCAGTGCGATTTTAGGGCATACCCTGGGCAACCAATCAGGGGCTGATCTGGTTGTGCAAGCCACGGAACGAGTGGAATTGAGCGGTAAGGATGGGTTTGACCAGGGTAGCTTGATTCACACCCAGGTTGAACCTGGAGCGCGTGCCAATGCCGGAAATCTCATTATCAGCGCCCCGCAACTCCAACTTGCCGATGGCGGCACCTTTTCCTCTGTTACGTTTGGTCGCGGCAATAGTGGCAATTTGACGATCCGGGCAGACGATATTTCCCTGAGTGGCTCCGATATTAAAGGGACAGGCAGTGTTCTGAACACGATGGTAGGGGTGACGGGTATCGGCAATGCTGGCAACATGACGATCGACACGAACCGATTCCAGCTTCAGGATGGTGCCTCTGTGTTTTCGGCAGTATTTGGGCGGGGCAATAGCGGCAATGTCACGGTTCGAGCAGCGGATGTGGTAGAGATTAGTGGCATCAATGACATTGAATTTGGTGGGACGCTCACGACTCAGCTTCGGTCTGGCGCGATCGGGAACACGGGCAACTTAACGATCGACACTCGCCAACTCCTGCTCCGAGATGGCGCGATCGTGTCTGCGGATACCTTTGGACGTGGCAACGGTGGTAATGTCACAATTCGTGCTTCTGAACTGGTAGAGTTACGCGGTTTCAACACATTTGGGGAAGGTAGCTTTCTCACGACTCTGGCAACTGGGACTGGCAATAGCGGAGATTTAACGATCGACACGGGGCGGCTACGAATTCAAGATGGCTCCGTCGTCTCTACTTCTGTATTTGGTCGTGGCAATGGCGGAAATTTGACCGTTCGTGCCACTGACGCAGTGGAATTGAGCGGCTTAGATCAGGGTGGATTCAGCAGCATTTTGACAACCCAGGTGACCCGTCGTGGAGTGGGTAACGCAGGCAACTTAACGATCGCAACGAACCAACTTCGATTGCAAGATGGCGCGCAAATTAGCTCATCCGTTTTTGGACGAGGCAACGGCGGTGACTTGACAATTCGGGCAGCTGATTCTGTGCAACTGAGTGGAACTAGCCGCTTTGCCAATAGTTCTCTGGGAACAAGCGTGGAAGCTAGAGGGCAGGGCAATGCAGGCAATTTGTCCCTGGAAACGGGTCGGCTGACTCTGCAAGATGGGGCGATCATCACGTCGGGAACTAGAGGTGTCGGCAATGGTGGCAATGTGACCGTCCGAGCGGCAGACTCGATCGAACTAAGTGGTTTTGGCATTGAGAACTCGACCAGCCGCATTGAGACAGTCGTTCACCCAGGCGCACGCGGCAATGCTGGAACTCTCACCGTTGATGCAGGTCGGTTGCGCCTGCAAGACCAGGCAGCGATTAGCTCAGAAACGGCTGGATTGGGAAATGCTAACAACTTAGTGGTGCAAGCGAGAGACTCCGTATTTTTGACCGGTAACAGCCGCTTCTCCACTCGATCGCGGGGTGGTGGCGAAACTGGAAACCTGACCGTGACCACCAATCAACTCACCCTCGAACAGGGGAGCCAGTTTGTCGTCAGCAGTCAGGGTGCTTTTCCCGCCGGAAACCTGACGGTGAATGCAAATTCCGTTCGGTTGAGTCAGGCCAGTTTCAGCGCCGAGACAGAAGCAGGCGATCGCGGCAGCATCTTTGTCAACGCCCAAGACATCATCCTCCGCCGCAACAGCACCATCACCGCCAATGCCACGAAAACAGCAACGGGAGGTAACATCACGATTAATTCTGACCTATTAGTCCTTCTGGAAAATAGCGCGATCGTGGCTCAGGCAGTGTTTGGGCGGGGCGGCAACATCACCATTACGACAAGGGGATTAATTCAATCCTTGGGCACTCGGATTGATGCCACTTCTCAACTAGGAATTAATGGTGTCGTGCAAATAAACACGCCGGATGTTGATCCCAGTCGGCAACTGGTTGAACTACCCAGTGAATTAATTGATTCGCAGCAGTTGATTGCCAACAGTTGCCTAGTTCCCAGCACCCGTCAGCAAGGAACCTTTATCTTAACTGGAGTGGGCGGTCTACCTGCGATTCCTACTAGCCCAGCGCGATCGTCCTTTGCAACGTATGACATTCCTGCCAGTACAACGACATCGGCTCAACCTCCCCCGATTTCAAATAACACCCCAATCACTGAAATTGAAAATATTTACCGTCTGGAAAACGGACAATTGATCTTAGGTCGTAGATGTCTGTAGCTCGACTGTCACTAAACATCACGATTGTTCGATCGCATAGATAACCTGGCAGGTGTTCAAAATTTCATGTCGCCTGTAAGGGTTTTTCAGATATTCCTTACTCACCAAGTCAACTTTTCGGTTGAATAATGCCTCAATCTCTGTTTCCATGTTCAACCAGCGATCCCATGTCAAGATTTGTTTGGGAGCAAAGGACACAAGTACATCAATATCGCTATTGGGGCGAAAATCTTCGCGGAGGACAGATCCGAAGAGGGCAAGTTCAATAATTTGCCAGCGTTGACAGAACTCAGCAATTTGAGCAGGAGAGGCTTGAATTCTATCGCCCACTAAGCTCTGCAATTCAACCATCTTCAAGCACCTCCTCACCCCAATTTATTGCTTAATCCGCTAAACATGAAAGTCTCCATCAAATTCGTCTGCATCCTCTAATTTATGGAGTAGATCGCTCACCCCATTAGATTAGGTTAGCATCAGCATCAGCCAACCAACCCTTCCGATTACGACCAACTCCCGATCAGAATAAAGGGTGCCCAATAACCAGGGTGGCTGTAACGTCCAGCAGGATTGGCTTTCAACCATTCAGTCTGCGCCGCTTGGAGCGCTTCTACCTTACTCATTCCAGTGCGGAGATGGCGATAAAACTGAGTGATGAGCGTTGCAGTTGCCTCGTCTTCGACCCGCCATAGAGACGCGATCGCGCTTTGTGCTCCTGCTTGCACGGCAACTCCCGCAATCCCCAAGGCATCGCGATCGCTGCCAACCGCCGTTTCGCAACCTGTGAGCGTCAGCAAGTCCAGTCCCGATTGACCCGTTTGGGTTTGGCGCATGGTTTGATAGAGCTGATTCATTGACAAAATCTCGTTGTAGCGGCGAGACGATGACGAACGATTGGCAGTGCCCCCCGTCACCAAAAATGTTTCCCTGGCATCAAACCCAAATTTTGCATGAGTGGCAAGATGCAATACAGGAGAACGATTCGTCCGCAACTCCTGCTGTAACCGTTGGGAGGTAAAGTCTTGATCCATCAATCCCTTACTCCCTGGAATAGCCATTTGAATTTGCTCAATTTCTGATTTAACGGCGCTGAGGGGGGCGAAAAATGTATTTTCATCAATCATTGAAGGTGTTGTTAAACCGAATGCTAGCACTTTCAAGGATTGATGATCAGAGGACGACGATCGCACCAGTTGTAAACTCGATGTATTGGCGATCGCGTATTTCTGAATCAAAAATTGTTGACCATCATAAAGCGATGCCATTGGTAGCGATCGTAAAATACCATCTTGGATAAATACAAGCGTTTTAATCGAGTGCTGTTCTAATTGTTTCTGGAAGGGAAGAATAAACCAGTTATAGAGTTCTTGAGCATTGGCTTGAAAGGTATTTTCTCGGTCTGCGCGTTGTTCAAGTTGCCGTCGAAACTCGTTAATTCGTTCTGTGGCAGCAGCTTTAGTCAGGGGTACCCAATGGATGAATGCATCAGCCTTGCCCTTCTGGTTAGGTAAGGTCAAAATGATGGCCAGGCGATCGTCCAACAGCAGAGAGCGAAACACGGCTGTTTGCGGATCTACGGATGAAGGCGATCGCTGCATCAACGGCAGTTCACACTCGCTACCCAAATAATTCTGCAATTCCACCACTCGCAATTGATCCAGTGTGGCTAGTGCTTGATTCAGCGTAGTTTGTTGAACAGTGGTCGTCGTTGATTTTTCCGCTTGTCTGAGACGAATCTCCGCCAATTCTCGGTAAATTGCCTCAACGGTGGCTTGAAAGTCCAGGCGCAAATCCCGGTTTGCAGCGGCAATATCTCCCTGAATCTGACTGACTGTGCGAATGGCTCGTTCATAAGCTGCGCTGGCATCCTTGCCCTGAGCTTGCAAAATTCGCCCTGTCTGCCATTCCCACAAGTAGCGTGTGTCTTCAGTCTGTGCTAGAAGTTGGGCTTGATTCGTGAAGTGATGCGCTTGAGCATAGTTTTTGGCACATTCAAACGTATGCCCTAGCATTCCCAATGCAAACGATTCCGTATCACGATCGCCAATCGTTTCAGCAATCGCGATCGCTTGTTGCAGGAGTGCCGTTGTTTGCGGTGGGGCAGCAGCAGCACAAGCATCGTTTGAGGCGGTCAGCGTTGGATTAAATTGGATTTGATGATTAGATTGAGCCAGCTTAATTAAGCTAGTCGCCTTTTCACGCGAATCAGGTAACGAGTTGACGGTTGATTGAGCCTGTTGCCATACAGTCTCATATTTCCCGTTTGCTTGACGACTGTAGGGAAGGACTAAACCCAATAAGGCGCGAATTTCACCGAGTGGATTGGTTTGGCGACGAGCCAGGTTTAAACTCGTTTCAAATGCTGCGATCGCGGCTTGATCAGCTTGTTTTGCCCGTTGCCGAAACCGCTTTACCGCTCGCTGGTCTCCGGCTTGTTGAGCAAATTGAATGTACTGATAATCTCGTTGCGCCAAACTGGTGTAGAGATTGCCAAAACTATGCCAAAGGGCGATCGCATAATTCGCTTCTCCAATCTGTTCCACGATCGCCTGACTTTTTTGCAACACCTTCAATGCCTGATCGTATTCCCCCTGGAGATAGTAAACCGTACCCAGACTGCCCAGGGCAGCAGCTTCTCCCAATTGGTCAGCTTTACGGCGGGCGATGTCTACCGCACTATCTCGCCCACACACGAAATCACTCCCCTCACCACAGAGCAATGCAGCCGCCCGTCGGTAATGCCCGCGATCGCGATACACCTGCGCTTGTTCAGTCTGCATTCGCCCAACTTGCTGCCAATCCCCTTGCTGCCGATAGTGAGTGATGGCTTGTTCCAAATAAGCGATCGCCTGATCAATCTGCCCCAGTTGCTGTTCCGCCCGCGCCAGATATTTCCATACTTCGACAGGCTTGGTTGTTTGATTAAGACTTTGTTGCCAATCCTTGATTGCGCCTTGCAGATCGCCCGCATGGTAGCGATCGATCCCTTGCTGCACCAACTGATCACTATTGACTAACCCAGTTTGAGACACAGCCGGAAAAATACTCAAACAAAAGCAGCAAATCAAACTGCTCAAAAATAGGGCAATGAATCTTGGATTGAACCAACGGGGACATTTACGCCAGCGTTTCATCTTCATATAAAAAATACTAAGTACAGATAATCTCTGTAGATTGCCAAGTCTCTGCTTGCCCTCATCCCCCAACCCCTTCTCCCAACGTTGGGAGAAGGGGAGCCAATCTGCTTCAAAGTCCCTCTCCCAATGTTGGGAGAGGGATTTAGGGTGAGGGCAGATCGACGGTGAGGAAGACCAATTTTCGATTAATTGAATTTTCTTAGTTTATCTGTAAAATCGTATTTGTAGGACAAATAAAGTAACCGTAGTAACAGCTACTCAACGATCGCCAATTCAACCCGAACCGTCGTTCCTTCAGGAGTCGAGGCAATTGAAAATTCACCATCATGAGCCGCGATAATCCGCTTCACGATCGCGAGTCCCAAGCCTGTTCCAGAGGGTTTTGCCGAACAGAATGGTTCCGTCAGGCACACCAGAATTTCTGGCGGGATCGGAGCACCACCATTCTGAATCTGGATGCAAACTTGATTCAGATGAGTTCCAGGCATGATTTTGCAAGTCACAGTCTCACCGATCGCGATCGCCTCTAAAGCATTGCGAAATAAATTGATAAATACTTGCTTCAGCTTATCTACATCTCCTAAAACTTCTACCTTAGATGCTGCATTCACGAATTCAATTTGTCGTTCATCAGCCTCTGGTATTTCTTTAATCTGATCTATCAGTTCATTTAGAAGGTGATTTAGATTTAATTTTGATAAATGGTTAACTTGGGGTTTAGCATAAAACAAAATCTCATTCAGTAAATGCTTTAACCGATGAGATTCACTGAGCGACAGTGCCAATCGTTCCTGTGCCAGGGCTGAGGGCAAAGCAGTTTGAGCGTATTTCAAGCCCATCTCAATCGTTGTTAATGGGTTTCGCACTTCGTGTACAATCATCGCTGCAAATTGACCAATCGCAGCGAGGCGTTCCTGCTCAATTAATTGCGCCTGAGCAACACGAAGTTCTTCTGTGCGGGCAGATACTTCCTGTTCCAAAATCTCGTTAAATCGCTGCTGCTGGCGATAAAGACGATAATTGTCGATCGCGGTTGCCGCTCGTTCAGCAAAGAGTTCTACCGTTCGCACTTCGTCATCGGTAAATTGTCGTGGTTGCTGCATAAACGAGCAAATTGTGCCAATTACTTCACTATGAGCCGTTCGCAGGGGCACACCCAGGTAACAGAGATATTCTCCTGGCAGATTGCGCTGTCTCAAGTCGCGGCGAACATCTTCAATGATCAGCGATCGCCCAGTCTGGATAATTTCGCCCGCCAGTGTCCCATGCATCGAAAACCCGCGATCGTCCTCACCTAAATCAATGCTGCTGGCAACAACTTGCCCTGTCCCATTCTCGTAAATAGTGACAATTGACCAATCGGATTGAATTAACTGACTTACGCCACGGGCAATCTCAGTTAAGTAGCCGCCTAATTCACCCGCGCGATAACTGAGTGCAGCTAAAGACTCCAAAACACGATACTCGCGTTCAAACAGGTTAGGGATGTGTTGCTCCATACCAGGTCTTCAGGAAAATGTCACTTGAGAAGGCAAAAATGCCATCTCATCGGAACTCTCTTATTTGACCTCGAATTTGAACTTTCTGGAGTTATTTTAAGGGTTAACTTTAGAGCGACGTTAGACCTGTGGCTCAAACGAGAAGCGGCTCTGGGGCATTGTCAAAAACCGAGAGTGGTCTTGCCTGCGCCAGGTTGCCCCAAGACCAGTAACCCTTCCCCCGATAACCGTGCTTCCGCGATCGTGCTAACTTCCTGCTCTCTATCGAGCAACCCTTCTACAATCTGACTGTGAGGAATACACAAACGGTACAGGTACCGAGCTTTTTCATGAAGGAAGTGTAAAGTCGATAAAGCCGCTTGCCGTTGGTACCAATGCGGGATCAGATCACAACGGCAGTAAGGCGGTGGTACCTGGTCGTTACCATGCTGCCAGCCTTTCTCCAGTTGCCTTATTAGTGCCCGGGTGTAGTTGGTGTCAGGTGTGACTGCATGGCCCCAACTAGGTGTTTCAAAAAATTGCTGGAGGTTTTTTCGGTTGGCAAATGGAAGCCTAACCCTTGTTGATTCAGGTGTTGCCGCAGGTGGGGCATCAGGGTCTTTGCCACGATATCGATCGGTCTTACAGCAGCTAATTGAGGTTGGGTGACTAACCAACCCGCAGTCGCTCCAGCCGCCGCGCCGATACTCCATTCGCTTTGATGAATCCGAGTCATGCCATTGGCGATATGGGTCACGGCGATGCCTTTCCCACCGACTAAAAGGTTATCAATTCCCTGGGGAATCAGTGCTTCCAGTGGAATTAAGGTGGGGCGAACCACATCTTCCATGACTGAGGCACTAGACGCTTCGCCGTCCTTGTCGGTTTTGCGATAACGACACCCATGAATGTCGATGCTGTAGTGAATACGCGCGATCGCGCTGGGGCTAAAATCCCGTGTTCCGGGCATATCCCGCCGTAAATCGGCTTCGCGCACCGCAAACTCTCGCTGGTTGTAAGCGCGCTGTCCCGCAATCCGACGGCCTTCACGGATGTAGGGTGTCATGCTCAAACCAGATAAAGTGTGCATTGGCGAATCTGAACTTGTTAAATAAGCCAGAGGCAATTCCTTGGTGTGATGCTCTAATAACCAGTGGGCAAACAGCAAAGCATGAAATTCAGCATGTTGTAAAGCTTCAAGTGCCAATCCGCCCATCCAGTTTTGGCGCTGTCCTGACTGATCCAAATCTTCTGTATTCAAAATCAGGGGTGGATCCATAAATTTCCAGTCGTTGCCGCGATTCCAATTGATGGCAGTAATGTCTCCTGGTTGGGGGGTACTAAGGTAGGGATCGTCTGGAACGGTACTGACGATGCGCCGGTAGTTAAATACGCTGCGCCCCGTAAACATGGGAAACCCTTGCAAATCAAAGTCACTGCGATGTTCTTCCTTGGGATACACTGACTCCAGCGTTTCCAGGGTTTTTAGGCTGGCTCCTTGGTCATCCCGAATGGCCAGGGCGAAGGGATAGGTAAATGCTTGAGTGCAATCGGCGTTATCCCATTTGGAGGCATTGCGTTCGCCGGTAGTGGCCAGCGAATCGGACCCCAGACGATAGGGCACCCGCGCCCAACCAATGAGTTCATTTGTGTCGGTAGCATCAATCACCATCAGCCGTTTGCCAGGAGGAGCCTGAATTTTGAGGGGAGTTTTTTCAAATTCGTCGCTACTTTCCCAGGCGTACCAGGTGGGCAACTCTGCTGAGAGGCGGCCTTTAGGCATGTAGTTTGGGTCGCGGGGCGATCGTCGCACGGCATACACAGTCGTAATCATGCGGCCTGAGGTATCAAATTCAGCTCCTTTGAACGCCGTGGAATGACTCCAACGGCTACCAGGCGCTTTGACCGCAGAGGCTTTAAGCAACTGTTCCGAGGCGGCAGCTCCAGCGTGAGGCGGGAAGCACAACATCCCGACCCAACAGCTATTGATGTCATGGACTTGTTTTCCCGATGGAATTTCTGTCCAGGCAGGTAATTGCACCGGTTGCTGGGCGATCAATTGCTTAAAGTTGGTCCAGCTTTGTGAGAAAGAGGCTTCCGATCGCATCTCCTGCGACTCGTCCAGAGCAGAAACGCCCTGAGAGCTAATTTGCCCGCCCAACCACGGAGTCAACTCAATCAAACATGTTACTGCGCCGGACTGCATGGCATGGGAAGCGGCAGCCACACCTCCCAGTGAGCCACCAATTACCACCACATCGCAGTTCCAGGTTTCTTGCGCGGCTGGCAGGGGAGAAAGTTCGGGGCGAGCGATCGCGGCCTGCACCCCTCCACCTGGAGAGAAAGCATTTGTGGTGCCAACTGTTGATCGCTGGGTGCTGGCTAACAAGGTGCCTAATCCCTGACCAGCAATAAAACTAAGCGCGATCGCGGCGATCGACAAAAACCACAGCGGTTGACCGATTAAACGCTTTCGAGCCAGCGCGGGGATGCCAAACTGGAGCAGCCGATGAAGTTGTTTCATCCCACTCTGGAGAAACTGTAAGCGACGGGTCGAACGAGAACCAAGGGGCGATCGCGATCGTGCTGCATGGGATGACTTTGTACCGGCATTGGTCGCATAAACCCGCTGGGCAGAACGTTGTTTCCGTCTCTGTTTGACTTGGTTGCGTTGCCGATTGGGAACCCGAGCCGATGCTTGATGTTTCACACCGAACACGCCTTATGATTAACTGAACCGTTGTACCACAACTCTTTAAGAATGTTGCAAAAATATTGAGGAATTGATCCACTAATGGCTTCTAACCAACTGCAAAATATCCGTAGCTCTAGTTATGTGATCGAACATGAAGTTGCTGCTCACAAAGAGGCGGAATTTCGTAAATGGCAATCTGATATTACCAAAGCTGCTAGCCAGTACGAGGGATATCAGGGGACTGATGTTTGTCCACCCGTTGAAGAAGATGAAAAGTGGTACGTTGTTGTCCATTTTGATTCTCAGGAGCACTTGAATCAGTGGTTGGAATCTGACGATCGTCGGGAGTTTGTGAAAACAGGCAAACAAATTTTCTCGTCTACTAAAATCACGTACTATAAAACAGGTTTAGAACGATGGTTTATTAATCAAAAAACGAACCCGCCTGCCTGGAAGCAAATTATGGCGACGTTGTTGGGACTCTATCCGACAGTCATGATTTTGCTACTGATTCAATCATCATTGAGTTCTATGCAACAGCTCGATCGAGCCGATGCTATGCTAATTAGCAACTTCGTTTCATGTTGCTTGCTTACCTGGTTTGTCATGCCGTCTGTTTCTCGTCTCCTCAATTTTTGGCTGCACCCTTTGCCCCATGCATCTAAATGGAATCATTGGATTGGGTTCGTGCTTGTTTTGATAGCATTAGTATTTATGCGATCGCTCTTCGTCACATTCGCGAATGGATGAGATTTAGGTTGTCCAGCGAATATTTGGCAACACCACGCGCCAAAACCAGTTCTTTGAACAATCCCTCTGTAGTGCTAACCAGGAGGATAAACATCAATCCCACAATCACTGGAGAGATCGTTAAGGGAAAGTCCAGAATGCCAGTTAAGAGCGTTTTACCGGGAAACTGTTGGCGTGCTAAAACCCAGGCGGTCAGGATGCCAAAAAGCGTGTTGAGTGGGACAGTCACCGCAACGGTGATCAGGGTGAGGGAAATCGTGTGAATTCCTTGAGAGTGAAGTCTGCGCGTCCTTGCTTTGTGCGTTGAATTGTTTGATACGCAGTCGAGCGATTCTCGAATAGGAACTTTTCAACCTGGAGCATTGTTTCTAACGTTGAGAGAAACTCATTTTTACATCCCCGTTTGCCTCAATCACGAACTCGACCTAGCTACCTTCAGAGAGTTTCAGGTAGTTCCAAATCTCTTGAGGGAGGATGATTTGCCCTTGCTGGGTAATGGTTGCGCGAATCATTGGTAGACGAGTGTTGAGTGGAGTCGAAACACGATTACTAACACCTCATTTTAGGGTTGTCGTTCCACTACAAGAGCGCCGATCGCACTTAGAAACCTGGTTTGGCACGTTAGAATAGAATTTCTTTTGGTCGTGAGTATGTTAGAAGTGAACGTTGATGAAGTAGCTGTTAACCTACTAACCCTTCTGGAGCAGGTTGCTAAAGGGGAAGAAATCATTATTGTTCAGCAAAATCAAGCGATTGCTCGTTTAGTGCCTGCCCAAACTCGTAGCCCCTGGTTAGCTCGAAATCGAAAACTCCGAAACTCATTGCACTTGAAGGGTGAACCTTTAAGTGCAACCATCATTACAGCACGCCAAGGAGAACGAGATTGATCTACCTGGATACTAGCTGGCTCCGTTGTATTGGGCAGAAGCGTTGAGCGATGCCGTTGAGGAATTACTAATACAATATTCTATTGGTGACAGCCGATGAGGGGTTGGCTGAGAGTGCTAAAGCGTTGGGGGCTGAGGTGCAGATTTTGAGACCATTGGAAGAAGCTTAAATCGCTAACCTCCCACTCCCCTCATCCCCCCTTTCTCTTTCTTCTTCCTTCTTCCTCTCACTCTCCCTCCCTGACGCGGTATCTTTCCAGGTCATCCAGCTAGAGTACACTTGAACGTGTTGTTTCTCGCTACAAACAATGCGCCGTGATCCACTTTTCTATAAACTGTTTCAACAATCCCCTGAACTCGTATTCGACTTAATTGAGACTAAACCTGACAATGCATCTGACTATCGCTTTGACTCTGTTGCAGTGAAAGAACCAAACGGGTTCGGCTTCGCTCACCGTTTGCCCTGAGCGAAGTCGAAGGGCAAAGTTTGAAATTGATGGGGTGTTTCTGCCACCCGAAAATCAGATTGGCGCAGTCTATTTTTGTGAGATTCAAATGCAGAGGGATGAACGGCTTTATGAACGACTGCTAGCTGAATCGACGTTATATTTCTACCGCAATCGAGACCGATTTAATGACTGGCAAGCCATAATTATTTATCCATCGCGCGGTGTCGAGCAAAGCGATTTGCATCCGCATCGCACGTTTCTCAAGGGTGAGCAGGTGCAGCGCGTATATTTGAATGAGTTGGGGGATGTCAATGCTCGACCCGTCACAGTTGGAGCGATCGCCTTAACTATTGTGGATGAAGCAGAAGCCCCGGACGCTGCGAGAGCGTTGATTGCACGAACCCAGCAAGCGGCGTTAACACCCGCAGAGAAACAGGACATAATAGACATTGTGACCTCAATTCTGGTTTACAAGCTGACAAATTTAAGTCGATTGGAGATTAAAGCGATGTTGGGCATAGATTTAACGCAAGAACCACGGGCAATTCGGGAAGCCAAGGAAGAGGGACGCGAAGAGGGACGCGAAGAACAAACGATCGCCCTTGTCACGCGACAATTAACTCGACGATTACGCCAAGAACTTTCGGCAGAGACCCGCTCTCGCCTCTCTGCTCTCCCCTTAGCGCTGCTGGAAGATTTGGGCGAAGCATTACTCGATTTCACGACGCTGGCTGATTTGGAAGCTTGGCTAGCAGCACAGAGTTGAAGGCTCGCCCCTTCCCATCGCCCCTTCACCCCTTCACCCCCACTCCCCACATTGCAGAGGCTGCGTCAACGAGCTGGGAGTGGCAGGATTGGCAGAGGTCGCGGGTGAGTTTGGACATAAATAAAGGTTTACTCAATAAAATCCGTATTTCAGTCTTTAGTTTCTCAAGTATTTGCTGAGGAATTCTAGTTGGTTTTCCATTTCTTCAGCAGTCCTATTCGCGATGAATTCGAGAATCGCCCGAACTTGTTCCCCAACCGAGTAATTTTGAGCTAAGAGGGCAATTCCCGAATGCTTTTCTTCACTTGTCATGAATTCAGTATGGATTTAGTAGAAATCTCCGATGTTATGGCTGTAGAGTACTCGCTTTTGCTTGGTTGCTAGACGCAGTTGTTCTAGATCAATCAACCCTTCAGTCTGGGTTTCTTTGACTGTAATGATATCAACATTACGGGCACGCAACGCTCTTAACAGGGATTGATCTTGAGAATCTTCGTCGAGATACAGGCGAATCATGCTCATGCTATCGACTCTTTAGAAGATTGGTGCAACCTTTCGAGACGTTGCCCTTCTGCTGCTTGATGAGCGATATCCGCCTCGATCTCGGCAACATTGGCGTGGTAATACGCGAGGGCGGCGTAAACTTCGGCGAGGGTTATATGTCCAATGCGATCGCCAATTTCTTCGGCGGCTAATCCCCGCTTATACCAGGAAACAATGCGGCGAACCGTTACCCCTTTGCCTGTAATATGCGGCACACCGCTGTGAAGACTCGGAGTTTGGCTGATCAGTGTACCAATATCAGTAGTTGTGGTTGCCATTGAGTGTATAAGACAAGTAAATATGTTTCCATGCTATCACCCACTGCGATCGAGGTAGAGTTTGCCAAATTGAAGGAGGGCAGCGGCAGGTTCATCGGTTGGCAAATTGGTGAATAGATAAGTCGGTTTGTGAGGGGCAGAGAAGGTAACGGCACAGGGTTTGTCGCAAGTCCACAGACAACCGACGGGTTGAATTTCAAACTTGTTAGGTTGTTCTGTAATTAGTGTATTGAGATGTTCGAGTAGGCGGGTGCCATCGGCAGGTTGTTCTTTGGGGCGATCTTCGGAGGAGCGGTGGCAGGATTGGCAGATGAAAAGCGTGGGATTGGACAGGGGATTAAGGAATAATAGAGGTTGGACAACGCTGTATCAGAGACTCTATGCGACGGGATTCAATTTTCTATAAACTGTTTCAACAATCGCCCACGCTGCTGTTTGAGTTGTTGCCAGAACTACCCGCTAATGCTGAGGGCTATCGATTTGATGCGGTGGCTGTCAAAGAGCCTCGGTTTGAAATCGATGGGGTATTTTTGCCGCCGGGTAATGACCCGCTTGGAGTGGTTTACTTTTGCGAGGTGCAATTTCAGAAGGATGAGCAGCTTTATGAGCGCGTCTTTGCAGAATCGCTGCTGTATTTTTATCGAAATCGTGTTCAGTTTGGTGACTGGCAGGTTGTCATCATCTATCCATCGCGAAATATCGAACAAAGCAAGCTGCATCCCTACAGGGGGTTGCTGGATAGTGAGCAAGTGTATCGGGTGTATCTGGATGAGTTAGGGGAGGTTCGCTCTTTGCCCTTGTGGGTAGCCGTGATGGTGTTGACGACGTTGGAGGCAGACCGGGCACCGGAGGAAGCGCGGCATTTGTTGCGTAGAACTCGTCAGGAGGTATCTGACCCTGCCAGTCGCGCCATAATAGAGTTAATTACCACGATCATGGCGTACCGATTTGAAAACTTGAGCCGTAGGGAGATAGAGACCATGCTAGACATCACGCTAAAGGAAACGAGAGTTTACCGGGAAATTAAGGAAGAGGGACGAGAAGAGGGACAACGATCGCTCATTCTGCGCCAACTGACTCGACGAGTGGGGGAATTGTCTCAGGAGGTGCGATCGCAGGTTGAGGCTTTGTCTTTGGAACAGTTAGAAGATTTAGGTGAAGCGTTGCTGGATTTCACGAGTTTGGATGATTTGCAGAATTGGTTGGCTGAGAATCGTTAGCGATCGCCCCCTGGTTCTAAACCGCGATCAATCCCTCCCATCCCCCCATCACTCCCCTACTCTTTCCTCTTTTTTCTTCCTTCTTTCTTCTTCCTCTCACTCCCCTTGCCTGACGAGGTATTTTTCCAGGTCATCAAGAATACGATTAGCTCCGATTAGGCCCCCTACAGTCCAGTTTACTCTGTAGACTTGGTTATTCTGAACAGCTTTAAGTTGTGACCAAATGGGATGCTTTAAAAATGATAAATCTTCAGAAATTTTTTGCCTAAATTCTGCTGTTAAAAACTCTGTCATAATAAATAAAATATCGGCATCATGCTCAGGCAAGGCTTCAAGGCTTAAAACTGATTCCAATTCTATCTGATTTTGTTGAGGGAATGGACGCTGCAATCCGATGTCACGAAGAATTTGACCATACGCCAGAAAGTCTGGTTTATAGGTGTAGAAGACATCTGCTGAACGTGCAAGATAAATCACGGACACTGTTTTTGTCTCTAATTGGCTCTCTAATTGTTCTCGGAGGATTTGAACTCGACCTTGGTACTGGTTTAACAGCGTTTCTGCAAGATCGCGCTTTTCCAATACATTAGCAATGTAGCGCAGTCTTTCCTTAAAATCGTACAGTTTGGAAAAATCAACTATTACCGTAGGTGCAATCTTAGAAAGAAGTTTGTACGAGTTACTCAGATGTGTTCTTGCTAGGATTAAATCTGGTTTTAGGCTGAGAATTTTTTCTAAGGAAGGTTCGCTGCCTGAACCGCTTACACGAGAAATACCAGCAACTAAATCATCAGGAATTCCTCGAAAGTTCTCCTCACAACCTTGGCAGGGTAAAACGCCGATTGGTTTCACCCCTAAAGTCAAGACAGGATCGAGAAGTAGCTGCTCATCCAAAACAATTACCCTTGTTGGATGCACTGGAATTTCAACTTCGCCTAAAGCATGAGCTACGACTTTTGTTCTCGTTGGAGATTCTGGAGAGAGTGAATTTGTCTGTCTTCTGGCTAGTTGCTCCACTCCAGGGTTGTAGATTAAGCTTACTACTATACTAATAGTGACTAGCAAAAGCAGGATGATGAATCGAACTCTAGAGCGACTAATTGTTTGAAGAATCGTTCTCATAGAAATCAAAATTCCCATCTGATAGACCCAGTAATCGTGAATGGCGCACCTCTGCGTAAGAATGTTCTTGACGCTTCTGAAGCTCGAATATAATCTGCATCGAAGAGATTGCGAATATTAATTGCTGCATTAAATTGACCTCTTCGATAGAACACTGAAGCATCCGTTCGTAAATAACTAGGAATCGTGAATGAATTGTCTAAATCTCCCTGTCGTTCGCTCACATAAAACAGCCCTAAGCCAAATCCTAGTCCTTTCAAACTACCGTTTTGAATTTCATAGGTTGTCCAAAGGCTAGCTTGATTTTCTGGAACGTTTACTAAGCGATTTCCAACTGGAATTGTATTATCTTCGGTTACTCTGGCATCGGTATAAGCATAAGAGCCAATCACTCTCCAACCCGGCGAAATCTCACCTGCAATGTCTAACTCAAGTCCACGACTACGTTGCTCCCCGGTCTGAATAGAAAAACCAAGCGCAGCTAATTCAGGATCGGGATTGGGAGTTGTCACATTTGCTTTGGTAATTTGATAAGCGGCTAGTGTTGTCGAGAGCTTTCCATTGAGAAAATCTACTTTGATACCTGCTTCATATTGAGTGCCTTTAGTAGGCTCGAACGGTTGATCATCAGCGTTAAACTCAAATGTTGGAATGAATGATCGACTATAACTAGCATAAAGAGAAATCGACCTGCTAGGTTGATAAACTAAACCAATACGAGGACTGAATGCAAAATCATTTTGTGTTAAAGGATTGAGTGTGCTTGTATCAGGTGTTTGTGAAACCCAATCAAAACGACCACCAATCAACAATTTCAGATTGTCGAGAAGAGCGATTTGGTCCTGAATGTAAACTCCATAGGATTCGGTCAACTCATCAAAGCTACGACCGGGAACATAATTAGGTCTTGGAATGTTGTAGTTTGGGTTTAAGACATCTAGAGCAGGAATACGACTTCGATTAGATTCAAAATTCTCGACATTACGATTGAAGTCAAAGCCAATTAAAACTTGGTGTGAAATTGATCCCGTATTGAACTTGCCGAGTAAATCAATTTGTCCAAAATAGTTATCTTGTGAATATTCACGATCTTGAGCAATCTGAGGTAAAAAGCGATCATCTACTACATCTAGCGCTAAAGTATACCGCTCTCTAACCTTATTTGCAGATACAGAGAAACTGTTACGAATCTGCAAACTATCGCTAAATCGGTGATTCAGAGTGTATCCAATTTTTTGCGTGGTAATATCTGCAAAAGTGTAGCCAGGATAGCCTTGATAGAAACTCCGAGGCAGAAATGAATTATCACTAAGAATCGAAGTATATTGCTCAGGAATTCCATCAAAGTCGATGTACTCATAGTAAAGATTCAAATCGGTCTGATCGCCTAGCTTAAATGTAAGTGTTGGCGCTATTGTGGTGAGATTAGTATTGACAAAATCCTGAAATCCGTCTGAACGCTGGTAGCTAGCAATGAGGCGATAGAGTATAGTTTTGTTGTCATTTAATGGTCCTGAGAAATCAATGCTGGGTTGGATGAATGCTCGGTTCCCTGCCTCAAATGCAAGCTCGTGAAAGGGTTCACTTAGAGGTTGTTTAGTGACAACATTAATGATTCCACCAGGTTCCACTGCACCAAATAGAACCGAAGCAGGACCTTTGAGAACTTCTACGCGATCAATTGTCCCTAAGCCTGTTAGGGTAAAGAAATCTGCATCTCGAAAGCCATTGCGGAAGTTGCCAGATTGGGAAAATCCTCGGATGATTCTCGCTCCCGTTGGCGCTCCAAAGTAGTCTGATCCATCGACCACTCCGCTGACCGTTTCTACCGCCTCAGTGAGAGTATTCACATTGCGATCGCGTAACACCTGCTGCGGCACTACCTGAATCGATTGCGGAATATCCCGAATCGGCGTATCCGTCCTTGTCGCCGTACTTGCATTTGGCACCCGATAGGCTCCCCGTCCTGCCCCCGTCACCACAAGTTCATCATCCGCCTCATCCCCCTCCGGATTCAGGCTATACGCCAATCCCCCCGTCTTCAGCGTCACCTCCGTCTTGGGCAGCGCATTATTTCCCGCCACACTCACCCGAATGGTGCCCCCCGCCTGCTCCACCTGCACCGTCGCAATATCCGCCGTCGGATTTTCCGCCACAAACGTCTGCCCCTGCGGCAACGCCAGGGTTGCATTGGGAATCTCGGCAATCAGATTGTTTCCTTCCCGCCGAAACTTGGTGGCATCAATGGTCAGCGGTTTCCCCTCCGCGGTTTCCAGTACAATATCGAGTCCAGTCTCGGTGCGATCGAGTTTTACGCCGGTCACTTGCACCTGTGCTGCTTCCATCTGGGCAAGCCAATCCTTGACCGTTGTCGCAGGGCGATTTTGTTGTTTGAGACGAGAAAGGTTGGTGATTGGCGTAGATGTTGCATCACCCCCCTTAGTCCCCCCTTGCCAAGGAGGGAGACCGGAACCAACTCCTTCCCCTTACCAAGGGGAAGGCTGGGATGGGGAAGGCTCTGCCACTCCCACCGCCAACACCGACAGCACACCCACAGCAGCCCACTGTCCCGCCTTCATCCAGCCACACGCATTCATCATCATCATCCTCACACCGATCGCAATTCGCCAAGTTTTTAAGAATTTGTCTCAAAAACATACCGGAAGCCCGATCGCAAAAGAAAGGAAAATGACCGTTAGCGGGAACTTTTTTTGAACGCTAGCGGGAACTTTTTTGCTGCTGGTAGGCTTTGGGGTTGAGGCCAAACTTCTGCTTAGGAATGAGAACTAAATAACATCGGCTTTTGTAGCTTTTGTAGGTTGGGTTGAGTCCGCGAAACCCAACGTTTATGGGGGTGTTGGGTTTCATGCTTCAACCCAACCTACTCAGGTGATTAAATCCACAATCCTTAACGCTGTTCAGGTCACGCTGCTGGGGTGAACCAGTGCAATTTGGGCGTAGTTGCTGAAGTCATCAACATTGAACGTCAGCAAATGAGTCACGCTATGAGTCAACATGACTGCCACAAGACGAGCATCATGGGTTTTCTTGCCTTTGATACCGTAAGCAATGACCAACGATCGCCAATTTGCAAAGATATTAGGCGTGTCATCCAGAAAACGAAACCGGTTCATCAGTTGAGCGATCGTTAATTCCGTCTGCTGAACTGTCCAACCCAGACCGTTTACATCTAGAGGTCGCGTTGCAACTGACCAAAACTCGATCAGGTTTTGCCCAGTGACATGAAGCTGATGTTCTTGAGCGAGTAACCGTTCAATGGCTGAAATCGATAGCAGATGGGTGGCGGCATTCCCATCACTAATTCTGAGTAGCAGATTGGTGTCGATGAGATAAGCCGTCATCAGTCATACATACTTTCGCGGCGTAAGGCTTCATCTGGCAGCCCAGGCCCCTTTGTGAAGCTTGATGCCCATTGCCGGAAACTTGCGGCTTGCTCTTGCGGCGTTGCAGTTGCCCAAAGCGGTTGTGCAGATGTATCGGTCTCACCACTGTTAGTTGGGTATAACACCAAAGCACCCGCCTGCATCTTAATGATGAAGTGAGTATGCGGTTTGACCGCCTCCAAAACCTCAGCCGGAAAGCGAACTCCGCCGTCGGGATTAAGTTCAACAATTGGATCGATCGGCATCGGATTCATCAGAGTTTACCTAAAATTGCTTATCCTTCAAGCATAGATCACGCAGTGTGCGACTTTCTCGATCCCCCTCACCCTAAATCCCTCTCCCAGAGCAGGAGAGGGACTTTGAACTGGTTCGATCGAACCCCCTCCAGCAGGTGTGAACAGTGAAAAGCGTAAGACTCTGATACAACAAGGGGAAAGTTCGATCCCAGTCCTTGCATTCAACAAAACCAACCCTTTCGGGGGGTGTGGGGGAGTTAGGACCCCACAAGGCGGGGGTGCGGGGGGAAGTCCCCCGGTAGAGTCTTTGGGCTGAGCCGAGATCTGTGTACACGGTAGCCCTTTTAAGGCGAAGGGACTAGGAGATGAGGGCTATTCATAGGCTAAATTGTTACGTAAAATGAACGCTAGCGGGAACTTTTTTGCTGCTGGTAGGCTTTGGGGTTGAGGCCAAACTTCTGCTTAAACGCCGACGCAAAGTAACTGCGGCTGGCAAACCCCACCGTTTCCGCCACATCCGCCACCTTGCGATCGCCCAATTCCAGCAGTCGCCGCGCTTGCTCCAGGCGATACTCATGCAGGTAGTCGAATACAGTCGTGCCAAACACCTGCCGAAAACCCTGCTTCAGCGTAAATTCATTTAGCCGCACCTGTTTCGCTAAATCCGGCAGCGACGGTGGCTGGTGCAGAGTTTGATGCAGCAAGGTTTGAGCCTGGTAAATTCGCTCCAGCGTGCCCGGTTTGAGGGGCAGGGGTGGGCGATCGATTTCCCTGCCAACGACTCCATTGCTAGCTTGAATCGCCAGCTCCTGCTCCAGCACCAGCGCCACCAACTCCAGCACCCGACTCTCCAAAAATATGCGCTTCAGCCACCCCCGATAGGGACAGTGCAGCATTTGCCAGAGCGCCGTTTCCATTGCCGGAGTAACAATCCCAACGCGGGTATACCGTTCCTGCTCCACAGGGCGCACCAAATGCCGCAACCCCACTGGTAGCCCATCCTCCTGCCCGATGAAGGAAGACAGCATCTGCGGCTCCAAATGAATGGCAATTTCCAGCGCCCGTTGCTCCAGGGCATCATTACGATGCTTCGGCGACAGACCACTGCCATACAGGGCATATTCTTTGTTGCCTACTGTTGTCTCTAGGTCTTCATGCTGCCCAAACAGGTGGAAGTGAAAATTCAACGATGCAGGAGAGTCAAGATGATCAATCATCAAGCGTTGATCCAGGGTGCAATCAAAGATTTCAAGCTCCAGTCCCTCCCGTAGCTCAATGAAGCGTACTTGGCCTTGGCCCAACCGTGCCGGAAAGCTCCAAATTTCATCAAGTGGGTCGGTGGGGTCGGCATAGCGGCTGCCGCTGGCGATGCTTTCGTACAGCAACTCTCGGTAAGTTTCAATGTGAATGAAATTCGTCATAGGTGAGATGGGGAACCCCCGAATCGAGTGAGCAGTTGGAGGATAATGAGAAGTTCTCTCAATAATGCCACATCTGGACGGTTCTCGCGTTCAAACGCCCCAGAATCCTGTACTATGAGAATGATTATCATTCCAAAAAGCTCTCATCCTCCTCGATCTCCCCGTTGTATGCCAACTTCAACCACCCACAAGTTTCTAGATTTGCCCAAACGCGGAATGCCCATCACGATCATCACCGGCTTTCTTGGTAGTGGCAAAACCACGTTACTCAACCACATTTTGCATAATCGCCAGGATCTAAAGGTTGCGATTTTGGTGAATGAGTTCGGTGACATCAATATTGATAGTCAGTTACTGGTGTCAATGGATGAAGACATGGTGGAACTGAGTAATGGTTGTATTTGTTGCACGATTAATGATGGCTTAGTCGATGCGGTTTATAACGTGCTGGAGCGCCAGGATCAGGTTGACTACATGGTGATTGAAACGACGGGTGTGGCTGATCCGCTGCCGATTATTCTGACGTTTTTAGGAACTGAATTACGGGATTTAACGCGACTCGATTCGATCGTCACGGTCATCGATGCTGAAACCTTCACGCCGGATCACTTTGATAGCGAAGCGGCCCTCAAGCAAGTTACTTATGGTGATGTCACGATTTTGAACAAAACCGATCTGGCATCACCAGCGAAAGTGCAAGAACTGGAAGCCTACATTGGCACCGTGAAAGTGGGTGCCCGCATCCTCCACAGTCAACATGGCAAAGTGCCATTGCCGCTGATTTTAGATGTCGGCTACAACGATCCGGCAGCCTATGCAGATCTCGTGCAGGAAGAGATCGATCGCGCTCAGGCGGATCATGCTCATCTGGATCACTCCCACGAACACCATCACTCCAACCATGAGCAGCATCACCATGAGCAGCATCACGCTGATCACGCTCATCACCCGCATGAACACCATCATCACCACTCTGACCATCTCGACAATGATGGATTTGTGTCGATCGCCTTTGAGAGCGACAAACCCTTTGCTGTCAAGAAGTTTGAAACCTTTCTGCAAGAACGCTTGCCCCAGGACGTTTTCCGAGGCAAAGGTATTCTCTGGTTCAAAGAAAGCGATCTCCGCAATGTGTTTCAACTCAGTGGCCCTCGCTTTGATCTACAAGGGGAAGCGTGGCGCACGCCTCCCAAGAACCAATTGGTCTTAATCGGGCGCAATCTGGATGCGGATGAACTGCGACAACAGTTAACCGATTGCCTTGCCTGATGCATATTTCAACCGTTCAGTCGGCGGTTGGAAGCGGGGCACTATGTCCCTTTGTTGCTACGACGATTAATCACCTAACCTAAATTCACTCATGACGTTATCTATTTCACCCGACGATATCCGTAAGCAATCAGTGATCACTGAAGCTAAATCCCCTGTCTCTGAAGCCGAAATGCAGCAAGCCGTTCGGACTCTATTGTTAGGCATGGGGGAAGACCCCGATCGCGAAGGCTTACGAGATACGCCGAAACGAGTCGTCAAAGCGCTCAAATTCCTCACGTCTGGCTATCATCAATCGCTGGATGAGTTGCTCAATGGCGCTGTGTTCCATGAAGATGCCAACGAAATGGTATTAGTCCGAGACATTGATTTGTTTAGCTCCTGCGAACATCACATCTTACCCATCTTAGGTCGTGCCCATGTTGCTTACATTCCGAATGGCAAAGTGATTGGTTTGTCCAAAATTGCCCGAATTTGTGAGATGTATGCTCGCCGCTTGCAAGTGCAAGAACGCCTGACCCATCAAATTGCGGAAGCCCTACAAGGCTTACTCAAACCTCAAGGTGTAGCCGTCGTTGTCGAAGCGACTCATATGTGTATGGTGATGCGGGGTGTGCAAAAGTCTGGTTCTTGGACAGTGACCAGTTCGATGAAAGGAGTTTTTGCCGACGATGCCCGCACTCGTCAAGAATTTATGAGTTTGATTCAACACACGCCAGCGTTTCGTTAAACAGGGGCATCAACAGCACCAGAGGGATTCACTGATCCTGTTGATGCCGTCTCGGTTGACCTCGCTCAATTTCTTCTGAAAACGATCGCTCACTGGGTGATACTTTCAACAAATCTGTTGGTGTGAGGTCACGGTTTTTAGCAAGGCGCTGAATTTCCTGTTCTAAACGGGCTTGCCCTTGCCGGAAAAAGTCTTCTGAGGCGGAACGGGTGAGGTCACGAGAAAGGCGATTTACAGGTATATGGGCAGGTAGCGAAATAGCACGGGGATGAGCGATCGCCACAGGAGAGAGGAAACTCCAACTTGCGATCGACAATAAACTACGAATAAGCCAGCTTGAGGCGTAACGCATGAATCGAGAAAACTCGTTATCCCCATCCTAACGCGGCAACATTCATCAATTCTTGGCGCTACTGCCCCGCAGTTGCGATCGCGCACGTTCCTCGTGCCCAACCCCATTCTTCAGTGCCAACGGAGACTTGTGACCCTGGACGCACATGAGCAAGAAAATATGAAACTAATATGATGAAAAATGCAACTCTAATTGCCTTGTATGCAGACTCCATTTCTGAAAGTAGTCCGTGTGCGCAAGTGCCAACTCTACGATTGTCGGATTAAGCCGGAACCTGGATGCGATCGCTGCCGCCGAGAGCAAATGCCGTATGGATCACTTGCAAAGCTTTGGCTCCATCCGCTTCTGCCACGACACAACTGACCTTAATTTCGGACGTGGCAATCATTTGAATGTTGATCTGGTGTTGGGCGAGGGCGGCAAACATTTGCGCCGCAACTCCAGGTTGATTCACCATCCCCGAACCGACAATGCTGACTTTGGCGATCGCGGCATCGACAACAATTTCGCCACAACCCAGATCAGGTCTAGCTTGTTCCAGCACTTGTCGCGCCATTTCTGCATCCATTTGGGCCACGGTAAAGGCAATATCGCGGGTCGCGACTCCATGCACCACACGACACCGCTGGGACTGAATAATCATGTCCACACTGATGTTTTTGCTGGCTAAAAGGTTAAACACCTTGGCGGCCATCCCTGGCTGATCGGGAATGTATCGAATTGCCAGCCGCGCCTGTTTTAGATCCAGGGCAACGCCGCGAACGGGGGGCAGGATTTCCTGTCGGGGCAAGCTTTTCGAGCCGATCGGTTGGCCCCCATTGTCTTGTGATGAACCCGTTCCGACTCTAATTTCCTGGTTGACTGGTGAACTGGTGACTTCAAACGTTTGACACAACGCCGCGATCGCCCGATCGCACTCGGCCGCAGCCACGACGCAACTGACTTTCACCTCAGAAGTAGAAATCATTTGGATGTTGACTCCGGCGGCGGCCAGGGTAGAAAACATTTGGGCCGCGACCCCCGGACGACCAATCATGCCCGCCCCAGCGATCGCAACTTTGGCGATTTTTTGCTCGACCATTACTTCGGCATCGCGGGGAGCCGTACCTCCACACAGCGCTGGAATGATGGCGCTGGCAACGGCTTCTGCTTGCTTAAAGGAATCCTTCGTCACTGTAAAGGCAATGTCGTTGGTGTTGCTTTCATGAATGGATTGGATGATCAAATCCACGTTCAAATCCTGAGTGGCAATTTCGCCAAATAAGCGGGCTGCCACACCGGGACGATCGGGCACTCGCAACAAGGAGACTTTTGCCTGGTCAGTGTCAAACTCGACAGCATCCACAGCACGGGCGAGTTCCAGTCCTTCCAGCGATCGGGGTTGCGGCGCAGGCGACTTGACCCAGGTGCCGGGTTCATCCGTCCAACTCGATCGCACCACCAGCGGCACCCCAAAGTTCCGGGCAATTTCCACGGCCCGCGGATGCAACACTTTTGCGCCCAAGCTGGCAAGCTCCAGCATTTCATCGGAGGTAATTTCCTCCATCAGCCGCGCCTCCGGCACAATCCGCGGATCAGTCGTGAGAATGCCGGGAACGTCGGTGTAAATTTCGCAATAATCAGCTTTGAGCGCAGCCGCCAAGGCCACAGCAGAGGTATCGGAGCCACCCCGACCCAGGGTGGTAATTTCCAGGTTGTCGTCACTGCTCACGCCCTGAAATCCGGCCACGACAACAACTTTCCCGGCCTGGACATGGCGATTCAGGCGATCGGTTTCAATGCGCAAAATCCGAGCGCGGGTATGTTCAGCTTCCGTGACAATCCCCACTTGCGCTCCGGTGAGAGAAATCGCGGGTTGTCCCAGTTCTTGCAGTGCCATGCTGAGCAGGGCGATGGAAACTTGCTCCCCGGTAGACAGCAACATATCCAGCTCGCGGCGGCTGGGATTAGTCGAAATATCGTTTGCCAGCTTCACGAGTCCATCAGTGGTTTTGCCCATCGCCGAAACCACGACCACCACCGAATTTCCAGCATCAACGGTACGTTTCACTCGTTGAGCAACGGCTTGAATCCGCTCCACCGTCCCGACTGAACTGCCTCCGTATTTTTGAACAACTAGCGCCATCTCTCTTACTCCCAACGATTGGCTAACAGGTTGCGATCTGCCAACTCCAATCATTATTAAACATCACCGATTCGGATCTAAGCTGAGGAAGTTTGGGAGAGATTCAGCGCTATGCAATTTATAGCTTTGGTCAGAACGCTTAGGACAAGGAGAAAGTTGAAAAGCAAGTGCTGGGTAGGCGTTCTGACTCGCCTGTGCCACGTTACACGTGTCCACGGCTATGGCAATATCTTCGCACATCTTCACCACAGTCATCGGCAAGATAGCAAAGTGCCCGCAACCTTAAACCAACGACTTCTTCATACAACGGATTCAGTTTGCAAAGAGGCGGGATCCGCAGTAAGCGTCGTCCCAACAGCCGGATGTCGCGCTCAAAGGGACATTGCACAGGAATCACCCGACACAGCCAATGAGCAAAGGCAGGGTTGGAAATTTCGAGCGAATTCAGCCACTGGCGGATAGGAGATAAGCTATCAACAATTACGCCATCAGAACTGGCGGCAACAGAGTGTTGGATGGATTTGATTATATGGAGGACTAGACTTAACATTGCCATTCAACGTTTAGAAAGGTGTGGAAGATCTTATGTGTAGCCTAGCTATAATTTCAGTGAATTGGAATACGGGAAAGATATAAATCAAGTTTATAACTCATAACTTAGACTTAATTCTGGGGATGTTGCTAAATAGCAGGATGAATTGGAACGAAGTTTCAATTCATCCAACTCCTAATTCATACCCAGATTCAGCAACGCCATTCTGGGATGGAATGGCAGCCGTACCGCTGAATTTTTGCTTCCCACAGTGCAAGGTGATGTGAGACGAGCCAATTGTAGGGGAAGAGCAAGACATAAGCCGGGTTCTGTTCCTCAATCGCATTGCAACCAAGGGACGGTTATCTATCTAGGATGACTGTTACCAGCCACCTCCAGCGGACGCACGAAAGTTGCCTTCCGTCGGAGCCGGTAAAAGACCAACCGTTGCTCCTTCAGCCTTGCTTCCAACCGGGGTTTACCGAGCCAGCACCTCTCGATGCTGCTGGTGCGCTCTTACCGCACCTTTGCACCCTTACCTGTCGGCGGTATGTTTCTGTGGCACTATCCTCACGATCGCTCGCACTGGTCGTTAACCAGCAAGTTTGGTCTTTCGGAAGCCCGGACTTTCCTCGGACTGCCGCAGCAACCCGCAACCGTCTCGCCTACTCTTCCCACCGTTATTTTAGGGCAGAAGGCAGCCTGTGCTTAGTTCCCATCGCCGGCTGCCTCCTGCCCTCTGCCTTACAATAAAGAAGTAGAGACGGATTGCGCGAATTTGATACAGGCAGAGACTCTTGAGCTTTTAGAATGGGGGCGGTTATGCCAGCACCTTTCAACGTTTGCGGCGACGAAGTTGGGGGCGATCGCGGCGCAAAATCTGAAAATTCCCACTCATCCGGCAGAAACGTTGACGCTGTTGGCGCAAACGCGGGAAGTGTATGACCTGGAGAGTCGGGCTTCGGGCAGTTTGAGCTTTGATGGTATTGGCGACATTGGCGAGGCGTTGGAGCGGGCAGAACGGCATGGGATTTTGACAGGGCCAGAGTTGCTCACCCTTGCAACAACGTTGGCGGGTGCAAGAACCCTCCGCCGCACGATCGATAACCATCCTGACTTGACGGTTTTGAATGATCTGGTACAAGATCTCCGTACCTATCCCGAAATTGAGCAGGACATTCATCACTGCATTGATGATCATGGGGATGTGCTGGATCGAGCTAGTCTCAAGTTGGGCAGCATCCGGGAGCAACTGAAGCAGGTGCGCGATCGCATTTACAGCACGCTGCACAGTATCCTCCAGCGCAAAGCCAACGCCATTCAGGAACAGGTCATTACTCAGCGGGCAGGGCGGTTTGTGTTGCCAGTGAAAGCGCCGCAAAAAGACGCGATTCCCGGTATTGTGCATGATGCTTCGATGAGTGGGGCCACGCTCTACATCGAACCGCAATCCACCGTTAACCTCAATAATCAACTGCGTCAGTTGCAACGCCAGGAACAGGTGGAAGAGGAAGCGGTACGGCAGCGGTTAAGTGAAAAGGTCGCAGCAGTGAAACCGGATCTGGAGCGGCTCGTTGCGATCGTCACCACTCTCGACCTTGCTACTGCCCGCGCCCGTTACAGCTTTTGGTTAGGAGCCAATCCACCTCGGTTTATCGAATATCCCTCCACTGCCTCACCCACTCATCCACGCCCCGACGCGCCCACGCCCGCCCCGATCGTCTTGCGGCAACTGCGCCATCCGTTGTTGATCTGGCAACAGCAGCACGAACAGGGAAAAGAGGTGGTGCCGATCGATCTGGTGATTCAGCCGCAAATTCGGGTGGTTGCCATCACCGGCCCCAACACAGGCGGTAAGACAGTCACGCTCAAAACCTTGGGGATGGCGGCGTTGATGGCAAAAGTGGGGCTGTTTGTGCCTGCCAAAGAACCTGTAGAACTGCCCTGGTTTGACCAAATTCTGGCAGATATTGGCGACGAACAATCCTTGCAGCAAAGCCTCTCCACTTTTTCAGGACACATTCGGCGCATTAGTCGCATTTTGGCAGCATTGGGAGGAGCGCAGGCAGCAGGCAGCAGGCAGCAGGCAGCAGACGGAGGGCAAGCGGTAGAAGCCGTAGAGGCGGGTTTAGCTCGTGACGAGGACGGTAACTTCATCCGGCTCGAAACCCCGCCCGTACAGACAGATCCGCCTCCCCTTTCCCTCGTCCTTCTGGATGAAGTCGGGGCGGGAACTGATCCCACAGAAGGAAGTGCATTGGCGATCGCGCTCCTGAAATACCTGGCGGATCAGGCCGGATTGACCGTTGCCACGACGCACTTTGGCGAATTGAAGGCATTGAAGTATCAGGATGAGCGGTTCGAGAATGCCTCGGTGGAATTTGATGTGGTTTCGCTGTCGCCGACTTATCGTTTGCTGTGGGGGATTCCGGGGCGATCGAATGCGTTGACCATTGCCAGTCGGCTGGGCTTGCAGGCAGACATTATCACAGCGGCGAAAACCTATGTGGGAGGTGCATCGCAGGATGTGAATGAGGTGATTGCTGGCTTGGAGGCACAGCGGAAACGCCAGGAAACGAAATCCGAGGAGGCAGAAAAGCTGTTGCGCCATGCCGAGCGGCTCTATCAAGAAGTGTCTCGCAAGGCGGCATCGTTGCAGGAGCGGGAGAAATCGCTGCAATTGGGGCAGGAGCAGGCAGTGCAAGCGGCGATCGTCGAAGCCAAACGGGACATTGCCCAAGTGATTCGTCAGTTGCAACAGGGACCGCAAACGGCACAAGCAGCCCAGCAAGCGACGGAAGCCTTGAATGAACTGAGTCAGCAGCATCTACCATCTCAACGGAAAAAAGAACCACCAAAGCCCGGTTTTCGTCCCCAAGTGGGCGATCGGGTTCGGATTCCGCGCCTGGGACAAACCGCAGAAGTGTTGACGGCTCCCAATGATGATGAGGAAATTACTGTCCGCTTTGGGCTAATGAAGATGACGGTGGCGCTGGAAGATGTGGAGTCGTTGACTGGCGAAAAGGTAGACATCAAGAAGCCAGACAGAGGGCAGAAGGCAGAAGGGAAAAAACCGGAGCCACAACCTGCGACTGAAGCACCGCTGATTCGCACGTCTCGAAATACCCTGGATATTCGCGGCAGTCGGGTGGCAGATGCGGAGTTGAAGATTGATCAGGCGTTGTCGGAGCAACACAGTGTTGGTGGAGCGTTGTGGATTATTCATGGACATGGAACGGGCAAACTGCGGCAGGGCGTTCATACCTATCTGCAGCAACACGCTCTAGTCGATCGCTTTGAGCTAGCGGCAAAGGAGGATGGTGGATCAGGGGTTACTGTTGCCTACTTGCGCTAATTCGCCTACCCCACCATCACGTTTGCGATCGTCCCTCAAGATAGTCTGAAACCATGTTTCGCAACTCCTGAATGCTCGCAGTCAAGGTCTGAATGTTTTCTTGATTTAATTTACCCTGGTGGGTGTTTGCTTCAATCTGCTGAGCATTTTTCGCTTGCTGTTCACTGACGCGATCAAGGGTGGCATTAATGCGGTTGAGTTCCTCGTCATGCCGTTGAGTGACGCGATCGAGGGTGGCATTGGTCTGGCTTTGCTGTTCACTCAGGCGATCGAGGGTGGCATTGGTCTGGCTTTGCTGTTCACTCAGGCGATCAATGGTGGCATTGACCTGGCTTTGCTGTTCACTCAGGCGATCAATGGTGGCATTGACCTGGCTAAATTCGTTGTCATGCCGGATGCTGGCGGTTGCCATTTCCAGCATCAGCTTTTCGATGCGATCGAGGCGGCTGCCACTCTCGTTACTCTGGGTCATCGGACTAGATTTCAGTAGAATTGGCGCTCATTGTAGCATTGGTCATAATTTGTTTGGCTTAAAAATTAGGTTTGGTTTTGCTTTGCGCTAATAGCCAATCGTCGTGTCTGTAAATGCTGTGTTCGCAGCGATCGTCGCCAGATGATGGATGGGTGTAAAATCGGGGGCACTGGATAGGATTAATCAACCAGTGAATTCACCTTACTCATTCATATCCACGTGAGAATTCAAGCCTTTCGTAGTTCATTTCTCGATTTCATCGCCGATCCGTTCTTTGTACCAGAAGCCGATAGTGTGCGGTATTTCGCAGACGGCTTGTTAGTTTTGGAGGATGGCAAAGTTCAGGAACTAGGACATTACGCCGAGTTGCGCGATCGCTACCCTGAAGTCGCGATCGTAGACTATTCTGGGCATTTGATTATGCCAGGATTTATTGATACTCACATTCACTTTCCCCAGGTGGAAGTGCTGGCATCCTATGGAGAACAACTGCTGGAGTGGTTGGATAAGTACACATTTCCGATCGAAGGTCGATTCAAAGACAAAGCTCATGCAGACAAAGTTGCGAAGATATTTCTAGATGAGTTGTTAAAAAACGGCACCACGACAGCGCTCGTCTTTGCTACGGTTCATCCGCAGTCTGTTGATGCGTTTTTTGAGGAAGCCCAACGCCGGAACCTGCGCATGATTGCAGGCAAATCCATGATGGATCGCAATGCCCCCGATTTCCTCACTGATACGGCTACAAGTTCTTATCAAGAAAATAAAGAACTGATCCAGAAATGGCACAAAAATGGCCGCTTGTTGTACGCAGTCACACCTCGCTTTGCCGTCACCTCTACCGATGAGCAACTCCAATTGGCGGGCAAGCTGTTAGCCGAATTTCCTGATGTGTACATGCACACCCATCTTTCAGAAAATGTAAACGAAGTCGAGTTAGTGGCTCAGTTATTTCCCAACAGCACGGGATATTTGAATGTCTACGACCAGGCTGGCTTAGTGCGATCGCGCTCGGTGTTTGCCCACTGTGTGCAATTGCGGGATGATGAATTTCGTCGTTTATCGGAAGCCCAAGCCGCGATCGCCTTTTGTCCCACGTCGAATTTATTTTTGGGCAGTGGCTTGTTCAAGTTGATGCAAGCAAAGTCAAAAGAATATTCTATCCATGTGGGATTAGGCACCGACATTGGGGGTGGCACCAGTTTTTCCATGTTGCAAACGGCACACGAGGCTTACAAAGTTGTGCAACTGCAACGCCAAAAGTTGTCACCGTTCAAAGCGTTGTTTTTAGCCACGCTGGGAGGGGCAAAAGCCTTGTACCTGGATGACACGATCGGTAATTTTGATCCTGGCAAAGAAGCTGATTTCGTCGTCCTGGATCTGCAAGCCACGCCCTTAATGGAGTTTCGCACCCCTAACCCCACCGCCACATCGTTTGAAGATTTGATGGAAAAAGTATTCACATTAATTGTGCTGGGCGACGATCGCGCCACGCGCGCCACCTATATCATGGGTGATTTAGCCTACGATCGGGCGTCGCCTAACACTTCCCACTCGTAGCGAATCCAAACGGCGGAAAGAACCAGCAACTGCAATCATCGCCTGGGCCATAGCTATCATCGGCAGACGGATTGAGCTGCCAACACTTTCTAGGCATCCAGTGGGCATAATGTTAGTGTTTCTCAGCAACCATCTCAGACTCAACTACTGACTGCCCGATTTGACCTTATGCAAATTCTCTCCGTCACCCTCAAAAACTTTAAGTCTCATCAAGATCGACATTTTGAATTTCAACTTGGTACAAACGCCATCTGCGGAGAGAATGGGGCCGGTAAAACCAGTATTTTAGAAGCGATCGCCTGGGTTCTGTTTGATTACACCGGCGACTACACCAAAGAAGACTTAATCCATAACGGCGCAGGTAGCGCGCAGGCACGAGTGGTGTTTGTGTCTAACCGGGATGGACGGACTTATGAAGTGCAGCGGTGTACGACGAAAAGTTACTTGCTGTACGATCCTCAACTCAACGAGCGCTTGCCCTACAGCCGCATTAAAGAAGAAGTGATCCCGTGGCTCCGGCAGCATTTGGGGGTTGCCCCTGGAACTGACCTATCCCAGTTGTTTTCGAGTACGATCGGCGTCCCTCAAGGCACCTTCACCGCCGATTTTCTCCTCACCCGAGAACGTCGCAAACTCATCTTCGACAAGATTTTGAAAGTTGAAGAATATCAGCAAACCTGGAAAAAACTGGCTGATTTGGAAAAGTACGCCAAAAGTCAGGTGGAGGCGTTGGAACGAGAAATTGCCCACTACGAAGAAGAGTTGCAACAACTAGATGATCTCCAGACCAAGCGCGATCGCCAGCACCAGGACATCGCCCAGGTAAAAACCGATTTGCAGCAAGCGCAGCAGCAAGTGACGGCGCTCCAGCAGCACCTTGACCAACAAACCACCCAAGCCAATCGCTTGCAACAACTGGAGCAACAGTTGACCCATCTCACTCAACAAATCGAAACTCAATCCAAAACCCTGACTCGCCTTCAAGCCGATTTGCAATTGGCGGAAGCGGCTGCCAATATTTGCACAGCTAACCGCGACGCCTATCAAGCCTTCCAGGAAGCCGAAACGCAATTACGCCAGTTTGAACAGCAACGCCGTAGCGAACAAGTTTTGCAGCAACAAAAACGGCAACAGGAAAAACATCTCAGCGATCGCCAAACAGAACAGGCTAAAGTAACGCTACAACTGCATCGTTTGCAAGAGGCCCAAACCGAAATCGCCCGCTTGGAACCGCTGGCGCAACAACAACGCGACCTGGAACAAACGCAACAAACGGTCAATCAGCAATTGCAGGCTTGTTTTAGCTGGCGGCAAACCATTCAGGAGCAGGAGAAACGCCTCATCCACCTGCAAACGCGGCAAACGCAACTACACCAAGAAATTGTTGAGATTCAGTCCCTGGCCGCGATCGTGCAAAATATTCCCGTGCTGGAGCAACAGCAACAGCGCTTGCAGCAACAACTCAGTCGCGTCGCTGCCGCCACCCAATTCGAAGCAGACTTGCAACAACTCTGCGATCGAGCCTGCACTACGCAGAAAGATTTTTTTCAGCAGGCACAGCAAGCCACCACCATCTTAAAAGACCTGCAAGCAGCCATGCCCCTTTGGACAGACAATTTGGCCAGAGTGAACACCACCTTGCAACTGGGTGTTTCTACCCAAGAAGAATTGGTCGCCAACTTGCAAGAAATTCTGGTTGATCTGGCTGACCAAACCGCCACAGCAAAGTTAGAGGAGCAACTCCAGGCGGTTACCGCCCAAGTGCAAACCGCTCGGAAAAATCAGGTTAAATTTGCCAATTTAGAACGATTACTGGCTGATCATGCGCAGCTAGCGGTTGAACAAACCGAATTGCAACGCCAACTGGCCCACCTCAAGACGCAACTAGCCGCAGAAGCGACGTTGCAAGTCCAGCATACCCATTTATCCCAATCTCTCGCAGCGCTGGAAAATCCTGTCGCCCGCATTCAACTCTATCAACGGGAACTTCAACAAGTAGACGCATTAACCGCAAAACTCGCTGAAATGCAGACAACGACGCAAGAACTGGAAGCCACGATCGCCCACACTGACGAACAACTTGCTAGCTTCATCAACCTTGCTGATGACATTGCAATCGCCCAGGCGACCCGCGATCGCCATCGGGATGCTTACGAAATCTATACGGCAAATCGTGAAGTGGCCAATGCTCGGAAGCAACGAACTCAGCTTGTGCAGACAGCGATCGTCGAACTCCAGCAAGCCGAACAGACCCGTAAAACATTCACCGAGGAAGCGCAACTTCTGCGGCAAACCTTTGATCCAGAACAGTTCCAGATCCTCCAAACCACCTATCAACAGGCTCGAGATCAACAAACAGCCCTCTCGGCCAGATTACCGGACATGCTCAAGTTTCTAGCCGATCTGGATGAACAACTCACGCGGTTAGAAAGTTTGCGGCTCAAGCAACGCGAAACCCAGGGGCAATTAGACCAGAAAAAGCAAACCGATCGCTTCATCAAGTTCGCCCGTAAAGCCTACAAGGAAGCCGGACCGCGCATCACAGAGCGTTACATCCACCGCATTTCGCACGAAGCCGATCGCCTGTTCCGTGAATTGCTCAATCGTCCCAACGTCAGCCTTCAGTGGACGCGCGACTACGATATTCTGGTGCAGGAAGGCGCACACAGCCGTCGCTTCGTGAACTTATCGGGGGGAGAACAAATGTGTGCAGCCCTGGCCGTCCGTTTAGCATTGTTAAAAGTCTTGGCCGACATCGACATTGCCTTTTTTGATGAGCCGACCACCAATATGGATCGGCCCCGCCGTGAACATTTAGCTGAAGCGATCGCCAACATCAAAAGCTTCCGCCAACTGTTTGTCATTAGCCACGACGACACCTTCGAGAAAATCACCGAAAATATCATCCTGGTGGAACGCGATCGTTAACGAGCAATTGAGCTTCTGCCTTTTTGATGATTCCCAGTATCTGCCTGCTTCATTAGGCTGGAGTCATCCCAAGCATTGTAATTCTCTGCCCATGCCGCAATCTCGATCGCTCCACACCCTGGCTCAAGAACGATTTGGTTACGATCGCTTGCATCCCGGCCAGGAACGCGCCGTTAAATCCGTTCTGGCTGGCCACGACACTTTAGTGGTGATGCCCACGGGTGGGGGAAAATCAGCCATTTATCAACTGGCAGCCTCCATGATTTCAGGGGCAACCGTTGTTGTCTCACCACTGCTGGCACTCCAGCGCGACCAGGTACAGGCAATCGCCCAACAAGACTTAGGCGAAGCCGTGGTGATCAATTCCACAGTGGGGGACAGCGATCGCCGAGGCGAAGGTATTGCATTGGGTAGTCTGGGGATTGCGTACGACAGTTTGGGGCAGTATGAGCGGGCGATCAATTATCATCAACAATATCTGACGATCGTGCGGGAGATTGGCGATCGACATGGTGAAGGTTATGGGCTGGGCAATCTGGGGAATGCGTACTACAGTCTGGGACAGTATGAGCGGGCGATCAGTCTCTATCAGCAACAACTGACGATCACGCGGGAGGTTGGCGATCGTTGGGGCGAAGGTATTGGTTTTGAAAATTTGGGGGGATCTTTGATCAAACTTGAGCGATATTCAGAAGCGCTTGAACTTCTCCAAAAAGCTTTGAAAATTGATCAAGAAATTAGCTTTCGTTCTGGGGAAGCAGCAACCCTGAAAAAATTTGCACATCTACATCAAGCCTTGGGTGAGGTCGAGGTAGCGCGGCAGTATTGTCAGCAGGCGTTGGAGTTGGCGACGGAGTTGGGCATTCCGTTGACAGAAGAATGCCAGAAGTTGATGAAAGAATTAGAAGAACGGGGAGCATCGGAGGGAAAATGAGTCAGCGAGATAAACTACTGGTCAAAATCCTCTTGGGAGCTTCCGATGCCAACATTCCCTTTGAGCCACTCTGTCAACTACTCCGCACCCTCGGTTTCGACGAACGAATACGGGGAAGCCACCATATTTTTTCTAAAGATGGTATTGAGGAAATTTTGAATCTCCAACCCAAGCAAGGCAAAGCCAAAGTTTATCAGGTCAAGCAAGTTCGCGACGTAATTTTGAAGTATCAACTCGGAGGTCAAGATGAAGATTAAGTACGAACTGATTATTTATTGGAGCGAGATCGATCAAGCTTTCATCGTTGAAGTGCCCGAACTGCCTGGTTGTGCCGCCGATGGCGAAACCTACCAGGATGCTGTGCAACATGCCGAAGTCGTGATTCACGAATGGATTGAAACTGCACAAGAGTTGGGGCGACCCATTCCAGAACCTAGAGGTCGGTTACTGTTTGCCTAAATTGTCAGCCTAGAGAAGTTGAGTTTGGTCGAGTAGAAACGCTATATAACAAGTCGTTGGAGCGGCGGAATTAAAGATGGTCGCAGAGGACGCCAAAGTTTCTCACCGCTGTTGAACTCAATCATTCAGCTTCCACCTTTTTGAGGATTTCCCAGACCCATGTGCTTCATTAGGCTGGAGTCATCCCAAGCATTGTAATTCTCTGCCCATGCCGCAATCTCGATCGCTCCACACCCTGGCTCAAGAACGATTTGGTTACGATCGCTTGCATCCCGGCCAGGAACGCGCCGTTAAATCCGTTCTGGCTGGCCACGACACTTTAGTGGTGATGCCCACGGGTGGGGGAAAATCAGCCATTTATCAACTGGCAGCCTCCATGATTTCAGGGGCAACCGTTGTTGTCTCACCACTGCTGGCACTCCAGCGCGACCAGGTGCAGGCGATCGCCCAACAAGACGTAGGCGAAGCCGCGGTGATCAATTCCACAGTGGGGGACAGCGATCGCCAGGAAACGTTTGAGAACTTGCGCGAAGGCGAGTTGGAATTTTTGTTTTTAGCGCCCGAACAGTTCAGTAATCCAGCCATCCTGGAGCAGTTACAGGCCGCTCAACCATCGTTATTTGTCATCGACGAAGCCCACTGTGTGAGTGCTTGGGGGCATGATTTTCGGCCCGATTATTTGAAACTAGGCGGAGCGATCGCAGCCTTGGGGCATCCGCGCATTTTGGCACTCACGGCCACTGCCGCGCCACCGATTCAGCAAGAAATTGTCAACCATCTGGGCATGAGCAAGCCAACCATCATCGTGGAAGGGTTCGATCGCCCGAACATTTGGTTGGCGGCGGAACGCTACGATGATGAACAAGAAAAACTCGAGGCTTTGTGCGATCGCGTCGGGCAAACCGACAAACCCGGCATCATCTATGCTGCCACTCGTAAACGCACAGAAGACATTGCTCAAAGACTCATTGACGTTGGGATTGCAGCCCAGTTCTACCATGCCGGCATGAAAGCCAGCGAGCGAGAACATGTGGAAACAGCATTTATGCAGGATGAAGTGGATGTTCTCGTTGCCACCACGGCGTTTGGCATGGGTGTGGATAAGCCTAATGTCCGTTTCGTCTTTCATGCCGACATCAGCAACTCCGTTGATTCTTACTATCAGGAAATTGGGCGCGCTGGACGTGACGGCGAACCCGCTAAAGCATTGTTGTTCTATAATCCCGTCGATCTTAACTTAAAGCGCTTTTTTGCCAGTGGCGGCAAAGTTGATGTCGATCGAGTGCAGCGGATTGCTGGCGTGTTGCAACGGTGGCAGGGCACGATCGCGTTTAAGGATTTGCAAGAGCAGTCCGGCTTGTCCCAGACGAAACTAAAAACAGCCCTAAATCAATTGGCAGAAGTCGGAGTCGTAGAACTTTTGCCCACTGGCGAAGTCTCGTTGGCTCAAACAGCCTTTGATCTGGAAGCCACGCTGGCGACGATGACAGACCGGCACCAACAACGCCGCCAATGGGAAAAGTCCCGCTTAGAAATGATGCGGGGGTATGCCGAAGTCAAGGATTGTCGGCGGCGGTATCTACTCAATTACTTTGGTGAGTCTTTAGATGGGGCTTGTGATTATTGCGATCGCTGCAAAGCTGGAGTTACTGCGATCGATGAACACGGCGACCAGCATCCCTTTCCGCTCAACTCATTGGTTAAACACAAAACCTGGGGTGAAGGCACTGTGATGCGGCACGAAGGCGATAAAGTCGTCGTGTTATTCGATCTCGTTGGTTACAAAACATTGGGCGTCACGATCGCGCGGTTGTATCGTCACTTAGAGCGAGTCGAGTAGCCGCGCAGCCAGCGCAACCAAGGATTTGCAACCCATATCCCGACAGACCAAGATTAGAACCATGGATTAGATAAAGTGATATGGCCATCTCGGCTCTTCTACCCTCTGCCTCTTGCCAGACCTAAGGAGACTTCTAGAAAAGATTCTACCCTTGAGCTTGTGCCCTTCGACTTCGCTCAGGGCACAAGCTGGCTGAGCGAAGTCGAAGCCAGCGGGTAGTTTGTTGGCTAAACATCGCCTAAGAGGTGGATGCCAAATTTTCCTTGCAATTGGAAGAGCTATCCGGTTGGGTGCAGTACCCTGGGAACAGTCCGATGCAACACCCTGCGAATCATGGCCAAACTTGAACTCATCCACCTCAACAAAACCTTCAGCCCAAATGTTGTTCCAGTCAAGGATATTAGTCTCACGGTAGAAGATGGCGAGTTTTTGAGTTTGTTGGGGCCATCCGGTTGTGGCAAGTCCACTGTTTTGCGGATGATCGCTGGCCTGGAAACACCCACTCAAGGCCATGTGGTGATTGGCGGCAAGGATGTAACTCAAATATCACCGGGCGATCGCAATATTGCGATGGTCTTTCAAAGTTATGCCCTGTATCCTCACATGAATGTGTACGACAATCTGGCCGCTGGGTTGAAATTAAAGCGCATCCCGAAAGGTGAGATTGCCCAGCGCATTCAAACTGTTTCGCGCATTCTGGGCTTGGATGAATTGTTGCAACGCAAACCGGGGCAACTCTCTGGTGGGCAACGGCAACGGGTCGCGGTGGGGCGGGCGTTGGTGCGGCAGTCGGATGTGTTTCTGTTGGATGAGCCGTTGAGTAATCTGGATGCTTTGCTACGGGAACATGTCCGAGCAGAGTTGAAACAGATTTTTGCGAGTCAGCAAGCTCCGGTAGTTTACGTGACTCATGATCAAACGGAGGCAATGACCCTTTCGTCCAAAGTTGCAGTATTAAATAATGGTTATTTGCAGCAGTTGGATGCCCCCGATCGTATCTATACCCACCCAGCAAACCAATTTGTGGCCGGATTCGTCGGCAGTCCCCAGATGAACCTGTTCCCAGTCGTGAAGCAAGGTAGCTATGCCTTGTTGGGGGAGTTTAAAGTTCCAATCACGGTGCAAACAGATGCCTCACAATTGGTGCTGGGGATTCGCCCGGAACACATTCGGATTGCCCAGCCAGGTGAGGCGTTTGCAATTTCAGGCAAAGTCTTTCTGGTGGAAAATTTGGGGATGCATAAACTTGTCAGCGTCCAAGTTGCGAACAGGCAAGAGCCACCTATCATTGTGCGATCGCTCCTCTCCCCGGCGGAAGATTGGACGCATCAAACCCTGACTTTGACTTTCCCACCTGAACACATGCATTGGTTTGAAGCCCAAACTGGAGCAGCCATTTGAGGGGGAGGTTAGTTTTGGCTTGGGACTTCTTCAATGTCTAGTTCCACCTCGGCATAGAACGCTGAGTATTCTCTGGGGTCGGCTGAAACCTCGTTGCTGCCCTGTTCCAGTCGAATCGATACGGCTTTACCCTGGTTTGTGCCCATCAAATATTCTGCGATCGCCCGCTTAATATCCTTCTCAGTCAAAATAATCTTGGTGTTCATGGTGGCAATTCTCAATGTTGGATTTAAATTCAACAGTTTAAAAACGTGGCTAAATTGTCACAAAAAACCATTTGATTGGGGTCTCTCTTCCGACTTATAGCCTGCTCATGGACATCAAGCGCTTCCTTGCAAGGCACCCGCCCTATGAATCTTCTACCCTCTGTCTTGGGCTGGAGCAGGGTCGTTAAAAGAAAAGGCTGATGAATGAACATCAGCCCTGAAGTTAGTTATGGAGTTTGAAGCAAATTGGCTGGGCCTATTTGGATTCCGTAAAGTCTGCGTCAATTACGTCTTCGTCGGCACCACCGCTGGCACCCGGAGGAGGTGCGCCTGCCCCTGGGTCGGTTGAATCAGCGTCAGGAGCCGTGCCACCAGCCTGTTGGTAGATGTTACTACCGATCGTGTACAGGGCTTGCTGGAGTTCGGTTGTTAGAGTCTTGATGCGATCGAAGTCTTCCTTGCTAGCCGCATCCCGCAGATCCTTAATCAGCCCTTCAACCTTGGTCTTATCAGCTTCGGGAACTTTATCGCCTAATTCACTCAGTTGTTTCTCAGCCTGGTAAGACAAGGTATCAGCCTGGTTCTTGAGGTCAATTTTTTCACGCCGATCCTTATCTGCAGACGCATTCCGTTCGGCATCTTGCACCATGCGTTCCACTTCATCCTTGGGTAAGGTGGAAGCGCCCGTGATGCTGATCGATTGCTCCTTGCCCGTGCCCCGATCTTTCGCCGTGACTTGTAAGATCCCGTTTGCGTCGATATCAAAGGTCACTTCAATTTGGGGGACACCGCGAGGCGCAGAGGGAATGCCATCTAACCGGAAGGTTCCCAGGCTCTTATTGTCGTTAGCCATTTCCCGTTCGCCTTGCAAGACGTGGATTTCCACATTGCTCTGCCCATCGACCGCTGTGGAGAAGACTTCCGACTTTTTGGTGGGAATGGTGGTGTTCCGAGGAATAATTTTAGTCATCACGCCGCCCAGCGTTTCCACACCCAAGGAGAGGGGGGTCACATCTAGCAACAGGATGTCTTTCACTTCACCCGCCAGCACTCCGGCCTGAATAGCCGCACCAACAGCAACCACTTCATCGGGGTTGACGGTTTGGTTGGGATCTTTGCCCAGGGTGCGCTTGACCACATCCAGAATTGCCGGAATGCGGGTTGAACCACCCACCATCACGACTTCGTCGATGTTTTCTTTACTCAGTTTGGCATCTCGCAGGGCATTTTCGACGGGCACCCGGCAGCGATCGATCAAGTCAGAACACAACTCCTCGAACTTGGCGCGAGTCAGCGTCGTGTCGAGATGTTTCGGCCCGTCTTGAGTTGCCGTGATAAAGGGCAGGTTGATTTCCGCCTGAGTGACACTGGATAACTCAATCTTGGCCTTTTCAGCCGCTTCGGTCAGGCGTTGTAGAGCCTGTCTATCTTTACGAAGGTCAATGCCTTCCACTTTGCGAAATTCTTCAGCCAGGTAGTCCACGATTTTTTTGTCAAAGTCGTCTCCACCCAGGTGAGTGTCGCCGGAGGTTGCCAATACTTCAAACACCCCGTCGCCCACTTCCAGAATGGATACGTCGAAGGTGCCACCCCCCAGGTCAAACACGAGAATGGTTTCGTTGCTCTTTTTATCCAGGCCATAAGCCAGCGATGCCGCAGTCGGCTCGTTGATAATCCGGAGAACTTCCAGACCGGCAATTTTACCAGCGTCTTTGGTAGCCTGCCGTTGGGAGTCGTTAAAGTAGGCAGGCACGGTGATGACAGCTTGGGTTACGTCTTCGCCCAGGTATTTGCTGGCATCTTCTTTTAACTTTCGCAAAACTTCCGCGGAAATTTGCTCTGGAGCAAACTGTTCACCTTTGGCAGGGCAGTCTAGCTTGACGTTGTTCCCGACGTTCAACACCTTGTAAGAAACTTCGGTCATCTCGTTGCCAACTTCCTCAAACCGACGCCCAATGAAGCGCTTGACCGAGTAGAAAGTGTTTTCGGGGTTCATGACGGCTTGGCGCTTCGCGATCTGCCCAACGAGACGATCGCCATTCTTGGCAAATGCAACTACTGAGGGAGTTGTACGAAACCCTTCAGCGTTAGCAATTACGGTGGGCTTACCACCCTCCATGACAGCCACACAAGAGTTCGTAGTACCAAGGTCAATTCCGACAACTTTTGCCATGAGTGCTTCGGCTCCATCAACTACAACAATAAAAAATGAAATTATGGGGGTGGCCGCTAACCAGTCACGCTGAAGAGTCGTGAGGTGGATAAGCCTCCTGCAAATCACAGGTTAACTAATCCAAATGGCAAGACATGCCTCCTTATATACTGAGTGCGATCGGGCCTTCTGATGAAGGCGTATTTACCGTACAAGCTTGGGGGGGAGGGAGAAAAGGCTGGAGGAGTCGGTGGGTTCGACGTGAGACATTCGGCGAGCGCTCAGCCGAAGGGGGAGGGGAGAGGAAAAAGGCGATAATCGGGCAACTGAGGATCGGAGTCAATCCAATCCTCAGTTGGCTGGTCTAGCACTTAGCCCTCATGACTTGAGGCGTTATAGGGAAGGTTTTGCCTGCGGCCCTTTGCCTTCCTACTTCTGCCTTACGACCCTAGGAAGCAGCGGTTTCAGTCAAGTTAACCTTCACCACTTTGGGCTTTTCGGCTTCTACTTTGGGAAGGGTCAGGTTCAAAATGCCATCTTTGAAGTCAGCTTGGACTTGATCATTTTGAACGGCCACGGGTAGAGGAATGACTCGATGGAAGCTACCGTAGCGGAACTCAGAGCGATGAATTTGATGCTCTTTGTCTTCAGTTTTAGTTTCTGACTTGTATTCACCAGAAATCAACACGGATTCCCGCGCTACTTGCACATCCAGGTTTTCGGCGTTGATCCCAGGAAGTTCGGCGCGCAGAACGATCGCATCATCGGTACTCTTCAGCTCGATCGCAGGTGCCCACGTGTGCCCATTGCCCTTTTGCATAGGACGGTTCACAGGCGCTAATTCGTCGAACAGATCATCAAATTGGCGACGTAAAAGGTCAAACTCTTGCCAGGGTTGCCAGCGAATGATTGCCATAATCTCACCTCGTAAGTAATCTCAGCAACAAATAACAATTCAAACAGTTGAACACCGACAATGTTTTGGGTTGCAAACTGTTACTGAACAAGCGTTAGTTGGGTTTCCAAACTCGATGAGAAACAGTCTTTTAGTTGCTCATTGATGCTTGCAAATCCACATTCCTAATTTAGATCCGCTTAGCTAGAGAGACACTGAGGTAAACCGTACATCTATAGTTGTACTTTCCGATAAGCCGGTAGGTAAGCGATTTCCAAGGAACAAATCTCCCTCGATGGTTGGGGCAGGTTTCGCGCAAGTCTTTGCTGTCAGCCGATTATCCTTTGCTGAACCGGCCCGTACAGGCAGGTTGTGTTCGAGAAGTCTCCTATGGTGCAGAATGTTCAAATCATCCTGGCTGATAGTGGGCGATCGCCTTACCATAGAGTGAGTTCATGTATCGGTTATCACTTGCAGTTAAAGGAGTTTCACCATTGGGCAAGCAACTGGTTGAAGAAGAAGCGTGGGAGTTATTGGAAAAATCGATCATCTATTATCGTGGGCGTCCGGTAGGAACGATTGCGGCCCAAGATCCTGATATTGCAGCCCTTAATTATGACCAATGTTTTGTTCGAGATTTTGTTTCCAGTGCATTAGTTTTCTTGATTAAAGGGCAAACCGATATTGTGCGTAACTTTTTGGAGGAAACGCTCAAACTACAACCCAAAACTGTTCAACTAGATTGCTCTAAACCCAGTCGTGGATTGATGCCAGCCAGCTTCAAAATTGAAATTTTGAACGGGCAGGAATACATCAAGGCTGACTTTGGTGATCATGCGATCGGGCGGGTTGCGCCAGCCGATGCCTGTTTGTGGTGGATTGTTCTGTTGCGGGCCTATGTGCGAGCCACGAATGATGAAGCTTTAGCCCAACGAGAAGACTTTCAAGAAGGGATTCGTTTGATTCTGACGTTGTGTTTGGTGACTCGGTTTGATATGTACCCCATGGTGCTGGTGCCCGACGGTGCCAGCATGATTGATCGCCGCATGGGCTTGTACGGACACCCGCTCGACATTCAATCTCTGTTTTATGCGGCCTTACGAGCCAGTATTGAATTGCTGGTGCCCAATCCAACCAACCACCAAATGATTACGGCGATTCACTGTCGGTTGGCCCCCCTGCTCAAACAAATCCGTGAACACTACTGGTTGGATACCGATCGCCTGAATGTGATTTATCGCTTCCGGGTGGAAGAGTACGGCGAAGAAGCGCTGAATCAGTTCAATATTTATTCAGATTCCATTCCGTTTTACCGCTTAGCCAAATGGTTGCCCGAAGCAGGTGGCTTCCTGGCTGGCAACTTGGGGCCATCGCAAATGGATTGCCGCTTTTTCTCGATCGGTAATTTAATGGCAATCATTTCTTCCCTGGCCGATGAGCAGCAGTCGCATCAAATCTTGAATTTAATCGAACTGCGTTGGAGCGATTTGATCGGTCACATGCCGATGAAATTGTGCTATCCCGCGTTGGAAGATACGGATTGGCGCACTGTGACGGGCTGCGACCCCAAAAACCGCCCCTGGTCATACCACAATGGTGGAAGTTGGCCAGTTTTGCTCTGGATGCTCACGGCAGCTGCGCGTAAGATGGAGCGAACCGAACTTGCCCACCACGCGATCGCGATCGCCGAACGTCGCTTACTCCTTGATCATTGGCCAGAATACTACGATGGCCCGGATGGACGGTTGATCGGCAAGGAATCGCGCCGGTATCAAACCTGGACAGTCGCAGGCTATTTGTTGGCCAAAGAATTAGTTGCAAATCCGAAAAAATTAGCCTTAATTAATTTTGAGGATGAAGACCAACTCAAAGTGCAACCCACGGCGGAGTTGCAATCGTCCTACTCGTGATTGCTCTAGGCGTGCGGGTTGGCAACGGCTCACCAACCCGCGTCCTTGGCACAACTGCTTTAAAGCAAGTTGGTATGCCCCATCAAAGCGCGATCGCATTCCCGCGCTACTTCTCGCCCTTCGTTAATCGCCCAGACGACAAGACTTTGACCCCGCCGACAATCCCCAGCTGCAAAGACTTTGGGATGGCTGGTGGCATATTTGCCGTAGTCGGCTTTGATGTTGCTGCGGGCATCGCGTTCCAGACCGAGCGCATCTAACAACGGTTGTTCGGGACCAAGGAAGCCCATTGCCAGCAGCACCAGTTGCGCCGGGATGACGCGCTCGGTTCCAGAAACGTGTTTGGGAATGAATGCGCCTTTTTCGTTGCGTTCCCATTGCACCTGCACCGTATGCACCGCTTTGACATTGCCGCTTTCGTCGCCCTCAAACTTCGTCGCCGTGGTGACATAGACGCGGGGATCATCCCCAAATTGGGCGGCGGCTTCCTCCTGCCCGTAATCCATTTTGTAAACTTTGGGATATTCGGGCCAGGGGTTATCAGCAGCTCGTTCCAGTGGTGGTTTCGGCATAATTTCGACCTGCTCCACACTGTTACAGCCATGCCGAATCGATGTACCGACGCAGTCGGTGCCCGTGTCGCCGCCCCCGATAATCACCACATCTTTGCCAGCGGCAGAAATGGGCGTTGCGGTTTGATCGAGTACTGCTTTCGTGTTGGCCGTGAGGAATTCCATCGCGAAGTGAATCCCTTTCAGATCGCGCCCTTCAATCGGTAAATCGCGGGGCTTGGTCGCGCCCGTACACAGCACGATCGCGTCAAAGTCGTTGAGCAGTTGTTCGGCGGGCAGGTCTTTCCCGATTTCGGTATTGCAGACAAATTTCACGCCTTCCGCTTCCAGCACCTTGAGCCGCCGCAAAACCACCTGTTCCTTGTCCAGTTTCATGTTGGGGATGCCGTACATCAGCAAGCCACCGGGGCGATCGGCGCGTTCAAACACCGTCACCCAATGCCCTGCGGTGTTGAGTTGGGCGGCGGCAGACAGTCCAGCGGGACCGGAACCCACCACGGCGATCTTTTTGCCGGTGCGCTTCGTTGGGGTTTGCGGCTCAATCCAGCCGTTCTCCCAACCTTTTTCGATGATGGAATACTCGATGTTTTTGATCGTCACGGGCGGATTATGAATCCCCAACACGCAAGATCCTTCGCAGGGTGCAGGACACACCCGCCCGGTGAATTCGGGGAAGTTGTTGGTCTTGTGCAGGCGATCGAGGGCTTCTTTCCACAAGCCGCGATAGACGAGATCATTCCATTCCGGGATCAGGTTATTGATCGGGCAACCGCTCGCCATGCCGCTGATCAGGGTGCCCGTGTGGCAGAAGGGGGTGCCGCAGTCCATACAGCGTGCGCCCTGATTCCGCAGCCGCTCTTCCGGCATCGGCAGGTGAAATTCGTCCCAGTTGCGAATGCGATTCAGCGGCTCTGTTTCCGCCGGAGCCTCGCGCAGAAATTCAATAAATCCAGTTGGTTTGCCCATTGTGGTGTCCCTTTCTAAATCTAGCGGTGAAGTATTAAAAGGCTTAGTATCAAAAAAATGAGTATCAAGTTTGAGATAGAAGTTCAACAAACTTAGTTGCTTTGACGATCGCAATTCCCTGGTGACTTTTTAAAACTAAAAGATGTTTATCTCCTGTAACAATGTGAGTTGCGTTGCCGACTACAGCACATTCAATAACCATGTCATCCTCTGGATCATCCTGAACAGCTTTAAGAGTCCCTGAAATCGTAACCAGGCGTGAGAACGTTATGGATTACCAGTCGGCGAAAGTACCGCAGAAATCAAAACATTCGTATCAAATACAACAATATATTTCACTACTGCTCATGAACTAATTCATCAATCAAATTTTCTTGTTCCTCCTCTGTCATCCCATCCCACTCTTTTCCTCGCTCTTGAGCAATTAATTTGATTTTATCCATTCCGTAAGTTGTTAGTGATTGCCACTCTCCCCACTGCTGAAGCAATAAAAATTTGAATACTTCCATTTGCTGCTCCTTCGGTAGTTGTTTCACTAATTCGACAACCTGTTCATTCGTTAACGTGACTTGTGGCATTTCTCCTCCTAACGCGATCGCGCTGACAAAATCTGATTAGCCTGTAATGATGCGATTGCAGAAACAGGAACGGTAGCGACTGCGATCGTTTCTTTCACAATAAAATTTAAAGCTTCTAGAATAAAACCTTGCCCTACCTTCTTATAGATTTAAAGAAGATTGAATTGTTCTAACTCAGGCTGAATTGCTTTTTGCGCCTTCTCTAACTGTGAATCTTGCCAACTTGCATAAGATTGATTTGCATCCTTAACTTGCCATGTTGCTCGACCATTTAGTGACAAACCTCCTACTACACAAGCAGCGGCACTTGGGCTTGTCAATGGCAAATCCTGTGTTAATTTCCAACAATCAGTTATGTAGGTTGGGTTGAGGGACGATACCCAACGGGATTATTTTGTTGGGTTTCACGGGGTTCAACCCAACCTACACACATTAGCTACACACATTAACTACCGCCGATGCGGGCGACATCGCGGGCATTGGCTTCAAAGGCGGCGGTAAGAGCTTCATCGCCGGTGAGACCAGAGGCGATCGCGTCCTTGATTGCCTGCAACACGCGCTTGTAATCCTTCGGCATCACCTTCACGAACTTGGGTAACAGGGCATCCCAGTTTGCCAGCACTGCGGCGGCTTTTTCGCTGCCCGTGTAATTGGCGTGATTCTGGATCAATTGGTGCAGTTCGGCAATTTCCTCCGGATCGTCTAGGGTTTCCAGACCCACCATTTGCGGATTGCAACGAGTCGCGAAATCACCCGGCTCATCGAGAATGTAGGCAATGCCGCCGCTCATTCCCGCCGCAAAGTTGCGACCGGTGGGACCGAGAATCACCACTTTGCCGCCCGTCATATATTCGCAACCGTGATCGCCGACTGCCTCCACCACCGCATTCACGCCAGAGTTTCGCACCCCGAAGCGCTCCCCGCCCATACCGCGAATATACACCTCGCCAGACGTTGCGCCATACAGCGCCACATTCCCGACGATGATGTTGTGTTCCGCGACAAAGCTGGAAGTCTTCGGCGGGTAGAGAATCAATTTGCCGCCGCTCAAGCCCTTGCCAACATAGTCATTGGCATCGCCTTCCAGTTCCAGCGTCATACCCTGCGGCACAAACGCCCCGAAACTTTGTCCGGCACTGCCCTGGAAGTGAAGTTGCACCGTATCTTCTGGCAATCCTTGCCAGTGACGTTTAGTGATTTCGTTGCCGAGAATCGTCCCCACGGTGCGGTTGATGTTCTGGATGGGGAGGGTCGCTTTCACTGGCTCACCCCGCTCGATCGCAGGTTGGCAGAGATCCAACAGCTTCGTGATGTCGAGGGATTTGTCTAAGCCGTGATCTTGCGCCATCTGGCAATAGCGTCCCACAGTGGGCGGCACATCGGGCTGGTAGAGGATGGGCGAGATGTCCAAGCCTTTCGCTTTCCAATGGGCGATCGCCTGTTTCGCTTCTAACACATCAGTGCGCCCGACCATTTCATCCAGGGTGCGGAAGCCGAGGGATGCCATGATTTCCCGCACTTCCTGCGCGATGAATTGCATGAAGTTGACCGTGTGCTTTGGATCGCCGATGAAGTTTTTGCGGAGTTGCGGATCTTGGGTCGCCACGCCAGCGGGACAGGTGTTGAGATGGCAGACCCGCATCATGATGCAGCCCAGCGTGACGAGGGGCGCAGTCGCAAAGCCAAATTCTTCAGCCCCCAGCAATGCTGCCACCACGACATCTCGCCCAGTCTTCATCTGACCATCGGTTTCGACGACGATGCGCGATCGCAGATCATTCAGCACCAGGGTTTGATGCGTTTCCGCCAGACCGAGTTCCCACGGCAACCCGGCGTGTTTGATGGAAGTCTGAGGGGATGCCCCGGTGCCACCATCGAAGCCCGAAATCAGCACCACATCCGCGTGAGCCTTCGCCACACCCGCCGCAACCGTGCCCACGCCAACTTCCGACACCAGCTTGACACTGATCCGCGCCGCGCGATTGGCATTCTTCAAATCGTGGATCAGTTGCGCCAGGTCTTCAATCGAGTAAATGTCGTGGTGTGGCGGCGGCGAAATCAGTCCCACACCGGGCGTAGAGTGCCGCACTTTGGCAATCCAGGGATACACTTTTTTGCCGGGAAGTTGTCCGCCTTCCCCGGGTTTTGCCCCCTGCGCCATCTTGATTTGAATTTCCCGCGCCTGCGACAGATACAGACTCGTCACGCCAAACCGACCGGATGCTACCTGCTTGATGGCGCTGTTCTTGGAGTCGCCCTGCTCATTCGTCCAAGTGTAGCGCTCCGGATCTTCGCCGCCTTCCCCGGTGTTAGACTTACCGCCAATCCGGTTCATGGCGATCGCCAGTGCCTCATGCGCTTCCTTCGAGATCGAGCCGTAGCTCATCGCGCCAGTCTTGAAGCGACGCATAATCGCCTCGATTGGCTCCACTTCTTCGATCGGAATGGCTTCCCGTTGTTTGAATTGGAGTAAACCGCGCAACGTGAAATGTTTCTGGTTTTGTTCATTCACGAGTCGAGCGTAAGTCTTGTACGTCTCGTAATTGTTCGTGCGAACGGCTTTTTGCAAGTTGTGAATCGTCTCCGGACTGAACAGGTGCGCCTCACCTTCCTTCCGCCATTGGTACTCGCCGCCCACATCCAGTGTGTGTCCATTCACTTCGCGATCGGGGAAGGCGTGACTGTGACGCAAAATCGCTTCCTGAGCAATCACATTCAGGTCTGCCCCTTGAATCCGGGAAGCCGTCCAGGTGAAGTACTGATCAATCACAGACTGATCCAGCCCGATCGCTTCAAAAATCTGCGCCCCACGATAGCTTTGCAGCGTCGAGATGCCAATCTTGGAAGCGACTTTCACTACGCCCTTGGTGGCCGCTTTGATGTAATTCTTGACGGCAGTGGGATGATCGACGCCGACGAGTAACCCCTGATCGATCATGTCCTGCATCGACTCAAACGCCAGATAGGGATTGATCGCACAGCAGCCATAGCCAATCAAGGTCGCGAAATGATGCACTTCCCGTGGTTCACCCGATTCGAGGACGAGTCCGACACGAGTACGATTGCCGTTGCGAATCAGGTGATGATGCAAGCCCGCGACAGCCAGCAGAGCGGGGATTGGCGCATGGTCTTTGTCCACGCCACGATCGCTGAGAATCAAAATATTTCCACCATTGGCGATCGCGGCATCGGCTTGCAGACAAATCGACTGGATTGCCGCTTCCAGTCCTGCGACACCCGCTTGGGGAGCAAAGAGCGAGGCGATCGTGACAGACTTGAACCCATCTTGATTTAATCCGTTCAACTTTGCCAGCTCTGCATCGGTGAGAATTGGTGTCTTTAAGCGAATTAAATGACAACTTTCAGGTTCTGGCTTCAGTAAGTTTTTCTCAGCTCCCAATGTGGTTTCAGCCGAGGTAATAATCTCCTCTCGAATCGAGTCAATCGGGGGATTTGTCACCTGGGCAAAGAGTTGCTGGAAATAGTCGTACAGCAGTTTCGGGCGATCGCTCAAGACTGCTAGCGGCGTGTCCGATCCCATCGATCCCACGGCTTCTACGCCATCTCGCGCCATTGGAGTCAGGAGAATTCGCAAATCTTCAAAGGTGTAGCCGAAGGCGGTTTGAAGGTTGATGATGGTGGGGAGTGGGGAGTGGGCTTCGACGTGAGCGCTCAGCCGAACGGGAGTGGGGCGTGGGGGAGCGTCGGGAAGTTGGGAGAGATCGACTAGATATTGATTCAACCAGTCGCGGTAGGGTTCAGCCGTGGCGATCGCGGTTTTGATTTCCTCATCCGCCACAATCCGCCCTTCTTCCATGTTCACCAGGAACATCCGCCCCGGTTGTAGGCGACCCTTATACGCCACTCGTTCCGGTGCGATCGGTAACACCCCAGCTTCCGATGCCATGATCACCAAATCATCTTTCGTCACGTAGTAGCGAGACGGACGCAGCCCATTTCTGTCCAGCACCGCGCCCATCATGGTGCCATCCGTAAACGCGATCGAGGCGGGACCATCCCACGGCTCCATTAAGCAGGAATGGTACTCATAAAATGCCTTTTTCTCGTCGCTCATCGACTCATGCGCCGTCCAGGGTTCGGGGATCATCATCATCACCGCATGGGGCAGACTCCGACCTGCGAGCGTCAGCAGTTCCAGGGCATTGTCGAAAATCAGCGAATCACTCCCGTCAATATTAATCACGGGCTGGATCTTCTTGATGTCTTCGCCAAACAAGTCCGATTCGAATAGGGACTGACGGGCATGCATCCAGTTGATGTTGCCGCGCAGGGTGTTGATCTCGCCGTTGTGGGCGATGTAGCGGTAGGGGTGCGATCGCTCCCAACTGGGGAAGGTGTTCGTACTGAAGCGGGAATGCACCAGTGCTAGTGCCGATTCCAGGTCGGGATCATGCAGATCGGGATAGTATTGCCCCACCTGCACGGGCATCAGCATCCCTTTATAGACAATCGTGCGACAGGAAATACTACAGGGATACCAGTAAGGATCGATTTTGGGGGCGCGAATGGCATTGTGCGATCGCTTGCGAATCACGTACAGCTTCCGCTCAAATGCCAGGTCATCCACCAGATCGGTACTGCGCTGGATGAACACCTGCTGCATAAAGGGTTCGCTGGACTTCGCCGTATTCCCTAGCGAAGCATTATCCGTGGGTACATCCCGCCAGCCCAGTACTTTTAAACCTTCCTCTGCCACGATCTGCTCAAACGCTTGTCGTCCGGCGGCTCGTTGGGCAGGAGCGGGCGAGGCGTAAACCATCCCCACGCCGTACTGGCCCGGTTCTGGCAGGGTAATGTGTTCTGCGGCTGCCACCTTGCGCAAGAAGGTGTGAGGAATTTGCAGCAAAATCCCGGCTCCATCACCTGTATTGATTTCAGCCCCGACCGCTCCGCGGTGGTCGATGTTTAACAGAATAGTCAGACCTTGCTCCACAATGTCATGCGACTTTTGTCCTTTCATGTGGACGATGAAGCCAACGCCACAAGCATCGTGTTCAAATTGTGGATCGTATAAACCCTGTTTGGAAGGCAGTTGATGATTGTTCATTGTGGAGCCTAAGATGCCAACGAGAGGATGATTGAGAGGAGCGTTTGAATTGCACAACTCCTGCAAGCATCAAATTTTAAAAGTAAACTTGACGCTTCAGTAATTTTGTCGGTAATTGATCACACTGTGACTAGTCTGAATTCTCTACCAAAGAATGCTGGAAAGTCGATGTCTTAAGGAAATTGTCAGATCTAATGAATTGGTTTTTAACCTCAATCGACAAGCGTTGAAATGAATGTTTTTTCTTAAATAATTCTGGTTTAACAAATAAGCATTTCATGACAATTTGAGTCAAAAATTGTAAAGATATAATTTTCGCTACACTTTTAATTTGCTGCACGTTTAAGCAGCTATACCTTGATTGACTGACTGACAGAACGCCTGAAGCTCTAATTCTTTTGTAGTTCACCTTCATCGCGATCGTGGCGAAGGCGAACTTCTAGCCAACACGGGGATTTGTAAATTCTTGTGTCGCTCGAATGCACTAAACCAATTTGGCCCGGAAGCCAATGTCGCGGCGAAAATAGACAGCATCAAATTGAATTACATCGAGAGCGGAATAGGCGTTGGCGATCGCGCCTTCCAGGTCTTCCCCCAATGCCACCACGTTCAACACTCGTCCGCCGTCTGTGACGATCGACTGGCCTCGTTTCTGAGTACCCGCATGGAAAACGATCGCCCCTCGCTCTTCCGCCTGCCCAATTCCAGTGATCGGTTTGCCTTTCTCGTACGCTTCGGGATAACCACCGGCAGCCAGGACGACCGCCGCCGCCGCCCCTGGTTTCCATTCTAGAGGGGGAAAACTTTCCAGGCGTTGTTCGGCGCAGGCCAGCAATAGATCAATCAATGGTGTTTCCAGTAAGGGCAACACGACCTGAGTTTCGGGATCACCAAAGCGGCAATTAAACTCAATCACCTTAGGATCGCCGCTGGGGGTAATCATCAGTCCAGCGTACAAGACCCCGCGGTAATCGATCTGACGTTTGCGGAGAGTGGCGATCGCTGGTTCTAAAATCTCCTGCTGAACTCGCTGCATCAACGCTGGTGTGGCGATCGGGGTGGGGGCATAGGCTCCCATCCCGCCAGTGTTTGCGCCGGTGTCGCCTTCCCCAATCCGTTTATGATCTTGCGCTGGCAGGAGTGGCCGAATGGTTAAGCCGTCGGTTACAGCCAGTACCGAAACTTCTTGCCCTGCCAGACATGCCTCAATCAAGACGCGTTGTCCAGCTTCCCCAAATTTGCCACCAAAGGCAGTTGCGATCGCGGCTTCGGCTTCTGCCACTGTTGTCGCTACGGTCACACCTTTACCGGCGGCCAGTCCATCCGCTTTGATGACGATCGGGGCCCCTTGCTTTTGCACATAGGCGATCGCGGCACTCTCCTGGGTAAACACCACCGCTTCGGCAGTGGGAATGTTGGCCTCGTGCATCAAGTCTTTGGCCCAAGCTTTGCTGGCTTCGATCTGCGCCCCCATGCGAGTCGGCCCAAATACGATTAAGCCTTGTTTTTGTAGATAATCGGTGGCTCCGGCGGCCAGCGGGACTTCAGGCCCTACGACGACGAGTGATACGCCATTGACTAGGGCGAAACGAGCAATCCCTTCAAAATCCAGCACGTTCATTGCCAAATTCAAGCAGCGTGGGGTTGAAGCGGTACCGCCATTACCGGGTACGCAGATTACCTGCTGTACCTTAGCCGATTGCAACAAGCTCCATGCGATCGCGTGTTCCCGACCGCCATTTCCAATCACTAGAACCTTCACGTTGCTCTATCCTTCGCTAAACTTCCGCGCCATCGTCGTTAGTCAAATGCATCCAAAATTATGTCACGCTCGTGTTCAAATTTTGAAAAGCGCTCAAAGAAATCGGTATAAGGATAGAGGAACAGTTTTGTGGGCAAGCCGTCTGATCGGGAGAACTACAGGCTGGAATCGAGTATGTTCAAGTTTGATCCAGTAGGAGATGCGGAATGAGTCAGGTTGGGGGAGTTAAACAGGCCGCGATCGCAATTGCCATCTTTGGGGCATTGAATTCAGGCGCGGCGGCGCTCGGGCAAGCGGCTCCTGCGTCCAGTCCGCAGGTTACTCCTGGCTCTACGTCCCCAGCTAAAGAAAAATTGCCGCCCGCGCGATCGGAACGCCAACAGTCACAACCGCCTGCTGACAAGTTTCCGCCGAATCCTTTGGCGATTTCCGAACCGCTCGATCCATTGATTCCCTACGATTACAAGGAGCGCGCCTTAACGACCGGTGAGCGAGATGAACTGATCAAGGCCGCTGATCGATTGGCTGTTATCGGTGCTCAACGGTTACAAGCTCAAGATGCTGTAGGGGCGTACGAAGCCTGGAATCAGGAACTACGGTATCGGCGAGTCGTAGCTGCGCTGGTGGATGAGGTGCGGGCGTTGGGACGGGTGGGAGATGCGGCCTGGGCCCAAAACAACACGCAACAGTTGCGCTACATCACCAAACGCCTGGATGAAATTCGTCTACAAACGGAAAGACCGATCGCTCAACTAGAAGCAGACACCCGAACTCCCCCTGAACTGCTGGCCCCAGCTCGCCGGATGGAACTCGTCGAAGCCTTGGGGTTGGCGTATCAACAGGTACGATTGCCCAAAATTGCAGCCAGTTTATATGAGCAGGTACTCGCCAATGCGCGGCAGCAGGGGGATGACTTGAAGCTAGAAGCCACATTGATTAATTTGGGGCAATTGCATCTGGGCTGGTTCGATTATGCCAATGCAGCTCGGGTTTATCGAGAACTGTGGCAGCGATCGCAGGCCCGTCAGGATCTGTTCAATGAGCCGCTTTACCTGGGGCAACTCATCTTTGTGCATGAGCAAGCCAAGCAACCGAAGGAAACCATCTTTTATCAACAGCAGTTGATTGAGTTTTATCGTAAAGTCAACGATCCCAAACCCGTACCAGCCTTGATCACCCGCATCGCCAATAACCAGCGCACTCTGGGGCAACTCGATCGCGCCGAAGCGAACTATCAACTCGCCTACCAATCCGCGCAGCCTCAATCCCAATGGGCAGATGCCGGGGACGCCCTGAAAAATTTGGGCGAAATGTACCGCTCCAACGATCGCTTGAGTGCCGCACAACGTATCTATACCTTCCTCGTGGACGTTGAACGACAGGCGTACAATGCCTACGGAATGATGAATGCCTATGACCAACTGGGGCAAATTCATCTGCAGCAACAGCAATTTGCTGAGGCGATCGTGGCCTTTGAACGAGGGCGCGAGGTGGCCCGCCAACTCAAATTTCGAGAAGATTACTTCACCGCCCAAATCCAAAAAGCTGCCGCCGCCGCAGGGCCATAGGGCCATAACCACAATTCAAACCATGACAATCACTGATCGCCTTAGGGCCACAGCATGACAACCAGCGATCGCACTCCCCAACTCCAACACCTGATGCAACGGGTCAATTGCCCAAGCTTCAAAGCCTTGAGCGAGGTTAGCGGCGTCTCCGCCAAACAAATTCGCGCTCTGCGCCGAGGCCGGGTGGCAACCCTGCGCCTGGAAACGGTGTACAAGTTGAGTCAGGCGTTGCAACTGTCGATCGCGGATTTTTTAGCCACATTTGCAGACTATGAGGATGGGCAAACAACTCCCACCCAGCCTACACAGGAGTCGGTTGAACCACCCTCTCAAGTTGTCGCTGAATTACGTCAAGAATACGATCGCCTCCAGGCCAAACTAGACCAGCAACAACACGAACTGCGGCAAACCTTTCAGCAGGAAAGTCTGCAAATTCTGGAATCGCTGTTGTTGCAACTGCCAACGGCCTCGTACGCGGCTCAACAAAATCCGCAGGTGCCAGCCGTTAAATTGTTGCCGTTACTCCGCCCGATCGCGGACTTGTTACAACATTGGGGCATTGAATCGATCGGTAGAGTGGGTGCAGAAGTTGAGTATGCCCCCCAGCAACATCAACTGTTGGAGGGCCATGCCCAGCCTGGTGAGCGGGTGCGGGTGCGGTATGTGGGCTATCGGCAGGGCGAGCGACTCTTGTATCGAGCCAAAGTCAGCCCCATCGGATAGTTCCTTCACTCTCCTTCACTTACCCACGTTACTTCCCCATTCCCCTCATCCTGTACGCTATAAAGGCTGTCTGTTGCGCGTCGGCTGTGATGACACTGCAAAAATATACTCCTTCAAGACCAGGCAAACGCAGAAGAAACCTGTGGTTTGAGCGCACGATGGCGATCGTGGCGGCGGTTAACCTGGGCTTAGTGGTGTTTGATTTGACCTACGTATCCTGGCGGAACTTTTGGTTGCAATCCAATATTCCGATTCCCTTGACTGATCGCAAAATTCATCTACCGTTTCCGCAAATGGAGTGTCGCGATCGCTCAGTGCGGCGGGGGCAGGAACCAGAAACTACTCAAAAATCTGTGGTGACGTGTTTGTATGACCCTATCAAAGGGATCGAATCGCATCGGGAAACGCACGACTACTTACGCACCGTTGACCAACTGCAAGCGCAAATGGCGCAAAAAGGGTTGGGCGCAGGATTGCAGTCGCCTGAAGTGCAGCAGACCTTGGCCAAACTGAGACAACAGAGTGAAGCCATGCTGGCCCAGAATCCGTTTGAGGCTGCCGGTAAAAGCGGCACATTGGAGCGAATTCGGCGAGAAATGCGCGAACATGTGGGAGAACGGATTGCCGCAGAACTATCCACAACTGAATCGTTTCTGGTTTTTTGGAGTACCAATCATCCCACCTATCCTAATTTTCTCAATGCCAATAACTTTAATGAAGAGTTGGCCTGGTTTAATATCAATATTCGCCCTTTAATCGAGACGAACTTTTTCCGCTCGATCGATGTCAACGGCTCACCCACTAATCACTTTTGGATTTTGGACGCACCGTTTGTCATTCTGTTTTTACTGGAATTTTTGGCGCGGACTTTTTACATCAGTCGCCGCTACACTTCACTAAACTGGCTAGATGCGATGATTTGGCGCTGGTACGATGTGCCGCTTTTTATCCCGTTCAGTTTATTTATGCCCGTTCTAGCACTCACCCGCGCCGTCCCCACAATCTTTCGCTTGCACCAGTCGAAGATCATTAATCTCCATGATGTCAATGTTCGAATTCGTGAGGGGTTTGTTGGCTCGATCGCAGAAGAAATTACCGAAGTGGTTGTGGTGCAAGTGGTGAATCAAGTTCAGCGATCGATTGAACGCGGAACATTAACCGGCATGTTGTCTCGCTTGACCACCAATCGTTATGTAGACATTAATAATATCAATGAAATTGAAGAGATTTCTAAGCGCATGATTGAACTTGTTGTGTATCAGGTGTTTCCTAAAGTTCAGCCTGATTTAGAGAACTTGATTCAGCACAGTGTAACGAGTGTTTTAGGACAATCTCCTGTTTATCAAGGATTAACGGCTCTACCAGGGATCGGCAACGTTCCCGGCCAAATTACAGAGCGACTCGTTGCTGATATCACTCAAACGACCTACGACACGCTCAAAGTGATACTTGAAAATCCCAAAACAACAGATTTAGTGATTCAATTGGTACGAAATTTTTCCACTACTGTGCTAACTGAAGCTCAAGAGCAACAGAGACTAGCAGAAATTCAAGGACTGCTATCGGACTTTTTGGAAGAGATTAAGATTAGTTACATTCAGGGATTAACTGAAGAAGATTTGACTTTTGTTTTGGATGAAACTCGTCAACTCAAGCAGCAAGCGATGAACTAGCGGCACATCGGAATCCAGCGAAAATCTCACGCACATGGGGGTAATACCAGTTGCGGAAACTGGGACGCAGTGCCCAGGGCTGGGTGGCCCAACTCCCACCGCGCAATACACGATGTTGGCCGTCAAAATAGGCTTGAGAATAACCGCGATATGGATACGCCTCAAATCCCGGATAGCCATCAAACCAGGTGGATGTCCACTCCCAAACTCGATCGCCCGGAGCCGATTGTAAATGCGGGAACGATCGCATTGCCTTTTCCCACTCGGCTTCGGTGGGCAGCCGCTTTCCTACAAATTGAGCATACGCTTCCGCCTCATACCAGTTGACGCCACATACGGGTCGATCGTCCCAGGTTGCATCAGTGTTCCAATACAGCGGTTGAGTGATCGTGTTGGCCTGCACCCAAGCCCAGCCCTGCTTAGACCACCAACGGGCATTTTCATACCCACCCGCTGCCATAAATTGACGATACTCTCTGCAGGAAATTGGCGCTTGATCAATCCAAAAATCTTCTAAATCAATCCGCTGCACTGGCCGCTCATTATCCAGTGCCCACAAGCTTTCACTCCCCAGCTCAAATTTACCCGCCGGAACGCGGATCATGTCCCCCTGTTGCCCGCTACCCTCGGCTCTCGGCCTTTCCGCCTTCTGCCCTCGCCCCTGTAACGCCAGTACGATCGCGATCGTTTCCCCATGCTGACTTTCATGCTGCAAAAGCCACAGCCACAACCGTTGCTGTTCGGCTAGAGGAGCCGTTTCCAGGTAAATCAGAACCTGTTCCCGAATTGCCGCCAAGTAAGTCTCAACTTCAGATAGAGGAGGGAGGTTGACCCGATCGTATTTAGGTAAAACATCAGCCGCAAACAGGCGACGGTACTCCGGAAATTGAGGGGCTTTCCCAGCCAGATGTTCTAGCAACCAGAGACCTTCCGTATAGGCGATATGCCCCAGATGCCAACCAACGGGGCTGAAATCGGGATGCGCCTGCCGACAAAAGGTATCGTGATCCACGTCTGTGAATAGAAAAAGCGTATGTTGCCGACACTGTTCCAGCCAGTGCCGCATTTGGGCGCGATCGCCGCTGCTCAACGCCCAATCCTCAATCTCAAGTGGCTGATTCATCTACAACGTAATCACTTTAGTACTGAGATCAGAGTTTACGGTGAGCAGACTCCGATCGCCAAACGAATTCCACTTGCCTTCAAACAACGGTTCGGATGCAACCAATACCGCATCAGGAAAGCGATCGCTATTCTCTAGCCAGTACAACGTTGGCACTGGATCACGGTTCGCAAAACGGGATGCCACCAATTGTTTGCCGTCACTCACAATCAGGTTGGCCGAAAATTCTGTTGCATATTTTTCAGCCAGTTTAGTTAACTGGGCGATCGTTTGTTGCAGGGCGGCTGGCAATGAACCTGTGGCATCGAATTCATCCATCAACAACGCAAATATATGTTCAGAATCCGTTGTGCCTTGAATCGATTGGTAAGCTCGATCGCTCAATTGTTCCCGCAATGGACGATACAGCGTCTCTCGGAAGTTAGCAATCAACCCGTTATGCACGTAAGTAACATCATGGCGTTGAAACGGTTGGCAGTTGACCAAATCAACCGACTGGCCTGAAGTCGCACTCCGAACATTAGCCAGCATGCACCCCGACTCAATGTAACGACTAAGGCTCAACAAATTTAGATCATTCCACACCGGCAAAATGGTTTTGTAGCTAAACGGTGCTACTGCGCGAGCCGCATGATACCAGCCCACCCCAAAGCCATCCGCATTCACCACGCCCGATGTCATCTCCCGTGGCTGGTAACTTTGCACAATCAAAGAATGTTCCGGTTCACAAAGCAACCGCTCCCCCAAGACAGGAGCGCCCAAATAACCCAGTAATCGACACATGAACTTCTCAACCTAAAGCGAACTTCCGCGATTCTGACATATTTTCCGCCTGACCTTCCGCCCCCTCCCGGCTTCTCTTGATACACTAAGAGGATTAATGTTCATTGGACAGTTCAACCCTTATGCTCAAACGCTCTGCTATTGACAGTACTCAAGTGATGCGCCGCGCGGATGATTTAATTGCAGCCGCATCAAATCGCTATCGGATTACTGTGCAAGTTGCGAACCGGGCCAAGCGTCGTCGGTTTGAAGATTTTGACAGCAACGAAGATTCCTCAATGAAACCAGTGCTGCGGGCGATTATTGAAATGTCCGATGAATTGACCCAACCTGAAATTATTGGCGAATAGAGGAACCGGCTCGTGCGAACTGCTTTTGCGACAGCCATTTTATCCTTGGCGATCGCGCCGCTCCTAACCTGGATGCCTTTCGGGGTGGAACAGGTGGCGATCGCTCAAATCATTCGAACTGACGGCGTTGGGCGCAGAGTGTATGAGCAATTGCCCGATCTGCCGCGGGAAAATCAATATGTGAATCGGGAAACCGGCAAGATATCGGAAGAAGAAACCCTGGTTAACCGGCTGATTCGCTACCATGTTTACGTCAAAGGTCGCCCACCGTTCTATCGGCTTGACTGGAAACTGACCCTGGCAGAATTGCTGGACTCAACCAGACAGCTCGACCAATCCGAATATCCAGGTGCCACCAAGCTCAATAAAAATCCTATGCCTGGTGATCTGGAAGTGATTCGCAGACTTAATCTGGCCCAACGCAACGCCCTCGTACAGGCGATCGTCGATGCCTTCTCGCCTCAGGGGAACCGGACGCCGCAAGCCGTTCCCAAGCCTGTGATCGAGTTGCCAGCGGGTGGAAAATAGATGGCTAGCGGATTTCAAGCAATGCCTTGCCGCAGCTAGCAAGAATGGGTTATGAGTCGAGTCATTAAATCGGGATCAGGTTGGCGCGTGGGCTGGGATGCAACTGCACCGACATTTAAGGCGCTTCTCGGCAGCGAGGATTGGTCATTGGAACTGACTGAAGCCGAGTGGCACGACTTTATCCATCTGCTCAACCAACTCATCAACGCAATTGAACAAATTAAATTGGAACTCATGGATGAGGAAGCGATCGCCTGCGAAGTAGAAAGCGATTTGCTCTGGCTAGAAGCAGAAGGATACCCTGGTGCCTACTCGCTCCATCTGATGCTCCTCACCGGACGCCGGGCCGAAGGCACCTGGCAACCCGCTGCTGTCCCCGAATTGCTCAAAGCCATTCAACTGATCCAGGTGTTTTAGGCTTTTGACTCGATCGTTTCCATTCCAAGCTGCAATCTTGTCCCTTACAATCACAATTCTTCTGTGCAAAGCAGGAAACTCCGAGATCCAAGGGTAATCTTCGAGTTAAAAGGGAGGGCGATCAAGGTTTGCAGCAGGAAACCTTCGGCGCAAACCTGGAAGTTTTTACCCCAAACCTGAATATTGCGACCACCAAAGCACTCAAAACTCCGAGGTTTTAGCAAGCTTGGCGGTTTTGAGTTGAATGGAGCATATTAGATGGAAAGCGATCGACCTAACGATAAAGGAAATCCCTGTGGCAAACGAGGAACAGCTTAAACGGCTCAAACAAGGTGTCGATGTTTGGAATGAATGGCGTAAAAACGACATAGAAGCCGAAATAGACCTCATTGGGGCAAACCTCGTCGAGGCAAACCTCATCGAGGCAAACCTCTGTTGGGCAAACCTCAGGGACGCAAAACTCAGGAACGCAAAACTCACCGAGGCAGACCTCCACGACGCAGATCTTACCGAGGCAGACCTCAGCGGGGCAAACCTCGGTTGGGCAGACCTCATCTGCGCAAACTTCATTGAGGCAGACCTCAGCGGGGCAGACCTCATTGAGGCAGACCTCAGCGAGGCAGACCTCAACAGGGCAAACCTTTACAGAGCAGACCTTTCTAGAATTCGAGCGCTTCATACAAATTTTACAAGAGCAGTATTCACTGGAGCATGCATTGAAGACTGGAACATCAACAGTCAAACAAAACTAGATAATATTCAGTGTGAGTATATCTATCTAAAACGCAACAAACAGGAACGTCGCCCTAGTCACCCGAACCGAAATTTTGAACCAGGTGAGTTCACCAAACTGTTTCAGAAAGCGCTCAGCACGGTTGACCTGATTTTTCGCAATGGCGTAGATTGGCAAGCCTTATTGATTTCGTTGGAAAAGTTGCGAGTAGAGGCAGCAGGGGCAGAGTTATCCATTCAAGCAATTGAGAACAAAAATGATGGGGCGTTTGTGGTGCGGGTGAACACGCCACCGGAAGCGAACAAAGCGGAAGTTGAAAAGTTTCTCAAGCGAGAATACGAGGTGGCGCTAAAGGCACTGGATGAGAAATATCAGGTTCAGTTACAAGCAAAAGATCGAGAAATCGAAATTTATCGTCAAAAGGGCGCTGATTTGATGGAAATTGCGCGATTGATGGCAGGCAGATCAATTATGGTGAGTGGCGATTATGTCGAAGGCAATAAGGCAGCCAATGATCTAGTCATGGGCGATAAAGTCGAGAGAGATAAAAATATCAACGATGGCTGAGAATATTGTAGAGGGTTTGTATTTTTGTCTGAGATTGTATGACGTTAGAGTTTGAGTGGGATGAGAACAAAGCCGGTGCGAACTTTCAAGAACATGGCGTTCAATTTGATGAGGCAAAGAGTGTATTCAACGATAAAGGCAAGGATATATGGACAAAGCGAATAGAAGTGTTGAGCAACCTGATGATGAAATGCTGCCAGAATACGATTTCACTGGAGGCATGAGAGGCAAGCATTACCAGGTTTATCGTCAGGGGCATACTGTCACCATTCATCACGCCGATGGCACAACCACTGTGGAGCAGTTTGGGATGAACAGCGACAAAAACTACAATTGGCATGGCGATCGTGTCCAGGGCGATAAAGTCATGGGCGACAAAATTGGCGGGGATAAAGTGATGCGCGACAAAATCACCCACTATCACTCGCAAGACCTAGCCCAAGCCGCAAAGGATATTCAGGCATTGCTGGCTCAACTCTCCGCTGATTACCCGAACGATTCTGAAGCAATAATTGCTGCTAGAGCCGTTGATCGCGTCAAGGCAAATCCCACCCTCAAACAGCGAGTGATGAACGCCCTCAAGGAAGCTGGCACAACCGCATTAGAGGAAGCGATTGATCATCCAGCCGTAAAGATTTTTGTGGCAGGTGCAAAAGGCTTACTCGATGCAAGTGCTTAATTCAGCCCTTACTCTCCAACGTATGAGCGTGGATTACGCCATCTCATAGGCTGGCAATTTGTTTGCTGACGGAACCTGAATTAGAAGGTTTGGCAAGCAATCGCATGGGCCTCAAAGCAATTTGGCTTGGGATTATTGATCTCAACGGTTTATGCAAGCATGGCTTCTGTTTTCGCGATCGCCAGTCGGGTTTTCAACACAGAATCTGGATTCAGGCTAATGGAATCAATCCCCTGTTCCACCAAAAATTGTGCAAATTCCGGGTAATCGCTGGGAGCTTGCCCGCAGATGCCAATCTTGCGCTGAAATTGTTTCGCTGTGGCAATCACTCGTTGCAACTTGCGTTTCACTGCTTCATCCCGTTCATCAAACAGATGCACAGAAAACTTTCGGCCCAAACCTCGGAGTTTTCACCCCAAACCTGAATATTACGACCACCCAAGCACTCAAAACTCCGAGGTTTTCGCAAGCTTGGCGGTTTTGAGTTGAATGGAGCATATGAGATGGAACGCGATCGACGTTCTGGTTTCGTGAAAAAATTAATTATTCAAAGCTTCACTTCAAACTTCTATGCTCTTAATAGACATTTAAAGAGACTATGAGGAATAAGGACAATTCATCTCAGCTTCATGTAATCTCGATAAAATTTACGAAATAGCGCCAGTAAAGTTCCTGATCAAGTTTGGCGCGCGGGACAAGAACAGGTGCATTTTAAGTAGAAACTATGCTAGACACTGGTCAACTGGCACTAAGTTCTGAAGCATTATCCTTATTTAGGCAAGGACTAGCTGCCGCTGCTAACGCTCAGTACGAGCAGGCGATCGTCTGGTTTGATCAGGTTCTAGAACTTCAAGCCGGTTGCTACGAAGTGTGGTACGAGCGGGGACTGGCATTGGAGCGGCAAGGGGATTATGTGGATGCGATCGCCAGCTACGATCGAGCGTTGAGTCTTGGCCCTGCGGCGGAAACTGCTTGTGAGATTTGGCTCGATCGTGGCAATGCTTTTCAGTACGGATTGGGAGACTACAATCAAGCGCTTCGCTGCTACGACCAAGCTTTGAAGTTGTCGACGCATCATGATGCGGTTTGGCAAAATCGCGGCAATGCTTTGCTTTACGGGTTGAGCCTACCTCAAGATGCGGTGCTTTGTTACAGTCGGGCACTGGCAATCAATCCTGACAATTACCTGGCCTGGCGCAATCGCGGCAACGCGCTGGTTGAATTACGTCGATATGATGAGGCGATCGCCAGCTACGACCATGCTTTAGAAATTCGTCCAGATGACCAGGTGTCCTGGCAGGCGCGACTGTTAGCAGCCGAAAAGTCGGGAGCGGGAACCCATCAACCGACGACAAATGCCGCCTGGTACGGTACTGGCTTCAGCAATGCCCAAACCTTTATTGAAGGCGACACAGATTCAGAGGTTGTATTTGCCTCTCAGTTCACTGCTGCCGCAGAAGTCACATCAGTTGAGCAAGGACAACCGCTGCTCATCATTGAAGATGACTGGGGCCGCCGCGAGATTATCTTAGAGCAAGACTCCTATTTGTTAGGCCGCGATCCAACCGCTGACATTTGCTTGCACTCCCAGTTTGTTTCACGCCAGCATGCGGTCTTAACCCGAACTGTGCTGCCCCATGGGCAACCGACCTACACGATCACGGATGGTAATCGAGCCGGCAAAGCCAGCACGAATGGCCTGCTGGTAAACGGCAAAAAATGCCGCACTGCAACCTTAACTGGAGAAGAGGTCATTGTGTTTGGCCCCAAAGTGCGAGCGACGTTTCGATTACTGCCGCTGTCTCAAACTCGATTTTGATGGCATCGATCGCGATTCGATCGTGAATTCTGGAATGAGTTGTAACTCAGCGTCTTCCAGATTGTATTGTTCGCACACGAGGCTAAGCCGCATTCCTCCCCTTTGAACAGCATTAACAGAGTGGGTCAGATCACCTTGAAACCAGAGTAAAGTGTTGAGTTGTGGTGAAATTGAAGCCACTTGCTGTTTGTGGTTGCGCAACACCAACTGTCCGCCGGTCAAATCAGCCGACACCTGAACGTAAAGCACACTGACCAATAGCGGTGGCGCAATCGTTTTGCAATAGGATCGCAAAGAGCGATCGATGTGTGGATCCACTCGAGAGCCATCAGTTAACCCTAAAGGATTGAGGTAGAAAGCATTGCAATCTGGGTCTAAGGCTTGTTCTAAATACAACTTAAAGAAGGGAAATTGGCGTTCGACTTCGCCCAAGTGCGATCGCTGAAAGACGACGGAAAACCCTTTCGTGCCGACAAAATCTCGATTCAGATTATTGACTGTGAAATAAGGACTGGCAAGAATCTCTCCTCGCAAGTCGTGCAGATAAGTAGCAGGGAAGGCATGGGGTTGCAGGCGATAGTATTTCATTGCAATTCACTAAACGGGCAAGTGCATGGCGCTACTGTCGGTAGGATTGGCGGCAATGTAGTTACGAGTTGTGTTCAAAGATTCGTGTCCCAACGTTTCTTGTAGCAGAGTCAGGGGAACTTTCCGTTGCACACTGTGACCAGCATGACTGTGACGGAGCCAGTGAGGAGAAGTTGCAGGCGCATTCACCCGTTCACCAGCCGCTTTCACGATATTTCTTACTTGATTGGGTTTCAGTCCGCCCCCTTGCCGAGAGGCAAAAATAAAATCCGTTGGTGTGGCAGAACCGCGTAGGGATTGGAGTTCGTTGTAAGTATCAGCCGAGAATTTAACCCAGCGGTTTTTACGTCCCTTGCCAAAGATGTGAACCGTGGCAGTGCCATCTGGATTCTCGGTGATATTCTCCCACTTGAGGGCACACAGTTCACTCACTCGACAGCCAACCGCATACATGAAACGGAGCAATACGCGATCGCGCCCTGCCGGAGTCAGCCCAATCATCATTAGAGTCTGACTTTCGGTTAAGGTCCGTTGCGAAAATTTTTTGGGTAACTCTTTAAGTTTCACTGCTTTAGCAACATTAAGCCGAAGTAAGCCTGTGGAGTTACCAAAGGTCAGCAAACTTTTCACAGTGGCAAGCCGACGATTAATTGTAGATTCGGCCCAACCCTGCTGCTCCATTGCTTCTACATAAGCGTAGATGTCATTCAAGCTTAATTCGGCTAAAGTTTTTTCTCCTATGAATGATAGAAAATACTCAATATCGCGCCGATAAGCTCGCTGACTATTCGCAGACTTTCCCTTTAACCACAGGTCGATAAATTGTGCGATCGTTGTATCGCTTGCCAGTAGGGCGTTAGATGCCGTTAAAGAAGCTGATGTCATTACTAGATGGTGATAATTATCGTTATCACCATCTAGTGTAATTCCAGAAAGCAGCCCAAGCAACAACTAGTTCCGCAACTCGTCTCAAATCAAAAAACGAGTCTCGAACTAAGTCTACAAGTAAGACTCAAATTTTCATATAAGACAAGAATAACGTTTTCATACTAATCACCCCTTAACGCTTCCGCTAAGAGCATCGCCCTCCTTGTCTTATTTAAGAAATTAAGTCCAGAAATTAGTCTAACTTAAAGACTCGCATTCTCAAATTAGACCTTTTTAAGATCTCAAGAGTCTCATATTTAGACCAAAAATTAGTCCAGCTTAAGACTACTGAGAAGAATATGAGTCTTAGTTGTCTTGTTATTAGTCTAATAGCGAGTCTCAAGCGACGGAATGAGATAAGCTTTCGAATCAGTTTTGTTACTGGTCTACTCAATGTCCATTTGGATGCGACCAATTCCAGTGCCCGTGTAGTAGGTTGCCAAAATATGACGATAGGTGTGCCCTTGCTCGGCCAACCCTAATGCTCCAATTTGGCTCATTCCTTGCCCCTGAAACGCATCCATCACAATGTCGTCCGTTGCTGCATATAAAGACTCCACCACCCCACCCCGGTAACTTACAAATTCTCCACTGGTGCCATTTACAGCCTGCCGCGTGCGACTCGCCTCACTTTCAATTCCTTTGTAAACCTGAAAATATTCATCCGACCCCAAATCATACAGATCTTGCTTGACCGGCTTCAAATGGTACGTCAAGGCATAGGAGCGAGCCGCTACTGCTTGTGCTTTCAAAGCTTCCATTGGCCAACTGGGGGATACTTCCGCGCCCACTACACTGTAGAGGTACTGTTGCAAATTGACATAGTTCACAATCCACAAACCGCTGTCGTTACTAGCGATCAAAATCCGTCCCCGGTAGCCTCGATCGCCAATAAATGTCACTCCAGTCGGAGCCGGTTCAATCCAGATTAGAGACGGTAGCTTCAGCGACCCCAAAAAGACAGTACTTCCACCCGATTCCATCTCATAAGTCGATTTTGGTGGCAATTCGTGCAGCAAGCGATTGGATTGAACATCAAATACTCCCGCTCCAGCCGAAGTGCTAACTGGTAAGGAGGCAACCGCTTTATGCAGCAACACTCGCATTTGGATTGCTGCATCAACAGATAGATTAACTGCCGGTTGAACTGCCGGAACATTGGCAGGTTGTGCCACAGCAGCTTGTTTCGGTTGTGGTTTGACATGCTGCGGCTGCGTGGTTTGCGGTGATGGGGAAGGTTGCAGTTTGGCTAACGAATTACCTAAGGGATAGGGCGTGATTGTGGGCAGATTCACCGCAGCCGTGGATGCGACTGGTGCAGGTGTTGATTGGGGTTCTGTTGAAGGTTGATGAATCCAGTTTGCGATCGGCAGACCCGCGAGCGGCACTATCCCCAATACAGGCAAAATTAACCACGGACGCTGCTTTAGCCACTGAATTATTGCTTGCCTATTCATCGCTTTAATTCCAATTGTGAGTCTCACAGCCACTTCATCTAATGCATTTTAACGCTCTCCAAAAGACTTAATTGATATAACATTAAATTTTAATTAAGGAATTTAATGTCTCAAAATTCTGCTGTTCATCCTTACTGGTGCAACACAGCTGAATGGCGCAAAGAACATTACAAAAACAAGTGTATCTCATTTGAGAATTAGAGTCTTAAATTAAGTCTTAAGAGGGGACTTATTTTCTAATTTGAGATAACGGCCTGCCGTTCCTAAGGCTTAAGAACTTAACCATGCCCAACAACAACTCACAACTTATTCACTCGGTAACTTGATTCAACTGAAGACTAGGTGTTCATTTAATCAATGCCAATTCTTTTGTTGCTGGATTGGTGTTTAGTGAAATAAACAGAGTTTTCGAGACATGAGTAATCCTTGCTTCATTGAATTTGCTTACAAATACGGAGATCAATTAGGCTTGGGCATCCAGCGATCGGGGTGATGACCCAAACTTATTTGGCAAGATTAAAAATGATTGGACTATCAAACGTGTTCGTTTTGAAGTCTAGCGAATAGAATTTAACTAGTAGAATTTTGATTTTGAGAATCTCAATGACATTAGCACCTCGTAAACGCACCAGAGCCACAGTAGTTAGTCCAGAAGCAGTTGAACAAGCTACTGTTTTGTTAGAAGAACTGCCTGAGAAACCGAAGGAAGATTTATCTCTGCGGGAAGCCGTCGGACAAATGCAAGACTCGCTCAAAGCTGCCCTTGCCAAGGGTTATAGCTATGAGGAGCTAGCGCAAATGTTGGGTAAACAAGGGATTCAAATCAGCGCTTTTACCTTGAAAAACTATGTTCCTTCAGGAAAGCGATCGGCGACGAAAGGGAAGACTCGGAAAACGAAGAAGCTGGATGATGCTGTTGCCGAATCGGTTGAGCCAGAAACTCCCGCAGCAGAAGATCCCCCAGCTAAGCCCACTCGTGGAAGACGATCGGCATCCACCCCTAAAACCACTACGACCAAATCTACGCGCAGTCGCAAGTAGGAAGCTTAAGGTGGGCAGCGCCCACCCTATCAGGAATTGCTGTAACTCGTGCAGACAAACCGAAGCAAGAAGGCAGACGGCGAAACCTTGTCGAGGTTATTGAAACAATGATGACTTCTCGTGCTTAGCAGCATGAATCACTTTGCTGCGAGCTTCCATGATCTGCCCAATTTCGCGGGCAAGGCTGGGTTTACGTTCAATCAACATGGTGGCAACGTCGGAATAGATTAGGATGACCTCCAGATCCTCGATCGCCCGAATTGCCACTGTGCTGGGTTGCCCTGTAAACAGAGCCATCTCGCCAAAAAAATCACCCCGTGACAGAGAAAAAACTTCCTGCCACTCTCCAGATTCCGTTTTTACCGTAACATTAGCCTTACCAGCCAGAATTAGATGCAATGCTTTCACCGGTTCCCCTTCCCCAATCACCACTTCTCCCGCAGCGAAATGATGTAAAGTTGCCCCTCCGGCCAAATCCTCCAAAGAATCTAGTTCCATTCTGACTAGCACCGGAATCGATTCTAAACTCCGCGTCACTTTCGTGGAATGTTGTTCACTACTGGTTCCTGAAGTTTCAACCTGGTAAATCTCGCGAGTTGGAAACGGGACCCGCAGGTTGTAACGTTGGTTTGCATACCAGACTCGCGTTTGAAACTCATCGCGAATGCGCAAGCGTTGCTGATAGTCGTCAATGTAAAAAGTGACTCGATACGAAATGCCAAAATCTTCATAGGCAGCAGTTTCCACCTCGACTTCCGGTGCCGCTAATACCCCTGGGGTCGAGAGTGCAGTGGCTTTCAAAACCTGCTTCACCAGATTTGGGGGATGATTAAAGGAGAAACGCAAAAATATTTCTTCTTCATGAGCGCGAATCGGTTCGCTGTAGTTTGTAATCGTTTCCTTACCGATGATCAAATGGGGAATATTGATCTGGTAGTTATCGATCGTTTCTAACCGCACAGCCCGCCAGTTAATATCAGTCACGCGCCCAACCGCGTCTCCCACTTTTAGCCAATCGCCAACATTGAAGGGCCGCTCAAACAAAAGAGCAATTCCAGAAACAATGCTGCCAAGCGTATCTTGTAAAGCCAGACCCAACACGATCGAGCCGACCCCTAACGCTGTGACCAGCCCTGCCAGATCAATTTCCCAAGTGGCTGATAGGACGATCGTCGCCCCAACCATGACCAGGAAAAACCGTGCCAGATCTCGAAACAGTTTAGGAATGCGGGCTTTCCAGGTATTTGCTTCTAAGTCAAATTCAGTTTCTGCAAAGACAACGACATTAACGAGAGATAAAGAAGCGTGAATTGTACAGATCCAGAACAATGTTTCGACAAATTTAACGACTTTTCCATCTGGATCCAGTTGCAGAATATGAGTCAGAAACAGAAGTAAAACCAGCGTGGGAATCAGTAAATTTCGAATGATGCGTAATGTTGGTGCTAAAGCATTTCCCTGTTGCTTGAGCGTATGAATAACTTCACCCAGAATCAGTTCAACGACAGGAAATCCGATCGCCAGACTTAAGGCCCAGGTAAGCAAATGATCTTGCCAGATATCGGTCATCATGACTCAGCCCCTCGTTTGCCAGCATTCTTTAACCGCCAAATGCCTAAATCCGAATCGGCAAACTGACTCAACGTATCTACCCATTCAAAGTCATACAGATCCTGGAGATAGTCATAGACCATTTGAGACACCAGAATTGAACCAGGGTCGGCGGGCGATCGCGTCAAAATGACATTAGCAACGTTCACCGTATCGCCCCACACATCATAGATGACCTTTTTTCTACCCACAATTCCGGCAATCACATCCCCCGAATGAATGCTGATTTTGACATCCAGATGGCAACCTTTCTCGTAATTAAAGCGACGCACCAGCGATCGCACCTCGACCGCAAAATCAATCATGCGGTTCATGTGATCTAACCGAGGAGCCGATAAGCCACACACCGCCATATAGTTATCACCACTGGTTTTAATCTTTTCCACCCCAAATCGTTCGGTTGCCTCATCAAATGTCGTGACTAAATCATTCAACGTTTTCACCGCTTCATACACGGTCATCGATTCCGACAACCCCGTAAACCCAGTCACATCGGCAAACAGCACCGTTACATTCGAAACCTGATCCGCAATATCTTTTTCACCACTTTTGAGGCGTTTGGCAACCGATGCCGGAAAAATATTGAGCAACAATTCTTCATTCTCTCGATTCTTTTGCTCAATCATTTCAGTCTTCGCTTGCAAGCTATGCACCATATCGTTGAATGCTCTTGCTAATTCTCCAAACTCATCTTGAGAATTCAGCGTTACCAGTGCATCGACATCTCCTTCACCGATTTTTTTAGCACTCGTAATTAAAGTGTTAATCGGTTTGATAAAGATGTAAGACAAGAGCATTGAGGCGATCGTAATCAGCAGAATAATAAAGGTAGCCCAAATTAGGATAACTCGCTGAAACGCATAAACTGGGGCGTAGGCTTCTGCCAAATCCATTTCAGACAAGATCGCCCAGTTCAAACCCGGAATATCCAGAGGAGCGTAAGCGCTCAAGACAGGAATGCCGCGATAATCGTCGACAATCCGTGTCCCTTCCCGCTGCGCTAAAGCTTCTTGAACCGCTTCAGTTTCCACGTCTTGCAGCAGGATTGAGGTCCCAAAGCGCTGCATCGCCTCGATCGTGTCGTCGCTGACGTGATTGTTTTGCAGCAGTTCTAGGTAGCGATCGGGTTCTTCTATCAAAAACCGGGACACCGATCTCATCGTGTGATCTTGCCCAACCAGATAAGTTTCGCCCGAGTGCCCCAAGCCGTCATTTTTCCAGTTTTTGTTTCCAGTCATCACCCGATTAATTTCGTCGACGGGAAATTGCAAAGCGAGAACGCCCACAAAGGTAGATTGGTCAAAAATGGGCGCAGCAATGAAGGCCGCAGGCGCACCGTAAGAAGGTTTGTATTGGTCAAAGTCGACAATTTTGGTGTACCCAGTTCCCTTCGCTTCGATCGCCGCTGCAACTGCTTTGGCCAGATTGCTGTTGCTGTATGGACCTGAAAATAAACTGGTGCCGTAATCTACTTCTTTAAAGATGGAATAGACGATCGCGCCCGTATCTGGGTCAATTAAAAATAGGTCGTAGTAACCGAAACGGTCATGAAATTTTTCCAGCACTGGATGATATTGAGCATGCACTTGACTGTAGCGGCTATCATCTGCCGCCGCAGTTAATAAGTGCTTTTTGCCAACCGGATGAGGATTGGCAGCAATGTAATGGTATTGCAAATATTGCGCTGCGGGTGTGGTCGGTTGATAGAGTTCGGCAACGGGAGTACCTTCATGCAACTTTGCCAACTTCGGCAGATATTCCTGTTGATAGTAGGTATCGATCGCCCACTCCCACTCAGTTGGAATTGGCTGTGTTTCCAGGTCATGGTAAGCCGCTTCAAACTCTTTCATCGCATTGACCACCATCAGGTCTTCGCTGAGAGCCTGCGTTTGGTCTCGAATACTCTCAAAATACGCCTGAATTTGATACGCCTTAGACGCACGGACACTGGTGAGTTGGCTGAAAATCCGGTTGGTTAGATTCGTTTCGCCGCTGTGATAGCAGAGATAGGCGATCGCAAACATGGCGCACACACTCACTGTCAGCAACATCACCATGAGCTGCGATCGCAAACTGGTTTGAAATTTCAAATGGAGCATTGGTTCGCTAAAACACTGAGCATCTGTGGCATCGTTCTAAATCCCCTACGATACGCCAACCCACTCCAGTGTTCTGTCATGAAAATGCCATGTTTAGAATGTATTTAGTTTTCAACCTAAAATTAATCCTGGCCACTTGTGATAACCAGGATACTGATGGGGCCTAAAGGGCCTAATTTGAATCGTTGAATCGGCGTTGAAAGCGTTTTCTGCGTCGAGCGATCGCCTTGCGCTTTTCTTTCTCCAGCGGAGTTTCAAAGTGGCGGTTTTTCCGCATGTCTTGAAAAATTCCGGCTCTGGCAACCTGACGCTTAAATCGACGAAGCGCCGACTCAAGTCCTTCATTTTCGCCTAGCACTACCTGAGTCATGGGCTGCCTCCTGGGCTTCGTAATTTAGCAATCAAACAAAGACAAAAAATCCAGAGGTTTCAGTAGACCGCCTCTGGATTTTCAACACGGTTACGATTTGTAACAGGAATACCGTACTTGGTACTCCTGCCATCATTGGATTTATTTTTAGTAGCGACGATCGCGCGCTCCGCCACGGCTAAAGCCATCTCTGCCACCACCGGGAGCGGGACGACGCTCTTCACGGGGCTTAGCTTTGTTGACCTTGAGGTCGCGACCCATCCACTCTGCACCATCCAAAGCATCGATCGCAGCCGCTTCTTCAGTTTCAGTAGACATCTCTACGAACGCAAAGCCACGCATACGACCAGTTTCTCGATCTTTCGGAAGCTGGACACTTTTAACAGTTCCATATTCCTGAAAGGTTTCAACCAAATCTTCCTCTGTCACCTTGAAGGGCAGATTACCGACATAAACTGACATGGGGTTTCTCCGACATTGACAAAAAATAAGACTTAAATTCGGAGAATTGCCCACAAAAATTAGGTGAAGTCAAATTCAAAACCGAAAATAATCTTGCACGATTGAGTCTAACACAGATTTTAAGAAGGGCTTCTGTTCCTTAAGATGCTTAACGTTTTTAATGATTTTGTCGCTCTAACCAGGCTCGCATCTTACCAGGATTTAACAAACCATGAGGATCCATCATCTGCTTAAAGTTGAGATGCTTGATATCCACAGTTTTGCGTCCACCGTCTTCCAGGATGTATGTGTGGGGATTAAAAATTAACGCCTCGTGAGCATCATGATAATCCATGATTTCTTGCAGACGTTCGGGCGTCGTGTACCGAACAATTTGCAAGCCAGCCGGATACACACGCCCCCCCATGCGCAGAAACTCCAGGTGCATCATCACTTCATCGCCAAAGTGGTGATACATTTGCTCGACCGTCTTTAACTCGCGATCGCTGGGAAAAATCGTTTGCAGATAGGTAAGAGTCGGATCAACACTGCGAGCATGAAGGGTGGTGTGATTCCAGGAATATTCCACCAACGTGATGCCCTTACTGGCTTCTTGAGCCGTTTTCTCGTAGCAGATGGTGCCCCCAAACTCCTTCACCAATTCGCCAAACGGCTCCCGACTGCATTCTGCGATTAACACCAGGGCCACATGGCTACCCGTTGGAATGTAGTTCTTAAGAGCGGCGAAATAGTCTGGAATTGGCGCAGCGCAAATGCAAACCATTTTTTTGATGATGCCATCACTATCGCTTAGCGCCTGCCCAAATCGGGCACTGGTCATGAAGTCGGGGAAGGTGACGATCGCCTCCGCCCAGGCATAGGCCGGTCCCAGCGAAATTTCTAGTTCCGTAATGATGCCATTGGTGCCCCAGGCATGCGCCACTTTGTAAACATCATCACCCCGCAGTTCCACAACCCGCGGTTCGGCTTCCATCGTAACGACGCGCAAGGCCAGAAGATTGCCACGATCGCCCAACAGCCCATAGGTAACGGAACCAATCCCACCACTACCGCCACCAATAAACCCGCCGATCGTCGCCTTACGGTAGGTCGAGGGTGCCATACGAATTTCCCACCCTGTTTCGCGCGCTTGTTTATCGATCGCGGCCAACTTTGCCCCCGGTTCCACACAAGCCATCCCTGGCTTAAGCCATTTCACCTGCTGCATCCCCGATAGATCAAGAACAATTCCTCCTTCTAAGGGGACACACTGTCCATAATTTCCGGTTCCGGCACCCCGCACCGTCAATGGCACTTTATGCTTGACACACACCTGCGCCACCCGTAAAACCTCCGCTTCGCTAAACGCCCGAATGACCACATCTGCCCGTTTGTCACTCAACGCTTCAACCAATACCGGGCTGTAGGTGTAATAGTCTTGAGACAACTTCGCGACTTGTGTAGCGTCTGTAATTATCTCCAACCCTTGCAATTCAGCCATTACCGAATTGAGGTCATACGGTGTTGCGGTCAATGTCATTGTGCATCTCAACTTTTTAATTCAGGAGCATTTAGCCAGATCAGCTTGCACATTACCAGGAAAATTAGCCCGAAAATTGTGCAGCAGGTGACGGACACTGACTCATCCTTAAACTTCACTCTTCAGCAGGTTTAGCATTTCAGCATGCATAAACGCGATGTCAGCATCCCGTTGAATCGCTTGATAATAGCGTTGCTCCGCCGGGGTACCGTCCTCAGCAACCCGCAGTAGGGTGTGGGACTGTTCCAGTAACTCTGTCACCTGAGAGAGTTGGATCGGGTCTTTAGAGGCAAACAATTCATCAATCTGCACGATGAACTGGGACATTGGGCGCAGCCAATCAAACCATTCGTGCCCAATGACCAGCCGAAAAAATTCTCCATTATTCTGGATCGGGCCGTAATGCTGCTCGTAGGATTCGCGTTCAGATTCTAACAGCGCTTTGTGAAGGCGCAGCAGCGTATGCCGAATGGCACGGAGACGTTGAATTTCAAAATCGAAGGAGGGACTGCTCGAAGACATGGAACCGATGCAATAAAGGCTTCCACCCATCTTGCCACATTGCTGCTCATCCCCCATATCTCTCTGCCCTACTCCGGTTTTGTGTCCTCTCCTGCAACCGCTTGAGGCACGAGGCGTTTGGGCGGCGTCTCAAGGCGATCGAGCACATCCTCGATCAAGGCCCGTCGCAGCCAAATCTGACAAACCACGACCAATGGCAGAGCCAGAATCAATCCCCAAAAGCCAAAAATACTGGCAAAGAAGACCTGCGCCAGCAGCGTCACGGCAGGGAGTAGATTCACCTGTTGCGCCATGACAAAGGGGGTGAGCAAGTTACTTTCAAACTGCTGAATCGCCACGTAAAGCCCCAGAACGAGTAACGCTTTGATGGGGGAATCCAGGAGGGCGATCGCCATCGGTGGCACCACGCTGATCGTTGGGCCGAGGTTGGGAATGAAGTTCAAAATGCCAGCCAGTACCCCATTCGCCAATGCAGCCTGCACACCAATCAACGACAACCCCAAAGTGCTGAGAATCGCAATTACGCACATACTCATGAGGGCACCCACAATCCATTGCCCTAAAGACATTTCACACTCCAGCAAAATTTGATCCACCCGTCGTCGATAAAACGCTGGGAACAGGCGAATGAAACCGTTGCGGTAGGGAGTGGGGTTAATCAACATCATCAGCCCCAAGATGAGAATCAGCAAAACATTCAGTACCGTGCCTAGGGAACTGGAGAAAAAGGCGAATGACCCACCCAATAGCCGATTAACCACAGGCATAATTTGCTGAACAATGCTGTCAAAGTTGGGAAAGTAAGGTCTAGCACTGGCTGGAATCGCTCGATCGAGGGAATTTAGCCACTGATTGACTTCATTAATGCCCTGCGGTACGAGCACAAAGATTTCCTGCAACTGCTTGGCAAAGGGCGGCACAATCAACCAGAAAAACGCGATCGTCAAGCCCAACAAGCACAGAACCGAGAGCAACACTGCCAGCGATCGTTGAATGTCCAAGCGTTTTTGCAACCACCGCGCCAACAAGTTTAAGCTGTTAGCCAATACCACCGCAGCAAACAGCATCAGCAGCAAATCTCGTATTTGCCACAAGATATAGACCGATGCGAGCAGAATAAGTAGTGCGATCCATTGACCCAGTTTCACAGCAATCTCCAAAGACAGGAAAGTCGTTAAAGGCAGCGGCAGGGGCGCAGAACCCCCTATTTCTCGTTATCAGCCAACTTCCACCAACGCATACCAAACCCAATCGCCATCAGTATACTCGGTGACAGAACCGCAATCAGGGCAGTTGTTGGAGTTCCTTGCACTGGCAGATAAGGGCCACCGTATTTGATCGCAACAGAAATTAACGCAGACGCGACAACAACTTTGAGGATGAAACCAGTCATGATGAAAATTGAAGCAGTGCTACCATCATGCCGCGATCGCTGGTTGGCGACCAGTGGAAAGGGGCAGAAGTTAAACGGCAGAGAGCAGAAGATGAAACTCCTAGTAACACAGCCATTAAGCTGCAATGTAAAAGGCTATCTTCAACTAGTCACCTCAAAGCAAGTCAGCAGAAACTGGAGGATGACGGGGACGCACAAGTTGGGGCTGATCCAGGCCAGCTTGGTGGTGGGATTAGGCTTAATGAGTCAGATTAGCAGCGCGATCGCCCAAACTCCGCCCAACTCACCTCAATCATTTCTGGAATGGTGCAACCAGCGCCCAACCCTAGCGAAAGAGGCTCAGTCCACCGTGGATTTGCTGCTGGCGATCGTCGGTACAACCAATTGTCAGCAAGCAACCAAAGAGTTAGCCGGAATGACGAGTTTAATGCTGGTCAATAGCGACCTGTCTGATCTCCGCCCGCTGACCAGTCTCAAGCAATTGGAAGTGCTGCTGCTCAACAACAACCGCATTACTGACATCAGCCCTCTAGCAACCTTGACCAATCTCACCGTGCTCACCCTCGACACCAACCGAATTTCCGACATCACTGCCCTTTCCTCTCTCACAAACCTCCGAGTTCTAACGCTTGACACCAACCAAATTAGTGACCTGCGTCCGCTGCAACCCTTGACTCAGCTCACAAACTTGCTCCTCTACAGCAACAAAATTTCCGACCTCAGGCCCCTATCAGCTCTCACAAACTTGCGTGCCCTGTCGCTGTATCAAAACCAGATTACTGATCTATCGCCGCTGGCCCCGCTTCAGAGCTTGGAAGTGCTTTCCCTCTACAGCAACAAAATTTCCGATCTGTCGCCCCTAGCGTCGCTCACCAACCTCAAAACCCTCACCTTATTTGAGAATCAAATTGCCGATCTATCACCACTGGCCGCGCTGGCGAATCTTGAGACACTAACTCTCTTCGAAAATAAAATCTCCGACCTTTCTCCTTTAAGTCAATTAAACAACTTGAAGGAATTAATTATTGGCAACAACCCGATCGCCAATCTCCAGCCCCTTGGGACACTCAAGAGTTTACAGAAATTGGCACTTTTTAACACCCAGGTTGTGGATATTAGTCCGCTTAAAACTTCCACCCAACTGACCAATCTTGATCTCTACAACACTCGCGTTGCTGATGTCACCATGTTAAAAAACCTATCCAATCTGCGTGAATTGGATCTGCGCAAAACCCCTTTAAAACAGAAAACTTGCCCTGTTCAACCCGCCTCAATTTGTCGGTTCTGAAGAAAGCGATCGCAGATGTGGTCAAATAAGATTTTGCAAACGAGTAATATACATGCGGAGATGCCAACCAGCCTCGTTGGCTCCGCTTCAACAAACTTCTGCACCCACGGATACTAAGCAAATGAATCGTCGTTTTGTTTTATGGACTGGCCTCGCGATCGCCCTAGTTGCCTGTAGTTCTTCCCCCAACACGAGTGGCAGCACAACCGCTAACGTCATCCCCATTGGGATTGGCGTTGCCCAAACTAGCAATGTTGCTCTGTTAGGCCAAGAACAAGTAGCAGGTGCCAAAATCGCAGAAGCCTACTTTAACGAGAAAGGCGGCATCAACGGGACGCCCATCAAGCTCGTGTTTCAAGACACCGCCGGAGACGAAGCTGGAGCAATCAATGCGTTTCAAACCCTGATTGCACAAAACAAAGTTGTCGGCATTGTTGGTCCAACCCTATCTCAGCAAGCCTTTGGAGCCAGCCCGATCGCCGATCGCGCTAGAGTTCCAGTCATTGGGCCTTCCAACACAGCCAAAGGTATTCCGCAAATTGGAGAATTTGTATCACGGGTATCGGCTCCCGTTTCCGTCGTTGCGCCGAACTCAGTTGAAGCCGCCCTCGAAATTAGCCCCAATATTAAGCGAGTAGCCGTTTTCTTTGCTCAAAATGATGCCTTCAGCAAATCGGAAACCGAAATCTTTCAACAGACTGTGAAAGATAAAAACCTCGACCTGGTTACAGTTCAAAAATTCCAAACCACCGATACCGACTTTCAAACACAAGCAACCGCCGCCCTCAATCTCAAACCCGATTTGGTCATCATCTCTGGTCTCGCAGCGGATGGTGGCAATCTGGTACGCCAACTGCGCGAACTAGGATATAAAGGCTTGATCATCGGTGGTAACGGCTTGAACACGTCAAATATTTTTCCAGTCTGTAAACAACTCTGCGATGGTTTGCTAATCGCCCAAGCCTACAACCCAGAACAACCAGGAGATGTGAATAAAGCCTTTCGCGATGCATATCTAAAACAGTACAAAAAAGAACCACCCCAATTCAGTGCCCAAGCCTTCACAGGCGTACAGGTTTTTGTTGAAGCATTGCGGGCGATCGATCAAGCAACCATTACTCAAAAAACCCTACCAGAACTACGTATCGCCTTAAACGATCAACTTCTCAAAGGTATCTACAAAACGCCCCTGGGTGAAATATCCTTTACCCCCGAAGGAGAAATTATTCAAAAGGAATTCTACGTTGCTCAAATCAAAATGACACCTGATGGTAATGAGGGCCAGTTTGCCTTTTTAAAGTAAAAGTCAAACTTCTCCATGCTCAAAAGCACCACTCTATTAGAGTTTCGCAATCCATTACAGAACACGCCAAAGAAAATCTGTTGCTGGACACGAACAATAGATGATGTCATTTGTGCTAAGCTATTAAAGCCGTAATAAACACGGTATATGGCTCAGTAGCTCAGTGGTTAGAGCAGGGGACTCATAAGCCCAAGGTCGCAGGTTCAAATCCCGCCTGAGCCATTTTTGTTTTGCTTGAATGAAGCTTGAAAACTAGGGCTAGTACTGTTTTGGAGGGTTGTTACTTTTTGTCAACCACCCCTAATTGGTACTAACACACCCTAATCACCCTATCCTTTTAGGCTCAATTTTAGGCTATGACGAATTTAGAAGGGCGTTTAGCTCAAGCCAATAGACTTTTAAAAAGTGATCATGTTGGGGTTGCGATAGAGACGAAGGGGAACAAGCTAGTTCTACGGGCCACCTTTCCGCCAAAACCAAGCCGCAGCAAAGATTCCAGCACCAACAGCGCGTGCATATTGGATACAGTGTTAACCCGGCTGGAGCGAAATTGGCAGAGAAGGAGGCGAGAAAGATTGGGGGATTGCTTCAATCTGGTGGGTTTGATTGGAAACCATACATCAAAGAGAAAGCAGCTTCCTCAAGTGTGAGTGAATGGGTAGAGCAATTTGAGGCTGATTACTTCACTCGCAGGGAGCGGAACCCTAAATCGCTCACAACTTGGAAGGATGACTATTTGAAGGTGTTTAAGAAGTTGGAGGGTGAGGAACACTGACGATCGCGCTACTCAAAGAGGCGATCGCCAACACCGAACCAGACACGAGAACCCGAAAACGTTATGTAGACGTACTTTCACGGTTGAATGTAATTAAGCTAATATGTCTCATGCCACTATTAAGGAATGGCAGAGATGAAAATTGTTATCGACGAAGCGCTGAAGCGCCGCTACAAGCCAGCTTGTGCTGACCAGGGGGCAACTATGAGTGATGTTGCTGTGGAGCTAACCAAGCTTTGGTTGAATGGGAAAATCCAACTTCCCAAGGAACAGGACTCTAGCCCATAAACAAAAAGCTCCATCAATCCTACTGACGGGGCTAAGTCGTATTAAAGACAGATCAATTATATGAATGTTCAAGTTACGTTGTCTAAAGCTGAGTACGAGCCAATGCTGATGGAGCTTCTTAGCAAGGTTATGGAACGAAAAATTACACCAGCCGAGGTTCGTTCTGTTTCTGTGAGTTACTATCCGGACTCAGACAACGAGATGACAATAGTTCTAGAGCTTCCAAAGGACACGAACCCATGACAGAGCAGTTAAGTAACCAAATAGCTGATTTGGCGGTTCAAATTGGACATCTGACCGATACTGTCAGTCGATTGGAACGGTCTGTAAGTCAACAAATTGAGGAAACCAGAGAACTGCGTTTGACTGTTCAAACTCAGGCTGAAGTTTCTCAAACTCAGGCTGAAAACATTCAATCCCTGTCGGCTAGTGTTGCGCAACTGATTGCACTGGCCCAACAGCAGCAAGCCACCGTCGATCGATTGCTTGCAACAAATTAGAGGAAATTCATTCATGACACCAGAAGAACTGCCCCAACTGGCAACCGTTCATCAAACCGTACTAAATCGGCATGACACCGAAATGGCTGAGATTCGCGCTGTCCTCAGCAATGTTGCTCAACAGCAATCGTTGAATCAGGAGTCAATCTCAACCCTTACCGCAAGCATTCAAGAGCTACGTAACTTAGTTGCTGACTACATTCAGAGCCGCTCTCAGCCGTGAGTTTTGGACAAAATTGGGCACCATAAAAATAACCCCGTCAGGCTGTCTTGGCACCGCACCCTTCGTCATCCCAGACCTGGCCGCACTGGCTAAGGCGAAACGGAAACAAGCCGCCTCTAAACCGGCCAGCGCTGCCATCAAACATCAGCTTTACACCTTGACCAAAGACCAGCGTGTCAGCGATCGCCTGGTGCGACGCTTGCAAGGAGATAACCCCGATCGCTCAGAGCAGTGGTGTTATGAGAAAGCCATTTACGACTTAGAACGAGACCGGCTCTAAAGCTGATTCACCGTAATCCACATGCGGCCACTCTCAGCAATCACTCGTCTGTAGGTTGGCATCACAATTTCTTCTAGATCTCGATAACGAATAAACGTTCCTGAGTGCGGTTTATCTGGCGGCTGTCGTCATCTGGCTCAATTGATGACACGCCCTAGACTACCAAATTGTGGCTTACTCAAGCAGGAATTGCTGTAAGTAGTCCGTCAAGATAGATTTCAGGGAGCCTCGAATCTACAAAAACCATTAGCCTGGTCGGCGTTGGCGCACCCCGTGCCAAATGAGGCCCACTGCGATTAAGGCGATACCAGTCAGCCAGACTTGAGTCTCCACCCAAAAGGCCAGAAACAGACAGGAGGCCAATCCTAGCCAGGAAATCCAACGAGGGAAAAGGGTTTGCCGAGCGGGAATTTGCAGGGCGGCGTAGTTGGTGATGGCATAGTAAATCAGCACACTGAAGGCACTGAATGACCAGGTGGTTTTGACGTTGCCAATGAGCGTTAGGAGACCGATCGCAAGACCGACACCAATCACAGCTAGAACGGGGGTGGTTTGGCTCTGATTCAAGTTGGCAAAGGCTCTGGGCAGGTCATTCCGCCGCCCCATAGCCAACACCACACGGGACAAGCCCAGAATCAGGTTGAGCAGGACTCCCAGCATAGCCGTGATCGCCCCGATCGCCACGATGACCGCCCCACTAGGGCCAGCGACCTGCCGCATAACGACTTCTAAGGGCGCGGAGTTTTGCTGTTGAGTGGCCTGCGCTAACACGTCACTCCCCACCGCGCCAATACTGACGATCGCTACGATTAGGTACAGCGCCATCGTCACCACCAGGCAGATGATCATCGCTTTGGGTATAGTTTGGCGGGGGGAGCGGGCTTCTTCTCCCATCGTGGCAATTCGGCCATAACCGGTGTAAGCCACAAACATCAAGGCACTGGCTTGCAACACATTCTGCACTGATCCGGTAAAGAACGGGGTGAAGTTGGCTGATCCAGTTGTGACAAATGATGGCAAGCAGGCCAGCACAAAAATGCCGAGGGCCAATAGGGTCGTGACCACGATGACGGTATTGGCCGTGTTTGAGCGGCGAATGCCACCCAGCACGATCGCCGTTAACCCAATGACTGCCAGCACCGCGATCGGTGTCACCCAACTGGCACTAACCCCCAACAAGTTCAACAAGTAACCCGCAAATCCGAGGGCAGCCGTTGCGGCAGAGGCCGATTTGGCCACTAAAAACATCCAGCCAGCCGTGAACCCTAGCTTGGGCGTGAGATATTGATAGCCATATTCGTAAGACCCGCCACTAACTGGATGATTGGCGGCAAGTTGGGCGCTACTCAAGCCATTGCAAATGGCAACTGCGGCTCCAAACGCGATCGCCAGGATAACTGCTGGCCCTGCCACATCGGTTGCAATCCCAATGCTGACAAAAATGCCTGTTCCCACAATCGAACCCAACCCCATGAGAGTTGCCCCCCATACGCCTAACTCTCGCTTTAATTGGGGTGGTTTTACGGTTTCAGCCATAGGTTGTTAACGCGGTAATTAAATTGGTACAAGGTTTCCTCCAGAACATCATGTCAAACGATCGGCGCAAGTTCAGGTTAAGTCCGTTACATTCCCAACTTTCTCAAGGTAACTGCTTGGCCAACCATCCCCCCAATTGCAGGCCAATGACTCCCAATGCAGGACTGCCTAACCAGTAGGCGATCGCAATCCCCTGGTTGAGTTGCCACAAGGCCACACTGTCGAAGGCATAAGTAGAAAAAGTTGTATAAGACCCCAAAAAACCAACCGCCACCAGTAACCTTAGTTCTGGGGCCGCAATGGCGCGATCGAATAAATAGGTCATGCACAAGCCGATCACAAAAGACCCAGTGACATTGGCAAACAGCGTACCAAAGGGGAACCTAGGACCGAACCACTGCGTAAAGTAAGTGATGACATAATAACGACTCAACGCCCCAGGAATTGCGCCTAAGCTAATTAAGACAGGTGTTTTCCACAACACAGCGTATCCATTCCTCCAGTTTCAGCATCATGGTTGCCGATCAGTTTACTCAATCCTCCACACCACTTCTATCCGCTTTACAAGCATGCGCCACTCGTTCAACAGCCGCTTTTCACACACCCGGACACAAGCAAGGACAGGGCGTGAATAGGGTTCTCCAAACGCTGTTGGGCGATCGAGTCTTTCATGCTGACCTCCCAGAGTTGCCAGAATTAGATAATTTATTTGCGCCGAGTGGAGTAATCCAAGCGGCTCAGGCATTGGCAGCCCAAACCTTCGGGGCCGAGCAAACCTGGTTTTTAGCCAATGGTTCGACGAGTGGCGTGATGGCGGCCATCCTGGCTACCTGCCACCTAGGAGATAAAATCATTCTGCCGCGCAATGTTCACCAATCAGCGATCTCCGGCTTAGTGTTGTCTGGTGCGATGCCAATCTTTGTCAATCCGGTGTATGACCCGAACTTGGATCTGGCGCACTGTGTTACACCGGAAGCGATCGCCACTGCGCTTACGGCTCATCCCGATGCCAAAGCCGTGATGATTGTCTCCCCCACTTACCTGGGCGTGGGGGGTGATGTGGCCGCGATCGCGCAGGTGTGTCATGCTCACCGCCTCCCCTTGCTGGTTGATGAGGCTCATGGTGCCCATTTTGGGTTTCATCCCGCCTTGCCGCTGTCTGCCATGCAAGCAGGGGCTGATGTTGCCATTCAATCAACCCACAAGACGTTATCGGCCTTAACGCAAGCGGCCATGCTGCATGCTCAAGGTGGTTTGGTTGATCGCGATCGCCTGACTAAAGCGCTCGCGCTGGTACAGTCCACCAGCCCTAACTATTTGCTACTGGCCTCTCTGGATGCAGTTCGCCACCAGCTCGCCCTTCACGGCCCAGCCCTGATGCAGCACACCCTTGACCTGGCAGCCACGGCTCGATCGCGCCTCGCCCACATTCCTCAGCTCTCGGTGCTGTCCCCGCAAGCCGTTCCCAGCCCTGGGTTTTTCGCGCTCGATCGCACCCGCTTGACTGTGATCGTTTCTGACCTCGGCATCGACGGCTTTACTGCGGATGAGTGGTTAAATCACCACGGGGTAGTGGCCGAATTGCCCACCCTCAACCAGCTCACATTTATCATTAGTTTAGGCAACACGGAAGCAGACATCGAGCGATTGGTGCAGGCGTTGGAGTGGCTCACCGCAGCGCAGGAGAAGCGAGGAAAAGTGCGCGAAGCCCAAATGCAGCTCGTGCCGTTTAATCAGACAGCCGCGCCCAGTCTCTCCCCACGCGATGCCTTTTTTGCCACCACAGAAACCCTTTTCCTCGAGCAGGCGATTCATTGCATCAGTGCCGAACTAATTTGCCCCTATCCTCCCGGCATTCCAGTGTTGATGCCGGGAGAGCGGATTACAGCAAGCGCGATCGCGACCCTGAAACACCTCCTGGCATCCGGTGCGGTCCTGAGTGGCTGTGCTGATCCCAGCCTGACCACCATCAAAGTAATTGCTATTTAACGAACATCTCAAAAGAACGACTCAAAATAGGCGATCGCGCCTCTGACAGCTTGACAGAACATGATGCGATAAAAATTCTTAATTATCGTGATTAGCCGAAGTGAACAAAAGAAAAGTTTAAGAAACGTTGATACTCGTTAACATTGCTTTACCTTAGTAGCATGGTTATTTCTTCGGTAGTGACGTTCTATCCACTGAACTCAATCTACCGGGGCGCTTCTCATTGCGAACAATTATCTACTGAGGTTGTTATTCTTCGTTGCCCGATGCAGAAGTTAAGTGTGCAAGAGCTGCTTTTCCAATACGAGGCTGGAAAGAGAGACTTTAGTAATACTGACTTAAGTCAAGCTTATCTCTTTGAAGCTAACTTATCACAAGCTAATTTCGCCAATAGTAACTTGAGTAACATTCACATCCCCTATGCTGATTTAAGTGAAACCAGTTTTCAAAACTCAAACCTGAACAAAGCTGAACTAAGTAATAGCCAACTTTATCAAGCCAACTTTTCGAACTCAAACTTGAGTCAAGCGAATCTTTCGCGAGCAAATTTACGATTTGCTGACCTCTCCAATACGAATTTGGTCGGCGCAGATTTGCAGGCTGCCGACTTGGCTTATGCCAATTTAAGGGGTGCAGACTTGAGTTATGCCAATTTAACCAACGCCAAGCTAGATCATGCTAATCTGACTGACACCCAATTGATTGGGGCAAATTTGTTTCGAACTCAAAACGCGGAATTGGCTCAGGCGATCGTGGATGCTACAACCACCTTGCCGGATGGGCACCGACCGGCGGATGACGCTGCAAATTAGTCTTGCTCAAATACTTTACCTAAAGCGGCAGGGGGGGTGCTATGAATCGTTTGTTGGGCCATCCGACGAAACTGGGGTGGCAACAGTTGGAGCGATCGCTCCACCCATTCGCTAGAAGTTAACACCAAAAATAGAATCATCAGCACAAAAGGGGCAACGGTGAATACTTGCGTCGGCACATTAGGAATAGCGCTCTGAGCGACGCTGGCCATGGATTGCAAAATGCCAAACAGATAACAACTCAATGCCACTCGCAACGGATTCCAGCCGCCAAAAATCACGATCGCCAGAGCAATCCAACCATAACCCGCCGTATGACGATGACTCCAACCTGCTTTGAAGTCAAGCGAAAAGGCGGCTCCGCCAATCCCCATCAAGGCTCCTCCCCAGAGGGTGTAGGCGTAACGCATTAACGTCACATTCATCCCACGGGCAAATGCCGCTGCGGGCTGCTCTCCGATCGCTCGCAGCCTTAATCCAGCGCGAGTGCGATAGAAGTAAATGACTGCCCCCCCAATTAAGAGATAGCTAAGATACACCAGGACATCGCTCTGAAAAAATAACCTGCCGAGGATGGGGATGTCTTGCAGCAGCGGAATTTTGAAGCTGGGAACGGTTGGCCCCGGTACGCGCACAAACGGACTGCCCAAAAAAGACGATAAATCAGCACAAAGTAACGCCAAGACGAAGCCGATCGCGACTTGAGACTGTTTCAATGTCAAAGCCCCAAAGGCCACAATCAACGCGATCGCCGCTCCGATCGCTGCGGCTCCAGCAAACCCTAAAACCAGGCTGGGCACCGTGCCTAACCCTTCCGTCGTTTTGGCGATCGCGAAACCAGTCATGGCCCCCAGCAAAATCGTGCCTTCGGCAGATAAGTTGATCACGCCACCCCGCTCAGTGAAGGTTTCCCCGATCGCGGCAAATACGAGGGGTGTAGACGTCGCGATCGCAACCGAGAGAATAGCCAACAGTTGGGAGAACTCCATACCCGGATCTCAATCCTCTTCAACCAAAACGATTAAAGAGGATTATAGAGGGTTTGACTTGATCGCTTACTTAGATTTGAGCAATTTGCGGCGCTTGAGTACAACTCCAGTCGCACCCGCCAAAGCCGTAGCCAAAATCGTTGCCGGTTCGGGAACCGCTTGGGCGTTAGCAGCATTGATTTTTGTTTCCACTAACGAAATGTAAGTGCCCACGTCAAAGGTGCGTTCGTATGAACCCTCGATCACGGCGATCGCCGACTCGTTTAAACCCCCAAACAACTTCGAAAACACAGGCTGACTAACCAACAGATTTGCAGTTTTGTCCTTGGTTAAAAAGTCACTCCCAGCCGCACTGTTTAGCCCTCCAGCCAGGGTAAACGAATCAACTAAAGACAACGCTGTTGGATCAGCGCCTGCAAAGATGGCAAATTCCACTGTTCCATTCGCTGTGGCTTGTTCAAAACTGGGATCATCGATCGCCGTTTCGAGAATCAGACCCGCACTAAAATCAAACTTGAACACGCCGTTTGCATCCTGCGGCATTAAAAACAGACCAATTACCCGCGCCAGACTTTGAGCAACTCCAGTGTATTCTGCCCCTTGCCCACTGACCTGGCTGACGGAAAAATTGCCTCCCACTGGCGGTTCTGGCAAGAATACGGCTTCGGCATCGCTATTGGCGGTAACAACACCATTGATTGCAACTGTATTGGTATTCGTATTTGTAGAAGTCGTTTGCGATTCGGGCGTGAGATTAAAATTGCCAAAAATCACCTCGGAGCGCGAAAAAGCGAATGTAGCGGCTTCGGCACTGGCACCAAATAAAACAGACGTTGCGATCGCCGACACACAAGCGGTCAACAACGTTTGAGTCAAGCTAAATAATTTCATCCCTGCCTCTCCTGTGGACGAATGGAATCTGTAGGTCAGCACAAACAGTGATCTACGCTGGGGCTGGGTAGACTTAAGGACAGTTTTTATGTTTCAAAAGATACAATGACACTTTTGCTGCATCAGCGTTAATTTGAACCTGAGGCAGCGGGCCAAGTAAACAAGATAGATGCTAAGAACTCATCTAGATAGTAATCGCACGTCCGCATGAGCACCCTACGAACAACCCGCCATCGCTCCGATTCTAATCAGCAAACAATAAAGTTTTACGCAGGATTACGGGGATGTTTAACAAAGAAAGCATAAATCTTACGTAAATTCCTCAACCAGAAATTGGGTGATCCGTTGCCAGACGTTTTCTTCTAAATGGGGAGCGGCTGCATCAAACCAATGGATGTTGGCATCTGCCCGGAACCAGGTCCGCTGCCGTTTGGCAAATTGGCGTGTGTGCAAAATGGTTTGTTCTAGCGCTGCATCAAGTGACAGGCGATCGCTAAGATAATCTCGAAATTCGGCATATCCCAGGGTGTTCATCAACGGTAAATCCACTCCATACTTGCCACACAAGTATTCCACCTCCGCCACAAATCCGTCTGCTACCATCTGGTTCGCCCGGTCAGCGATTCGCCGTTGCAAGACAGACAGCTCAGCACAATCCAGGCCAATTTGCAGAATGGGGAAAGGAGGCGGAGTTTCACCTTGCTGCTCCGACATGGGACAACCTGTGACGTAAAAGACCTCCAGCGATCGCAGCGTTCGCACTTGATCATGGGGGTGGATTTTGTGGGCAGACGGCGGATCAACCTGCTGCAACATGGCATAACAAGCCGATTGCCCCAACAGTTGCAGTTGCGATCGTAATTCTGGTTGAGGTGGCACCCGAGGAATTTTCAACCCCTTTGTAATCGAGCGAATGTATAACCCAGTGCCACCCACGAGGAGCGGGAGGGTGATGGGTGAGTGAGTAGGGGGGCTACCCGGCTCTCCAGGTGCTGCCTGCTGCCTGCTGCCCTCTGCCGTCCCCCCCGCCCCAATTAAGGTCTGCACATGGAACTGGTAATCGGCTACCGTCAATGTCTCCGTAGGTTCGCAGATGTCAATTAAATAGTGAGGCACTCGATTTTGCTCGGCAAGCGAGGGTTTGGCCGTGCCAATGTTAAATTCTCGATACACTTGGCGCGAATCAGCGCTAAGGATGGCAGAATTTAGCCGACTCGCCCGTAACCGTTCGGCCAATGCGATCGCCAACCCCGATTTGCCGGTTGCCGTCGCGCCACAAATCACAATCAAACCGTCGATCGATGAAAGTGGTACACCTGTATGTAAAATTGATAGATTGGAAGGAGCAAGAGACATTGATTTCTATAGCTGGTTCACCCCTACTATAAATGCAACAGGAAACGTCTCTGAAAGCGCTTTTAAGGCTTTTGTGTTATAATTTTTGATAGATTTAGCGATCTGAAGCTGAAATCAGTTTCAAGCCGCATTATTCCGGTTGGAGCGTTGCCTGCATGACAAATAATTACGGTGCCGAGCAGATTCAAGTCCTGGAGGGGATTGAACACGTCCGCAAGCGACCAGGAATGTACATCGGAAGCACCGGCGAGCGAGGACTTCACCATTTAGTGTATGAGGTCGTGGATAACTCCGTCGATGAAGCTCTGGCCGGTTACTGTAAAAATATTCAGGTATCGCTTAATCCCGATGGTTCTGTAACGGTCGTTGATGATGGCCGCGGCATTCCCACAGACGTTCACCCTCGAACGGGGAAGTCCGCAGTAGAAACCGTGTTGACCGTGTTGGGGGCGGGCGGCAAGTTTGGTGGCGATAGCGGCTATAAAGTAACTGGAGGCTTGCACGGAGTCGGTGTTTCGGTTGTAAATGCCCTCTCTCAATGGCTCGAAGTTCGAGTTTGGCGAAATCAGAAGCTCCACACCCAGCGCTTCGAACGGGGTATTCCAGTCACGTCATTACAAGTTGAACCAGGCACTGACCAACGAACGGGCACATCGGTTACGTTTCTACCTGACCCCACCATATTTACGACTGGAACGACCTTTACCTACGCCACCCTCGCTGGCCGCTTGCGGGAACTTGCCTTCTTGAATGGGGGGGTTCGCATTACCTTCACTGACAACCGGGTGGATGAGTCGGCAGGCAGTGAACCTCATGTGGAAACGTACTTTTACGAAGGCGGCATTCGGGAATACGTCACCTACATGAACCGAGACAAACAACCGCTGCATGAAGAAATCGTCTATGTGCATGGCGAGCGTAATAATGTGCAGGTGGAAGTGGCGTTGCAGTGGTCTGCTGATGCCTATACGGACAACTTGCTGGGGTTTGCCAACAATATTCGGACGATCGACGGCGGGACTCACCTGGAAGGCTTAAAGACGGTTCTGACCCGCACCCTGAACTCTCTAGCGCGGAAAAATAACAAGCTCAAAGATGATGACAAATTGGCTGGGGAGAACATCCGAGAAGGATTGACGGGTGTGATTTCAGTCAAAGTACCCGACCCAGAATTTGAAGGACAAACCAAAACCAAGCTGGGCAACACTGAGGTTCGCGGTATTGTGGATTCGCTGGTGGGTGAGGTGCTGACAGAATATCTAGAATTTCGCCCCCAGGTGGCAAACGCCATTATTGAGAAAGCATTGGAAGCTTTTAGAGCCGCCGAAGCGGCCCGGAAAGCGCGCGAGTTAGTGCGGCGGAAGTCTGTTCTGGAATCGTCGACCTTGCCAGGTAAGTTGGCCGATTGCAGCTCCCGTGATCCGTCTGAGTCGGAGATTTTCATTGTCGAAGGGGATTCTGCGGGTGGTAGCGCCAAGCAAGGCCGCGATCGCCGGTTTCAGGCAATCTTGCCCCTACGCGGTAAAATCCTCAACATCGAAAAAACAGACGATGCCAAGATCTACAAAAACACAGAAATTCAAGCGTTGATTACGGCGCTGGGATTGGGCATCAAAGGAGAAGAGTTTGAATCCTCCCAACTCCGCTACCATCGCATCGTGATCATGACTGACGCAGATGTGGATGGTGCCCACATTCGAACCTTACTGCTGACGTTTTTCTACCGCTATCAACGCGACATGGTGGATCAGGGCTTTGTTTACATTGCCTGTCCACCGTTGTACAAAATTGAACGGGGCCGCAATCATTACTACTGCTACAGCGATCGTGAACGCGATCAAATTACTTCCGGTTTCCCCGAAAACGCTAAGTACGAGATTCAGCGCTTCAAAGGTTTGGGCGAAATGATGCCGCAGCAACTTTGGGATACGACGATGAATCCGGAATCACGCACCCTTAAACGAGTCGCTATTGAGGATGCTGCCGAAGCCGATCGCGTGTTCACCGTCTTAATGGGCGATCGAGTTGCGCCTCGCCGCGAATTTATCGAAACCTACGGCCCCAAACTCAACTTGACCGATCTCGATATTTAATCTTCGAATTTGGGATTAGGTTTGGGATTAAATCTGAGCTTAAAATTAGGGACAATGAGCAGATCGATCACAGGGAGCATTCGGGGCTAGCACTGTGTGGAGCGAAGAAACACCATGAGACAGGTAGTCGACAAACCAAGATCACTGGAAGATCATGTGGCTGTTTACTACGATCGCACGTGGGAGCAGTTTAAACACATTCAGAAAGGCTTAGAAGGTTCTCCTGGTGTGCGGCTATTCTTTTATGAGGGAGTGGTTGAAGTATTCATGCCAGGGCAACCTCATGAAATTTTCAAAAAGGTGATTGCGGCTCTCCTCGAAGCATTCTTTTTTGAGTGGAATATTAGGATTATTCCGACTGGTTCTGTCACCCAAGAACAAGAAGGAGTCGCTTCTGCTCAGGCGGACGAATCCTACTGCTTTGGAGAAGCGAAACCGATTCCAGACTTGTCAATCGAGGTCATTTTTACGAGTGGATCGATCGCTAAATTGAGGCGGTATCAGGCGTTAGGAGTGCCTGAGGTGTGGCTTTGGGCAGATGGGCTTTTGACCCTACATCGCTTGGGAGCGAACGGATACACTAGAATCTACAAAAGTCAGATCCCTGGGTTGGAGACGTTAGATATTGAGTTGCTTTCTCGCTGTGTTCTGATCGGTGAGACAGATTGGCTGGAAGCGATGCGGACGTTCAGAAATGCGATTTCAAGAGGCGAGTAGACAAAGCGTAGAGATGACTTGTGGTCTTAGAAATTTGCAGACTATGCGTAATGCATTGAGGAAATTTGCAGCTTAGAATGACATTCATAGTTTATTGCTTTTCTTTAGACTCAGGGGTGCGATCGCCTTTACTAGCGACTTGACGGAAACTTGAAGGTTGATGTTGTGCAACATAATGCCCGTCATTCTCAGCGCTGAACCCATACACATAAAGCTGTCAGCGCTCGTGCTCTGCTCTATCTGGCGATCGCCTTTCCCACCAGCCACACTGCAACTTGCAAGTTTACAGCTTATTCAGAGGTACAAAAAGACGATCTTTTGAGAAAAGATTATGCGGTAACAAGACCAAATGAAGTACAGGCGAAGTCTGCTGGCTCCAAAGTGGACAAATCGGTTTCACTGGGAGCTTCAATATCGCAGTTGTATAGTCTGCAACTGCTTGCTCATAGAAGTTGACCTTTTCCCAAATGCAAGCACGATAGGCATAATTATTTGCGTTTGCCGGGGAAAGATTAATTGCGTTTGTGTAGTCGTCATAGGCTAACTGTAATTCGCCCATCTGTTCATATATCCTTCCCCGTGCCGCATAGTTGTTGCTATCTGTTGGTTCTATATCGATTGATCGGCAAAAGTCGGTTAATGCTGATTGCAAATCACCTAGTCCTTCATAAGCACTTCCACGTACCCAGTAAGCAAACTCAGACGGCTGCAAGTCAATTGATTCTGTACTGTCTAAAATAGTTAGCTCATACTCCTGTTGACGGTAATAACTCCAGGCTCGCCAAGCGTATGGCGCTGCGGGTTCCAGATGAGTTTCTATCAAATAGGTGAATAACGCGATCGCACCCTCGCGAATCCGATCTGAACACCCGATCTGGTCAGGGTTTGGGAGGAGGGACTCCCCACTCGCTGGGGAACCCAATTGAATGGAAACCGATTCACAACGGTTGTGCTAATACGATGCTTTTGACTCCCCACTCGCTGGGGAACCCAATTGAATGGAAACTTTTTATTCATGGTACTTGACCGGGCATGATACTATATGCTCGGTCAAGTACCACTTCATCGAAAGTAGCAACTAGCGCCTTGCAAAGCATCTCATTTGAGTCTTTAATTGGCAGTCTCCTAGATGCAGCAATTAAAGCTGAAGCTTTAGCAGCACAAACCTCTTGTCAATTACTTGTTGGCAAGACAAGTAATTGTTGGCATTGGGCGATCGAACTGATGCCAAACAAGCTTACCGTAGCGCGCTGTCCGCACAGTTGTTTTACCCAGCTCGCTCTGAGGTAATGGAGATTTTGATTGGTATAACTTCAGCTTTTAAGGCTTTTTTCGACTTATGTGCTGATTTTGGAAAAAAAGTCTCTAACTTGAAAAATTCACAACTGGTTTTCTCAAAACGTCTCTAAAATACGAGTCAAAAAAAGATGAGTCCAATTAATTAGAGGAACACAAATGTCATCAATTCTTGTTATCTCCGGCCACGGTCTTGACGTTCGATATGCGGACAGATTTAGAAATTCTGAAGACCCGGACGAATTTCGTCTTCCTCCAAACGTTACCGTTAAATTTATTAATAGAAATGGGTTCCACTACGGGAACCAGTCTGTAGGCGGGTTGAAGATAATCCTGAAAGCTTAGACGACAAATTAGTGGTTCAAACTTTCAGCAAAGGTTCTCTATGTCCGAACCTTTACCTAATTAACAACCGTCCAATCGATCTCGATATCCACGTCGTGCCAAATCATGCTGGACCGCCATCGTGGCATCAGTACATTGTTCGCCCTGGTTTCTACAATACTCTAGAGCAGATCCTGAGCCAACCTTATCACTGTGCAACCATTGAGGCAAAGTCCTATGAGAGAGGGAAGATAATTGAAGGTATTGAGAGAGGTATTGAGAGAGGTACTTTTGTATCAGTTAACCCAAGCATTCACGATCTTCTGCAAGACAACCTTACTGTAATCTGGTGTGCTGGTCGAGCGCATCAACTCCCAGAATACTGGAAAGATCCACTCCGGCGCGGGAGAGCGCCAGTTGACTAAAATTTGCTGGTGTGTGTTAAGTTTTAGCACTTCTCCTCACCCGCTGAGAACCCCAATTGAATGGAAACACAATCACTTCAGCACCCTTCAGGAAGTAGTCCGGTTCTCACCTGCTGAGAACTCCAATTGAATGGAAACCCCACTATCCGATCGTCAACCGGATAGGAAGACTCAAGTTCTCACCTGCTGAGAACCGCAATTGAATGGAAACCACTCAGTGTCTAGCTTTGTTCAGGTTTGTAGATAGGGATTCTCACCTGCTGAGAATCCCTATTGAATGGAAACACGACACCCGTCAGGGGACGGATGTGCCTAAAACTACTGCCAGAATCGCAAAGGTTGTCATTAGGTCATGACTCTTGAGAGAGACCTAGGGCGGATGCCAGGGATTGAATGTCCAGAAAAATAGAGATTAAGTTAAATGACTACCAACCTGACGTGAGCTTTCCTCTACAATATGTGGGATTTTTCAAGCGATCGATTGGACGTTTTTCACCATGCCTCGTCGTAACGACCTCCACAAAATTCTCTTGATTGGTTCAGGTCCCATTGTGATTGGGCAAGCCTGCGAGTTCGACTATTCCGGCACTCAGGCGTGTAAAGCGCTGCGCGACGAAGGATATGAAGTCATTTTGGTGAACTCCAACCCCGCCACAATCATGACTGATCCCGAAACCGCCGATCGCACTTATATTGAGCCGCTCACGCCGGACATTGTGGCCAAAATCATCGAGAAGGAACGCCCGGATGCCCTCCTGCCAACGATGGGCGGACAGACCGCGTTGAATTTGGCGGTGGCACTGGCAAAGGACGGTACCCTGGACAAGTACAACGTGGAACTGATTGGGGCAAAGTTGCCCGCGATCGAGATGGCAGAAGACCGCAAGTTGTTCAAAGAAGCGATGGAGCGGATCGGCGTGGGCGTATGTCCGTCCGGTTTGGCCACCACTTTAGAAGAAGCGCGGGAAATTGGGCGGCAAATCGGCTCCTACCCGCTGATTATTCGTCCCGCCTTTACGATGGGCGGATCGGGGGGCGGCATTGCCTATAACCAGGAAGAATTTGAGGAGATTTCCCAATCTGGGTTGGATGCCAGCCCCGTCTCCCAAATTTTGATTGAAAAATCTCTGCTCGGCTGGAAAGAGTACGAACTGGAAGTGATGCGGGACATGGCGGATAACGTGGTGATTATCTGCTCGATCGAAAACTTTGACCCGATGGGAGTCCATACGGGCGACTCGATTACCGTGGCTCCCGCCCAAACCTTGACGGACAAGGAGTATCAACGGTTGCGGGATGCCGCGATCAAAATCATTCGCGAGATCGGGGTGGAAACGGGCGGCTCCAACATCCAGTTTTCCGTCAATCCCGACACGGGTGACGTGATTGTGATTGAGATGAACCCGCGCGTGTCCCGCAGTTCGGCTCTGGCATCGAAAGCAACGGGCTTCCCGATCGCCAAAATGGCTGCCAAACTCGCGGTCGGTTATTCCCTGGACGAAATTCCTAACGATATCACCAAGAAAACCCCGGCTAGCTTTGAACCGACGATCGATTATGTGGTGACGAAAATTCCCCGCTTTGCCTTTGAAAAATTCCCCGATGCCCAGCCCGTCCTGACCACGCAAATGAAATCCGTGGGCGAAGCGATGGCGATCGGGCGCACCTTCCAGGAGTCGTTTCAGAAAGCGTTGCGATCGCTGGAAACGGGCCGAGCCGGGTGGGGTTGCGACAAGCAAGAAAAGATCCCCAGCCTGGAATATCTCCGTGCCAATCTCCGCACTCCCAATCCAGAGCGTGTGTTCTCGATTCGCCATGCCTTTTTGATGGGCATGAGTGTGGAAGACATTTATGAACTAACGGCGATCGACCCCTGGTTTTTGGACAAATTGCAGGAATTGCTGGAAACCGAAAAATTCCTCAAACGCTCGACCCTCAAAGGGTTGTCCAAGGAGCAACTGTTTGACATCAAGCGCCAAGGCTTTAGCGATCGCCAAATTGCCTTCGCCACCAAAACCACCGAAGACGACGTGCGCGCCCACCGCAAGAGTTTGGGTGTCATCCCCGTCTACAAAACCGTGGACACCTGCGCCGCCGAGTTTGAAGCGCTCACGCCCTACTACTACTCCACCTACGAATCAGGTGAAACCGAAGTGTTGCCGTCCGATCAGCGCAAAGTCATGATTCTAGGGGGTGGACCGAACCGGATCGGCCAGGGGATTGAGTTCGACTACTGCTGTTGTCATGCCTCCTTTTCCCTCCGGGCAGACGGGTTTGAAACGATCATGGTCAACTCCAACCCCGAAACTGTTTCCACCGATTACGACACCAGCGATCGCCTGTATTTTGAACCGCTGACCAAAGAAGATGTCTTGAACATCATCGAGGCGGAACAACCGGAAGGGGTGATTATTCAATTTGGTGGACAAACCCCGTTGAAATTGGCAGTGCCGCTGAAAACTTATCTAGAAGCCAATTCTGCTACGATCGCCACCCAAATTTGGGGCACGTCCCCGGAGTCGATCGACACCGCCGAAGATCGGGAAAAATTCGAGAAAATCTTGCGGGCACTCAACATTCGCCAGCCCTCCAACGGCATCGCTCGCAGTACGCGAGAGGCACTAGAAATCGCGCGGCGGATTGGCTATCCCGTCGTCGTCCGGCCCAGCTATGTGTTAGGCGGGCGGGCAATGGAAATTGTCTACACTGATGCGGAACTGGAACACTACATGACCTACGCCGTGCAGGTAGAACCCGAACACCCCATCCTGGTGGATCAATACCTGGAAAATGCCATCGAGATTGACGTAGACGCGATCGCTGATGCGACGGGGCAGGTGGTGATTGGCGGCATCATGGAACACATTGAGCAAGCGGGGATTCACTCCGGCGACTCGGCCTGTTCCCTGCCCTCCGTGTCCCTCAGTCCGGCGGTGTTAGAGCAAGTCCGCACCTGGACGATCGAGTTAGCCAAAGCCTTAAACGTCATCGGACTGATGAATATTCAGTTTGCGGTGCAGGGTGAACAGGTGTTTATTCTGGAAGCCAACCCCCGCGCCTCTCGCACTGTGCCGTTTGTGTCGAAGGCGATCGGCGTACCCCTGGCAAAAAATGCCGCCCGCATCATGTCTGGCAAAACATTGAACGAACTGAACTACACCCAAGAAGTGATTCCCGCACACATCGCCGTGAAAGAAGCCGTGTTGCCCTTCGAGAAGTTCTCTGGCACGGACCCAATTCTCGGTCCCGAAATGCGATCGACCGGGGAAGTGATGGGCATCGACACAGACTTCGGCACCGCCTACGCCAAAGCTGAAATTGCCGCCAGTCAGCGCTTGCCCTTGAAGGGAACTGTATTTGTTTCGATGGGCGATCGGGATAAACAAGCGATCGTTCCCGTCGTCAAAGACCTGCTCGATTTGGGCTTCCACATCGTCGCAACCCAGGGCACCCGCCGCGCCTTAATGGAGCATGGGTTGGATGTCGAACTCGTGTTCAAACTCCACGAAGGGCGGCCTCATGTGGTGGATTGGATCAAAAACAGTCAGATTCAATTGATCATCAATAGCCCCACGGGTGAGCAGGAAGCCCGCGTTGATGGCCGCACCATCCGCCGCACTGCCTTGTTATACAAAATTCCCATTGTCACCACCCTGGCCGGCGCAAAAGCCACCACTGCGGCAATTCGATCGCTCCAGTCTGACCCCTTAACCGTGAAGCCATTGCAGGAGTACATCTAAAATCTGGGATGGCATAACCTGTGGCTCACCCACCTCGACCGGACTCGATTGTCTACGGAGCACCAACGGTCATCTGGTGAAACCACCCTCGATCGCTGCTTTGCAAACCCGCCGCAAAAGATAATTCTGTTTCTTCTGGAGACTCCTATACTTAGAGCGTTGTGATTAGATAGGGGAAATTTCGCCTTGATGAAAGTGTTATTTTCAGTGCTACTGGCCCCGCTCGCCACCGTATTGGTTCCACTCTCTGCCCTGGCCGTATTGAAAACCCAAGTCGTGGAGTACAAGCAGGGCAATACCGTACTGGAAGGTTATCTCGCCTATGATGATGCCGTGACGACCCGCCGCCCTGGAGTGATGGTTGTGCATGAGTGGATGGGGATTGGCGATTATGTGAAAAAGCGGACAGAGCAACTGGCTCAGATGGGGTATGTTGCCTTTGCCGCAGACATTTATGGGAAAGGCATCCGACCGACCAATCCGAAAGATGCGGGGGCACAGGCAGGCATTTATCGCAACAATCGCCAGTTAATGCGCGATCGCGCCCAGGCCGGCCTAGCGGTCCTGCAAAATCAGCCCCAAGTTGATGCCAATCGCATTGCCGCGATCGGCTACTGTTTTGGTGGTGGCGTCGTGCTAGAACTGGCTCGCAGCGGTGCCCCCGTGGCTGGAGTTGTGAGTTTTCATGGCAATTTGGATACGCCGAACCCAGCAGATGCGAAAAACATCACAAGCAAAGTGTTGGTGTTGCATGGGGCGATCGATCCGTTGGTGCCACCCTCTCAAGTTGCGGCCTTTGAAAAAGAGATGAATGAAGCAAACGTCGATTGGCAACTGATTTTTTACAGTGGTGCTGTTCACGGATTTACAAATCCGGGATCTGGCAACGACAAGTCAAGAGGGGTAGCCTATGATGCGACTGCCGATCGACGCTCGTTTGCAGCCATGAAGCTGTTCTTTGACGAAATCCTTAGCCGACCCACCAGCCTTTTCCCCCAATCACCCGCCCGAACCACCCAACCACAACCACTTTTTCCGCCACCAGGTGGCCGCCGTCGCCCTGTGCCTCATCTGCGTTAATTAGAACTACCAGGGCATCCAGGTGCCGTTGACCACATCTGGGCGCGTGACGGTGGGCGCAAAAATTTGGTCAAACATTGCTTGCCGATACTCACGGGATTCATTGCTCAGATTCCACATGGTTTCGTAGAAGAAGAAGGACACACCTGAAAACCCTCGATCGCGAGCGATCTGGATCTTCTGTTGCACCAATCCCATCGGCACGGGTCGATTCTTCAGCCCCGTGAGGATACCCACACCCACCGGAATTTGCAACCGCGCCGACTGAATCTCAGGTTGCAGCAATTCATTGTCAAATGACTGCAAATCTGTCCGATAAACTTGCAGCATTAGCTCTTCAATGTAGCCCCGCTGCCGCCAGTTATGCCAGTCTTGCAGCGAGTTTTCGTAGGCAAACCGATAGGAATTGGGCGATAGCGCGACGATCGCCGAGCGTTTGCGCGCCTTCACTCGTTGATGGATGCGTCCCATAAACTCAGTAATTTTATCGGCGCGCCATTTGACCCAGGTCGGCTCTTTAGGATCTTTGGGCGGTTCCTGGCCGCCGTTTTCCTGCTTGTAAAGGGCAACGGTGTAAGGATCGTAGCCAAACTCGACGCCTAACCCAAAGTGGTCATCAAACTGAATCCCATCAACGTTGTATTTGGTCACAATCTCATCAACCAGATCCAGCACCAACTGTTGCACTTCCGGCTTAAACGGATTCAACCACACCCGCGGATATTCCCCCTGCATCCACACTCTAGAACCATCCTGCCGTTGCGAAACCCAGTCGGGATAACGGGTCGCCAGTTCAGAATCAGCCGGAGCCATAAACCCAAATTCAAACCAGGGAATTACGGCAATACCTTTCTGTCGCCCCTGCTGCACCAGTTCGGCTAGCGGATCACGATCTTGCAAACCGGGATAGCGTGGGTCGATCGCGTGACCAATAACCCGCTTAGCCACCTCACTGGGGTACACCGTGTAGCCCCAATTCCAAACCACTGGGTAGACCGTATTGAAATTGAGCCGATCGAGATCCTGCATCGCCTGCTGCAACAACCGAGGACTAAACAGCACATTACTATCGATGTTCGTAATCCAGGCACCGCGAATTTCTTGAGTCGGAATGCGGGGAGTTATGGGTGGTAATCCTGGCGTGATCGGATTAGGAATCACCACCCCAGGCAAATTTAGTTGAGTTGGGGCGTTGCCAGGAGTAATTACCGGCACCACGACAGCACCAGAGCTACCGGGAGGATTCACCCCAGGTGGAGGCGTGGCCGCGATCGGTCTTTCGACACTAGCAACATATTGCAGCGGAATCGTAGCCGTCAGATTGGGCATTGCTTGGCACAGGGAGGCTGCCAGTTCGGCGCGCCGAATCGGTTGGTTCGCGTTGAGTCGTTTGGCATCGGGATAGTTAATAATCAAGCGGTTCTCCAGGGCCGCTGCAACCGCGTCACGCAGATAATCGGGCACCTGCCGCCCATCTTTGAAAGCACCGCGCAAGTCCCTAGATGCTGGTTGTTTTGCGGTATAGCGCAAGCCATTGGCCAATCCCCCAAATGCCTGCGATCGCGTCACCATTTGCCCCGGCTTAAACTCATTCCGGCCCTGATCCAACCAAAATCCCGCCTGTTGACTGTACTGAATCGCACTAAGGTTGGGATGATTGCGAACATCTCGGTATTGAATCGGCTTCTGAATCTGGCTCTGTTGCGGAAAGGCTCGTTGCAGGGCGACGGCGTAGTCAGCCCGTGAGACGATCGCGTTAGGGCGAAAATTGCCGTCTGTATACAAGGGCAAAATTCCCTGCTGAGCGACTTTCTGTAAACAACTTTGCGCCCAATGCCCCTGCACATCAGATGTTTGTTGAGCCAGAGCGGGAAATGGCGCAGCCAACCAACCCGAATTCAAAGCTGTGAGCGGTAGAAACAGAGCAGCAAGGCACGATCGCCAACAACAATTCTTAGACATCGAATAGCAGGTAAAAGTTAAAAGGGCAGAACTAACCGAGTCGCCAGACAAGCACTGGGGATTAAATCACGTGTGGGGTGAGTGTCTCACCCGCCCGAATCAGCAAGACGTTCGTGAGCCTCAGTCGAACGATGCCCATCCCACCAAAAGTGCCGTTGATTTAATCCTCATTTCTGAGCAACTCGTATCATACAGAAACTCACGAAATAGCGATTGCTCAGGACAAATTTCTACAAAAGGATCGATCCGTAGAACCTTACCACAAAGCATATAGGACATAGCTCTGCTGATAAAGGCCAAGCCAAATCGCAGCCATGAAACGCCTCCTGCCTGTTGTTATGACCCATCTGCCGGTTGCGATAAAAGATCGGCCAAAGTGACAAACCTGCGGTAAATTCAATGTCAGGTTTGAAATCAACGGAATGGCCAGAAAAAGCGCCGGATTATTGATGTATCGCCAGAAAACGGGAGTTCTTGAAGTATTTCTCATTCATCCCGGCGGACCTTTTTGGGCGAAAAAAAATACGGGTTGCTGGTCAATTCCCAAAGGCGAATGTTTGGAGAACGAGTTACCGTTTGATGCGGCCCGACGCGAATTTCAAGAAGAAACCGGATTGGTTCCAGAGGGCGAATTTATTGAACTGGCAGAAATTAAACAAACGGGAGGCAAACGCGTTAAAGCCTGGGCGTTTGCGGGAGATTGTGACCCAACTCAAGTCAAAAGCAACACGTTCCTGCTCGAATTTCCACCCCGATCGGGTAGGTTCCAAAGCTTTCCAGAAGTCGATCGCGCCGATTGGTTCACAGTTGAAGTGGCCAAGCAACATATTGTGAAAGGTCAAATTGCTTTGCTGCAAGAACTGGAATACAAGTTAAAGACTAAAAGTGAAGTACCATCCGAAAGCAGATGACCATCCATTGTTTCATGGTTTGAGATGTTCTCAATCATTTTTCTGATTGGGCTAGTGATTGCTTTAGGCGGCAACCTGCTTTACTCCAAAGCCCTCCGCCACAATGCCATCACCGCTCCACGCTCGACTATCGCTCAGCCAACCCTACCAGCCCCAACCGCCACCGTATCTGTGATCATTCCGGCCTACAACGAAGCCGAGATCATTGAGTTGTGTGTGCGATCGGTGTTGAACAGTTGTGACTGGAGCCACGAGCGCCTGGAAGTTTGGGTGGTAGATGACCAATCCAGCGATGACACATTAGAACGGGTTCAAGCCCTGCAAACCGATCTAGCCGATCCGCGTCTGACCGTTCTTCGAGGACAACCCCGGCCTCCAGGCGAAATCTGGCTGGGCAAAAATTGGGCCTGTCATCAAGGTACCGCTCAAGCCACGGGAGACTTTCTGCTATTTCTTGATGCCGATGTGCAATTGCATCCTGGCGCGATCGCCGCGGCGATCGCCCTGGCGCAACAACATCATCATGATCTGACCACGGGTGTCCTCACGCTCATCTGTCACTGTTGGGCCGAGTGGCTAGCGCAACCCCTCATCGTCGGGCTGTTGTCAGTTGGGTTGCCCTTTGCTGCTGTCAACGATCCCAACTCGGATGCCGCCTTTGCCGCTGGCCAGTTTATGTTATTTCGCCGCTCGGCTTACGAACTGATTGGCGGGCACAGGGCTGTGGCCGATCAGGTTGTCGAAGATGTGGAACTGGCACGCCGCATTCAGCAAAAAGGGTTAAAGCTCTCCTACACGATCGCCCACGAGTGGGGCACCTTACACATGTATCGCACTGCCGCCGCACTTTGGGAAGGTTGGACCAAGAACTGGTATCTCGGTGCGCAACGCAATTTACCCAACACGCTCTACACTGTGTTGATGATTCTCTGGCTGTGTACGGTGCCCTGGTTGGGGTTCATCTACTTTGTTAGTCAGGGCCTCAGCGATGGCTTCGATTGGCAACCGGGCATTGGCCTCGCGATCGCCCTTTTATCCATCTGGTTGCACTATCGGCTGCGCTGCGAAATCGCAACCATTTCTGCCATCCCCACTCGGTATTGGTGGGCAACCGGGATGGGTGGCCTGTTTGTCACCATCATAATTCTGGGTTCGATCGTCAAAACCGAAACTGGTTGGGGTTGGACCTGGCGCGGCAGACCGTTGCAACGACCACAGTCTACTGCCACGTAGCATTAAATGGTGTTGCTGAATAGCAACGCCTTCTGTCTCACCTCTGCCCTGTTACATAGGATGGCTAGATGTAGAGTTCTGGAGTACATGTGGGGAGCCTACAGATTGCAATCCTAAGATTCAAGCTTGGTTTTCCCAAACACCATGACGTGTTGCTGCGGTAAATTGCTTTTCGTTTCCAGCCACTTTAACCCGATCGCCGCCATTTCTTTACGAACCTGCCGCTGGCTCATCTTGTGCAGAGGCTTGATCAACACAAACGGATTCTCGGCTCGATACTCCACTAACACTACCCGCCCTTGGGGTTTAAGCGCTTGGGCGAGGCCCAGCATCATTTCGCGTGGGTATTCAAATTCATGATAAGCATCTACCAAAATGGCCAAATCGACCCTGTTTGGGGGCAAATGGGGATTATCGACCGCGCCGAGGATGGGTTCAACGTTGGTAAGTTGCTTCTCCTGTTTTAAATATTGCAAGATTTCGATCATTTCAGGTTGAATATCGACCGCCAGCACCTTCCCTTGCGGCACGAGCGGCGCAATTCGGAAGCTGAAATACCCGGTTCCGGCTCCAATATCGGCGACTACATCTGTCGATCGCAAGTTCAATGCCTCGATCAAACGTTGGGGTTGTTCTTCCGGTTCGCGGCTGGGTCGCTCTAACCACCCAGCGCCCTGATGTCCCATGACATGGGCAATTTCCCGGCCCAGATAAAACTTCCCGATGCCATCTGGGTTGTGATTTGCCCCTTGCTCGTAGTAATTGGGGGTTGTGTCTGGTGTGGTCGCCGCCGCGCAGGGAGCGATCGCCCAATTCTGCCAAATGAAAATCATCCCTATGATGAGGCCCACTCGCCAGCGTCGAAGATTGAACACGGTAGCACTTACAGGTTAAGGGTCAGCCTAATGCTACATCTAAAAACATCATGACCACAAACCCCACCATGATGCCGATCGTGCCTTCTTTCTCGTAACCCTTTTGATGCGATTCGGGAATAATTTCATCGCTAATCACAAACAACATGGCTCCTGCCGCGATCGCCATCCCCCACGGCAGCACAAAATTACCCAAGCTTACAACACTGGCCCCAACCAAGCCGCCCAACGGCTCGACTAATCCGGTCAACAGCGAGACTTGCAAGGCAAATAAGGGCGAGTAATTTTGACCCAGCAATGCTACAGCCACCACCAATCCCTCTGGCATGTTCTGTAACCCAATCCCTAAGGCGATCGGCAGGCCCTCATTCACGTTGCCGTTGCCAAACCCCACCCCCACCGCTAACCCTTCTGGAAAGTTGTGGAGCGTGATGGCGATGATGAATAACCAGATCCGAGTTAAGTTAGGGCGATTTGCCCCTTCAGACCCTTTGAAGAAATGCTCATGGGGAAAGTGCGCATGCACCCAATTCAAGCCCCAGCCCCCCAGCAAAATCCCGACAACCATGATCAACGCGGCAGTTGCCTTGGAATACCCCAACTCGATCGCGGCACCAGTTCCTGGCACAATCAATGAAAAGGCCGTCGCCGCCAGCATCACTCCACCCCCAAAACCTAACAACATTCCTTGAGTGCGTTGCGTGATGCGAGGCGTTAATAACACCGGCAAAGCCCCGATCGCCGTAAACAAACCAGCCACTAAACTTGCAATAAATCCAGCAACAACAGGCGGCATAAATCGTACTCATAATGACTTCGCATTAGTCTATCACGATCTATGACAGGCTGCTTTAGACTAGATTTGAATTTCGGCAAGGGTGTTGGCATGAAAGTCGCGCTGGTTCACGATTGCTTGCAAGAGTATGGGGATGCGGAACGGTTGCTATCGACCTTGCACCAAATCTACCCGCAAGCCCCTGTTTACACGGCCTTTGTTGATCGATCGCGGCTGGGTCAGGCGGCTCATCGGTTTACTGAATGGGACATTCGATCGACTTTTGCGCAACGCTTGCCTGGAGTGCGGCGTTTTTATCAAACCTATGCCGCCTGGTGGCCCTATTTTTGGGAGTCGCTGAATTTATCGGAGTACGATCTGGTGATTTCGTCATCCGGTGATTTTGCGAGTCAGGCAGTGTTAACCCGATCGCGGACGCTCCACATTAGTTATTGCCACACCCCACCCCGGGGCTTGTGGGAACCCATTCCCCCGTTCCCCTCAGATCGGTGGCTAAGTTGGACGAAACCACGCCGCCGCCAATACGATTTCTATGCAGCGCAACGGGTCGATCGCTTTGTTACCAGTTCCGAACGTGTGGTGCGCCGAATTCGTAAATTCTACCGGCGAGCAGCAGAAGTGATTCATCCGCCTGTGCGAGTGCAGAGAGCAGGCGCAGCGGGAACAGACTACTACCTGTACGTGGGAGATGTGAATCCGCTGCAACAAGTTGATCTGGTTGTGCAAGCGTGTGAGCAACTAGACCGTCCGTTGTGGATCGTGGGCACCGGAAGTGAGGTCGATCGCTTGCAGTCGTTAGCCGGAAACAAGGTGCGATTTTTGGCAGCAGTGCCGGAGGAGCGCATGGCTGAAATCTATGCCGGGGCGATCGCGCTCATTTATCCCACCGCTTACGAAGACTTTGCTATGCCGCCTGTCGCTGCGATGGGGCATGGGGTGCCTGTGATTGCGTGCGAATTGAGCGGCATGAAAGAAATCATTCTCAACTACCGCACCGGCTTGCTGTTCACTCAACCCACAGTGGCTGGTTTGTGCGAGGCCATCCTTCAGTTTGAGAAACTCCGATTTTCGGCGATGGCCTGCATCGAGCGGGCAGAGGAGTTTGCTGAATCGACCTTTATCTCCAAGTTCGAATGGTTTGTGGCCAAAGCGCTAGATGATTATCATTCTCAAGCTACGATCGCCCTGGAACCCGTGTAGATTGGATCGCTAAGCTAAGTTGAACCCGTTCAGTTTTTGCCGAATCGCCTCAATTCGTTTGCGATTCACGCCCAGATCCGATTCCCCCAACCGAGAGGCCGATCGCACCTGGATGAGGTTTACATCGGGGTCAATGGAAAACTCCACATCATCCACAAAGCCCATCAGGGCACTGGTAAATTCCACATACAGGTAATCGTCTGTAGCTTCGATAATTTTGGTCCGGGGTAGATCGGCAATGATGGCTTGTAATTGCTGCATAGCCTCGGCGGCTGTGCCCTCATAGCTCAAGGGTTCAATCCGATGCTTGCTATCCTGACTTTGGCTACTGACGCAATTGGGACTAGAAGGGCAGGCAGCTAGCGCCCCGTTTGTAACGCCCAAGTTGCTGGGACGCTCACCCGAAAAGGAAAATAAGCTGCCAGCGGCAAGAATGGGTGGAAGCATGGGTTGGGCACTCGCAGTGGTGGGAAGCATTGTTAAGGCAGCGATCGCTGCCAAAATCGAAGCGAAGAAAACGGGCAACGCTTTGGCGATCGGGTCAACCAGGGAAGTGTGTTGTTTCATTGCCCAAAATTGGCTAAGGAAGTGGATCTGTCGTAATCCTACAATTAAATTCAGCCCAGGCACAAATAGCCACCAGACGACCAGCGGCTCCTCCATGCCGGCCTCTCGGTACATCCGGTTAACAGTGCGATATAGCTTGAACTGCACAATGTAAATCCACACGATGCCAAGCAGGGCAAACCAGCCAAACCATGGAGGCACATCCGGGTCAAACCAGGCGAGAGCCAGAGGCAGGGTAACGCCCATCCCAAATGGCAGCAAGCTGACGGCCCCTGACCAACCGGTGCCGTTGTAGCGGCGCAATTCATCCTGAATCACCCATTTGTAGTAGCCGTAGTAGGCCAGCAATGTGACAGCCGACAACAGTATCACTCGCCAAAGGGGGCGCGGAGTTCCAGCCAATTGAGTTGTCATCAGAAATTCAACTTACGATCGCCACTTAACAGTTTGCAACATAATTTCGATCAATGAAATGGCGATCGCTGCATCAATTACCGACGGTGCGGCATCCCTGGATCACGCCGCACCGTCGAATCGACTTGAATTTGCTGACGACCATTGCGAATAATGCGTAACATTTCGGCGAGTTGCAGTTCCATATCTTGCAGCGTGCGATCGGCATAATCATCCGCACCAGCCTGAATTTGCTCGCATTCTGCCAGGGCCATCCGCTGCATTTCTTCCAGTTCTTGCTGGGCCTGCCGCCGCATCCGGTCAATTTCAGCGATCGTCTGCTCCCGAATCGACTCACATTCCTGCTGCACCCGTTGGCGAATTTGTTGAGCTTGCATTTCGGCCTGCCGCACGATGCCCGATTCATTCATGATCTGGGCCGCCCGCCGTTCAGCATTTTCGATAATTTCCTGGGCATATTGCTCCGATTCCAGGAAAATTTCTTCCTTGTGTCGCGCGATCGCTTCCGCTTCGTGAAATGCTTCTGGTAGGCTCAGGCGAATCAGGTCAAGCTGCTCAATGATTTTTTCTTCATCCACCATCGTCCGGCCCCAAATGGGCAGACGGGGGCTGTCCAAAATCATTTCCTCCAGGCGATTCAGCTCGCGCTGGATGTCTAAGCCAGGTCGTCCGGCATCTCTAGGCACGACTCCATTCTGGGATGCTGCAACGTGGGGGGGGTATCCGTGGTCGGGACCGGGACTGGAAGGGTCTTGGCGTAGCATCTGTAGATTTCCGGGACGACAGGTGGTGGAACAAGGTGATCGATCGGGCCGCCGAACTTGGCAATTTCTTTCACTAAACTACTACTCAAAAAGCTGTGTTCGTTAGAAGTTGCCAGAAAAACCGTTTCAATTTCTTCAGACAGGGTTTTATTAGTATGCGCCATTTGCAGTTCCATCTCAAAATCAGAGAGAACGCGCAGTCCCCGCAGTAAAACATTGGCTCGGCGCATCGTAGCATAGGTTACCGTTAACCCATCAAAACTGTCTACTTCAACATTTGTTAAATGCGCCGTCGCCTGACGGATTTGCTCGATTCGCTCGGCGATCGTGAATAGGGGCGTTTTGTTGGGATTGCGCAGAACGGCCACAATCACTTGATCAAACAGACGACATCCCCGTTCAATCACGTCCAAGTGCCCAAGGGTAATAGGATCGAAACTGCCGGGGTAAATCGCAATCACAGGTGAGAACTCAATCGACTGATGAAGGGATTATACGAGCAAATTTCAGGTGAAGCACATGCAAATTATCGATCCCAATGATTGAGCGCCCCCCGATTGGGGCGGTACTGTTACCATGCGGGCATCATAAACAATGTTGCGCTTCTTCCCCAAAGGTTAACTTATGCTGACTCGCCAAGTGTTGACGGAGATTGAGCCGATCGCCCCCGATCTACTCAAACAAGCGGAGGCCAAAATTGCCGACTTTGAAGCCTCCATGACTCCGGGCATCTGGACGCTCTTGAACAAAGCGACTTTGGCCAAGGAAATGCGCGATCGGGTCCGCAATCCCTACCTCATCTGTCAAGGTGGACAACCCTTCTGCGGTCCGGCGGCAGTTTTGTTTGAGCTAGTGCGCCAGCAGCCATTACGGTACGTTGAAATTTGCAGTTATCTTTATCTGCTGGGCGGGTTTCATACAGCCTCTCGCTATATTCCTTCTTCGGATGATCTGCGCCGCGCGACTCAGGGGGATCTGCGAATGGGGCAGGCCGATTGGATGGTGCTGTCCACCTTTCGCGACATGGAAAATGTGCTGTTTCCAGTTGAACCCAACGCCCCAGATTTAATCCGCAATCTGGCTGGGATGACCAAATCCTGGGAAATGTGCGGCTGGATTCGGGAAATTTTGGGCTACAAAACCGCAGAATGTACCTACGCCTTTCCGGCCAACGACATCCAGGCCCTAAAAAAAGCCGATGCAACCATTCAGCAGGGGGGCGTTGCGTTTGCGTTGATTTCGGCGGAAGGAATGCTTACTGATAAACCACCCCGGCTGCCCCTCCCAACCCACTGGATCGGGTTAGTTGGCAAGATTTCGATTCAACCAACCGCGATCGAGTTCGATATCTACACCTGGTCCAAAAAAATGCGCCTCCAAATGGATCACGCATCGTTCAAGCAATATCTTTGGGCTGTTGTCACTGGGTTGCCATAACGCTGACAAAGCCGTAAAGCGTCAACCGGCTTTGGGTCTTCCTGTCTCTATGGTTTATGGCTACGCTCTTTGACTGGCCTTTGCGACGTTTTCGAGCGCGACGACGATAAAATGAGATGTTCCGACAACCACCAGGCAATGAGTACCGCGACCACAATTAAGTTCTTGCAGCAACCCACATCAAATGCTTGGGTCGAGCAGGCGTTGGCAAATTTGGATGTAATTTTGTTGGATCACTCTCACTGTGAACGGAAAGCGGCTGGGGTGGCGCTAAATTTGATGTTTCGCTACCCATCCAATACCAAATTGGTGCGATCGCTCACCGCCATTGCCCAGGAAGAATTAGAACACTTTGAGCAAGTCAACCAAATTCTGGAAGCGCGCGGGATTCCTCTAGCACCACTGGCCGGGCCGCCCTATGGAGCTAGATTGAATCAGCACATCCGCCCCCAAGAACCCGATCGCCTGCTGGATACATTGCTAGTTTGCGGTTTGATCGAAGCTCGCAGTCATGAACGGTTAGGACTTTTAGGCAACCATTGTCCCGATCTACAACTGGCCAAGTTTTATCGCGGGTTGATGGCTTCGGAAGCGCGGCACTATGGCATTTACTGGGTATTGGCAACCACCTACTACGAGCGCGCCTTGGTGCATAACCGGTTAGCAGAACTTGCGATCGTCGAAAGTGATTTGCTGGCCACACTCCACCCCGAACCAAGAATCCACAGTTAGAACAAATTAATTTCAAAACTAGAACAAATGCATTAAACTAGCTCAGGACTTCCAACAGCGTTGCCATGCGGCTTTCTCTTCCCCAATTTGCGGTCAGCGATCGCCACCCCAACCACATTGCCGAAGTGGTGGAAACTTCAACGACAGAGTTTCTGGCGCAATGCTTGGATTCAGCTGAACTGAGCTTTTCGACAATGCCCCCCTTTGGTAGTTGGGTGAAATCAATGGAAGAAGAAGGTGGCAACTTAGTGTATGCCGTGGTGTATTTTGCTTCCACAACCCCGATCGATTCAGTGCACCGAGCGAGAGCATTGGGCCTGTCGTTGCAAGAATTGCGAGAGCAACAACCGCAAATCTTCGCTATGTTAAAAACTGAGTTTCGAGCGGCGATCGCTGGGTTTCAGCCGTATCAAACAAGCAACGGGCAAGATGTGCAGGCGGGAGTGATCTACCAGCATTTGCCGCCGCGCCCGCCCCAACTGCATCAAGCGGTATTTGTGTGTGAGCCGGAAGAAGTGATTCGATTTACAGAGAAATTGGACTTTTTGCGGTCATTTTTGCAAATGAGTGCAGCCCCGATCGATGCCTTAATTGCTGCCACCTTGCGAGAAGTCTACCAACTTCGTAAAGCGGATCGAGATTGGTTGGTGCAGGCCGGACGAACCCTAGGAGTGCTATTGAAAGATGATTACGATCGCCTGCGAGCCATCCTAAATCAGATTCATTTCTAGCCACAAGGTGTGGCCCTGATTGTCCACCGCAACTCTCAAAACCCTATTCTTTTGCAATTTGGATTAACGTTAGCGAACCCAACGGAAAAATTGTTTCTGCTGAGTTTCACGTTGTTCAATTCAACCCACGGGCACTGATTTCTGAAGCGATGGTTTTGGCGTACTCTGCTTAAATCTAGTAAGGTATACAGGTAACGACCCGACTGAGATGCAAAGTTGCACTTACCCAACCCAGAACCTTTATGCAGGTTCCGCTCGAGTCATAGCATACCCGCATGACCTGATCTTTATTCGTGGATGGAATTGAGAAACTTAGGATATGCTATTTCAATTAAAGATTGTGTTACCTGGGCCTCAAAGTGTTTAATGGCTTGCTCGTAAGCTATTTATTTTCTCTGGTTTTAGTATATTAATATTGTCATCGAATTGGCGTGAATACTCCGCAGGCTGCTTATTCCGCTTAAATTTATGTTCTTTGGCTAGTATCAGCACACTAACCTATGGCTGCGCCTACTCCCAATCCCAGTGCATCAATCAAACTTCTTCTGCTGGAAGATAATGACATTAGTCGCCAACTCATGAGTGAATTTTTGACTGATTGCGGCTATACCGTTCTTGCTCTATCAGAAGCAAAATCTTTTTCTCTAATCCTGGATCAATTTCAGCCTAATGTTGTCTTGCTGGATCTGAAACTCCCGGAGGTGGATGGGTACGCTGTGCTTGAACTCATGCAACGTCACCCCACTTGGCAACACATTCCTGTCATTGTTATTTCAGCGTTTGCCTTTGATACGGATAAACAACGTGCCCTGAGTTTGGGTGCCCGACGCTATTTGGTGAAGCCGGTTAAGTTGACGGAAGTAATTGAGGCTATCTGGGCAGAAACAACGTGCTTAGCGATTTGATGAGTCGATCGGGTTTTCTCCTTCTCCGGTTTCAGCAGGAGGAGGCTCAAAAGGCACATCGGGTAGTTGGGTGTTGATAAATTCCTCGACGACTTGGGTGAGTTGCTGCACAGTTCTGCCTGCATCGGTGATTTGCGCTTCTAACTCTGTCACCAGTAGCATGGCAGCTTGAAGTTGATTTAGTGTTGCCTCTAGCGTAGCCCTGCTTTGAAGTCTAAACTCTTCTACATTCATGTTTGAGCGACCAGTTATATATGTAATATATCAAACATCATAATTCAGTAGAATTCCGTATGTCATTACTTTTTTCTGAGAAATTAAATTGGTTAAAAACAGGTTGTTCGATTTGAGGGTTTCACTTATAAGATCGAAGAGTCGTCTGAATTCTACGAGTTGTTAGGGTGTCGGTAAAGCTTCCGCCATTACTGAAAGACCCAGAACGTCTGGAATCTCGGTTGAAGGAGATCCCGCCGGAGCCTGGAGTCTATTACATGAAAGACGCCACCGATCAGGTGTTGTATATCGGTAAGTCGAAGAAATTACGATCGCGGGTGCGCTCTTACTTCCGGGATGATCATTATCACAGCCCTCGAATTGGCATGATGGTGAAGCAGGTTGTTGACATTGAATTCATCGTTACTGACACGGAAGCTGAAGCCTTAGCACTAGAGGCAAACCTGATTAAGCAGCATCAGCCTTACTATAATGTGCTGCTGAAGGATGACAAGAAATATCCCTGGCTATGTATTACGTGGTCGGAGGATTATCCTCGGATTTTTATTACGCGCAAGAAGCAGTTTGGTAAAAAAGCTGATCGCTTTTATGGACCTTATGTTGATGTAGGATTGCTTCGCCGTACCTTAAATCTGGTTAAGCGAATATTTCCTCTACGACAACGAATTCAGCCATTGTTTCGCGATCGCCCATGCTTAAATTACGACATTGGCCGGTGCCCTGGTGTCTGTCAGCAACTGATTTCGTCTGAAGATTACCACAAAATCGTTCGCAAAGTAGCGATGGTCTTTCAAGGTCGTACAGATGAATTAGTGGAGATTCTGACGGCTCAAATGGAAAAAGCAGCGGCGGCGCTGAATTTTGAAACGGCGGCTCGGATTCGGGACCAAATTGCTGGAATTAAAACCCTGGCGGCGGATCAAAAGGTTTCTCTCGCCGATGATACGGTGTCACGCGATGCGATCGCCCTGGCGCTGGATGAGCAGCACGCTTGTATTCAACTCTTCCAAATTCGGGCAGGCCGCTTGGTAGGGCGGTTGGGTTTTGTGGCAGATGCCCAATCGGGTACGCCCGGAGCGATTTTACAACGAGTGCTGGAGGAGCATTATCAGCATGTTGATCCGATCGAAATTCCGGCTGAAATTTTGGTGCAACACGAGTTGCCCGAAAGTGAGATTTTGGCCGGTTTTTTGAGTGACACGAAAGGACGCAAAGTCGCAATTGTGCATCCTCAGCGGCAAACCAAAGCCGATTTGCTAGACATGGTGGAGCGGAATGCCAATTATGAACTGGCTCGGACGCAGCGTGTTGCCGATCGAAACACCCAGGCCATGCAAGATCTGGCCGAAATCCTCGATTTACCAGATGTGCCCCGTCGAATTGAAGGCTACGACATTTCCCACATTCAAGGCTCAGATGCGGTGGCGTCTCAAGTTGTGTTTGTGGATGGCTTGCCCGCGAAGCAGCATTATCGTCATTACAAAATTAAGAATCCCACGGTGCGATCCGGGCATTCGGATGATTTTGCGTCGATGGCCGAGGTGATTGGCCGCCGTTTTCGTAAATATGCAGCGTTGAAAGAAAAGGGAGAATTGCTCCGGAGTGAAGAAGCTTCTGTCCTCGATCGCCATGTTTCTGCCACGTCAGACTTCCCCGATTTGGTCATGATCGATGGTGGCAAAGGGCAATTATCAGCCGTGGTCGAAGTGTTGCGAGAACTCAACTTGCTGGAAGATGTGCGGGTAGTAAGTTTGGCTAAGCAACGGGAAGAGATTTTCTTACCCGGTGAGTCTCTGCCGTTAACAACGGATGCCGAGCAACCGGGCGTTCAGTTGCTGCGACGTTTACGCGATGAAGCCCATCGCTTTGCTGTCAGCTTTCATCGCCAAAAACGCACCGAACGAATGCGCCGATCGCGCTTGGATGAGATTCCTGGTTTGGGGTTTCAGCGGCAGAAGCAACTTCTGGCCACATTTCGCTCGATCGACTACTTGCGCGAGGCTTCCCCAGAGCAGATTGCGGCAGTGCCGGGGATTGGAGCGCGCTTGGCCCAACAGATTTATGATTACTTTCATCCTGTCCAGAGTGATTCTGCAACTGAGTCTGCCAATGTCAACTAGTTAAATCGCAGGGTGCTGTCGAAGCCAGTTCTGTTACAACGTGAACCATGAAACTGTTTGCTCCTGCCACTAACTTGATGAAGACGCTTAACTACCCGAAGAAGTTTGCTCTCATCAGCTTCATCTTTATGCTGCCCTTGGGCGTGTTAATGGCACTCCTGTTTTCAGAGATTCAAAATCAAATTCTATTTACCCAAAATGAGCGGTTAGGAACACAATATTTACGCACTGTGTATGAGTTAACTGATAGCTTTAAACGCTATCGCATATTCAACGATCGCGTAAATCGCACGTTCCAACCGCTTGAGCAGATTACACCGCTTTTAACAGAAGTGACTCATGACCTTCAACAGTTAAAGCGCGTCGAGCAACAACTTGGGACAACTTTGCAGACGGGCGAACCAGTGGCTAGCATTCAAAAAAATTGGACCTTGTTGAAACAACGATCGCATGAATTTAGCCCAGAAACAGAAGAATTCTTGGGTCAACAAATTTCTGCCGCCATTGACAGTTTGCGATTGCAGATTGGCGATCAATCCAATCTGATTGTCGATCCAGACCTTGATGCCTACTACTTAGTGGGTGCAATTCTATTAGAACTACCTAAAATTCAAGAAAACCTGACCGAGGTTCAACTCCTCAGCCAACGCATGGCTCTGGGAAATTCTTTTACCTCTACCGATCGAGCACAATTGTTAATGTTGAATGGCTCATTGGATCGGCTTAATCTGGAGTTGCGTCGCAAAATGAATATCGCCTTCGACAACTCAGCTGCTAATTTAAGAGGAGAATTATCGACTGAACTGGATCGAGTGTCCTCACCGCTAGAGTCTCTAATCCATCAGTTAAATCGATTGTCTTATGATAATTTATCACCTCAACCTAAGTTCTACTTCAATCAATCAGCAATTATTTCCCAACATAGCTCTACTTTATGGGAACGAACCATTGACCAGTTAGATAATTTGTTACAGAAACGAATTGATAGACTCAATCAAAAACGAACCTGGATCACTCTTTTTACCTTGACGATACTTGCGATCGTCGCTTACTTACTAGCGGGCTTTTACAAAGCGTTGATGCAAGTTGTTTCTAACTTAAGTGCTGCTTCAAAGCGAATGGTAACAGGCAGTTTTCAACAGCCGATCGTGCTAGATAGCCAGGACGAATTAGCTGAAGTCGTGCGATCGTTCAACTCCGTTGCAGATGCTTTGAGAGAGGCAGAAGCGAACTACCGAGGCATCTTTGAAAATGCCGTTGAAGGTATCTTCCAAACCAGTCCAGATGGGAGGTATTTGGCTGTCAACCCCATGCTGGCCAAGATTTATGGGTATGAATCTGCGGCTGAACTCATGACATCACTCACCAACATCGGTGCTCAACTCTATGTCAACCCAGACGACAGAACCACATTCATCCAAACCATTCACACAACTGGCAGAATTCAAAACTTTGAAACTCAGGTCTATCGTAAAGACGGCTCAACCATCTGGATTTCCGAGTCCGCAAGAGCAATTACAGATGCCCAAGGACAGTTGGTGCGATACGAAGGAACTGTTATAGACATTACCCAACGAAAACAGGCCGAATTAGCAGTTGAACAACTCACTCATCGCTTGCAAGATGAAAATTTGCGGATGCGGGCAGAGCTTTCAGTCACACGCCAACTCCAACAAATGCTGCTACCAACCGAATTGGAGCTTAATGCCGTCAACGGTTTAGACATTGCCGGATTTATGGAACCTGCCGCAGAAGTCGGGGGCGACTATTATGATGTGATGCAACAAAATGGCAAAGTCAGCATCAGCATTGGAGATGTTACCGGTCACGGATTGGAAAGCGGTGTAGTGATGATTATGGCTCAAACTGCTGTCCGGACTTTACTGGCGAATGGCGAAACCGATGCTAGAAAACTCCTGAGTGTGGTGAACCGCATCATCTATGACAATACTCGCCGCATGCGATCGGGCAAAAATATGACGCTGGCGCTTCTGGAGTACGATGCTGGTTCGTTACGGCTCATGGGCCAGCACGAGGAATTAATCATCGTTAGGCAAGATGGCACAGTCGAAGCGATCGATACGCTCGATCTAGGCTTTCCACTTGGTTTAGAGGCTGACATTTCAGCTTTCGTCAGTGAAACACACCTGCATTTGCGACCCGGAGAAGTTGTTGTTCTGTATACGGATGGCATTACAGAAGCGATGAACTTGCAAAATCAGCAGTATGGACTGAAGTCCATGTACAAAGTCTTGCAGGAAAATCGAGAACATACCGCCAAAGAAATTCGTCAGGCGGTGATTCAAAATTTAATGCAGCATATTGGTAATCAACGCGTCTTTGACGATATCACCCTGGTTGTGATCAAGCGCAAATAAAGCTCCAGTCCAACTAAATTGAGCAACCGCTCTCCCCACTGACAACACTCTCATCAGAACATTTGAGCATGACGAGGATTGAGTCACTTATGGGTATACTAACAACCACAAAGCCAACTTAACGTAGTTTTTTCTATTTCTAAAAATAAGCTTCCTTATTTGTAAAGCTTTACACTAGTGGGAGTCTTTCCACACTTCAACGGCTGCCTCATCGGTAAAATTTGTGAGATCGCAGGTCATACTGTTGATGGTGAGTTAGAAGCATTAACCAACGCATGACTGTCTTGATCTAAATCCTTTAAAAAACAGTATCAAAAATAACTGTTTCCTTGATTGATAACAACTTTTGAGGGTCAAGTAGAGCAATGACTGAAGCAATTCAGAACATACCCCGGGAAGCCCAGCTATTAGAAGAAATCAGCCTGCTGCATCAGGAAATCGAGCGGCTACAGCGAGCAAATCAAGATTTATATTTATCTTTAACGACTACGGCTGAACATGGCGACATCATTGAGGCCGAACTGCACCGTACCAATGAACAACTTTTAGCTGAAGTGGAAGAGCGGAAAAAGGCTCAAGCGACCTTAAAAGCTCTGCTAGCAGCAATTTCCAAGCGGAAGGATGATCTAGAGATTGTTGTCCAAACCATCATGGAGCATGGGGATGTGATGGACACTCAATGGGCGTTGAAATTATCTGAAATCAATCAAATTGCTTCCCTCGATTCGTTGACTCAAATTGCCAATCGCCGCCGGTTTGATGAACACCTGGAATATCAGTGGCGACAAATGATGCGGGAGCGATCGCCGATTTCACTCATCCTGTGTGACATTGATCGATTCAAGCAATTTAACGATGCTTACGGTCATCTTGCTGGGGATGATTGTCTGCAACGGGTAGCAAAATCCCTCGCGTTCTGCGTCAATCGCCCCCATGACCTTGTAGCTCGATTTGGCGGCGAAGAATTCGCGATCGTGTTACCCAAAACAGAGCTACAAGGAGCCATCTACGTGGCAGAACGGTTGCAGGAAGAAGTGGCTCGGTTGAAAATTTCCCATTCTGACTCGCTCGTCAACACCCACGTCACCCTCAGTATCGGGATTGCCTCCCTCATTCCAACCCCCGCCCTAGCCGCAGAAGAACTTATTCATTTAGCTGACCGTTATCTCTACATCGCAAAACAGCAAGGTCGCAATCAAATTATTTTCTCCTCCGATCGCTCGCAACCGACTATCTTATGAACCAAACAATGCCGATTCAGGTCTACGGGGATTTTCTAGATGCCATTCCACCCTGTGAAGAATACTTGACCCTCAACTTCTCTCCCAACTCCGCACCGCGGAAGCGCCGCTGGTCAAACTATGGGTTGTCTGCCGACTTTTTAGGCGACTACTTTGCGGCCTTCTTTCCAGGCGATGCGGCTCTTGACAGTCCCATCAATCAACGGGATACGGTTAAGGCTGCTGTCAGTTACATCGCGAATGAACTGCTAGAGAATGCAGTCAAGTACAACGAAGATTCTGCTGGGCTTCCCATCAGCATTGCACTTCATCTTTATGCCAGTCAAATCATCTTCCGAGTAGCAAATTATACCGAAGAGAAACTGGCCGACAAATACCAGCAATTTATTCGGGAATTGCTAGGAGCTGACTTAGATGTTTACTACATGCAACAGCTAGAGAAAACCGCAAGTTGTGGTGAATCGTCTTGCATGGGTATCCTGACCATGATGAATGACTATGCCGCTCGATTTGGGTGGAAGTTTGAAGCTTCTGCACAGTCACCTGGCACAATTCGGGTAGAAGTCCTGGTATACCTAGATGTGTGATTTTTACTGGTCTGGAGTGAAGTTAGGCAATTTGTGTTTCGCATGGGGTACTAAACGTAGTGGATATTCAGGCCGACGATTACAGCATCCAGTATGATGCCAACGCTGCGACAGTTTACTTTCGCGGGTTCTTGAGGCTGGATGGCATTGAAAAGTATCAGCCGGTGATGGACGTATTGTTGAATGCAATCATTTGTTCAACACAGGTCACTGTTGATCTGCGTGATCTGGAGTTTTTGAACAGTTCTGGCATTAGTATGTTGTCGATGTTTGTTGTTAAGGTGCGCGATCGAGGCGATACCAGTTTGACCTTAGTTGGCTCAGATAAAATCCTTTGGCAAACGAAATCATTGAAAAATTTGCAGCGATTGATGCCCAGTCTCATTCTGAAATTTGATTCACCCTAGGTTGGCGATCGCCGCCCAGACGCTGTTTTTTTAACCTGAATGACCTGTAGCGATCCACCTGCATATAGGCGTTGTTGCCCCAGTTCAAACCCGACGAGCTGCAAGACTTGAACCAAATCTGTGCGCAGAAATTCCCAGGCGGTTTCAGTTTCAAACAATTGTAGAAATAAGTAAAGCCCAGGCCGGAAGAGCAGGTTGGTGGTGGGATGGAAATCAAGCAAGGCAAAATCCCCCCCTGGTCGTAAGACGCGATACACCTCGCCCAAAATCTGCTGGAGTTGATTTGCCTCCATTTCATGTAAGGCAACACTGGTATGAACCAAGTCAAAGGTCTGATCGGGAAACGGCATCGCTTCGGCAAACGCTTCGACAAAATTCGCCTGGGGCACATTTTGTTGAGCCCGCTGAATCGAGCGAGGCGAAGCGTCTAATCCGGTAACCTGGTGCGATCGCTCAACCAAAAAACGGGTTGTTTGTCCACTCCCACAACACAAATCCAGGACAGGTGTCGTGGATTGAATTGTTAAGTTCTGTAAGGCAAGTTGGCGAAACCGCTGCTCTCCACCCACACTCAATGCGGCCAATCGCGAAATGCTGTCATAGAACCACTGATAGCGGTAACTAAAGTCACGGAGGATAGTTGCCATAAGTTCGCACCAAAAACAATTCAGTATTCTTTAACAATTTCTGCTCAGCTTTCGCTTCGATCCTAAGACTACTGTTACAATCAATTGCAAAGCTGAGAATTTCTATAACATCTGTAACTATGGGTCGAGTTGGAGTTTTGCTACTAAATTTGGGCGGTCCTGAGCGTTTGGAGGACGTTCGCCCGTTTCTATTCAATCTTTTCTCTGACCCTGAAATTATTCGTCTGCCCGTTCCCTGGCTGCAACGTCCTTTGGCCTGGATGATCTCCTCTTCAAGAGCTAAAACATCTCAAGAAAATTACAAAAAGATTGGAGGCGGCTCTCCCCTACGCCAAATCACAGAGGAGCAAGCGCAGGCATTGCAGACTCAACTTCAGCAGCAGGGGCATAATGTAACGGTTTACGTTGGGATGCGCTACTGGCACCCATTTACTGAAGAAGCGATCGCTCGCATCAAGCGAGATCACGTCGAGCGCTTGGTGATCTTGCCCCTTTATCCCCAGTATTCCATCAGTACGAGCGGTTCCAGCTTCCGGTTATTACAGCAAATTTGGGAAAAAGACGACTCCCTAGAAAATATTGATTACACGGTCATTCCTTCCTGGTACGAGCGCTCAGGCTATCTACAAGCAATGGCTGAATTGATTGCGCAAGAACTCGATCGGCTGCCGCATCCAGAGCAGGGTCATGTTTTCTTTAGCGCTCATGGTGTGCCAGTGAGTTATGTTGAGGAAGCTGGCGATCCTTATCAACGTGAAATTGAAGACTGTACGCAGTTAATCATGAAAACGTTGAACCGATCGAATCCTTACACCCTGGCCTATCAAAGTCGAGTTGGCCCGGTCGAGTGGCTTAAACCTTACACCGATGACGCCCTCCAGGAACTGGCTGAGCAGGGAGTCAAAGATTTAGTCGTGGTACCCATCAGTTTTGTGTCTGAACATATCGAAACGTTGGAAGAAATTGACATTGAATATCGGGAACTGGCAGAAGAAGCCGGAATCGAACATTTCAACCGTGTGCCAGCTCTAAACACCCACCCGACGTTCATTAACGATCTGGCAGATCTAGTAGTGACATCATTAAATTCGCCCAGTCGGAAGTTTGCCGAAGTGGTTGAACCGGAACGGGTGAAACTTTACCCACAAGAGCGCTGGGAGTGGGGTCTGACGACTTCTGCCGAAGTTTGGAACGGACGGTTAGCCATGTTGGGTATTCTGGCTGTCATTATCGAGATGCTCATGGGGCATGGCCCACTCCATACGATCGGTCTAATGTAACGGTGCCCAGGTTGCCTTGGTTCAATCTGGCTCTTGGGGTTGGCGACCGGAAGGGGAACGATCGCTGGCTCGGCCTCTCCGGCGATACCAATGATGCCAATCTTTGGAACTCCGAATTGCTAACCAAAGCAGCAGCAATGCGATCAGTCCTCCCTGTCGAGGCGCATCGAAAGCGAAAAAAACAAGGGCAACACATAAAAAGTCTTGAGCAAACAGGATCCACAGCGGCACCCGTTTGAGTCGGTAAAACCAGCCTGTTTGTACCAGTTGCAGAACCAATGCGAGCAACCCACCGGTTATCCCTAGTAGCCAGATCAGCCAGGTTGAAGGGATCGTGGTTTTCGCAACAGCCATCCCCATAATTGTGCCGACGATCGGACTACAAAGAACGGCGATCGTTTGTTGAAAACGCTGTCCGGCTCGATGTTTCGATGCAAAGATTTCAAACAGTGACCAACTGACTAAGACCCCCAAAACGAGTGGTGGCGAAATCCTGGCCAGAAGTGGCACCTGAGACCACAAACTATCTCCATACAACAAACCAATCATTAACAATGGGAGTGCGATTCGCATTCCCGCCGCCGCCGATACTGACAGCACCGCCAAGACTTCAAGCATGGCAACTACGCAAAGATAGAAATGAGCGCTGGGATGAACTGTAACGACATGACTTGTTTCAGGAGTTGGCTGTCTTCTAGTAGCTGTTGCCGCACGCAGAATCGCATGGGTACGCCAGAAGACCTAACCAAAATTAACACTACAGCCCCTATCGACGTAAGCGTTTCTGATGCACGCTACTCTTTAGTTTGGCGTTAATTGTCTAAAAACTACAACTACTTGCACATTTTGGCAAAAGCATTAGGAGCTTTATAGAAAACAAAATACTTGTACGGGCAGGTTTGGCCCAGGATGAGCGACTGAGGGGAAGGACTGTGACAAAACCCACCCCCTACGCAACGGTACCTTTTTCTTAGAAATCGCCTTTGGGATGAAAAATATGAAAAAGGGCAGAATTACTCTGCCCTCAGGAAACCTCTCTTAGCTATAGAGTTATCTAAAACCGACGGCTGCCTGCCAAACAAAGGCCAGCAACAAGAAAAATACTGGAATGATAGGCAGAACGTCCACTAACGGGTCGAAAATTGAATATGCTTCAGGTAATTTTGCTAAAAGCAATGCTGCTTCCATAAGTAAACCTCTCCCACGGACTTCAGAATTGACATTTATCGTAACACGGCAGGTCACACGGTTTTCGGTTCATTTAGCCAATGTCCAAACTCCACCACAAATCGCCCTGCCATAATGGCTTGCCGGATTGTTTGGGTAAAGCGAACTAATTCGGTGATGTTGTGAATCGATAACAGGGTATATCCCAGCAACTCTTGCGATCGCAGCAAATGGCTGAGATAAGCGCGGGTAAAATTTTGGCACGTGTAACAGGGGCATGTCGCATCTAAAGGTTGAAAGTCTTCGCGAAAGCGAGCATTGCGCAGGTTCCAGCGCTCTCCTTGGACTAAGGCATTGGCGTGACGCGCCAAACGAGTGGGGATGACACAATCAAATAAATCCACACCAGCGGCGATCGCTTGGACAATTTCGCGATGGGTGCCAACGCCCATTAAGTAGCGCGGTTTATGCGTTGGCAGTTGTGGCGCAGTTGCCCGAACAATGTGTTCAATTAATTCCGGTGGCTCTCCAACACTGACGCCGCCGATCGCATAACCAATCAAATCCAGCTCAGCTAATTGTTTAGCCGCAAATTCTCGCAAATCGCCGTAAGTGCCACCTTGGACAATCCCAAATAAAGCCTGGTCAGTTCGTTGATGAGCCGCAATGCATCGCTTTAACCAGCGAAAGGTTCGCTCAGTTGCGGCCATGACATGCTCGCGACTGGCTGGATAGGGTGGACATTCATCAAAGGCCATGATGACATCAGCACCCAAGGCGTTTTGAATTTCAATCGAGCGCTCCGGGGAGAGATGGATGATTTGCCCGTCCCGTGGCGATCGAAAGGTTACACCCTCGTCTGCGATCGTTCGCAGCTCGCTGAGGCTAAACACTTGAAAACCGCCAGAATCAGTCAGGATTGGCTGATCCCAGGCCATGAAACGATGTAAGCCGCCAGCTTTCGAAACAATGTCCTCTCCCGGTTGGAGATGCAAATGGTACGTGTTTGCCAAGACCATTTGCGCGCCCGTTGCTTGTAATTGGTCTGGTGTTATGGTTTTGACGTTAGCCAACGTCCCCACCGGCATAAAGCGAGGCGTTTCAACGATTCCATGCGGCGTGGAAAATAGACCGACTCTGGCGTGAGTATCACAGCACGTGGCTTGAAGCTGAAATGAGAATGGAGTAGTCAAGTTTGACAATTGAAAACGAGCAACCATTATAGCGAGAATGGTTCTTCATCATCGATCTGCACATCCCAACCAGCCGCTAAGACTTCAGCCACCACGGCTTCTAGAGCTGCTGCGTTCAATTCTTGCGAGTGTTCGGCCATGAGCGGATTAGTCAGCGGAATCAGCCGTAGTGTACGACTGTCTTGAACGAGATCAAAGTAAGGCTGGTCGTCTTCGGTTAAACCCAATTCAAGGTAATCAAAGCTCTGAACATTGAGATACATGGCGTGATTTGCGACCAGCGTCGCTCGGCTCGGATCCGCAAATACCTCGAGGACGCAGCCTTCCCCAGCGGTGGCCATGACGCCATCCTGAGTATGGACGTAACGCACCCGTCCGATGTCAGTAAGCAGTCTGTGCATATCTTGCTTGTTGATGATCGTGCCAGTATCAACAATGCAGGGTGCGGGCGATCGCTCACTGCTTGAATGTTGGTCGTGACTCATGGAGAGAAAGCCTCTGAACTGAATGAACCTGGGATTCAGATGCGGCAATGACCTGGTGATAACAATTCCAAATTCCTGAGGATCAAGGAAAGGAGCGGATGCACCACGTAAGCCAGGACTAAACAGAATTGATTAAGAATAATAAAAAACTGCTTCGGACAATGCCTCCCCCTATTAGCACCAACAACTTAGTTGACTTTTGGAATCTTCTAAGATAAGCAGGTTGGGCAAACAAGATTAGGGAGAGAAGTCAGTAGCGCCTAAGGCAATTTTATCCCAAGATTTTTTCCTGGCGTCTAACAAATTTGATTAATTTGCACGATTACCTTGTAGACTATTGGGTTGCTCTAAATGTGCCGAGTTCTTTTTCTGTCAACCCCTAAATGTGGAGAACCCTCGCTTGCTGAATGTAAATCTGCCGTGCTGATCTACTTTTGCCGTCTCCTACACTCAGGACTTTCCTTCTGCAACCGATGCGGGCAGACTTGGTTGGGTGCGATCGCCTTTTACACCTGCATTCCCATTCCGCACCATTGGCCCTTGAATTTTTCTGGCATCGCTCGCTGGGCACCGCTGGTGGGTGTTTTAATAGGGGCCGGGTTAGGGGGAATAGATTTCATCCTTACCCTGTGTGGGATGCCGACTTTGATACGCAGTACCCTACTCGTGGCTCTCTGGGTTGGAATCACGGGGGGACTGCACCTTGATGGGGCGATGGATACAGCCGATGGGCTAGCTGTGCTTGATCCCCAGCGACGGTTAGAGGTGATGGCCGATAGTCGGGCGGGGGCATTTGCCGTAATGGCTGCCGGTCTGATTTTGTTGCTAAAAAGTGCCGCTCTTAGCGATTTGGCGATCGATCGCAGTTGGGCGTTGATCATGGCAGCCGGTTGGGGCCGCTGGGGGCAACTCAACGCGATCGTTCGGTATCCTTATCTCAAACCGACTGGCAAAGGGGCATTTCATAAGGAAGCGCTTCGCTCTCAATGGGAGGTTGTGCCAGCCGGTATCATCTTAATCGGCGTGAGCAGCCTGCCAGTTTTCCTGGGACGACAGACCTGGCACATGAATCTATCGATTAATCTTGGGAGTTGTTTGATTGCTGGAGCGATCGCAGCCTGGTTTAACCACAAACTGGGTGGCCATACAGGCGATACCTATGGAGCCATCGTGGAATGGACAGAAGTTTTCATTCTGTGTGGCTTAACCACAATTCAGTAATTAGCCGCCATGCCGCCGTTGGTGCCACTTCCAGGCATGGGTGAGAATTTTTGCCAGGTCGGCGTACTGAGGATTCCACCCCAAGATAGAACGGGCCCGATCACTGCCACCGACTAATGCAGGCGGATCACCAGGACGACGGGGGCACTCGATCGCCGGAATTTCACGGCCAGTAATTTGGCGGGCCGTTTCAATCACCTCTTTCACCGAAAACCCATTACCATTGCCCAAGTTGAAAACGGTTGTTGCGCCACCTTTCAACAAATATTCCAGTCCCAAAACATGCGCTTGCGCCAGGTCCGTGACATGGATGTAATCTCGAATACAGGTTCCATCTGGAGTGGGGTAATCGAGGCCAAAGATCGACACAGACTCTCGCTTTCCTAGGGCAGTCAGTAACACCAGCGGGATGAGGTGCGTTTCGGGCGCATGATCTTCTCCCAGCCGCCCTTCTGGATCGGCTCCGGCTGCATTGAAATAACGAAACCGAACCGATCGCAAATTATAGGCTTTGTCATAGTCCTGTAAAATTTTCTCGACCATCAATTTGGTCATGCCGTAGGGGTTGATCGGATTTTGTGGGTGATCTTCCGGAATCGGTACCGTCGTTGGCACTCCATAAGTGGCGCAGGTAGAGGAAAAGACAAACTTATCAACCCCTGCGGCTCGCATGGCATCCAGCAAAGTCAAAGTACCGACAACATTGTTCTGGTAATACTTAGCGGGTTCCGAGACTGATTCTCCGACATAGGCATAGGCGGCAAAGTGCATAACGGCAGCAATGTCGTGGGTGGCAAAGAGTTGATCTAAGAGGGGGCGATCGTTGGTATCCCCTTCCACAAATTCCGTCTTCAACACAGTTTCGACAATATCGCGATGGCCATAGACCAGGTTATCTAGCACAATCACATCGTAGCCAGCTTGCTGCAACGCCAACACCGCATGAGAACCAATGTAACCGGCACCTCCTGTCACGAGAATTCTTGCTTTACTGCTTGACATCGACGGCTCCTTAAGTGGGTTGGTGGGTTGGGCTGCGTTCAACAGACAGCGGTTTTCAATCAACTGAGGTACACCAGCATCCGATGAACAAGGGGCTTAAGCCCCTTGTCTGTACCGCACTAGAGTAGAAAAGGCTGAACCTATCAAGTTCCGCAACTCCTTCATCACATTAGCTAACTCAATCATCCAAAAACTTAATCCCTAAAACTGAAATCCACACAAAATCTTGAAGATGGGTTTGCCACGATTCTGGCAAACTTTAACCAATTATTCGTTAATCTATAGACTTGATTACTGGTATTCGATAATCGTGGAAGTGCAAAAAAGCAACATGGTGCAGGCAAAACGTGCGTTAATTACGGGAATCACGGGGCAAGACGGTTCTTATCTGAGTGAGTTGTTATTGGAGAAGGGATACGAAGTTCACGGCATTATTCGGCGAACTTCAACGTTTAATACCGATCGCATCGATCATCTCTATGAAGATCCCCACAGCGAAACCGCCCAGATGTTTTTGCACTATGGCGACCTGACCGATGGCACAACTCTGCGCCGCATCTTAGAGGAAGTCAAACCCACCGAAATTTACAATTTGGGGGCGCAATCGCACGTGCGCGTCAGTTTTGACTCACCGGAATACACTGTAGATGCGGTGGGCATGGGTACATTACGCCTGTTGGAGGCCATCCGCGACTATCAAAGCCGAACCGGAATTCAGGTGCGGTTCTACCAGGCTGGTTCTTCCGAGATGTTTGGCAAGGTGCAGGAAGTTCCTCAAACGGAAACAACTCCATTTTATCCTCGTAGCCCTTATGCCTGTGCCAAAGTTTATGCCCACTGGCAAACCGTCAACTATCGAGAATCATACGGGCTGTTTGCTTGCAACGGCATTTTATTCAACCACGAATCGCCGCGCCGAGGCGAAACCTTCGTCACTCGCAAAATTACGCGGGCGGTTGCTCGAATTGTTGCAGGTCAGCAGAAAAAGCTTTACATGGGCAATTTGGACTCAAAGCGGGATTGGGGCTATGCCAAGGATTATGTTCAGGCGATGTGGCTAATGCTGCAACAAAATGAACCGGATGATTATGTTGTAGCGACGGGTGAAACCTACTCGGTGCGTGAGTTTTTGGAGTTGGCGTTTGGATACGTCAATCTGAATTGGCAGGATTACGTGGCGTTTGATGAACGCTATCTTCGTCCGGCAGAAGTTGATTTGCTCATTGGTGATCCGGCAAAAGCGAAACAAAAGCTGGGCTGGCAACCGAGCGTTACCTTTGAGCAATTAGTTCAACTGATGGTTGAAGCAGACTTGAAAGCGCTGGGGCTGATTCCATTGAATGGGCATGTGCCTCAACCAACGATCGACCAGGCAACGGTTCGGCCAACGGTGAGCGGAGCCTCGTTCTAGTGGTTTTTTGATGTGTCAAGCATGGTTAACCTTATGTCTACGTCTCAGTTGGAACTCGCAAAGCAACGGATTTTAGTGACCGGGGGCGCTGGTTTTTTGGGCCGCCAAGTAATTGACCAGCTCTGTCGGGCGGGTGCAGATCCGGCTAAAATCACGATCGCGCGATCGCGCGACTGCGATCTACGCCAAATGGAAAGTTGCCAGAGAGCCGTCGATCAGCAGGATGTTGTAATCCACCTGGCTGCGCACGTTGGCGGCATTGGGTTAAACCGGGAAAAACCCGCTGAACTGTTCTACGACAACCTGATGATGGGAGCGCAGTTAATTCATGCAGCGTATGCAGCGGGTGTCAAAAAATTTGTTTGTGTTGGAACGATTTGCGCGTATCCCAAATTTACACCGGTCCCCTTTAAGGAGGATGACCTTTGGAATGGCTACCCCGAGGAAACCAACGCACCCTATGGCGTGGCCAAAAAGGCCCTTCTCGTGCAACTGCAAGCCTACCGGCAGCAGTATGGATTTGATGGAATTTATTTATTGCCTGTGAACCTCTACGGCCCTGAAGATAACTTTGACCCGCGCAGTTCCCATGTGATTCCAGCGCTCATTCGGAAGGTGCATGAGGCTCAACAACAGGGTGACAAAACCATTCCTGTGTGGGGAGATGGCAGCCCGACCCGCGAGTTTCTCTATTCCACGGATGCAGCCCGTGGAATTGTGCTGGGGACGCAGTTCTACAGTGACGCGGAGCCGGTGAATTTAGGGACGGGGACCGAAATTTCCATCAAGGATCTGATTTTGCTGATCTGTGAGTTGATGGATTATGCAGGCGAAATCGTTTGGCAGACCGACAAACCAAATGGCCAGCCGCGCCGCTGTCTGGATACGGCACGGGCGAAACAAGCCTTTGGCTTCACGGCGGCGATTGATTTTAGAGAAGGATTAAAGAACACGATCGCCTGGTATCGCGACCATGCTTCTACTTGACCTGGGTAACACGCCAGCTTAATTTCAGGTTGATCCAGAAGTTCCAGAAGGTAACGATCGCGATCGCCAATAGATTGGCCAGATAAGCATTCAAGCCCAGACCATTGAAAAATACATTCAACAGCAAGATTTTGAGAATCAACCCCATCAGGCAAATGATGTTGAACTTGAGGAAGCGTTTTACGACCTGACGCCGCCCTCGCTGTTGTTTGGCAATGTCTCTAAATGTCCAAATATCATTCCAAAAGAAGTTATTCACGATCGCCGCTTCTGCCGCCAAGATAGCGCTCCGAGTCAGGCCAAACCCAATGACTTCAAAGAACAAGTACAGCGCAGCCATATCAACGAGCAGCCCACTTAGCCCCACCAAACCAAACCGGAAGAAGCGACCAAACGGAAAATTGAATCTGCGGCTAAACCGGCCCAACCGCCCAGAATCAATACGTAGACGCAGGAGATGCTGTAGATAATCGGTGTACTGCTTCCAGGTGACTTTACTTTCGCCTTCTTCCCGTTCATTGAAGACGTAACCCACCTCCGCGATTTGGTGAATCGCCCCACGGCCAATCACCTCAATCAGGATCTTGTATCCAATTGGGCTAAGGGAGACGTCTGCGATCGCCTTCCGGTTAACCAAAAAATAGCCGCTCATCGGATCAGAAACTCGGCTTACCACCCGCGGCAGGATAATCAACCCCAACAATTGAGCGCCCCGAGAAAGAAATCGCCGGGAAGCGCTCCAGGTGCTGACCCCACCGCCTGCCACATGCCGACTCGCCACAGCCAGGTCGGCCCCATCATCCATGTGGGACAGTAATTGCAGCAATGTCTCCGGCGGATGTTGCAAATCGCCGTCAATGACTCCCAATACTTCCCCTTCGGCCACTTGCCAGCCACGAACGACCGCTGTAGACAAGCCCCGCTCCTGTTGCCGCCGCATGACCCGTAAACAGGGAAACTCTGGGATGAGTGCTTGTGCTAGTTGCCAGGTAAGGTCGGGGCTGTCGTCATCAACGACGATTAATTCATAGTTGTTGGGCAAAACCGGGTCGAGCAACTGAGTTAATCGGCGCACAATCTTCTCGATGTTGCCACCTTCGTTGTAAGTCGGCACGATCAGCGACAGGCGTAGGGGGTAGGTTGTTTCTATGCTCGCTCGCTCGAAAAATTGGGAAACGGGCGATCGCGGGATCTGGAGATCTCCCGATGGCACCTGAAGTAGATCGTGTTTTGTGATAAACATCGCAAATCCCTGTGGCACAACTCAAACCACGTCGAACACCAAAGCTTGCGATTACCCAGGTGGGCACAGGTTCTTTCGGATCGACGCTGCCATTGACTAATTCAAATTAGTCAACACATTTGTTGAAGTCTACACCAAGATTGGAAGATTTGGAGACGGCGATCGCCTACTCATAAATGCTGTTGTCGGGTAGGGTCGCGCCCTGAAGCATGGCCCCACTCAGGTTGGCGCTGCTAAGTTCAGCTTTTGCTAAATTGGCATCTTTGAGGATGGCGTTTCTCAAATCAGCTCGCCCTAAATATGCTTCGATGAAAGTCGCTTCGTTAAAATCACTGTCACGCAGGTCAGCACGGCTCAAATCGGCTCGGTTAAATCGAGTGCGGCGCATTGTTGCCTGAGTTGCTTTCGCTTTGGCTAAAACCGCCCCCGTTAAATTGGCATCGTTCAGGTTACATTCGGTCAAGTCGGCTTCCGTAAGATTCATTCGTTCCAGTTTGGCGTTTACCAGAACGGCCTGCTTAAATGTGGTTTCAACTGCGATCGCATCTGTTAAAAAGGTGCCCCGTAATTCTGCCCCAGTCAAATTTGCCCCAGTCAAGTTAACTTCTCTCAGGCTGGCCTCGCTTAGGTTGGCCTGAGTTAAGTCGGCTTTGCTCAAATCCGCCCCGGTTAAATTTGCTCCGCGCAAATCGGCGTTTCGGAGATCTGCCCCACGCAAGTTTGCTCCGTCATAGCAACGCTTTTCGTAGCGCATATTCACCCCTCGCAGACAGGCTCCACGCAAGTTTGCCCCACTCAAATTCACATTTCGGAGATCAGCGCTAATCAAGTTGATATCCAGTAAATTTGCCAGCGTCAGATCTGAGCCACGTAAATCGGCGGCGTAGAGGATGGCTCCATGTAAATCTGCGTCTTGCAAGTTGGCACCCAAAAGATCAGCCTGACTCAGATTTGCCCCGCTCAATTTTGCGCCTTGTAAATTACAGCGACTGAGGTTGGCTCGATTCAAATAGGCCAAAACCAGGCTCGATCGGCGCAAGTCACACTCGGAGAAATCGACCCCAATCAAGTCTGCACCAAATAAATTAACGCCACACAGATTTTCTCCCTGGAAGTCGGTGTCGCCTGATTCATACCGCTTAATTAACTCATTGCCGTCCATGGTACTCCGCTGGGGTAGGTGGAGCAGGGGCAAGTCCTCGAGTTTGTTCGTCTTCATCCAAATTGGCAAATCCTTGAGTTGCAGCTTCAAAGTCATCCAGGCTAATCCTGGTGGCGTCAGTAGAGGCCAAGTCAACACCCAGGGCTGGACGACCATGCAAGTAATAGGCCCGTAAATACTTAATCACGGTGTCAGCAGTTTGAATGAGTTCATCCGGTTGTTGTAAGCGCCTAGCCGTTCGGTAGAGCAGATTTTCAAGGTCAGTGTAGTTTTGGCAAGTTCGCAGTAAATTCCGTAACAGTCCATCGAGTTCGTAGGTTTTTAAGTTGAACCAATCCTGATCGGTGAAGCTAAAGTCGGAGTGTAGGGCTGAGAAGGCGAGAATCTTCGCTTTTAAGGGGTTGGTGTATTTTAGAATTCCCAATCGAACATCAAACAAACTAATGAATGTCTGTTCCGATTGCTCGGTGGCGATCGAGGTAGAGACCCCAGGCGCGGTCGCTTTGACTGGAGTTGGGGCTTGATACAGGGGGTGCATGGCTTGCAGCAAAAGTTGAGCGATCGCCCCGTATTCAGCTTGTTTACTCAAACTCGCTACCACTGTATTTAATACTTGCCCCAAATGATTGATGGTAGGCGCTAAATGATGCAGCTCCTCCAGCAAGACGGCGGTGGGAACCGTGTCTAGTTGAGATAAGTCTTTAACCCACTGGGATTTGCACAAGTAAAATAGGAGCTTCCGAAGCCGTAGGCTATGGGGATGTTGTTCCAGGGCTGCCGCGATCGCCACATAGGTTTGGGGTGGCTCATTGGCTTTTAAGGGCGCGAGCTTGTCGATTTCGGGAACATGTAAGGCGGTTGTCAAATCAAACGCGATCGACCCATCAGACTCCAAGTTCTCCGGCAACTCGGCATTATACAGTGGCCCTAGCAATCCAACGAGCGTCGTGCCGACAAGCGAGTATTCAATCCGCTTATTCAAAGTTTGGACAAACTTCTCGACTAACCGCTTGAGCTGATACACATCTTGCGTCAGCGAACAGACAGTCTGGACTAACTGCACTGTACTAGTTGCCTGCAACCGAGCAGAGTCGCTCTCCCATTGCCGTTGACAGATATAGTAGAGCAACTTCTTCAATCTCAACGTATCTGGATGTTGTTCTAAGGTCTGCGCCACGTCTTGATAACGCGCATCATCACACACCAAAGAATCCGTGATCAGGTTAGAGCGATCGTCAGCGGGTGGAAGTTGGCCCTGCCATAGTTGTAAGCTCTGGTTGGGTGGGTAAAACTTGGCAACTCCCTTCAAAATCTCATTTGCCACCAGCGTGTATTCTGACTGTTTGCTTAAGGTGCCAACGGCTGAATTCAGCAATCCGCGCAATTGTTCATAGCTCGATGCCAACCCCAGAAACTCGTGAATAATTCCCTTCAAACTTAGAGTGGAAAGTTTGCTTTCATCGTGCTCCCAGTGGTTTTTGCAAATGTAAAAAATTAACTTGCGAATCCGCGAACCGTTTCCACTTTGTTCCAGTAAGCACGCAGTTTCCGTATAGGGATCACCGGGAACATCGTCGGGTTCTAACAGAACTCGATAAGCTGGAACCACTTCACGGATGTTTTTAAGCTCGCGGGGACCAAGATACTCCGTTTCCAGTTGCAAGCCATGTTTGGCCACGTCAAACACGGTTTGGGAAATACAGATCCCCCCCGGATCCGCTTCAGTTTGTAGACGGGCAGCAATATTGACGCCGTTACCCATGACATCCGTGGGAGTGATGTACATATCTGCCAGGTGAATACCAATCCGATGCATCAAGGTATCGCTGGGTGGCAGGGTTCGCATCGCTTCAGCCATTTCTTTTTGCACAGCGATCGCGCACTCAACCGCCTTAACCGCACTGGAGAAACACATCAACAAACCATCCCCAGTAGACTTCAGCACCCGCCCCTCATAAGTAGTACAGATTGTACTCATTAATTTCAAGTCACGGCGAATCAAATCTAAAGTATGCTCCTCGTTGACCGACATCCGGGCGCTGAACCCGACGCAGTCTGTGAACAGCACAGTAGCCAGCGTTCGGTTTCCCTTAAGTTCTGATGTCAGCATCTCGTTTTCCATGAGGAGCATCACCGGCAAACAGGAAATTTAGGCAAAAATGGATTGGACGCGAAGAAAATACGGCGACTTTACGTAGATGACGAATCAACAGGATGGTAGGTTTGCCTGACGTGAATTTTGAAGGAGATGAGCACCCCTCGTAAAGATGAACAAGCGAACTACTTTATGAATCGGTTCAAATGGCCAGGTTGCCCCTAATTAACAACGGTTAGAAGAAGACGTTGAATCCAGGTTCTTCATGAAAGCGGTGTAATTTTATACATGTTGTTGGGTGTGGTGGATGCTGATCTAATTATTAGAAGCAGGATTAGGCTAACTCAAATCGTTCGTTTATTCAAATCCAATCTCCCCACACAGGTAGATTCATCCCCAGTAATAAAGTGCCCTAATTCTGTAGGTTTCGCACCGGTGTGAAAAAATTCACAAATTTTCCCCTGCCGACCTACCAATAGGTCTATGCCGATTTCCGTTATTTGTGAGTGACGAATTTTACCAGCCGGTTTGAAATTTGCAGTGGAGTTGTGTAGTTGATTAATTTACGCAACGTAGTAAAATAACCGTCTTTCAACTGATGTGTATGAACCTGTTTTCAAATATCGTTGCATTAATAGTTATTCCACCGGCTCTTGATGCCTTCAAGGTTAAGACTGCTAAAAATCGGATCCATTCAGTTCATTGGTCGGGTATAAAAATGAATTGCTAGGTTGCTCTATCTTGTCGAGTTGCTTCAACCTCTTTGGGAAAACGTTTCTCTTCGTGTGTAGCCTTTATCAAATGGGTCTGTTCCCCTAAGTAGGCCAATCATTTCAGCGAGGATTACGATAAATTGATGGTTCACACTAGTTTGGATGCTTTCCTCGACAACCAATTTTCGAGATTGTCTTGAAGTCATGACCCGAGTGTTTGAATTGGGTTGATACATGTCCACCAATGCGTCAATTTTACTGGTCGGAGGTGATGACTTTCTCTCAACACTTCTGAGCCGAATACTGGGCTTAGTTGCTTGTACGGTTGATGTTGCACCGACCGCAAGTGAGGCGGTTCCGCTAATTCAAGCGCAACAGCCCGACTTAATCATTCTGCAAGGAAATCAACCCGGCACGTTGGAATTGTGCTACGAGTTGAAGGAGCAGGCAAAACTGGCATGGATTTACTGTATTCTGCTGGAAATCCCAGATTATATTTTGCATGAGTATCACGATCGCGATTGGGAGTTGGAAGCTCGTGCTAAAGCCTTGGAAGAAGGTGCAGATGCTTACCTCTGGTTGCCCCAGTACGATTTGTATGGCAAACCGCTCAATGCAGAGACGATAGCGAAGCAGGATCGTTTATTGCGATCGCAAATTTTGGCGGGGTTGCGCAATGTTAAAAACCACCGAGAGTTGATGCGCACCAACGATATTTTGTCAGCGATCGCGCTGTCTGACCCTTTGACTGAATTAAATAACCGTCGCGCTTTGGATTGGGAACTGCCTAGACAACTGCAAAACGCGCGCAATCGAGCCGAAGCATTGAGCTTAGTCATGCTGGATGTGGATTACTTCAAACGGATCAACGATACCTATGGACATCCGGTTGGCGATCGAGCTTTGCAATTAGTCGCCAGTCGGCTGCGGCACAATCTCCGTTTCCGGGATACGCTCTTTCGCTATGGTGGCGAAGAATTTGTCATTATTTTGAGCAACACGGATCAGAGCGAAGCATTGCTAGTCGCGCATCGGTTGTGTCGGTTAATTAGTGAGCAAACGTTTAGTATCACGGATGGGCTGGATTTGAGCATTACAATTAGCGCTGGAACCGCCACCCTCATTGCAACAGATGATGCGAAAGGCTTAAGTTTGCTCAAACGGGCTGATCAGAATCTTCTCCGAGCAAAATCGACGGGACGCAATCGCGTTGTCGGTTAGGCTGATTTCACATTAGGAAAGTGGTTTATGGTGGGTTTGAATTTGGATGCCGCGTTGGGTGAGGGTTTGTTCAAATAAATCAGTGGGCAAGGCTTGCTCAACAACGGATACGCCGGGTTGCTGGAGTTGCTGCGATAGCAGGAGTTGGGCGAGGCTGCCAGTTCCAGCGGCGGCGGCGATCGCGGTGTTGGGATGCACCAAAGTGGAACACACCTGCAGCGGGTGTCCGTCTTTGTGGCCGGTGACTTCGGAGCGAATCGCCACGCCAATGCCACTGAAGCGATCGGTAACATCGGTCATAAAGTGGCTGACGTGCGACAAAAACTCAATCACGGGCTTTTGTTTCAAGATCCAGGGATGCCACCCGCGGGCAACGCTCCAGGTGAGGTGATTGTAGAAGTCGGGAACGGTGCCAAATTTGGTAATCACGGTTTTGACAGGGAAGGTTTCCGGCAAGGTGAAGGTTTCCGGCATATCAAACCAGTACACGCCAGTTTTGCCGTAGGGCGCGGGAAATTCCACGATTTCGCGATCGCTGTAGGGTTTGAGCGTGTGCCACTCCCCATCGATCCAGGCAGGGAAGGGGTTTTGCAGACCGAGAAAGGTGGTGCGCATGACGGTAACGCCTGCGCCGCCGGAACCGGACACCACGTAGCTGAGGTGAATTCGATCGGCACTGTCCAGTTGTTCTATATCTCGCCGCACCATGCTGTTAGAAATGCCGGGGAAAATGCCAGTGTTGACGATCGCCGTGACTCCGGCTTGGGCAGCCGCGGGAGAGAGGGCGATCGCCTTGCGGGTAAAGGACGGATGATCACTCACATCGAGATAGTTCACGCCGTGCTCAATGCAGGTTTGCAGCACGATCGCATCTCGATAATGGAACGGTCCAGCACAATGAATCACGAGCGCCGCATCGGCAATGGCGGATTTGAGGATATTCCGCTCCGACAAATCAAGGCTGAGGAAGGTTGCCCGCGGGCCCAAGTGGGCGAGGGTGCGATCGCCCGTGAGTTGATTCCGACCGGTGATCACCACTGGAGCATCCGTATAAGTGATGATATCTGCGGCAACCTGGCTCCCAATTCGCCCGCTGCCGCCGATGATTAGTACGTGGTTTGCCATCAGAAATCCTAAAAATGGGTTTTAAACTACAGCTATGGTCAGAACACTTAGGACAGAGCGAATGGCTGAGAAGCCGATTCTGAGTAGGTGTTCTGACTCGCCTCGTTCGACTGAGCGCTCACGCCGAAGTCTGCCACGTTGCACATGGCGACGGCTATAGGTTGGACTAGGATAAAACGACATGGAGCCTCAACCCTTGACTCATTGTGTCCAAGAATGGTTGCAGCCGCATCGTGCCCAGTTCAGAATTCTTTAAGGCTTTGCTCTGCCCTGAGACGGAGCGATCGCGGAATTGCGCCACCACGATCGCTGGGCTTGCAAAAACACTTTCGCACAGTTGCGCCCTGGCATTCCAGAAATCGACCCACCCGGATGGGTGCCAGCGCCAGTGAGATACAACCCCTGAATCGGGGTTTTGTAATTGGCAATTTCCGGTAAAGGCCGGAAGAACACCATCTGTTCCAGGGTCATGTCGATGTGGTAGTAGTTGCCTTTCAAGGTGCCCAGCCGCTCGCCCAACTCCGCCGGACTTTCCACCCGCCGCGCGATCGTTGCTGTTTTCACGTTGGGCGCGTATTCTGCCAGTTTGTCAATGATGCGATCGGCAACTTTGTGTTTGAGCGCATCCGTCCAGCCTGTGCCAAATTGGCCCGTCCCTTCCGAGCCAGCAATTTGGTAAGGTGCAAAAAATTCAATCCAAACGGTATGCATTCCCGCCGGAGCCATCGAGGGATCGAGCATCGTTGGCTGCACAACGTAAAGGGATGGGTCAGCATCGGGAATTCGTCCCAACATTGGATCTGCATGGGCAATTTCCACATGGCGCACCGAATCGGCAATCAGGACGGAGCCGATCAAAAATTCATCCCGGTGCTGGTGATGAATGAAGCGCAACGGTTCCGACATTGCCAAATCGACTTTCAGAATCGTTTCGTTATTGTTGACGATGCGCCGTTCCAGCCGTTCTCGCAGGTTGGGATCGGAGGCATCAATCTCGGTGGGATCAACCAGATGCAAAAACAAGCGTTGCGCGTCGATGTTAGAAATGACTCCTTTCGTAGCGCGGTATTCGGTGCCGTTTGCTACCTGGACTCCCACCGCCCGCTCGCCGTCAATCAACACTCGTTTGGCCGGCTGATCAGTATAGATCTTGCCGCCTAAATGGGTGACTAATTTCACCAAGGCTTGGGTCAGCGCCCCAGTGCCACCTTTCGGGCGGGCCATGCCGGGTTCGTGCCGCAATGCCATCATGATAGTGCCAATGCCGAGATTTTTCTGCGACGGCGGGACACCCATTTCCGCCGCCAGTCGAGCCAGGGGAGCCTTGAGAATTTCGCAATCAAACCACTCATTCAGCAAATCTTCGGCACTGGAGAGCATCGTCCGCACGAAATCCATGGCTTTGTTGGTGGAACCGACCACGGAAACAAGATCTTTGATGCGCGAAAAATCGAAATTTCCAGCAATGTCCAGCAGTGATCGCGGCGGGGCATTAAACATCGGAGTCATGGCGCGAATGGTGCGGAGCCAGTAATCCGTAAACTCGGCATACTTTTTGGCATCGCGGGGACTGAACCGCTCAATTTCAGCGCAGGTTTTTTCCAGCGATCGATGGCCTAAAAAATACCGTCCATCAGGATGGGGACAGAATACGACTGGATCACACCACAAATATTCCAGCCCATACTTTGCCAACTCCAATTCCTGCACAACGGGGGCGAGATGGATAAATTCATGGTCGATCGCGCACAGGTTGAACTTGAATTCTGGCGCTTCTGGGATCACGGCTTCCGTCGTTGCGGCTCCACCGGGGACGGGACGCTTTTCCACCAACGCCACACTATACCCCGCTTTCAGCAAATACGCGGCACACACCAACCCGTTGTGCCCCGCCCCAATAATCACCACGTCATAGGTTTCCATCTCATCTCCCCGCGATCGCCTGCATCTACCCTCAGCATAAAGGGCAATCCTGGATCGGGAAATTACGGTTCATCCGGATTAAAACCTCACCGATGAGAAAACAGATCGAGTTAGACAGCTTTTTCCAGACGGGCTAGCAACACTGCCTGGAAAGCCTGTGTAGTCCTCTCTACCTAGCGGGAAGGTTCAGTGCTTTCCCGCAGTTTCTTGCATGGAAGAGAACTTAAAGTGGTCAAAATCCGTCATAATTTCCGTAATTCTACTTAATGGATTTTCATGTTCTTGACATCCAAATCAAGCTGGGTTGCGTTTGGGTTCATCAGTTGGCTGCTTACGGCAAACCTTCCCAACCCGATCGCCCAAGCCCACACCTCTCCAAGCGCTCAACCAGAAGCGATCGCAAAGTCAGCCATTTTGCCCACTGGGCAACCGTTAACGGCACTTGCGCAACGCCTCACCCAACTCCACACCGCTCATTATGCTGGGTTAGAGGTGGGCATGACGATCGTGGATTTGGAGACGGGAAATTACCTATCGCTGAATGGCGATCGTCTCTACGCCACCGCCAGCATCATCAAACTGCCGATTCTGATTGCCCTTTTCCAAGAAGTGGATGCTGGTCGAGTACGGCTGGATGAAAGCTTGACCATGACCCGCGACATGGTAGCAGGTGGTTCTGGCAATATGCAATATCAGCAAGTGGACAGCCAATTTAGTGTGTTGGAAACGGCAACCCGGATGATTACCATCAGCGACAACACCGCAACGAATATGATCGTTCGGCGTTTGGGTGGCATTCAGGCATTGAACGATCGCTTGCAGCGGTGGGGCTTGCAGCACACGCGCATGCAAAATCTGTTGCCCGATCGCTTTGGCACCAATGTCACGACTGCCAATGAATTAGCCAAACTGCTGGCAATGCTCGATCGACGACAATTGCTATCTGCCTCCAGCCAAGCCCAAGTGTTGAACATTATGAGCCGCGTGCAAAACCGAACGCTGCTACCCGCTGGTTTGGGGCAGGGAGCCGCGATCGCCCACAAAACGGGAGATATCGGCGCGGTGCAAGGGGATGCGGGCATTATCCGGCTACCGTCCGGGAAACGCTACCTGGCGGCAATTTTGGTGAAACGCGATCGCAACGATCCGAACTCCAGAGATTTCATTCAGGCAGCTTCGCGCCTGGTCTACAACTATCTGAGCCAACCCCCCACAACTGCACGAGTCAATTGATTGGTCATGCCATCACCGCAAAAAATTCTGGTCGAGTGGAACATCCAGGATGGGATACTGCTGCCAATCCGGTGCGTCAAAATGCCACCATTCTGAGGCAAGCGATACAAACCCTCGTCGATGCATCGCTCGTTGCAAAATTTGCCGATGTTTTAAGCTAACAGGACTGCCCCCCGTGTAGTCTAGGTGCGATCGGGCCGAGAATTCGTCATATTGAGAGGGCATTTCCAGTTCTTTCCCCTTCCCGTCCACCAACGTCAGGTCAACCGCCGAACCGCGATTGTGACGAGAACCCCTCGCCGGATCAGCGACATAGTTCGGATCGGGAACCATTTGCCATAACTGTTTTTGCACGGACAACGGACGATAGCAGTCATACACCTTCAATCCCAATCCCTGCGATTTCAAATCGGTTTGGACTTGGGCTAACCGTCCAGCAACTCTCGGACGCAACAAACAGCGAGCCTGGGAGTAGAGCTTCCGCCGCACAAAATTTTGGGTAGTCGCGTACCGAATCTCTAGTTGCACATCCGGTGCAACCGCTTGAATATCTGTCAACCGAGAATTTGCGATCGCGGAGACGACGGTGGAAAGAGATAACGCGATCGCAAATCCCAAACCCAGAATCACAACCCAGGCATAATATCGTCGCGGCAGGGGCAAAAGGGAAACAACAGAATGAAACATGGTGCGATTCCTAGAGGGGCATCTGAAGGCGCAGAGGAAAAACGGTCCTGCCTCACAGAATTCCCTATTATGGGAAAAAATAATCAGCCCATTTAAACTGTCTTCCCAGAGTTGTAACACCCAAAACCATTACATGGGCCAATCCCAAAACCGTCAAAGCCTTTGCCTGCGAACCCGCGATCGATCTCCCAAAAGCACAACGCTACTTTTTATTTTGAAAAACTTTATTTCTCCATCAGTTAGTCGTCTTCTGTTTCTGGGAAATCTATTTCTTGGAATTATTGAGAGTAGGAGTTTTGTATGCCTCAGTTTGATTTGACTGTTATCCCTACAGGCTTTGACCAACTGAAAGCTTATCGTCTACCAGCCACATTTCGACTTCGCTCAATGTTCATGGTTGAGGGTTGAGCGGAGCCGAAACCCGGTATGTTTTTTCGTGACTTCTGATGGCAAGGCTCCTTTCTCACAATGGCTAGATTCATTAAAGGATCGCAAAGCTAGAGCAATTATTAAGTGTAGGCTGGATCGGGTTGATGAAGGTAACTTTGGAGATTGCAAGTCGGTTGGTGGAAGCGTTTTTGAACTTAGAGTTGATTATGGTTCCGGTTATAGAGTCTATTTTGGTCAAGTAGGTTTAACGGTTGTGCTGCTCCTACTTGGAGGAGACAAAAGTACGCAAGAGCAGGATATAAAGAGAGCTAAAGCATACTGGGCTGATTATGAACATGACCAGGAAGAGCAGTGATAGCTATCACGATTACCTGATTGAATCCTTGAAGGATTTTGAGGAAGCGGCTGCATATCTTGAAGCGGCATTAGCAGAAACTCCCGATCCTAAACTGTTGAAAAAAGCTTTTATGAATGTTCTAGATGCTCTTGGACCTGAGCATTTGTCATCAGCGCAGCTTGTTCAGTATCGCGAAAAAACACATCTCCTATTTGACCAAGCTAGTATCAGTAAGATTTATGAGTTTGTCGATTGGTTTAGTCATTTAGGGTTAAAGCTAGCGGTTACGGCTGAGCAAGAGCTGAAACGAGAACCGAAACCGCTGCTGAATTTAGCTCAACCTGAAAAGCGACAGTGAGAATTGGAAGAAACGCGAATTTGAATGCGGCTAACGCCTCGATCACACGCGGTCAAAAGTCGAGCGTGAATCGCTGCCAAGTGGGTGAGATGCCTTCTATAGTAAATAGAGAACCTGCTCAATCGGGAAGTAGACAAGAAACTATGCTGGCTTTACCTCTTCTGCGGTCCAAAGAACTGCCCACGCTGCAATACACCTTCACGGGCGATCGCTTCGATGCCACCTGGGAATCGCCCCTATCTACCTTACTTGGACTAGGGAGAGCCGCTGGAGCTAACTTTATTGAATTTTTTCTGGAGCGAGTCAACTACGTCAGTTGTATGGCAGAGGAAGATGCCATCACGAGTATTTCGCCCCGGCTGACCACGGGGGCTGGTGTGCGCGTGTTTCGCGGTCATGCCGATTGTTACGTCAGCACCAACGATCTTTCGTTCAACGGGTTGAAAGCCGCTCTGGAAAAAGGTTTGTCGATTCTTGGCTTGCAACTGCCTGCCCCTGGCGCATTTATTCCCGAAATCAACCTGGAACCCCTGCGCGATTACGCGACTCTGCGCGAGAAAGAAAATTGGTTGAGCCAGTGCAGTTCCATGCGGGAAATGGGAGATGTGTTGCTCTCGGCCAATGGCCAGTTACAAAAACTGGCGGCCCACATTCAGTCCCGCCGCACGATCTACTTCCGCGATTGGCAGGAAGTCTTGATTGCCTCCAGCGATGGCACCTTCGCCCGTGATATTCGCCTCACCCAAACCGTCGCCTCAGTGCTGCTGTGTACCGATGGTGCGCATCGAACCTCGATCGCCCGTCGTCTGGGCGATACCAGCGACCCCAACTTCCTGCGCGGTTGGAATTACACCGAAACCGCCGAGGACATCGCTGAATCCGCCGGTAAAATGCTGTACGCCGATTATGTCGAGTCTGGCACCTACCCGATCGTCATGGCGAACGAATTTGGCGGCGTCATCTTCCATGAAGCTTGCGGACACTTGCTGGAAACGACTCAAATTGAAAAGCGCACGACGCCCTTTGCCGACAAGAAAGGCGAAACCATTGCCCATGAAAGCCTGACGGCCTGGGATGAAGGACTTTCCCCCAATGCCTTCGGCACGATCGACATGGACGATGAGGGAATGCCCGCCCAACGCACGTTGTTGATCGAAAAAGGTGTGCTGAAAAACTTCATCGCCGATCGCGCCGGTTCCATTCGCACTGGACATCCCCGCACTGGCAGCGGTCGTCGCCAGGATTACACCTTCCCGGCTGCGTCGCGGATGCGGAACACTTACATTGCCACGGGTGACTATTCCATCAATGATCTGTTCGCCTCGATCGACAAAGGCATCTACTGCAAAAAGATGGGCGGCGGCAGCGTTGGACCCACTGGACAATTTAACTTCGGCGTGGATGAAGCCTACCTAATTGAGAACGGTCAACTGAAGCTAGACAAGCCTTTGAAAGGGGCAACCCTAATTGGGGAAGCCAAGGAGATCATGAACAAAATTTCCATGTGTTCGCAAGATTTATCCCTGGCTCCTGGCTTCTGCGGTTCTGTCAGCGGCAGCATTTACACCACTGTAGGACAACCCCACCTGAAAGTCGATTCCATCACTGTTGGCGGACGTTAGCTATGACTTCGCTTTCCTTGAACCTTCCCCCGCTGGAAAATGGCGATCGCCTCAGCCGCAATGAATTTGAGCGGCGTTACACAGCCATGCCAAAGGTCAAAAAAGCCGAACTCATCGAAGGCAAAGTCTACATGGCATCCCCAGTCCGAATCGTAAACCACGGGAGACCCCACGCCCAGATTATGACTTGGCTAGGTTTCTACTATGCTGCAACTCCTGGCGTTGACCTGGGTGATAATGCCACAATTCGGCTGGACTTGGACAGTGAGCCACAGCCGGATGGGTTGCTGAGGCTGGAACCAGAAGCGGGCGGACGCTCGCGGATTGATGCTGAGGGTTATGTTCAGGGAGCACCAGAGTTGATCGTAGAAATTGCTGCCAGCAGCGCTTCCTATGATTTAAATGAAAAACTAAGAGTCTATCGACGCAACGCAGTCCAGGAATATCTCGTGTGGCAAGTGAACGATCGCCGCGTGGATTGGTTCAGCCTGCAAGATGGCGATTATCAAAACTTGTCACCCGATGCGAACGGGACGATCAAAAGCTTAGTTTTTCCAGGCTTATGGTTGGCAGTGCCCGCCTTACTGCAAGGTGATTTGGCGATCGTTTTGGCTGAATTGCAAAAGGGCTTGCAAACACCGGCGCATCAAGCATTCGTCACTCAATTAGGTTAGCAGCAGAACAGGAGCCAAACCATTCGGTGAAACCTATGTTGATCGCTACCCAACCAATGACCCTTGAGGACTACCTGAAGTACGACGATGGCACCGATACCCGCTACGAATTGGTCAACGGGGAACTAATTCCCATGCCAACAGAGAGCGAGTTAAACAACCGTATTGCGTCCTTTCTCTTTGCCTACTTTCTGCAAAGCGGGATTCCTTACTACTGTTTGCGGATAGGAGCACAAATTGCAGTGAGTGGGGCGCGGGCAACGGCACGAGAACCTGATTTGCTAGTTCTATCAGAAGAAACGGCGGCTGCTTTAGAAGGAGCAGCTCATTGCCTAATTACTCAGGATATGCCACCACCATCGCTAGTTGTGGAAGTCGTCAGCCCAAAGCAAGAAAACCGCGACTACCGCTACAAGCGCACCGAATATGCAGCACGGCAAATTCCTGAATATTGGATTGTGGACCCGATCGCCCAAAAAGTGACGATGCTGGAATGGGTCGATGGCTTATACGAGGAGCAAATTTACCAGGAAGAACAGGCGATCGCCTCGCCTCAATTCGGCACCCTCAATCTGACGGCAGCAACCCTGTTAAGCGCCGGACGGTAGGGAAGATGAAGGGGGGATCGCGGATAATGTCACTTAAGCAAACTGTTTTATAGCTGCGATAAAAGCCAATGGTGCAGACGATTCAAGCCAAAGACTTAGCGCTGTATGAGGTTGAGGAGAAGTTCAACCTCCAGCGATCGTTTGACTCATCATCCTTTTTGGAGTGGCAAGAAAACCTGCCTTCCACGACGGAGATAGAATACCAATGGCTCGATCAGGTTAAAGCAGACTTTCTCTCCCTGGAGCGCTACCCGTTACATGAAGAGGTCGTCAAAATGGCTGTCCTCTCACCCTTGCTCTTTTTCGCCCGCTTCTTTCACCACCCGTTTTATCCTCGTGCTGAAGTGGAAGTGGCGATCGCGGCTGAAGATGAGGAGGCGATCGTGCGAGGCAAAGTCGATGTGTTGATCCTGCGACAACAACTGTGGGTGACGGTAATTGAATCCAAAAATAAAGCCTTTAGTCTGGCAAAAGCCATTCCCCAGGCGTTGCTCTACATGATGACCAGTTCCACCGTAGACAAACCCATCTTCGGCTTAGTCACCAACGGCGGCCATTTCATCTTCATCAAACTACTCAAGCAAGATATTCCGCAGTACACCCTCTCCGATGAATTCTCCCTCTACCGCCAGGACAACGAACTCTACACTGTCCTTAGCATCCTGCGTAGCCTCGGTGAAATCGTGACCGAATAAGAGTTTTGCAACACAGCTAATGTTACGACTTAAAAAGTAGAACCCTTACTTCCTTCTTACCGTTGGCAGAAACATATCAAAAAAGCCTTTCTGCGGTTTTGCATTCCAGCTCTCATCAAAGATTCGTTGTGCTTTTTCTTGGGCTAGATCGTAACCGCTGAGATTTTCTAACCGACGAGGGGATTGATTGTATAGTTCTTTAGCAGAATTTAGTAACTCCTTCTCAGAAAGTGTAGGAAACTCAGATCTCAACATTTGAACAATATGTTGAAACAGTTCAGTATCCATAAAAGCTTCCGCGAAACTACTTACACAAATTGTAGTTCATTAGAACTGCTTGAGTAGTACGGATAACCGCATGATGAAGTGATTAAGGTGAGAAAGTTTTCTTTAAAGAGAGGAGTCCTTAATGAAGGAGCGGTAAATTTGGTGAGAAAAGTCATTAGATAGCTCTTCGCCTCTGGCTTGTCGCCCATGCTGCCCTCAATTTTTCTCTGGGCTAAATTCTTTATCATGCCAGAGAATGGCGTCGTCGTGTCTGACGCTGGAGACGGCCAAATCTAGCATAATGGCTTCGATGCGGTCGAGCCGACTACCATTTTCATGGCTCTGAGTCATTGTGGGTACTCATCCATCAATTGTGGTTGAGTTTAATGCTTTAATCCAATGTCTGCATCACCTGCACTGCCCATCCTATTATTAGGGGGCTATTTACTAAGAAGTGGAATAACCCGATCGCTATCTGGGTTGTGGTCGCGTGGAAGGCAATGAGCAGGCGTAGGTCATGAGTTCACGAGCGTTGGGGTTGTAGCCGAGATATTTTTGTCCGTCATAGACTTGATCCTGCGTGGTGCAATCGGCATACCAGCGAAAATCGATCGCGCTCACATCATTTTTGACTAAAAAGTTACGCCGCCTTGCATTCACATCTTCATGCCCTGTATCTTTCACGCGCAACCCACTTTCATATCCAGGAATGCCCATGAACTTTCGGGTGGAGTAGCCTTCAGGATACTGGTTTCCGGTTGCCACTTCAGAACCGCGATTAATTGTGGTTGCACCACCAATGACGGCATAGCGACATTCCAGCTCGTAGCGGCGTTGGTCGCGGTAGGTGCCTTCCATGTCCATGAGGAAGGTGGTTCCAGCGGGTCTAGCGGCTGCTTGTTTGTAGACCTTGTAGCCAGAATTTTTGGCTTTGTCGAGGCAAGCACGTTCGGCCCGGACGGCAGCGTTTTGTCCGGGATTGCCACCAGCAACATTTTCAGGTCTGGGGCCGCGCTCAACCTGCCATTGGGTTGTTGATCCGGCGCGGCTGATGAAGCAATAGCCAGAAGACCCATAGCGGGGAATTGACCAGTTGACGTACTGACCACGGGCACTCACCTGGGAGGAACGAACATTGACCTGATTGGGCGAGATGCTGTACTTCCCAGCCGTGAAGTTGCTACAGAGCTTGGTGGCACCGGGCACAGGCGCGATCGCCAAACCAGTAGTGGGTACAACTACACTGCCTAATCCCATGAACGCCACCACCAAGTATTTCAACATTGCTTCTGCCTCACACGTTTCTTGGGCATAGTAATATAACTACCGTAAGGGAAAAACTGCAACCGTTCAATTCAATGTAGGTGGAATGAATCAGCCTCGCTTCAAGCAATTGCTCCTCAAGATTCGATCCGGTGTTTCCTTGTTTCTGGCAGCGACAGTTGAAATTTCGGCTGTTTTCAACTGGATACATCTAGATGTCGTGCAAGCTGAGGCGATCGAGGCAACGGCAACTGCTAAAGTTCGTCAGCAAATCGATGAATTGCAAAGTCGAGTGGATCGAGCGCGGAACCGGGGCGATCGCGTTGGAGAAACCTTGCTCTTAAGATCGCTGGGAAATGCTTATACGTGCTTGAATGACTTTAATAGCGCGATTTCGGCTTATCAAAAGGCAAGCACTTTAGTCATTGGCCAAGAACAAGCTTTAACGTTGAGTGAGTTGGGGCATACCTTGTTCAAAATGGGCAAGGTGAGAGAAGCTGAAAAAACGCTACGGGACGCGATCGCCCAACAAAGCAGCGGCTCTCCGGCATGCGATGTTTCCACCTTCAAACAATACCCGCTGCCAAGAGATTGGGCAGGATTTACACTCATCGGGGAACATGAGTAATGGTTACCGGCGGTTGGGCTGCCACAGCAACACGAGCGTTGTGCCATTTTGTGCGGATCATTCATACTGGAAAACGTAGGTAACGTTGATTCTGCTCTGATGGGTTTTGTCAGCAGAACTAACACCAGACATCGCAAGAAGAGGAAAGAGTCGTGCCAGATATTCAGGAACTCACCGTCCAGGCAAAAGAAATTGCTGGCAAACTGGGGATTCGTAAATTTGATATTTATGGCGCAACCGTGGATGAAACCAGCGTCAAGGTAGACCAGGGGGAAGCGGATCAGGTGAAAGCATCGAGCCGTTCCAGTGTGACGGTGCGCGTGTGGAATGATGACAACACGATGGGCGTGACTTCCACGACGGATGTTGATCCCACGGGGTTAGAGTTGGCGCTGAAAACGGCTTACGAAGCCAGCTTTTTCGGGGTGAAGGAAAATGTACCTGACTTCAGCCCTGAAGCAACTGTATCGCTCACCTCAACAGGCAAGGAACCCGCTACACCGGCACCTGTTCCAGATCTGTTGGGAAAACTAATTGCCGCCGAAAAAGCTTTGATGGCGGCTCATCCCGCGATCGCGGGAGTTCCCTACAATGGAATTGCTCAACGGCTGAGCGATCGCTTCTACCTCAACAGTGAAGGCGCGATGCGGCAAGAAACGCGATCAACAGCTTCCGTTTATCTCTACAGCAAAACTGAGGAAGAAGGGAAAAAGCCCCGTAGTGCTGGCGCGTTTCGCATGAGCCGTAGTTTGCCCGAACTAGACATTGACGGTTGCCTGCAAGAAACGGCAGAGAAAACCATTAGCCATCTCAACTATGCCAAAATTCCCAGCGGCAAATATCGGGTGGTCTTTTCACCGGAAGCCTTTTTGAGTTTGCTGGGGGCGTTTTCCAACCTATTTAATGCGCAGAGCATCCTCGATCGCCAGAGTCTCTCCACACCAGAATCATTAGGAACGCAAATCGCTTCCCCGTTATTGTCGGTTGCTGATGATGTGTTGCACCCCGAAAACGCGGCACCCATCACCTTTGATGGCGAAGGTACACCAACCCGGCGCGTTCCCCTGATTACCAAAGGTATCCTGACCAGTTTTATGCACAGCGCTGGGACGGCAAAACGGCTAGCGGCTCAACCCACTGGCAATGCCAGTATTGGGGCAAAAGTCAGCATCAGCCCCAACTTTTTCCATGTCACAGCAGGCGAACCCGCCCCACAAACCTTCAGCCTGGATGCGGCAGAAAATGTGGTGTTAATTGACGACGTGCAAGCGCTTCATGCTGGAGTGAAAGCCTTACAAGGATCGTTTTCGTTGCCGTTTGATGGTTGGCTGGTGAATCAGGGAGAACGAGTTAGTGTGGAAGCGGCGACGGTCGCAGGCGACTTTCGAGAGGTGCTGAAGTCGATCGTCTACGTAGAGCCGGATGGCCACCTTACCGCTTCGGGAGTGTGTCCGTATATCTGGGTGGATGAGTTATCGATTACGGGTGAATAAAGCCCCAAGTTTCTGTGGGATGGGTCTCTGGCTGATTGAGCCGGTGAGGTAACCCATCCCACAGTTTAATTCGTCATTGGGGAGATCAGCCTATGACAACTGGGCGAGCCATCCGGCAACATCGATCGCCAGCAGTTGACCGAGTTTAAGGAGCGATCGCAGATGCAGCAAACTGACCTTAGTTGCTGGCGATGCTGGGATCGAGCTGCTGGCTTGAATCCACTTCAAGCACTCTGGAATGATCCACTGATTCAGACGGGCGAAGTACAATTCCTGCACTTGTGCCAACGATAGGTGCAAGTCCATTTGTTGCCCCAGACCGATCAAACGCTCAACCCGAGACAACATAGTGTCGATCGTCGCTGGGTCAAATTCATAGAGCAAGTGGCGCAATGTTTGTAAAATCAGGCGCTCCAGAGTATGTTTTGCCTCCGGCAAATTCACTTGGCAGCGCATATGTTGCGCTTCTCTAGCGATCGCGTCCAGTTCAGCTAAATGGTCGAAACCTGTTACCCCTGTTAAGTCACTACTTTCGTGTTCCAGCGATCGCAAGGACAGCACGACCCGATGTTGGAGGGCTACTTCCGCCGCGACTTGCATTTCCTGCGGCACATCCAACTCATCGCGCTGGAAGGCCATCAACACCCCATAATTATCCCGATAGACTTGAGTATAAAGTTGCGCCAAGCGATTTAGCGTGCCTTGAGTAAGCAACCGCATGATGCGATGACGTTCTTCAGCAAACAGGCTTTGCAAATTAAACGACTGATCCCCAAAGCGACGGTTCATTGCCAGGATAATGTGAGCCGAACTGGCTTGTTTGAGGGCATCAAATAAATCATCTTTCATTTCGCTGTAGTCGCGCCGCCCAGAGAAGGGCTGAATGCAACAGTGGAAGTCCCAGCCGCCCAGATGCAAGACAGCAAACACCTGATCTGCTGTTTCGCGAGTGATTTCGGAGATCAGTTGCAAACGACCGATCGCAAGCGTCATTGAGCCAATCCGCTGCAACTGATAATCCGACTGGTGCGCGATGTAGCAATAAACTCGCTGTTCTCTGGCATGAGTTGTGAACAGGGAACTAATGGCATAGTGCGCTGCTACTTGCTCTAGCGAAATTTGGGCCGAATGCACCAGTTGCCGATACACTTCTGCGCCATTGCCAAACACCTCTACATTGCTAGGCATCGCATCCAACCGTTTGATAAATGCCTCTTCTAACCGGACTCCGGTGACATCACCTGCCAGTTCTAGTGCCCGTGCTGCGTAACGCAAAATCTGCACCCCTTCGGGCCGAGACACTTCCTCAAAAAACCAGCCGCAACTGGTAAACATCAATAAGCAATGCCGTTGCATCTCCAACAATCGCAGCGCATCGATCCGCTCTGGAGCGCTCAAGATGTGGGCCTGATGGCGTTCTAAAAATTCGCCGACCTGATTAACGGAGCGATCGCGAATGACTTGAACATACTCATCGCGGGTCTTCCAGGGATCGCAGAACAGTTTACTTGCGGCATCCTCATACACGATCGCCAGTTGATCTCGCAGCCAATTTAAGCTGTCCCGCAACGGTCGACGCCACCGTTGATGCCAACCGCCCCCACTGCCACAGCCACAGTCATCTTGCCAGCGATCAACTCCATGACTACAACTCCAGGCCGTCACAGGTTTCAGTTCCACTTCCCAGGTAGGAGCCGCGATCGACAAATAGTGCGCATAATTTGTCACCGTCCAACCACGACCAGGAAACTCACTGACGAAGGAGTAGGCCAAACATTTCTCAGTGCCGCCCTTGTGATGGCCAAAGGTTTCGCCATCCGTTGCGACAGAAATCAGTTGTGCTGGCCGCTGATCCCCCCGCACTGCCTGCCCAACCCGACTGGCAAAGTTATGAGCATTTGACAGCGCGTTATCAAACCCCATATCGCGCGAAATTGGCCCATCATAAAAGAAGATGTCAATAAATAGGTCTGCTTCGGCCCTTGGCCCTTGGCCCTCGGCCTTTAAGTAACACCGATACGGTCGAGTCGGATCAATCTGACTGCCACCGACTTCATGCCAGTCGGGATCAGGATGTTCGGGCGTGGGCGTGGGACGGCAGCGTTGTGCCTGGGAGGGAGCCAGAATGATGAACTTGATTCCTTCAGCAATCAGCGCTTCCAGGGTGGGATAATCCACCGCAGTTTCGGCCAGCCACATGCCTTCAGGGTCGCGGCCAAAGCGAGAGCGAAAATCGGCTTTACCCCAACGGATTTGGGTCAGTTTGTCGCGATCGTTTGCCAGAGGCAGGATGATGTGGTTATAAACCTGGGCGATCGCGTTGCCGTGTCCATTCAGGCGGGCGCAACTGCGGCGATCGGCTTCCAAAATCCGCTGGTACACTTCCACATCATGCCGTTCCAGCCAACTGAGCAGCGTTGCCCCAAAATTAAAGCTGAGAAATTCGTAATTATTGACAATGCCGATCACTTCTTCGCGATCGTTGAGAATCCGCGCGAATGCATTGGGCCGGTAACATTCGTGGTGAATTCGTTCGTTCCAATCATGATAAGGATGGGCACTGGGCTGGCGCTCGATCGCGTCCAAATAAGGGTTTTCGCGTGGCGGTTGGTAGAAGTGGCCATGCACCACGACATAAACCCCTTGAGCGGTGTGAATAGAGTCTGGGCGGGCTGCGGTCGCCCGAGAGGCCGCATCGAACATTGGAGAACGGTCAAAGGTGGATGCAAGCGATTCGTGGGAGCGCGGAGTCTCAAAACTAGAAGTCATGTGAAAAACTTAGAAACAACATGATGAACCCAATGAAGAACCGTTGTTCATCCTGAGTGGCGATCGCAAACCATAACCAAGCAAATCGGGAAGTCGCGAGAATCAGGTGCCCGGGTAAGCTCAAACTGGGGCTTTCTCATTCTGGGTCAAATCAATTCGTGCCAAACTCATCGATCCTGATTCTGCCAACAGACAACCAATGCTAGGGCACGATAACTGATTCAATCGCAATTTCTGTCCCGATTTAATCGAAAATTAAGGGATCACGTGAAGTCTTTGGAATTCTGCAATCTTATGAAACAAAAATTATGGATTGCCGCGTGTCAGTTGTGGTTGTAATAGGGAATGCCTGTGATTACTGGTACGACAAAGTTGCTTGGTGTGATGGGCCACCCAATTACCCATTCGTTCTCGCCCATCATGCATAATGCGGCGATCGCTGAGTTAGGGGTAGATTTTGTGTATTTGCCATTTTCAGTGGATCCGGAAAAGTTGCTGGATGCGGTACAAGGGTTGGCGGCGATCGGGGTGCAGGGCTTCAACGTCACCATTCCCCACAAGCAATTAATCATGCGGGCTTTGGCCGATGTTTCGCCATTGGCGCAGGCAGTTGGAGCAGTGAATACCGTTTGGCAGGGGGCGACTGGCTGGCATGGCACCAATACCGATGTCACCGGTTTTTTGGCTCCATTGCGATCGCTCCCACGGGATTGGCCCCGGACAGAGGTGATCATTCTCGGTAATGGCGGCGCGGCGCGGGCGGTGGTGGCAGGGTGCGCCGAGTTGGAATGTCGCAAAATACGGGTGTTTGGGCGCGATCGGGCTAAGCTCAATCACTTTCAGCAAAGTTGGGCGCATTCACCGCTGAACGTAACGCTGGAAACCTACCTATGGGAGGATTTACCCCAATTCTTTCCCACCGCAGGATTAATCGTCAACACTACGCCGCTGGGGATGCATCCCCAAATTGACCAATTACCCTTGCCGCCAGCGTTAATGAATTTGCTGGAACCAGGGGCGATCGCCTACGACTTAATTTACACACCCAACCCGACTGCCTTCCTCAAACTGGCCGCTCAACACGGCGCAATCGCGATCGATGGTTTGGAGATGCTGGTGCAACAGGGAGCCGCTGCCCTGGAAATTTGGTTGGATCAAACGCCCCCTGTAGATGTGATGCGACGATCGCTGCGGCAGCATTTGGGTCTTTAAGGAATAAGGCTCAAATAGCTTGCAATTTCTGTGGGATGGCGATCTTGCCTGGGTAGCCGAGGCACCTGTCCCAGTGATTATTCTACCAATTTGATTTGAACATGGTGCAAATGTAACCCCTCCCGACCTCCCCTTGGTAAGGGGAGGTGCCGTAGGCGGTGGGGTGAAGTGCAAGGTTCATGATTTAACTCGGTATCATCTACGCTCCTAAGCAAAAGAGCAGGCTTGCCCCTGCAAAACCTGCTCTTTTAGTTACTGCCTCAAGGAATTGGTTAAGAAGCCGCCTGCCGTTCTTTGGCTTCCTTGATCACCTCTTCTGCCACGTTAGATGGGCAGGGAGCGTAATGGGAGAACGACATGGAGAATTGGCCCCGGCCAGAGGTCATGGTTCGCAGGTCGCCAATGTAGCCAAACATTTCGCTCAGCGGAACATCTGCTTTGATGCGAACACCTGTCACTCCAGGCTCTTGGGATTTCATCATGCCGCGCCGCCGGTTCAAGTCACCAATGACATCCCCCATGTAGTCTTCTGGGGTAAATACGTCCACGTTCATGATCGGTTCCAGCAACTGCGGCCCCGCCTTAGGGATGGATTGACGGTAGGCAGACTTAGCGGCAATTTCGAAAGCGATCGCGGAAGAGTCCACGGGGTGGAAGCCGCCACCCATCAGAGTGAATTTCAAATCCACGCAAGGGAAACCCGCCAGCACCCCTCTGCCAATGCTGCTTTCGAAGCCTTTTTCGACAGCGGGCCAGAATTCTCTGGGAACAGCACCACCAACTACTTTGGACTCAAATTGGAAGCCCGATCCAGCCTCGCCCGGTTCAACTGCGTAGTCGATCTTGCCGTACTGACCGGAACCACCCGACTGCTTCTTGTGGGTGTAGCTGTCTTCCACGCGGCGGGTAATGGATTCGCGGTAAGCCACCTGGGGTTTACCCACTTCCACTTCAATGCCGTGGGTGCGCTTGAGGATATCGACTTTGATGTCGAGGTGCAATTCGCCCATCCCTTTCAAAATGGTTTCACCGCTTTCCTCGTCCGTCATCATGTGGAAGGACGGATCTTCCTGCACCATTTTCTGGAGCGCGATCGCCATTTTCTCGTCGCCGCCCTTCTGTTTGGGCTTGACAGCAATGGAAATTACCGGTTCAGGGAACACCATCGGTTCTAACGTTGCTGGGTTTTTCGGATCGCAGAGGGTGTGTCCGGTTTGGACGTTCTTCATCCCGACGATCGCGATGATGTCACCCGCTTGGGCAGATTCGATTTCTTCCCGCGAGTCGGCGTGCATTTCCACCAGGCGGCTGACCCGCTCCGTTTTGCCAGTGGCTGTGTTGAGAATGGTATCGCCTTTAGACAGGGTGCCAGAGTAGATGCGGGTAAAGGTCAACGCCCCATAGCGATCGTCCATAATCTTGAAGGCCAATGCCCGCAGGGGACGCTTTGGATCGACAAGCGCAAAGTCGCCGGTTTCGTTCCCTTCCAGGTCGATTTCGGGCTGCGGATTCACTTCCATCGGGTTGGGCAGATAGTCCACCACAGCATCCAAGACCAACTGCACGCCCTTGTTCTTGAAGGAAGAACCACAGTAGGTGGGGAAGAAGGACATATCACGGGTGCCTTTACGGATGCACTGCTTGATCTCGTCGATCGAGAGTTCCTCACCTTCGAGATACTTCTCCATCAGCTCGTCGTCTTGCTCAACGGCCATTTCAATCAAAGCTTCGCGGTAGGCCTCCACATCGTCCTTCATATTTTCGGGCACGTCTTTGATCTTGTAGTTCATGGGGTCGCCCGAATCATCCCAAACCCAAGCTTGCCGAGTTAGCAGATCGACTACGCCGACAAACTGATCTTCGATCCCGATCGGCAAGGTCATCACCATCGGCTTCGCACCCAGGACGGTTTCCACTTGCTTCACCACCCGGTAGAAGTCGGCCCCCGTGCGATCGAGCTTGTTGACATAGATGATCCGCGCCACTTTGGATTCGTTGGCGTAGCGCCAGTTTGTTTCAGATTGGGGTTCCACGCCACCCGATCCACAAAAGACGCCGATACCACCGTCCAATACTTTGAGGGAACGGTAGACTTCGATCGTGAAGTCAACGTGCCCAGGGGTATCAATAATGTTGAGTTGGTGGTCGTTCCAGTAGCAGGACGTTGCCGCCGATTGAATCGTAATCCCGCGTTCCTGCTCTTGCACCATGAAGTCTGTTGTCGCAGCGCCTTCGTGAACCTCACCAATCTTGTGGATTTTCCCGGTTAATTTCAGGATTCTCTCGGTGGTGGTCGTCTTGCCTGCGTCAACGTGAGCGAAGATGCCAATATTTCGATAACGAGTGAGGTCTTTCATAGTTGCTCTCTAGAGTAAATACGGCAAACTCCTGGTGACCACCTTTAAGCGCGACTCAAAGGAATTCCATGTTGCCTTTGTTGCTTCTGCTGGTGGGTTTTCAGGCACTCAAAATGAAGAAGAATGCCTTGGCCCAAGATTGCAACATCTCTAATTGTAAAGTGTGATGTTGATGCTGTGAAAGAGGGCAGCCAAGGTCGTCCCATTTCTCCTTTGATTGTGACAAATTCAGTTGGATGTGCAGAAGTGTGGTTCCCCGTGGCATTGGTTGTGTTTCCCTCACCGGTAAGCGCGCCACAACGCAGCGATCGAGCCTATTTGATTAGCTCATTGAGTAGAATGAGCCAAACTTCACCTGCTGCCTGCTGCCTTTTTCTTTCATGATAGAACAGGGCGCGGCAACTAATTTCCGTCCTGAGCGTCTGTAGATTAAGTGAATAAAAATCACCAGAGTCGCGTATTATTCAGGCTCGGTTACTATGTCAAAGCACAGAACAGACAACCACTATGAAACGTTCATTGGGTTCGCATTTAACCCTCCTCGCCGTCGTCGGAATTGGTAGCGTTTTGGCCGCCAACGTTGCCCAAGCCACGCAATTTGACCAGGCTGAGATTGAAGACCAAGAAACTCGGATGATGGTGATGGCGTCGCCGATCGGCACGACTGGTAACTATAAATTATTAATCTTTGAACAACTTAATAATCGTCGTCAATGTTGGGGTGAGATTGGCAGTAGCCCCACGGTGATTGATCCATTATTTATGCAATTTGACTTCACTGGCATCTGTGGCCGAAGTACCGATAGTAATGCCTACTCGGTGCGGGTTGCAGGGCAAGATCTCGTAGGCCGCTACAACTTGAGGCTGGTGCGCCGAGAGAATGAACTGGTGTTAATTGGGTTCTCGTTGCTCGATCGAGATGTGGAATTTTTCGAAATTGGGCGCACTCGGGGTTTGGCAGAGGGCATGTTGAAGATTGAATTGGACCCCGGTTGGCGGCTAACTCGGCGATCGTTCCGCGGTAAACCCGTTGGGCACATCTATCTCACAACCGATCGGTCTTTGCCAGAACTTGCGAATCGAGCTACGCCCATTGCCCCGGAAGCCCCCGCCCCACTGCCGCAACCGATCCCGGCTCCAGTTCCCCCAAGTCAACCTGGCAACCCGGCTCCTTCTTCCTTGCCAGCTCCTCAACCAGAGCCAACGCCTCAAGCGTCCCCTGCGCCTACAGGCAACTATGTCGTGCCGCTGGTACCGCAGTCCGCCACCCCAATTGCACCGACGGCTGCGCCCAAGTCCTTACCATCCAATTGGAATAGTCGCCCATCCAGTTCTGTCGTTGTGCCAGTGATGATGCCGCCAGCGCCAACGATGGCTACCCCAACGGAGAACCGTTCGCCAAATTCGCCAAATTCAATGGCGACAGCGGGATTTCGAGTCGTGGTGGATCTGCCCAGCCCGGAACAGCAAACCCAGATCCGGCAGTTAGTTCCGGGGGCGTTTCGGACAACGTTGAATGGGCAATCGGTTTTGCAGGTCGGCGTTTTTCGCGATCGCGCGATCGCCAATTCACTCCAGCAACAACTCGCCAGCCAGAATGTGAATGCCCGGATTGTGCCCACGTCGATCGCCGCGGTGCCCCAGTCGGCTCCAATCAACCCAGTTCGCCCCCCGTTGCCCATCCCGAACAGTAGCGGCAGCGCGTTTAATTTGCCGCAACCCACGGCTGCCGCGCAATTGACTCCCACGTTGCTGTGGTCAACGTACTATTACACCCACCGGGCAGAAGCCGCATTTAACCCATCGATGGGAACGTATCCATTACTCGATCGCGAGGGGAACAATCTAGGCATTTCGCTCTCCCATCGCGACTGGTGTGCCGCAGCGCTTCAGGGTAGTGTGCAAATCACCAACAATCAACAAATTCTTGGCACTTATAACTTTGGCGGTCGAGGCGAAACGGCTCAAGTAGACTGCTCACTGTTCTATCCCAGGTTGAGAACGCTAGCCGATACGAACCGAGTGCGATTTAGGCGCTCCAACACCTTGTACGGAGAGGGCGTTGGCGGGAATAGTTTGGTGCCTTACCGGACGATCGCCGTTGATCGAACTCGAATCCCGATCGGGTCAGTGGTCTACATTCCCGATGCGCGTGGAACCCTCGTTACCCTGCCCTCTGGCCAACAAGCCGTGCATGACGGGTACTTTTATGCGGCAGATGTGGGGGCCGCAATCAAGAACAATCAAATTGATGTGTTCATTGGGGTGGCTGAACGCAATCCATTTCGGTTCATTAAAAGTAATCCCTCCGGCACGTTCACGGCTTATGTAATTAATGACCCGCGGCTTCAGGCGTTATTGGCATCCGAACACCGCGCTGGAGCTGTTGCCGCCAGATAAACGCCAGCTAAAAAGGAGAGGGGGGCGGCTCAATGTTCCCCCTACTGATGCACCCGGCCATCCGGCAGAATTACGTTCGTTAAAATGGCACCCGTTAGCTTCACCATGATGCGATCGCTGGTGCCAATTTTGGCATTTGTGAGATCGGCCCCGGTGAGATCCGCACCGCTGAGATCGGCCCCAATCAAGTTCGCACCCCGCAAATTGGCCTGCCGCAAGTTGGCCTGTAACAAATTTGCTCGAAAGAGGTTGGCTCGTTCTAGATTTGCACCGCTTAAGTTGACCTTGTGCAAAAAAGCATCGCTCAGATCAGCATTGCTCAAGTTGGCATGACTTAAGTTGCGGTTGGAGAGGTCTTTTTCGCTCAAGTTGGTATTACTCAGATCGCTCCCGCTCATGTCCGGATGGGGCGATCGGGGTGGCGGGTTAGCGGCAGTTGCCCCCTGGTAGCTGGACGTACCACCATTAGCCGAGGCAGCTTGATAGTAAGCCTGATAAGAGGAATACTGTTGGCGTTCGGAATTGTAATGAGCGGAATAAGAATTGGCCGAATTTTGCTGCGTTGCCCCAGTTGAGTTGGGCGAGTGTGTAGAATTCGAGGTCTGCCGGTTTGAGTTCGCTGAGTTGGCTGATTGCGTCGGGTTGCGATAATCCGTCTGAGCGTTAGAACGGTAAGTCGAATGATCAGGTGTCCGGTTGGGTTGGGGCGAGCGCGGGCGATCGTACCCCGGTTGCGGCTGCTTCGCCTGTTCCTTTGCCGGATTCGAGGCATCAGCACTGGTAGATTTAGCTGATTGGTAGTGTTGATGGGGGCGCGGGTAGGGCTGGTAGTAATAGCGCCGCGATGAATTCGTAGTTTGAGTGGAGCGAGCCTGAACTTTGGAACGGTAAGCCCGGAGTTGATCCCGGGCATGGTTCAGGGCTTTCATCTTCTCCTGGGCTTCGGCGATGCGATGCGGCTCCTCGGTGGCGATGCGATCGGGATGCCAGACCATAACCAAATCCTTATAAGCCTGGTTAATCTCTTCCAAAGAAGCCCCAGGCTTAAGTCCCAATAGTCTGTAGCACTGATCCAAATTGCTCATTTGCATCACGATAGCATCATTTTTTGAAGTCGGTGAGCCGGAATCGGAAAGAGTCCAGTGGCAGCTCCGATTCCCTGGTTGCATCAATTTGATGCGGTGCGAGCCAGCAGCACTGGCACATCGGCATAAACTCGCACGTAATCGGAGAGCGAGGTGCCCAGCAACCGATCGAGGTCGGGCAACCCTTTCGCGATCGAAGGACGGCGATCGGGTGAACCCAACATCAGCAAATCAATCTGCTGGTCTTCCGCGAGTTGGCAAATCAATTCACCGGCCTTGCCTGTGGCCGAAACACATTGGTAGGAGATACCAGCTTTTTTCACCTGGGCGATCGCCTCCGTTAGGGCTTCGTCTTTCTCAGCTTCAACACCATATTTGGGGTCTTCCTTACCCGTGGGTTTGGGATCGACATGCACCAGAGACAATTGCCCCCCTTTTACATCTCTCAACAAAAATAAAGCCAAATCGAGACACTTGCGGGCGGAAGCGGATTTGTCGATCGCCACCATGATGCGCTTAATTTTGCGGACATAAATATCGTCTTTCACCAACAACATTGGCCGCGAAGATAACTGAAATACATACTGACTCACCGAATTTTCCAGAATTGAAATAATTCGAGTTAATCCGCGCGATCCCATGATAATCAGGTCAGCATCAATTTCGTCAGCCACCTTGACAACCACATCCTTGGGATCGCCCTGACGCAGCATCGCCGTCACATGGCTAGGATCAAGGTTGAGATTTTGAATCGCGCTGGCTAGAATTTTGCCACCCTCTTCCCACCTTTCAGTCATGGCATCGGTGGTAATTTGGGACGGCACAACATGCAGAATGGTCACTTGCGCCTTTTGGATTGCAGGGATTTCCATCAGGTTTTTTAACATCTCTTCGGAATGCCCAGTGCCGGAGTCTGCTAAGAGAATTTTTTCTATCATTACGTTGCCTCTGATTTCAAAACTAAAGTTCTGACGAGTAAGCCGCAATCCTTGCAATGCATACAAACACTGCAAGCTGCAAATTGGTTCAGGTCTGCTTCCTGTTGAAGCTAGGGTGTCAACAGCAAGCCTCACTACTTATTAATAGCTCCATCCCTGGTATCCCTCAATCGGATGCTTTTCTAGTCCATAATTTGTCACAAATGCCACCGCTTCGAAGTTGGCTCGACGGGATTAAAGTAGGAGGGGACTAACTTCTCGATTGTATTTTCCGACGCTTGATGGTATGACGAACCCTACAGATATGCCTCAATTGCCGCAGAGCGAGGCGATCGCTCCCCTCTCTGCAACCACCGCCGGTTGGTTTTCTTACCCGGTCACGGCGCATCCCCATTACACCGACTATGGCGGCATCGTTTGGCATGGTTCTTACATTATTTGGATGGAAGAGGCCCGCGTTGAATGTTTGCAAAGCATTGGGGTATCGTTCGCCGAGCTAGTTGAGTTGGGATGCGATTTGCCCGTTGTGGAACTGGCGATTCGTTACCATTTGCCCATTCGCATGGGGACGAAGGTAATTGTGAACACTCGGATGGTGGATATTACCGGTGTGCGTATTAACTGGGACTATCAAATTCAATCGACCGATGGGCAAGAACTGTATGCAACCGCGCGGGTGACGCTGGTAGCAGTCGATTCAGAAAAAGGCAAGATCATGCGACAACTGCCTGCCCCGGTCAAAGATGCCCTCTTGAAACTGACAGATGCTTGAAGCCATGGCGGTAAGTGATTTCAAATTCTGGCACCTTTGGGGTTAGCCGCTCCAGTCGAAGTTTGTTAGAACGGATGAAGATTAGCTTGGCATGATCAGGGTTTAGTTAGAGTACTTCTTGTTGTTATCGGCTCAGATTTGCGATCGCTTCACCCCCAGCAACTCAAATGTTTAACGCGACTGAACTACTGATCGAAGACTTTGTAAAGAAATTGAAGGAAGGCTATCGCCGTACCTATGGCGGACTCAATTCTGACTACGAAGACATTATTGGGTGGGTAGGCGCGATGGCCATGGAAAATATTGCAAACAGCGATGCCCTCTATCACAATGTCGAGCATTCCATCCTGGTCACGCTGGTGGGGCAAGAAATTCTGCGCGGGAAACACATTCGGGAAGGGGGCGTTTCCTGTTATGACTGGCTGCACTACACCATTTCGCTGGTTTGCCATGATATTGGCTACGTTAAAGGCGTATGTCGGCAAGATCGAGATGGGATGTACGCCACCGGGCGTGACGGCACGATGGTCAGGTTAAAACCGGGTTCGTCGGATGCGGCGCTGACGCCTTACCATGTCGATCGCGCCAAGCTGTTTATTGACGAACGCTTTGGTGGCCATAAACTGATCGATGCCGAAATTATTAAACACAATATTGAACTCACTCGGTTTCCAGTGCCGACCGCTGAAGATCATCAAGATACGAAAAACTATCCTGGCTTGATCCGCGCTTCTGATCTGATTGGCCAGTTGAGTGACCCTCGTTATTTAAAGAAAATCAGCGCGCTGTTCTACGAATTTGAAGAAACTGGCGTCAACAAAGCGTTAGGTTACCAAAACCCAGCCGATCTGCGCAAAAACTATTCCAAATTCTACTGGCATGGCGTATATCCTTACATTCAAAATGCTCTGGAGTATCTATCATTAACACAGCAAGGTAAACAAATTACCGCTAATTTGTATTCCAATGTGTTTGTTGTGGAACATGAAGAAGTAACTGAATCATCACCAACCTAAAATTCCCATTAGATTGGAAACTTTTTTCTTGATGAATCGTCTTTATGACTAGATTAAAACCTGTGTTTGAGGTTCTTCTAAGCATGCGCCCCCTTCACCTTGCCCTGAGTCTAGTTATTACCGCGACTGCGATCGCCCCAGCCGATGCCCAACAACGTCCTGCTTACCCAAGAGAATTTGTAGAACAGTATGTGAATAGCTGCTCAAGTGGACAAACAGGGCAAGCTCGCGCCATCTGTCAATGTATGATTGCAGGAATTCAACGACGATATAGCTATCAACAATTTCAACGCTTGAATGAAAAGATTGCTCGTACTGGTAAAATTCAGGATGCAAATCTGAACCAAATCATTCAAGCTTGTAGAACTAATTCAAAGACTTATTCTTCTCGCTCATTACGATTTTCTTCATTAAAAGCGCGGTTTTGATCCAGATCATCCTCGTTCTGTTTATGATTTGACTCGTAGGAGTTTGAACCGGAATTATTTGATTTCTTTGAATTAGAACTATTTAAGTTAATTTCCTTGGGCGATCGAGGTTTTCCGTGTCGTATCACTACAATGCGAGCAGTAGCATCTGAGGGACTGGATTTTTCTTGGGAATTACTGCCATCAATTTTGCCGATCGTATCTTTGGCTAATCGTTCGCTAAAGCCAACAACAAATGCGATCGCGAACAAGAAGAAAGCTTCTTTCCGTTCTTCCTTTAGCTCCATTCGTCGGTTGATCGAGTCTGTTATCGTTGAATTGGCTTGACTTGTGGATTGAGAAGCGGTTCCTCCATTTTGCGTTCCTTGATTACTGGAAGGATCTGTCGTGTTACTGGCCGCTCTGGTTGCTTGCGAAGAAGCCTCAATCGGAGAACTGGCAGTACGGGTAATAAATGGCATGTTAACAAACTCAGAGTTATAAATTGCCAGAAATAGCATCCCGAACGAGGCTCCAATTACAGGCTTAAAGAAACCTAAAAAGAATGGAGTTAGTCGATCTTGATATTCTTTATCATGAAACCCATCAATCACTCGAATTAAAATACTGATGATGCTACCTAAAGTTCCTGCGGCTGCCACCCACAACAGTTGACTGATCGCACCCGATTCATCAATGTAAAAGTAAGCAAAAAATCGTTGATGTGGTTTTGGTTCGTCTTTATTTAATCGTTTCTCTAAAATAGCAATCTCATTGCTAATCTTGCCTCGTTGTTTTTGAAGATTCTCCAATATTCTCAGATCTGGCTCATAAATTGCATTGGCTTGAATTTCAATTGATTTTTCAGTATTTGACCTCGAACGAGCGACCCCGTTTCTGGAGCTTAATAACTTCTGAGGATTGATTGGATTAATCCGTGAATTCAATTCGGGGTTATCTTTCTTGATCTTATTTGCCTGTTCCTTAATCTCGGCCTCCTTGAGTTCCAGTTGAGTTTTAAGTCCAGTTTTTCTTAATTCAAGACTGGGACTAATCTGCTTATAATCCGCGACAGAATTACGTGATTGAAGGGCAATATATAAGAAAAGCGCACATCCAAAAAGCCCACCGAAGATGATTATGAATGAAAAGATTAAGCCATGAATCACCTTCAGGGGAGTGGAAGGGGAGTGCCAAGCGTAAGAGAAGCGTCTGGCCACAAACCCAATACCCGGCAGGTTTTCATGTCTAATAATTTCTTGTTCAACGGTCAATCGAATTTGACGGGAAAGTTCAATATTGGGTTGGGTATCAAATAAGGTCGTCACTCCAATCTTGAGAGAATTGACTAAGTTGTTCAATTCACCCAATTTTCGATAATTTGTTTCGCGGGTTCTCAGCGCTAATCGTTCAGTTCTTTGTAATAAGACTGTTAAGCGGGCAATCTCCCGCTGGAAGTGTTCATCGACTTCGGTTTGATGCTTTCTTTTGTGCGTCAATTTATCATCGGAGTACTGTTTAAGCTCCGCGGTAATGGCCTCTCGTACATCTTCGATATTTTGAATAACTTTACATTGACTGATGTGGTGGCCCAGCGATCGAGCCGGTGGATTGGACATGGGTCGCTTCCTTGTAAATTCCAGTGATGAAGCCGATCGAGACACTCCTCAAGCATGGAAAGAGGCAGAGAGGTTACGGAGTCTATCTTTTCTACTGTATTCAAGGAAAAATCCTGTCGTCAGTACCCGCGGGGGTTCTTTTGCTGAAGGTTTAAGCTGGGCAGAAAGGGGAAATCACAACGGTTCGATCGCGCCACTCCACCTGGTATTCCGTCAAGATAGATTTGAGGAAAACTCAAATTTACAAAACCCATTGTTTAAGTGTTTTGATAGTTTTCAACCGATCTAAACAGTCTCGACAGACCACTACTGCCGAAAACTTTGTTGGGTAAACGACGATCGTGTTACTTTGAACTGACAGAATTTGGTTTAGGGCTGGGCTTCCTATGAACTGGTGGAAACGGCTAAAGAGCAACAACTTGGCTCGCATCGGGGCAATCATCCTGCTGGTTTTCTATGTCGTTGTGATTGCGGCAGAATTTGTCGCTCCTTATGATCCTTATGCTTCTCAACCGGATGGAGCGTTGTTACCGCCGACTCAGGTTTACTGGCAGGAGCAAAAAACGGGGCAATTCATTGGCCCCCACGTCTACCCCACCACGCAGGGACCAGTAGATTTGAACACGGGCGATCGCAAACTGCTCGTTGATTTCAGCCAACCTTCCCCGATTCGCTTATTCGTTTCTGGTTCGGAGTATCGCCTTTTCCAACTCAAGCTGCCGCTGCCTACTCAGTTTTCCTTAAGCAACCCGAAATTTGAGGAAGTTGAGTTGTTTCCTGGCATTCCAGCGAATCTGCATCTATTTGGAACAATTGGCCCTGGAAAGTTCAATATTCTGGGCACAGATGACCAGGCCCGAGATCAGTTCAGTCGATTAGTATATGGCGGACGCATCAGCCTCAGTATTGGCCTGGTAGGGATTGCCATCTCCTTCCCGCTGGGCATGCTGGTAGGGGGAATTTCTGGCTATTTTGGCGGCTGGACGGATACGATTCTGATGCGACTGGTGGAAGTGTTGATGACGATTCCCAGCATCTATTTGTTGGTGGCATTGGCAGCGGTTTTGCCGCCTGGGTTGTCCAGTGCGCAACGATTTTTGTTGATTATTTTCATTACCTCTTTTATTCGGTGGGCCAGTTTGGCTCGGGTGATTCGCGGCGAGGTGTTGTCGATTAAGGAGCGGGAGTTTGTGCAAGCTTCGCGGGCCATGGGCGGGCGATCGCTGTACATCATCTTGCGCCACGTTTTGCCACAGACAGCCACCTTCGTCATTATTTCAGCCACGCTGGCCATTCCCGACTTCATTGTGGCAGAGTCTGTTTTGAGCTTGATTGGCTTAGGGATTCAGCAGCCTGACCCCTCCTGGGGCAATATGCTCTCCCTGGCAACCAATGCCTCGATCCTGGTCTTGCAACCCTGGCTAATTTGGGCACCAGCTGTCTTAATTATTCTCACTGTGTTAGCGTTTAACCTGCTTGGCGACGGCTTGCGGGATGCCCTCGATCCGCGCAGTTTGCAACGGTAGAAAGAGGCAAAAGCAGCGGGGAATTTTTGTGGTGTGCTGGATCACTTTGCAGAAGTAGCCTGGGTCAATGAAGAACACATTATGATGACGAATGGAGCCTTAACCAGGAAGTAATGTCCAGATGTCGCCCAACGAAGTCGTTTCTGCCTCTACCCATTTACCAGAACTGCTCGCCCCAGCGGGGAACTGGGAGTGCGCCAAAGCAGCAGTGGAAAATGGGGCGGATGCTATCTATTTTGGGTTAGAGCGATTCAATGCGCGGATGCGGGCGGAGAATTTTACCCAAGCTGATTTACCGGAACTGATGGCATTTCTCCATCGGCGCGGGGTCAAGGGCTATGTAACGCTCAATACGCTGGTATTCACGCAAGAGTTAGCTGATGCCGAGCAATATCTCCGCGCCATCATCTTGGCAGGGGTGGATGCTGTGATTGTGCAAGACATCGGAATTTGTCGGTTGATTCGGCATTTATCTCCAGACTTTCCTATCCATGCTTCCACCCAAATGACTGTTACCAGCGTGGCTGGAGTGGAATTTGCTCAGAATCTCGGCTGTCAGTTGGTGGTGCTGGCGCGGGAATGTTCCATCCCAGAACTCCACAAGATCCAGCAGCAATTGCACGATCGCCAGCTCACGTTACCTTTAGAAGTCTTTGTGCATGGAGCGTTGTGCGTTGCTTACTCCGGGCAATGCCTCACCAGTGAAGCGCTGGGAGGGCGATCGGCCAATCGGGGAGAGTGTGCCCAGGCGTGTCGGATGCCCTACGACCTGATTGTGGATGGGCAACCGGTGGATTTGGGCGATCGGCGCTATCTCCTGAGTCCCCAAGATTTGGCTGGGTTAGAAGTCTTGCCAGAGTTGATCAAAACTGGGATTGCTTGCCTCAAAATTGAAGGCCGATTAAAAAGCCCAGAATATGTGGCAACCGTAACGCAAGTGTATCGGCAAGCGCTGGAACGATTACAGACAGGGAGCAAAGCAGCGAGCAACGATCGCTATAATCTGGAAATGGCCTTCTCCCGTGGTTTGTCTACTGGCTGGTTTCAAGGTATTAACAACCAGGAATTGGTGCATGCGCGGTTTGGCAAAAAACGTGGCTTTTACCTGGGGCAAGTCACGCGCATCCAGAACGACACCATCACGCTTCGTTTCGCCGATGCCACCCCCCAAACCATCAGCACCATTCCACTCAAACCAGGTGATGGCGTCGTTTTTGACAGTGGCCACCCGGAAGCCAAAGAGGCCGGGGGCAGACTGTATGCCGTCGAGCGCCGTGGCCAGGAGGCAGTTTTGACGTTCGGCAAAGGTTGGGCGGATGGGCGCAAAGTGCATGTGGGCGATCGCGTTTGGAAAACCAGCGACCCTGAACTGGATAAGCACGTGCGGCAAACATTTAACGGCGATACCCCCAAGTTTCAACGACCGCTCCAGGTTGAAGTGCATGGCGCAGTGAATCAAACTCTGGTGGCGATCGCGCAGGATGAGTTGGGGCATGTGGTGCAAGTTGAATCAACCATGCCCCTGGTGGCGGCGGCAACACAACCCCTGACGACTGAACGGTTGCGCGAACAGTTCGGACGGTTAGGCAATACGCCCTTCCGGTTGGAACGGTTCACCAATCAGGTGCAGGGGGCAGTCCTCCTGCCGGTGAGTGAACTGAATCGGTTACGCCGTGAGTTGGTAGCTCAACTAGAAACCTTACGATCGCAACCCAAACGCTGGACACTGCGAGCGACTGGAGCCTGGCAAGATTTGTTACCCGGCTCCTTCCACAGAGCCAGTTCGAGTCAGATCGGGGGGCAACCAGCCGATCGCGCGGCGTCCTCACTTCCGGCCTCCCCAGATCCCGAGTTGATTGTGCTAGTGCGCAACTTAGAACAACTGCGGGCTGTTTTGCCATTGCAACTCAGCACGGTGTACTGCGAGTTTGAAGATCCGCGGGCATATACACAAGCTGTTCAGGTGGTTCGCCAAGCTGATTATTCCCCTTCCATTCCAGCCATTTTCGTTGCCCCACCTCGAATTACCAAACCTAACGAGAATTGGATTTTGGAGCAGGTGCGGCGCTGTCAGGCAGATGGCTATTTAGTCCGTAATTATGATCAGCTTCAGTTCTTTCAGGCCACTTTTACCGATAGCGAGACGATCAGACCACGCTGCATCGGCGACTTTTCGTTGAATGTGGCTAACCCCCTCACGGCCAGCTATTTGATGCAGAACTTTGGCCTAGAACGACTGACAGCTTCCTACGATTTGAACATTCAACAACTGGAAGATTTGTTGCGATCGGCTCCGCCTGATTGGTTTGAAATCACGATTCATCAACACATGCCGATGTTTCATATGGAACATTGTGTATTTTGTGCGTTTTTGTCAGCAGGCACCGATTACACCAATTGCGGTCGCCCCTGTGAGCAATACGACGTGAAGTTGCGCGATCGGGTTGGCACAGAACATATTCTTAAGGCCGATGCCGGTTGCCGTAACACCGTCTTCAACGGCACGGCTCAAACTGGGGCAGAAGCAGTCAAACGGCTACTGGAATTGGGGCAACGGCGGTTTCGGCTTGAGTTTGTGCAGGAAACCCCAGCCCAGGTGGTCAAAACCATCGCCCAATATCAAAAACTTCTACGCGGGACGATCAGCGGCACGCAGTTGTGGAAAGAGTTGAACCTCCAGAGTCAATTGGGGGTGACACGGGGCGCGATCGGCATTTGACCTGCCCCTTTGCAGCAGCCACTTATGGTGCCGATGTTGGCAGTTGCAGGTAATCTAAAATCCCCTGGACGATCGCCTCTGCCATGAGGGTGCGGGTTGCCGGGTCAGCCAGTCGGGGGGCATCATCTCGTCCCGTCACGAACCCAACCTCGACTAAAACCGCAGGCATTGTCGTATGGACAAGGACATAAAAGCGGGCACGTTTCACCCCGCGATCGCGCATTCCGGTTTGAGCTAGTAGCTGCTGCTGAATCCGTTCGGCCAACCGCTGGCCCTCCCGACTCCCAGCCACATGGTAAGTTTCAATGCCGTTGACATCGGGACGAGCCATGCTGATGGCATTGGCATGAATACTCACAAACAGCGTGGCGCGGGCACGGTTCGCCAGTGTCACCCGTGGTTGCAGGCCCAGATCAATATCCGTTTGGCGAGTCAGAATTGCCTGCACGCCACGACTTTCCAGGCGTTGCGCCACCTGTAAGCTAATGTCTAACACGATATCTTTTTCATAGATGTTCCCAATCCCAACGGCACCGGGATCAGGCCCGCCGTGCCCTGGATCCACAACGACGATCGGGCGAGGAGTGGGTAAAGGTGGACTCAGGGGAGTGGGAGTGGGGGAGACAGGGGTGGGCGGGGTGAGTGGGGCAGCGGGGGTGGGAAGAACTTGTGGGGTGGGAGATGCGGCAGGAACTGGGCTGAGGGGTTGCGCGATCGCCGTCGCCGCATGGAGCCAAACAAATCCAGACCAGAGAAAGAACCACGGAAATTTCACAGAACAAATCCAGACAACTAAGCATGAAATTTTACATGAATCTGGCCCTCAGTATAATGAGAACGATTATCATTCCTGGTTGTTTCAGGTATTTCACGATGGACCTATTTTCACAGAACAAACCCAAAGCTGATCCCAAACACATTCAGCAAATCAAGAGTTGGGTCTACCGGATTCTGGAAGTTGACGCTGGCGTTCCCATATCGATTAGTCAATTGGCCTGTCATGAGCCTGGATGTCCCCCGCTCGAAACAGTCATTGCAGTGATGACTCAGCCCATTCAGCAATACAAAATCCATAAAGCGGTGAATGAAATCGACGAGGTTGACATTTGTGAGCTAAGCTAGCGCTGCTCAATCAAGAATGGTTAGGCTAGCACTAAACGTCGATCGGCTGAATCAAATCCTATTCCACCGCTGACTTTCCGATATACTTTCTATGCTGAAAGCTAAAGCCCCTTCCCCCATCCCTTATCTGCTGGGAGCGATCGCGTTGTTAGTCATTGGCTATGGTTGGTTTCATGGACGCACCCCCACACCAGATAACGCCGATGACGTTACGCCAGAAACTGTTACAGCCCTTTTTCCGCCCCCCGCAACGGTTCCCGCCACGACGATCGTTGACATCGACGGTTCCACCAGCATGGTGACGATTAACCAGAATTTAAGGCGAGCCTTTGAACGGCAGTTTCCCGGCACGCAAGTGAACATCCAGACGAACGGGTCGAATCAGGGCGTTCAATCCTTGTTGAATGGCTTGACCGATTTAGCCGCCATGTCGCGACCATTGACTCAAGCTGAAACCGCTCGCGGGTTGCAAACCGTAGAAGTGGCCCAGGATGCGATCGCGATCGTGGTGGGCCGGAGTAATCCCTTCAATGGCAGCCTCACCTCATCACAGGTGCGAGGCATCTTCCAGGGGACGATCGTCAACTGGTCGCAGGTCGGCGGCCCCAACCAAATGATTCGCGTTATTAACCGGCCTCCCATCAGCGGCACCCATCAAGCCTTCAAGGATTTGGTCTTGCAAGGCCGCAATTTCGGCACCACCACCAATATCACGACCCTGGCTGTCGATGCCACAACTCCCCTCCTGCGCGCCTTGGGCAACGATGGCATTGGCTACGCCACAGACGCCCAAGTGATCAATCAACAAACGGTGCGGGTAGTACCAGTGGATGGGTTACGGCCCGACCAGCCCAACTATCCCTATCAACGCACGTTGTCTTACGCTTACCAAGATCCACCGAATGATGTGGCGAAAGCCTTTTTAGGATTCGCGTTATCGCCTCAAGGCCAACAAGCAATGGGGAAAGAACCATGAACGATCGCCTGACTCAAGCTCAATTCCAAAAGCTGGTTGCCGAAATCGAACGCTTGCAAAATCGGCAGCAAGATGAACTAGCCCCAGAACAGGTACGCGAAATTTTGCAGGAATTAAACCTGTCACCAGATCTGTTACCCGACGCGATCGTTCAACTGCAACGGCGGGAAGCCCTGGAAGTGCAGCAACGCCAGCGAACCAAAATTATTTTGGGAACGATCGCTGGGCTGCTATTCCTTGTAGGCGGTGGGTTTTTCTTTGCCCAGCAACAACAACAAGCAGTCGATCGCGTAGTCGCCCAGTCCGATCAAATTGTGCTGGCACCAGCGAATCAACCGGTAACTGTGGTGAACCGACCCAGTGAGCTAGTTTACCAGGTGACATTGGAGCAGGCTCCGGTTGGCAAAACCCTGGCTCTCCGCTGCGACTGGCTCGATCCGGCGGGCACAGTAGTCAAGCAAAATCGCTATGAGACTCAACCGATTACCACTGAAGTTTGGCCTACTCGATGTCGGCATCAACTGGATGTGGCTGCACCCACGGGCACCTGGACCGTCAAGCTGTTTCAGGACGATCGCCGCCTGAGTGACCAAACCTTTGAGGTGCGCTGAGGCATGGGTCAGGGACAACCGGCGATCGTGTTGCCAACTCAGCAGTTCATCGGCTACTGGGGCGTGGGAGCAGCAAAGTCAGCGCTGGCTGTTGTCGTCGAGCTTGGGTTCATTCAACCCTTTGCCGTCATTCAATCCAGCTCAGGCACAAGCCAGGATGACTGCTTCCAGGCCAGTTGGGGGGTGGGCTTGAGTGACCTGCCAGGGCATGGCGATCGCATCATCCCACCTCACACTCCAGTCATCGTGGGCACTTCTGCCAGTGGCCTGGGAGTTGATGCCGCGTCCTTTGATGCCATGGTTCAGTTGGAGGGCGATTGCCTCAGCTTGCAGCGCGATCCCTTTGGCCGCTTTCCCCTTTACTGGCTCCACCAGGAACAGATCATTTGGTTTTCTTCCCGCTGGCAATGGCTCGTTGCCCTGCGATCGCAGCCAGACATCAACCTGGCCGCCGTCTACGGCTATGCTTGCTTCTCCTATATTCCCACTCCACTTACGCCCGTTGCCGGGATTGCCAATGTGCCCGCCGCAACTCGCCACACCTGGACGCTTTCGCCCGCAGGAGCCATCCTCTCGCCGCCCACTACAGAACCCATCTGGCAGTGGCAGGAACCGCCTCACCAACTGACCAACGAAGTGACCGCGATCGCCCAACTGCGATCGCTTCTGCAAGAATCGATCCAAGCGCAAATTTCCGATCTCCAAGATGAGCCCGTGGGCGTGTTTTTATCGGGTGGATTGGATTCGTCGATCGTGGCGGCTTTGCTCGTCCAATCTGGCTTAAAGGTGCGGGCATATACCCTCGATTTTGGCGACGCTGGTAATTCGGAAGCCGTCTATGCAGAGCAAGTCGCAGCCCATCTCAACATACCGCTGGTCAAAGTAGATGCCACCCCCCGCCAAATTCGCCGCGCCCTCATCTCCACAGCCCAAGCCCTCGATCTGCCGTTTGGGGATGGCGTGACCGTCCCCCTTTATTTGTTAGGAGCCGTAGCCAGTCAGGAAGTAAACGTCGTATTCAACGGGGAAGGCGGCGATCAACTCTTTGCTGGCTGGACCAATAAACCCCTAATTGCTGCCGGTATTTATCAGGCCGAGCAACCGCAAGCAGATTCGTTTATGCAGCAGTATCTACGCACCTTCCATCGATTATGGAGCTACGAAGCGGAGCTATTTCAGCCACAAGTTTTGCCCGTGATCCAGGCTCTCAATCCCGAATTTTGGTTGCAAGATGCGATCGCACAGGAGTATTGCCCTTCCCTGCTGCATCGCTTACGCCGCGCCACGTTGATGCTAAAAGGGGGACAAAATATTCACCCACGGGCCACACATCTGGGATTGGCGCATGGCCTCAAGGTGCGATCGCCGTTTTGCTCGCTGCCCCTGGCCACCTGGGCTTTTCAAGTCTCCAGTGAACTGCACCTGCGCGGCTCCTGCGAGAAGTACATTTTGAAGCGAGTGGTGGAAGCCTGGCTTCCTGCCGAAATTGTGTGGCGAACAAAGCGCGGCATGGGTGTGCCCCTCACAACCTGGTGCTTCCACGAGTTATGGCATGATTTGGGCACCTGGCTGAATCCAGCCCAGCTCCGGCAAGATGGAATCTGGCAACCCCAAATCGCCAGTCGCATCATCACCGGACAACTGGGCACCATTCAGGGACGGCGCATCGGTGAATGTTTGTGGTTGCTGCTGATGTGGCAGGTGTGGCAGCAGGTCGCGTTAGATATTCCCTCACGCTCGCCTTCTTTCAATCACCCCTTCTGGCTGCCTGCCCCCCTCGGCCAACTTTACTGTCGTTTGCGGAAACAGTTGTATTGGTAATCTTGATGATGCACTTCCCCGCCTCCCCTGTCTCCCCTCTCCCCTCCGCCCTCCCGCCGGGTTGCGCCATCGACTTGTTAACCCGCTACGGCTCCCCCTTGTACGTCTATGATGGCGATCGCCTGCGTCACACTATCCATCACATCACGTCAGCCTTTTCCTACCCGCAGACTCACTTCCACTTTGCCAGCGTGACCAATGGTAATCTGGCTCTCCTCCAACTGTTTCACAGTCAGGGCTGGGGACTGCACGCCAATACCCCTGGAGACATTTACCTGGGGTTGCAGGCTGGGTTCTCACCCCACCAAATTGTTTACAGCGGCAGCAACTTAAGTCGATCGGACATGGCGCAAATCCTCACCTGGGGCATCCGTAGTCTGAATCTAGATAGCGTTGCGCAAGTGGAAATGTTCGTCGCAGCAATCAACAGGCAGTCACCCCCCTCCCTCCCTCCCTTCCGCCTGGGACTGCGCCTCAACCACCCACCCTTAACCGGAGACAGTCGCATCGGAGTCCGCCCCGAGGAGTTTGCGATCGCCCATGAAATTGCCCAGCAAGCCGGACTCGCGATCGCTGGCCTACACTTCTACCGCGGCACCGGCACAAACGCCACCAAAGCCTTCATCCGGGCGATCGACGAGGTGATCGCCATCGCCCAAACCTTACCCGATTGGACCTATCTCGACTTTGGCGGGGGGTTTGGCTACCCCTATCACCATGCTGGCGTCGCCTTCGCTTGGCCGGAATTTGGTCAGCACCTCAGCGATCGCCTGCGCCAATTGAACCGCCCCCTTGACCTGGTGATTGAACCGGGACGAGCCGCGATCGCCGGGTGTGGCGTCCTGCTGTGTCAGGTGGTTTCGGTGAAATGGCAGGATGGCCGCCAAATTGTTGGCATTGATACCACCGTGGCCAATCTTTCTGTGCCCAGTGTGCATGGTGGCTACCGCGAAATTGTGGCGATCGGGGCCAGGCAGACAGCAGCCGACAGCCAGGAAACAGTAAGTACAGATGTTTGTGGCAACACGACTTACTCCCGCGATTATTTGGGCCGCAATTGCCAACTACCGCCGCTGCAACTGGGAGATATTCTGGCCATTTTGGATGTCGGGGCTTACGGTTATGCGATGTCATCCCACTTCTTGCATCGGCCCCGGCCCGCGGAAGTGTTGCTGGAAAATGGCCACGATCGCCTGATCCGCCAGCGCGAAGACTACAGCGTTCTCCTGACCAACCAACTTAATTTCAACCCGCTCCATCTTGGCGATTGATGCAAGCTGGGTTTTGCGTATGCCGACACACCTTTTGCCACAGGGCTGCGCGCGTTCCGGGTGCCCCCACTGAAAACAACACGCGATCGCCCCCCACCATTTTGATAATTTTGACTCCACACACTGGGCAGGTTTGCATCTTTTGTTCGGACATGAATGAATTCCAGGTGAAATTCAAAGTATTGTCGCACTTAGCGCATAATAGCTTGGCTGTAATCGGAAATCCTTATCGTCATCCCCCGTCATCATGACCTCTACAACCTCCTTATCCCCTCCTCCGACTCGAACTTACGACATCATTGGGTTTGGCGATGAGGTGCCCGGAATTTTAGCACTGGTGAGTGCCTCCCGTGAGTTCCATCGCCGGACGCAACGCAAACCCCGCTCCTTACTAATGTTCAAAAGTAACTCCCGGTGGGGCATTGGTGGGCATCTCGTGCGAGGTGGACTGGCTTACCTCGATCGCAGTAGCGTTCCAGCAGAAGTGCGCCAAGCCCATGGACTGCCCACCTTTGGTGATCCTTGTTTCCTATACAAAGAGTTCTTGCAGCGATCGCAGGTGCAACAAATTGCCCTCCATCCCACCAAAGCCGATGCTGCATTACGAACGATGTTGCAGGACGCGAACGTCGATATCATCAGTCAGCTTGAAATTCGTACCGTGTTAAAAGACGGGGTACGGATTCGGGGTATTCAAACTAATCGGGGCGAAACCTATCTGGGTCGATACTTCATCGACTCAACGGTGAATGGCGAACTGGCGCAACTGGCGGGTGTGCCCAAACTGCGTGGCTTTGAAACTTTTGGGTTGCCAGAATCAGAATTGCCCGTCACGCTGGTGTTTGAAACGGAAGGGATCACGCCCCAACGGTTGAAAGAGATTGAGCTAAATTTCCTGAAACGCTTAGCCAATCCCGCTGATAGTGCAGCCCAAAACTTCATCCTGATGGCCGCAGGCAAGAATGAGCGCTTTGCCGAGCAACTGAGACTCGAAATGCAGGAGAGCCTGAATCGATCGCGCACCCTGCACATTGGGCAAGATTTTATCGATGTTCGCTGTCGCGCCTTGTCGATCGCCTTTCATGCCTTTCGCGGACGGGCACTCTCCCTCAAAGGCAGCGGGTTTATTTTGGATCAGGCCAACATTGCCATCCTGGCCCCCAATCGCCTGTCCTGGAATGCGCTTATGTTTTTTACCACTGGAACTCAAGCCGAGACGCTGGCCCGTGCCGCCGCCCGCCCCACACCGGCCATGCTAGACGAGATCAAACACCTCGATCGCTGGTTCAAAAGCCTCGGCGCAACGGCCCTCCGTCCCTATCCAGAACTCTACATTCGCCATGCGGGCAACATCACCAATGTCGTCAATCCTCTGAGTGGAGCCGAGATGTTGCAGGGGGGCGTTGCCTCCAGCGAAGCCTTGGGCACCTTTGGCTATCACCTGGATGTGCGGGGCGGCATTGATGGGCTAGGCCCCAAAGCACTGGAAAAGGGCATCACCAGTATCAGCTTTCACCATCCGCCGTTGTTCAACATTGGCTTCCAACACGCGCTAGTGCAGAGTGTGCCCAATCTCGCTGTCATCAGCCCCGGCTCTGGCTTTGAAGGCTATGCCTGTGCCGCCGGACGCATTATTGAGTTTAATGCTGCGGTGGGGCAGGGAGTCGGGATTGCTGTCGCGATCGCCCTGCAAAGTGGCCGCAATCTGGCGAGTGTCCGCAATTTGGAAGTGCGAAAGGTATTGGAGCAAACCAATCAACTCACCCAGATCTATGGACGCTCACAACCGGTAGAGGCCACCCGGTTAGCCAAATTTGAGACAACCTTAGGAGACGTGGCGATCGCTTAGGCGATGTTTAGCAAACAAACTACCCGCTGGCTTCGACTTCGCTCAGCCAGCTTGTGCCCTGAGCGAAGTCGAAGGGCACAAGCTCAAGGGTAGAATCTTTTCTGGAAGTGTCCTTAGTTGCGCACCAACCATTTCTGCGCATTCAACCGTTGCAGCGTCCAGAATACCAACAGGCCCAAATCCGACTTACGCTCATCGATCCGAAACGATTCCAACGTACTGGCGGCGCTATCACTTTCCGAATAGGAAAAGCCCTTCTTGCCGTTGATGTCGTCATCAAAAAAGTAAATATTGAACTGGCGCGGCTGCTTGTAGCCACTGCTCCAGCGGCCCACCACCTGAGAGCAAGCAGGATACTGCGTAAACCCTTTCACCGCGATCGGTTGCTTACCAAAAGACAAATCCACATCGGCAAGGCCCTGCTCCTCCAACCCGGCCTTCAACGCCGGAATGTAGTCTTCCTGGATGAAATTGTCAAAAGGCTTATCCTCCAGCTTGGGCGCTTTCTCCTTCTTCGGCGCAGCCGGTTTTGCTTCAGTGGCTTCTGACTTCGGAGTATCTGGAGTTGTTTCGTCTGGCATAGCTTCATCCTTGTTCTGAGTCGCAGCAGGAATAGGACAGTTGCCCCAACAAGGGACTTATCCCACACAGATTGTAATGGAATTGAGCCGTTTCAACGTATAGATGATTGTTGGGGTTGTCATTAGTCAGAATTAAGGGTTTTCTGGAGTGGTTGATACTTCCCCCGAACAGCCCTCCTCGTTATAATTGTTCATAATCAGTTACAGAGTGAAACAGTAGCAGGGGAGACAAGTTGTGGCCGGATTTTTCAAAGGGTTGTTTGGGAGCAAGGACAAAGGCGAATCGTCTAACCAGGCCGAAGTGAAGCCCCAGCGTGAAACTGGAGCCTACTTTCTTAGCTCAGATGATGCTCGCACCTATGGTGACGTGGATTACATGCGCACCACGAAGAAAGTACGGAGAACGTTTCCGAAGACTGTGAATAACGAAGAAATGGAGATGGAGAAAGAAATTTCTTCGATGAATGCGAACAATCCTAAGCTGGGCACTCAAGTCCCGAAGGTGTCAATGGGTTCGATTGCTACCTCCAACTCCAGTGCCAGTTCTGCTACATCCACTTCATCGAATGGTTCCGTGCCAACCGATGCCCAAGTGGCAGCGCGTCGCAAATCTGACTCCAGTTTGGATATGTTCCGCAACATGGCTAAAGATATGCGCAAATAAATAACGATCGCAAATTGCGATCGTCCAAACATCAGTTTTTGTTTCGTTGTGGTTATGGGTAAGGGCACTATTACAGTGCCCTTTTTTTGGTTAAAAAGTTATGGGAAAAACATTGCTTTCTGTCTTCTAATTTTTACTTTTCGCCTTTTGTGTTACTGTGCTTGGCTGCTGGTCAATGATTGCCATGGCAATGTAATAATAAACCGTGAGCATGATGGTAGAAAAAATCTGACCTCCAATCGGACCATGCCAAAAATCAAAAGATTCTTTTCCCCAATACACAACAGCAACAGCTAGCAACATAATCCGAGGCACATTAAAAATAAGTGCTAGACTCACTCCGATCGTGATTAATGCCAATGTTTTTTTCCAGGTTTGTTTGAAGTACAAGCCCATGATGAAGGCAAAGCCTGCGATCGGAAAGGCCATATCAAACCCACTGCAACCCGAAGCAACTTCAACGGCCTTCTTGGGATCGATCGAGGTCGAGAGCGAGAGGAACTGACCTTCAACTGTAACAGGTTGCCCAATGGCGGCAAATGAAAGCCCAGCCAGCCACGCCATCAACGATTCGAGTTGCTTACCCGTTAGCGTTTTTCTTATGGTATTTCCTAAAAACCCTAAGTCAGGATAGATGCTGATCAAAATCAGCGCGAGCGCCAGCGGATGTTTTTGAATAACCGCGATCCCCCAATTACAAATGGCAATTCCCAGCAGAATCACCATGACAATCAGGGCTTGCAATGAAATAGAAGAAAGACAAAGTGGAAAGCAGGCAGCGCCCCCAAAAATCAGGAAATATCCTAGAAACCGCTCTTCTTCGGTGGCGGGTTCAGCCATCAATTGGTGTCGATTCCGCCAGAGCCGATCTAAACCCAAATAGAGAAATCCTGCATTTAATAGAAAACCTGAGTCTCCTTTCAGAATTGATTGCCAAACAACGCTGCTCCAGGTAGGTAAGAAAAGCAGCAGGACTAAAACTCCACAGGCCACAATGCGGTTGTGGTTGGTGCGACAAGCCGTTTTGAAAAGGGCAAGCGATCGCTTGCCCAACTTTCGCCCAAGCAGCTCTAACCGGGTTTTTGAGTTACTTTGCGCCACTCTTAGACCTCATTAATTTTTGGGGGGACGGGCACCATATTGACCCAAACCGATCATCGCAAGTCCAACAATAATCAAATTACCGACACTAGAAATACCAGTTCTCAGCGTGACGGTCTTTGCATTCTCTTTCAAACTATTCACCTGATTACTCAAAGCACCTGAAATTTGATTGAGTTGCTCTGGAGTCACGTTTGGTACCGAACCAGGATTGTTTCTGGCTTGTTGAATTTGCGATTGAACTTGAGTAGCTTGAGTGTTAATGTTCTTCAACGCTTCTTGCTGGAAGGTAATGCCATCTCGAATCACCAGAATTGAAGATAAACACAAGATTGCGCCTAAAACCAAACAAACCATTGCTAACCGTCTACGCCAGCGACGAAAATCCAACATGCCAAACATGACCAACGCCAGACCAAACAGCAAAATGATAGAGCGATCGCTCATCTGCTGCATAAACCCAATGCGCCATTGCGTGTTGGCTAAGTTGGGGGGGAAGGTGAGCACAAACAGATCGACCAAAAACCCAGCCAGGCACGCAAAACCAACGATGCGACAAAGCCCTTTAGGATTGTAGGAAGCAGAAGTAGAAAAATTTTGAGCAGAAAGTGTAGTCATGGCACGCCTACTAAGTTCAACATGATCAAACAGCCCCGCCTTGCAACAACAGAAATTATGTTTAGCGTCGCAAACGATCGTGCTGTTACATTTTCCGAGGATTTCCTCGGTAAAGCAGGAAATTTCCAATGAATTTCTGATAAAGAAGGAGTGGCGATTCAGAAAATCTACAGACTAAATCCACCACTCCTAGAAAAAAAGCTTCTGATCATGATAGAGCGAGAGAAGTTATGAACTTCCGTCGCCGCGATCGATCAAAGAAGCTTCATTATATGGTGTCTAAAAGTAGAACCGCATTATGCATCAGCTTCAGCTTTTGCAAGTTGCTTGCGCTTCCGTACTGCACCCACACCCATTGCCACCAACCCAGGCAGCAAAGCCGGAGTCGGAATCACTTCAATCGACAGAGAGTAACTACCCACGCCAGGATTTGTTAGATTCAAATCTCTGATATTGGCAGTCATAAGCCCATCACCCAGAGATATCCCGCTGGAGTTTCTGAAGACACCAGCAAAGTTCAGTGACAGAACATCACGATTGCCAGGAACAGGAAATACCTGGGAGATAAAGCTGGTAAGGTCAAACGTCAAGTCAGGGTTGATTTGAATGAACGCAAGGTACGGGGTTGGAGTTGCAGGACTGATGCTCAAGTCCTTAATGGAACCAAAATTGCCTTGATAAGCATTAAACACGCCCGTGCTGCCATTGGCGACAAAGACGCTACCGGGGTTTGTGGCACCAGTAATGTCGAAGCCATTGTTACCAAAATCGATTTGAATATTTCCACCAGAATTGGTGTACTTGAGCACATCGTTGCTGGTTAGCTCCAACGTGTCTCCAACAGAGAAAGCGTGGGCAGCAGGTGCAACTGCCAGCGCTCCCATGATGACAGCAGCACTGGCTACTGCCTTAAGACCAAAAGATTGAAAAAACATGTTCTGTACCTACCTAGGTTACGTTCGGTTGATTTCAGACGAAATAGATATGATTGAACTGAACGTGAACAGGCTAACCTGACCAAAATTGGTACCAGTAACCTATTCATAGACCGTTGGTAGATGTCCCATTGATTAAATGCGTTGAGATACGAAAAACCGAATTGTTTGGTAAAATCTCAACTTGATGACCTCATCCTAAGTAACTCCACCGAGTACTTCCAGATTTATCACTGGTTTTCATTGTCACTTCACATTCAGTCGCTTCTTCTTAAGCTCATTATCAACAAGTTTTTTAGTTCTTAAGAAAAAAGTGTAGACTTCCCTTAACTTTTTGTACCCCGACAGTTTTACCAGTCCGGGATAACACGCTAACTTTATAAAAGCTTCACATAGCGGACCTACAATAAAGCCCACAGCGCGTGTGGGCTAGTCAAGCTCAGTTCCTTGCAACAATCTTTCCAACGCTACAGGGTTGCTAATCTGTGGCCTTACGTTTGCGTAAAAACGCGATTCCTATTCCAACTAAGCCTGGTAGCAATGCTGGAGTTGGAATAGCGACGACTGCCCCTCTTGTAAAAGTCGCTTGAGCTAGGGGAAAGCCCAGAATTGATACTGACTCGGATGAGGACAGGTCAAGCAGGACACGATTCCCGACTGTTTTACCTACCAGAGAGTCAGCAAAATTCAGCTCCAAATTGAAATTTAAAGCTGCAAAGGCAGTTTCGCTGAGATTAAGTTGAACGCCAGAAGAATCGGATGCAGCAGGACCATTGTAGGTAACCGTTAAAGCATCGGAGGGGAAACTGCGAATGGCAATTTCGGAATAGGTGTTGGTTGAGTCGTCGTAGATAAACGAACCGATCAGAGCATATTCTTGAGCGTTATACGATAAAGTGGCTCCTTCCAGATTCCACTTGAGCGCCGCCGCTTCTGCCGAGTGGGGAGTTGCAGCCACGGCTAGGGCTGTACTGGTGACTACTAAAGCAATCCACTTTGCTTGTTTCATCGTTCGGTTATCTCCATTTGTTCTGTCTTGATTACGATCGTTGAATCCATCAAGGCAGATGCACAGCCTGCTGGTTCTAGGCCAGATCAGATCCTAGAACCAACAGGATTGGCGCGATCGCCCATCCTGAACGTGTACCGATACTTCAGAGCGAGTGGGCTAGTAGAAGGCGATCGCAAAACTCGGAAAAACTAAACCTTTCATCTTTCTACAGTTGAGCGATCAAATAACTCAAACTCAAGATTTAAGGGAGTTTTAGGAACTAAATAATCACTTTAAGACTCAGATATTACTAGACTAGAAAAGCCCATAGTAGTAGTTAGGGTGAGTAGTTGGAGTTGACTCAAGATTGCCTCCATCATTAGATAATCAAACTGCTTGAGCTTTGTCAGTAATTGTGACACTAAACAAGTTGCACACAAGTTGCATCATAATTTTGAAACTTGCCTTCCTTGCAAAGCATGGCGTAATCTCCAGTCTCCCTGTCACTTACCTAACCTACATTTTATAGTTGTAGCCATGAGTAACATGGCGAAAGCGAGTCAGAAGGCTCACCCAGTATTGACTTTGCAAATTCCTCCGGGTTCTAAGCGTTCTGACCAAAGCTATAATTTGGCCCAGCTAGTTAGGCATGAGAATTAAATAAGCTGTAATTTTTGTGGGATGGATATATTGTCTGTCCGAGCGGGTGAGACAACCCACCCCACAGGTTATTTAACCCATAACCCTTGCCACGGCAAATTTTGCTGTAGCCGGACATCAGGTGTGGGCTGAACACCAAAGTTAAGCTAAATTAGATTATATGGTGGCTGCAAATTGCAGCACAGCAGCGATTTGCGGTTGAATAATCTCAAGATGAAACCGCTGTACAGCCTGGAGTTTTGCGTGTTGTGAAATCGAGGCCATCTGCGCTGGATGATGATAGCAATGATCAATCACCGCAGCGAGTTGCCATGTATCCCCAGGAGCAGCGAGCCAACCTGTTTTTTCAGGTTCAATTAATTCAATAACCCCTCCCGCAGCGGTTGCAACTACTGGAGTTCCACACAACATTGCTTCAACAATCACCCGCCCAAAAGGTTCGGGAGCCGTTGAAGTATGGGCGACAAGATTACACGCTGCCATGAGTTGGGGAATATCCGATCGAAATCCTAAAAAACGAACTCGATCTTGCAGTCCCAGTTGCTCAATCTGATGGTGCAATTGTTCAACATAGGCTTGCTCACCAAACAAAGCATCTCCTACCAACAAGACCACAACATCCGCTGGACAATGAGCCAGCGCTTCAATCAAAACATGCTGCCCTTTCCAGGGCGCTAAGCGACTAAAGTGCCCAACTACAAACTGATCATGAATCTGCAATTGGTGACGCAATATCTCAGTTTGAGTTGGTGAAATGATGTAGCGATCGGGATTAAAGCCGTTGTACACTCGATGCACGAACTCGGCTCGTCCGCCAGCTTGAATGAATGCGGCCTCAGTCGCTTCAGAATTGGCAATCACGGCTGACGCGAATTGATTGGCTAGTTGAATAATAATCGTCTGGTTGATACGACTAAAATGCTCAGCAGAAACAATGTCGTGGAGGTGATAGACCAAAGGACGACGACTCAAGAAACTCGCGATCGCACCTACAACTAATGCTTTTTGCGTGTTGGCATAAATCACATCAAATTCATGACTAAGTTGAACAGCTCGCCGAATTGGAGTGAGCAAACTTCGTAGACTCAGAAGCCCTTTCAGCAGACTACTGTCTTTTTGAACTTGAATTGATTGATTGGTTAAAACTTCAACGGGAATGGCGTTTTGCTCTAGCAATTCTCGAAATGAACCATCGGCCAGCAATCCAACTAGGCAAGAGTCACGGTAGGGGCGTGCCACATCCAATAAACAAAGTTCTGCCCCACCGGGTTTACCACTTTGATCGAGAAATAGAATCTTCATGCAGCCAATTCTAACTCAATAGGACTTGGCGCACTTGGGGCGCAATCGTTTGCCAATCAAACCGCGTTACAGCATAATCCCGACAAGCAATTCTAGAGGGTAGTGGCAGCCGTGCTGTGAGCAGTTCCAACAGTCGATCCGCGATCGCTTCTGCTTGGGGAGATTCGGTAATGAGATGTTGCGAGAACGGCGATAACACTTCTGGCATTCCCCCCACAGGCGTACATAATGCAGGTGTACCGCAAGCAAGCGATTCCAGCAAAACCAAACCAAATCCCTCTAAACTCTGACTGGGCATGACTGTTAAATCTGCCGCCTGGTAAGCCACCGGCAACAGTTCATCTGGAACAAAGCCAAGCAACTGCACATTTTGACTCAAATCTAAGGCTTGAATTTGTTGTTCCAGAGCGCTTCGAATACTACCTTTGCCAGCGATCGCGAGCCACACATCTGGCACCTGACGTTTCACCTGTGCAATGGCAGACAATAGTTTATCCAACCCCATCCGTTGAGCCAGACGGCGAGGGGTAAATAGAATTGGCCGATCCACGTCCCAGCCAAGTTTTTCGCGGGCTACCTGACGGGAAAGATTCGGTTGAAATCGAGTTGTATTCACGCCACCGGGAATGATATGAATCTGCTCCCAGGGAATGTCATAGCGTTGATGCAAAATCATGCCAAACGCTTTACTTAAAACAATGAAGCGATCGCAGCGATGGTAAACCTGATACTCCATCCATTGCTTTAAAGTGGTTCCCCAAGTACTTTGGCCTTCCTGTTCACTTTCGCCTGCCCAGGGGCCGTGAAATGTGAACGTAATGGAAACATTTTTTGGCAACGATCGCAGTAGGGGAAAACTGTAAAGTGCAAAATGCAGATTGATGGCATCAGGTACTTCTAAAACTCTTTGCTGAAACTGCCGCTGACTTGTCCATAATCGTTGTGGCAACGGTCGCTGAGCTGAGGCTAGATTGGTGAGTAAAAGTGAAGTCTGCACACCATTAGATGGTAAATCAACTGCACACAGTTCAACGCGATCGCCTTGACTGGAAAGTTGATGAATGAATTCGTAAACATATCGCTCTGCCCCACCTGGAGTTTCGGGAAACCAGCCATTTCCAACACATAGAATGGATGCAGTTTTAGGAGGCGTTTTGGTAATCATGAGGAAGCGATCTTAGTGGCTACTGCCTCCTCTTTCGTTCACGCCTTCCTCTCATCCGGGAGCTTGTAAAAGACTTGATGAAAAACTTACACAGGCAAACTTATTGACATGATTTGAAGCTGAATCTGTTGAAACTTTGCACCTAATTCTTCTGAACTCTGGCACTGGCGTAACTCTTGAATAAAGACATGTGCTTGGTTAAATAGCTCAGCGTTCCCTAAAGCTCGAAACTTTTTAGTTCTTACGGCTTCAGGACTAATCGCTGAAAAGAGCCGCAAAAGCTCAAAAAAGCGTTGGTGAGCATTCCGACTTTCAGCACAGGGAAAAAGCTTTTCGATGATGTAAGCAGAATTGACCCAGGAAGCCAAAAAGTATTGAGCCTCTTTAGGGCGGGTGCTTTTTCCAAGAGTTTCGTCGTGGTCAATCAACGCATCCAATCGACAGACGAGTTTATGGGTTTTTCCGACTCTAACTGAAATATCTACGTCCTCAAATAGCCCATACCGTTGAAAATTCTCATCAAAGCCCAAATTATAAATCAACTCAGTGCGATAATTCATATTTGCGCCCCACAGGCGATCGATATGGATTAACGGCAATGTTTGCAATTCCGAAGTGAGCGGTTCGTGCAACTTTGTTTGTTCGGCAGGAATCCGAATCCGCTGAGCAACTTTCCCAAAATGATGCCTCACATAGTTTCTAAAGAAGCGCGCATACTTTTGAGATGAATTATCAAACTGCCCCAAAGCAGTGCCATTCACGCCTCCGATCGTCTTCTGCTGATCGTGTTCAAATACCTCAACAATTTTGCCGACATAATCTGGACTGATATGAGCATCATCATCCACAAAGCAAACAATATCAGTTTTAACTCGCTGCAAGCCAATATTTCGCTGCAAGGTTAATCCAGGTTGCTCAGAAATGATGTAATGATTGTCAGGCTGATCAAACAATGAGGAAAACTTATGCATTAACTCCGCTTGGTACTCACTTGCATTCGGAGTTGCATCCACCACAATCAATTGATTGGGTAAACGGTGCGATCGTTGCCAGGATTCTAAACACTGCTCAAGTAAATGTTGCCGCTTGTAAGTGCAAATAACTGTACCAAAACTCAGCATAGGGAACACTCGCTATAAATAAGCTTGATTAGCAGGAATAGCAGTTTTAACACAACCACTACATTTTTCGTGATTCAGATCAAGCCATCCGGAGTCTTAATCAATGTTTAATACAGCGGTTTTCAAACTAGGGCAACGCAGCACAAATTTTGATTTAAAGCCCTGATTAACAAAGCATCTCAGACGCACACACAGATGAAAAAGGCTATCTTGGTGATATAAGATTCAGCTTGGTAAAGAAATTATTTTCTCGTTATCTCTATGCTCTGAGCTTTCCAGCTCAACGGATATGAGAAATCAACATTCAATGAAAATAGCCAATGTCTCTATCCATAGGCAAAATAAACATCAGACTGATCTGGGTGAGAGAAAGAATTCGTACCATATAGTCCTATTTGAGCACGTCCTTCAAGGATAGGTTTAGAACTAATTGGTTCATAGGGGCCAGTAATACTATCTGAGACAAACCAGTATACAGTTAAGTCATTTATGCCCTGACTGCCAACCTGGTCTAACCATTTTGGATTTAAGGCTTTAACAAAAGCTGAAAAGAATAAATGGTATCGGCCGTTTTGATAAATGACTTGAGGTCGTTCCATTTCATAGAATGGAGATTCCGTTGTCCCCGTAACTAATGGTCGAGCCGCAGGCGGCAGAATCGTATACGGACCTGAACTCTTATCGGCTACAGCTAATCCTACGCAGCCACCATAATAATGATTTGAAGTCTCTTCTTTGGCATGAGCCGTAATAAACATATAGTACAGACTTGTCTCAGGCTGTTGTAATATCCAGGGATCACGCCAGTGCAGGCTAGAACCATAGCGTCCGTACCAACAATTGTCATCTTCGAGTTCGAGGAGAGGTTGTTCTGAGCTACGCTGCCAATTAAGACCATCCGTAGATGTGGCTAAACCGATCGCCTCAATTCAGAATTCTGAACCCGTACCCGCGCCTGAATAAAAAAGGTAATAAGTGCCATCGACCTCGTAGGTGGAACCAGCAAACAGTCTGCCAGAAGCCCAAATATCACTGGATGATGGCTGAAGAATAACTCCTTGACTTTTCCAAGTTCTTAGGTCATCAGAAACCGCTAGACATATCTTGCTTTCCATTTTCCACCAGGCTCGCCTCAAAGAACGATTGGTTCCCGCTAGATAGAACAGATAGTAATCATTTTTACCCTTGATAATTCATGGGTCCCAAACTAGTTCGCTTCTGCGACTACACCTGAGAAGATGCTTAACTGCCGTTTTTTGCTTGGTGGATATCGGTAGAATTTGAATACCTGCTTCGATCAGGCGATCATACCTGCCATTTATTCGTAGATTCATATTTTTTAAGTAAGATATTTTTCTCGAATTTGGTGATCTTCATCAGCACCAGCTACTTGTCAACAGAGGAATTAATTCGACAGCTTCAAGAGACTTTTTGGAAGCGATCGATTAAGTCTTGATATAAAGTTTCATAGCGTTGGACAACTGATTCCCAGCTAAAATCTTGAGCACGAAGTAATCCTTGCTGTTCATAAAATGCTCTTAAATCTTGGTCTTGTAAAAAATTAATAATGCGCTGTCCCAAGATCTTATCTGCTGCCAAAATTCCGTATTTACCTCCAGCTAGCACCTCTTGTGCTCCAGGATTATGACTTGTGACAACCACTGTACCTGAAGCCATTGCTTCGACATAAGGCACTCCAAAGCCTTCATAAAGACTGGGCATACAAAACACCCAGGCTCGTTGATAAAGCTCTGAAAGTTTCTCTAAAGAAACCTTGCCAAAGTTAATAATGCCTTCTCCATCCATGGACTGATCTGCAACAGTCCAAAGTTCTGCATTTGGCACAGTTGCACGAATCTCGTTAGTGAAAACTTCCGCTAAGAAACTACCTCGTTTTCGTCCGGTTTTTGTTCCCACAAACAACACAGTAGGATGATCAGATTTAGTCCCTGGATGAAATTGACGTACATTAACGCCACAAGGAATAATGGAAGATACTAGAGGAATGCGGTCTTGCGTAGTTTGAGAAACCCCAACACTCAAATCAGCTACTTGAGCATTGAGTTGTTCTAATCCAATCATAACAGTTTGATATAAACGACGGCGAAACCTAACCGCTGTTTTAGCTTCATCTTGAGCCGCTCCATGAAAGGTTCGGAGATGGGGATGTTTTCCCCAAACCAGATAACTATCTCCATGTGTATGCAAAATGTCAAAGTTAGAAAAATTTGTTTTGGCAAGTTGTCCAGCAAACAAAAATGCTTTGAACTTACTCAAATAAGGAGGAAATTTAGGATATTGATGAACTTGATAAAGACATTCGCTATAAGCTGGACTAAAAGTAAACATCGTTACTTGGTGCCCTCGCTCGACAAGTTCATTTGCTAGGTAATGGGCTTGATTTGCAACCCCAGCCTTAAACTCATTTGGTAGATCAACGTGAGTCATTGCAATTTTCATAAGAGACCTAAATAAGAAATGACGCCCAATAGAAATAGAACCTGACCTGTTCACATGGCAATGGCTATAAATTAGGCCAATACGTCCTTGTTTAAGACATTCCGTAGATTATTTCTAGTCACAATCAACCTGGGAAATTTCTAGAAGGAAAAGTATAGCTTTGGTCAGAACACTGAGGACAAGGAGAAGTTGCAAAGCCAATACTGGGTAGGCGTTCTGACTCCCTTCGCCACGTTACACATGGCGAAGGCTATACCTGTATGGGCAGGTTTAGCACTGAATTATCAACGGATAGCCAAGACGTTGAGGAAACATATCCCAGTGATGAGGAGATATTTCCTCCTAAAAATTGGCTTAAAATCACCATAAAAGTTGATAGTATCTACTGACAGACTTACGGCTTTTTTTAGCTTCATCCGAAAAAAGGTCGTAAATTCATCTCTTCTTTACTTAGAAAAACTGCGTTAGGACTTCACCTAATTACCTGTAGGAACAGGTTCTGCTTCTGCTTTTACCTCATATCTTTTTTTCACAATACCAGGATTTCCCGCAATCAAAATACGTCCGGTTTCTTGCGAGAAGTCTTTTGTTATAACACTGCCTGCACCAACAGCCGCTTGATTAGGTATCTGACAACCAACTAAAGTTGTTCTGGCACCGATGTATACTTCTTTGCCAATGTTAACCGAAAGCGGTCCTAGTACAGGTTCTCCGGTTTTATAAATTAGGCTATGACTCCAGATCTGGGTTTCTCGCCCTCCAATTGTTGTGTAATCACCGATCGTGACGACTCCACCTGCATCAACGAAATGATGACTCATAAACTGCACATTTTTGCCAATGATGAGTTGACTTAACCATCGAGGATTATCACGCCGACCAAACATTTGATTGAAATTAGCAATATGTGAGTTTTTGCCGATCTGAAGTTGTTTCACACAGCGAATAATATTAAAGTGTCCAATCCGAACATTCTCACCAATAGAAACTTCGTTTGCATCAATATAGCTAAATCCGATGGATACGTTTTGACTAATTTGCCAACCCATTATTCTTCGATAAACAAACAGCTTTAATGGCAGAGGGAGCAGGGTTGCGATGAGTAATAGAAGCTTGGTCACTGGTCATACTCCATATAATAAAGTCCTACCTAGTTTGGGATAGGCAAGGGATTAAGGATCAGGGCAATGCGTGTATCTCACTGAATTCAAAAGTGCTGAATTGGAGATTTAGACGGTTAGAATAAATTGGATATTGTGTTCTGAAAGTCAATGTAATTCTGAGTAACGACGTAATCGGCGTTGATGACCATAGTACTTTTGAGCCGCTAAACCAATCCCTAAAAATCCCCACAGCACTAAGCCAAAAGCATCTGGGAAAATATTATTTAACCCGACTTGGGCAAAAGTCCCAAGAGCAATTGCCCGAGCTGCACTACTAAAGGAATCACCGCCACCGTCTTTACCTTGAAATAGTTGCAGTAGGATCAGCAAAATACCTCCAACATAGGGAATCGTTCCAATCCAGCCAAACGAAAATAGGAGTGGCAGAATCCCACTATCTGAGCCTCCGATTGGTGCAACGATAGAAGCTCTGCCAATTTCTGGTCTTGGTCCACCAGTGCCCAGTCCTTGCCCAATCACTTCACTCAGGGCAAGATTCAGGAGCAACCCATACCCTTCGGTGCGTTCTTGGAAGCTCACGTCTTCGCTAGTGTTACTGAGGCTTTCTAAGCGTTGATTGATCGCCTCAGCAAAGGGTTCTAAACTAATGATCGGCACCACCAGGATGGACATTATCAGGATAGTTAGAACAAACTGCATTTGCAATCGAGCTTTGAGAAATGGGAAGAATGTGATCACTCCTGCTGCCCAACCTAACCAAGCTGAACGTGCGGCAGACAACAAAAATGACAAGTAACCCACTCCAGAGGCTGGAAACCGCAAACTTCCCTGGCTGCCAAAGAGTAGTAAAACACCTGCCATCATCACGGTTCCAAAGGCTTGGGGAGAACCTAGTGTACTAAAAACTCGAATTTGAAAGGGTACAGGGCTACCAAATGATGAGGCTTTGATCACATCAACGTAAAAACGATCCCATCCTGGCACAAAGCAGTACTGAATAATGCCATAGGTGCCCATCACGGCAACCCCCCAAACAAAGCAGCGTTCAATTACTTGGCGGAACTTTGGATAGTCCTGCCAGTGAGAAAATAAATAAAAGCCGAAGGCGATCGGTCCCAACCATTCAATGAAGCCTACTAGATAGGCCAAATCTACCCGTTTAGTCAGTGCGCCCATCACAAAAGCATAAAGAACCCCGATCGTGCTCAAGATAAAAGGGAAACCATTTTTTCGATAAGCGGTTGGGGCACTTTGGAAAAGGGTAATTACGGAAATCGACGCAACGAGCATGGCAGTGACTCCCCAGCGACCAGGAGTTACATAGCCACTTTGATAGTCAATAATCCGGCGAATCGCAGAAGCGATAAAACAAAACCACCAGGTGTACCCAACGTATAAACTAGGCGTTCGATAAAAGAGAAATAAGCCGACACCAACGGAACCAAGAGGAAACAATGGTGCAAGTAGCCGTCCACCCCGAATGAGCAAACAAAGCGTAATGAATATTCCCCACACACAGATGATTGTCCAAGCTCGCTTGGTGTAGTCCTGTTCTGTAGGCAGAGGCTGGGTGAGGCTGGGGGTAGAGGGTTGGAGAAGTGGCAACATAACTAAGTTTCGCGTTTTAGGGATCAAGAATCTGGATGGGTGAGGGGATCAAGTTGATGCTTTGCGCTTGTTGTGGATATTCCCCTAACAACACATTGCAGCCAAGTCCACAAACCCTGCTGTCTGCCCCATAGAGATGCCATTAATTTTTGATAGGCGATCGCTCTTTCGCTGGGTAAGTAGCGTAGTCCCTGCACAAGTCCAAACGCTTGTGTCGTACCGATCACAATTGCCCAAACTAAAAAGCACAAGCGCTGGATGGGGGGTAAGTATTCCAGCAAAGCTAATGTTTCGTTGTGAACAGCATTAGTAAACGCTAAATAATTAAAGTGATATCGTTGGTCTTCATCAAATCGTCGCGCCACATAATGGTCAACGATGATCGCCGGATCATAAATCAATTTCCACCCACGGCGCTTCAATGTCAGGCTGAATGCAAGTTCAAAATGCACCTGAGCACCACTCCCCCGCATACGCTCATCAAACCGCAAATCTTGCATTGCAGACCGCCGGAAACTCATGTTGACTCCCTTCAAAAAATCGACTTCCCGTGCCGCTCCTACGCCGCGATGATGTTCACCAATAATCCGTCCATACCATTGCAGTCGTCCAACATCCTCTTTCACGCCTTGAGACCAGGGATCTGGATCTTGGATAACATCTCGTCCACCCACCCCACCGATCTGCTCATCCCTTAAGTAGTAAGCTTCAATGCGCTCCAACCAATCTGGGTGGGGTGCAGCATCGTCATCAGTAAATGCCAAAAAGTCTCCAGTAGCGGCTTCGATACCTGCGTTCATGGCAGCAATCACTCCTGACACAGTCACTGTGATGGTTTTGAGTGGCAAAGATAACGTTGTTAACGTCTCTAACATTGCCCAAGTCGCTATGTCCTGATCTCGTACCACCACAATAACCTCCGTTGGTTGGCGCACTTGTTGAGCAAGTGCTTGCAAACAACGAGCCAGATCGTGAGGACGAAGATAGGTCGGAATAATTACGGAAGCTTTCATCGTCAAGATATCCTGAATGACTTTAATGACTGTGGCGGGTTTTGATCGCGGCGGTATAAAGATCAAGACGTTGTTGAGCCGCCTTCAGCCAGCGATAGCGTTGGGCAGTAGCATGAGCGTTGTAGCGCAACTGCTCCAAGTAAGAACGATCGTTAATCAAGCGATCGAGTGCTTGTTCGATGACCTGGCGATTACGGAGCGGCACCACGATCGCATCATGCCCATCCCGAACTACTTCCAGCGGTCCTGCTGCTGCCGTTGTCACTGGGGCTAAACCACATGCCATCGCTTCAATCAACGCTTTGCCAAAGCCCTCTGACAACGGCGCAAACAATTTAATTGCATGCCCTTTTAACAAATTGGGCAACAGGGAATGTTGAAATTTGGGAATGACCTGCACTCGATCGCGCACATCGGCATCAAAATCAGCATGAACTTCAGCCGCTGAACACCCTGTACCCAGGAAGCTCACGCTAACGTGAGGATAGCGAGCTAATACCCAATTCAGGGCTGGTACACTGTAATGAATGCCCTTGCGCGAAATATAAGTGCCAATGCAAGCAATTTGCAGGGGTGCATCCGTTGCAACCGGCAACGGCTCTAACGGTAAGTCGAGAAACTGATCCGGAATTCCATTGGGGGTAATGGCAATGCGTTCCGAGCGGACTCCCAGCACCTCAACGGCATATTTCTGATCAAACCGGTTAAGTAAAAACACCTGATCCGCGCACCGCAACGAAGTCGCCACCTCCCATAGCAACACACTCCCTCGATACAGGGGGTACTTCCAACTCAGGTGCAAATTACCCCGCTGGGCTTCCTCCAGATTTTCCAGATGCACCGTATGCTCCAAGCCATGACTGCGCGTGACCAACAGCGGGCGATTTGGGGCAAAGCGACGTAACATTGTGCCCCAAACCCAGGCATCCCCAGTTGAAGCATCAATTACATCAAACCGATGACGCTGATTCTGCCGATGTAAATAAGTTGCCACAAATTCGGGAAACAGCGACCCTGACATCCATTTGGGAAGATCGTCATGGGACAAATAATGCACCTCATGCCCCAACTGTTGGTAAAGTTGACCCAGCTTCAACACAGTGCCAGGTGCTCCAGAGTGAGGATCAAGCGGATGATGAATGGTCAGGAGAATTTTCATAGCTCTGCCGAGATAGAGCAATTGAGTCATCCACTTATACGCAGCAGAACCGCCCTAAACAGGAAAAAGGCACCCAAACAACCAATTAATGTTGTGCAGGTGCCCTTAGTCAACTCAATATCAAGTTAGGCATCAGACTCTTCAGCTTGTTGCCGTTGCCGTTTACGGATTGCGCCAATGCCCAGCCCAATCAACCCTGGCAACAGGGCTGGCGTAGGAATCGTGGCATAGGCATCACTGTTGCCCCCAACTGCATCACGGACGTGAATCCCAAGTCGCAACGTATGCAGATCCAGGGCATCGACCACATTCTGGAACGTTTTACCCGATTGCAAACCGAATCGAATCCCTAAGGCTTCACCAGCGTTGATTCCATTCGCGTTGGATGTAGCGTCGAACGAGAAATCTTGATTAAAGCCGATGTTATTACCTTGCGGCAAGTTCGGTGGATTCGCACCCAATCCCGTAAAGGAGACGGTGCCAATATTGCCCGTATTGACACCACCGCTGTAAGTGAGCAAACCAGAATCATCAAAATAGACTTCTGCAATCCGTGAAAGATTCCCCGTAGCAGCCAAGTTGAAAATCTTAAACAACACATTGGAGCCATCTTTTTGAATCGTAAATTCATAGCGGCTAAAAACACCATCCCCTACTGTATCCCCACCGGGAATATTGGCAAAACCACTCTTGTAAATGGCAGTATCTCCACTGCCGCTCACCAACGTCAGCGCGGCGACTGGTGCGGCTGACATGGCAACAGAAACAGCCGCCGCAGCTAGTAGAGATGAACCAAGGATCATTGATTTCATACGTTTAAAGACCTCAAAAAGAGTGAATCTAGCGTTAAGTGGTAATGCGCCCTAGATTCCTGTCACGGAGCAGCTTTCCTAACTGCTGTGCTTCAGCAAGTGCTTGTGGTAGTGCCCCGTTAGGTCATTGGCAACTTTAATTGGTTCCAATTGAGTGGGCAGGTTGCCCCTCTTGTAGGCAGCCAACTAGGCAACCTACCGCAGTTGCCCACTGGATCACAAATCATGGAAACTTGAACAAGGATTCAGTGATCGCACTAAAAACACCGTATCACACGTAACATTGAAGTCCAGGAAGTTCATCGGATACTCATAAAAAAGCTCGAAAAGGAAAATTTTTGATAACGCAATATTTAAGCTTTTCAAACTGATCCCGCCCCAGTTTGCATTGTATGAATCTCTTCTCATCAAGGCCTAGAAACATATCCCCCTCCCAGGCCAAGGGACTTGAGCAAAGACTCCCAAGGGGGCGATCGTGCCTACCGACTCCGGGTTCAGGTTCACCATTAGTCCATTACGGCAAATGTGTTTCACGCCAAAAGCCCAAAGACAGAAAGGCGTTACTTGGTGTCTTTGGGCTTTTGTAGTTCAAAGCAAAACAGAAATGTTATCTCTGGCAACCGGCCCTAGTAGTCCGTCAGGATAGATTTGAGGGGTACCTCGAATCTACAAAAACCATGTTTGAGCTGTTTTGAGGATTTTCAACCCATCAAAACAGTCTTGACAGACCACTAGTTCAATGCCAATTTAGGCAGTGGAGTCGGCGATAAACTTGGTGGTTGCAACTGTTGGTAGAGTTGAACGAGTTGATCATTCAAACAATGAATATCGTGCAATTGCTCTACCCGCAGCCTTGCCGCCTGGGCGATGCTTGCCCACTGTTCTGGATGGGAAACTAACTGGTGTAACTTGGCGGCTAGAGCCTCGCTATCCCGCTCAGGCACCAATAAACCTGAAATCCCAGCTTCAACTAATTCTGGAATGCCCGTATGGTAAGTGCTAATGACTGGCATTCCCATCGCCATTGCTTCCATCAACGCCACAGGGATTCCTTCCTGGTTGCCATCTTTAGCAGTAACACTGGGGGCTAATAGAATGTGCGATCGCTGCAACAGCTCCACAACTTCAGTTTGATTGCGCCAACCCAGTAGCTTCACTTGCTGGGTTACACCCAACGTCTGAATTAATGCCGCTAACTCAATGCGTAACTCACCATCTCCGACGATCGTGTATTCCAGATTTGGAAACTGCCGCAAGACGGCTGCCACGGCCCGAATACCATATTCAATTCCTTTTTTCTCCGTCAATCGCGCCACTGAAATCAACCGGACGGGTGCACCGGGTTCGATCGCACGGGGCAGAAAAGCAAACCGCTGACAGTCGATCCCCATACGGTGAACAACGATTTTTTGGGGGTCGCAGCCGAGTTCGATCAAGCGCTGTTGCCAGTGGTAGCTGATGGGCAAGAACCGATCGCCCTGCGCAAATAAGTCATCATAAATGGACACTCCGAATAGCCGCAAATTTTGACTAATATCTACTCCATGAAATGCCGTCAGGAGTTTCCCTTGCATTGCTCCAATGTCGCGCAGCAACATCCCTTTAATGCCGAGTAAACCGAAGTGGCATTGAATCACATCATACGCAGGTCGCCGTTTAACAAAGGGAATGGTGGCATATAACAACCGCAGGGAAGCAGCATCCTTTTTATACTTAAAAATATTGAGCGATCGCAGAAGTAAGAGCGGCGCAAAGGGAAAGTGAATTAAGAATAACCACAAGCCCTTTAAAAATCGATACCCCAGCGCTTTGGGCACCTTAGGATGATAAAAAGTGCGACTAAGTAGATCATATTTTCTGACATCGGTATGAACTTTTTCCAGAGATTCTTTAAATTCAGCATAAATATCAACCTGATGTCCACGATCGATTAAGCCTGTAATCTGATTTAGCACAAATGTCTGAGATAAAACTGGAAATGCTTCCACAACAAAAGCAATTTTCATACTTTCTCCACTACCATAAAATAACCCAGGGGAAATACCTTGCCAGTTCGGGCAGAAAGCGTTTGACCCAACTTCGTTTTGATCAATCCAGCAGTAATGGCTTGAATCAGATGAGCTAGAGGCTTACCAATGACCGGTCTAAATTGTAGAAATTTTGCAGTGATATCTGTGAGAACTTCTGGGAATCCCCCCATTGCCGTTAAAGTAACCACTTTAAAGCCAGCCGATTCTGCTAGATAACGGAGTCCAAATTCGGTATATCGGTAGTAGTCATAGGGGGTCTCATGGAGCCAATAAAAAAATGGCACATTGATTAATGCTTTGCCCTCATTTCGCAGAATTCGATACATTTCTTGCAAAAGTTTTTCTGGCTCTGGAATATGCTCTAAGACATCCGAAAGAATAATGGTGTCAAATTCTTGATCTTGAAAGGGGAGTTCTTGGGTTAAATCACACTCAAAGTCCAGGTAATCTTTGCCATGGGAGGCGTTGGGCCAGTCCACGCAGATTGCACTTTCAACCAAATCTTTATAAGCCTCGTAAAGGGGTGCTTTACCGCAACCCAGGTCGATTAATTTACCCCGACAATGGTCGCTGAGGTGGGTGTGATAAAATCTCGCGATCGTATTTGCGATTAGCCTGGAGCCAACTGCAACCTCACCCGGATGACTGGATGCAACAAGCTTACCGTTGTGATAAACAAACTTACTGGGAACCCACTCATGCTCGTTTTTCATGGCTTCACCTACCAGTCTCCTAATTTTTTCGTAAACAGATCTATAGCTCGATCGTAGATTTGATTCAATGCTTTGATATGGGTTGTTAATGTAAATCGACTTTGATAGTAGGTATATCCCTGCCTAGCAAGATCCGAGCAAGTCTGATGATGCTCCGCCAACTGAGTCATGGCTGCCGCTAGTTGCCGCGGATGGTTTGGTTCAACTAAAAGTCCTGTCTTACCGTGAACAGCATATTCTGGAATGCCGCCGACGGCACTGGCAATTACAGGGCGGTGATGGCTGTAGGCTTCTAAGGTAATCAGCCCTGCGGGTTCCGGCCAGACACTGGGAAACACAACCGCAAAGCACTGCTCGTAGAGTTGACTCAACTCATCCGCCTGGCACCAGCCATGCCAAGTGATCCGTGACTGGATGCCAAGTGTTGCGGCTAAACGTTCGGCTTGGGGACGAAACCAGCCATCACCTGCTATGTCCAGATGAATGGCAGGATTTACGAGAGCCAGCGAGCGCAACAACCACTCTACGCCCTTCGTAGGCACGACTCTACCCACAAACAATAGTCGCTGCATGCGATGGATTTCTGGGGTTAATGGGGTAGCTAGTTGTTGCCGGTCTTCAGTGCCTAGATGCAGCGTCACGACTCGATCGGGTGGCAATCCCTGCCGAATTAAACGATCGCGGACATAATCACTATTGGCAATCACTAAAATTCGCTTTTGTTGCAGATGGGTGATTTCTTGCTGGGAAGTGCGCAGCCCTTGATAAATGTTAGCGGGTCGGCGACTGCCACACCCATCGACTAAGTGTCCCCAAACACAACCCAACGTTGACATAGGACGATCGCAACACATCTGATGGGTGGAAAAATATTGCGTCCCACTGGGGCAATAGGGAGAATGGTTATGCAAAGAAATTACGGCTGGGCATTCTTCTCTAAAGGCGTTGAGCTGCTTGGGATCATGCAAATGTAACAGTTGAAACTGACTTTGCTTAGGCACCTCGAAGAGATTAATAATCGGCTGCTCAGTCGCCCCAAGCTGATGCTTGAGCAAAGCCTGGATATAGGTTTGTGCGCCACCTTGGCGGTTCAGCGTAGTCACACAATGATGCAGCATCGGTATGGGAGCAGAAAAATTCATTGCACTTGAATCACGGGAAGTTTGACTTTAACCAACGCTTTCCAGGAGCTAGCACGCAAACAACCATACGCTTCCGCCGCTCGATAGAATGGCACCCATAGCAACCACTTTAGATCTGGCTGCGTTGTTAGGATGAACTTTATATCCGCGATTACCCAGTTTTTCCAGTTGATTAAGCCCCGAGCTAAACTGAGTTCTCGTTGGTTTAGAACATTCGTCGCTAATGTTTCTCGATAACTCCGATGAGACAGTTTGAGCAACGATTCGTTGTGAGAATGATACACACCTGCTTGAGGCTCATAAACAATGTGATAGCCCAGCCGAAGCATCGCCCAAGCCCATTCATGATCCTCCGCAGCGGTCAGCAACTCATCAAACGGGCGTTTTTCCCAACAACTTCGGCGAATTGCCGAATTGGCATTCGAGAAGGTGCGATCGCGCTCCTGATTGACGTTGGATTGAATCAAAGGCTGCTCCCCATAGTACCCTAGATAATTGCGCCGAACCGGGGGCCACGCATCCGGTTGGGGCAGTTGCTTCCCATAAACACCCGCAACATGAGGATTTGCAAAAGGTTGCACCAGGTTTGCCAGCCAATCGGAGTTAGTCGGAAACGCATGCGCACTGATGGACACGACTATATCGCTAGTAGCTGCCTGAAACCCCAGATTCAGCGATCGCCCAAACGTAAATTCATGCGCTGGCATATGCATCAATTTCACACTGGACCATTGCTGGACAAGCTCTACCGTGGCATCCGTTGAGCCAGAATCAACCACAATAATTTCATCTGGTTTGCGGCGCTGATGCGTAATCAGCCTCAGCGCTTCACCAATAAACTGGGCTTCGTTCTTTGTCCGAATTAAGACCGTTACAGAGGGGGTGTTCATATCAACGCCTGATAGTTCAGCATTTACAGCACTGGTTACGGTCAACCAAACATACTACTGACAGAGCTTTCTTGATGGATGCGCAAAATCGCTTCACCAATCAAATTCGCAATGGAGAGCACCTTCAATTGCGGAAAATGCTTTTCTTGCGTTACAGGGATGGTATTGGTCACAATGACTTCCTCAAAGCAACTGTGAGATAAGCGTTCCACCGCTGGTGGAGATAGGACGGGGTGCGTAACACAGGCATAGATCTGTTTTGCCCCTTGGCGCTGAAGCACCTCTGCCGCCTGAGTAATTGTGCCGGCAGTATCTACCATGTCATCAATCAAAATGGCAGTTTTGCCGTCCACATCTCCAATCACATTCATGACTTCAGCCATATTGTGGGCAGGGCGGCGCTTATCCACGATCGCCAGGGGCGCATCATTCAATTTCTTCGCAAATCCTCTAGCCCGGGCGACACCGCCAATATCGGGAGAAACCACCACCACATCAGTCAGATTCTTACTTTGAATATAGTTAATCAGCACAGGCGAACTATAAATATGATCGAGCGGAATATCAAAAAAGCCCTGAACTTGGGCAGAGTGCAAATCCATCGCGAGTACGCGATCGGCTCCCGCTGTAGTAATGAGATTGGCAGCTAATTTAGCCGTGATCGATTCACGCCCAGCATTTTTGCGATCGGCTCTGGCATATCCGTAATAGGGAATAACCGCGGTAATCTTCGTTGCCGATGCACGCCGACAAGCATCAATCATAATCATGAGTTCCATCAAGTTATCATTGACTGGGCCACAGGTTGGCTGAATCAGATAGACATCTTTGCCTCGGATAGACTCTTGAATTTGAATATAAATTTCACCATCAGCAAACCGTTTACGAATTGTCGCAACCAACTCAACACCCAGATGTGCACTAATCTCTTGAGCGAGTTCAACATTGACAGAGCCAGAAATCAGACAAAGCCGACTATTTGACGACATATTTACAACAAACGTTGACCGATCAAGAGTTGTAGAAATCATTGGAATTCCTCAGGTGATAGATTAGGGGAAATTCAGTCTTTACCATTCAATAAAATGCTGACTTAATTAGCTTTGCAAAGATCACGAATGTCCCGTTACTTTAGCCAGCTAATTTCTTCTGACCTGTAAGTGTTTTGTAAAACGAGCGTAACCCTTGATAGCGCGTAGGACTAAAAAACTTTTGAGTTAAGAGAAGCGCTCCCAGATAAAGTGCATTTTGGTTAAGCCAGAGGGCCGGATGTTCAGCTAACGCCTTTCGCCAAAAAATTCTGGCATTACTTTGATCCTGCTGAAGCAACGCTCGCCAAGCCAAAAGTAGCCACCTTTCACTCTGCCTAACTGCCATGAGCCGAGACAGCGGAGCTTTTGCCCATTTTGAACTTCTTTGGATCGCGGCTGGAAACCAGACAAAATTGTGCACTGTTTTGGGGTTTACAAGCGCTCGTAGAGCTTCCGCAAAGGTAAATGCCGGTGCCAGCTCATCAAATTTACTTTCAGATTGCTCTTGGGCAAAAGTAAGCGAGCCAAATACAGGCGCTTCTGTCGGATCGGGGTTAAAAATAAAAGTGCTGAGTAGTTTCTCTGTCAAATATTCAAAGTAGTCGATCGGGCAATCCGCTGGTTGTAGCACTGACGTGATCTGATTTGCATACTCTAAAATGGCACGGTGTTGAGTTTCTAGCCCCCATTTCAATCCCTTCTCATTCTTTTCATGTCGCAGCACCGGGACAAATTGATCAGTTTGTTGTTCATATCTAACTGTGCTGCCATGATCAGCCGCCATAAACAGTTCAATAATCTCGGGCGGCGTTAGAAAGATTTGTTCGGAGGGCGGTTCTGGCTTCAAGAAATATGGAATCAGCTTATCAGTCGAAAAAGCTTTCTTCGTTGCAGTCAAACCAAAGTAAAAACCAATGGTTCCAGCTTCAGGATACATATTCCCCGCGGTCAACAGCTTAGACAAAGATCGTTGAGAGCTACCCGTCCATCCCACATCGACTGTTGCAAAGGGAATTCCATCTGCCAGTCCTTCTTGGCGAAAGTAACCTAACGCCTTTTCACGATAAATAGTGGCATTTGCAACCACTAATTCGACAACATCTTTAGCTTGAAAGACCTGTTTGAGAGCCGCTTTTCTCTGTGGACTCAAGTTCTGCTCCCAAGTCTCTTGAGGAAAACCAAATTGAACTAGAGTTGGAGCAATTTGAGTTGGATCTAAGTTAACGCGCTTACACACATCATGAACTGAGAGAAATTCATTGGCAGCAAACATCCACTCGATCTCAGTATCACCAATTTGTTGAATCGTAGGGAAGTGAAACGCCTGTCTAGAACCATAAAAATAGCGACAATCAACCGGGTAATGCCAGTTCTGACAAATGATTTGAGCAATTTTGCACAGAATTTGTCCATCCCGCGCTACAAAATAAAGTCTTTGAATTCCACGCCGCTGAGCTTCTAGCAAGCACCAATAAACAAAGCCAAACAACACGGGAGCAATCACATTAGCACTGGTATTCCAGATCGTGCGATGATGCGACTCCGATGCCTGGCATTGCAAGCGCGTTAAGCGACTGGCACCCGCTAAGAGCGATCGGAACTTGAGCGGTAGTTTCGCATCTTCGGAAATCATCTGTTCATACCGATTCAGATGAGCCGCTGTAAAAAAATGAGTTTGAATACCTAGTCGCTTAGGAACTTCCACATCCGCACTTAAATTATCTCCTGTGTGCTTCAGTTGGTTGGGGGACAACTGATGTCCAGATAAATAATGTTGAAATAACTTGCCAGAGGCTTTATTACAACCCACATCTCCAGACACATAAAGCGTATCTTCATCAGACATGATTTGATGTTCCATTAGAACAGCTCGAATTACCTCCGAGGGTAAGTACATGTCTGAAAGGAATGTAATTGAATGCCCCTTCTGCCGCAGGGTTTGAATGTGTTGCTTTGTTGTGGAAATAGGACGCAGGCTGTTGCGTTCAAGTTGAATCTCGGATTGCAGAGCCAACTCCGCTTGCGCCTGCGACCAACCCAGCACATCGGCTAATTCATGATAAATTGCTTGAATGGTGATTTCATTCGTTGTAGTCTTTCGCCGCGCATGACTTTCAGCCTCAATTCTCAACCGTTGCCATGCTTCGGGAGACAGTTGGATCAATTGGGCTGCTCTGAGTTGGACTCCTAGTTCCCAAAACAAGTCAATGGGTTTTGCCCAAGTGCGAGTCAGGGCTGTGTCAAAAACATCGAATGAATGAACAGCTTGCATATCAAGATTTCCTGGACTGAGAGTTAGAACTGATAGATGATTGGTACATTTGTAGATGTCGCTCGATGAATGCACCTTTAGAAAAATTAGCCTCGACATCTTGTCTCGCTTGCATGCCCATTGCAATGAATTCTGACGATCGCAGCAATTTCCGTAGGGCTGTGTTTAGTGAAGCTTGATCGGTAGGCTCGACTAAAATACCATTTCTACCAGATTGAATCATTTCTGGCACCCCACCCGTAGCGAATCCGACCACTGGTGTTGATGCGGCCATTGCTTCTAAAACAGTGAGTGGCAAATTATCCGCCAAAGTACAAAATAGAACAACATCAGTGGCAAGATACACATTTGCCAGCGTGTTGTAATCTGAGATATATCCCATTTCTCGGGTTTCTAAACCCTGTAAGGCTTGGCGTAATTCGTCGTTGATAAAGCCAATGGTCACAACCACAGGCGATAGATCTCGGACACTTTGCAGAGCAGCGATCGCGTACTTCAACCCCTTTCGCGGATCATCCAAGCAGTGGGCTGAGATCGCAATCACTGGGCGATCCGTTGGCAACTGGTAGCTAAACTTTGCCGCTTGCTTTGTTGAATTGGAAAATGGCTTTAGGTCCAAGCCATTTGGGATGACGACAGGTGAAAGTTTATAGCTTAGTACTTGTGCAGCTTGATCACACATCCAAGAGCTGGGAAAGATGTATTGAAGCGGGAAGCGATGCGATACCCAGCGTTTAATAGTTTGAATAGTGCGCGTTCGATCGGGGATTGGTTGATTGGTCTCGTTATTCAAAGGTAACTGAGGACAACTATGGCAATGTGTTTTGTAGTGCTGACAGTCCATTGGATACAGACAACCTCCAGTGAACGCAGAACAGTCATGCACTGTGAAGAATGTTGGCTTATGAAGTGCCGTCAATGCCAGGGTGAAGGGAGAAATTGCAGTGTATAAATCATGGAAATGAACAACATCATACTCATTGAGAGCTAGACTTAAGTTAGCTAAGTACTCAGTTGGCAAGAGTTCAGGGAAACCATAGCGATAAGTCTTCTCGTGAATTTTTTTGCAAAATTTATATTGCCGACCTGCACCATACAAACTTTTTTGAAATGGGAGCGGAGATTTGAAGCTGAAGGTAATGTAATGATCCGTTGGATGTCCCGCTTCGTTGAGCCAAGTTGCTAATTCTTCAGCGACACGACTTGCGCCACCTCCATTTCGATCACTCTTACTAACAACCGCAACTTTCATAATCTTCACTGGCAGAGCAAATTATGTTTAATCAAACCTAAACCTAATCAAGCAAATTTTTGCCTTTTACGGAATGGGATCCGCTGAGAAATGCGCTGAGGCAGCATAAAAAAGTAGTATCCATAAATTATTTTAGGACACCAAAAAAATATGATGAGTGATAGCCTAAGCTTTGTAATTGGATCAGCACGAAAGCTAACTTGATTTAATCCATCAAAAAACCGTTCTCCAATCAATCCACAAATTTTTCTCTGTAATTTTATATTTTCCTGATGCAACTCCACTTGTTTGCTTATAAATGAAAAATATATGCATTTCATTAGTCGATGTAAATTTTCAACTTTCTGGTGATCGATGAAAAAATCACTTTTCAATGAACGTATCCAAAAATTATAAAGTTCATCAGCTTTCTCTGAATCAATGCTCACATTAATTAAGCTGCTGATATTTAAAGAGACTTGAGCGAGTGCGAAGGAGTGTTGTTCGTTGAACTTTATATTAGAAATACTCTGTTTATGTCTTCTTTGCCGAAGTAACGGCTCCGGAACAATTACAAACTTACTCACTTTAATTAAGCGACACCAAAGCTCATAGTCTTGGCTGTATCGATAGTCTTCATTATAGCTACCCAGTTCTATGGCAAGATCTTTTTTGAAGACTACTTGGCTATGTCCAGCGATATGATTATAAAAAAGAAGATGCCAGGCGACTAATTCTGGCTCACAAGCTTGTTTTAGAATGCAAATATAGGTGCCATCTGAGTGAATCATTTCAACATCACATGACACTAGAGCTACATCAGAGTCCTGCTCTAAAACTGCTAACTGCTTTTCAAATCGGCAAGGTAAAGAAACATCATCTGCATCTTGTCGCGCGATATATTCGCCTTTAGCAACTCGAATTCCTTTATTTAAAGACTTTGTTAAGCCAATATTTTCTTCATTTTTCAGCAGAACGATTCGGCTATCTTGAGTGGCGTAGCCATTAAGAATTTCCCAACTGTTATCTGTCGAACAGTCATCAATCACAATGAATTCAAAATTGGCAAAAGTTTGGTTTAGGATACTGTCAATAGCTTCACGCAAATACTGCGAGCCATTGTAGACTGACATTAGAACACTAACCTTGGGAGCAACGGAGCTATGATGATTCATGGTTTCACATGCTGTAGTAGAGTCGGTATCAGTCAGCAAAGTATTTGAGTCCAACTACACTATAAAAAGGTCATGGAGCTAAGTTCGGTATCCGTCTCCAATTTCTCGACATTTAGGTAGGTCTCCGGAACATTTCGTGATTAAATGAGCACTTTCTTTAAAACTTCAATTCTCGGGTGCTTTTATAAAGCATCAGTAAAGTTAGATAATTTAATTGACTGATGATTATCATCATTATATGTTGACGAAGCAATAATCTAAGGTTGAGTCAATTTACAATTGTTATCTCGTTGTATTAGAGTCTACTTGAAATAAATTCAAGAATTTTCTCGGTACGAGTATCCCATGTATAGCCTCGTACATCATTAAATGCATTTTGTGACAGCCTGTCTGCTAAATCTAAGTTTTCGAATATTCTTGAGATAGCTGAATTAAAGGCTAGGTATTCATCTGGTTCTACCAGTAATGCATTATGACCATCCTTTAGAAGAGTTGACACATTAGGAAGACTTGAAGCAACGATCGCTCGTTTGGCAGCCATGTATTCAAATAGCTTTAGAGGACTGGTGCTATCTGCCAATGTCCAGGCTCGACTCGTTGGCAAGATAAGGACATCGGCAGCATATAGGTATGTCACCAACTTTGATTGTTGAACGTGCCCAGTCAACGTAACATTCGTTAATCCTTTACTTTGGCATTCCTCTCGGACTCTCTGAACATCCTCGTCCCACCCTCCTACTAATAGAAAATTAACATCTGGCATGGAAGATGCTGTAGATAAAATAGTCGAAACCCCCTTAAAAGTATAAAGATGTCCAGAATAAACAACGATTTTTGAAGTCGTATTTAAACCAAGCTTCTTTCTCGCTTCAAGCTTACTTTGGTGAGGTGCAAAATCAGCGAGGTCCACAGCACTATGAATAATCAGAATTTTCTCAGGAGGAAATCCCTGTCGGATATAATTATTGGCTGTCTCAGATGATAAAGTCACGAGACCAATCAAGTTCTTGTCAGTGAAATACTGAATAATTGAAGAATTATCTTCGATAGTTTCATGGCATTCCCATAAGACAGGAATCTGCTTGCGGATTAGTGGCTCGATAAAGCTGTTAGTGCGAATGTAAACCAGGGAAGGCAACTTAAAACTAATATATGCTAAAGCCATCTTATAATAAGTTGAATTGGCATAATCCTTTGGATACAAGCGTTTAGATCGGACTGAAACTGGAAGTCTAACTAGCTTGAACTTACGATTTAAGCTGTACCAATCCATAAAGAATTGATCCATACCTCTAGCAAATGAAAAAACATCTCCACTGGTTATTAATTCAAACTTTTTAATTTTTTTTGATAGCGCCAGAGACATCTTGGCTATTTGCTTAGAATGTGCCCATTGGGAAGGAAGGTTCCCGCCGGAGAGATAAATTAAGGACTGAATATTTTTCATTTATCGCACCAGGGTTTTCATAGGTGTTGTTCGATCTCCTACATTTATTTTCTTCAAGATTAGCTGTGAAAAAGTTCACGCTTGAGATGCTCAGCAAGTCGAATCGCTAAAGCAACAATGGTAAACGTTGGGTTAGCATTGCCACTCGTTGGAAAGGTAGAAGCTCCAGCCAGATAAACATTTGGCGAAAAGTGAAGGCGACACTGCTGATTGACAACTGATGATGAGGGATCATCACCCATGCGAGTTGCACCCATGTGATGAGAAGCATCGAGATCAATGGGCCAGGGTTCTAAATCTGGTCTTAGCTCGGAAACGAGTTTGCCCCATCCCGTTCTATCCAATTCTTTTGCCAGCGTGTGATGGACGGATGCCATACTGCGCTTATCTAACTCACTCGGTTTATGGCTGACATGCGGTAGCCGTAGACCAAATGCATCTATGCGATCGCTGAGTGCAACCCGGTTCTCTGGAGAGGGTGCCATCTCCATAAAGTTGCGCAGGTGAATCGTATTAATTTTAGGAGAATGACTATCAAAGAAGCGACTTTTCAGATAATCAATGACTACTGGAAAATCTAACGCAATTGTGCCAATCATTTGTAGAATTTTGGATGCATTCTTGCGTTCATTCATCAGGTCAGAATCATCGCCTGTTTCTGAATAATCCCGCAATGATAGTAACTTGCCCTGCTTCAAACGCTTGAAGCCTTTGAGTAAAAATTGAGAGCGTTTACTGAAATAATTTAAAGACTCAATGCTTTCTCTACCAGACCAGCCAAATACTGGCTCAAAGCGGATATAGGAGTTTAGTATGGCTTGTTGTTGCTGGACCGTTTCCTTAAGCCTTAGCCCAATGTAGCCTGCACACTGAATCTTCAGAGAAAGAAAACCAAAATATCCAGGTAAGTCTTGAATGGGTCGATTGAGGTGAATCACTCCATAGTTATTTTTGGGGTGGTTCATAAAATACCGCCCCACTTGATCACGATCGTTGCCCAATCCGGTAGCACAGGCAAATGTAGAATTCAGCAAAATCCTGGGGTTTTCAATTCCACCGCAAGCAAGCACAAAAATCTTTGCCGTGAAGGTCGTCTTTCTCCCATCGAAAGAGCGGACGATCGCAGTGTGGACACGTCCCGTTTCTGCACAACCATCCAGATGTGTAACCGTACAACCTGTATAGAGATCAACATTGGGGCGATCGTAAATCGCCTGAAACTCCTTACCATAATTTTGTGGGGGGTCAGGAGCGATGAAAATCTTCTCCTCTAACTCCTGCCAATGAGGCACTTGACCAATAGTGGTGCCAAGTGCCATCCAGTCTAAATCCTTGAATCTTTCCCGCAAGGGAAATCGAAATTGCCGAGAAGCTTCTATGTAGTAAGGAGATAACGCTTCAGGGTCGATTGGCCAGCCGGAGTAAGGAACCCACTCACGCTGCTTAAAATCGATCGCATCTAAAGGACTAGACAACCCTGACCATGTGGTAGAAGCACCACCTATTACCCGTTCACGAGAATAGCTTTTAATTGAAATACCTTCATGATCAACTTCACGCAGTTCATCTGTGAATTTTTCTGGCTTGTAGCGACCACTTTCTAAAATGCAGATCTTGTAATCACTATCTGCAAGAACATTAGCGATCGTTGCCCCAGCGGGACCTGAGCCAATGATACACAAATCATATCGACTGGGTGGTAATGCATCTACTTTAGAGAAATCATAAATCATTGGCAATCGGTTCAGTCTAAATTACTTAATTGCAACTGCAAATACTTCATAGGGCATCATTGAGTCAATCTCTGTTTTTTCATTTTTGGGGTTAAGTGTAGCATACTGTTTACCAATATGCTTATCAAAACGTGGCAAATAAAGGCACAGCAACTCAACGACTAAGCAAACAAAACGTGACTTGATTTCGCACTGAAATAGAATTCGCTGAAGCAGAATAGAAATCGTTTCAAATGGTTTACACGAACCTTGCATCGAAAGATGACTCCAGGATTGGAACAAAGTCGCTAATCCAAACGGAGTGAAACGGAAAAAGTCATCTGGTCCCTCATGGATCGAAGATATTGTCGCCACAGCAATCACAAGTTTGCCGCCAGGTTTCAAGATGCGATGCAGTTCATCAATAAACCTTTGATAATCAGGGATATGTTCTAATAATCCAGTACACAGAATGGAAGAATAGGCTTCACTGTCAATTTGGTCTAAGCACTTGTAATAAGGATCAGCATGGAGATCAGCTTCTACTGACTTATTTGAAGTTACAGTAAACGTATTGGAGAAGAATTCCTTATAGGGAACATCCTGGGCATGAACAACTAACACTCTTTCATCTGTTTTATTCTCATCACATAGCCGTTTGAGATTTTTAGTTGATAACTTACCCTTTAAGAACAATAATTTTTCCATAAGTAAATTCTCACATTCTTGGTTTTTGCAGTTATTTCTTTGGATAGCCAACCAATATCATCCAAATCTTCATGCTTAAGCAGTTTTATTCAGTTGCCAGTAGTGGGGTTGATGAAATTGTGACTGACTCATATTTTTGGCAGCAGCCACCTCAAATTTGAAGTCTCTAAACAGCTTTAATGTATTGATTGGGCCATCTCTAACGATAATAAACATGCCATAAACACCAGGTCCTAGAACCAGCATTGGCATTTTAATCTTCACTTCGTAAAATCCTGGTTTAACTGAAAAGAATTCTTCCTCGTTCCAGTTGCTCAAATAAAGGATATCGTCTTCTCCTGATATATCCTTCACTTTGATTCTGAGATTCAAGTCTTTAATTTCCTGATATGCCTCAAATCCAACGCAAAGCACAATCGGCTCTCCACTCGTAACAACTTGGGTAGGATTATTATCAGCATCCTTGAATAGTAAGTACTTCAAGCCGAAGCCAAGTTGCTTATCCTCAGGAGATATAGATAAAGTGGCAGAATTTTGAACGGTTGAGGAATTGGCTTGAAATAAATCTTTTTCATATTGAAAGATGACATCTTTTGTATCACCAAAAGATATTTGCTTCCCTTTAGATAAATAAAGAGATTTCTCACAGACTGACATCACAAGCTGTGACTTATGGGAAACCAAAATGATAGATGTTCCTTGCTTTTCCCTTAATTCACCAATTTTTCGTTGACATTTCGACTTAAAGCGAATATCTCCCACGGATAAAACTTCATCAATGAGCACGATGTCAGGATCGACATGTACGGCACATGAAAATCCCAATCTCGCAGCCATGCCTGAACTATAGGTTTGAACCGGAGCATCGATCGCGTCGGGAATTTCTGCAAATGACACGACATCATCAAACCGGTTATCTATTTCTCTCTCCGATAATCCTAAGATGGACATGTAAACTCGGACATTTTCTCGTCCAGTCAAGATTGGGTTGAATCCTGCTCCCAAAGCAATCAGGGAAGCAACCCGACCCCGTGATGTAATATGACCTGAATCAGGTTTAATTAACCCCGTAATGATTCTCAGCAGGGTAGTTTTCCCACTACCATTTGAACCCACTAAGCCCAGGGATTCTCCTCTTCTCAAAACAAGGTTTACATTGTCCAGGGCTAAAAATTCACCCTTACGGAGTTTGAGTTTACTCCCTCTTGTGCCGATGACTTCTGAGGTCATATCCATGAGACCATAAAACATTGAGCGTTTCAGATCTCGACAAAACTTTTTAGATACATTTTGAACTGAAAGAACAATATCTTCGTTGTCCAATGAATTTTGAGGAACTGAAGGAGCAGAGAGGTTTACCATATTCATCCGTGTGCTAAGCAATTAAGCTTCTCTTGAATTGTGTAGAAGAACTTTTTGATTTATCAATTTCCTAAACAGCCTTTCCATTATTGTAGAAATAATTGTTGAGAAAACTTTCTAGCTTTGCTAACGGCTTTTCAATTTTAGACATACGATACTTTCTTAACTTCAAAAAAATAGGTTTTAAAAGTGCATCTTTGCGATATTGCCCTAGCTTTTTAAACCTCATGCGAAAATAATTATCTTCTGCAAGATCCCATTTTTCGATAAATCGGTTAAGAGATTTTTTCTCCCAGGAATCACTCCACCGCAGTGAAAAATAGGGGATGTCTGACCACTCCAAAGCGTTCGGAAATTCTCCCGGCACATAAGTTACGACTGAATCGGGTTCACAGTAAATACTAAACCCTCGCTCTTGAACTCTTAGGCAAAAATCAACATGCTCTCGTGTATTCAGAAGTGATTCATCAAACCCATCGACTGCCTCAAACACTTGCTTCTTTACTAAAACGCAATGCAAATCAACCAAGCTGCAACTCTGCCGTTTTAGCTTCTCTTTTGCTTTTTTCAACGGTTGATTGGCAAAGTGATGTTTGACATACAATTTTCTAGCATTCTTCTCGCCTTCCGCCAAATCATTCATCTCAATGTGGGTTTCGCCACCAGCCAGGTGAATCGTTTCGCCGATCGGTTCACCAATACAGACAAGAGGTGTAATCACATCTGCATCTGTTTCTTTTGCACATTGAACTAGTGCTTTTAGCCAGCCATCTTCAACAAACACATCATTATCGATAAAGAGAATATATTCGCTTTCTGCCATAGCAGCCCCCATGTTACGAGATTGACTAGGGGAAAGGTAGTGTTCTGAGCGAATTACCTTAAGCTGATTTTTTCCAACTTTCTCATCTAGATATTTCTGGATATGTTGTGGAGAACTTCCATCTACAAAAATTAAATCAAAGGGATATTCTGCCGCTCTATTGAGAATTTCGTCCAAAGTTTTAGGTGTGCAACTGAAACGATCTGCTACTGCGACCACAATTGTCACTGACAGATTACTTAATGCACTTTGCATATTGAGATATCCTCTAGAGAATTTATTTGTAGTACGATAGATACCAATCAACAAAGTGCTTAAGCCCGACTTCAAGAGAAGTTTTGGGTCTGAATCCGGTATCTACTTCTAAGTTCTTAACATCTGCGTAGGTTTCCGGAACATCTCCCGGTTGCATGGGCAAAAAAGAAATTTTTGCCTCAAGTCCCAGATGCTTTTCCAAAATTTCGATGAAGTTAAGCAGTTTAACTGGTTGATGATTGCCAATGTTATAGAGCTGGTACGGAGCAACTTGAGGTTGAATAGGCTGGTCGTCAACCGATGACATAGACTTCGCTAGAGGGATTCGGTTGATCACCCGTACAAGCCCCTCAATAATGTCATCAATGTAGGTAAAGTCTCGCTGCATGTTGCCATAGTTAAAGACTTTGATGGGGGTTCCCTCTAGGATGTCTCGAGTGAATGAGAAGTATGCCATATCAGGTCTGCCCCAAGGTCCATAGACCGTGAAGAAGCGCAGACCAGTTGACGGAACACCATAGAGATGGCTGTAGGTGTAAGCCATTAACTCATTGGCTCGTTTAGTTACGGCATACAAACTGACGGGGCGATCGACTGGATCATCAACCGAAAAGGGCACTTTGGTGTTAGCACCATACACAGAACTGGAGGATGCAAACACCAGATGCTGCACCTGGGTATGACGGCAACCTTCCAGGATGTTGAGAAATCCTATCAGGTTACTGTCGGCGTAGGCATGGGGATTGGTGAGGGAGTAACGCACTCCGGCTTGAGCAGCCAAATTAATGACAATATCTGGTCGATGCGTAGCAAAGGAATCAGCGATCGCGGCCCGATCGCTAATATCCATTTGCACAAACTGGAACCCTTTGAAAGGAAATAGTTGTTCCAGTCGCGCCTGCTTTAAACCCACATCGTAATAATCATTCAGGTTATCAATGCCGATCACTGTTTCACCATTTGCCAGGAGCCATCGGCTGAGGTGAAAACCAATGAATCCAGCTACTCCAGTAATCAACAGTTTGCGTCCAGAAGTCACCATTCAATACCCTTATCTTCCCAACTAATACTCAAAAGCGCTTATCATGCTGTTATTTAAAGAGATCCTCAAAATTTACTCTAGGAAACACTTCCAGCCTTCCACCCGCAGTGGCATTGTAAATTACTCGCCCACTTTTCTCAAATTCGTGGCGTGCCACAGCATAAGCCTGAATCATTGGTCCATCAGCCGCCCAACTCCGTTTCAGCCACTCAAAATCAGGAGCTTTCGTTGAGTGCTGGGCGGACTCATAAAAGTACCCTCTTTGATCACTGGGCTGCTGCACCCCATAGTCACAATCACAACCCAACAAATAGATTTCTTTGAATCCGAGATAGTGAGCGATCGGGAGACAAAAGATACTAATCACCGTATGTCCCATGTACATCCGCTGTGAGGCAATATCCAGATTCATATGACCGACTTGATGAATTTCTTGAACCTTAGGCCCATAGAGCAGATAAGCAACCTCATCATCGGTAAATAATTCTTGAGCCTTAATGCCTGATTCAAAAAAGAAGGGAAAAACTTTTGTTGTCTGGCGGGTCTTCTCTTTTAGCAACTGATAGAGTTTGGGATCGAACTGAATATCCTTACGCCAACCACCAAACACCTCATGGGCACAGATACAGTGGTAGGTTGGATTAATCTTTTCATAGTCTTCGTGAAGTACGAACCAATTTGTCACGAAAGTAATCTCATCCTTCAACAAGGTGAGGTCTTGGGATTTGAGTGAAGGTCCATTGCCAATGATGAAACAGCGCTGACCGGCATATCGGTTTTTCAGCTTTCGCCACGTTGCACTTGATTGCGAAAACCGATAGTTCCAGAGTGGCAGTTGCTCCTCCCGAAATTGATGAAGTGCTTGCTCATAATTGCGCTTGAGGCTGCTGACTCGGGTCTTGAGTTTTCGGGATAAAATCGCTGCTTCCACGTTAACCTCACTTAGCGCATTGCCATCTCATATCGGTTTGTCGAACTGGCTCGTCATGATTGATTGCATCATGTTCGAAATATCGTTTCCAGGCGCTCCAGGGCAATCCAGAACCCTTCACCCTCATTCTTATGCCCTTGCCAAATCTCCGGAATAAACGAGGCGCGGGGTGCGAACTTCATTAAATCTTCAGCCAGCGCTGGAAAATCGATTTCGCCTTCGCCAATTTGGAGTCCTTCCCCATCCACTCCTTTGGCATCGGCAATATGCAAATGTGCTGTGTACGGACCAACTTGCTCCAGAAAGTCCCTAAATGACAATTTATGATGGGTGCAGGCAAGTTTGGAATGGGAAAGATCTAAACAAACCCGGTAGCCATTGGCCTGACAAAAGTCCACAGTATCTTGTGGATCGACGAACAGGTTATGGTAGCGCTGCCCGCCAAAGTGCCAGGGGAAGGGCGGCATCGTTTGAGGAAGGATTTCTACTCCGTCAGCATCTAGAGCAGACAAGCTTTTGAGCAGCAAATCGTAGAGCATTTCGCGCTTGCCTTCGGGGAGCGGCGCATCCTGGGTAAAACCGCCGACATTGGTCACAATGCCAGGACGCTTTGAGCGGTTAAAAAACGGTTTAAGCGCACGAGTCATATCAATCACTCGTTGCAGTTCTTGAATCGATTTTTGACGGTAGGTTTCATCGGTAGAACATAAGTCCAGAACGTGATCTCCGGCAAACAGTTCGGGGCTATGAACCACCAAATCCAGATCATAGGGTTGATCCAGGAAGTCTTCGAGGTTCACGTCCAGATCCTTATAACTCAGGTGGAACTCAAGCAGGTCAGGATTTGTTGCTTCCAAGATGGCTTTGAAATCGTGATAGCGCACTGGCACTCCCCAGGGGCATGGGAACCGATAGGGACGAGCTTGAACTCGATCTAGCATCAGGTCACTTGGATAAAAAAAGTCACCCGCTTTGAACGGGTGCTTGGCTTTTTGCCCAATTAGTTCGGCTTTGCGATTCGGTTGTAAGCCCTTGCCGGGGCTTTTTACTTCCAGCATCTCGGCAGTAATCACTTGTCCGGCTTCCAGGTCACAGTTAATGATCAAACTTTTCGCCAATGTTTCCCGATTCATTAACTCGCCCTGGCTCAGCCTGCGCTCGTTGCCAGTGCCCAAGGCTTCCTCGACCTGGCGAATCCCCTGCACCATGAGTTTGAACTCTTCCGGCAGCAAACTCACTTTGTGATCGTTCCCCTCCATGGATTTATCGAGAGTGAAGTGTTTCTCAATCACCTTTGCGCCCTTGGCAACCGCCGCGATCGCCACGTGAATATCTCGTTCATGGCCGGAGTAGCCGATCGGACAATCTCCCAGTTCCTTTAAGCGCTCAATGTAATTGAGGTTGACATCTTTGAAGGGAGCCGGATAGGTTGAGTTGCAATGGAGCAGGATGTAAGGAACACCCAGCCGTTGTAACAGACGCGCCGATTCGGCAATTTCCGCTTCGGTAGACATGCCCGTCGAACAGATCAGGGGTTTCCCGGTTTTTGCCAAAGCCGTTAATAAATCATGATTCGTCAGGTCGGCGGAAGCCACTTTGTAGGCAGCCATACCATAGGCTTCCAGGACAGCCAAACTATCAATATCCCAGGGGGTGCAAAGGGGTAAAATGCCCTGCTCCCGACAATAGTCAAAGGCCGTTAACATTTCTTCTGGTGCCAGTTGGAATCGGCTCAATAGGTCTAGCGTATATTGCGATCCTAAATCTTCGCTGGCATCATTGGCATTCCCGGCATTGCGGTAAAGCGATTTCAAGCTCCGGAGTTGAAACTTGGCACAATTGGCACCTGCGGCAACAGCCTCATCAATCAGTTTCTTTGCCAGGTCCAGACTACCATTATGGTTGTTGCCAATCTCTGCAATGATAAAGGCTGGAGCGGTCGAGTCAATTACAAAGTCGCCAATTTGGATTGCATCGGCGCGGCGACGAGCGATCGCCACCAACCGTCCACTGTGATCGAGTAATGGAATAAATTCAATTTGAGCTGAGAAATAGCTTTGAATCGTCTCCGGGTTATCGTCCACCAAGGCAAACTTAAACTGCTTGTTGGAAACCTTGGCAACGGGTTGATTGAGATCAATCAAATTTTGCTGCACCAACCAACGGCGAAAGTCCCCATCAGTGAGTACGCCCTCCAATTCACCTGCTTCGGTCACTGAGAAGATAATGCGGCTCTTGTTATCACTGATTTTTTTGAGCGCGTTCAGAATATTTTCTTCCGAGAAGACGATGTATCTACCGATGTTTCTATCAATTAGCATAAAACCTGAACCTGCTTCTGCATAAGGGTTTCTATGATCTCGAAATCAAGCAGAGAATCAATTTCCCAGGCAGCTTCATCGCTCATGGGGAATAAGGCAATCTTTCCTCCTAAACGATTACCCAATTCTTTCAATACCCAGGGTTTGAATACGTAAATGGAACCATTTTCGACATACTGGGGATTCATATCTTGTCGTCGAGGACGATGACGATAGTCATAATTAATCGACGTTGCTCTGCCCTGAATTTCTTCCCACAAAAACCGGTGAGAGGGTGACACGGAGACAAGAGAATCTGCATTTGTTTGGATGAGTTTTTCGATCGCCTGATCGATCTCGGCTCCGGTGCGAAGCGGCGAAGTGCATTGCAAAAACACGACCAAATCGGGTGCCATCCCCCGAGTTTCAAGATCAGATAAGGCATGAACTAATGCTGACTCGGATGAAGCGGTATCTCCTGCCAGGGCCAGGGGGCGGTGAATTATTTCGGCTCCGTAGCGCTGGGAGGTTTCAGCAATGTCTAGATCATCAGTAGAAACAAAGACGCGATCGACCAATTTGGCTTCTTTCGCATCCAAAATTGAATGGGCGATCAGTGGTAAGCCATTCAAGGTTCGAATATTTTTACCCGGTACTCCTTTGGAGCCGCCCCGAGCCGGAATAATTGCAATGTTTAGCATGGGTTAGGGAGAAATAATTAAGAAGAAATAGATTTGTCCATTGCTTCCTGGGAACATTAATCAAAATAGTTACTTGTCAGAAACACCCTTCGGTTTTTTAAAGAAAGGAGAATAACCCCTGCATTTCCATTCTGTTGAAGCTATAGCTTTCTAACTTAGATCTTTAGTGAACTCCAATGCCTGGGTTGATAAAACTGACTTCGCTCTAGATTTCGTTGTCCTTCGTGCATTTCTACTTTGAAATTGAGAGGTGAAGAAACATCAAACTGATGCAATTGTCCTTGAAGAAGAACAACGATAAGAGCATAAGTTCCTGGCATCAGCCCTAAATAAGGAAAGTCGAGATAAATATTGTTATTGCCCTTCTTGACTTGTAGCGGCTGTTTATCATGAAGATTATTCATAAACAGAAAATCACCGCCATGCCCTTGCTTTTGAATTCTAATTCTTAAACCAATTTCATCGTAGTTATTATGGGCATAGCAATTGATGCAAACACGAGTAAATTCTCCACTAATAGGTTGTGATGTCTTCTTCCCATTTTTATCTTGAAAATGGACTGAAACTATATCCAGTCCAGCACTTTCATCCTTAGCTTTCTTAGCAGTAAAAAGTTCACCATGTGCTTGTTCATCGGTTTCGTATTTATAAAGCTCTTCCTCGTAACGCCTCATCACAGGGCTTACATCACCTTGCGTAATCAAGTCACCCTTGAGCAGGTAAACCGCACTTGTACAGGTTGCATAAATCGCTTCCGGATTATGAGCAACTAAGATAAATGAAATAGCCTTTTGTTTTAATTCATCAAGCCGACGATAGCACTTACTTTGAAATTTAATATCCCCAACTGCTAACACCTCATCAATCAAAAGAATATCTGGCTCAGTATGAATCGCCGTAGCAAATCCCAAGCGGGCTGCCATGCCGGAGCTATAGCCTTGTACGGGAGAGTCGATCGCATCCCCAATTTCGGCAAACTCAACCACTTCATCAAAGCGATCGTCAATCTCCTGTTTGGTCAGACCCAAGATTGACATATTGGCATAGATATTTTCGCGCCCCGTCAGAATCGGATTAAATCCAGCGCCTAAGGCAATCAGCGGTGCCACGCGTCCTTTAACTTCCACCGATCCAGCATCAGGACGAATCAAGCCAGCGATGATCCGGAGCAAAGTCGATTTGCCACTACCATTTTTGCCCACCAATCCCAGCGCTTCCCCCCGCCGTAACTGAAAACTCACATCCTTCAGCGCCCAAAACTCTTTTGGTCTCAAACTGTCAGCCTTGCCGCGTACCCCCAAAACTTCAGCGCCAATGTCTTGCACCCCATATAGGAGCGATCGCTTCAGATCGCGGCAAAACCTTTTAGAAACTCCATTCACAGATAACACGACATCATCATCCGGCGATGTCATTGTGGGTCTTTGCTCAATCACACTAGTCATAATCAAACACTTCTTAGGGGTAACAGCAGCATTAAGAACTAATTCGTTCAACCACAAATGGCATCGATAATCGGTACAGAATCCAGGCGACAAATAAACCGACAAAGGCGATCGCGCTCACCGCCCAAAATCCCGCCGGATCAGACACAATCCCCGTTGTGGTCAAATCCCGCACAGTTACCAACAGCGGCGTAACCGGATTGAGCCGCACCACAGCACCAAATAACCCACTTGTGGGAACTGGAAATACCACTGGAGTGAGAAATAACCAAAATCCTGTAATCATCAACAACGCCCTAGAAAAATCTTGATACAGAGTCGCCATGGGAGCTAAGAATAATCCCAAGGACGTTCCCAGCGCCACTAAATGAATTAGCGCTACAGGCGCAATCACCACAGTCCAACTCACTGACACTTGGAACAAGATAAACATCCCAATCAGCAACAGCGTCTTGATTCCAAAGTTAAAAAAAACCTCACCCAGCTTAGCTAGGATAATGGCTTCGCGCGGAAAGTTAATCTTTGCCAGCATTGGTTTCGCTTGATTTACCGCTTGAATTGGGCCATTCAACGATTCCACAAAAGTTTGCCATAATGCCATGCTAAACATCACATAGACTGGATACGGAATATTCGTCTCGCCAATATTCACGACTCCATTATTTCTTGCTAAGGTAAAGCCCAATGCCGTTACGATCGGTGGCAAAAATGCCCAGATAATGCCAAAAAATGATTGGCGATACTGGGCACTGATATCTCGCACTAATAACCGCCAAGCCAGTTCTCGAGATGCCAGTAAATCACGCCACATTTCCCATAAAAGTTGTCTCGGTCGGCGGATCTGGCTCTCTGGACGATACACCACTGTCTTCGTTGAACGGGGTGCTAGAGTCCGATTGTCTTGCACTAAATTTCGTTGCCGCTTTTGACTCATAGTGGGAGATGTCCATTACGCGATGCAAATCTTTGATCATGCTCAGAATTCAGTATTTTTTGAATACCTCTTTCCGAGTTCAGCAATTTACTGATTCAGATGCCTACATTAACTTTCTGTAACTTACTTGCAGGTCAGGATAATCTCGCAAGAAATTGCTCAGATTCATTGAAGCTTGATAAATGAGAATCTCCCCTTAAGCCTTAACCAAGCCTTGAAATTTTTGAATGCGTGTGCCTGACTCCTGTAAGTGGTGTATCACCTAGGCAAAATGTAGTGTAGTCAGGAGGCTTAGACAGATGGCCCAAAAGAACAAGTATTGTTCTGCAGTCAACTTTTTGAATTTATTGTTTATGGGTGAAGTTTTTTGACAATTAAAGTTTAAGTGAAAAGTGAAACAACAGAAAAACTATTCCTCGCTGCAAAAGATTAAACGATAATTGACTTGTGATTAAGGCTACCATTTCAATTCAGGGACTGGTTAAGTGCTTGTTCTTAAGACTCGTTCTGTAGTGACTAATCTGACATTCAAATATCTGATGGAGAGCAGGATGTGATTAGCATCAGCGTCATGTACCAAAGTAGGTTCCAAGTCACCCTCATACCTAACCCCTCGTCCTTGGCGGGCGAGGGGAAAATTTTTGAGTTCCTTTTCCCAATGTTGGAGCAGGTTAAGGTAAGGGTAGTTTGGGCAACATTAAACTGGAATTAGTCGCGATTAAGAGGGATACCTTTATACTCTCAATCATGGGATAACCAATAGCTTTGAGTAGAATGCAACAGTTGGTTCAAACCCAGTTATGGTTATGATTAGCACTTCTAAACCGGAGTGTTTCTATCGTGCCATGAGTCATTTTAGTAAGCACCAAACCCTGTAAGTACTTTGGGGATTGTAAGTAAAAGAAATTTGAGGTCTTGCTTAATCGACCAGGTATGTAAATACTTCAAATCCCCCCGGTTCACTAAGTTAAGGTCACGCAAATGCGATCGAGACTCTACCTGCCAAGCTCCAGTAATTCCTGGAAGTGCATTTAACCGAGGTTGCAACTCGGGATTAATACGCACTGCATCATAGAGTGCCCAAGGGCGAGGACCAACTAAACTCATTTCGCCTCGCAAAACATTAAGCAATTGTGGCAATTCGTCCAGACTGTACTTTCGCATCCAGCGACCTAAAGGGGTAATGCGAGGATCGTCCTGCAACTTGTGTAAGCCATCTTGGTTGCACATCAGCTGATGATGTAATCGTTCTGCGCCTACAATCATCGTACGAAACTTGATGATTTGAAACAGCTTACCTCGCTCACCCACTCGCCATTGTTTGAAAAAGATTGGCCCAGGGGAAACCATCCGAATTAAGCCAGCTAAACACAGCAGCATTGGGCTAAGAAGAATCAGCAATAATGCCGCTACCGCCCAATCTAAGGCCCGTTTCATATACCAAAGTTGAGGACGTTTCTTCTGTGGAGCGCTTGGGTTTTGATGTAGCCGTAAATAAACAGGTTTCTCCGCACTCAAGCAGGCATCAGCCCAAGATTTTAATCGACTTTCTCCTAAAGCAAGATCGAGTTTTATAAGAGTAATGGGCGATCGCTTTAAGCAGTTGACTAACATATCCTGATTTCGTAACGGCAGAAAAACGATCGAGTTTTCATTCGCACATGCACGAACAATAAGTTTGCGCTGCCTCCAGGTTAGTTTATATCCTTCAGCAGTAACTGGAGTAGGCTGCTTAATCATTTGAATATTCAGGGGGTGTGAGTATTGAACCATAAAAACCTTCCAATTAGTCAATGAGGATGAGTTGAGCTTAATCAGTGGTAAATCACATCCCTGCAGCAGACAAACTACTTGCGTTGATACGATGATGTACTTCGATTTGGTCGTGGTACTCCATTAGCGACTACCCCGATCACATTCAAATTCTTCAACATCGTAGTTGCCTGATTCAGTTCTGAGCGGGTTACACGATCGAGTCGCCCAACCATTAGCACACCTCTTGCATGAGTACCCAAGACCATTGCATCAACCATTCCCAACACTGGTGGAGCATCGAGCAAAATTAAGTCATAGGACTGCTCAAAGGTTGCCATCATTTCTCGCATCCGTTGTGAGCTGAGGAGTTTTGCGGGGTCAGATGGCGTCGGGCCTGCTGTAATCACCGAAATATTGCTCCGGAAATCAGAGTCAGGTGCGTGCATTCTTTGCGGTAAAGCAGCATGGCTCGTTAGCAAGGTGGAAAGCCCCTGTTCATTCGGCAAATTGAGTAGTTTATGTAAGCTGGGTCGACGCAAATCGGCATCAATCAGTAATACTCGTTGATGGAGTCTCGCTGCACTGATCGCCAATCCCAAAATAATCGTTGATTTACCTTCACCCGCTAAAGCAGACGTGACCACGAGTGATTTGAGTGGACTATTCATGCTTAGAAGCTGCACATTTTGGTAGAGCAAGTCCAATGATTCGCGAAACGGCTGCCATTGTAAAACTTGATTGGTTGCAGAGGTAAGCGATCGCGATTTATTAAATGGTAAATTCAATAACGGAGCATCTTCTTCGACTTCGCTCACTAATGCTGGCACCATCCCTAGGAGTGGTACAAGCACTTGCTTCTTCAATTCGTCTGAACTACGAACTGCATCATCCATTGCATCGCGTGCAAATGCAGCAAGTCCACCTAAAAATAATCCTGCTACCGCACCTAGTAATAAATTTCGGCGCATGTCAGGGCCTGTTTTGCCACCCAACTGTGGTTCTTCCACGACCTGCCAATCAAAGCCGCCACGAGCAATTTCCAAACCAATGTCTTGTTGAGCCTTAAGCAATTGTTGTAAGGTTTCGCGAGTTAATTTCGCCTCAGGTTGTAAACGGCCATACTCAGCCAAAATATCTGGAAATCGTCGTAACTCTTCTCGAAGCTGTTGTTGGATGTTCGCTAATGATAATTCGCGTGCTTCAGCAGCTTGTAAGTTGATTTGGGTTTCTACTAATGTGTTGACCAGATTGATATCTAATGGGCCTAATTGTCCTTGAGCTATCAACTGTTCAGCATTATTACCAGCTAAAGAAGCCTTGTTGCCCAAGATACGGCGAACCTCGTTTTGCAGCAAACTGACCTGCCGCTGCCGTTGATTAATTAATGTCTGGACGAAGGGAGTCTGATTCTTGAATCGCACTCGTTGCTGCTCGAGCTGCAATTCAGTTTTTTGGATCTCATTCAATAAATTCTGATAGCGACCTGATTGGCTGAGTCGAGACAAGGCGATCGCGTTTGGCGGTGATAAAGCAACTTGCTGCTGCAAGTTGACATAGCGACTGCGTAAATCTCGTAGTTGAACCTGGTTCGTTTGTTGTTCTTGTTGAACTCGATAGAGAGCTTCAGTCTGCACTTTTGCCTGCAAATCTGGATCAATAATTTCCTGACTCTTACGAAATTGCTTTAGCTCCGCTTCAGTTTGTTGTAGTCTACTTTTAATTTGGGGTAATTGCTCGTTTACAAATGCTAGTCCCTTTGTTAATCTCAACTTTTGCTGGTCACGGTTGTAGTTAAGGTAAACTTCCTGTAAAACATCTAGTACTCTTTGAGTCTTTTCTGGATCGTTAGAGATGTAGACAATTTGGAAGATTTTTGTTGCAGTGTTATCTTTTCCGGTGCGTTGAGTAATTTGAGTGACATTGATTCCTTTTTTAAAGTCACCCACACTTCCAGGATTCTCAGGATTCAGTTCAGGATATTCAGCTTGTAACTTAAACATGGCCTGCCGCAGTAAAGCTGAACTTTGCATCAAGTTAATTTGTGTGGCTGAATCAACTTCAACGTTGGCATCAGCAAATTCATTCTCCAATCCACTGTTTCGATTGGGTTTCCCCTGATAGTTAGGCTCAACAAGCAACTGCATTGAACTAATGTATGTTGGCTCTTGTCGTAAGGTGTAAAGGGCCGCGATCGCTACTGCTGCGACCAGTCCCCCCACAACCCACAAGCGGCGGCGAACCAAGACGGCGAGGAGTTGCCCATATCCACCTTCATTTTCAGGCGCAATGATTGAAATGTTTTGAGTCGCTTGCATGAATTTGATCCAACAACGATTGAACGACTGAGTAGATACGAAATAGTTACGTACGTGATCCTAAGCACCCGGACAAATTGACAAATCTATGCAGCGAATCCAACATTTGCCAGTACTCGCTCGACTTTGCGGAAGAACGCAGTTTCGGAAAATTGGCTAACAGCATGTTCTCGGATCTGTTGATAGTTCCAATCAATTGCGTTTGCCTCCAACAAAGCAGTTTGCAACGATTCTGGAGTTTGGCGCTTGAAGAACACACCTGTTTCACCGGGCACTTGTGTATCGAGAACACCACCCGCACCATAGGCAATCACTGGTGTGCCACTGGCATTTGCTTCAACTGGAACCAGGCCGTAATCTTCTAGGGCCGCGACTACGACTGATTTAGCTTTGGTCATGAGTTCGGTTCGTTCGCGATCGCTCACATGGCCCAAAAACTTTACGTTGCCTAAGGCTTGTGCCTTTAATCGTTCCCGCTCTGGCCCGTCTCCCATAATCCACAGTTGCCAGCCGAGCCAGTTAAATGCCTCGACAATCACATCCAAGCGTTTGTAACTAATCATGCGAGCTGAAGCGAGGTAAAAGTTCTCTTTCTGGTCAGAAAACGTGAACCGACTCACATCGATCGGGTAATTAATAGTAACGGCTTGTTTCCCGTAGATTTCGCGAATTCGTCGTGCCACCGTTGTGGAGTTAGCGATGTAGAGGTCAGGTTCTTGCGCATATTTCAAGTCCACCTTCCGCATAGCCTGAAAAATCTTCTCCAGGAACGGGTAGAAGTTCTGGAAGTCGCTATATTCCCGCAAGTAGGTTTGCGTATCCCAGAGAAACCGCGTCACGTTGTGGCAGAAGCACACATGGGTTGCATCTGGGCGCTTTCTCACCGCTTTTGCAAAACTGGTGGTACTACTGATGATTAAATCGTAGTCTTGTAAATCAAGGGCACGAAAGGCTGGGTAATAGAAGGGAGCCATCAGCCTGAAATACTTTGTTGCACCAGGGACATTTTGCAAGACCGTTGTTTTCACTAAGCGATCGCCCAGTTCGATCGTGCGTTCGGGATCATACAACGAGGTGAAAACATCTGCTTCTGGAAACCGTTTACACAGTAATTCAAAAACTCGTTCTGCACCACCTCGTTGGGTTAAATAATCATGAACAAGAGCAATTTTCATCATCCGATACCAGCTTATTGAGATACAAAGCTCAACAATCTTAAGAAGCAAACCTTCATGGCTTGTTAGCTTTTGACTTGTTAGCTTTTGAATTATTTGCAATCACTCAATTGGTGATTATACAAATACAACTGGTAGGCGACCTGATTGATACACTTAACTATCAAATAGTACTATCGATTCTATTAGTTGGATTCGACTTATTACCATCTCTTCATGAACTCTTTATTTACAACCCAGTAATTTGCACAAAGAAATAATCGCATTAGAAGAAATAAAATGGTTCACCAAACACAGCAAAATCTGAGGAACTTTCAAGCGTTGAAAAGAGATACATAAGTAAAGCAAAGAACTAAAGAATCAAAGTCTTGATACCAACTAAAACCTAGCAAAGAACTAAGAATTAAATCGCTCCAAGTCTCAGGTGGAATGTGTTGGTGTAGCCTAATACGTTGCTTCAAAGGACTGCTATAGCCGTCGCCATGTGAAACGTGGCAACGGCGCGTCAGAACACCTACCCAGAATCGGCGGTTCAGCCATTTGATATGTCCTAAGTGTTCTGACCATAGCTATATATTTCGGCGATCGCTCAACACATCCTACAAAGTTCGGTTCTATTAAACTCTGTTTCCTTGCCAAAATGGGGAGGGCTAGAAGAGCCACATGAGTCAATTTTAGGTTAGAAAAAGAGGTCAATTTAGGATTGAACTTAAGGAGTAAAAAGCCTAAACAAATTGATCAATCCTGTGAAGGGGCCTAGAATTTGGCCAGTTCGTTCTAAGAAGTTAGACAACCCCGACTTTCGCACAATAATAATGTCGTTATTTCGGAGTCCTGGGTTCCCTCCCGTGCTAAGTCCCTGCTCAAAGTTAACTGGAACCTCTCGTTTTGTCACGGTTCCATTTGGGTTAAGGCGAACTAGTGTAACTGATTTCTTAATTGCATCTCGATTAAATCCACCTGCGGCTAAAATCGCCTGATTTAAAGGAGTATTGGGTTGCAAACTAATTGCTCCAGGTCGTTCCACTTCACCTGCAATATTGACAGTGATCCGATCAGGAGAAAAGCTCGCGGTTGCCAAATCGGTTAACTCGGCATCATTGGGAGCTGTGGCTGTCGCAATCTCGACCGTATCGCCATCTTGAAGGGGTAGATCTTGTAAGACATCGCCTTCTTTAAGCAACTTCCAAAAATCAAGTTGAATCACTTGCGGTGGCCCCAACCGCGTAATCCGCCGCACTCGGACATTCCGAATATCGGCAAGTTGCGTAATGCCTCCGGCGACTTGAATTGCCCGTGTCACACTCGGCACCTGCAAGAGGTTGGGATTAATCAACTGATCTCGCTGGCCAACCGCCCCTTCAAGCAGAGTATAAGGGCCAGGACGATTGACTTCGCCCACAACCGTAATTTTTAACGGGCGATTGTTTCGAGCGGCGAAGTTCGCAGCGGCGAGTTGTTGCGCTTCTTGCAGGTTGACCATCGCCGTCGCTGGAATAATTACACTGTCCCCATCTTGCAACCGAATATCCTGCTGCAAGTTACCGCCTCTCAGCAAATCCCACAGATCGACTTTGATCACTTCATTAACGCCTTGACCAACAGGCCGTAACCGGCGAATTTCCACCTGGCGCAGATCTGCGGCTTGGGTCACGCCTTCTGCTAATTGGATGGTGCGACTCAGACTCGGTACGTTTCCGTCTGAGGATAGAGCCGGCACCGTATAAGTACCAGGGCGATTGACTTCGCCGGAAACCGCTACCCGGATAGGTCTGGGTGCAATCAAACTCACCGTGATGACGGGTTGTTGCAGAACGTTACGGTAGCGAGCCGCGATCGCATTTTGAGCCTGTTCTAACGTTCGACCTTGCACCTTGACCGCTCCAATCAGCGGCAAATTGATGCTGCCATTGGGCAGAACTTGATACTCCCCGCTAAATTCCTGCACATTAAAAACATCGATTCTGACGCGATCGCCTGCTCCCAACAAATAGCCATCTCCGTCGGCAGGTCGTGTTGTTGGGGCTTGCAGCACGGCTGACTGACGCGGGGCTTGGGCTGGCACGGGGGTCGCGATCGCCGCCCACATAAGCAGGGAAACGAGAAATGCTCGATCAAAGGAAGGCTTTCGCAACAAACCGAAAGGCTGTTTGTGTAAATTCACAGTAAGCTCCTGTTCGTTCAGTAGATACCAGAGACAAGGCATGAGAGGAACACATTCGAATACTTGTACCCATGGCCTCCGAGTTTCTCCGGATAGTTCTTGCTACCTCATAAAACCTTCAAAAAGCTGGCTGAATGCACTGAATGCGTCAAGTTAACGAATCTATCCTGATTGTTCAAGAACTGTATGAAGAACTTATACGATGGCGATCTTTTATCCACATCAAGTCATGCAACAGCGCAAGCACAACTTTCTAATCCACACGGTAGACACGCAGATTGAGTCAACTACCCTGTCATTGCGACCAGAGCAGACGCAGACTTTTAAACCTCCCTTACCGCCGCCACCAAATCCTAAATATCTGCCACCCGAAGCGATCGTTGAGTCGGATGAACCAACCTCCGATGAGTTTGCAGATTCACCCCAGAATCATCCTGAAACCAGTCTTTACGAAGTTCAGACCGAAGGTCCCCTGACTTACTTCAATTACTATTTTGAAGAGTTGGGCACGGTTGCGGCGACGGATGAAGCAGAATCAAAATCGAATTCCAAACTGACAGTCGGCATGGTGGGTGCTGGAGTTGTTGCGGCAACGGTTGTTTCCGGTTTAGTCATTGGTGATGCGTTGCAAAAATCGCAAACGCCAGAAGATGGACAACCGAAAAACACCAGCTTGAAGCAAAGTTCGGCGAAAAAACCGACTCGTTCTCCAGCCGTTGCGCCCGAACGACAAGACATGGAGCGATCGCCCGTTCGCAAAACACAATCCCCCGCAACACCTGCGCTGCCACCAAGGCCGAAGCCCGGAAAAACCTCCTTCCTCCCAACGCCAGAACTACAACTGCCGCCGCCAGCCCTGCCGATCGCGGCTCCTGAAACTTTAGCTTTAGCACCAACGCGATCAGCGCCCCCTAATAGTTCTCCGGTTGCACCCACAACCCGACAGCCATCGTCCTGGGTTGCAGCCAACATTCCGCAAGTGAGTGTGCAAGAGGCCGCCAATCGCCAAGCTGCTAGCTCCCCGATCGCCCAACCAGAGACCCTTCCAACTGAGCGGCAAAATTCTACCCAGGGAACGCCCCCGCCACCGATGAGTACTGGGACAAATCGTGAACCGCTACCGGCTCCGGCGATCGCGGCACCGAATGCTGACCCATCCACTCTCCCAGAAGCTTCTAACAGCACGCCAACTGCAACCACCGGAGAAAGTCCTTTTAGACAAAATGCGACTGGTTCACCCCTTAACCAACCTTCTAATAGCGAAGCGAGCGGACTTCAGCAATTGTTTCCAGTGAGACCAGCTGATGCCGGTACCGGCGATCGTGCTGCCGGAGCCGCAACCACTCCAACCGTATCCCAACCTCAGGAGCAGTCTCCAGGCACCCAAGCTGGAGGCAGCACACAAGGACTGCAAGCTTACATCAATTTGCCCCGCAGTTTACCACCCGATCGGGCCGTATCGTTAATGCCCTTAAGCCAACAAGCGGCAGTCGAAGCGGCGAACACAACGAAAGTTGGAGAATTTGCCGTTCGTCAAGTCAATACGCAGGAATACCAGAAAGAATGGGCAACCAGCAGCAAAACAGATGATCCAGAACTAGCAAGTGCCTTCCCGGCGTATGGGTTCATTGATTACCAGCGTCAGGTCATCGTTGTTTTACAGGTTAAGCCTGATACGGCCACACTACAGTCTCAGCAACCATCCGTTCCCAATTCCTGAAACCTTACCGGCTGGGAGCCAACCACAACGCCATATTCTTCAAATAGGTCTTCAGGTCACGCAGGGCACTGGGTTCAGTCTGCATCGTATCTCCAGGCGGTTCATCCACAAAGCTAGGGCAACCCAGACTCGCATCCCAGTTGTAATCGCAGAAGTGATGAAATGTTGATTCGGCGATCGCCCGTCCCAGCAGATTTCCCTCGTCATCCTGTTCCCGTTCAAAGGCGATCGCAAGGTTGAACGCTCGGCCTGTTGTTTTGCTCATTCCCGTGGCGATCACACGGGCCGCACTTCCTTCTGGAACACTCACAGCCCCTTCATGCGGGTGAGCCGGTAGGAACTGAATCGTACCTGTGGGCGACACTTCACTTTTCAACACTTCATGAACTGGCTCCACAAGGGTAATTGCCTGGCAATCTCCATTGCGGCCTGAGTGGTAATTGGGCCACAAAATATTGGTTGTGTAGGGATCATCGATGCAATGGCGAGCGGTATCGGGCTCGGGATTTTTGGTATGAAAATGGTGCGCTTCTCCCACACCTGCCAACGTACAGACCGAACAGCCCAGATCCATGTGGTCGCGGGTCACCATCATGCCACCGCCCCGCCGCCGAAACTGACTGATGCCAATACAATCGTTTTCGCTGATGCCATCCCCCGTATCGACCGCAAATAACCAAAGCTCGTCGAAATCGGAAGTATCTAGAGTACTCAAAACTGGATCATCTCCCGCTTCATTGGCCTGCCGATCGCGAGACACGACCTCACATAAGGGATTGCCTTGCTCATCCTTTAATGACGCTAGAAAGTTATGCAAAAGCGAAAATCGGGCGATGCTCCAGTCGTCTTCTGTCGTTGGAATCGTAGTTTGGAGCAGAATCCGAATCGGTTTTACCACGGGCGAATCTCCTGAAGCAGCGATCGTGTTATGTCCATATTGTCCATCGAAATTGGAACTTCAAGCCATCCGAACCGTGTCCTATTTTGGCTCCAATGTGATCGGAATCACTTAACCTTAAAGCTTTCATCACCAACCACATTGACACACATCAATCACCCAAAGCGACGAGATCACGCCATCTACCAGCATGCAATCACGCCAAAAAGCTTGGCAATCAACGATATTAAATTCACTGGAGTCATCTGTCTTATCTCCACCCTGTCGCTTTCAACTCACCATTCATCGTTATCTTCAGCCCCCCATGAACGCCTCCCGCCTCAACCGCCTGATTTTCTTCCTTCAAGAAGAACTGTCTATTCCATCAGAATCGATTCAAATTGCCATTCGTCACGAAGAAACCCCCAATCTTTTCCCCATGGTTTTGTGGCAGTATGGCTTAGTTTCGCTAGAGCAGTTAGATCAAATCTTTGATTGGCTAGAAACAGCCTGAAGTTGAAAATAGGGAGTAAATACAGTAGAGATTGCGCGGAAGAGGCAAAGTCGATGGTGAGTCCACCAGTAGAAGCCGAAATTGATCGCCTTGCCCAAGGCTACGTCAGCAAGCGCAAGAATGTTGCTCTAGCGATCGGGGGGATACAGCAAGGGCACTCCTTCTTTAAAGGCTTTGGCAAAATTAGCCCTTCAAACCCGATTCCACCGAATTCTCAAACGATTTACGAAATTGGTTCAATCACCAAAGTGTTTACCGGGCTGGTTTTGTCTAGCCTCGTTAATGACGGGACTGTAGCTCTGGACGACTCGATTCAGCTTCATTTACCTCCAGATGTTGCCCGATCGCTGCCTGTAGGAGTTCAAGCCATTACTTTGCGGCACTTGGCCACCCATACGTCAGGCTTGCCCAGGCTGTCTAATGGGTTCTTCAGCGATCGCGTTGATCTAGCGAATCCCTACAAAAACTACACCACATCTGAACTGTACGCTGACCTGGCAACGATAGAGTTGCTCAGCCCGCCCGGACAAAAATACGAGTATTCCAATTTGGGGATGGGGTTGCTAGGGCACTTATTGAGCCTGAAAGCGGCTCGACCTTACGAAGATTTAGTGAAACAACGACTTTGTGAAACCATGTGGATGTCCGATACCACCATCCTGTTGACTCAATCGCAGCAACAACGGCTAGTTCCCGGTCATTCCCTCGATGGCAACCTGACCTCGAACTGGGATTTTGATGTTACGGCTCCCGCAGGAGCGTTCCGCTCGACCGTAGCAGACTTGCTGACGTTTCTTCAAGCAAATTTGAATCAGACTGAAACTCCAGTGACTGCCATGTTCCAGCGATCGCATCAACCATCGTTCAAAGTCAATGATTCTCTTAGTCTAGGATTGGCTTGGCACATTTTTACCCTACCTACCAACAACGTGTATTGGCATAACGGTGGAACGGGTGGCTACAAGAGTTTTTTGGCTTTTGACGAGGCGACTCAGGCAGGCGTTGTCATACTTTCAAACTACGGTGACGCCATGGTAAATGATGAATCCCTGGATGAAATGGCGATCGCAATCTTGTCGCTACTTGCGGAAACCTAAAAGCTCTGAAGGAAGACCCTCCAGAGCTTAGAAACATTTACTTGCGAAGAATTAAGCGTTGTAGGGAGCCACACCGCTAAACTTCAGCTTGGCTGGGTCGGGGTTTTTGCCAATGTTACGGGGAACACTATTCACCGCAACGCGACCGGGATTTACCTTCTCAGGGTAAACACCATCTGCGGGGTGCAGATACTGAATTTCCCCGTTCGGGAAGACACGGTAAATCTTGTAATCGATTTTGAACTTAGTCTTCAACTGGGTTCCCAGCGCCAGACATTGCTCTTTACGAGCCAGGTACAACAAGTTGTCACCTTCTCGCATAACAGCAGCGCCAGCCGTAGGCATTTCAAACACCTGCTCTTTGGAACTTGACCAGGTAATTGCGTATTTTTCTTCAACAAGTGCTTTTGTGAGTAGCCCACCGGTGCTTCCACCGAAAATGGGAGCTTGTCCAGTAAGAGTATCTGCCATTGGAGTTGTCTCTTAGGGTTTTACGGAATCCTATCACTCACGCTGTGCCCTGCTACTGACTTCTTTGGGATCTGTAACAGTTCTTTAGAGAAAAGGCTCTGTTGTTCCAGTTCAATAATTTTTGTGGGATAGGCATCGTTCAACTGAAAGTCTCGACATAGAGGTTCGACCGAAATGCTCACAGATGTCCTGCCCGTCTAAGCAAGTGAGACACCCCCGCCACACTTATTTAATCCACCCCAATAAGACCCATATCAATATTGGTTGTACTGATATAGAGTCCAGTTGATGAGTGGCACTTCCAGAGCAGCGACTCCACGCACAGCAAATCGACCAACCCGATAGCCGTGGTTTGCTAGAAACTGTAAACAAGATTTTTGGTCATGCAGAGACAAATATTCAAAGCAAATAATTGCAGGTTTGATTTGATCGAACGGAAACATCTTGAGAATTTCAAAGTCAAACCCAGGAGTTCCTAACATTAGAAAATCCAGCCGTTGAACCTGATGCTTTTGCAGCAAGGATTGCATTGTCATGGCTGGAATTTTAATCTCAACGATCGCGCTATCCAGGTCTTCTGGAATTTCTGCAACCTTCTTTACATGTCTCCAGTAATACAACGCCCCCCGAACTCTATCCCGCTCCAGACTTGAAGACTGAGACACCCAAAAAGGCAAGTTAGGAATATCTTCGCGCACTTGGAAAAAGCTAGTGGTGCCGTCTTCCGGCGCGATCGCTAGCTGCTCAAAAATTAGCTGCGGCTCATCCTCATAACTTCTTTTTAACTCTTGAAATGAAGTAGATAAAGGTTCTACTAAAATCCCTTTCCAGTGATAGCGACGAATTAGGTCGGCTGCCGGATCGGCTGATTTACCATCATGGGCACCAATTTGAATAAAGAAGAAATCTGGATGCTTTTGCACATGATTTTGAACAATTAAATCGAGCAAATTAATACAAGGATAATCAATAAGTTCAGTTTCTAGAGGATTGCTTTGCGCCTTAGAAAGTTGATAGCCAAGCTTGTTTGCAATTTTTTGAAGAATATTTAGAACCATTCTGATTGACTAACGATTGAAAATGCGACCTGTTCAATTCAATCATCCATATAGGGTTGAAAATTCGAATGTCATCCAGAATACATTCGTTAACACTTTAATATGGACATCTCTTGAAATGCATTTACTTTGTTTTTTGCGATCGTGCTCGCTTACGATTTGTCGTGACAATTGGTTCTTCGTCATTAGAGAAAAGAGGGAGTGTAAGGTGAAACTTGCTGCCGCGATCTTTCCCTTCCGACTCTGCCCAAATTTGCCCCCCTAAACCATTGACAATTTGACGACAGATCGCCAACCCTAATCCCGTGCCGCCTGCCGATCGCCGCAGCGCTCCTTCCTCCTGGTAAAAGCGATCGAAGACGATCTCTAAGCGATTTGGTTCAATGCCGCGACCTGTGTCAGCAACTGTGACCTCCAGCATTTGCCCCCCGTTAGGATGAGCTTGGATTAGGACTTTACCATTGGGTTCCGTGAATTTACAGGCATTATCCAACAGTTTGGAGATGACTTCTACCACCCACTCACCGTCTGCCTTCACCAAGGGAAGTTCATCCGGTACTTGAGTTGTGATTTCGGGTAAATCGATTCCCCGTTGGCGCGCCCGTAAGCTGCTGAGAGCAAGGTCAACGCACTCCTGAATCGGCAATGCTTCCAGATGCCATTGAACCCGGCCACTTTCTAGTTGCGAAAGAGTCAAAAAATCTTGGATCAGCTTTCGCATGCGATCGGCGTCTGAAAGGGCTGACTTGAGCATGATCTGGCGCAATTCAAGCGGCATATCCGGCTCACTAGCCAAGCTCTCTAAACAGACCTGGATGGTTGAAAGCGGTGTCCGCAATTCGTGCCCGGTAATAGCAATCAGGTTGCTGCGAGTTCGATCGAGGGCTTCGAGCTGTTGGTTGAAATCTTCCAGATTGGCATAGGCTTCCGCTTGAATCAGGGCAACCCCAATTTGCGTGGCGATCGCCTCAATCAACTCCAGACTGGCGTCATTCCAACTTACTGGTAAGCCGCAATGATGCACTTCAACGATGCCCAATAGGCGATTTTGGTGAATCACGGGCACCATGAGCCATGAGCCAATTTGCCAGGTTTGCACCTGCACCAGAGGTGGAGTAATCGGTTCACCATGAATCAACCAGCTTTTGGCCTGGGCATCTTCAATAAAAACCCGTTCTTTCTGCTGAACAACCGCTTGAAACAAGGGATTATCGAGCAAATTCCAATGTTGTCCTAACAGCGACTCTGCCGTGCCGCTCAAGTGTTCATGCTGAATTTGAACTGTGGCATCGTTTGCTTTGCAACGATAGATTAAACAGCGACTTGCCCCTAGGGCAGTCCCTAATTCCTGTACCGCCACGCTGAGAATATCGTCTGGATTCAGCGATCGCCGAATAGCCGCAGTAATGGAGTTCACTAAGCGTTCTTTCTGCTCCTGTGCGGCGATCGAGCGGTAGGCTTTCAGCAGTTTGTATTGGCCAGCTTGCAAATAGGTAACTAACCGCTCGGCAAACGGTGCTGGGTCAACACTATTAAATCCGGCAGGCGGCTGATTCAGCAGGGTTTCTTTGGCAAGCGCAACTTTTGCTTCTAACTCTGGTCGATACTCCAGAATGCGGTTGAGGAGAAGTTCCGTTGCCATAGAAACCACTTTTCGATCGAACGTCCAAATCCCTTCAAACCGTCTGGCCTGATCCAACCCTAACAACGCTGGCATTTCTGTGTCAGTTGAAGCGCCCTGCCGTTCTCGACAAATGAGACAGGACGCATAAGCTGGCCCCAAAACAACTAAGTGCCACTCCTGTGCTAAGCCGTCCGTTGGCTCAAAAGCGATCGTTTCGTAGTGGTCAGACTGGTTCTTAAAGTCGGTCTCCGGTGCCGCTAGCACATAAACCTGATCCGTCCGCTCCGAAATACGCAGATAGCGATTTGCTTCCTGCCGATAAAAGCGCTCGCGTTGAAAGTTGGCGATTACCAATGGGCGATCGCTCCCCGCTAGAACTTGATCCTCCATCGCATGGGAGAGCGCCGTCAAAGAAGGCTTGAAATAAATTTGAGATCTGAGTTCTGGCAAGGCATTCAGCAAACCTTCCAGAATGGAGGTGGAGTTACTCATTCACGAAAACTCTACAAATGGCTCCAAATTCAGGGATGTCATTTTATATTGTGAAGCAGCTTGCCCCTATTCGCCGATCCAAATTTACGCTCCAACCCTGAGAAAACCTGCTTCTTGTTAGGTTTTAGAGTTTTGAGTGAAATTACTTAATTTCTTTGCAAGCTAATGCTTTCAAGGCTTTCAACCCACCTATGGATTTGTTAAAACTGAGTCGGGTTACTGAATTTTTTCGCAGCAGTTTTCGGTAAAGAAATATGTCATGGACGTTGCTTTGGTCGGCCCTACCGATTTCATCAGGTTGGATGCGATGGAATTTATTCCTGGCGTTAATTCCGTTGGTGGTAAGTTTTGGGCTTTTCCGCTGGTCAAACCGACGATCGCCCCTCTGGTGGATGGGCGTCTTGTTGTTTGTGGCCTTCCTACCCAATGCGCCTTACATCCTCACCGACGTTATTCATCTGGTAGAAGAAATCCAGCAGACCGAATCGCTCCTACTCAACACGTTGATTACCATCCCCAAATACGCCGTGTTTATTCTGATTGGCTTTGAAGCATACGTGTTGGCATTAGTGAATCTGGGCCTTTATCTACTTGCCCACGGGTTAAACCGCTGGGTGGTGCCCATCGAACTGATGCTTCACGGTTTGAGCGCAATTGGCATTGCGCTGGGGCGGTTCGATCGCTTCAACAGCTGGGATTTAATGACTCAACCCACTCAAGTTTTCCTAACCCTGCTTCAAACTTTGACGAATGAGCGGTCGCTGTTATTTATCGCGATCGGCAGTTTAATCATTACCGCGTTATACTGGGTGTCCAAACAAATTGTTGTGGCTCTCATGCTACGCCATCAACTTCTATCCCCAGCACCCTCTAAGATGGGAAAAGACCCAAAATCAGCCTTCACCATCAGCGCGTGATATGAATTCAACGATCGTCCAAACTACTGCAATTGATCAAGAGCTTTCCAAGCGGCACATCGACCTCGATCCAAGCGGCTACTTCATTATTTATCTCGATACAAGTGAAAAATTGATTCGAGCCAAGCATTTCTCCAACTTCATTGATGAGCGTGGGTTAGCGTGCGACCCCGAAACGGGTAAACCCATCCCCTGCGATACCAAAGTCGAGCGCATCCCAACGCAGATCTTCAGCGGTAGGACGGCGAAGGAAATCTGTGTGCAAATTTTTGAACAAACTATTCCCTGTCCCGTTACTCGGCTAGACCACGCCTCTTACTTGGGTCGGGAATTTCAACGAGCTGAAGCTGCGTTGTTGGCGAATCAAACCTACGTACAGGATTGAGGCGATTTCAGCACTGAACACCCTAGTTCACGGCGCGTTCCGCTAACTAGGGTTCACACTCCAGTGGCCTCCACAGGAAGGGAACGATTTGCACTGGGTGGGGTGCCCGTTTCAACAAACGTTTTTTGAAACTGTGGATACCACTCGGCTAACTCTTCCGATGACAAACTGAAAATAATCGGTGCATAACGAAACGCTGTTAATACTCCTCGCAGTTGCGGAAATGTCCAGCGGCGACTCAGCCCATCCTTAAAAAATTCTGCCATCACTCGACGCGTGTTAAGCACGTAGAAGCGAGTGCGATCGCGCTTGTGATCAGTCGAATATCTCTGCACACAAACGGCCTGATTCAGCGATGAAAGCGTTGAGACAATAAATCGCGATAGCCGTCCACTCCCGCTTTGAAAGTGATGCAACTTTGCATTTCCGGCTTCTAGAAGCATGCCGTGCTTAGACACCCGGTAACTGGCATCCATATCTTCATTCAAAGCGTAATACAACAGCAACGGCTCAAATCGCTCTTTCGCAATCACTTCACGCCGAAAAGTCATGCGGCATCCATGAAAGATCCGCGTGAAATGAGCATTCATTCCAGCCAGCGATTCGGGCACTTCATAGTGTGGAAAGTCGCCATAGTAAGGGATGCACGTTACCTCATTATTCATCAAGAAAATATGTTTCCAGACAAAATGCTGCAACCCGCTAATGCGCACTGTCCACTGATTTTGCTTCCAACCCACTGATTTAGTGGCATCTTCAACGACCATTTCAGTCGGCATGGTATCGACTAAAGATGCTTGAATTCCGGCGACGCGCTGCTCTAAATCGGCCTCATAAAGCTGCATGATTTCCGCAGCACAATCTGGATGCATGAAGGAATCATCGTCAATCATGAACAAAATATCTGCGGTAGCTAAATCAATACCCTGGTTTCGTTGCAACGGCAGACCGGGTTGATTTGCCGAAACATAAACCCAGCGAATATGGGGGGCGATCGCAGCGATTTCTGAGAGAACTTTGTTGCAAGTTGTCTCCCAGTTCTTGCTGGCATCAACGATGATAATCTCCGCAGGTTGGCGAGATTGCTCCACCGCTAGCTTGATGCATTGGGGCAGAATCTTTTCCCGTTGGTAGGTTGCCACAACAAGTGCCCAAGTAAGAGGTTGGTTCATACTTTCGAGCGTCAGTTTACTAAAGGGGCATGGATAAACAGGATGCACTAGCTATAGAGTAGACAAGGAGGTGCGGTGAATTAACCAATGGGAGAAAGATTGAAAATTCCTATCAAGGTTCTCCTCAAGCATTGACCTTGCTAATGCCACTTAACCAACCCGTTGTTAACTTTATCTGTCTGTCCTTGTTGACGGCTCCTGAAGTAGGAAGGATTGTTAACTGTCCACTGCTTCAATGCGACAGGATAGAAGCTTCTCGACTTAGCGTTTACGGCCTGTCAACTGGTTGAAGTGACGACGTTCTTGCTCCTGCCGGACCAGCTGCACACCAAACCTAAGAGGGTGTTCGATTGGCTTCCAGAGCGCAAATTTTCGTCGCCACCGCTCATACCCGGTTGCAACTGCGCCTGCTAGTAAGTCCCGCCACAAAGCAGCAATCTTATCGGGAGCAAATTCTTTGGCTCGCTGCCACCCATTCTCGATCATGGCACGGTATAGCTCAGGATTGCGCTTTAGTCTCAGTAAGGCTTCGATCGCCTCTTGTGGACTGTTAACTTCAATGTAATCAAGTTCAGATTGGTAAAGCTCCTGGTATGCCGGTTCTGCACCTAATAGCGCTGGACAACCTGCCATCCAGGCATTGATCAATTTGGTGGCGGGTTTAGATTCCAAATACAGGTCAGACCGTTGACGCACTGCAATTAGAACGTCAGCAGCGGAGTAATCAGTCCAGTTTTGCAGGTCAACGTTGTAGTCAGCGTCGGTCGTGAAATGAATGTCGATCGCTTGAAGTTGGCGAACAAAATCCTCACTCTTGTAAGGTTCAGGCAAATAATACCAGCGCCCTTTAAAGACTAGATTCTGAATGCGATCGCCCCTCGCCGCCTCTCGCACCTTAAGGTCAGGTTGACTCCAATGGGGTAAATAATGATCTCGATCGGTGAGAATATTCAATCGATTCTGGACAATTCGCTGCTGGCAAATGTAGGGGCGTGGACGATCTTGTTGACAAACAACTAGATAACTCCTGAACGGCAAGCTCTTGAGCAATCGCCGCTGCATTAACTCTTCGCGAGAGACAACACAAATGGCATCGGGAACGTAATGCGGCACGAGATGCACATCCAAGCCACGGCATTTCAATTGCAAGTAAGTTTGCACAATCCAGGAACTGCTGCCACCCCACTCAGCCCGGTAGAACTGCTCGAAGGGTGGGAACTGGGAGACATGGGCAAACATCTCGCACAATTCAGGATCGTTGCGAACAAAGTAAACAGGATATGGCAAGGGCACTAGCATTGGGCGATGGCTCAACGATAGAGAGCCATCATCCTATCATGCGTATACTTTACGGTAGTAAGCCTGATATTCCTCGGACAGCAATGGCTTCCACCAGGATTCATTGGCCAGAAACCACGCCACAGTTTGCCGCAATCCTTCCTGCACTGTCACCGATGGACTCCATCCAAGTTCAGTTTGCAGTTTGGTTGAATTGATGGCGTAACGGCGATCGTGTCCTGGACGATCTTTGACAAAGGTAATCAATTCCTGCGCCGGACGCACAGGTAGGTCGGGTGCCATTTCATCCATCAACTCACATAACAGATGAACTAGATCAAGATTCTTCACCTCGTTATTGCCACCCACATTATAGGTTTCGCCCACTTTGCCTTTGGTTAAAACAGCATCGATCGCACTGCAATGGTCCTTTACATAGAGCCAATCCCGCACGTTCTGCCCATCTCCATAAACAGGTAACGGTTTCCCCATCAAAATATTGATACACATGAGTGGAATCAGTTTTTCGGGGAAGTGATAAGGCCCGTAGTTGTTAGAACAGTTGGTAATCGTTGTGGGCATTCCATATGTGTGGTGATAGGCTCTTACCAAGTGGTCGCTCCCAGCTTTGGATGCCGAGTAGGGGCTATTGGGAGCATAAGGTGTGGTTTCGGCAAAAGCTGGATCATCCGGTGCCAAACTGCCATAGACCTCATCTGTGGAAACATGATGAAAGCGAAAGTCGGTTGGGCGATCGTGCGTTAACCAATGCTGCCGAAACGCTTCTAACAATGTAAATGTGCCCACGACATTAGTTTGCACAAAGGCCGCAGGACCTAAAATTGAGCGATCAACATGAGATTCAGCCGCAAAATGGACGATCGTATCCACGGCCTCGTCTTGTAGTAGAGCATCGATCAGGGGGCGATCGCAAATATCTCCTTGCACAAAGCGAAAATTCGGGTGGCCATCTAAAGACGCTAGGGTTTGGCGATTACCGGCATAAGTTAAGGCATCTAACACAAGGACTCGATCATTGGGATATTTTGCACACCAATAATGAACGAAATTTGCGCCAATAAAACCTGCGCCACCTGTAACCATGAAGCAGCGTTGTTTGCTGATTTGCGTTTGTCTAGAAAAAGCCATCGTCCTACCTGAATAAGGATGTGAATTGCAATAATGATTGATTTTTAAAGTTGTTAGTTAACTGTCAAAAACTGACGCACACCTAATAAAACACCAAAACGATTTCATACGGTGAGTGAGATGGTTGAACCAATTTGAACATCCTTCTGCATTACGAGTTCATTGTAAATATCCACAATCTGTTTCGCTTTTGCACCCCATTCAAATTGCTTAGCTCGCTCGATCGCTTTCATCGACATTTGGTGTCGGAGTTCCCTATCTTCAACTAGAGAATGAATCTTGTTCGCCATTTCCTGAATCACATAATCACGGGAAATTGGCTCGATCTTAAAGCCCGTTCCAGGCGTGACATACTCAGCAATACCACCATTATTCACAACAATACAAGGAAGTCCACAAGCCATGGCCTCCATCACTACGGCTCCACCAAATTCACGCACAGACGGGAAGCAAAAAATATCAGAGCGGCTATAATACTCCCGTGTTTCATGTTGTTTAACCCAACCGGTAAATGTCACAACATTTTGTAAATCAAGTTCACGAACTCTCTGTTCCAGGTTTTGCCTTTCTGAGCCGTCACCAACGATCGTGAGTGCAAGTCTATGGCGTAAAGATGCATCAAGTTTTGCTAGTGCTTCAATCACTAAGTCAGCTCCTTTATAAGGAACTAATCGCCCAACAAATAGCAGTTCTACTTTTTCATTGAATGCTCTTCTACTACCATCCTCTTCTAGAAAGCTACTTGAAATACCATTTTCAAAAAATAACTTAACTCTCTCATCTTCAAGAGCAAATAGCTGCTTCAACATGTTTAAGGTAAACGTTGAACCAGATAAAATGCGATCTGCTTTCTTGTATGTTTCAATATAACCCGGAAGTAAATAACGCCCAAAAGGTCTCAAAAAATTCCAAAATGTCTTTTCCTTCTTAGCAGTTTCTTTAAAGCCTTGTGGAAAAGGAACACCGCCATTTACCGGCCCTAAAAGAAAAGGTGTATTGTGGCAAGCTCTGACGATCGCAACTGGATAGCGTGGCATCATTGGTGTAATTGAATGTACGATGTCGTACTTTCCCTGCCGCACCTCCTCTCCAAATAATCGATAGACCTCACGGTTAAACTCTGCATAGATTGGATATGAAAGTGCCAGGTAAAGTGGCCAATTTGCTTGCCCTTGATTAATCAGATTACTGATGAGCTGATGATATTGTTGAGCAGCTTTACTTTCATCGATGTAGACAATATCAGAGCGATGTTGATGTTTTTGAAATCCTTCTCTATTTCTGCCGTGGGTTACAAGAGTGACATCAACAATTTGACTTATTTCCTTATAGAAGTTGTAAGCAACTAATGGAACGGATGCCCAATCAGGATTACATTGCTCAGCAATCATCAAAACCTTCAAATCAAATGTACTCATCAATGTACTCCTGTATTTCGGCCATAAAGGTCTAGATAAACATAGATAATCAGCTTAAGAATCTTTTTTCTTCTACTTCTAGAAAGAACCTCTCATCGCAATGAAGCCCTGCTAATGTGTTAATTCCCAGGTTGATGTGACCTCAAACAAATCGGCGGCTTGATTGAGAATCTTGCCCATTGCGGCTCCAGATGCTTCATCAGAGAAGTACTCAGCAGCATACGATTTAGCGGCCTGCCCCAAACGGTTTCTGAAGTTGGCATCATTCCAAAGTAGTTCGATCGCATCAGCCAACTCTTGAACAGAGCCAGGTTTAACCAGTAAACCAGTTTTACCGTGGATGATGTAATCTTCCGCCCCATTACAGTGAGAAGCAATCACGGCTCGGCCCATTCGCATAGATTCAACGATGGTGACCTGTCCCGCTGCTGTAATCAGCTTATCTGCCCGCAAAGGCACAACATTGATACGCGCTTCTTGGGCTAGGCGAATACATTCCTGCTTGCCAATACCAAATGGAGTTTTCACGAGCGGCGGAATCTCTAATCCAGCCAGTGCCCGCTTCCCAGAGGCAACAACCGTTGGAAGTTTCAACTTTTCAATGACTGAAAAGAGCGTCGAAAAATCACGATGAGCTGATCCCAGAGAAACCAGGAATGGGTTTGTCGTATTCTCCTCAAACAAGACCGGAATATCTGCCGACTGATATGGAATAAATTGAAAGCGCTCCTTGGGAAGACCTAACCACTGACTGTAAATATCGCATTCTCGCCGAGTGTGAACAACAAACTGAGTTACATTTTTGAGGCTAACGCGAGCAAGATGACGACGAACTCCTGGATAACACTTTCCAACATTAAATAGCCAGGCCACGATCGGAATCTGTTTGCGGTAAATGCGTTGGTACATGCCGACAGTTGAGGCCAACTGAGGAAAAACAGTAATAACACCTCCTTGAGTTTGTTTGACTGCTTCTTTACCTTGGTCGAGGTAATGCAACCACCGCTGGTAGCTGGTAACCGATGAGGACTGATTATGCCAGTTCGTTAATGGGTTGCTATGAGGAACGATCGTAAAATGATGCCGATCTCCAGGAACATACGGAAGCAACCAATCACCATCAATGGCTGGATTATGAATAAACGAGGCTGCAACAGTCCAATGCATGGGGGTCTCTAAATCAAAAGAGGAGTGTAACCAATCCAACCCAATTAACTTTAATCTAAAGTTCCCCGACCTTACCAAAATCCTACAAGCAGGGTGGGGTCTAAGCAATTTCTCTTAGCGAATTTAGAGGCTAAGAACAATGGGTTTGGAATCAATCAATTGAACGATTTGGTTTACGCTAATTCAACCTGCGAGTCATCTCCAATCATGAATCGCAGCGCTTTGGGCCGTTGGGGTGCAAGTTTAAGCTGTGCCCTCTGTCCAATTACGCTATCTACGATCCGCTGATGAATGCCGGTCAGTTTTGCCCCACGCAGAATTACACTATGCTCCAGATCCGCATCAATTAAAGTGACGTCATCCGCAACGCTACTGAAGGGGCCAATAAAGCAATTCTCTAGATGGCAGTTTTCCCCAATAATCACAGGGCCACGGACGATGCAGTTCACCAATTGAGAGCCTTTACCAATTTGTACCCGCCCAGAAACTTGACTGCGATCGTCAATATTCCCGTGCAGTACAGATTGCAGGCAAGTATCAAGGACAATCTGATTTGCTTCTAACAGGTCGTCTTTTTTACCAGTGTCTAGCCACCAACCCTCAATTTGGCGAGCTTCAACAATCTGCTGATGGTCAATTAAGTTCTGAATAGCATCTGTAATTTCTAATTCACCCCGGGCAGAGGGTTGAATTCGATCGATCGCCGCATGAATCGTATTCGCAAAAAAGTAGATTCCAACTAGCGCCAAATTTGATGGGGGTACCTTCGGTTTTTCTACAAGGTGTAAAACTCGCCCTTGCGCATCGACTTCAGCAACGCCGAATGCAGTTGGGTTCGGGACTGGGCGCAGCAAAATTAACGCATCCATGTGCTGCTCTTTAAAACTCGTCATGAACTGGCCCAATTCGTTCTGAATCAGGTTGTCCCCTAGATACATGACAAATGGAGAATCTCCTAAAAAAGGCTGAGCAGTTTTGACCGCATGCGCTAATCCGGCGGGTTTATCTTGCAAGATATAAGTGATATTTGCCCCGAAGCGATCGCCATTGCCAGTCTTTGCCTTGACTTCCTCCCCTGTTTCAGGGCTAATCACAATCCCAATATCCGTTACACCAGCTCTAACAATTGACTCGATGCCATACCACAAAATTGGCTTATTTGCAACAGGCACTAATTGTTTAGCACCTGTGTAAGTCAGCGGGCGCAAGCGGGTTCCTTTACCACCACTCAAAATGATTGCTTTCATAGGTTAGGGGATTCAAACTAGGTTTACATCACAAATACACATCAGCCAACTTTAATGGCTTACCAGCTTGGTCTTTGGGAGAAAGAATAGGTTCAGCCGAGAGCATCCAATTGATTGCTAAGTCAGGATCGTTCCACAAAATGCATCGTTCATGCTGAGGTGCGTAATAGTCCGTCGTTTTATAAAGGACCTCTGCCATCTCTGACAGCACTAAAAAACCATGAGCAAATCCGGGTGGAACCCAAAGCATCCGCTTATTTTCTGCACTCAAGGTACAACTCACCCATTGTCCAAAGGTGGGGGATTGCTTGCGAATGTCAACGGCAACATCGAGAATCGCTCCAGCGATCGCGCGGACAAGCTTCCCTTGAGGCTGTTCAATCTGGTAGTGCAATCCACGGAGGACGTGTTGACTTGACCGAGAATGGTTATCCTGCACAAACGCGTCGCTGATTCCAAGCTTGTCAGCAAAAACTTTGCCGTTGTAACTTTCCAGAAAAAAGCCACGGTCATCTTGGAAAACGCGTGGCTCGATGATCAGGACGTCTGGGATGTCAGTGGGAAAGATATTCATGTCAGCTCTCTTGAATTAGCAAATTCAAATATTGCACAAGCCATCTTACCGAGTTATCACGCAATTTTTGTTGAGACATACTGTGAATACCACTGTAAGCGTTATACCCTTGAGACCAAGCTACACTCAGCTCAAAACACTGAACTTCATGAAAAATGAATGTAGTGGGATGTTTTTGTCATTGACGAAAAAAGCACATTGCTTTGACTCCTAGAAGTAGCTGCAAGAACGTTAAGCAATAGGCATCCTGAGTTTTGGGAAATAAGCTCCCCGAAAAGCGTTGCAAGTTAAGCTACAAGCTCAAACAAACTTAAACAGTGAAATCTCGTAATATCGACTTACCTAAAATAAAGATTTACTAAGGATTTGCAGGCGAAGTAAGCTGTCTTCACAAACTTAACCTTATTCCTAGCATTCCCATCATGTCTACGAGATAACCACTTTGAAGAAATTTAGCGTTCTAACGCAAGTTCAATGAGTCGATTGACTAAATCGGGAAACGGCATGCCACTTTTCGCCCAGAGTTGAGGATACATGCTGGTGGCTGTAAAGCCGGGCAAGGTGTTGATCTCATTAATAAATACTTCTTGGGTTGCTTCCACGTAGAAGAAGTCAACTCTAGCCAACCCTGCTGCATCTACAGCTAAAAAGGCATCGATCGCAGCTGCTTGTATTTTATGAACAACCACAGCTGGCAAATTAGCCGGAATTATCAAGTTAGCTTTCCCTTCGGTGTACTTAGTCTCATAGTCATAAAAATCACTTTGGTAAGTAATTTCGCCTACGACAGAGGCTTGAGGTTGATCGTTGCCTAAAACTGCACATTCCACTTCTCTTGCTGTTACACCCGCTTCCACAATCAAGCGGCGATCGTAACTGGCAGCACTATCTAAGGCCGCTTCCAGTTGCGCTCGATTGCGAACCTTCGAAATCCCAACGGATGACCCCAGATTAGCTGGTTTCACAAAACAGGGGTAGCCTAAGTTCGCTTCAATGTCATCGCAAAGTTTGGGAAAGACGCAAGGATTAGACCAGACCTGCGATCGCGTCACGGTTTGATACTTCACCTGGGCTAATCCTGCTTGAGCGAAGATCTGCTTCATCGCAATCTTATCCATCCCGATCGCCGATCCCAACACACCCGAACCGACAAAGGGAACCTGCATCAGTTTAAGCAACCCTTGAATCGTGCCATCCTCCCCATTCGGACCATGCAAAATGGGAAACCACACATCAACCTCGCTTACAGACGATGGGAAGCGCCAACGCTGTAACGCACCAAGGGCAGCTTCAGCCCGTTTGTCATCTGAGGGAATCGGCGCACCAGACTGTAGGACTTGCTGTGCCAGGGTTGAATCACACCAAGTGCCATCTTTCTGGATGTAGAATGGCAGCACTTCATAAAGTGTTTGATTAGTTGCCGTGGTTAAAGCTCGAGCAATCGCTTGCGCCGATGCGATTGATACTTCATGCTCCCCCGAACAACCACCAAATAAGAGTCCGACCTTTTGTTTGCTCATACCACATGCCTGCAATCTACTCGCTAATATGAAACTAGAAGACAATCACCTTTTAGTTTGACGTAAGTTTACAATCTTCCGTGAATTATTGTGCAAGCTAATAGAATCTGCTAGGTTTACCGTTTAGTCAGTGGCAAGAGAATATAGAGATTTTCTCCTTTCTACCTTTCATCTTGTTGCTAACTCCCCTCGTTGTCCTGATGAAGCCAACCATTTATGAATGGATAGATGGCCACTATAAGCACTATATGAATACGTCTTCACATCGCCAAAAAGTATTTTTAGAATTCGACGAAAAGATAAAAGAATGGATTCGTGATGCAAAGAATTTGGCAGAAGATGGCTTCTATGCGCAAGCCTTAACCCTTTATCAACAGGCGAAGGAGCTTGAACCTGACAATGGACTCATCCATTTCTACTGTGGGGATGCTGAGGCAAATCTAGGTCAGTTTGAGAAAGCCCTTACCAGTTTTAATCGAGCCGTAGAATTGCTTCCAAATCACGGTTCTAGCTGGATATTTCGGGCCGTTGCGTTGATCCATTTGGAGCGGTACGTTGAAGCACTAAGCAGTTGCGATCGTGCAATTTCGATCGATGCTAATGATCAGGAAGCTTGGTTGTTTCACGGCGTGGCTTTGCAGCGGCTAGGAAAGTATCGTCAAGCCTATGCCAGCTTCAAGCAAGCAACAGAGCGAGCAGGCACAAAGTATTAGCTTATCTATTCATCGAGATAGAAAATCTTTGTGTGAGCCAAACGCCGGTGGGCGATATAGGCCCAGTTTTTGCCTCAAAAGCAGCCAGAAGAAGGGTAAATCCTCAATTAAATACCGCTTCCAAAGACGCTTGGGATCAGCATAAATTCGATATAGCCACTCAATTCCTAATTTGCTCATCCAACTGGGTGCCCGCTTAATGGTTCCCGCTTCAAAATCGATCGTCGCTCCAATCGCCAAAAAGATTTTAACGGAAGTAAATTGATCTCGATATTTACTTATCCATTTCTCCTGCTTAGGTGCCCCAACTCCAACCGCTAAAACGGTAGCCTGAGAACGGTTTACCAGATCAATCAACGCCAAACACTCTTGCTCATTGCGTTCAAACCCAAATGAAGGGGAGTGAGCACCCACAATAATTTCTCGACCAATTTTGCTGTTGATTCTTGTCCTAGCTCTATCAGCGACACCGGAAGCGCCACCCAGCAAGAAAATTGTAATGTCCTCGTTATTGCGGTGAAACCGACAAAAGCTTGGGAAGAAATCAGACCCAGAGATTTTCTCTTTTAGTGGTGTTCCGAGAAACCGAGATGCATACATCAAAATTTGGCTATCGCATACTCGATAATCGGCGTTCAGATAAGTTTTGAAGAACTCTGGATCTTTTTGCAATTTCATCAGATGGTCAACATTGGGAGTAAAAACAACTCCCTGATGTAAGCATTCGAGCAACTCCAACACTGATAAGTTGTCGAACGAAACGTTTAAGATCCCTACTTGATTGCTATGTATGGCAGATGCTTGTTGTGGTTGAAGAATACGCATTGGGCTGGATAGGATGTGAAGAATAGTTTTTGCGATAATTTTGGCGTCTCGTAAGTGCGTCCATTTGTCGATGTACGAAAAGTCAAGCTCCAGGATCTCCTCAAACTTCATGCCGTACTTTTGCTTACTGATTTGCCAATGTCCTGTAATTCCAGGTTTTACCACTAATCGCTGCCAGTCACTTCTGGAGTAGTACTGAATTTCGTTTAAGGTGGGGGGACGTGTACCGACAAGGCTCATCTCACCTCGCAGGACATTTAAAAACTGTGGCATTTCATCCAAGTACAGCACCCGCAGAATTCTTCCCACCCATGTGATACCCGGTTCTTCCGGTGGCCCAAACTGCTTATCGTTTTCCGCTTGACTTGACGTTAGTTGAAGTTTGTGAGCGTTTGGGACAGTTGTCCGAAATCGCCAAAGCTGAAAATGCTTTCCTCTCAAACCAACTCGAGGTTGAGAAATTAAAACTGGGCCAGGTGAGTTGAGATAAATTGCGATCGCAAGCACTGGCAGCAATGTTGCCAGGATAAGGATCCCCGCGATCGACCCGATGATGTCGATAAGTCGTTTGAGCTTGCTTTGAGTCGAAAGGTGGGGTGAGGCGTTAAAAAACTCCAGATCGTAGAGCTTCGCTTGTCGATCTAAAGCGCCCTGCAAATCGGTTTTAGAAATGGCACCCATCTTCACCAAAATGGCTCCAAGAAGTTGCTGATCGGCAAATTCACCACTTAATGCTTGTTCTTGCAAAGCAAATTGTAACTGGCTTCTCGTAATCAGACCTTCTTGCACCAATATCGAACCTAAGCAGTACCTGACCATGTTCTCTAAAACGTCCTGACAAACTCACTTGAGAAGGTACCTTCGCCTCTGACTATAATGCCCAAGAGGTACTACAGATACTCAGTTTGAAATCAATTTGAAATTAAATGTAGCTGCGATTAAATCAATTCAGCTAAGTGCTCAAGTTAGTCAGCTTGTAGATAAGCAGATGTTTCTGAATAGGGGGGATTTTCAGAGCAACAATTTGAAGTGTAGTTTTAGATACACTCGAAGTTATCGTAAGAATTTCTAGAAAGTTTGGTAAGAAGTTTACCAAAAAAACATTAAATACGTCTCTTTCGTAAACCTTCTACCAATTGGGATAGCACTAATGAACTGTAGGTGAAGGTAAACCGTACTCAATTAGTTGAGCAGGTTGTTTGAACAGCTTGCCCCAATAGAATCGTATTTGCCCTTGCGCTTGAGGAAATTTTGCCAACACACAAAATACGCTATATAAAAGTGCTTCCTGGGGAGTTCGCTCTAGTTGACGGGCATAGCGGTAAATGCGATAGACCATTGCCGGGTAACCAGCTAGTAATACGAAGCTCAGTCCATGCGTTGGCAAGGCTGTGAATAAGCTGATGCAAGGAATAATCATGCCCCAAAGACAAATGCTCCGAGTTTCCTTGACCCAGTGCCGCTCTGGTGGCGCACCGTGGAGAAAAGCTCCCTCGGCATAGGCATAACCCGCTCTGACTGAACGTTTCCACCACTGACTAAACTGAGTCATTTGAGCGTCATGCAGAGTCATTTCGGCGTCGATTCGAAAAATCTGGCCGCCTTGTTGCCGCAACCGGACACACAGTTCTGGTTCTTCTCCAGCGATGAGTGTTGGATTGTAGCCATCGACAGCGCGGAATGCGGTTACTCGCATCATGGCATCTCCGCCGCAAGCTTTTGCTTCACCGATCGGCGTGTCCCATTCAAGATTGCAAAGTTGGTTGTAAATTGTTGCGTCTGGAAACCGTTCGCGCCGCCGTCCACAAACAACAACGACGTCAGGCTTGTGATCTAATTCCTGTTGCGCGCGCTGTAACCAGCCAGGCACAATTTCGCAATCACCATCAACAAACTGAACGTAGTCAAGTCGAGGATCAAGTTCTAGAAGGCGCGCAAATCCAGTATTACGAGCGCGGGCAGCGGTGAATGGAACGGATAAATCTAGTTCAATGACCTCGACTCCCAGAGATTGGGCCAGTTCCACACTGCGATCGCCAGAACCTGAATCAACGTAGACAATTTGAGCTACCTGGCCAATTGCAGATTCTAGACAGCGGCGGAGGCGATCGCCCTCATTGCGCCCAATGGCGACTAACCCAATTCGACTCATGGCTACCTCCTAAACTAAGTAGGCTTAGTGTTCCCTCGCTTTTAGTACAACACAGCCAACGCTGAAATCAAATCAGGTTAGCAGCTTGACATGGTAAAGATTCCATCAAGCTTTTACAATTTGATAAAAAGAAAAAGAGGCCGCTGCCGACCTCTCTTTGTGATTGGGATAACGATGTTAGTTAAATCAGCTTCAGCTGAGGGTATTCAACGACTAAATCATCTCGAGTTAGGACATCTCCTTCTGCCTGAGGCGTCCAAAGGATTTCCAGCGCCAGGAGGCGATCGCTTGAGACGCCACCTAACATGCCTAAAGCTTTGCGCAAATCGTCGGCAGAATTAACGACAGGTAGATTCAGGAGTCCTTGGCTGGCCACCAGCAAAGTCACCACGATGTACTCACCAGGATCAGAAGCAGCTTGGTTAGCGAGTGCAGTTTCACTTTCTTCACCCACAGTTGAGGCGTCGATCGCCGCCTGCCGCAGTTGATTGTTCACATTTGAGAGAGTTTCGCGGCTAAATTTGCTGCGTTCTGTCAATACCAAACGGTTGAAATCGGCTTCGGCGCTCACAAGACGAGCTTGTAGAACCGCAGCATTCGCATGAGTCCAATATTCAGGATGACGCAGCAAAGCCAAAGTTGTTTCTTGCAACACTTTAGCCAAACCCACGGAAGAACCTGTATCAGCGGAAATGGCCAACTTGTTTAAATCTGTTTGCAGTTCGCGCGCATTGGCCAACAAGCCGACTTGAACGCGAGAGACACTAACAGTAGGGTTTCCTGTTGAGTCGTACCCAAGGGCACTATCTTCACGACTGCGGCGGAAGGTTTGAACCAGGAAGCTAGCAACCGCAAAGAAAACTAACAACGTTAGCAGACTGCCGCCACCACCCCAAACAAAGAATGGGGGAAATACGAATGGCATCCCGATCCCACCGCCGGGGTAGTACCCACCGCCGGGAGGAGCATAGGTTCGGGGAGCGGTATATGTGCGACTTGGCATCGGCGATCGAAAAGAGCCGCCCCCAATCCGACCACCACCCGCACCAGCGGCCAGTGCATTATCAGCAACACCGAACGTAAGGGTTAACACTAAAGCCAAAGCAACGAAAGGCTTTAGCAAGGATTTGAGATTTGAAATCAGCTTTTTACGCATAAGACAGTGCCTACCCAGTGGTTTCAACCAAGCCTTGTTATGTAGCTCTTACTTTACAGGCTCAGGTTGAGTGTTCAGGAATCATTAACCCTTTATTAAGAGTTATAAATTTTGATACCTGTATATAATCTACCGCTTCTAGAAGGAGTTGAAAGCAGTCGTAGGAGGGAATTAGGTTGGGATGCCCGTACCAAAATTGGGGGCTTACCATTCATTCTAATGATTGACGCCGCTCAATTTACTTCTACAATAAAGACAAAGATGAAGAAATGTAACGCATACTTTTACCGATTGTAATTGTGCGATCGCATTTGTCTTTATCGGCTTTAGTCTGTTTTGCCCCAAGAGTTGCATTTAAAGAGGTAGAGGTATGACTCAACAACAACCCACCGTTTCTCCAAAAGTATCAGAGCCGAAGTTTGGTTTCAATGAGTATGCTGAGCGTTTGAACGGGCGCGCTGCAATGGTCGGATTTGCTCTAACGCTGGCGATCGAATATGCGACTGGTCAAGGTTTACTATCCTGGCTGGGTTTAGGCTAGTGCAGTAAGGCAGGAGTAAGGAGGCAGAGGGCGGAGGGTAAAACCTCCCTACCTCTGTCTTCATTAAGCATTCTCTTTGATGTTTTCTGAAAGCACGCGGACGCGCACAAACTTGAGTCCGGTTACGCCTTGAAGTGGCTCAACGGTGCCCTGAGTGGTTTCCTGATCGATCCAGGTTTCTCGCATCAAATAGCGCAGATATTGTTGATACTCTTCTAATTCCTCACTTGTAGAATAGACTATTGTAATCATCCCAGGTTGGGTAATCCGGCTTTGGGTTTGTTCGTCGATCGCTTTATCAATTCGCTTTTTGACAATTTCGTACCGAGTGTCCCTGGTTCCCCGCACATCAAACAGTTTTTCAGTCGTTTCATCATGGAAGATGTCCACTGTGGAGTCTTGCACAAGTACCAGGTGGGTCATCTGCAAGTTGCTTTGGGTGTCTGCTTGAATTCGCATGGCCATACGGGCACAGTCGCACATGGCGCGGAGTTGTTCGTATCGAAGGCTCCGAAGCTGAAAGGGGCCAAATTTCGAGTCGATAGATTGGCCTGCATAGAGCATATGATCGATGCCATCAGTCGTTTCCACATCGCAGTAGTGGGGCGTGATTTGTTGCATGCGCTGTTGCCACCGCTCCCAGGTTTCTCGTAGAAGGGTGTTCACTTGGCCGATCGCGCGATCGTACTCAGCTCTAGCAACATACAAACATTGATGCTCATTATCGCAGGCCGCTTGATAGGTCTGGATCGCAGTCGCTGCCTCTGTGTTGCATTGGGAAAAGTACTCAAAGTAAGTTTCCAAATGGTCCCGCAGATACCGGATCTCAGTGACTTCAGCATCAACCGTAATTTTTCCTTCCAGACGTTGCATGCGTTCCCTTAAATCGAGTTGCAACTGCTGGGTTAAGGCACTTAGCTCGGTGGCACAAACAGCCTGCACGACTGCAATGCCTAGCTGAAATTGGGCTAGCAAATCGGCTTGAATCGCTTGGTTGCGAGCTTCTGATGAACCGCGCACATCAGAAATGCCATAAAGCGGATAAACCTGATTGAACACGATCGGTTCCGCTGGTAAGCCCAAACTGCGCCGCTCAGCTTCCTGCAAAAATCGCCATTCAACCGCAGGATGGATATTGGTGATAAATCGTTGTTGCACCAATTGGCGTTGGGCCGAGGTCAGGGCGCGGGTGAACGCTGGAATCAGTTGCTTCGCATAAACGCAATCTAAACCATCAAAATGATGGGGGCGATCGCTCAATAATCCAACTAAACCCACAACCTGAGGTGAGAGGAGACGTTTCTCAGACGTTGAATCGACCTGAGACGCTGGCGATTGGGTTACCAAGGGAATCAACAGCAGTGACCGAATGCCCCGTTGCAGTAATTGTTCGCCCAGGGCTGTCCGGCAGTCGAGGGCCAGATCTCGAATAATGAGAACCTGGTTCGTTTGCAATGCTCGTAGCGTATGGGATTCTCGCAGCAACTCCAAGGGATAGGTGGTTGTATCCATGTCGTGCTGTATGTTACCCATAAAGACGCGGATCTGGTCTTTCTCTGTGGTTAGGATAATGGTGTGATCAGTGCGGAACAGCGATCGCAAGTGTTGATTAACCTGACGAAACTTGTGCACATGCAGAATTGAGTCCCGATCAATTAATAGTTGCGTAATTTGATGAATGATTTCTCGGACGGTAACATCCAACCCCTCCAGGAGTAGCCGCCCTTCAATGCGGTAGTTCGATAAGCAAAACCGTTGTTCCAAGGCTGCCAACTGCTCTGGATCGGTTAATTTCATTTCCCATTGAGCGGTTGTTAATTTGGTCAGGTTCAGGTCGGCAAACTCGTCTACATCTGGGTTAAGACGAGTAATTTGGAGATTCTGCGATCGCAACCAAAATTCGATATATCGTGGCTCAGCCTGGTTTGGCTCAGGGATTGCCACCATTGCAGGTGTTTCCAGCAAACGACAGCAACTGGGATCAATTTGATACAGCTCTTGCAATAAAAAATGAAATAAATGTCGGCGATACAGTTGCAGAACAGCGTTGTAATCACTATCGGATAGTCGTTGTTTCAACAGAGTTCTTAAATGCGGAGACTTGCCACCGGAAATAGAACATGAGTTCGAGGCAATATTTAGCAACCGACGGCAATAATCATTGGCATATTGCAACGTCAAGCTACAAGGGTCTATGACGGCAATCAAGAGTTGGCTAGAGTGATGAAACGTGCTGAACCATTGCAGGTTTTCCACCCATGCTTGTAGTTGGTTAAGTTCAGGTGCATGAGGTAGCTGAGCTTGCAAAGCGTGGAGACATTGTTGCAACTGGAGCCAATCGAAAGAATTTAGCTGCTGTTCCTGAAGGGTGTTTTCCGATGAGGCTTGCATTCTTGAACGGGTGACGTGAAATCTATTCATTGCAGGCGGAAGGGAGATAGAGATTTGGCGATCGACAGCATCGTTTCGATTTGGTAAAGAGACACCCATGGCCTATTGTTCCTCGGAAGCCGGATGAAATTACATTAAGTCATGAATGGAATCATTCAGTATTCTGGTGGCTTCGGATGCATCCGGAAAAATCACCCAAAGGTGGGAGCAGTCACTTAACCAAATGCATGGCAAACAACACGCTAATCTAGTAAGTGAACGAGTGTAAGCTTGTACACGTCTCTCAACGCAGATCCAGTGATCGCAAGCCCACACATTATCCCTGACACAACTACTGAATTATGTTTGAAGCGCTTTCCGATCGTCTAGAGTCAGCCTGGAAAACCTTACGAGGGCAAGACAAAATCTCTGATGCCAATATTAAGGATGCAGTACGAGAAGTTCGCCGCGCTTTGTTGGAAGCAGACGTTAACCTGCAGGTTGTGAAGGACTTTGTGGCCGGAGTTGAAGCCAGCGCTCAAGGGGCAGAAGTCATCAAAGGGGTGCGGCCTGATCAGCAGTTTGTTGAGATTGTGTACAACGAATTGCTCAAGGTGATGGGAGAAACCAATGCTCCATTGGCAGAAGTAACTCCTGCCCCAACGATCGTCCTCATGGCCGGGTTGCAAGGAACCGGGAAAACAACGGCAACAGCGAAACTAGCGTTGCATTTACGGAAAGAAAATCGCAGCACGTTACTAGTCGCTACAGATGTCTACCGCCCCGCCGCGATCGACCAGTTGATTACCCTCGGTAAACAGATCGACGTACCCGTTTTTGAATTAGGAAAAGACGCCAACCCGGTTGAAATTGCTCGGCAGGGCGTTGAAAAAGCGAGAACGGAAGGGATCAACACCGTCATCATTGATACGGCAGGACGGCTGCAAATCGACCAGGACATGATGGCGGAGTTAGCGCAGATTAAAGAAACAGTGCAACCTCATGAAGTGCTGCTTGTTGTGGATGCGATGACGGGGCAGGAAGCCGCCAACCTGACGCGCACGTTCCATGAACAGATTGGGATTACGGGGGCCATTCTAACCAAAATGGATGGCGATACACGCGGCGGGGCAGCTCTCTCGGTGCGGCAAATTTCTGGGCAACCCATCAAGTTTATTGGAACGGGCGAAAAGGTTGAAGCGCTCCAGCCGTTTTATCCCGATCGGATGGCATCGCGGATTCTGGGCATGGGCGATGTGTTAACCCTGGTAGAAAAAGCCCGCGAAGAAGTCGATTTACTCGAAGCCGAAAAAATGCAGGAGAAAATCCTCACGGCTAAGTTTGACTTCACCGACTTTTTGAAACAAACCCGCTTACTAAAAACAATGGGTTCCCTGGGCGGCATCATGAAGCTAATTCCAGGGATGAACAAGATTAGTGGCGATCAGCTGGAGAAGGGCGAAACCGAGCTGAAGAAAGCCGAGTCAATGATCAACTCAATGACGATCGAAGAACGCAAAAATCCCGACCTGCTAGCTGGTTCCCCCAGTCGTCGTCGCCGCATTGCGAGAGGCTCAGGCTTTAGCGAAGCGGATGTTAGCGACTTAGTCAACAAATTTCAGAAGATGCGGAACATGATGCAGATGATGGGCCAGGGCCAATTCCCTGGAATGCCTGGAATGGCCGGAGCAGGCGGCATGAACCCGATGGGCAACCCCTATGGTGGCGGTGCCCAACCAGGATGGCGGGGGCGGGCAGGCAGCTCACCCAAGAAGAAGAAGAAAGAGAAGAAGAAGAAAGGCTTTGGCACGTTGTAAAATCTCAAACGGTTGCAAGCCAACTTTCTATCGTAGAGTGGCGGAGCGTAACGAACAAGTTCGAATTGAGCGGATAAAGTTCAGATACCGCCGCAAAGTCGAGGAAGATTTCACTACGCTGTCGCCAGCTTCTGGAATAAGACAAACCATGTCATAACAGGGCGACTGTTCTCCTGGCTTATACCTTTTTGCGTCCCCTGGTGGCAGGCTTGCTTTCAGTTTTAAGTGCCGTAGAACGTCTCCGACGAGTCACAGGCTGCTTAACGGTAGCTTCCGTTTCGCTCTTCGCCTTCGCCGCAGTCGTAGCTTTGCCTCGCCCACGAGAGATTTTTGCTGAAGTCTTGGGAGCTTCAGCACTGATTGCAGCGACAGGTGCACTACCATTTTTACGATGACTTGCTGAGGAGTTTTTAGCCACCTCCATTGAAGCGATCGCTGACTCATCCACCTCAGCGTTTGATTTTCTTCCTCGTTTAGGCGCAGGTTTGTCTACCGGGTCTTTAGTACTGCGTCTACGCCCAGAGGGAACGTAGTTTTTGAGTGTGAAAGCGCTGATTTTAATTCCCTTTTCTGTCAGCATCGCTGCCAACTCTTGATAGGTATATCCCTTTGCTAAGGCACCTCGAACCGAGTCGCGCATTTGCTCAACAGCTTCTCTCAAAGAGAGGTCTTCTTTTGGTTTTTCGGGCAAAGATTCTAGAAAGGCGTTTGTGTCTTTAATCGAAGATTGTTTGACTGCTGAAGCCTTGGGTCGCTTAGTTGTTACTGCCGCCATCTTTTATCACCTTAGAGTGAGTTGTATCTAAATAATTTTATGCTCAAACTCTTGACTTTGATACAACTTTTTAACGCATTGGCTCCAAATACACAAAACATAGGCAAAGGCATTGGAACAAAAACAAGGATGATTCGATAAAGGCTTGGTTTAACAACCGATCTCCAGTCAAGCTACAGTACTTATGAACTATTTAGTGATGATTTTAGTTAGAAATTATTCATGAATGACCTATTTTGTTGGTTATTCTCAGTGAGGTCAAACTTAACAGAAGAGCAACATCAGTTTCATCAATGATTTCTTTGATGCGCTCAAAGGCATATTGAGTGTTATCGTCATATCTCCATACAGGCTTATTTATGGAGGATTGAAAGAGTTAGTAAGAAGTGACTTTTCCCTTTTGTTCAAAAAGTGTTGCCTTGCGCCTGGAATTGCTATTCTGAGGGGGTGCGATCGCCCTGAGTTAATGATTCTGTGTCTCAATCTGCTCGACAATCAGCTTTAATGACGCTTCAAGCCATTCAGCACGGTGCCTTTGCTGATGTGGCACTGGATAAAACACTGCAACAGGTGGCACTAACGGCACCAGACAAACGTTTATTCACTGAGTTGGTATATGGTACAGTTCGCCGCCAACGAACGCTGGACGCCTTGATTGACCAACTTGGCAAAAAGAAAAGTTACCAACAACATCCGAATCTGCGGTTAATTTTGCATCTGGGGTTGTATCAGCTCCGTTATCTGAGTCAGATTCCAGTTTCGGCGGCTGTGAATACAACCGTAGATTTAGCAAAACGAAATGGATTTGCCAATTTATCGGGAGTTGTAAATGGTTTGTTACGGCAATACGTTCGATTAAGAGAAGAACTTGCCACAAAATCATCGATCGCGATCGCGGCCCACTCCTGCGATCCATTGGTTTTACCAGTGGAACCAGTGGATCGACTGGGTGTGCTTTATAGCTACCCCAACTGGATGATAGAGGTCTGGTTGAAGCAGTTTGGGGAAGTTGAAACAGAGCAGCTTTGTCAATGGATGAACAAGTCGCCTTCCATTGACTTACGCGTTAATCAACGGTTGGCTTCGATCGATGAAGTCGAATCTGCGTTTAAGCAAGCACAGGTTCAGACAACTCGTATTTCGTTTCTCCCTCATGCGTTACGACTGGAATGTCATTCTGGCCCTATTCAAGATTTACCCGGCTTCCAGTTGGGGTGGTGGGTGGTGCAGGATGGTAGCGCTCAATTAGTCACTTACTTGCTTGAGCCACAACCGGGTGAAGTGATCATTGATGCCTGCGCTGCTCCCGGAGGCAAAACAACTCACATTGCTGACTTCATGCATGATCAAGGACTGGTTTGGGCTTGCGACAAAACGCCATCGCGATTGAGGAAGCTGGAACAGAACCGCGATCGCTTGCAACTTCAATCGATTCGAATTCAAACGGGTGACAGTCGTGCGTTTACTCACTTCCAAAACCGGGCCGATCGCGTCTTGCTGGATGCACCTTGTTCTGGATTAGGCACCTTGCATCGGCATGCCGATGCCCGCTGGCGACAAACCCCCGATCGAGTTGTTGAACTCGCTCAACTGCAAACCGAATTACTAAATCAAGCGGCCACCTGGGTCAAACCAAATGGGGTATTAGTCTATGCCACTTGTACGTTGCACCCGGCTGAAAATGAACACCAAATCGATCGCTTCCTCTCAACTCACCCGAATTGGAAACTTATGCCCCCTGCACCCAACTCTGCGGCTAGCCAATTTGCCACGTCTGAAGGCTGGTGCAAAGTTTTGCCTCATCAACATCAAATGGATGGATTTTTCATGGCCAGACTTGAACAGCGGGCTTAAGCGGGTAGCGGAGGGCAGAGGGTCGCAGGTAAAAAACTAAGGAGAGTTCTAGAAAACAAAATATAGCTTTGGTCAGACCCCTTAGGACAAGGAAAAGTTACAAGGCTATTGCTGGGTAGGTGTTCTGGCTCGCCTGCGCCCCGTTACACAGGACTACGGCTATACCTGTACGGGCAGGTTTAGCAACAGATTATTGGCTGATAATAAGGACTTTGGCAAAACCAGCCCCAACCATGGGGGATGTTCTTTCCTAGAAATCGTCTAAACGCTTGAGGGCAAATTTCAAATCACTCGCCGCATTTCTAAAACCCTAAATCTTGTGGCTTTTTTTCTTCAATTGGGTTGGTTCAGCGTACTGTTATCGGTAAAGCATTTAAGCAAAAGAGGGTGAACCATGCCAACAGCTAACTCAGATACAAAAACTTTGGTAAAAATCTTGATTGGCACTGCCTGGATTGATGGCAAGATTCAACCGGAAGAGCGGGAATATCTGCATCGCATTGCGAATGAAAAAGGAGTTGCCAATGAACCAGACATTCAACCGTTGCTTTATGAATTTCGACCTGTGCCGCCTAATGAGTGTTACGAGTGGGTTAAGGCGTATTTGGGCGATCGCCCCACATCTGAATCTTGCCAGCAATTGCTAGAGGCCATTAGTGGTTTGATTTATAGCGACGGCACGGTTGCCAATGAAGAAGCCAAATTACTCACAGAATTGCAAACTTTAGATCCCGCTAACGACGGGGGAGAGCAAGCAAATAATGCTGTGATCCGATCGATTCGCAATCTGTATCAGCGTTGGGTAGCAAAGCTTGAATAAAAAACTCAGGTGCGGTTCGTAAGATAATCCCAACACCTGAGCTTGTAATTTCTATCGATGTCCAGCCATCCTAGTTAAATTGTGAAAACCAAACCCGCCTTAGAGACGTTCCGTGGAACGTCTCTACCTCACAAATGATTTGGAACCACGATCGCGGAAGCAGAATACGCTGTTTTATACACCCGGGTTTTCTGTATCTTGCACCTCTGGCACGATGTCGGGGCGAGCTTTGTCTTCCCAACCCACGGGCCGCTTAGAGTTGTACCAGGCGATCGACCCAATGGAAACGGCTGCGATAAACCCAACAACATAAACAACTGTAAAGGACAACGGAAATTGGCCTCCCTGCTTAGCAGGTACTTCCATTAACAAATTTAATAGCATCATGAATGCAACTCCTTCATTTCCAAAGCTTTGCTGAATCTTTAACAGACTACAAACTTGAGTATATCAATCCATCCCCTTTGAGTCTGAGTCTTCCCTCCATCTGTAGAAATAAGAATTGTAGCTAGCTTGACTGAATTCAACTCCCACCGTTAGGATGTGAATGAATTACCTGGATTTTTTGTGGAACAGCAGTATCCCCTACATCAAATTACTGGCCTTGAGCTAGGACTGCTGCTGCGCCTTGGGCGCAGATAACTTTACATACTTCAACCTAGTTTTTTTCATGTTCATTTCAAGCGTTAGCCACAATCTGGCTTAGCGCTAATTCATTTACCGATTCAAATTCAAAGGAAACAACCATGTTGCAGAATCCGGCGGCGAAATACCGTCCATTTCCGCCTGTTCAATTCGTCGATCGCACCTGGGTCAATCAGACGATTACCCATCCTCCCATCTGGCTCAGCACCGATCTGCGCGATGGAAATCAAGCGTTGATCGAGCCGATGAGTGTCGAACAAAAGTTACAAATGTTTCAGATGTTGGTCAAATTGGGATTTCGAGAAATTGAGGTGGCATTTCCGGCGGCATCCCAAACAGACTTTGATTTTGTGCGTTATTTGATTGAACAAGATTTGATTCCAGCGGATGTCACGATTCAAGTTTTAACTCAAGCCCGAGAAGATTTAATTCGGCGGACATTCGCATCGTTGCAAGGAGCCAAACAAGCGATCGTGCATGTGTATAACGCCACTTCACCCGTGTTTCGACGAGTTGTATTTGGCCTCGATCGGTTGGGCACGATTAATCTGGCGGTTACTGCAGCAACCTTAATCAAACAACTGGCTGCCGAACAACCGGATACCCACTGGCGCTTTCAATACTCGCCGGAAACCTTCACCGCAACGGAGTTGGACTTTGCTAAAGATATTTGTGATGCTGTCGTGGACGTGTGGCAACCGACCCCCGACGCCAAAGTCATTATTAATTTGCCTGCCACTGTAGAAGTGGCAACTCCAAACATGTTTGCTGATCAAGTCGAGTGGATGCACCGACACCTGGCGCAGCGCGATCGCCTCATTATTAGTGTGCATCCGCATAACGATCGAGGCTGTGCGATTGCCGCCGCCGAACTAGCGCAACTGGCTGGGGCCGATCGAGTAGAAGGATGTTTGTTTGGCAATGGTGAACGGACTGGGAATGTTGATTTAGTCACCTTGGCGCTCAATCTTTACACTCAGGGAATCCATCCTGGACTTGATTTTTCGCAAATCAACGATGTGGCCAGAACCGTGGAGGATTGCACACAGTTACCCATTCATCCACGTCATCCCTATGTGGGCGATCTGGTATTTACGGCATTTTCTGGGTCGCATCAAGATGCCATCAAAAAAGGATTTGCCACCCAAAAGGCAGATGCACTGTGGGAAGTGCCCTACTTGCCGCTTGATCCAGCCGATGTAGGTCGCAGTTACGAATCGGTGGTGCGAGTCAATAGCCAATCGGGTAAGGGTGGCATTGCCTTCTTATTAGAACGGGAATGGGGGCTGGTGTTGCCGCGCCGCTTACAAATTGAATTTAGCCAGGGGGTGCAACAGATGATGGATGCCCACGGCAAAGAGATGACGGCAAAAGAGTTGTGGCAGTTATTTGAGCAGGAATATTTGCAAGTGGCAACGCCGCTGAAATATGTGGAGCATCACAGTTCGGAGTTAGTTGAGGTTGAGGCGATCGCGGTGACGCTTCATCTCAATCACCAACCAATCACTCTCACGGGCCAGGGGAACGGCCCCATTGATGCCTTTGTCAGCGCCTTGGGAATGAACTTACGCATTCACCACTATGAAGAGCGATCGCTGGAGCAAGGCAGCGATGCCAAGGCAGTTGCCTTTATCGAAATTGCGGCTGATTTTATGCCCACGCCAATCTACGGGGTTGGGATTCACACCAACATTGTGACGGCATCATTGTTAGCAGTGCTGAGTGCAGTGAATCGGGGACTAAAGCGAGTTCCTGAAGCACAGCAACATTCGATTCTGCAACACGTTGCAACAGTTAATTAACTTATGCAAGGAGGGACGAAGAACACTCATCCCTCCTTCTATGATTTTTGATGAACTGTGTCATCCATGAAATTGGTGCCAAATTTTTCTTTTCCAAGCTTCCGCAAATCTCTGTCTCGGCGATTTTTCCTACAAAGTGGGGCCGCAGCGGCGATTCCGCTCGCTATTGGGAACCGCCAACCCGCGATCGCTCAAACCTTACCAGTATTAAAGCCGCCAGTGTTACGGCCTGGAGATACGGTGGGGATGGTTGCCCCTGCCAGTAATGCTTATGAGCCAGAAGAAATTCAAATCGCGAAAGAAACGATGGAATTGTACGGGTTCAAGGTCGTGTTAGGTCAGCACATTAATGCTCAAAATGGTTACTTGGCGGGCAGTGATGCCCAGCGAGCCGCAGATGTGAATGAGATGTTTCGGCGATCGGATGTGCGTGGCATTGTTACATTTTCGGGCGGGTACGGATGCAGCCGCATTCTGCCGCTATTGGATTATGCTCAAATTCAGCGGTCGCCCAAAGTGATCGTTGGCCACAGTGACATCACCGCCTTACTCATCGGCATCTATCAAAAAACTGGACTAATCACCTTTCACGGGTCTTCCGGCTTAACCGGAGTCGGCGATTACGCCAGGGAGCATTTTCGCCGCGCCATCATGGCGACTCAACCGATCGGGGCCATTGCTAATCCACCCAAACCCGCACCGGGAACAGTTGAACGAAATAACCGATTGATTACGATCGTGCCGGGACGCGCCACTGGACGGTTGATTGGTGGCAACCTGACATTGATTACGAACCTGATTGGCACGCCCTTTGAACCCGATACCCGCGGCAAAATCTTATTCCTAGAAGATATTGGCGAAGAACCCTACCGCATCGATCGCATGTTGACCCAACTCTGGTTAGCTGGCAAACTCCAAGCTGCCGCTGGTATTGCCCTGGGTCGGTTTATCAATTGCGAACCCAAAGAATTTCGCCCATCATTTTTCCAAACTATTAGCTTGGAGAACGTGTTGCGCGATCGCCTGGAACCCCTCGGCAAACCCACGCTCTACAATCTGATGTTTGGGCATGTGCGCGAAAATGCGGTGCTGCCGATCGGGGCAACCGCCACCCTGGATGCCACGGCAAAAACATTGGTCGTTACCGAGACTGCCGTGAGGTAGCAGGCATTCAAACTTTTTTGCCTCATGGCCGCCGCTCTACTGGTCACTTGCCTCTAGTCGCTTCTGGAGAATGGTGCGATTTTGTTTGGCCTTTATGTCATTAGGATTCAATTCCAACACCTTATCGAAGCAAGCGATCGCATCAGCGAGGCGACCCATGTTAACCAGAGTGCCACCCCGGTTATTCCAGGCGCGATGGTCGTCCGGCCTGAGTTCCAAGGCCCGATCGTAGCTGGCAACCGCATCCGGCAAGCAATTGATATTTTTGAGGGCAACACCGCGATTAAACCACGCCTCATAGGAGTCAGGATTCAAGTTGAGGACTCTGTCGTAACTGGCGATCGCGGCGGCAAAACTGCCTAACTTGAGCTGCACGCCTGCCAACCCGTACCAAGCCTCCCAGTGGTCTGGCTGAATTTGGCTAATTTGCTGGTAAACAGCCCCGGCATTTTGCAGTTTGCCAGCTTGCTTCAAACAGGCCGCCTTGCGCAACAAAGCATCGGCATCGTCTGCATTCAGCTTCAATGCTTTATCGTAGCTGGCGATCGCCGCCTCATAATCGCCCAACTCCTTGAGAGCATCACCCCGGCCCAGAAAAGCTTCTCGAAACGTGGGTTGCAGTTCCAGAGCATGACTAAAATGCTGCACAGCCCCTTCATAGCGATGGGTAGCATAGAGGCAAAATCCCTGGCAAAACCAGGTGTCAGGGCAATTGGGACGGTTTTCCAGGGAACGGTGAAAATGGCCGATCGCGACTTCATATTGGCCCAAAGCATATAGAGCCAAACCCGTGCTGTAGCAAGCTTCAACCCAATTAGGTTCGAAACTGAGGGCAGTCCGAAAACTGGAGAGGGCAGCCTCGTACTGACCCATCGTATAAGCGATCCAGCCCAGGCTGTAGTGAGGAACCGCTGCCTTGGGCTGCAATTGAATGGCTTGCTCAAAGCAGGCGATCGCATTTGATATGTCACCCAAGTGACTCAGCGCTTTGCCTTTCTCAATCCAGCCTTCCCAAAGTTCTGGTTGCTGCTCTAATACTTGCTCCAAGGTGGCGATCGCCCCCGCATTGTCTCCCTTTAGACTCAATTCCACGGCATGGTGAAATCGATCGTCTAGTCCTATCACCTCAATCATCGTTTGACTCACAGGATCGCTCCTACGCCATAACTACCATCGGTATAATCAGTATTCCCAATCCTGCTTAAAGAAGCGCTTCAAATTTGAAATCAGTAATATTTCTGTGAATAAATCCCGTCGTATCTGCTGTAAAAACTTTGGCTTCGGCTTTTTCCCTCGTAGCTGCAACCCGGAACGAAAGAATTTGTATACAAACATGCAGCCAGACCAAACTCTAAGTATCATTAAGGGGTTCTACTTCGTTTGTAAACTTCTCGTAATGCTTGCGTAAGCGTTGTGCGTCAGGTTCTTATTGTTATTCTCTCTTCACCGTGAAGTTACGGATAAGAGGCTTTGAAGGAACTGTAAAACTAGTAACAAGTTTAAAATTTCGTGCAAGGATAGAGAGAATAGCTAAGAGATTACACCGAGTCACACAAGAACTCACATTGCATCTATGTGGTTTTACGGTTATCTCTTAATTCGATCAGGGGATTCGTTGTTTCAGCAACTGTTTAAGAGTGGTGAAACCACTTGCTTCAGTTAATCCGTTCAAGTCATTCGATTGTTTGGCTATGCCGTTATTCCCTCTCAAAAAACAGAACCCTGGCACGAGTCCGGTAATCTTCTCAAAATCTGAGGGTTTCAGACTCCTGATCGTTCAATATGCTGGCGACTATAGGCAGGCGTACTATACTTTGGCGCAAGATGGCGCAGAGACCTACTATGCCCAGCGTTATTCAGTTGAGCTGCTTGCTGAATACAAACAGTGGTGCCAAGAAGTTGCCACCTTAATTTTTAAGACTGATGAGTTTTATGACGAGACGCTACCGAATGGCGTTCGCTCGATCGGGGCAGGCTGCATGCATCGCCCGATCGATGACCAGCAGATTTTAGACATCGTTCAAAAATTCCAACCCACTCATTTGATTTTGCGGACACCCCACGCTTCACTTCTCAATTGGGCGATTCGCAATCGTGTTCGATGTTTAGTCACGTTAGCCGACTCATTTCAGGCGAATAAGCCCAAGCAGTGGCTCAAAAATCTTTTGCTGGGGCGGTTGCTCAACCATCCGTGGATTGATTGGGTGGCAAACCACGGTGTTAACTCTTCCATGTCTTTGCAAAGTATTGGAGTCAGCGCTAGCAAAATTATTCCCTGGGATTGGCCTGCCATCATCACGCCGACGGTATTCGCTCCTAAAACTCAGGTTGCAGCTAATGACCACGTAAATCTGTTTTTTGCAGGGGCGATTACAGAAGCGAAGGGGATTGGTGATGTGTTGCGCGCCATTCCCTGGCTGAAGCAACGGAATATTTCAGTCTCATTGAAGATAGCCGGGAATGGCGAGATTGCAACGTTTCAGCGGGAAGCCACACGCTTGGGAATTGAAGATGCGATCGAATTCTTGGGACTTGTGCCCCATCACAACATTGTCAACCTCATGCGGGCAGCGGATGTGGTGCTGATTCCCAGTCGGCACGAATACCCTGAAGGTTTGCCGATGACGATTTATGAAGCGTTGTGTTCGCGGACGCCGATCGTTGCCTCAGATCACCCAATGTTCCGGGGCCGATTGCAACATGAAGAAAGTGCCTTGATCTTTCCGCAAGGGAATTCAACAGCGCTGGGTAACTGCATCGATCGACTGGTCTTTAGTCCGCCGCTTTACGAGCGTTTGTCGGTTACTTCTGAAGACGCATGGAATAAGATTCAAATTGCAGTTAAATGGGGTGACATTGTGGAGCGTTGGCTTGTGGATTCCCCTGATAACCGTCGCTGGCTCGCTGAACGATGCTTGAATGCTGAGCTTTATACTCAATCGACGCAATCTGTTGCTAGCTCGGCACCGCTTTCCATTGTGCTGCCAATCATCGATCAAGGTGTATTAATCGAACGAGAAGGATAAGGATGATGTCAGGATTGCACCCGTTGCCATATCCGATTTATTTTGTAAATGATGAAACCGAGCGGTGGCACGACCTTTACCATCTTGATGCGTTACCTTCTAATGTTGACCAATTTTTGGAGCGATGTGCCTCCAGTATGGATGTTTGGAGTGCGCAAACCTATTTGATTTTGAAGCAGCAAGGTTTGAACGTTCACTTTGTGCCGCGGGTAATTCCTGGGCAGATTTGCATCGTTCCTTACCATTATTTGAAGCTAAGAAATCTGCCATTCCACAGTTATGTTGTTGGGTTTCAATATGACTGCGCCAGACCGGAGATTTGCGAGCAACGGATCATGCTCAATCAACGTGTGGTCATGGGCGATAACGATCATGTTGTTCACCATTGGCCTCATCCATTGCTCAAACCGCGCGATCGCACTCGTGGTTTTGATGTGCAAACGGTTGCCTTCAAAGGTCGTGCGCGGAATTTAGCGACTCCATTTCGAGATCCAGCTTTTGCTCAGGCGTTGAAAGATTATGGCATCAACTTTTGCCTGGATGCTGAAGGCGATCAGAATAATTCTGCGGCAAGTTTGCGATCGTGGGGCGACTACACAAACAACGATGTTACGTTGTCAGTGCGAAACGCCACCGAGAATGATTTATTGATGAAACCCGCTGTAAAACTCATTAACGCTTGGCATTCCGGCTGTCCGACTTTAGTCAGTCCGGAGCCAGCTTACCAGGCGTTATACCGTTCAGAGCTGGATTACATCGAGGTGCGCAGTCCAAAGGACGTGATTGCAGCCTTAAAGCAGTTGAAGGATCAGCCCGATCGCTATGCTGCCATGATTGCAAACGGTTTTGCCCGTGCCCAGGATTTTACGAATGAGAGACTGGCGTTGCAGTGGTATGAATTGTTGGCTGGCCCGATCGCTGAGGGCTACACGCAATGGCACAAGCAATCAGCCCTACAGAAGTTGATTGGACGCCCAGTTCAATTCATGCAGCGCACTGTACAACACAAGCAGGAATTGAAACGTTATGTGTACAACATCCATCACGGCACTCGGCTATTCAAAAATGAAAAACTAGACAACACAGCCCAGTTAAGTGTTGCAAGCAAGTAGTCAGTTACATACCCAATTGGTTGACGCGATCGAGCATTTGCAGCCCGTGAATCAAAGAAGCGCCTCCCCGAATTGCCGTAGCCACATGCACGGCTTCGGTCATTTGCTCTAAGTCGGCTCCTTGCTGCAACGACTCTTTGCTGTAGGCATCAATGCAATAAGGGCACTGCACTGCGTGGGCAACCGCCAGAGCAATCAACGCTTTTTCCCGGCTCGACAAGGCTCCTTCGGCAAAAACTGCACCATAGTAGGCGAAAAATTTTTCGGCCAATTCGGGATTGCCTTCGCTAATTTTGCCAAAGTTGGGGAGATGGTCAGGGTTGTAGTAATCCATAGGAGGGGAGTGAGGAATGAGAAATAGGGGGAAAAAGATCACCTAAACTGAGGGGTAGGAATTCAATTTGTAAGACCATGACGCTTTCTTCGATCGCCCCCTCCAATTCTGCGCTATCCCTGGTGGAATTAGCCCATCAAACCCGGCTCAATGCTCGTATCCTCGGCACGCTGCCAACAGCGGCGAGAAATCAAGCTCTGGAGTCGATCGCGCAGGCGCTAGAAGTGGCAACCCCTGAGATTTTAGCTGCAAATCAAGCCGATTGTGCTGCCGCCAAGGCCGATGGCATTTCTGGTGCGCTCTTTGCTCGCTTAAAATTGGATGAAACCAAATTAAAGGGAGCGATCGCGGGGGTACGCGACGTGGCCAAGCTGCCCGATCCAGTCGGAACAGTACAACTAAAGCGAGAACTGGATACGGGCTTAGTTCTACAGCGCATCACTTGTCCCCTGGGGGTGTTGGGCGTGATTTTTGAAGCGCGTCCCGATGCCGTTATCCAAATTTCTAGCTTGGCAATAAAATCTGGCAACGGGGTCATTTTGAAGGGTGGGAGAGAAGCAATTCGCTCCTGCGAAGCATTGGTAAAAGCCATTCGCCAAGGATTGGAACAAGCTGGAATTGATTCCTCAGTGGTACAACTGCTCACCACGAGGGAAGAAACTTTAGAACTGCTGAAGTTGGATCAGTATGTGGACTTAATCATTCCTAGAGGTTCTAATTCGTTTGTGCAGTTTGTCCAGGACAACACTCGCATTCCAGTGTTGGGTCACGCAGATGGCATTTGTCATTTATATATCGATCGAGCCGCCGACATAGCGAAGGCAATCGCCATTACAGTCGATGCCAAAACTCAGTATCCTGCGGCCTGTAATGCGATCGAAACGCTATTAGTTCATCAAGCTATTGCTCCCAACTTTTTGTTGGAGGTCGTCAATCCTTTACAAGTTAGAAACGTAGAATTGCGGGGTGATGCCCGGACGCTGGAAATTCTCAATATCGCTCCTGCGACCGAAGACGATTGGGCCACAGAATACAGTGACTTGATTTTATCGATCAAGGTGGTCAGTCATCTGGAGGCGGCGATCGCCCACATCAACACTTACGGTTCACGCCACACCGAAGCGATCGTCACGGAAGATCCATCTACCGCTGCCACCTTTATGGCACAAGTCGATGCCGCAGGGGTGTATCACAATTGCTCCACTCGATTTGCAGATGGATTTCGCTATGGCTTTGGTGCCGAGGTGGGAATTAGTACGCAAAAAATGCCGCCGCGTGGCCCCGTAGGACTAGAAGGCTTAGTAACCTACAAATACCAACTGGAGGGAACCGGACACATCGTCGCAACGTATTCTGGGGCTGATGCAAAACCATTTACGCATCAAAACCTCATGTAAGGCGTGAATGATGAATACAGAGCAACCAACTTCAGCATCAGAGTCAACAAAACGTCCCCCCCGGAATACTGCCGAGTGGGTGACCTTTAGTATTGCTGCCATCATCGTCAGCTCGATCGCTGGTTTGGTCATCTACAGTTGGGCAACGGAACGTGATCAGCCGCCTGTGCTGTCCATTAGCCGCCCTGAACCCATTCGCCGCGAAAATCAACAGTATTATGTACCATTTGAAATTGCGAACATGGGCGGAGAAACCGCGGAATCTGTGCAAATTGTGGCTGAACTGAAACGCAATGGTCAGATCGAAGAAACCGGCGATCTCCAAATTGATTTCCTGGCTCGCAATGAAACGGAAAAGGGTGCATTTGTCTTTACTCAAAATCCCCAAGAAGGGGAACTAATTTTGCGAGTTGGCAGCTATAAAGTGCCTTGAGAAAATATGAACTGGCACTAAAAAGGGTGTACTGCGAATCATCACAATACACCGACACTTGGAGATGAGTATGGGTCAACCTTCAAATAGAAGATTTGTAGAATGCACCGTAGCCAAAACGGAGGGCGGTTGCTCCGTCAGCGATCGCTGCCTGCGCGGCGGACGTCTTGGCGGCGGGGGCGGAACATATTGAGACACGGATTGTGGAGTTTGGTTCGGCTGTTCTACTGGAAGGTACGCGGACAACGTAACAGTAGCAAGAGCCATGCAAACCCCAGCAACCCGCTTACACTTGATTAAGTGGTTTGCATGGTTAAACATAGCTTTAACGACAAGAAATGGACATGGGGTAGAAGACCTGATAGAGCTGAATTATCGTGAAGATAATCAGAAACCCTGATTTAAAATCTTGAAAATCGCTCAATACCAATCAGGCACTTAAATTTAGAATGCACACTTTGCTTTAACGTCTATCTTAAGCAAAGGGGTTTTTATGCGTATTCCAGCATGCAGCCACGTGAGGAACTCTTAACAAATGCACGGTAGGTAGATTAAACCCCAATCAATTAGTGCCTGAAAAGAGTGAACAAATTGCCCAAACCATTCAGAAACTGGAATACGGGATCGACTGGTCTTATCTAGAATTTAAGTCAGATCTATCGCAAAAAGATTACAGTTTTATGCAATGTTGAATACCTGAAACGCTACCACCAACGGGATTTAGTTAAGGGAATAGAAAGCTGACAGAGTGTACCTTTAGGTTTG
>ERZ1066122.10-NODE-10-length-283432-cov-23.974793_pt1 | contig 283432 bp, 256 predicted proteins | sample MGYA00382769_ERZ1066122 | MGnify/ENA primary metagenome ERZ1066122 (study PRJEB33369, sample SAMEA5778352) | biofilm metagenome | biome: Industrial cooling water; feature: Water cooling tower basin; material: Biofilm | place: United Arab Emirates | collected...
TCCACGTGCCGCAGGGCCTCTATTCGATCGGCCTTGGCATGTGCATCCCCACCGTGTTCACCCACGGCCAGCCTGAGGTGATCCAGCGCTATGTGCCCAAGGCACTGCTGGGTGAGGAAGTGTGGTGCCAGCTCTTTTCCGAACCGGCGGCCGGTTCCGACCTGGCCGGCATCCGCACCAAGGCGGTGAAGGATGGTGATGAATGGGTGATCGACGGCCAGAAGGTGTGGACCAGCTTTGCCCATGCCAGCGATTACGGCATCGTCGTCACCCGCACCGATCCGTCGAAGCCCAAGCACAAGGGCCTCACCATGTTCATTGTCAACATGAAGGCGCCGGGCGTGACCGTGAAGGGCATCAAGCAGATGTCCGGCGGCAGCGACTTCAACGAGGTGTTCTTCGATGGCGTGCGCGTCCATGATTCGCACCGGCTCGGCGAGGTGGGCGATGGCTGGAAGGTGGCATTGACCACCCTGATGCACGAGCGTCTCGCCGTGGGCGGCAAGCCGCGTTACGCGCCCGGCTATGAAACGCTGATGAAGCTGGCCAAGGGGGTCGAGGCCCCCGACGGCACGCCGGCCATCGGCGCCAGCGACGTGCGCCAGAAGATCGCCCAGACCTACATCAACGACCAGGGCATCAAGCTCACGCAGATGCGCGCTTTGTCGGCGCTGTCGAAGGGCCAGGTGCCGGGGCCGGAACAGTCCATCTCGAAGGTGGTGGTGGCCAAGACGATGCAGGATCTGGCCAGCTTCGCGCTCGACCTTTCGGGCGGTGATGGCTTCGTGGCCGGTGCGGACGCCGATCCGGAACTGGCCAAGCTGCAGGGGTCGTACATCGGCGCGGCTGGCCTGCGCATCGCCGGCGGCACCGATGAAATCCTGCGGAACATCATCGCCGAGCGTGTGCTGGGCCTGCCCGGCGACATGCGGCCGGACAAGGACACGCCGTTCAACCAGTCGGTTCCGGCATAACCACTGCTGCCGGTGACCGGGGGCGCCCGCCGCAAGGCTGGCGCCCCTTATGCTGTCAATCGGCCGGGCAGCCCTGCGGCACCGGGGCCAGACTGAGCTCGGCGCGCGCCCTGGCCACATCGGCCTTGTAGTCCGGGCGATCGGCGATGGCCTGGTAGATGCCGGTGGCGAACACCCGGCCATAGGTGACGTCGGACAGCCAGTGCACGCGGCAGGCGAGCCGCAGGTCGCCGGTGGCCTTGCCGAACGTCAGCAGCGGGGCGGCGCGTTCGGGGCGGATATCGGCGAGGATCAGGCCCCAGAACCAGCCGACCGCGGCATGGCCGGAAGGGAAGCTGTAACCAAGGGCCTTGCCACCATCGACGGCAGCGTCGGGATCGCAGGCCTTTCCGCCATCCGTGGTGAAGGGGCGCGGCCGCTTGTAATATTGCTTGGCCAGGTTGACCGCGGGCGCCAGATCGGCACCGGCGCGGCGCAGGATGGCCATGGTGGCCGGCGTGGTTTCGGGCGACAGCCGAGCGCCCAGCGCGCAGCTCAATTGCTGCACGAACGGCGCGCTGGTGACAGACAATTGCCCGATCGCCCGTGTCCACATCGCGCCGCCCACGCCGCTGCGACTGTCGCGATAGACGCTGCGGTCTGCCCGTTCCTCGGGGCTGCCGGCCTCTGGCGGCGGCGGCAGGAGGTTGAGCAGCGACTGCGGCGGGCGCGGCGCCAGATAACCGGCCGGCGCTGCTGTGGCCGGTGGATCGGCCTGCATCGGAGCGGCCTGCATCTGGGCGGGCTGGCTTGCGGCGGGCGCGGCGAGCAGGGCAAGGGTGGCGAGAAGGCGCATCGGGTCTGGTCCGTTCACGAGGTGGTGTCCGGCATATTGGCGCGGCGCCGGCTGTGCGACAATGCCACAGTCCAAATTGCCAGCATGGGCCGTTTGCCCCTTGATGTTTGGGCAGGGCAGGCAGACATTGGGCTCAGGCCCGACATCAGGCCGGGCCGGCAACGGCGCTCCTTCCCCCCCGAAGGCACGCGCCCCGGAGAATTTGATGCCCTCGTTCACCCGCGAACTGGAAAAGACCCTCCACAACGCCCTGGCCGAAGCTGCCCGCCGGACCCATGAATATGCCACGCTGGAGCATCTGCTGCTGGCACTCACCACCGACACCCACGCCGCGCAGGTGATGAAGGCCTGCAATGTCGACCTCGAAGACCTGCAGAGCCAGCTCGTCCGCTATCTCGATACCGAGCTGACCGCGCTGAAGACCGACGCCAGCGTCGACCCGTCGCCCACGGCCGGTTTCCAGCGCGTGGTGCAGCGCGCCATCCTGCATGTGCAGTCCAGTGGCCGCGAGGAGGTGACCGGCGCCAACGTGCTGGTGGCGCTGTTCTCGGAGCGTGAGAGCCATGCGGTGTTCTTCCTGCAGCAGCAGGACATGACGCGGCTCGACGCGGTGAGCTTCATCAGCCACGGCATCGCCAAGTCTGGCCAGTCCGATGCCAAGCCGCCCAAGGGGGCCGAAAAGGACGAACCGGAAGAAAAGCCTGCCAAGGCCGAGAAGGGTGACAAGAAGGGCGGGGAAAGCGCCCTGAAGCAGTTCACCGTCAACCTCAACGAGAAGGCGAAGGCCGGCAAGGTCGATCCGCTGATCGGCCGCGCCGCCGAGGTGGATCGCACCATCCAGATCCTGTGCCGGCGCACCAAGAACAACCCGCTCTATGTCGGTGATCCCGGCGTCGGCAAGACCGCGATTGCCGAAGGGCTGGCGCGCAAGATCGTCGAGGGCCAGGTGCCGGATGTGCTGAAGCCGGCCGTGATCTACAGCCTCGACATGGGCGCGCTTCTGGCCGGCACGCGTTACCGCGGCGATTTCGAGGAGCGCCTGAAGAACGTGGTGGGCGAGCTGGAGAAGCTGCCCCATGCCGTGCTGTTCATCGACGAGATCCACACGGTGATCGGCGCCGGCGCCACGTCGGGCGGTGCCATGGATGCCTCCAACCTGCTGAAGCCGGCGCTGTCGTCGGGCGCGATCCGCTGCATCGGATCGACCACCTACAAGGAGTTCCGCAACCATTTCGAGAAGGACCGCGCGCTCCTGCGGCGCTTCCAGAAGATCGACGTGAACGAGCCCACGGTGGAAGACACGATCAAGATATTGATGGGCCTGCGGCCGTCCTATGAAGAGCATCACAAGCTGAAGTACACGCCCGATGCCATCAAGGCGGCGGTGGAGCTTTCGGCGCGCTACATCAATGACCGCAAGCTGCCGGACAAGGCGATCGACGTGATCGACGAGACCGGCGCATCGCAGATGCTGCTGCCCGAGAGCAAGCGCCGCAAGACGATCGGCGTGAAGGAAGTGGAGGCGGTGATCGCTACCATGGCCCGCATCCCGCCGAAGAGCGTCTCCACCGACGACAAGGCGCAACTGGCGACGCTGGAAGCCGATCTGAAGCGCGTGGTGTTCGGCCAGGATGCGGCCATCGAGAAATTGTCGAGCGCCATCAAGCTGGCCCGCGCCGGCCTGCGCGAGCCCAACAAGCCGATCGGCTGCTATCTGTTCAGTGGGCCGACCGGTGTGGGCAAGACGGAGGTCGCCAAGCAGCTCGCCTGCATCCTGGGCATCCCGCTGACCCGCTTCGACATGTCGGAGTATATGGAGCGCCACTCGGTCAGCCGGCTGATCGGCGCGCCTCCCGGCTATGTCGGCTTCGATCAGGGCGGCCTGCTCACCGACGCGGTTGACCAGCAGCCGCATTCGGTGCTGCTGCTGGACGAGATCGAGAAGGCCCATCCCGACCTGTTCAACATCCTGTTGCAGGTGATGGACAACGGCAAGTTGACCGATCACCACGGCAAGACGGTGGATTTCCGCAACATCATCCTGATCATGACCACCAATGCCGGCGCCGCCGACATGGCGCGCGAGGGTATCGGCTTTGGCGCCACCACCCGGATTGGCGAGGACGAGGAGGCGATCAAGAAGCTGTTCACGCCGGAGTTCCGCAATCGCCTCGATGCCACCGTGCCGTTCGGCTATCTGCCGCCGTCGGTCGTGGCCATGGTGATCGACAAGTTCGTGCTGCAGCTGGAAATGCAGCTGGCGGATCGCGACGTGCACATCAGCCTGACTGACGACGCCAAGGCGTGGCTGATCGAGCGCGGCTATGACAAGCTCTATGGCGCACGGCCGATGGGCCGCCTGATCCAGGAGCAGATCAAGCAGCCGCTGGCCGAGGAGTTGCTGTTCGGCAAGCTGGTCAATGGCGGCGAGGTGCGGGTGCACGTGAAGGACGATGCGCTCACCTTCGAGATCGTGCCGGCCGTGAAGAAGCCCAAGGCGAAAAAGACGCCCAAGGCGTTGCCGGCTCCCACCGAAGAGGCCTGATCAAGCTTTCCTGTGTCCCCCGCCACGAGCCGGCGGGGGACCAGCGTGCGCCCAGGCGTAGCGTTCAGCGTGGAGCAAGTTCCCGTCGGGATACTGGCCTCCACCATTGGCTGCGAGACTCCGGGGTGGGGACACGATCATGCAACGGCAGACGGCATCGCGGATTGGCCTTGCAGCCCTGATGCTGGCCGCCATCATCGCCGCCGAACCCCGCCTGCACATCGCCCTCGAACGCGCCGGTGATGTCGCTCCCCGCCGCTTTGCCATGACCGGCGAGGTGATGGGCCAGGTCCTCGGCCTGGTCATCAGCTGGTCCGGCGGCAGCCGGCAACTGATCCGCTAATCTTCGGTCAGCAGCGAGTCGGCCTCGTCTGGCGACGTGGCCGCCAGCACGCGCCGCGCCACTGCCAGATCATGGCCGGCGCGCAGCATGGCCGCGAGCTGCTTCTGCCGCGCCGCGGGGTCCGCCACGGCGGCCGCCGCAAATGGGCCCAGCCGCCGCCGCCGCGCAAAGGCCACTGCCACTGCAAGCGCCGCCAGCGCATCCGGCGCCTCCCCGTGATCGGCCGGCGCCACGCCAGCGGCCGCCAACGCATGGGCCACCCGCCGCCGCCCGAGGCCCCGCGCCGTCATGGCCCGGCCCTTCATCGCCGCAAAGGCGGCATCGTCGACATAGCCCAGCGCCACCAGCCGATCGGCCAGCGCCTGCGGCTCGGGCGGTGCCGCGCCGGCCCAGCCCCGCTCCTTCAGCTTGCGCGTCAGGTAGCGCAGCAGCTTCGCCCGCGTGGTGGCGAAGCGCGCAGCATAGGCCAGCGCGAGGTCCTTCAGCGCCGCTTCATCCAGAGGCGCAGGCTGACGACGCGGCCGCCTCCCAACACTTTGTTCATCATGCATGCCACTTTCTTGCCACTTTCGGGCCGGAATTTGAACGCCCCCGCGTGCGAGGGCGAGCGTGGACAAGGATGACATGCTGGGGCGGCCGGGTCGGGCCGCAACCCACGCCAGGGAGAAGAAGATGGCCGGAACCATGATGGCCCCCACCCCCACCCGCGATACGCTGCCGCTGCGCCGCGCCGATTTTCCGACACTGGGTGCGGCGCTGGATTATGCCGCGCTGGGCGACAAGGGCTATAATTTTCACGACGCCCGTGCCGATCTGGTGCGCGCCTATCCCTATCGCGATCTGGCTGCCGACGCCCGCCGCCATGCCCGCCATTTCATCGCCGAGGGCGTGAAGCCCGGCGACCGCATTGCCCTGATTGCCGAGACGGGCGCCGGTTTCGCGGCCGCCTTCTATGGCGCCATCTATGCCGGCGCGCTGCCGGTGCCGTTGCCGCTGCCCACCAGCTTTGGCGGGCGCGAGGCCTATGTCGATCAGATCCGCGTGCAGCTGACCAGCTGCGATCCGCTGATGCTGCTGTCGCCGCCCGGCCTGCACGACATCGTGAAGGATGCCGCCACCGGCCTGTGTGCCGCGCACGATTGGGACCAGTGGTTTGCCGGCGAGGCGCCGGAGGCCGCGCTGCCGCAGGCGAAGCCGACCGACATCGCCTATCTGCAATATTCATCGGGTTCCACCCGCTTCCCGCACGGTGTTGCCGTCACCCACGAGGCCCTGCTCGCCAATCTGGCCGGCCATGCCAGCTGCACCCACGCCGGCGATGGCGACCGGGTGGTGAGCTGGCTGCCCTGGTATCACGACATGGGCCTGGTTGGCTGCATGCTGGCCCCGATGGCCAACCAGCTTTCGGTGGACTATCTCGCCACCGAGGATTTCGCCCGTCGCCCGCTGTCGTGGCTGACGCTGATCAGCCGCAATCCGGATGCAACGCTGAGCTATTCGCCAACCTTCGGCTATGACATCTGCGCGCGGCGGATCTCGCACTCGATCCCGGTGGCCGAACGCTATGACCTGTCGCGCTGGCGCGTCGCCGGCAACGGGGCGGACATGATCCGCCCGGAAGTGATGCAGGCCTTTGTCGATGCCTTCGCCCCGGCTGGCTTCAAGGCCTCGGCCTTTCTGCCCAGCTATGGCCTCGCGGAAGCCACGCTGGCCGTCACCATCATGCCGGTGGGCGAAGGCATCCAGTGCGACCTGATCGATGAGCGCACCCTGTCCGGCGCCAGCGTCGATGCCAAGACCGATCACCGCGCCGATCAGCGCCTGCCCACCCGGTATCGCGCCATCGTCAACTGCGGCAAGGCGCTGCCTGGCCTGACCATCGAGGTGCGCGACGAGGCCGGCAAGGTGCTGCCTGACCGCAAGATCGGCCGCGTGTTCGTGAAGGGCCTGGGCGTCATGGCCGGCTATTTCCGCGATCCCGAAGCCACCGCCGCCTGCCTGAAGGACGGCTGGCTCGACACCGGCGACATGGCCTACATGAAGGACGGCTCCCTCTACATCGTCGGCCGCGCCAAGGACATGATCATCATCAACGGCAAGAACCACTGGCCGCAGGATATCGAGTGGGCGATCGAGCAGCTGCCCGGCTTCAAGGCCGGCGATATCGCCGCCTTCTCGATCACCACGCCGTCGGGCGAGGAAGCGCCGGCCGTGCTGGTGCAGTGCCGCACCAGCGACAATGACGAGCGCCTGAAGCTGCGCGAGGCGATCCGCACCAAGGTGAAGGCGATCACCGGCATGAGCTGCGTCGTCGAACTGGTGCCGCCGCGCACGCTGCCGCGCACCTCGTCGGGCAAGCTGTCGCGTTCGAAGGCGCGGCTGCAATATCTGTCGGGCGAGATCCAGCCGTTTGAAGTGGCGGCGTAACGCGCAGCGCCGCGTGCGCGCGTGCCGCGCGCCGACAGGCGCAAGGGCGGCCGGGCGGGCAGCGCGCGCTCCTGCGCGCTGAACCGCTTCGACGTCAGGGCGCGGCTTTGCCGCGACCCGGCCTAGTTCCGGAATCAATGACCGCCATCTCCGCCCCCCTCGCACTCACCGGCGCCACCGGCTTTGTCGGCAGCCGCGTCGCCGCGCTCGCTGGCCGCCCCGTCCGTGCCCTGGCCCGCCGGCCGCAGCGCGCGCAGGGCGGCATCACCTGGGTGATGGGCGATCTTGACGACACCCACGCGCTGGCCCGCCTGAGCGAAGGCGCGGCCGCCGTGATCCACATCGCCGGGGTGGTGAACGCCGCCGATGCCGGTGGCTTCCAGGCCGGCAATGTGCGCGGCACCGCCAATGTACTGGCCGCCGCCCGCAGCGCCGGGGTCGGCCGCTTCATCCATGTCTCCAGCCTCGCCGCGCGCGAGCCGGCGCTTTCCCTCTATGGCGCGTCCAAGGCCGATGCCGAGCAGCTGGTGATGGCGAGCGGCCTCGACTGGGTCATCGTGCGCCCGCCCGGCGTCTATGGCCCCGGCGACCGCGAAATGCTCGATCTGTTCAAGCTGGCAAGGCTTGGGCTGGGCCTTGCGCCCGGTGGCCCGGATGCGCGCATCAGCCTGATCCATGTCGATGATCTGGCCCGAGCCCTTCTGGTGTTGGCTGACGCCGGCCCGTCACACGTTGTGCTGGAGCTTGACGATGGGGCCGGCGCCCACGGCGGCTACAGCCATGCCGATCATGCCGGGGCAATGGCGCGGGCGCTGGGCAGGACGGGTGCACGCATGATCCCCATTGGCGACGGCCTGCTGACGGGCGCCGCCGGTGTCGCGACCCGGCTGGCCGGCTGGCGCGGGCAGTTGCCCACCCTCAGTCGTGACCGGGCGCGCTATCTTGCGCATCCTGACTGGGTGGCGCGGGGCGGCAATCCGGTGCTGGCCAGCCTGTGGCAGCCGCAGGTCACGCTGGAAGCGGGCATGGCCGACACGGTGGTGGACTATCGGGAGCGCGGCTGGCTTTAGGGCAGCACCGCGACAGCCTGGGTCTCTCCGCCGCGCATCACCAGCACCATGGGCCCGCGGATGGCCGGCGGCGCGCCGGCCGCAGGTCGGGACGTCGGTGCAACGGGCGTCTGGGGCGCACGCGACTTGGCCAGCAGGCGTGTGGTGGTGCCGTCGTTCAGGTCGCTCAGCTGCAGGCTCTGCAGCCGCACGCGCGCCTCGTCGCCGAACGGACGCAAGGCGAGATTGAGGCTGCCGATGCCCATGGCCAGCGTCAGTTTCTGGGCCTGCAGTGCTGTCACCTCGATGGTGGCGGTTCTCACCGGTTCGGGCCGCTCCTTGCCGACATTCATGTCCTGCCCCACGGCCAGCACCCTGAGGTTCTGGGCGATAAGCTCGGCATGGGGCAAAGCATCCTCGGGCGTGCGGGCGAAGAAGATGTCCACGCGGTCGCCGGGCAGCACGAGGCCCGAGACGCCCGAAACTTCGTTCACCGGCACGGCGATGGCGCGCCGGTCAGGCCCCAGCAAGGGCGCGCTGGCCAGCCGGGCGCTGCCGCCGGCCAGGGCCGAAGCGAGCACGATCTCCCCGGCGGGGATCGGACGCAGCGCGGCGCGGGGGACGCCGGCGGCCAACGCATCGATCCGGCTGAAGCTGCCGGCCGGCAGGGCGGCGGCGGGCCAGTCGGCCAGCGCCAGCCTGTCCGGGGTGAGCTGCTCCCCAAAGCCGATGGCCGTCGCGGCCACCACCACCTTGACTGTGGGCACGCCGCCAGACATCGCTCGGCCGGTTGCCACGGTGCGGCCAAGGTAGAGCGCCGCGAGGCCGAGCAGGCCGGCCGATAGCAGCATGACCACCGCCGAACGACGCGGCCCGGCACGATCATCGCGCACCGCCCGCCGCTGCTGCAACGCCAGCCAGCGACGGGACAGTTCGCGCTGCCAGTTGGTTTCAAGGCCCATGCCGCTTCCTCTTTCGGGTTGGAAAACGGCCGATGTTCTCAGCAGCTTAAGGCTCGCGACCTTGCCTCTGCCGCAGCGCGGCACGTGAAATGTCAATTTATTAAGTTTGCCTTAGGAACTCATTCATGTTCCCATGTTCGTGCGAGGGCGATTCGCGCATGTCCCCAAAAAGGCAGGCGCTCTCGCCCGATCGCGTGTGCAACGCTTATTGGTGGGGGCTATTCATGACCATTCGCAAGACACTCCTGGCACTGGCCGGAGCCGTTTCCGCAGCAGCCATCGCCGTGCCGGCACAGGCCGACGGTGTGCTCAATTTCGTGATCCTGGGGGACACGTTCTTCGATCCCTTCACGATCACCAACAATTCGACGGCCGGCGAAACCGTGGTGGGCTTTGGCCTGTCCCTCGTGTCGCCGTTCGGCTTCGACACCGCGCAGGATGGCTTCGGTATCAACAACTCCCGTGCCTTCACACCGGTCGGTGGCAGCGGTGTCACCACCGGCTATACCGGCCCGGCCAGCTTTGCGGATGGGTCCACCTCCATCGCCTTCACCTTCAACAACTTCAACGTCGGTGAAAGCTTCGTCTGGGATATCGACGTGGATGGCCCCAGCCAGATCACCGTGCTGGGCAGCGACCTGATCGGTTCGAGCGCCTATGTCGATTTCAGCAACGGCCTGCGCGGCCTGGGCGTGCTGGAAGCGGTGCCGGGCAACAGCACCGGCGCCCAGTTCGTCGTGCGCACCTTCGTGACGACGCCGGGCGTGCCGGAACCAGCCAGCTGGGCCATGCTGCTGATGGGCTTCGGCGCCGTTGGCACCGCCATGCGGCGCAAGGCGAGCCTCGCCCGCGCCTGATCGCCTGAGGGCCTGATGAGGGGCTGGTGACCGCCGGGAGCGGTTGCCAGCCCCTGATCATTCTGGCGTCTCCGCAATCAGCTGCAGCCGCACCCGTCAGCCCAATTGACGCGGCCGCCGCCGCATGCCCCTATGCGCGCACTTTGGGGGGCACCATGCGGACCTTGTGGGCTGAGGCGATCGGCACCTTCTTCCTGTTCGCCGCCGTGATCGGATCGGGCGTTTTGGCGCAGCAGCTGGCCCCCGGCGCGGTGCTGCTCGGCGTGCTGGTGGTGACTCTGGCCACAGTGATGATGCTGCAACTGCTGGTGACGATGCTGGGCCCGGTGTCAGGCGCACAGTTCAACCCGGCGGTGAGCCTGGTGCTGCGGCTGCGCGGCGGCGGCAGCTGGGGCGGCATGCTGGCGATGATCGTGGTGCAGATCGCCGCCGGCATCGCCGCGGTGTGGGCCGTGCACGCGATGTTCGGCCTGCCGATCGTGCAGACGGCCACCAATGCACGCGACGGCGCCGGCCTGTGGCTGGGCGAGTTCATCGCCACCTTCGGCCTGATCCTCACCGTGCTCCTGACCGGCCGCCATGCCCCGCAATCGGGTGCGACCAGCGTGGCGCTCTACATCGGCGCGGCGATCCTGTTCACCTCGTCCACCTGCTTTGCCAACCCGGCGATCACCATCGCCCGTGCGATGACCGACACGTTCACCGGCATCGCGCCGGCCAGCGCACCGGCCTTCATCCTCGCCGAGTTCGCCGGCGCGCTGGCGGCGCACGGGCTGGAGCGGCTGCTCTACCCGGAAGGCTGAGCAGGCCGGGTTTCAGCGATCCCAGGCCATCGCTGCAACCCGCGGATCAGCGGCGAAGGCGGCCCGATCAAATTCCAGCGCCAGAAAGGGAAATTCGCGCTGCACCAGCAGGCCGGAACCGCTGATGTAGATGCGCCATGTTTCGCGCTGCGCCAGCGGTTGCCGGGCGCTGAAGGCGGCACAATCCAGCACAGCCAGATTGGCCCGCTGCTGTGGATCGCGGACCGATTGGTAACGCAGCAGTTGCGCGCCCATGCTGCGCGCCGTGTCGGCCAGCGCCTGGCAGGCATGATAATCGGTCAAGTGCGTCCAGAGGTTGTGCGACTGCGCCAGTGCGCCGGCCGTGAGATCCAGTGCCGCCAGCGTGCTGATCGGCGCGCCGATACCAGTATATTCGCCGGCATTGTCGGGGAAGGGCGTGCCGGGGCTCTCGGCGAAGAACAGCAGGCGATAGAAGGCCATCTCGGCGGCGGCCGTGTCGCTGTGCTGCGCCCCATACCATATACCCGGCGTGAAGCCGGCGCGACGAAACCGCGAGCCGTGCGGATAGGCACGATAGCGGAATGGCGTTGAAAGCAGATAATCGAGGTGCCGGCAGGCTGGCGGCACCGCCGGCTTGGCGGCCTCGATAATTTCCTCAAGCTGTTGCTGCTCTTCGAGACTGTCGACCAGCTTGCGGGTGGAAACCAGATGCTGCGCTTCCACCAGCCGCCAGGCCGTCCCTTCCCAAGCCAGAACCTCAGAGTGGAGCGCGGCGGGCGTCCAGGTAAGCAGCGACATCAACCAGGCCCTGCGGATACAGCATCAATTCAATAGGACGGCCACCAAGCGCCTGATTCGGATTGGCGATCCAGGCGCGGGCAACGGCCTCATCACCGCCAACGATGGCATCCAGCGATCGGTAGGCCCGAACCAGTAGGGCGGCCAATTGAAAGGGCTTGGAGCCAGGTACAAGGCTGCCGCCGTGCTGGCGCCAGCGTGACACGGTTGCCTCTGATACGCCGACAATCTGTCCCAGTTGGAGGCCCGGCAGTCCCAACCTTTCAGCAGCCCGCAGCACCGCCTTGGTCAGCACCCGGGCGGCGTCGGACTTGTGGGCGATGGGAGCGGACGCATTCATGTTAACGACCTTTCGGATGAAAGATTATCACACGATTCTTGTATGTGAAAGCACTTCACGCCGCCGCCAGCCCATCCTCCGGAATGGCATAGAGCAGCGCGGCGCCGCGCATGGCACTGGCCGAAAGGGCCTGCACCTGCGGCAGCAATTGTTCGGCGAAGAAGCGCGCGGTGGCGCGCTTGGCGGCAGCGAACTGCGCGTCAGGGTGGGTGCGGCTGGCCAGCGCCTGCTTCGCCAGCAGCCAGCCGCCCAGGGTGAGGCCCATCAGTTTCAGATAGGGCGTCGCCCCGGCCGCCACGTCATCCGGGTTGTTGGCGCCGGCCAGCCAGACACTGGCGGTCTGCGCCGCATCCAGCGCATCCTGCAGCCACGGCGTGATCAGCTTCAGCTCTGTATCCTCGTCGAGGTCGGACAGGGTGGCGCGCACTTCGCCCAGCAAATCCTTCCAGTGCTGGCCGCCGTCCATGCCAAGCTTGCGGCCGACAAGGTCCATGGCCTGGATGCCGTTTGTGCCTTCATAGATGGGGGCGATGCGGGCATCGCGCAGATATTGGGCGGCACCCGTCTCCTCGACATAGCCCATGCCGCCGAAGATCTGCACGCCCAGCGACGCCACCTCGACACCGATGTCGGTGGCCCAGGCCTTGGAAATGGGGGTGAGCAGATCGGCAAGACCCTGCCCGGCCGCATCGCCGGCATGGGCGCGATCGACAGCGGCCGCGTTCAGATAGACCAGCGCGCGGGCCGCTTCGGTGAGCGCGCGCATCGTCATGATGGTCCGCCGCACGTCGGCGTGCTCGATGATGCGCACGGGCTCCCGGCCGCCGCCGAACTTCGCCGACTGCACGCGAGCGCGGGCATAATCGAGCGCATGCTGCATGGCGCCTTCGGCAATGGCGACGCCCTGCAGGCCGACCTGCACGCGGGCGTTGTTCATCATGGTGAACATGGCGCGCATGCCGCCATGTTCCGGCCCGACCATCCAGCCGATGCAGCCATCATTGTCGCCAAAGCGCATGGTGCAGGTGGGGGAGGCATGGATGCCAAGCTTGTGCTCCACACCGATGCATTTCACATCGTTGCGGCTGCCATCGGGCAGGATTTTCGGCACCAGGAACAGGCTGATGCCCTTGGTGCCCGGCGGGCTGTCCGGCGTGCGGGCCAGCACGAGGTGCACGATATTCTCGGCGGCGTCATGCTCCCCCCAGGTGATGAAGATCTTGGTGCCCTGGATGCGCCAGCTGCCGTCCGGGTTCGGTTCGGCGCGGGACTTGAGCGCGCCGACATCGCTGCCGGCGGCCGGCTCGGTGAGGTTCATCGTGCCGGTCCATTCGCCGGTGACCAGCTTTGACAGATAGCGTTGCTGCAGGTCCGGGCTGGCGTGGGCGGCGAGCGCCTCGATGGCCCCCTGGGACAGCATCATGCACAGTGCAAACGCCATGTTGGCGGATGTGATCTGTTCCTGCACCGCCACCGCGACGGCAAAGGGCAGGCCCTGGCCGCCGTGCGCTTCCGGCACGCCCAGCCCGGCCCAGCCGGCCTCCACATATTGGCGATAGGCGTCAACGAAGCCGTCGGGCAGGGTGACCACGCCATCGGCCAGCCTTGCGTGCGCCTTGTCCCCGCTCTTGTTCAGCGGCGCGAACACATTGCTGGCGAGCTTGCCGGATTCGGCCAGGATCGCGTCCACCATGTCGGGCGTCGCATTGGCATAGGCGGGCAGCGCGGCGAGGCCGGGCAGATCGGCAATCACGTCCAGCACGAAGCGTTGTTCGGTGGTGGGGGCGGTGTAGGGCATGCGCGGGTTCCGTTCCTTGTTCCACCCGTATAGACGCAAGGCCATGGCCCACGAAAGCCGCATCCTTGGCGCAGACGCCGCCGGCATTGCCGCAGCAGTCGCCATCCTGCGCGCCGGCGACCTTGTCGCGGTGCCGACCGAGACCGTCTATGGCCTGGCGGCTCGCGCCGATGATGGGGCGGCGGTGGCTGGCATCTATGCGGCAAAGGGCCGGCCCAGCTTCAACCCGCTGATCGTCCACGTCGCCGATGTGGCGATGGCACAAACGCTGGCGCTGTTCCCGCCGCTGGCGCGGTCGCTGGCGGCGCGCTTCTGGCCGGGGCCGCTCACCCTGGTGCTGCCGCGGCGGGCAGATGCGCCGGTGGCCTCGCTGGTGACGGCGGGGCTCGACACCATCGCGCTGCGCTGCCCCGCGCATCCGGTGATGCAGGCGCTGGTGCGCGCCGTGGGACCGTTGGCGGCGCCATCGGCCAACGCATCGGGCCGGATCTCGCCAACCCGCGCCGCGCATGTGCTGGCCAGCCTGCCGGGTGTGCCGGTGATCGATGCCGGGCCGTGTGCGGCGGGCGTGGAATCGACCATCGTGGCGGTGGATGCAGATGGCTGGCGGCTGCTGCGCCCCGGTGCCGTGGCGGTGGAGGATGTGGCTGCGGTGGCGGGTGCGCCGCTGGCGGCTGTGGGCCCTGTGATCCCGTCGGCTGCAGGCCCTGTGGTGCAGGCGCCCGGCATGCTGGCCAGCCATTATGCGCCGGCCCAGCCGGTGCGGCTGGGCGCGGCGACGGCCGGGCGCCACGAATTTCACATCGGCTTTGGCGCTGTGGCCGGCGATGCCAATCTGTCGGCCAGCGGCGATCTGGCCGAAGCCGCGGCGCGGCTGTTCGATCTGCTGCACCTGGCCGAAGCCTCGGGGCGCGCCGGGATCGCGGTGGCGCCGGTTCCGCGGCACGGGCTGGGCCTGGCGATCAATGATCGCCTCGCCCGTGCCGCGGCCCCCCGGCCCTGATCTCGCGCCTCGGCGGGGACAGGAACAGGGTCAGAGCTTGCCGATCTTCCCGGCGGCTTCGCGCAGGATGGCGGCAATGGCTTCGGCGCGGTCGCTGCGACTTTCGGCGTCCGCCATGCTGTCGCGGGCGGCCTGCCGCAGGTCGTGCATGGCCTCGCGCAGCGGCGCGCGCACATCGTCTGCCGCGTGCCGGGCGATGTCCGCCAGCCGTTCCAGCGCGGCCTTCAGCTCGTCCTCGGCGGCGTCGAGCGCGCCGAGGGCGGCATCGGTGATGGCATAGCGGCGGCGGCCTTCGTCGGCGGCGACCTCCACGATCAGACCTTCATCGGCCAGCAGGTTCAGCATCGGGTAGATCATGCCCGGAGACGGCGAATAAAGCCCGGCAGACAGGCCCTCGATCGCCTTGATCAGCTCATAGCCGTGGCGCGGCTCCTGCTTCAGCAGGTGGAGCAGGATGATCTTCAGCGCCTCGGCGCCGAAGCGGCGGCGGCGCGGGCGGCTGCCGCCGAAACCGTCACCGAACTCGTCGGCAAAGCGTTCGGCAAAGGCGGCCCAGCGGCGGCCACGGCGGCCGAAGCCGGTGCTGAATTCCTTGTGGAAGCGGTCACCGTCGAAGTGGAAGCGGAAGTGCATGGGGGCGACTCCGGTTGGGGGCTCTGGAGTGCTTAAGATATATCTTGAAAAGGTGTATTGCAAGAGGCATACAGTTTGCGCCTCCTCCCCCCCCTCCCCCGCCTTGCCGGTAGAGCGGCTTGCGGCCTAAGCTGCTGACAGATCGGCAAGGTCAGATCGGCTGGGAGAGGCAGACATGCGGGCACTGGGTTTGGCGCTGTTGCTGGCGGCGGCGGTGCCGCTGCGGGCAGAGCCGCTTTACATCGTGAATGGCCTCATCGTCGATGGAACCGGCAGCGCGCCCTATCGCGGCTGGCTGGCGTTCGAGGGCGATCGCATCACCGCCATGGGTCGCGACTGGCCGCCGGGCCGCCTGGCGCATGATGCGAAGATGATGGATGCCAAGGGCATGGCCATCGCGCCCGGCTTCATCAACATGCTGAGCTGGTCGAACGAATCGCTGATCGCCGATGGCCGTGCGCTGTCTGACCTGAAGCAGGGCATCACGCTGGAGGTGATGGGCGAGGGCACCAGCATGGGGCCGTGGACCGAGGCGATGAAGCGCACGCGCGAAGCCCGGCAGGACGACATCAAGTACAAGGTGACCTGGACCAGCCTGGCCGACTATCTGGACATGCTGGAGGCCAAGGGCATCGCGGTGAATGTCGCCAGCTTCGTCGGTGCCTCCACGGTGCGGGTGAACGTGCTGGGGGAAAATAATGTGCAGCCCACGCCCGAACAGCTGGCGCAGATGCAGGGGCTGGTGAAGACGGCGATGCACGAAGGCGCGCTGGGGGTGGGATCGGCGCTGATCTATACGCCGGGCAATTATGCGACCACGGCAGAGCTGACCGCGCTGGCCACGGCGGCGGCGCAGTGCGGCGGCATGTACATCAGCCATATCCGCAACGAAGGCCCGACCATCGAGGCGGCGCTTGACGAGATCATCAGCATCAGCCGGAACAGCGGCGCGCGGGCCGAGATCTACCATCTGAAGCAGGCAGGCCGCGCCAACTGGGGCAAATATGCCGACGTGATCGCCCGCATCGAGGCGGCGCGCGCGGCCGGCGTGAACCTGACGGCCGACATGTACAGCTATGACGCGTCCTCGACGGGCCTTGATGCCTCCATGCCGCTGTGGGTGCAGGAAGGCGGCATCGAGCAATGGGTGGCGCGCCTGAAGGACCCCGCCAACCGGGCGCGGGTGATCGCCGAGATGAAGAACCCGCCGCCGGGCGAGACCAATTCGATGCAGGAGGCCGGGGGTGCGGAGAAGGTGCTGCTGCTGGGCTTCCGCAGCGAGGCGTTGAAACCGCTGACCGGCAAGACACTGGCCGAGGTGGCCGCACAGCGCGGCAAGAGCGCCGAGGACACCGCCATCGACCTTGTCATCGAGGACGGCAGCCGCATCCAGGTCGCCTATTTCTCGATGAACGAGGACAATGTGCGCCGGCAGGTGGCGCTGCCCTGGGTGAGCTTTGCCAGCGATGCCGAAGCCCAGGCGCCCGAGGGCGTGTTCCTGAAGAGCAGCACGCACCCGCGCGCCTATGGCAATTTCGCCCGCGTGCTGGGCAAATTTGTGCGCGAGGAGAAGGTGATTTCACTGGCCGAAGCGGTGCGCAAGCTGAGCGCTCTGCCGGCGGACAATCTGCGCCTGCCCGGCCGGGGCAGGCTGCTGCCGGGCAATTTTGCCGATGTCGTGATCTTCGATCCGGCAACGATTGCCGACACCGCCACCTTCGCGAAGCCGCAGCAACTGGCCGTCGGGGTTGCCCATGTGTGGGTGAACGGGGTCCAGGTGCTGAAGGATGGCACGCCCACCGGCGCCCCAGCTGGGCGGCATGTGAAGGGGCCCGGCACCGGACGGTGCCCGGCCTGAAGCCGCACCGGACGGTGCCCGGCCTGAAACCGCACCGGACGGTGCCCGGCCTGAAACCGCTTCAGCCGCTGCGGCCCTGCTGTTCAAGGAAGCGGGCGATGTTGGCGTCGGCGCTGGTGAGCCGGCCGAAGCGGCCAACCTCGATGTCGCGACGGATGACGCGCGCCGGGTTGCCGGCGACGATGCTGCGCGCCGGCACGTCTTGGGTCACCACCGCGCCGGCGGCGATGATCACTTCATCGGCAATGGTGACGCCGGGCAGGATCATCGATCCGCCGCCGACAAAGCAGCGCTCGCCAATGCGGATCGGCCGCACCGCGCCGCTGGCCAGGTCGCGCGCGTCGATCAGCGTCTTGAAGGCGACCAGCGTGTCTGCCCCCACCGTGATGCCGCCGGGCTGGCCGGGCAGGAAGCGGCTGCTGAGAGAAATGCTGCACGTCGGATCGATCACCACGCCGGTGCGCCACATCAGCCAGCGCCGCCGCAGCCCGGTGAGCACCAGTCGCAGGCCACGCAGCCGGTTGATCGAGTTCAGGGCCATGGCCGCAGCCTAGCGGGGATGACCGCGTGCTTGCAAATGCCGGTGCAGCGTGGAATTCAGGCGTCAGTTGGGGGAGGCGGCATGCGGCGTCGGGAAAGCGTGAAGCAGAAGCTGCAGCGGCTGGTGCGCAAACATCTGTGGGGAATGGATATCCACCCGAGCGTGTGGATCGCCGAGACCGCCCTGATCGATCGCACCTGGCCACGCGGCATCCATGTCGGGCGGGATTGCGTGATCGGCGAAGAGGCCGTGATTCTAACCCATGATCTCACCCGCGGCCTCTATGTCGACACGCGCATCGGTTCTGGCACGCTGATTGGTGCGCGCGCCATCATCCTGCCGGGGGTGACGGTGGGCAATGGCTGCATCATCCAGCCAGGCGCGCTGGTGAACCGCGACGTGCCCGATTTCCATGTCGCACAGGGCAATCCAGCGGGCATCGCGCCCTGCGGCGCGCCGGGCTGATTCGCGCCTCAGGCGCCGGTGGGCAATATCTCCACCACCACGTCACCAGCCTCCAGCACGGCCGCCGCCGGCTCGAACCAGCCGATCGGCTGGCCGGCGCGGATGATGCGCACGCCAAGCCCGGTCTTCAGTGCCGACAGCGGCTGGCCCACTTCGTGCGGCAGCACGGCGCGCTCGCACAGCGCCACGCGGCCATGGGCGGCGGCCAGATCGGTGATGTAATCCACCGCATGGCCATTGGTGGCGGCGCGGGCCAGCAGCTGCCCGCCCAGCAGCACCGGGTTGATGATGGCATCGGCGCCGGCCTGGTGCAGCAGATCGGCATTTTCCTCGGCGCGCACGCCCACGCTGATCCGCGCCGACGGAGAAAGCCGGCGTGCCGACAGCACGATCAGCGCGGCAGCGTCATCGCGGCTGGGCGCGATGATCACCCGGGCGGCGCGCCCGATGCAGGCGGTTTCCAGCACGTCGTCGTGGGTGGCATCGCCCACGATGCCGAACACCCCGCTGGCATTGGCGATCTCGATGCGCGCCGGATCGCGGTCGATCACCACGATGGCGCCGCAGTCGACGCCTTGCGCCTTCAGTTCGTCCACGGCGGCAGCGCCGCTGGTACCATAGCCGCAGACCACGACATGGCCGTTCAATGTGCGTTGCGTCATGCGTGTCTTCACCTGATCCCAGCCGCGTTGCAGGAAGAAACTATAGGCCGTGCCGAGGAAGATCAGCCAGACAAACAGGCGGATCGGCGTCACCACGAACGTGTCGAACATGCGTGCGGCGTTGCTGACCGGCACGATGTCGCCATAGCCCACCGTGGTGACGGTGACGGCCGTGAAGTAGATGACATCAAGAAACGAGACATGGTTGTCGAGATTGTCCTTCAACCCGTCGCGCTCGAACCAGTGGCCAGCCACCGCCAGCCCGAAGAGCGCCAGCACCAGCAGCACCCTGAGCCCCAGGCTGGCCCCAACCGAAAGGCGCGGCGGCAGGCGCAGCACTGGCCCGCCATCGTGCCGGCCCTTTCGGGATGCCCTGCCCGAACCGTTCCCGGTCATTCGCTGCGCGCCAGCAGGGCCTTGAGTTCGCCGTCCCAGAACTGGCTCCACGTGTGGGTGGAATGGCCCCGCGTCTCGGCGGTTTCGGGGATCAGGACAAAGCGCCCTTTCGGCATGGCCCTTGCCCACTGTGCTGGCTGGCCGATGCCGGGCGGGTTGATGAAATCATCGGCGCTGTTGACCCAGGTCACCGGCACCTTGATGCGCGACAGGCGCGCCAGCGGCTTGTAGTTGCGGCTGGCCTCCAGCTGATAGATGCGGTCGTTGGCGTCGGCACTGCCCGCCAGCCCGGTTTCCATGGCGCGGCTTGCCAGCTGATCGGCGGCGGCGCGGGTGGGGGCGTCGGCCTGCATGCGCAGGGGCGCGGAACTGGCCATCGCCTGCAGGGCAACACCGACCCGCATCCCATTGAGCGGCTGCCGCGTGTAGTTGCCGTCCTGCCAGTCGGGATCGGCCTTGATGGCCTGAATGGCCATGGCCCGCCACATGCGGTTGCGCCCCGCAAGCTCGATCACGTTGCAGGCCAGCGGCATGATGGCCTGGGCGCGCGCCGGTTGGTCGATGCCGAACTGGAAGCCCATCATGCAGCCCATCGATGTGCCCATCAGCAGCCGCAGTGTCTTGACGCCCAGATGATCGAGCAGCAGCGCCTGCGCCTTCACCATGTCGGCATAGTCATAGGCCGGAAAGGCCATCTTGAGGCCATCGGACGGCTTGGAGGAACCGCCGTGGCCGATGCCATCAGGCAGGATGATGAAATATTTCGCGGCATCGAGCGTGCCGCCCTTCTCGAACAGGCGGGCGAACTGCGGCTGCAGGAATTGCGCGCCGGTGCCGCCGGTGCCGTGCAGCACCATCACCGCGTTGGTGATCTCGCCCCTGGCGTTCTTCACCGGGGTGCCCAGCGTGCGGTAATGCTGTTTCAGCTCGGGCAGCCGTTTGCCATCGCCGAAGCGGAAATCGCTGGTGGCAAAATCGGCTTCGGCCACGGCGGGTGCGGCCCGTGCCGGCCCCGCCAGCATGGTGCCCGCCAACATCGTGCCCGCCAACATCGTGCCCGCCAACATCGTGCCTGTCAGCAGCCCGGCGGCCGCACCCTCGATGCGCGTCATCATCTGCACTCCCCGTGCGGCTGTTCCAGGCTGCATAGATGCCGCGCTGGCGGCCGAGCGCAACAAAAAAGGCCGCCCCGGCGGGAGCGGCCTTTTTCGAATGATGGTGCCCAGAAGAGGACTCGAACCTCCACGCCCTTGCGAGCGCCAGCACCTGAAGCTGGTGCGTCTACCAATTCCGCCATCTGGGCACGGTCCCGGCAGGCCGGGAGGTAGGCGGCGGCTGATATGGGTGGAATCGGGGGTTGTCAATCGCTGCTTGCACAAAAAGCCGGCACTGCCGCGGGCTTGGCGCCGGGCTTGGCGCCGCTGGGGCAACATGGCCAGAGACAGGCCGGGATTTCGCCGCTATGGCGCTCATCATGACGGAAAATCCTGCAGCAACCGCGTCCCCGCTGGCCGCTGGCGCGCTGGTCACGGTGGTGGGCGGTGCCGGTTTCATCGGGCGTTACGTGGTCGAAGCGCTGGCCCGGGCCGGCTGCCGGGTGCGCGTGGTTTCCCGCCACGCCGATAGCGCGCTGTTCCTGAAACCGCTGGGAGATCTCGGTCAGATCCAGATCGTATCGGGCGATATCCGCAGCGATGCGGCGATGGCCGCCGCCTTCGATGGCGCCAGCGCCGGCGTCAACCTGGTCGGCATCCTGGCCGAAAGCGGCACGCAGCGGTTCGATGCGCTGCAGGCGCAAGGGGCAGGACGGGTGGCGCGCTGTGCCGCGGCCGCCGGCGTGCGCGCTTTCGTGCAGGTTTCCGCCATTGGTGCCGATGCCGCCAGCCGCATCGCCTACGCGCGCAGCAAGGGTGAGGGCGAGCAGGCGGTGCTGGCCGCGTTTCCGGCCGCCACCATCCTGCGCCCCAGCCTTGTCGCCGGGCCGGAAGACCAGTTCTTCAACCGCTTTGCCGGCATGGCGCGGCTGGCCCCGGCGTTGCCCGCGATCTGCGGGGACAGCCTGTTCCAGCCGGTGTACGTGCGCGACGTCGCCGATGCGGTGGTGGCGGCGCTTGGCCGGGCCGATGCGCAGGGACGCACCTATGAGCTGGGCGGGCCCGATGTGCTCAGCTTCAAGACCATCCTGCAGATGATCTCCGATCTGACCGGGCTGGACCGGCCGGTGGTGCCGCTGTCGGACTTCACGTCGGGCCTGCTGGCGAAGCTGGGCGACATCCTGCCCTTCATGCCGATGAACAGCGATCAGCTTGCGATGCTGAAGCTGGGCAATGTGTGTGCACCGGGCATGCCGGGCCTTGCTGAGCTGGGCATCTCGCCCACGCCGCTCAGCGCCTTCGTGCCGCAGATGATGCTGCGCTACCGGCCGGGCGGCCGGTTCGCGGCGACGGACGCCAAGCCAGAGAGTGGCGCGGCGTGAACCAGCCGGACCTGCTGACCATCATCCTGCTGGGCATTGTTGAAGGCTTGACCGAATATCTGCCGGTCTCTTCCACGGGGCATCTGATCCTCGCCGGCGAGTTGCTCGGCTTTTCCGGCGAGGCCGGGGCGACGTTCGACATCGCCATCCAGTCGGGCGCCATTCTCGCTGTTCTGGTGGCCTATTGGGGTCGCTTCGTCGACGTGGCGCGCGGGCTGCTGGTGCGCGAGCCGGGCGCCCTTGCCTTCATCCGCAACGTGGCACTGGGCTTTCTGCCCGCTGCCGTCATGGGCGTGCTGTTCATCAAGGCGGTCGAGGCGCTGCTGGAAAGCCCGACCACGGTCGCGGTCTCGCTGATCCTGGGCGGCATTGCCATCCTCGCCATCGAGAAGCGCATGGGGGCTGCGCGGATATCGGGGGTTGAGGCGCTGACGACGCGCAACAGCCTGCTCATCGGGCTGGGCCAGTGTGTCGCCATGATCCCCGGCGTGTCGCGATCGGGCGCCACCATCATGGCAGCGCTGATGCTGGGCGTGGACCGCAAGACAGCGGCCGAGTTCAGCTTCTTCCTGGCCGTGCCCACCATTTCGGGGGCCACCGTGCTGATGCTGTGGAAGAACCGCGACAGCCTCGATGCCTCCAACCTGGGCGCCATCGGCATCGGTTTTGCGGTCAGCTTCGTGGTGGCGCTGGTGGTGGTGAAGGGCTTTGTCGCGCTGGTCAGCCGCTTCGGCTTTGCGCCGTTCGCCTGGTACCGAATCGCCGCCGGTGGTGCCGCTCTGGTGTGGCTGGCCCTGCGATAGGGCCGGAACGGCCATAAAATGATGCGAGAAATCGCCCCTCGGCGCCCCTGCGCCGCAATTTAGGGCATAAATATTGCCCTAAATGCCGCTTTTCGCGTGACAAGCGCCGTATCCTGTGGTTTCGCACACGCCGACGAAAGGATCAGCCGGCATGGGCGCAACAAAATTGCTGAAGTTCGTGGAGCGGGACCAGGCCTATCCGGCCAAGCGCACCGCCGAAGAACGCGCGCAGGATTTCCTGGAGATCAGCCGCCCCTATATCCTCGCCAAGGCCGAGGAGCAGGCCGGGCGCTGCAGCCAGTGCGGCGTGCCCTTCTGCCAGATCCATTGCCCGCTGCAGAACAACATCCCCGACTGGTTGAAGCTGACCGCCGAAGGCCGGCTGGAAGAGGCCTATGAGGTGAGCAGCGCCACCAACGCCATGCCGGAAATCTGCGGCCGCATCTGCCCGCAGGACCGGCTGTGCGAAGGCAATTGCGTCATCGAGGAAGGCTTCGGCAGCGTCACCATCGGATCGGTGGAGAAGTTCATCACCGACACCGCCTGGGAAAATGGCTGGGTGAAGCCGCTGAAGCCGCTGGCGGACCGGTCGGGCCAGAGCGTGGGCATCATCGGCGCCGGTCCGGCGGGGCTGACTGCGGCCGAGGCGCTGCGGGTCAAGGGCTATGACGTGCATGTCTATGACCGGCATGACCGCGCCGGCGGCCTGCTGACCTATGGCATTCCCGGCTTCAAGCTGGAAAAGCCGGTGGTGATGCGCCGGGTGGAGCGGTTGCGGGACGCTGGCGTGCATTTTCACCAGGGCTTTGCCGTGGGCGTGGATGCAAACCTTGCCGATCTGCGCGCGAAGCATGACGCCATCCTGATCGCCACCGGCGTCTACAAGGCGCGCGCGGTGGACGTGCCCGGCGCCGACGGGCCAACGACGATGGAGGCGCTGGACTATCTGATTGCGGCCAACAGGACGGGCTTTGGCGATGCCGTTCCCGATGCGCCGCGCTTTGATGCGCAGGGCAAGCATGTCGTGGTGATCGGCGGCGGTGACACCGCGATGGACTGCGTGCGCACCGCCGTGCGGCAGGGCGCGGCCAGCGTGAAGTGCCTGTATCGCCGTGACCGCGAGAACATGCCCGGTTCCGTGCGCGAAGTCGCCAATGCCGAGGAAGAGGGTGTGGAGTTTGTCTGGCTCGCCGCCCCGGCCGAGATCACGCCGACGGGCGTGGTCGCGCAGGCGATGCGGCTGGGCCAGCCCGGCCCCGATGGCCGCCGCGCGCCCGAACCCGATGGCGGCAACCGTTTCACCGCCAAGGCCGATCTGGTGATCAAGGCGCTGGGCTTCGACGCGGAAGACCTGCCCACCCTGTTCGGTGCGCCCGATCTGCCGGTGACGCGCTGGGGCACGCTGCGCGTTGATCACCGCACCCAGATGACCGGGCTGGACGGCGTGTTCGCCGCCGGCGACATCGTGCGCGGCGCCAGTCTTGTGGTGTGGGCGGTGCGTGACGGGCGTGACGTGGCGGCCCAGATGCACCAGTATCTGCGCAGCCAGGCAAAAATGGGCGCGGGCGCTGCTGCCCGTGCGGCCTGAACGCAAGGACCATGATGCCATGAAGACGCTGATCGCCACTCTCTCGCTGCTGGTTGCCGCCCCGGTTCTGGCGCAGGCTCCACCCGCGGCCCCCACCCCGGCCGCGCGGCAGGCGGCAGCGGCGCTGGTCACGCAGCTGGGCATCAAGGCGCAGCTGCAGCGCCAGATGGCGCAGACGGTGACGCAGATGAAATCGGGCGCCGTGGTGCGCGCCATGCTGGCGCAGAGCCCGGGCTTCATCCAGGCCTATCAGGCCAACAAGGCGAAGTTCGATCCGGTGCTGGCGCGCGCCGGCGCCATCCAGGCCGAGATCGCGCAGGGCGTCATCAACCAGAATCTCGACGCCGTGGTCGCCGATGCCGTGACGGCCTATGCCACGCAGTTCACCGTGGCCGAACTGAACGGGCTGGCCGCGTTCTACAAGAGCCCGCTGGGCCAGGCGCTGCAGGCCAAGCAGCCGGCGGTGGCGAACCAGATCGCCCGCGCCACCGCGACGCGCATCGGCACCAAGATCGATGAAGCGATGAAGGCCAACCAGAACCGCCTGCGCGATGCGCTGAAGCCGCTCGACAGCCCAGCCCCGTCCGCCGCCAAGTAACACCGGAACCGCTGCGATGACCGATTTCCCCACCTTCACCGCTTCTGCCGCCGAGCGCCAGCGCCTGGCCGAAACCGGCATGTATCGCCCGGAATTCGAGGGTGATGCCTGCGGCGTGGGCCTGGTCGCCGCCACCGATGGCAAGCCGCAGCGCCGGGTGGTGACGGCGGCGATCGATGCCTTGAAGGCGGTGTGGCACCGCGGCGCCGTCGATGCCGATGGCAAGACCGGCGACGGCGCCGGCATCCTGGTCGAGATTCCGGTCGATTTCTTCCACGAGCATATCGAGCGCGCCGGCCAGAAGCCGGCGCGCGGCCTGCTGGCGGTGGGCCAGGTGTTCCTGCCGCGCACCGATCTTTCTGCACAGGAAGCCTGCCGCACCATCGTCGAATCGGAAATCATCGGTTTTGGCTACAAGGTCTATGGCTGGAGGCAGGTGCCGGTGGACATCAGCTGCATCGGCGACAAGGCGATGCAGAGCCGCCCCGAGATCGAGCAGATCATGATCGCCGGGCCCGATCCCGACGGACCGCAGGCCAAGGAGCAGTTCGAAAAGGACCTCTATCTCATCCGTCGCCGCATCGAGAAGAAGGTGATCGAGGCCCAGATCCAGGGCTTCTATTTCTGTTCGCTGTCGTGCCGCACGCTGATCTACAAGGGCCTGTTCCTGGCCGAATCGCTGAGCGTCTTCTATCCCGACCTCACCGACGAGCGCTTCGTCAGCCGCTTTGCCATCTATCACCAGCGCTATTCCACCAACACCTTCCCGCAGTGGTGGCTGGCGCAGCCGTTTCGCTGCCTCGCCCACAACGGCGAGGTGAACACCATCCGCGGCAACACGAACTGGATGAAGAGCCACGAGATCAAGATGGCCGCTGCGGCCTTTGGCGAGCATTCGGAGGACATCAAGCCGCTGATCCCGGCCGGCGCGTCGGACACGGCGGCGCTGGATGCGGTGTTCGAAGCCTTCGTGCGGTCGGGCCGTGATGCGCCCACGGCAAAGCTGATGCTGGTGCCGCAGGCCTGGCAGCAGGACGAGACGCTCGACCCCGCCACGCGTGCCATGTACGCCTTCTTTGCCAGCGTCATGGAGCCGTGGGACGGCCCGGCGGCGCTGGCCATGACCGATGGCCGCTGGGTAGTCGCCGGGCTCGACCGCAATGCGCTCAGGCCGATGCGTTATTGCCTCACCCGCGATGGCCTGCTGATCACCGGCAGCGAGGCCGGCATGGTGGTCGTGCCGGAAGCCGATGTGGTGAAGAAGGGTGCGCTGGGGCCGGGCGAACTGATCGCCGTTGATCTGGATGCCGCGCTGACGCGGCCAACAGGGGATGCCGGGCCGACACGCTTCTACAGCGATGCCGAGATCAAGGCCAAGGTGGCCGGCGCGCAGGATTACCAGGCGCTGGTGGCTGGCTTCGTCAACTTCGAGGATCTTGATGGCGGTGATGCGCCGGAGCCGGCGGCCGCCTTCAGCCGCGATGAACTGCGCCGCCGCCAGGTCGCCGCCGGGCAGACCCTGGAGGACATGGAGCTGATCCTGTCGCCGATGGTGGAGGATGCCAAGGAAGCCGTGGGCTCGATGGGCGATGATGCGCCGCTGGCCGTCATCTCCGATCTGCCGCGCAACCTGTCGCACTTCTTCCGGCAGAATTTCAGCCAGGTGACCAACCCGCCGATCGACAGCCTGCGCGAAACCCGGGTGATGAGCCTGAAGACGCGCTTTTCCAACCTCACCAACATCCTGGACGAAGGCGCCACGCAGGCCGGCGTGATGGTGATGGACAGCCCCGTGCTGTCGAACCGCGACTGGCAGCGGCTGAAGGATCACTTCGGTCGGCAGGCCGCCGAGATCGACTGCACCTTCGACATAGGCGGCGGGTCGGCCGCGCTGCGCGAGGCGATCGCCCGCGTCCGCGCCGAAGCCGAGACGCTGGTGCGGCAGGGCAAGACGCAATTGTTCCTGACCGACGAGCACCAGTCCGCGGGCCGTGCCGGCATCGCGATGATCCTGGCGACGGCCGGCGTGCACACGCACCTGGTCAGGAAGGGCCTGCGCACCTTTGCCAGCATCAACGTGCGCGCCGCCGAAGCGCTGGACACGCATTATTTCGCGGTGCTGGTGGGCGTTGGCGCCACCACGGTCAATGCCTATCTGGCGCAGGAGGCGATTGCCGATCGCCACGCCCGCGGCCTGTTCGGCAGCCTGACGCTGGATGCCTGTGTCGCCCGGTACAAGAAGGCGGTGGATGATGGCCTTTTGAAGATCATGGCCAAGATGGGGATCGCGGTGATCTCCTCCTATCGCGGCGGCTACAATTTCGAGGCGGTTGGCCTGTCGCGCGCGCTGGTCAACGATTTCTTCCCCGGCATGCCGGCGAAGATTTCCGGCGAGGGCTTTGAATCGCTGTTCATCAACACCCAGATGCGCCACGAGAAGGCCTGGGACGAGGATGTCATCACCCTGCCGGTGGGCGGCCTCTATCGCTGGCGTGCCGGCGGCGAGGCGCACGCCTGGGATGGCCACCTCATCCACCTGCTGCAGACGGCGGTGAGCCGCGATTCCTATTCGGACTATCTGAAGTTCAGCCGCGGCGTGCAGGCGCTGCCGCCGATCAGCTTGCGCGATCTGCTGGATTTCGTGCCGAACACCACGCCGGTGCCGCTGGAAGCGGTGGAATCGGTGACCGAGATCCGCAAGCGCTTCGTGACGCCGGGGATGAGCCTGGGCGCACTGTCTCCGGAAGCGCACGAGACGCTGGCGATCGCCATGAACCGCATCGGCGCCAAGGCGGTGTCGGGCGAGGGCGGCGAGGACCCGGTGCGGTACAAGCCCTTCGCGAACGGCGACAACGCCAATTCGGTGATCAAGCAGATCGCCTCGGGCCGCTTTGGCGTGACGGCAGACTATCTGAATGCCTGCGAGGAGATCGAGATCAAGGTCGCGCAGGGCGCCAAGCCCGGCGAGGGCGGGCAGCTGCCCGGCTTCAAGGTGACCGAGCTGATCGCGCGGCTCAGGCACTCGACGCCGGGCGTCACGCTGATCAGCCCGCCGCCGCACCACGACATCTATTCGATCGAGGATCTGGCCCAGCTGATCTATGACCTGAAGCAGATCAACACGCGTGCGCGCGTGTGCGTGAAGCTGGTGAGTTCCGCCGGCATCGGCACGGTGGCGGCCGGCGTCGCCAAGGCGCATGCCGACACGATCCTGATTTCCGGCAACAACGGCGGCACCGGCGCCTCCCCGCAGACCAGCATCAAATATGCCGGCACGCCGTGGGAAATGGGCCTGTCGGAGGTCAACCAGGTGCTGACCCTGAACGGCCTTCGTCACCGCGTGAAGCTGCGCGCCGATGGCGGCCTGAAAACCGGGCGCGACGTGGTGATCGCCGCCATTCTGGGCGCCGAGGAATATGGCATCGGCACCATGAGCCTGGTGGCGATGGGCTGCATCATGGTGCGCCAGTGCCACAGCAACACCTGCCCGGTGGGCGTGTGCACGCAGGACGAGGCGCTGCGCGCCAAGTTCGTCGGCACGCCGGAAAAGGTCATCAACCTGATGAGCTTCGTGGCCGAAGAGGTGCGCGAGATCCTGGCGAAGCTGGGCTGCCGCAGCCTGGACGAGGTGATCGGCCGCACGGAACTGCTGCGCCAGGTCAGCCGCGGCGCCGAGCATCTGGATGACCTTGATCTCAACCCGATCCTCGCCAAGGTCGATGCGCCGGATCACATGCGCCGCTGGGGCCTGGGCAGCGGCCGCAACCCGGTGCCGGACAGCCTGGATGCCGAGATGATCCGCGACGCCGCCCATCTGTTCGAAGGCGGCGAGAAGATGCAGCTGGCCTATACGGTCAGGAACACCCACCGCGCCGTGGGCACACGGCTTTCGGGCGAGATCACCCGCCGCTTCGGCATGACCGGCCTGCAACCGGGCCATGTCCACATCCGGCTGCGCGGCTCTGCCGGCCAGTCGCTGGGCGCCTTTGCCGTGCAGGGCATCAAGCTGGAGGTGTTCGGCGAGGCAAATGATTATGTCGGCAAGGGCCTTTCGGGCGCCACCATCGTGGTGCGGCCGATGGTGTCGAGCCCGCTGGCCAGCCACGAGAACGCCATCATCGGCAACACCGTCCTTTATGGCGCCACGTCGGGCCGGCTGTTCGCGGCGGGCCGCGCCGGGGAGCGTTTTGCCGTCCGCAACAGCGGCGCCACCGTGGTGGTGGAAGGCTGCGGCGCCAATGGCTGCGAGTACATGACCGGCGGCACCGCCGTGGTGCTGGGCCCGGTGGGCGACAATTTCGCGGCCGGCATGTCAGGCGGCATGGCCTTCGTGCTGGACCGGGAAGAGCGGTTCGAGCGGGCGGTCAACCACGACAGCGTGATCGTGCAGCGGCTGGCCAGCGCCCATTGGGAAGGCGTTGTCCACGCCCTGATCGAGGAGCATGCGCGCGAGACCGGATCGAAGTGGGCCGCTGGCCTGCTCGCCGAATGGGACCGCACGCGCCAGCGGCTGTGGCAGGTGTGCCCGAAGGAGATGGTGAGCCGGCTGACGCATCCCCTGAACGACAGCGCAGCGAGCATCGCGGCGGAGTGACGGGGCATTCTTGAAACCGAGCTTCCGACTGCTATATTTGCATAGAACAGTTTTGGAGCCCGATGATGGCCAAGAACAATGATCCGCTGATCGAAAGCCTGATGCAGATGGCGGTGGCCGCCGCGCCGCTGATCCGCAAGGCGCGCGAAAGCGGCATCTTCCGCGAGCGCGACGAATTCGTTGATGCCGAGGTTGTGACACCGAAGGCGGCCGAACCGCCGCCGGCCCCGCCGGAACCGCCCAAGGCCCCGGAAACGCCCGCTGCGCCGGCCGAGGCATCTGCCCAGACTGCTGCCCAGACGGCTGCCCAGACTGCTGCCATGCAGGACATCATCGTGCGCCAGGCGCTGCGCATCAACGAGCTGGAAGCCGAGGTGGCGAAGCTGAAGGCGGCGGCCAAACCGGCGAAGCCGCAGGCCAGGGCAAAATCGGCGCCCAAGCCCAAGACTGCGCCGGCCAGGACAAGGGCGGCGAAGGCCTAGCCCTTCTTGAACAGCACCTTGCCGCGCTGTTCGACGAACAGCTTCTCGAACGTCACCGGGTGGAAATAGGCTTCCACGCGGCCGGTTTCGGGCATCACGCCATAAACTTCATAACAGCCGCCATCGACCTTGGCCTTGGCGACCGTCCAGCCCTGCTTGACGAGTTCGGCCTTCAGCGCCTCGATCGGCTTCCGGTCTTCCGGCTTCACGTCGCACTTCATCTTGCCGGTGGCGAAGGCCGGGCTGGCCAGCAGGGTGGCCGCCGTCATCATCATCAGGACACGCATCATCAGACCTTTCGGGTTGCGGGGAAAAAACGGACAAGCTGCAGGCCGCCGACCAGAGCGGCAACCAGCAGCGCCAGCACCAGGCCATCATGCACCACGGCCATGTGCAGCAGCGCGATAACGGCGGCTGGCTGGGCGAGGCGCTGCACCGGCTTCCAGGCCTGGCGCAAGGCGCGCATCGCGGCATCGTTGCTGGCCAGCGCCGGCGGCAGCATCAGCGCCATGGCGATCCAGCCGGTGAGGATGCCGGGGGTAAGGGCCTCGGCCCACACCAGGGCGCCCACCCCGCCAGGCTCGGCATAGTCCTGCATGACCAGCAGATAGAGCCCGAGATGGACAAGACTGGCTGCAAACGCTGCCAGGCCCACAGCCCGGCGCAGCCACAGGCGCGCGGCGAAGGGACGCCACAGGCGGGCCAGCGGGGTTAGCGCAACGGCCAGCGCCAGCCACGCCATGGCCCAGTTGCCACTGGCGGCAACGGCGGCATCGAGATCGGTATCGGGGCTCCACGCCTGCCACCACAGCAGCGCCAGCGGCGCCATCAGCACCGCCCAAAGGGCCAACAGGGCGGTTCGCCGGTTCACGTCGTCGGGCTACGCCAGTTGCGAAGCGTTTGCAACAACCATGATGGTGCGCGCGTGGCCTTTCCAAGCCCGCAAAGTTGATTATGAACAAAGCCGCAATGTGGCGGCTCTATCATTTCACGCTCTGCCCGTTCAGTCGCAAGGTTCGCTTTGCGCTGGCGGTCAAGGGTGTCACGCATGAACTGGTGCTGGAGCGCCCGTGGGAGAAGCGCAGCGCCTTCACGGCCCTGAACCCCGCGGGCCAAACGCCGGTGATGCAGCAGGACGGGCTGGTACTGGCCGATTCCGTCGCCATTCTCGAACATTTCGAGGAAGTGGTGGAGCGCACCGGGCTGCTGGGCTCCACGCCGGCCGATCGCGCCGAGACGCGCCGGCTGGTGGCGTGGTTCGATCAGAAATTCTATGGCGAGGTTGGCGCGCTGCTGCTGGCCGAACGCATGTACAAGCGCTCGGTGCTGCGCGCCTCGCCCGATGCCAGCGCACTGCGCCAGGCTGGCCGGATGGCCGACGTGCACCTGGATTATATCGACTATCTGCTGGAACGCCGGGCCTGGCTGGGGGGCAACCAGTTTGGATTGGCCGACATTGCCGCGGCCGCGCATCTTTCGGTCGCAGACTATCTGTCGGGCATCGACTGGGACGGGCACGAACCCGCCAGGACCTGGTATTCGGCGATCAAGTCGCGCCCCACCTTCCGGCCGCTGCTGGCCGAACGGCTGGAGGGCCTGCCGCCGCCCGCGCATTACGACAAGCTGGACTTCTAGCATCAATGGGTCCTGACCCTAGCGCGCCAGCATCTCCTCCACCCAGGCCGGCACCAATGTGCCAGCCGGGCCGTGGCGGGCCTCATCGAACATCGCTGTCCCGGCAGAGGGTTCCAGGTTCAGTTCCAGTGTGCGCGCCCCAGCCTCGCGCGCCCATTGCACGAAGCCGGCGGCGGGATAGACCGCGCCCGATGTGCCGATGGACACGAACAGGTCGCAGGCGCTGATGGCGGCCGCGATGCGATCCATGTGATAGGGCATTTCGCCAAACCACACGATGTCGGGCCGCAGCGTGTTCGGCCGGGCGCAGGCCGGGCAGGCATGATCGGCGCAGAGCGGCCCGCGCCACGGCCGCGCCGCGCCGCACGCCGTGCACAGCGCCGAATTCAGCTCGCCATGCATGTGCAGCAGCTGATTATGGCCAGCGCGATCGTGCAGATCATCGACATTCTGGGTGACCAGCAGGAAGTTGCCCCCAGCGGCCTTGGCCCATTCGGCCTCCAGTCGCGCCAGCGCGAGGTGGGCGGCGTTGGGCACCACCTGGCCAAGGGCGGCGCGCCGGTCGTCATAGAAACGCTGCACCAGCGCCGGATTGCGTCGAAACGCCTGCGGGGTGGCGACATCCTCCACCCGGTGGCCTTCCCACAGGCCATCGGCGGCGCGGAAGGTGGGCACGCCGCTTTCAGCCGAAATACCCGCACCGGTGAGGATGACGATGTTCATGCCACGAGCGCCTGCGGGTTGGGCCACCAGACGCGCTGATAGCGCTGCTGGCTGCCATCGGGCGCGGTCTCCTTCTCGGCCAGCGATTCGAGCCCGCCGAGCCGGCGATAGAAGCTGCGCGCCGCCACGTTGGCGGCATAGACATGAAGATCGAGCCCCAGCCCCGGCGCTTCTTCGAGGGCGATCTGCGCCGCGGCAGCGAGCAGCCGCCGGCCAAGGCCATTGCCCCGCAACTGGGGGCGGACATGCAGATTGTCGACATGGCTGCCCCAATGCGGATCGGCCGCGACGAACAGACAGACGAAGCCGGCCAACCCCTCTCCATCCTCTGCCAGCAGCACGCGCATGCCGGGATCGGCCGCACCGAAGCGCTGGGTCCACACCTGCAGCCGGTCGGCCGGCAGGGCATTGGCCAACCAGCCGGCGTCGAGGATATGCGCATAGGCCGTCTGCCAGCTCGCCGTGTGCAGGGCGGCGATGGCGGCTGCATCGGCGGCGGTGGCGTCGCGCAGGCCCATCTCCGGCATCACGGCGCAGGCTGCCAGCAGAAGCGCGCGTCGGCCTGCGCCTCGGCCCGGCCCTTCAGCAGGGCGGCCCGGCCCTCGGCGCTGGCCAGCTCGGCACGCTGGCCGTCCTGCACGCGGCGGATGCGGTCAAGGGCACCAGCCAGGTTGGCCACCCTGTCACCGGGGCGGGCCTTGAAGCGCGTGTTCAGCACGGGCGCGAAAGGGTTGGCCGTCACCCAGGCCAGCGCCCGGCGTTCGGCCTCATCCTGCGTCTCCAGGTTGCAGAAGGCATAGCCGTTGATCGCCGGCCCGACGAGTTCGACGAACGCGCGCGTGGCGGTGACGGCCTCGCCGAAGCGGCCATCGTCGAGAACGCTGACGAGGGTGAGGAAGCGATAGCGGGCGACATAGAACCAGAACACCGCCTCGTCGCGCGCGCCCACGTCGTACAGGCGGCTGGCCAGCACCATCAGCGTGGTGGGTGCCACATCGGCTGGCTGGGCTGCCACAAGGTCGCGAACCTTCAGGACGTCTGCGGCCTGTTCGGAAGCCAGAAGCCGATCGAAGCGCTTGTCCACCGCCACCTCTACGCGGCCCTTGCCATCATTGTTGTAGTAGGGGGTCACGTAAACGGCGATCTGCCGGATCGGCTGCGGCGCCTGCGCCGGTTGGGCGCTGGCGGGGGCAGCCATGGTGGCTGCCAGAAGGATGGTGCTGATGACGACGCTGCGGACCATGGCTATTCCCGACGGAAAGGGGTGCCCAAGCCATCTCTGGCCACCCACGCGCCGTCAAGTGCGGCAGTTGCACCAGCGCGCGGCTTCGCCCACATACAGGCCATGACAAAGAAGCTGATCCGCGTCGGTGTGCTGGGGGCTGGCGGCCGCATGGGGCAGGCGATCATCGGCCAGATTGCCGATTGGCCGGGCCTGAAGCTGGCCGGCGCGGTGGAGCGGGCCGGCCATGCCAGCTGTGGCCGTCCGGCCGGGCCGGGGCATCCGGAAACGCTGACCGTCTGTTCCAATGTCGGCGCCATCGCCCGCAACTGCGATGTGCTGATTGATTTTTCCGCGCCCTCGGCGCTGGCCAGCTCGCTGGAGGCGGCGCAGGAAGGCCGCTGTGCGCTGGTGGTGGGCACCACCGGGCTGGAGGCCGAACATCATGCCGCCATCGATGCCGCCGCGCGCGACATCGCCGTGCTGCAGGCCGCCAACACCAGCCTGGGCGTGACGCTGCTGGCGCAGCTGGTGGAACAGGCGGCGCGTGCACTGGGGCCGGACTGGGATATCGAGATCGCCGAGCTGCACCACCGGCTGAAGGTGGATGCACCGTCGGGCACCGCGCTGGCGCTGGGCGCGGCGGCTGCGGCCGGGCGCGGCATCGATCTCGCTTCCCACAGCGACCGCAGCCGCGATGGCATCACCGGCGCGCGCGTCGAAGGGCAGATCGGCTTTGCGTCGCTGCGCGGCGGCACGGCGGCGGGCGATCACATGGTGCTGCTCGCCGGCGAGGGAGAGCGCATCGAACTGTGGCACCGGGCCGAGAACCGGGACATCTTCGCGCGCGGGGCGCTGAAGGCGGCGCAGTGGCTGGCCGGGCGCACGCCGGGGCGTTACGCCATGGCCGACGTGCTGGGGCTCTGATTGCGATAGCGCGCCAGCGCCTCACGGATCAGCGCGCCCACTTCCCGGCGTTCCGGGGCCGACAGGAAATGTCCGACCCGCAGCCGCCGCCCGCGCGCCGACAGGAACAGATGCGCATCGCCCAGCGGCGTTTCCTCGATCAGCACGCGGGTGAACCAGGGCTCCAGCGCCTCCACCTGCGCCTCGCCCCACGGGCTGACGCGGGTGAGGGTGAGGGCATCGCCGGCCAGCACCAGCCGCTCGTGCCCGCCGCCCGACCGGTAATTGCTGCGCAGCGCCCAGGCCAGCAGCGCCACATCGGCCAGCATGAACGGGATCACCGGCCACAGGCCGAGCAGCAGGAAACGCAGGCTGCCCACAAGGAAGAGCGCGCCCACCACCAGCACCAGCAGCCGGGCATGGTCGCGGCGCAGGGAGCGATTCGGGGTGAGGGTGAGATCAAGCAGCACGGGCCTGTTCCTTACGCCGCAGCCCCTTTACGCGCCAAGCGCTTTGCCGGCATGGCGACACCATGACCAAGCTCTACCGCCGCCTGATGACGCCGGCCGAAATCGACGGCTTCTTCCGTATCCTGGCGGCCGAGCGCCCGGAACCGGAGACCGAGCTGGCCTATGGCAATGGCTATCAGCTGCTGGTCGCCGTGGTGCTCTCTGCCCAGGCCACCGACGTGGGGGTGAACAAGGCGACAAGGCGGCTGTTCGAACAGGTGCACACGCCGCAGCAGATGCTGGATCTGGGCGAGGATGGCCTGAAGCAGCATATCCGCACCATCGGCCTGTTCAATGCCAAGGCGAAGAATGTCATCGCCATGTCGCGGCGGCTGGTGGACGATTTCGGCGGCGAGGTGCCGCGTGAGCGGGCGGTTCTGGAGAGCTTGCCCGGCGTGGGCCGCAAGACCGCCAACGTTGTGGTCAACGTGCTGTTCGGAGAGGAGACCTGCGCCGTTGACACCCACGTGTTCCGCCTCGCCAACCGCACGGGGCTGGCGCCTGGCAAGACGCCGCTGACGGTGGAGACGGGCATCATGAAGCGGGTGAAGCCGCCATGGCGCCGCCACGCCCATCACTGGCTGATCCTGCACGGCCGCTACATCTGTACGGCGCGCAGCCCGAAATGCGGGATGTGCCCGGTGGCGCAACTGTGCCAGTTCAAGGACAAGGCGGGCAGCTGACGGGTTCAGCACCGGTTCACGGCATCGCGGCGAGCATCGTGCCGGGAGAGAGATTGTCATGCGCCTCACAAAGCTTGTCTGTGCCGCCCTTGTTGCCGCCCCGGTGGCCGCCGCGGCAGCGCTGGCCCAGCCGGCGAGCGAACCCGAACAGCAGCCCGAAGCGCGACCCGAGACGCGTCAATGTCTGCAGGTCCAGTCGATCCGTGGCAGCAACGTGGTCAACAGCCAGACCATCGATTTCACCCTGCGCGACGGCAGCCGCTGGCGCAGCCGCCTGCCCTATTCCTGTCCGCAGCTGGGCACCGAGCGCGCCTTTTCCTACCAGACCGGCATTCCCCAATTGTGTGCACAGGACATCATCACCGTGATCCTGCCGATCTCGGGCCAGATGATGGGCGCGCGCTGCGGTCTTGGCATGTTCGAGCGCTTGCCGCCGCGCGAGAAGCGGTGAATCCGGCTGGCATATCGCGCGGCGCGCTGCTAACAGCGCTCCCCACGCACCCGTAGCTCAGCTGGATAGAGCGCTGCCCTCCGAAGGCAGAGGTCACAGGTTCGAATCCTGTCGGGTGCGCCATTTTCTCTCATGTTTTGAATGGCTTGGCAAGAGGCCCCTTGAGGTCTCGGCCTCGATTTCTGCGCACGGAAGCACCACGGAAGCAGTTGGAGAGAAATTCCGGCGCGCTTTTGCGCATGTTCGGCGGAGGATTCGGTCGCGCGACCAAGGCGCTTCATCGCACCGGCGCGCCCCGATTTGGTCTTCTGTGCCTGTAAAGTCGTATCAGGTTCGACGGGGGGTGTTGGAGGTCGACACCCATGAAGCAAGGACGTGACGGCGCGAAGGTCCGGCAACGACGCAGAGCGAGAGGCGACCCTCTCGATCTCGGGGCGTTACGTGCGTGCCTTGTCGTCCGGCAAGCGGGCAGCTTTCGCGGCGCGGCGACGATCCTTGGTCTTCAGCCTTCGATCCTGAGCCGCCGCGTGCGGGCCCTCGAAGACCATCTGGGCGTTTCGCTGTTCCATCGCATGGCGAACGGCGTGAGTCCGACCAATGCGGCTGCGGCGTTCCTCGACACGGCCGACCGTCTACTCGGCGAACTCGACGCGGCCGTCCTGAGGGCGGGCGCGGCGGGAGCCGGCAAGGAGGGCGTGCTGCAGATCGGATTGATTTGGACGATCGCCAACGGCGAAGCACAGGCCACCATGAAGACGTTCAAGGCAGCTGCGCCGGACATCAGCCTGGGCGTTCGCGAAGGCGGATCGGCGCAGATTGCGGCGGCCGTGTTCGACCGGGAGATCGACATCGGGTTTCTCGCCGGGCGACAGCCCCTGGAAGGGCTTGATCAATGGCGCGTCTGGACCGAGCAGATGATGCTGGTTCTGCCTGCAGAAAAAGCTCAGGGAATGACGCGCGCTACCTGGCCGGACCTGATCGGCCATCCGATCCTGGTCGGCGATCAGGACGACTGGGTTTCGCTCAAGGATCACCTGACGGCTCAAACCGGGCAGGTTCCTCAGTTCGTGATCCACAAGTGTTCGCGCGAAGGCATCCTCAGCCTGATCGCCGCCGGTGATGGCGTCACCGTGGCGCCCGCTTCCTCCGGCTTTGCGAACACACCGGGCTTCGCCTTCATCCCGATCGAGGAGTCTGGAGCCGCGATCCCGCTGTACGCCGTATGGGTGCCTTCGAACGACAATCCGGCGCTGCGCCGCTTCGTGGCGCTCTTGAAGCGACGGTTTCCAAAACCTGCCTGAACGCGTGGATCAAGGCACCGTCGGGCGCGGGTCGTCGAGCACGCTGGCGACATCGGTGCGGGTAAAGTCATCGCCGATAAACAAGAGCGGCGCGCCAACGGACATCGCCGCTGCGTAGACGAGACAGTCGGCTAGGTTGAGCCGCGCCGGATGGCCGCGCCCTTTTCCGTATCGGCTGAACGCCGTGACGGCGGCGCGGGCGATCGCGTCGTCGATGGCGATCGACGCAAACCGTGCCTCGTCGAGGGTAAAATTGATGGTCTCGGCCATTTCGTCCGGATCCCGGTCGAGCACAGAGGCGAGAACCATCGCCGCCTCCAGTCGCACGATCGCCGGGATCCGGCGGGTCTCGGCGCGTTCGATCGCGGCCGCGATTCGCGGCGCGTCCGGCTCTTCAGCCAGCAAGGCGACGAGCGCTGAGGTGTCGATCACCATGAGCGCTCACTGCCCCCAGAGGTCGTCGATCTCGTCCTTGGTCATCATCCGGCCGTTCGGTCCTGCCTTGGACTTCAGACCTGCTGCGATGGCGAGTAACCGCTCGGCAAGCGGCTTCTCAGCTCGGTCCCGCTCGATCTCGGCCTCAAGCGCGCCGATGATCGCCTGGGTCATGGTCGTGCCGCGTCGGCGCGCGAGATCGCGGGCGAGTTCTGCGGCGCGGGGATCGCGGATGTTGAGCGGCATGGGCAATTGCTCGTGTTTTCTGGCCTGTCGGTGATCGCGCTCTGTATACACGTCATCCATTCGTTCGTAAATGCAAATGCGTCGATCCCGCCTTTACAGGCCAGTCTTGGGTTTGGCCGCGCCCCGGCGAAACCCACGATCGTTGCGCATGAAGTGCTCGAGCATGGGCGCGATCAGGCGCGCCGGGTCGACCGGCAGGCCGGACTGGCGTGACAGCGCCTCGGCATAGGCGACGAGGTCGCGGTGCAGCGCAGCCGGCAGTTCCAACGCGAGCTTGACCGGCTTGTCGTCGAGGATCGGCCCGAGTTTGAGCTTGCTCATCGGTCAGCCTCGGTAGGGTTCGAGGATCAGGTCGCGGTTGACGATGACCCGAACCGGGAAGCCGGGCCGCACCGTCAGCGTTGGCTGGACGGCGAGCTGGCGGCGCACGATCTCCTCGCCGGTGCGCCCGACCGTATCCTGTCCGCTCTCTCGGATAGCGCGGGCGATGTCGCTCTCATTGTTGCTCCCAAGCTCGAGCCCCACGCCGAGCAACGTCGAGAGGCCGGCCGCAAGGAAGAGCCGGCCCCAATGGTAGTCGACGCCGTCCTCCAGGCCGGAGAAGCCTTGTTCGTCTGCGCCCGGCATGCGTTCGAGCACGATCGAGCGGCCATTCGGCAGGATCATGCGGGTCCAGACGAGCAACACCCGGCTTTGGCCGAAGCTGACGCGGTTGTCGTAAGTACCGATCAGGCGCGCGCCTTGCGGGATCAGAAGATGACGGCCCGTGGGGCTGTCGAAAACATTCTCGGTGACCTGAGCGGTGATCTGGCCGGGAAGGTCGGAACGCAGGCCGGTGACGAGCGCGGCCGGGATCACCGCGCCGGCCTGGATGACGAAGGGGCTCGGCGGGGCCTGCAGCCGGTCGGGCGAGGCGGTGCGCCGGTCGATCGGTGCGTTGACGAAGGCGAGTTGGCGCTCGGCCGCGTCCGGCGCACGTGGCGGTCCGATCCCCGCATCGAAGCCGAACGGGTTCGGTGCTGGCGCCGGGATAGCGCCGGGCATCGCGGCCGGCGCCGGAGCCGCGCCATCGCCAGCACTTCGGGGGCGCCCTTCGGTCTCGAAGAACACCCGAGCCACGCGCGCCGCTTCGATCTCCTGCAACCGGCGCTGTTCGGCCGGGTCGGGTCCCGGCGCTGCCGTAACAGGCGGCGCCGCCACGGGCTGGCCACGCTCCTGCGCGCGCAGGATCGGCCGACCGAGGTCGCCAGGCAGCGGCGGCCCCAACTGGGGGATACCCGCATAGTCGCGCGGCAGGTTGGCGAGCCCGTCGGCCTGCGGGTTGCGGTCGGTCGAATAGAGCTCGGAGGGCGCGTCCCGCCCGGAGCGGCCCTGAAGGGCGAGGATCAGAGCGCCGCCAACGCCGAGACCTGCAACCATGCCAAGGCCGATCAGCACCTTGCGCGACAGGCGCATCACGCGCGGTGGATCGGGACGCAAACGAAGCGCCTGTGCGATGTCGCGTTCGGAGCGCGCTTCGCCCGGCCGGTCGACAGGCGTGTCGGCCGCGCTCATCACGAGCCACCGCCATCGCTGCGCCCGGCCGGATCGACCGGGATCGCTGCGTCCTGCTGCCCACCGAACAGACCGCGCCGGACACCGTCGGTGCGCACGATGCGCACCGTCTGCTGGCGTTGGCCGAGGCGGAGTTCGGCGGCGGCGAACAGCCGGTCGACGATCATGTAGTTCTGCCGGACGCGGTAATTGACGAGCTGGCCCTGGCCTTCGGGGCCGATGACGAAGAGCGGCGGCAGCTCACCCTGACCGATGCCGCGCGGAAACTCGATGAACACCTGCCGCCCATCGTCGAAAGCGCGCAGCGGCCGCCAGGGCGGGTTGTCGCCCTCGATCGCATAGCGAAAGCGCAGCCGCGAGACATCGAGGCTCTGCGCGACCGGCGCGGCGGCCTCGGCGGCGGCGTTCTGCCGGCGCAGTGCAATCAGCGCGTCCTGCGGGTACTGCCAGGAGACCGACGCCATGTAGGTGCGTTCGGTCGAACGCAGCTCGAGATGATAGGTGCGTCGGTCGGTGTTGATGATCATGTTGGTCATCAGGTCCGGCCGGGTCGGCTTGACGATGATGTGGACGCGGCGGTTCGCGCCGGTGCCGCTTTCGGTGTCGCCGATGATCCAGCGCACCGTGTCGCCTGCCGCGACCGGCCCCGTACCCACGAGGCTCTCGCCTTCCTGCAGCATGATGGAGGTGACTTGGCCCGGCGCGGTGTAGACCTGATAGAGCGCGCCGGCCGAGAAGGGGTAAACCTGCACGGCGTTGAGGAAGCCCGCGCGCACCGGCTGCACTCGCGCCGACGCGTTAGCCTCGTTGACGCGAACTGTCGGCTCGGGTGCCTCCGGCGTCGCGCGCCGAGCCTCGACCCGCTGAAGTTGGCCCGGCAGCGGCAGGGGCCTGGGGATCTCGACCACCTGCACCGGGCGTGGCGGCTCAGGGACCAGCGTAGCCGGCACGGGGTCGTTGTCGTAGGCGATCTCGGGCGGCTTCCAGGTGGCGCAGCCGGCGAGCGTTGTTGCGGCGAGGAGTGAGAGGGCAAGCGAAGCGGGACGCGCTGGGGTCATTGGCCGAGCTCCCGTGACCAGTTGATGGCGTGGACGAAGATGCCGAGCGGGTTCTTGCGCAGGTGCTCGGCGTCGCGCGGCGACTGGACGACGAGCGTCAGGATCGCGGTCCAGCGTTCGGTCTTGGCGAGTTGGCCGTTCTCGAAGGTTCGCTCGACCCAGGCCACGCGAAAACTGTCGTCGGAGGCGCGGATGACGCTGGAGACCTCGACCGAGACCTGGGTGCGGCCGACCTTGCCAAAGGGATCATTGGCGCGGGCATAGTCGTTGAGGGCAAGCGCGCCGCGGTCGGTCGTGAAGTCGTAGGCGCGCAGCCAGTGCTGCCGCACGATGACGGGGTCGGCAGGGATGGAGCGGACCTGCTCGATGAAGCGGGCGAGATGCCAGGCGATCTGGGGATCGGTGGGTCGGAAGTCCGCGACGGCCGGCGCGACCGCCTGCGCCTGGCCGAGCCGGTCGACTTGCACGACCCAGGGCACGACCGTGCCGCGTGCCGACTGCCAGACCAGCGCGCCGGCGAGGCCGGCGATCAGCCCCAGTTCGCCGAGCGCCATCAGCCGCCAGTTCCTGGCCTGCACGCGGGCGGAGCCAATGCGCTCATCCCAGGCTTGCGCGGCCCTCTGGTAGGGCGTCTCCGGTTCGGGTGTGCGGCCATAGCGGACGCTGGGTCTCTTGAACATCACCGCTCCTCCGAGACGCGAATGGATGTGCCGGACCCGCCGCCGTCGCCGGAGCGCACCGCATGGGCGACCGTGGAGACGCCATGGCTCATGCTCTGCGCGCGCTTCATCCGCTTGGCCCAGGCGGGCGGGCCATCCGAAGCAGGAGATGCGGACGCCGAAGGCGCGCCGCCCGTCGCGGCTGCACGGCCGGCGGCGTAGCTCTCGCCCAGGCTGCGACCGGCGGCGCGCAAGGGGCTGGCGATCGCGGAACCCGCGGCTTTCGCGACACCGAGGCTGCCGCCGCCGGCCGCGCCGCCGGCGAGATAGGCCCCGCCGCGCACCGCACCGCCGATCGCTCCAGCGCCGAGACGAGCGGCGCCAGCTGCCGCGGCGCCTCCCGCGACCACGGCGCCTCCGGCTGCGAGGCCGGTTCCGACAGCGGCGCCAGCGCCAAGCTGCGGACCGCCGGAGATCAGGCCGTTGGCGATGCCAGGACCGAAGATGCCCAGCCCCAGCAGCGCGAGTGCGGCCAGCACGATCGCCATAGCGTCTTCGATCGTAGGCTGCGCGCCGTTGAAGCCACGTGTGAACTCCGAGAACAGCGTCGAGCCGATGCCGACGATGACGGCGAGCACCAGAACCTTGACGCCCGACGCGACGACATTGCCGAGCACGCGCTCGGCGAGGAAGGCGGTCTTCCCAAACAGGCCGAAAGGCACGAGCACGAAGCCTGCGAGCGTGGTCAGCTTGAACTCGATCAGGGTGACGAAGAGCTGGATCGCGAGCACGAAGAAGGAGAGCAGGACGATCGCCCAGGCGAACATCAGGATCGCGATCTGGATGAAGTTCTGGAAGAAGGAGATGTAGCCCATCAGCCCGGAGATGGATTCGAGCAGCGGTCGTCCAGCTTCGATGCCGACCTGCGCGACGCGGCCGGGCTGCAGGAGTTGCTGCGCGGTGATCGAGGACCCCGAGGCCTGGAGGCCCAACCCGGCGAAGGAGTCGAAGATCACCTGCGCGAGGAAGTTCCAGTTGCCGATGATGTAGGCGAAGACGCCGACGAAGAGCGTCTTCTTCACGAGCCGCGCGATGATGTCGTCATCCGCGCCCCAGGCCCAGAACAACGCGGCGAGCGTGACGTCGATGACGATGAGGGTCGCGGCCAGAAAGGCTACCTCGCCGCCGAGCAGGCCGAAGCCTGAGTCGATGTAGCGTGTGAAGACCTCGAGAAAGCGGTCGATGACGCCGGTGCCGTTCATGGACGGTTCTCCGACGATGCTGGATCGAGGCCAAGGAAACGGCGGCGATGTTCGGTCCAGGCCCGGCGGCAGGCGTCATCCTGAAGCGCGGCCTCACCGAGGGCGGCGCAGCGCGAGATCTCGGCAGTCAGCGGATCGGCTGACGGTGCGGCGGACCCGCCGGGCCGCCCGCCATCCTGCGGCGCGCGGGTCGCTTCGATAGCGGCCAGCGCGACCACGCCGGCGGCGAGGATCGCCGCGGCGATGCGCAGAAGGGTCTGGCCGCCGATCCGCATGGCGTCGCACTCAGTTGCCGTTGCCGTAGAACATGCGGGCGGAGCCGGCCTGATAGCCGGCGCCCGGCGCGAGAAACCGGCGAAGCTGCTCGCGGGCCTGTTCCTCGCCGCTGGCGACGCGGGCGGCTTCGAGCGCTTGGGCTCGGCCTTGGGCCGCCATCAGCGCCGTGAGGTCGGCGAGTTGCTGGGTCTGGAGCGCGATCAGCTGGTTGCCGGCCTGTGTGGCCTGAAGCGCGCCGGTCGCGCCCTGGCTGCGGGCGACGAGTGCGTCCATTTCGCTCCGCATGGTCGAGAGATTGCCGACGACGGTCGCCTGCGTCTTGAGCGCATCCTCGAAGCCCGCCATCGACGTGCGCCAGCGCTCGCGCGCGCCGTCGATCATCTGCGCGGCCGAACCGGAGCCTGCGCCCGCGCCGTAGCCGGACTGGAAGGCGCGCTCGATGTCGGTCACTTCATAAGCGAGGCGCTGGGCCTGACCGAGCAGCTGTTGCGTGCGCTGAAGCGATTGCTGGAGGCGCTGGATCGAGGAGTACGGCAGGCTCGCGAGGTTGCGGGCCTGGTTGATCAGCATCTGCGCTTCGTTCTGCAGCGACTGGATCTGGTTGTTGATCTGGTCGAGCGCGCGCGCCGCCGACATCAGGTTCTGGGCGTAGTTCCACGGATCGAACACCGTCCAGGCATGGGCCGGAGGCGCGGTGATCAGCGTGGGCGTGGCAACGGCGGCAAAGGTCGCGCAGCCGAGAAGCGCGGCACGAAGGGAACGCGTGATCATGGAGTGATCTCCTCTTGGGTCTGGGACAGTGCGGGCTCGGCCAGCATCTCGGCGGCCCAGGTCAGGCCGCGCCGTTCGAGCCAGGCGCGCGCGAAGCCGTCCCGGCCGTGTCGCGCGAGCGTCTCGGCGATGGCCGTCTGATCGGTCTTGGATGAGGCTGCGCAGAAGGCGAGCGCCACTTCGGAGAGGCCCAGCTCAAAGAGCCGGTTTCCCCGCCGGGATTGGGCGTAGTATTCGCGCTTGGGCGTCGCGCGGCTGACGATCTCGATCTGGCGGTCATTCAGCCCGAAGCGCCGGTAGATGGCGGCGATCTGTGGCTCCAGCGCCCGCTCGCTCGGCAGGAACACGCGGGTCGGGCAGCTCTCGACGATGGCGGGCGCAATGGCCGAGCCGTCGATGTCGGAGAGCGACTGGGTGGCGAAGACGACCGACGCGTTCTTCTTGCGCAGCGTCTTCAGCCATTCCTTGAGCTGCGCGCCGAAGGTTACGTCGTCGAGCGCGAGCCAGCCTTCGTCGACGATGAGCAAGGTCGGTCGCCCATCGAGCCGCCGGCCGATGGCGTGGAAGAGATAGGCGAGCACGGCGGGTGCGGCGGCCGTTCCGATCAGGCCCTCGGTCTCGAACGCCTGCACGTCGGCCTCGCCGAGCCGTTCGGCCTCCGCGTCCATCAGCCGGCCCCAGGGGCCGGCGAGCGTGTAGGGCTCGAGCGCGCGCTTGAGCGCCTGGCTTTGCAGCAGCACGGCGAGGCCGGTCAGCGTGCGCTCGTGGATCGGCGCCGAGGCGAGGCTCGAGAGCGCCGACCACACGAGATCCTTGGCGACCGGATCGACGACGACGCCTTCGCGGGTCAGGACACCCGCGATCCACTCGGCGGCCCACGCACGCTCGTCGGGCTCGTCGATGCGGGCGAGCGGCTGCAGCGCCACGGGCTCGGCCGCCGCGTCGGCCAAGGCTCCGCCCAGGTCGTGCCAGTCGCCGCCCATGGCCAGCGCGGCGGCGCGGATCGAGCCGCCGAAGTCGAAGGCGAAGACCTGCGCGCGCTCGTAGCGGCGGAACTGCAGCGCCATGAGCGCGAGCAGCACGGACTTGCCGGCCCCGGTCGGGCCGACCACGAGCGTGTGGCCGACATCGCCCACATGCAGCGAGAACCGGAACGGCGTGGCGCCGTCGGTCTTGGCGAAGAAGAGCGGCGGACCGTCGAGATGGGCGTTGCGCTCGGGGCCGGCCCACACCGCCGAGATCGGCGCGATGTGGGCGAGATTGAGCGTCGAGATCGGCGGCTGGCGGACGTTGGCGTAGAGATGGCCGGGCAGACCGCCGAGCCACGCCTCGATCGCGTTCACCCCTTCCCGGATCACCGTGAAGTCGCGCGCCTGGACGACCTTCTCGACGAGGCGCAGCTTCTCGTCGGCCGCGCGCGCATCGTCGTCGAAGACGCAGACAGTCGCGGTGACATAGGCCCAGCCCGCGATGTCGGCGCCGAGCTCTTGCAGCGCCTCGTCGGCGTCGGCGGCCTTGTTGGCGGCGTCGCTGTCGAGCAGCGCGCTCGCCTCGTTGGTCATGATCTCCTTGAGGATCGCCGCGATCGACTTGCGCTTGGCGAACCACTGGCGGCGCACGCGTCCGATCAGCCGGCCGGCATCGGTCTTGTCGAGGCAGATGGCCCGCGTCGACCAGCGATACTCAAAGGCGAGCGCGTTCAGATCATCGAGCACGCCGGGATAGGTCGCGCTCGGGAAACCAATAACGGTCAGCACGCGCAGATGCTGGTCTCCGAGCCGGGGTCCGAGCCCCCCGATGAGCGGCTCGTCGGCGATAAGCGCGTCGAGATGCATCGGTGTCTCGGGCACCCGCACGGCATGGCGGCGCGTCGAGACGGTCGAATGCAGATAAGTCAGCGTCTCGACGTCGGTCAGCCATTCGGCTTCCGGCACGAAGGCCTCGATGAGATCGAGTACGCGGCTCGTGCGGTCGACGAAGCCGCGCAGCGCCTCCCGCCCGTCGGCGCCGTCAGAGTCGGCCTGGCCCTCATAGAGCCAGCTCTCCGCGCGCTGCACGTCGTCGGCTGGCGGCAGCCAGACGAAGGTCAGCACATACCGGCTCTCGAAATGCGCGCCCGCCTCCTCGAACTGCGCGCGCCGCTCGGCGTCGACGAGCTCGGAAACCGGATCGGGAAATCGGCTCGACGGATAACCCCGCGCCGGTACGCGCTGCGCTTCGGCGAAGATCGCCCAGCCGGAGCCGAGACGGCGTAGCGCGTTGTTAAGGCGGGCGGCTGTGGCGACGAGCTCGGCTGGCGTCGCTGAATCGAGATCGGGACCGCGGAACCGCGCGCTGCGCTGGAAAGAGCCGTCCTTATTGAGCACGACACCGGGCGCGACGAGCGCGGCCCAGGGCAGGAAGTCGGCCAGCATCTGCGGCTTCTTCCGGTACTCGGCGAGGTTCAGCATAGGCCTGCCCCTCCCTCACGTCCGGAAATGTGCCGGGTAGCGCAGATGGCGGCGCACCACCTCGACGAACTGTGCGTCGCGCTTGGCGGCCCAAACCGCCGCGAGATGTCCGAGCAGGCCGATGACCAAGCCGGCGATCCAAAGCCGCAGCCCCAACCCGATTGCGGCGGCAAGCGTCCCGTTAGCGATGGCGACCGCGCGCGGCGCGCCGGCCAGCAGGATCGGCACGGTCAGCGCGCGATGCACCGGCGCAGAGAAGCCCGGGACGGGATCGCCAAATCTGTTCTGCTCTTCCGGGAGCATCAGACGAGCGCCCCGCCGCCGAAGGAGAAGAAGGACAGGAAGAAGCTCGACGCCGCGAAGGCGATCGACAGGCCGAACACGATCTGCACGAGCCGGCGCGCCCCGCCCGAGGTATCGCCGAAGGCGAGCGTCAGGCCGGTGATGATGATGATGATCACTGCGATGATCTTGGCGACCGGGCCTTCGACCGATTCCAGCACCTGCTGGAGTGGCTGTTCCCACGGCATGTTGGAACCCGCCGCATGGGCGGGCGCGGCGAGCGCGAGGCAGGCGACGAAGGCGGTCGCGGCGGACAGCCGCGCACGAAGGGAAGAGGTCATGGACGGTCTCCGGTTGAAGCAAGGACGGGGTCTTCGATGGCGTAGTCGCCAGCAGGCGTGAGGCCGGTCACGGCGGCGAGTTCAGCGAGCCGGCGGTCGGCCCCGCGGCCCGCCAGCACGGCGATGAGTTGAATCGTCTCCGCAATCAGCGCGCGCGGCACGGTGACCACGGCCTCTTGGATCAGTTGCTCAAGCCGGCGGAGCGCGCCGAGCGCCGAGCCCGCATGGATGGTGCCGACGCCGCCGGGATGGCCCGTGCCCCAGGCCTTGAGGAGGTCGAGCGCCTCGGCCCCGCGTACCTCTCCGATCGGGATGCGGTCTGGCCGCAGGCGTAGCGCGCGGCGCACGAGCTCGGAGAGCGAGGCGACGCCGTCCTTGGTGCGCAGCGCCACGAGGTTCGGCGCGCGGCACTGGAGCTCGCGCGTGTCCTCGATCAGCACCACGCGCCCGCCTTCATCGGTGATTTCGGCGAGGAGTGCGTTGGTCAGCGTCGTCTTGCCGGTCGAGGTGCCGCCGGCAACGAGGATGTTCTTTCGCGCAGCCACGGCCGCGCGCAGCACGGCGGCCTGTTCGGCGCGCATGATCCCGGCCGCGACGTAGTCGTCGAGCGTGAACACCGCGACGGCGGGCTTGCGGATCGCGAAGGCAGGGCCGCTCACGACCGGCGGCAGAAGCCCCTCGAACCGCTCCCCCGTCTCGGGCAGCTCGGCCGAGACGCACGGGCGCTCTGCGTGGACCTCGACGCCGACATGATGCGCGATCAGTCGGATGATCCGCTCGCCGTCGGCGTGCGACAGGCGATGCCCGGTCTCGGCGAGGCCGGTAGTCAGCCGATCGACCCAGAGCCGCCCATCGGGGTTCAGCATCACCTCGACGACCGCCGGCTCCTCGAGCCAGGCCGCGATGGCCGGCCCGAACGCGGTGCGCAGCATCCGAGCGCCGCGCGCGCTGGTCAGCTCTTTGAGCGGATGAAGCGACATGACCGTCCCTCGCGAGAACCGCGTCACGAAAAGCGCGAACGCGGGCGGGGACGATCAATGAGCGGCTGGATGGGGGCGGATCAACAAGGGATCAGGGGGCGTAGGGGGCTGGCGTGTAAAGGCAGGCGACCGGGCGGATGTCCCCTTTGCGCCCCCCATGTCGGACACAGGGACGCCTTTCGGCGATTCCCAAAATCAGATGCAGCTGGGGCAGCCTCGATGGCGAGATCATGAAGGAGCACTTTGCGAACGATAGATCGAAAAAGCTGAGGTCAAAGATCAGGCAGCCAATCTTGATTTGCTGAGGCGTGTACGGTGTCTGGCCGATGCAGCGTCTGCCGCATGCTCCGGGATGAAATCGTTTTGCTCGGGGCTGAGGCTCGGACTGACCTAAGTCTTAACGAGCTCGGCGATTTTAGACGCAACTTCCGCCATCGACTCCTCGGCGGTGCTCAGCCCGGCTCGTGAGGCTAGTAGAAGGCTGACCTGCTCAAGCTCCTCGTAGGTCGTTCCATGAACCACCGGAACAAGCCGTTCACGCCGGAGCAGCGCCGAAAGCTCTTTGTCGGCGATGCCTTCCGCCGGGAGGCGTCGCAACATTGCCGGGGTCACGAGAACAATGCCTACACGCGAGTTCACCAATCCCTTGTCAATCGCGCGCATCATCGGCACGCCGAGGCCAAGGTCCTTCTCGCTGAACCACACGCGGACACCGCGCGCCTCGAGCAGATCATGCAGCTCTTTGGCCGAGCCATGTCTGTCATCCCAAGCATGACAGAGAAACACGTCTCTGAGGTCGGGTTGCGTGGCCGCCAAGGATTCGACGTTCTCACGAACCGGCGTGAGCGCCTGGACTTGCTCAGGCGTGTAGAAGACAGCCGAGCTGGCGCCCGACCAGCGCGGCTTGGCTGTCCGTCGTCCCGATCCGCCGCCGCTCCGACCGCCGCCGCTTGGTGGCGAGGCGTATGACGGCGAAGAGTATGATCCAAAGCTGCTATAACTGCTGCCATATCCGCCGTAGCGACCGTAGCGGCTCCCGCAGGCGGGACAGTTCGCCGCGGCGGCGGACGAGCGATGACCCATCACTGGTGCAGTGCATCTCGCCATGCTTTTTTGTCTCCCTGATCGCAAAGGCAGCTGCGCATCCGATCGATGCGCTCTGCAGCCTATTTAGATTGGCTCGTAAACGACATCACGCACGTTGAAGACGAGGAGTGCGTCGCGCTTGACTCCGTCGATGTCGCGGGCGGACGGATGGCAGAGGTGATCCTTGAAGCCGCATCCGATCCTGTAATCGCGGCCAACCTTGGACACACTGACTGAAACTTCGCTTCCATCAGACATTCGGCCCCGCAGGCGGCCAACGCGTTTCTCTTTGGAACGAGCCACGTGATCTCTCCCGTTATTGCCCGTTAGATGCGCGGCGTGATGCGCGCCGCGGTGCGGATATCAGCGATCTGGGTGCCGATAGCTTGAAGGCTCTGGCGCATATCGTTGAACACCGGCCTCTCGGCATCCGGATCGCTGATTGTCAGGATGGCTGTGAACGGGACGCCACCTTCCGGCATGGCCTCGCCCGCGCGCGTCAGGTAGTCCACGAACAGACGCCAGTTGGATGATGGCCCAACACCCTGCGTGAAGGTCTTTTCGAAAACCTTCACGGGGCTCCATTTCAGATCGTGCTCGATCAGCGCGGCTTCGACGGCGGGCGATTCCCGCGATGACGGAAGATAAAGCGGATCAAGCCGACCCTTCCATCCTTTTCGCTGTTCCTGCTGAAGCGCCGCGTTGATGTTGACCCTAACAAACTCCGCGCCGAACCTTGCATCGAGCGGCGGCGTGGACACCAGGGTGAGTTTGGCGCGCCCTCGGCATTTGCCTTCGGAGCTGACGAGGGAGGCAGGCCACGAGAACCTAAAGTTGATCTGCTGGCCCTGCTGGATGCGCGATGCGAAAACCAGCGTGATAGAATGATCTCCGGTCTCGAGAATTTCCTGTGCCGTCGGCGGCTTCCCAAATCCGACAAGGTGCCGCGCGATGGGCTTGAGAGGCTTCGGCCGCAGCGGCTCCGGGACCTCCGCATGGTGCACGAGCAATCCGATCAGGGTCTCCCGGGACACCTCGCCTTCAATGGCATGATTGAGGACCGCGGCCGTTTTCGCGACGAGGGGAGCAGCGTAGCTGGTGCCACAGCCGTCTATCACCGTGCCATCGGGAAGGATGGAGAAGAGGCCGTGGCCGAGCGTACCGTGCTGCGTGCCTGAGCCTCCGATATGGGCAAGATCCGGCTTCATGCCGGAGCGCAGACCAGGCCCCCGGCGGCTGTAGCGCGCCGGAGCATACGCCATGCAACCGCCGTGTCCCGGCGGGTTGAGCGCAGCGACAGTGACGTTCCGTGCGCTTTCGGCCGGGAGCAGCAGGCTGTCGTTCCGCGCGACCGCAAGATTCGAGAGTGCGGTCGCCGCATCGGCGGGCCATTCGGGTCGTACATCCTGCGACTGCATGTTGCCGGCCGACACAAAGACGACCGCATTGTTTTCCTCGGCAATCCGATCGAGCCGAACAGCATGTGGGCTATAGCGGTCGGGAGCAGCGGGTTGGAGGATGTTTAAGCTCATGTTGAACACGCGAACGCCATGGCGGGCGCGGGCATCCGCAACTGCGGAGTCCAGTTCGTCGAAGAACTGCGGGAGGCCGCCAGCATAGTATGACGCGAAGGCTCCGGCTTTCTGCTGATCTGGAAATATGGCGAGATCGACCAGTTCGGCGCCGTCGGGTTCGGGGCAGGTTTCGGCGCCGTTGAGGCCCGCTCCCGCTACCGCGAGCCCGCCAATGAACGTGCCGTGGGCGAGGTCCATATCCTCGTCGGCAAGAATATCCCACCGGTCGATAACCCAGTCTGCGAGCGCGGAACTGATGCCTCCATCAATAATGCCAAGTCTCGGGTGGGTTCTGCGCGTGTCACGAACAGGCAGGTCGACACTGGAGGGTCGAACGCGTGGCGGTGCTGGGATCACAGCTGAGCGCACGACGACGCCGGGCAGTTCGATTCGCCTGACCAAGGGGTGATGGTCGAGGAACTCCAACAGTCGGGCATGCCGTTGGATGTCCGGATCGAAGGGCGCGAGGTCACGACGCTCTTTCATGGTCGGCCCGGTAAATCGAAGGACTGCGCCGTCGCCCGCCTGGTCGAGCCGGACAGCCAACGTAGGAAGCCCGTGCCGCCAAATCGGCAGCCGCTCGACCGACATGCTGTAGCCGAAGGCAGTGAAGCCGTTGACGAAGCTTTCGATCAGACGCCGGTGCGGCGCATCGAGACGATCCCACTCGGAACGCGGCGGGAGAACATCGAACAGCTCCACCTCATATCCGCTACCGGTCATCGGATTGGATAGCCAGGCGACGGCCTCCTCCACAGAGAAGCGACGCTTGTCGGCCGGCCCATAAAGCTCGATCCGATCGATTGCGCCAGCTTCGCTTTTCTGGGGCGACGGATAAGGAACTTCCTTGCCCTTACTTTCGTCAAAGCGCAGCAGCGTCTGCGTCTCGGCCTTCGCGATCTCAGCTTTGATCTGCGCGAGGCCAGCGGGCCTTGCCTCGACGATCATCACGCCAAAATCGCTGCCGCCCACGACCGGGGCGCGATCGCTCCGGAACAGCGTCCCGATAGGGCGATGGCTCTTTGCCCACGCTTCGCGCTTGAGAATCACCTTCACATAGCCGATCGGCCCTTGAGATTGCGCGGCAAGCACGCCGGAGATCGTGTCGATCTGCGCCATGAGCGCGGCCTTGTGCGCGCCGAACTCGCGGTCGCGATCAGCGAAAAAATCTTTTCGGCCCCCACCGCCGCCTGCTTCCCGTGCCTCCTCGAAGTTCTCGGGGTTGAGGACGATCTGAACGGGGCTAGCCATGCGTCACCCCGCTGTCGCCGGCCTTGTTCGACCGGCGGCCGAGCCATCGGCTGACGGTCGATTTGTCCCTGCCGGCGATCTCGCCGATGTCCGCCATAGAAAAGCCGAGCGTCGGATCGTCGTGCATGGCTCTGAACAGACGGGCAGGTTCGCCGAACAGCAGCGCCCGCCGCTCGCTCTGGACGCGGGCGGCGTTGAGCGTCGCGAACTGCTGGAGCGTATCCAGCAGACCGCGCCGGTTCGCTTCCCGCACCGTCGTCGCTTTCTTATATGTTCGGACCAAAGCCTCGATCTCGGCGCCGGTCGATCCCTCGGTGAACCACGCGATCATGCGCAGGTGGCTGTCGGGTGCCTTCACGGGCGGCATAAAGTGGGCGGCGATCGCCTTCCGAACGTCGAAAGCGGGTTTGGGAATCTCAAGCTGGATCTCGAATCGCCGCCAGACCGCCGGATCGAGCAACTTCGGATGATTGGTGATGCCGATCGTGATGCCGATGGTCTGCCGCACGTCCAGATTTTGCAGCAGAGCATTCACGACGCGCTTGATCTCGCCGACCTCCTGGGGGTCGTCACGCACCTTGGCCACGGCGTCGAACTCATCGAGCAGCAGAACGCAGCGATAGCGATTGGCGAACGAGAACAGGTTTCCAATGTTACGTGCAGTCGTTCCCAGAAACGACGAGACAAGCCCGTCGAGCTTAACGAGAATGACGGGGAGATCGAGTTTGCGCGCGATCCAGAATGCCAGTCGCGTCTTGCCCGTTCCCGGCTCTCCGTAGATCAAACAGGTCTTCGCCGGGGCGATATCGACAGTCGATAACGCCTCAAGGTTCGCCCATTCATCGACAATCGTGCCGACGGCCTGGGAGACCGTGGCGTTGAACAGCGGCGCCGTTTCGTCGATTTCGCCTGGAAAGATGATGTCTGCGAGCGGGGCAGCGGTCTCCCGATCTACCGGGACCGGCGTGTTCCGCCCGAGCGTTTCACCGGAAAGATGCGCGCGGGAACGCTCGATGCGGCTCGGAGCCACTTCTTTCAGGCGTTCCGCCGCCACCAAAACCTCGGCAAGAGAAGCGGCCTGCTTTTCCTCACCATCCTTAATGAGCGCATCGCGCAGCCGCTCGATCTGCTTGCGCAAAGCGGGCGAAGGAGCGGCCAGGGCTGCTCGGCACAGCGCTTGAACGATTGAGAAGTGCTCCATGTGGTATCCGCGATTCGGTGCAAGATTTTCGTCAACGATGCAGGTATCCTGCCATTCGTTGCATGTCAACCGCGCACGTTGCGCGGATGGCAGAATTTCGCGCGGAAGAGTCTGGCTTTGTTGCGCGCCCATGTCGCAACGGGCGCGCTCTGACACGGCTCATCGCCCATCTAGGCTCCGGTTGGTTGGGCGATCTCCCTGCGTCGCGGCCAACGGCTCCCTCCCTGCTGGAATCTTGCGTTGCTCAATTGGTGTCGCTCACTACCTCCTCAGCCAACATCTGCCCCTTCGCCAGGCGCCGCCCCAGCGCCTCGACGAAGCCCTCGTAGCGCTCCTTGCCCTTGGCCTGCGCGGCGGCCTGCAGCGTGTCCGGCAATGGCGGAGTGGCGGTGAGCCAGAAGCGGACGAAGAGCGCGACGGCCTCGTTGCCGATCGTCACGTGCCGCTCGAGCCGTTCGGTGCTGCGCGTCAGGCGGTCGAGGCGGCGGGCGAGCGCGGCCTCCAGGCGCTCGGAGCCGTCGGGGGATAGAAAGCTGTCGAGCGCGGCTTCGACCACGGCCGACTGGCTTACGCGCTTGCGCGCGGCGTAGTCGGCGAGCCTCGCGCTCAGCGCGGGCGGGATGCGGATCGTGGTCTTGGTGCGCATCGGGGTCTCCCGCGTCAGGTCCAAAGCGCGATGCCGTCGTCGGGGTCGAGCGCGGCCTGTCGGGCGACGCCGCGCATGCGACCGGTCATAGCGCGGGCGCGGGCCGCGTCGTCGTCGGCCTCCTCGTCGAGGAAGGCGAACTCCTTCTCTGGAAGCGGGCCAGGCTCGGGCGCGACCTGCTCGTGCTCGGGCAAGGCGGGCTCGCGGCGAATACCGCCGTCGTCGTCTTCCGATCCGCGTGCGGCCTTCGGCGGCTTAGGCGGCGCGATGACCGGCAAAGCGCTCCAGTCATCGACCGCCGGCGACGTGCCGCCCGGGGCCTCCGGCTTCGGCGGCGCGATCACGCGCACCTTGAGCTGTGGGTCTTCGTAGTAGCGCGCCTTCTTCGCGCGCACAGGCGGGCAGCCGGAAACGAGCACGATCTCGTCGCCCGCCGGAAGCTGCATGATCTCGCCCGGTGTCAGCAGCGGGCGCGCCGTCTCCTGACGGCTGACCATCAGATGCCCGAGCCAGGGCGAGAGCCGGTGGCCGGCATAGTTCTTCATCGCCCGCATCTCGGTCGCGGTGCCGAGCGCGTCGGACACGCGCTTGGCGGTGCGCTCGTCGTTAGTCGCGAAGGCGACGCGAACATGGCAATTGTCGAGGATGGCGTTATTCGGCCCGTAGGCGCGTTCGATCTGGTTCAATGACTGGGCGATCAGGAACGAACGGATGCCGTAGCCCGCCATGAAAGCGAGTTGGGTCTCGAAGAAGTCGAGCCGGCCGAGTGCGGGAAACTCGTCGAGCATCAACAAGAGGCGATGCCGGCGGGCGCTCTCGAGCGTCTCGGTCAGCCGCCGGCCGATCTGGTTGAGCAAGAGGCGCACCAGCGGCTTCGTGCGCACGATGTCGGAGGGCGGCACGACGAGGTAGAGCGAGACCGGCGCGCGGCCCTCGACGAGGTCGGCGATGCGCCAGTCGCAGCGGCTGGTCACCTCCGCGACGACGGGATCGCGGTAGAGGCCGAGGAAGCTCATGGCGGTGGAGAGCACGCCGGAGCGCTCGTTGTCGGATTTGTTGAGAAGCTCCCGCGCTGCGCTCGCCACCACCGGGTGCGGCCGTTTCGGCCCAAGATGCGGCGTCGTCATCATGGCCGCGAGCGTCGCCTCGATCGGCCGGCGCGGATCTGACAGGAAATTGGCGACGCCAGCGAGCGTCTTGTCGGCCTCGGCGTAGAGCACGTGCAGGATTGCGCCGACGAGCAGCGAATGGCTGGTCTTCTCCCAGTGGTTCCGACGCTCCAGCGCGCCTTCGGGATCGACCAGGATGTCGGCGATGTTCTGGACATCGCGAACCTCGCTTGGGCCGCGCCGCACTTCGAGCAGCGGGTTGTAGGCCGCGCTCGCCGGGTTGGTCGGGTCGAACAGCAGCACGCGGCCGAAGCGCGCGCGCCAGCCGGCCGTCAGCGTCCAGTTCTCGCCCTTGATGTCGTGGACGATGGCGCTTCCCGGCCAGGTGAGCAGCGTGGGCACGACAAGGCCCACGCCCTTCCCGGAGCGCGTGGGTGCGAAGCAGAGCACATGCTCCGGCCCGTCATGGCGCAGATAATGCCGCTCGAACCGGCCGAGCACGACGCCGTCCGGCGTCAGCAGCCCGGCGCGGCGTACCTCGACCTCGTTGGCCCAGCGCGCCGAGCCATAGGTCGTGACGTCGCGCGCTTCCCGCGCCCGCCAGACCGACATGCCGATGGCGATGCCGATCGCCGCGAAGCCGCCGGAGCCGGCGATGAGAGCGCCCTCATAGAAGACGCGCGGCGCGTAGGCGTCATACCAGTACCACCAGAGGAAGAAGGCCGGCGGCGGATAGACCGGTACGCCCCAGACGACGTCCATTGGCGGGCCGAGCTGTGCCTGAAACCCCAGCCGCCACGCCACCCATTGCGTCGCGCCCCACACCGCGGCGAGCACGATGAGGAAGACGACGATCAGCTGACCCCATAGGATTTTGGTGGCGGACATACCGGTCGACATGAGCTGCAGCGTTCAAAGGCGCTTGCTGAAGATGCAATAGCGGCCAGCCAAACGTCGTAGTCTTGGCGGCGCTGGCGCATGAAACGGCGGTTCAGATGCTGAGCCCCCGCTTCCGGCCGAAACTCCACTCGACGCCGCCGCCGGGCAGCATGACGCCGGACACCTTCTCGCCGAGGCGGGCGTCCAGCGCCGGCTTCCAGGGCACAAGCTGGAAGCCGAGGCCGTCGTCGAGCATTGCGAAGCGCCCGGAAGCGAGGTCAAGGCGGCGGGCGTAGACGCCTGTGACCGGGTCGCCCGCCGCTGCAGGGCGGCAGGCGCGGCCGGTCTCGGCGGCTAGCTTTGCGGCAACGCCGTCGAGTTCGCGCTGGCGCAATGTGGCGATAAGGTCGGCGGCGAAGACGATGCGCTGGCCCTGCCGTCGCGCGAGGCCTTCGGCGATGAGATGGCCGGCCCGGCGCTCGAGCGCCGCGGTCACCTCCGCGCCAAAACCGCTTGCCGCGACCGGCAGCTTGTCGCGCTCCACAAGGCGGCGGTCGAGCCAGGTCGCGCCGGTGGCCGACACCTGCGCCTCGATCGACAGGTCCGAGCGAGTGGCAAGCGCGGTGCGCTCGCGGCCGTCCGCGTCCGTGTACCGGCGCAATTCGACAAGGCCGCCGGGCAGAACGTCGGTCGTCGCCTCGATGCTGGGAAAGCGGATGTGATGGACGCGGCCATCGACGCCGTCGACCACGGCGAATGCCGTGCCCTTGAGTTCGTCATCGAGGCCCCGCGCCGCCAGCCGGCCGACCATCGGCTCGGGCCGGTCGCCATGGATGGCGAAGTCGGTGGGCGAACGCTCGGCCTTCAGGTCCACCATGGCGCGATGCATGGTCTTGATGATGTCGCCGCGCAGGCCGAGCTCGCGCAGCGTCGCCTCCGCGCCGGGCTTCAGGCTCCACGTCGCTGGGCCGAGCGGTTCGGCGAGGCCGAGGCGTTCGAGCGTCTGGGCGCGGCCGACCATGAGCCGGCGCAGGTCGGTGTCGGGTCCGCCGCGCGGCGGGCGCAGGTCGAGCACGCCCCCGCCTTCGTCGCTTGCCGCCTGCAGCGCGCGGTCGAGGCCAGTCCAGCGTTCGGCCGCGACTTCGTTCTCGAGGCCTGCCCGGATTTCCAATTCGGTCCGTGGGCCGAGTTCGAAATCGACAAGCTCCTTGGCGCGGGCGCGCAGACCGCCGGCGATGTAGTCGCGGGCGATGACGAGATCGCGGCCATCGTCGGCCACGCCACGCACCAGCACATGGACGTGCGGGTTGTCGGTGTTCCAGTGATCGACGGCGACCCAGTCGAGTTTTGTGCCGAGGTCGCGTTCGGCCTGGCTCATCAGGTCGCGGGTGAAACCCTTTAGGTCGGCAAGGCGGGCGGCGTCCTCCGGGCTGACGATGAAGCGGAAATGATGCCGGTCATCGCTGCAGCGTTCGGCGAAGGCGCGGCCGTCGGCCTCGTCACCGACCCCATCGAAAAGCCGCGCCTCGCCTCCATCCCGGGTAACGCCATCGCGCTTCAGATAGGCGACGTGGGTGGCGAGCGAGGCGGCGCGGAAGCGGACGCCCTGATGGCGCACGACGCGTGCCTTGACGACGACGCGCCGTGAGGGCGAGCGCAGCGACGCCGTGACGGCCGCTGCACGGCCTCGTCCGAAGCGCGAGCGCGAGCGGCCGGAGCTCGCCTTGCCGAAGCCGCGGCCGGTGTGGCCGGCCTGTCGGGCCGCACGCGTGACCTGGGCGACGAGGCTCTGCGCACGCTTGGCGCTCGGGCCCTTGTCGCGGATGCGGCCGGGCCGGATGGTCAGATTGGCGTCACGATCGGTCATGGCCGGGGATGCCGCACGAAAGCGCGCGAGATGGCGCTTTGTGCATTGATGTCACTGCGCTTTCGGCGAAAAGCGCCGCGCACACCTGTGGCAAATGGGCCAAAAAAGCTATCGTTCTCAACGCCGTACGACCAACCGCCGTCGCTGCTTTTATCTCGCAATCCGTGGACGTTGCCCTTCCGCACTACCGCCGATGATCGCGCCGGATCATCGATACCGTCGATCTTCATCATTGCGCCGGCCTTCATGGAGATTAGGCGCATGAGCGCATAAGGAGCTGGACGGGACCAAATCATGGCGCTGACCCCGCCGGTCGCGTGACAGCGAACAGCGCACTGACTGGTGATCGGGCGGCGGCATTGCGATCAGGAGCCCTCGGGCCGCCGGTCGGCTGCTCGCGCGATTCCGTCGATGGCGACTGTGATCGCCGCGCCTCCAAGTCGAACTGGCGATGCAGCGACAACAGACGGCTCTCGTCGGGAGACAGGCTCTCGCGCCGCACGACCGATGCTTCCGAAGTCGCGATCGGCTGCGCAAACACTGCGAACAGCGGAGCGGTCGCCGGATCGGTTTGGGCCAACAGCACGGGCGATCGAAGCTCTGCCGGCTGTGCGCCGCTGAGCGCCGGGACGAGGGCGGCGAGGTAAGCCCGCGTCTCCGCTGGCAGCTGTCGGCCAGCGCTGACGTGCTGATCGGTACGTCCCGGACCGGCATTGTAGGCGGCCAGCATGAGGCGCACGGACCGATAGCGATCGTACATCTGACGCAGATACGCGGCGCCGGCGAAGATGTTGTCGCGCGGCCGGAACGGGTCGGCGCCGAGGCCGTGGGCGCGGCGCAAGTCCGCCCACGTGCCGGGCATGATCTGCATCAGGCCTATGGCGCCGGCGCGCGAGACCGCGCGCGGTCGGCCGGCGCTTTCCACGCGCATGACCTCGCGGATCCAGCGCTCCGGAATGGCGAAGCGTTGCGCGGCCTCGGCGATGTAGCGTCCATAGGGATCGTGTGCTTCGGCCTGCGCGGCCGTTCCTGGCATCAGCACCGCGAATGCAATGGCGGCGACGATGATCCGAAAAGGAAGCAAGCGAGCTTGGGCGCACGAATGGGCGATCTGGGGCATGGTCAGCGCTCCGTGGAGGTCCAGAGTGGGATGGCGCGACCGCGCACTGAGCCCACGGGCGTCGGCCCGAAGTATCGGCCGTCGAGGCTGTCGGGTGCATCGCGATTGAGGACGAAGACGGCGTCAGGACCGAGCTGCACGCAGCCTTGCCAGCACGGCAGCGGACGCCCGGCGCGGTCCATGCTGCGGGCCGTGGCGACGACCTCGCCTGCGATCACGACAGCGTCGTCGTTTCGGCAGACCGTTTGCCCCTCGATCGCCGCGACGTGCTTCAGGAGCGGCACGCCGGGTGCAAGGTAGCGGCGCGCGGTCAGCAGCGCCGCGAGGTCGGGCGTCGGCTGGACGAGCACGAGATCGCCGACGGCAAGGTCGTTCGCCGGCTCGATCCAATAGAGGCCGGTCGGTGCGCTCGCCGAGGCGTTCCAGACGAGACGCGGCTTCGGATCGAACACGGCCGGCACGACGACAAGGCCGACGCCGCTCGCCATGATGGCGGCAAGGATCGCGCGGTTCATGCCTCGACGCTCCGACGCTTCAGCCAGGCGCGATGACGATCCAGGCTGTAGGCGCGCGGCGTTTCGCCGACGCTCAGCCGGTTCATGACGTGACGCCAGTGATCGGGACACGCGTCGGCCGGATCGACACCGGTCCGCTCGACCGCGTCGATGGCTGCGAGCGCGGCTTCCACTTTCGGCCAGCCAGACAGGCGCAGCAGGATTTCGCCACCGGGCGTCACGAACGGGATCGTCGAGCAGGCCTCCCCTGGCGTGACGGCACGCAGGATGTCGATGCGGCTGACGACGGTGCCGTGCTCGCCCGCGGCCCAGCGCACGAACGCGAAGACGGAATGAGGTGCAAAGCTGACGACGCGACGGCGTCGGTCGAGGATGTTTTCCTCCCCGACGCGGCCGAAGCGAATCCAGCGCTCGATCCGCTTTTCCAGCCACAGGAGTTCGACGCGGGTGTGCAGGCTCATGGCCGCCCCCAGCGCTTCGTACCGGGCTGCGATCCACAGTCGCGGCGGCCTTCAACAACCAAGAAGTTAGATTCAGGGTTAGAGACGTTAGGGCGCGTCTGCGATATTGATCTGGTTGGGAAAAGCTCGCCTTGGTGCGCCCGGAATCCCGTGTCGGCTGCGCCCGAAGTCCCGTGCCCGGTTGCGCCCGAAGTCCCGTGCCGCGGTGGGCTTATCCACAAGCCGTCCACAGGCTGCATGTGGAGCGTGACGACGGCTCGGGCGTCGATCTCCAGCGTGAGCTCGTATCCCGGCAGCGGCTGGCGCGCGACGATCCGCCGGATGTCGAGCGCAAAGTCCGAGAAGCGCGCGAGGCTCGCGCTCTTGATGTGGAGATGGCGCAGGTCGAAGCGCCAGCCGCCGGGCTGTCGGCCTGCGTGCTTGCGCGCGACACGGTAGAGCCAGCGCTCGATGCCGCCGGTCAGCGCGAAATAGTCGCGGTCAATGGTGAGGACGAGCCTGCGGTCGATGACGCCCTGGTAGAACCAGTCCGGCAGCACGAACTCCATGCCTTCGACGCGGCCGGTGCGCGTTGTCAGCTCCTCCCATTCGTTGATCCAGCTGAACTGCTGGCGGCGCCAATGTTCGCCCTGTCGGATCGTGGTGCGGATGACGGTCGATTGCAGCCGGGCGAGCGCGCCCTTGAGCAGCATGTAGTCGCGCTTGCCGCGCGCCCGACCGATGGCGCCGAGCAATTGGTAAGGCGTGAAGCGGAAGAAGCGTGAGGTCGGTAGGCCCCGGTCCAAAGCCTCAACGATCTGCGAGGCCGCCCAGATCAGCACGTCGGCGTCCCAGATGGTCGCCATGCCATGCTCCGGAATCGCGTAGACTTCGACCTCGGTGTCGCCGGCGCGGTAGCGGATCGGGGCGACGCGTCGGGCTTTGGCGAGCGAGAAGAAGGGCCGCTCCATGAGATCGCGCTGGTCGCGCGGCGCGATGTCGCCGGACAGCGCCTCGAACGGGTCGAGAGTCGCGCGCTCGCTCGCTGCAAAACGGGGGCTGGACCCGGCCATCGGCGCGCGTCCCGCAGTCAGCGGCGTGCACCGCCGGCATAGGCCGGCGAGAGCGCAGCGTGCCGCTTGGCCGGCAACACGGTGTCGCCGGTCGTATCACTGGTCGATGTCTTGCCGCCGCGACCGACCCAGCTCTGCAGATCCGCCAGCGCATAGACCACGCGTCCGCCGATCTTGGAGTAACGGGGGCCGGTGCCGTAGGTGCGGTGCTTCTCAAGGGTGCGGCCGCTAAGGCCAAGAAAACGGGCAGCTTCCGGCGTGCGCAGATAGCGCGGCGGAAGACCGGCGTTGGGATCGGGCATCGGCGGGCTCCGGCTTGGACGGGCGCGCCGCGCACCGTGCGCGGCGGTCGGGTCCAAGGCTGGCGGAGAGCGATGGCGCGGAGGGAGTTCGAAGGTCCGGACCGGAAAACCGCCCCCCTATCGAAGGCGCAATGCAGGGCCTGCGGTCAGGAGGTCGCGATACCCGCCGTCGCGAACTGAACGCGCATCGGCGAGAAGCCTGAGGGTGCGGCTGCGCAGGTCATGCGTCTTCCAGGCCGGACCGGCTGGGACGCGGTCTGCACCGAAGAGGCCCTGAGCGAGGGCGCGTTGGCTCACTCCGGTCGCGCCACCATCGAGTGCGCGCAGCATGAGGACAAGACGCCGGCGGCGCTCGCGCGACAGGATCGGCGGCGCGCTGATGGGTCGGCCCAGCGCATGGGCCCAGAACAGGAGGACCATCGCGAGCCGTTGCGGCGTGAACTCGTCGATCGGCACGAGGACGGCGCGGACGGGCGTGTCCTCACCTCCCTCCGGCCGCCAGAACTGGCGCGGGTGCCCAAGCGCCAGACCATGCTGGCCGTCATTGCCTGAGCGAACTGAAATCGCATCCAGTGGCGCAACTCGCGATCGAGGCGAGAAGGACGGCGGCAAGTCCGACACGATCACCGTGTCGATGCTCGCCGCCGGGAGCCACAGCACGGAGGTCGACGGGGCGTTCGTCGGGTCGCTCAAGAAATCGCAACCCCCAGCGCGCGGCGACGTCTTCGCCGCGCGCGTCGTCACCGGTCAGACCGGCGTCATTCCAGTCCTGCCGATAGGCAGGGTTTCGTCGCAAGAACTCCCAGGCGATGTCCCTCATGGGGGCGGTTTCGAGGTCCGCATAAGCGGCCGCGGACCGCCAGTCGCGTGTCGACATGGCGTGCTCCGGCTCTCAGGGCGAAGCTCCTGGCTCCGCAGATCAAGCCAACAAGATTCGGGTGACTGCGCGGACTGGGGAGTCTCGTTTTCGACATCAGGCGTTGCTTCGGAAGCAACACGGCCTCAATGCAGGGCAGACCCTGCCAAAAGGTCACGGTATCCGGCCTCGGTCATCCAGCGCGCGCGGGCCAAATGGCTGTCGTGCACGCGCCTGGCGCGGTCGCCGTGCGTGGCTGGATCGAGCCCGAGCACGATCCGCGCCACCTCGCGCCAGTCGGCGCCATCGGCGGCCGCATCGAGCAGACGCAGATAGATCACCGCATGCGCGCGGTCATAGTCGGTGACGGTCGGCGCCTTGGGCGGCTCGTCCTGAAGCGCAGGCGATGTCATGAAGCCCTCCGTTCGCGAGCCTACAACGAACTCCGGTGCGAAACGATCTCACGAAGCCATTGTCCGCACGGTTGCTTGCGGTCCGTGGCACCAGCGCCCACCAATTCAGGGCGTGAAGCCGCCAAAACGCATCGATACATACTATAGAAGATAAACTCATAGTGTGTAGCACGCCGACGGTGCCGCAATGGATATGCGGCGGCTGGTCGGGAGGAACGTGCGACGAATCAGGCTCGAGATGGGCCTGACGCAGGAGGCGTTCGCCGAGAAAACGGGTTTCAGCCAGCAATACCTGAGCGGCGTCGAGCGCGGCGTGCGCAATCCGACGATCGTGACGATCTTCGAGCTCGCGATGGCGCTTGGCGTGTCGCATGTGCGGCTCGTCGAGCCGGACGGCGAAGACGATGCTCCGGCAAAGCCGCTGCGCCGTGGCGGCCGCCGCAGGGCGGTTTAGCGAGGCAGCGGTCGTAGGCAGGTCCCTGAGCGCGCGAAAGCGCCCCGCCGGGGAGGCGGAGCGCTCGGCCGGCGATCCTCAGTCGCCGTTGCGGGAGCGGTTCGGGCGGGACCAGATCAGCTCGTACTCGCCGCCGTCCATCTCGAAGAGGTTGGCGAGGATCGGCGCCGGAAGCGAGGGGTCGTCCAGCTTGACCGAGAGGTACTCGCGGCCTTCGTTCGAGGTCTTCTTCCACGCGGCGCCGATTTCGGCCCGGCCGGAGAAGATGCGGTAGGCGGGGGCCTTGTCGCTGGTCTTGTCGGTGGGCCGGACCTGAACCTTTGCGTCGAGGGTGAGGGTCGATACCGTGCCGGTGAAGCCGTCGCCGGTCTTGGTGAAGGTGCCGATGGTCGCCATGGTGGTGTCTCCTGTCTGTCTCTCGGGCCGCGCCCATCGCGGCCTCGATGGCGATCGGTGGGCCGGAGGCGAGCGCCGACGCAGCCCTTGGGCCCGCAGCGCAGCGGAGGACGGCGAAGGCGGGACTTTCTTGGTCCGCGAGGAATGGCGGCGCAGCCGCCAGGGGAAGAAAGTTCCGGTCCGCCGTTGCGGCCGAGGCGATCGAGGCGTCAGCCGTCCTTCGGCCAGATCAGGCCATCCGAGGCGGTGTGGGAGCGCCGAAGGGAACCGACCTGGGGCACAAATGGCGACTATCGGAACCGGTGATCAAGAGGAGACAAAGGCTCGTCGTGGTTTCGGCTGCTGAAGCGCGCAAAAGGGAGGCTGGAGCTCCAACGCTCGGACCAGCGAGAGCTCTTCCGCGGCACTACTCCCGCCGCAAGCCGGGCGTTCGCGATGTGAAAGGGACCGTGAGACCCAAGCGCGTGCTCAGCTCAAGCGTTTCGGCCGCTCGTCGGCGGGCGGCGGCAACAGCGCGACGGGAGACGTTCCGGCCAGACGAGGCGTTGTCTGGTCCCGCTCCACCGGACCTGCCGACTGGGGATTGGACGGCCGCGACCCTGCACCCTCTTGCCGGCGGGACGCTGCGCCGAGCGCGAACAACTGCATGACCGCCGAGGCGCCCGCCACCAAACCGCCGATGACGGCGAAGGCCATCCGCCAGGCTTCGGACGGCACGGCGAGCGAGGCGATGCCGATCACGACGTGAAAGCCGGCGACGGCGGCGGGCACGCCGAAGGCGAGCGCGAGCGCCCCACGCACCCAGACCACACAGATCGTTGAGAAAAGAACCTGGGCGATCCCAAGGGTCACGCCGGCGGCGACCAGCCCGACGAGCGCCGCTCCGATCGGGCCGGCGCCTGTGTCCATGGTCGAAAGGAACGCCTGCATGCCGACGAAGAACGGCACGGCGAAGATGGCGAGCTTGAACAGCAACACCAGCGCGACGACGATTCCGATGACGCCGAGGATCACGCCCATGGGAGCCTCCCACGTTTTGGTGGTGTCCAGTGCGCCCCTGCGGGCATGACGATAGCCGAAAGGCGCCTTCGACGGAATCGCCTGTCGACGAACCGAGGTGCCCAACGTTCAAAGCGGAGAGGAAACCGGGCGCTCATCGCGCCCGGAAATCCATCAGCGGGATGCCGAGCTTCCTCGCCTTGTCGGCGAGATTGTCGGTGACCCCGGAGCCCGGGAAGACGACGAGGCCGAGCGGCAGCGTGTCGAGGAGCTGGTCGTTGCGTTTGAACGGGGCGGCCTTGGCGTGCGTCGCCCAGTCGGGCCGAAAGATGATCTGCGCGACCTTGCGGGCGTCGGCCCAGCAGGCGGCGATCTTCTCGGCGCCGCGTGGCGTACCGCCGTGCAACAGGACCATGTCGGGGTGTTTGGCGCGGACACGGTCGAGCGCGTCCCAGATCCGGCGGTGATCGTTGAACTCGACACCGCCGGCGAAGGCGATCTTGGCGCCTTTCGGCATGAGCGGTTCGAGGTCGGCGCGGCGCTTGGCGGCGATGAAGTCGCGGCTGTCGATCAAAGCGGCTGTGATGGTGCGACGACTGGCCAAAGAGCCCGAGCGCGGCCGCCAGACTTGGCCGAGGTGCGTTTCGTGCAGTTCGGCGGCGGCGTCGCGCATGAACTCGAAGCTGTTCCTGCGTTCGATGAGCGTGAGACCCTGAGCGATCAGTCGCTCGAGCTCGACGGAGCGGACTTCCGAGCCGTCCTGCTCGCGCTGCTTGCGCTTCTGTTCGTCCTCATTGGCGTCGAGTGCGCGCCCAATGCGGTCGATGCCGCGATGGAAGAGGTTGACGAGCGACCAGAGGAGATCGGCGAGGTCGGGCTCGAGTCGCGTGTCGGAGAGCGTGGCGACGAGCGCATCGAAAATGTCGGCAATGGCGCCGCCGAGCCTGTCGGCGTCGGGAAGCGGTCGAGGGTCAGGCTCGTCGTCGAATGGCCGATGGCCGTAAAGTTGCAGTTCGTCGAGCAGGCTGGCCGTGGTCGAGACGGCATGTGCCTCGTCGGGAGCATGGGCGGTGTCGTGATCGGTCATGGCGGCGTCCTCGCGATCGGGACCGCGCGACAGGCGCGGCCTTCAGGCGATCCATTCGCCGGAGACGGCGCGGGCCCGCACCCGAAGGGCCGCAGCGTCAGCGGAGGACGGCGGAGCGCGGCTTTCTTGGTTCGCGAGGAATGACGGGGACGACCGTTCGGCCAGATGTCGGTCTGCTGGGCCCGTCAGGGGAAGAAAGCCGCGCGCAGCCGTTGCGGGACAGCTCCGCCTCCGGCCCGATCGCCCTCTCAAAGGCCCCGTCGCGCTGTCGGAAAGAGAGGAAAGCGCGACGAGCGCGCAATCAGCTTGTCGACGCAGGAACGGGCAATCCGGCTCTGCGATATGCAGGCTTAGAGGTCCTTGCCAAGCGACAGCTTAGCGGGAATTCTGCAAATGGCCGGGGGGTGTCATGATGATCGAGCGTTTTCAGCTGCTGCGCAATGTCGGTCAATTCGACTCTGTAAGTACCGGCGCCAATCTTGCTCTGAGCCCGCTGACGTTGGTCTATGCCGAAAACGGTCGAGGAAAGACAACGCTTGCGGCGATCCTGCGTTCGCTAAGCACAGGCGACTCTGCGCTCATCGAGGAACGACACCGCCTTGGTGCCGCCAATCGCCCACATATCGTATTGTCCGTCGGTGGAGCGCAGATCGTCTATCAGAACGGCACGTGGGGGCAGCCACTGCCGAGCGTCGCGGTATTCGACGATGCGTTTGTAGCTGCCAACGTCTGTTCCGGAATTGAGATCGAAACTACTCACCGCCAGAACCTGCACGAGTTGATCCTTGGTGCGCAGGGCGTCGCGCTGAATGCGGAACTACAGCGCCACGTTGCAGCGATTGAGCAGCACAATCGTGAGCTTCGCACGAAAGAGGCAGCGATTCCCGCCGCGCAGCGAGCAGGCATGACCGTGGACGCCTTTTGCGTCTTGCCTCCTGCTGACGACATTGACACGCAGATTGAAGATGCTCGGCGAAACCTTTCTGCGGCGCAGGCTGCTGATGCCATCCGGCAACGCGATGGATTCTTGCCGTTGTCGTTGCCTGGCTTTGATCTTGTTGCAGTCGGCGAGGTACTCGCGCGCAGCCTACCAGATGTGCAGGCAGAGACAGCCATGCGAGTGCGCGATCATTTGCGGCAACTCGGACGCGGCGGCGAAGCTTGGATTGGTGAAGGCGTGTCGCGCATCGGTGCAGAAGGACAGGAGGCGAACGCCTGTCCATTCTGTGCTCAAGATCTGGCGGGCTCGCCGCTCATTCGGCACTACGAGGTATATTTCAGCGACGCCTACAACGACCTCAAGTCAGCCATTACCCAAATTGGCCAAGGTGTTGCCGCCGATCATAGCGGAGAGATACAGGCAGCATTCGAGCGTGCGGTGCGCGTCACGGTACAGAACCGCGAGTTCTGGCGCGGCTTTACGCACGTTCCTGACATCGAATTAGATACCGCCGCCATTCTGCGGAACTGGACGGCTGCGCGGGATGCCGTGCTCACTGTTTTGCGCGCCAAGGCAGCGGCTCCCCTGGAGGCCATGACCCTGCCGCCGCAAGCTTTCGCTGCCGTCGAGGCATTCGCGCGGGATATTCAGACCATCACGGCCCTGTCCGACACGCTGACCGCCTGTAACGTGCAGATTGCCTTAACCAAAGAACAAGCTGCCGCTGCAAACGTCGCTGCGCTGACAGCTGACCTTGTGCGTCTACAGACGGTTAAGGCTCGCCATTCGGCTCCGCTCAGTGCTGCTTGCGATGCCTATATTGCCGAGAAGGATGCTAAGGCTGAATCCGAAAGGCTGCGAAGCGCGGCGCGAGCTGCGCTTGACCAATATCGCACGACGATTTTTCCCGCCTACGAGCAATCGATCAATGATTACCTGGGGCGCTTTAATGCGGGTTTCCGGCTGACCGAAGTCGGCCCAGTCAATACGCGCGCGGGATCGTCTGCCAGCTATAATGTGGTCATTAACAACGTCTCCGTCGGACTGACGGCTGAAAGCGGGCCATCCTTCCGCACGACCCTAAGCGCGGGTGACCGCAATACGCTAGCACTGGCATTCTTCTTCGCTTCGCTGGAGCAAAATCCGGATCTGGCAAACAAGATTGTCGTTATCGACGATCCCATGACGAGCCTTGACGAACACCGGTCACTCACGACCGTGCAGGAAGTCCGCGGGCTGTTGGGTCGTGTGCGGCAGGTCGTAGTCCTCTCACACTCCAAGCCGTTTCTGTGCGCGATGTGGGAAGGGGCTGATCGGCAAACGCGTTCGGCTCTGCGAATTAATCGTGCCGGTATTGGGTCTACCTTGGCAGCATGGGACGTCCATCAGGATTGCATCACAGAGCATGATCGTCGGCATGCCTTGGTAGCTGCTTACATCCAAGCCGCAAGTGCTGCCGATGAGCGACTAGTTGCTCAGGCGTTGCGACCTATTCTCGAGGCTTATATCCGTGTGGCCTATCCAGCCATGTTTCCGCCCGGCAGCTTGTTGGGTCCGTTTCTCAACCTTTGCCGCCAGCGGCTCGGACAGGTCGATGAAATTTTGAACAGCAATGACGTAACGGAACTGGAACGGTTGCTAAACTACGCCAACCGATTCCACCACGATAGTAATCCTGCTTGGCAGACAGCCGCAGTTAACGATCAGGAACTTGCTGGTTTTGCTGATCGGACGTTGCGGTTCACACGACGATGACGAAGTGCCTTTAGGCCCTCGTGCGGCAGCTTCTATTGGCTTTCATAGAAGGAAGTTTGGGAGCGGCAGTTGCACGACCGCACCGCCTCCGGTCCGATCGCCCTCTCGAAGGCTCCGTCGCGCTCTTCCGCGCGCAGGTATGCGCCAAGCGATCAGACTTCGGGTGACGCGATTAGCAATGCGATATCGGCGGGCGACAGCTGGGCACCCAGAGGTGCGATTAGATCGGAACGTCCGATCAGCCGCAGGTCGTCGTTGAAGTCGCCGTAGCGCGACATCAGCGGGAAAACATCAATTCCTGATCCGATCGCGCGCGCAGCGAGGGCGGACGCTGCCGTTGCGCCTGCGTCGTCCTTGTCCTGTGCGATGTAGAGGCGACGCAAACCAGGTGGCAGCACGAGTGCGGCGAGATGCGCAGCCGAGAGCGCAGCGACCATTGGCATGGTCGGCAGCAGGCACCGAAGCGACAGCATGGTCTCGATGCCTTCGCCGGCGGCCATGACGTCGGTGACGATACCAAACCGGACGCCATGTCCGAAAAGCTGGCCCATGGCGCGTCTCGGCGTGGCGAGCGGGGCTTTGGCCGATCCGTCGCGCGCGAGCCAGGTCCTGTGCACGCCTGTGATCGTGCCATTGAGGTCCGTGACGGCGGCGAGCATGGCGGGCCAGCTCTCACGCGGGGCGTCGGCGTGCTCGCGATAGAAGCATCGCGGGTGAAACCGTAGAGCGGAAATCTCGCTCAAGTGCGAAATGCCGCGGCTGGCCAGGTAGCGTTCGGCCAATGTCCCGGTGATCGGGGCGGCGGCGTGAAACAAACGGCAGGCAGCATCTGGCGAGCCTGTCGCCAGAGGTATCCGTCGCGTGTCGTGAGTTGGTTGCGGCAAGCTCAGGAAGCGACGGGCTTCTGCGAGGATGTCGGGCAGTCTTTCGAGGCGCTCGACGCGCGCGATGATGTCGAGGAGATCGCCATGCTCGCCGGTTGCTGCGTCTGTCCACTTGCCGGCGCCGCCTTTACCGCCCTCCGGTCCGGTGAGGCGCACAAACAGGCTTCGCCCCGGCGTATTCTCAGCGTCGCCCACGAGCCAATATGCGCCCTGTCGTCGGCCGTTCGACAGGTAACGTCGACACACAGCTTCGGCGTTCCGCGCAAGCGCCCGGGCGAGTTCCCCGGCAGACGATGATCGATCATGGTCCATGGCCGACCTCCAAAGAAAACGGGCCCGCCGTGAGACGGGCCCGCGAGGCAGCGTGGGGGCTTGTTATTCTGCGGCGATGGCGGCCTGGGGAGGGGGCGCAGGCTCAGTTTCGTCGTCGGCGGCCTCAGCGTCGATAGCCGGTTCGCCGCCGATCACCGCTGATTGCGCTTCGCCCACGCTTTCGGTCTCCGTCGCAACGCCGAACGTCTGCCCGGGCGTGCGGAGCGGCTCCGGCACCCAACCGGTGTCGGCGAGCAGCGCTTCGGCCGCTTCCGACATCTCGGCCTTCTTCATATGGGCGATGCGATCGGCCGCACGCGCGCCCTTGGCTTCTCGGACGGCCTCCAGGATGCGGCCCTTGGTGACGCGCCCGAGATAGAATTCGACCGTGGGCTTCCATCCGGCGGCGGCCATGTCGAGGTCGAGCGCCTCTGCGAGCCGGTCAGCGTGCTGCAGCGCCTTGGGTCGCCGATTGTAGGGCTCAGCGACGGAATTGACGGTGAGCGCGACGCAATGGGCGAACAGGGCTTGGCGGCTGTCGCCGTCGAAGCCGGTCAAGACATCCCAGAGCTCGGCGGGCTCCTTCGGCAGCGTCGCGGCCCAGCTCGCATGCCGCGCCTCGATCGCCCGCGCAGAAGCGGTGTCGGCGAGCCCCGGCGCCTGCGCGGTAAAGATCGCGCTCTTGGGCTCGATCTCAATGCAGGTGTCGAGGCTGTAGCGGTAGAAGAGGCGGAGTGCGAGCGCGTGCAGCGCAGCCACGAAGGCGATATGCGTGTCGTTCGCCAGCGCTTCCCGCAGCGCCACGGTGCGATGCGCGGTGAGCTCCATGACTAGCCGGTCCGAGAGCGGCCGAACGCCCTCGTCCTCCTCGGGCTCGGCTGCGACGACATCGGCGGGAGCTTCCATCCGGGCGGCGACGGTGACAGCGCCAACGTCATCATTGTTGGCGACAGTCGCGCCGGTGTCTGGCTCCACTGCCACCACCGGCGGCTCGTCCTCGGGCCGGACGAAGCCACGCTCGACGCGCAGATGCCCCGAGCCGTCGATCGAGACGAAGGCGCCGGCGCGGGCGATCTCCTCAGTGTCGTAGACGAGCGGGCGATGCTCGAAGGCCGCGAGCGCGGTCTCGATCTCGGCCAGCCGCTGGTCAGTCTCCTCCGGGATCTCGTCCAGGCCCTCGCAGCTCGCTTCGAGCTCATCATACTCCGCCTTCAGTGCGTCCCGGGCGGCAGTCTCCTTGTCAGTGAGCGGCTCGGCCTCGCCGTGAAGGCGGCGGAGGCCATAGCTGTGGCCACAGGGAAAGTCGGGCCGGGCCTGGACCCAGCGCCAGCCCTCGGCGCGGATGGCTTCCGCCTCTCGCTGGAGCTTCTCGGCGACGAGCCGATCGAGCAGGCCTGCATCCTGCCACCAGCCGCCCTCGTCGGACTGAAAGAGGTCGCGCAGGATCACGCCCCCCGCTTCTTCATAGACATCCGCACCCACGAACTGCGCCCGTTTGTCCGAAGCGCGCACCGCCCCTTCGGTAAGCATGCGGCGGATCGTGTAGGGCTCCTTCGAGTAGGCGCGCTGCAGGGCCTCCCAGACCTGCTCTTGACGCTCATGGTCAGGGCTGACCGTGTAGGCCATCAGCTGCTCGAGCGTCATCCCGTCCTCGGCGTAGACCTCGAGCAGGCGCGGGCTGACCGCCGCGAGCCGCAGCCTCTGTTTCACCACCGCCACCGAGATGAAGAAGGCCGCGGCGATCTCTTCCTCGCTCTGACCCTTCTCGCGCAGGGCCTGGAAGGCGCGGAACTGGTCGAGGGGATGGAGCGGCGCGCGCTGGACGTTCTCGGCGAGCGAGTCTTCCTCTGCGATGCCCTCGGTGCGGATCACGCAGGGGATCGGCGCGGTGCGGGCGAGCCGCTTGCTCTTCACCAGAAGCTCCAGGGCCCGGTAGCGTCGGCCGCCGGACGGGACCTCGAACATCCCCGTCTCCGCGCCATGCTCGTCGAGCACAGGGCGTACGGTCAGGCTCTGCAGGAGCGTGCGCCGGGCGATGTCCTCGGCGAGCTCCTCGATGGCGACGCCTGCCTTGATGCGCCGCACGTTCGACTGGCTCAGCACCAGCCGGTCAAAGGGGATGTCGCGCGAGGCCGAGAGCGCGATCTTCGAGCTGGAGCTCTTGGTGGGTTTCGTCTTGGTCGACATAGCCGTTCTCCGCGACGGGCCGGCCGAGAGCCTCTCTCTCGACCCTTCGGCCCGTCACAAAGCCCGCGGCCCGCCTCTTCCTCGGAAGGTACGGACCGCGGGGGACAGACTGGTCCACGGGCAACAGCTACGCCGCACGATCCAAGAGCTTCTTCGCCCGGGCCTCGAGCTCGAGCCTCGCGTCCTGATGGGGCCTGGTGCGCGCGACCGCCGTGATGCCCTGCACGAAGTCGAACACCGAGGTCGGCGGATGGCCTTCCTCGGCGAGCACCGTCTCGATGATCTTCGCGGTCTCGCCCTTGCTGAACCCGCGCTTCCGCAAGAACTCGGTGCGATCCTCATCCGTGCGCGCCACGATGCGCTCGCGCGCCTGCCGGATGCCATTCACAAAGGGTATCGGCGACGAGTCGGCGAAGCGCGTCAGCGCTGGCGCCGCCTCGTGGGCGAAGCGGCCTGCGGCGTATTTCGAGTGCCGGATGGTGATCTCCTCGAAGTCCTCGACGCCCCAGAGATTGCGGTTCTGGCACACGGCGCGGAGATAGAAGCTCGCGATCCCGAGCGTCTTCGCGCCGACCTCCGAGTTCCAGCAGTAGAAGCCGCGGAAGTAGAGGTCGGGCGAACCGTCCGGCAGCCGTCCCGCCTCAATCGGGTTGAGGTCGTCGACCAGGAACAGGAAGACGTCGCGGTCGGAGGCATAGAGCGTGGTGGTGTCGCGGCTCACGTCGACATGCGGGTTGTAGACGCCGGTCCTCCAGTCGAGCACGCCTGGGACCTTCCAGCGCGTGTCGCCCGTGCCGTTGCCGGCGATGCGCTGGACGGCCGCAACCAGCTCATGGTCGTAGATGCGGCCGTAGTCCGGGCCGGTGACGGCGCGCAACTCGGTCCGCCCGTTCGCTACTTCCAAGGTCTTGATCTGCTCGGCGCGGTGCGAGGAAAGGCCGTATTGCAGATTGATCCCGGCGAGTGCGGCTGGAAGCTGCCGCAGATAGGCTGCCGGCGCGCCGACCAAGCTCGCGAGCTGGCCGAAGCTCCAGTGGGTGGGCGCAATGGGCGCGACGGCGCCCGGCAGCATCAGCGCAAGGCGCTCGGGGTCTTCCCGGCTCGCCTCGACCCGCACTGCCGCACTGTCCACGGTGCGCGTCGCGCTGCGTTCCGCGCGGCCGCTCACGGATGCCATCAGTTCATCCAACGATAGGAAGCGCTCGTCGTCGGGCCGCGAGAACCACTCGGACGACACACGCCCCACGCGCTCGCCTTTCGACACATCCACCTTGTAGCCGCCGCTCCGCGCCGGCGCTGGCCCCAGGATCTCCACCTCGGTCATGGCTCATCTCCATGACGGGCTGGCCAAGAGCCTCTCTCTCGACACTCAACCCATCACGGGACACCCGGCCTGCACTCTCACTCTCGGGGGAGATCGCGAAGCGTCCAAATCTACCCGCGCGCGTCTGAAGCGAAGTCGGGCGCCGTTCGCATGGGCAGTCTTGGGCGATGGCCACTTGCCTGCAAATCAGTGGATAGCTGACTATAAATCTGCCGAGACCAACGTCGGACCAAAAGACGCCCTGCTTCAGGACCTCAGTTCAAGCAGTCCAGCGCGTACGCCGGCACTCTGGAAGCAACCTAAAGGGTAAGGTTGCTGGGCATGCATTCGGAGGGTCTGATGCTGCCAGGACAAACCAGTGGCCTTCGATCATGCAACGAAATCTGCCAGATACTCGGATGTCGGCGTCACACCGGTCAGCAAGAGATGTTCCCGGGCACGGGTGCAGGCGACGTACAGCAGCCGGCGTTCGGTTTCGTAGATGTCGTCGAGTTCCGCCTCGTCGGCGGCGTCGGCGACGCGTTCGTCGAGGGGGAGAACGCCTTCGTCGCAGGCCATGACCACGACCGCGCGGAATTCGAGGCCCTTGGCGAGGCTCATCGGCGCTGCGGTCATCTCCGATTCGCCGGATAGGCCTGTGAAGGCGCCGCGCACGCGAGCCACCAGTTGGGGCGTCCGCACGAAGATGCCGATCTCGTGGGGCGCTATCCCGCTTTCGATCCAGTCCCCGATCGTCCTCCGGACGCCATCGCATTCGTCTTCTGTCGTCGCGAAGGTCCTGACCTCGGGCGTGGGGCCATCGAAGACGGAGATGATGCCGCGCCGCTCGTCCTCAAGGCCATCCGTGTCGCGCAGGACCGTCGGCAGAAGCTTGTCGGCAGCACGCCGGATTTGTTGGGACGTGCGATAACAGACCTTCAGCGAATGCGAGCGGCCGCGCACATCGACGCCCAGGCTCGCCCATGAGAACGGATGCTGGAAGATGCGCTGGCCGACATCGCCGGCCAGAAACAAGCCATCGGTGCCCTGCGGCGCGAGAGCCGCAAAGAAGCGCAGCTCGGCAGGCGCGAGGTCCTGAGCTTCGTCGATGACGACGTGACCAAAAGGCTTCACGCTCCGTTCGGCGAGCGCGTCGGCAAGGCTGGTGAAAACGTTCGCCCACGTCGTGTAACGCTCGATGACTAGCGCCTCGCGAACCGCCTGGAAAACCGGCCAGAGCGCGGCCCGCTGATTGGGGCCGAGCCGGCTCTTTCGGCCCATACGCCGGACGTTCTGATATGCGTCGAGCGACGCGACGCCCCAGGCGTCGATGACGTTGCTCCATTCCGAGATCAGGAAGCGCTCGGAGAATCCCTTGAGACCGGCGGACTTGGCAGCGGCGCGCACGCGATCGCGCAATACAGCCTCATTGGCGATACGCGGACGCACGCCGTGCTCGAGCTGGAACATCTGCTCGGCGATCGCCTGGAACGATGTGGTTGTGATGCGGGGTACTATGCCGCCGGTCTCGGGCGCGAGCACGAGCACCTTTTTCGCGAGTTCGGCCGCGAGAGGTTCGGAGAAGCTGGCGAGCAGCACCTTTGCGGCCGGATTCGCGCGGGCGAACCGCACGGCACGGTGGATGGCGACGATGGTCTTGCCCGTGCCGGCCGAACCGGCGACGCGCGCCGGGCCGGAGAAGGAGCGCTCGACCAGCGCACGCTGCGAGGGATGAAGGAAGACGCCCCATTTCTCCCAGGGGAACGCCAGCGCCTGCTCCAGTTCCTCCTGGTCGGCGATCGGCCTGATCCGGCGCAGCGCGTCCGGATGCGTGAACGGATCGGCCGACGCCGGAGACCGAGCGGGCGCCATTACCCTGCCCGTCGCAGCGAATTCAAGCAACGCTTCCGAGGCCTCGCCCGGTAGGTGGCTCGCGAGCGCGAAGAAACCGTCCTCGGTTGCGGCGCGCACGTCCGCCAGCCAGTCGGCCGGCACGCCGATCGACAGCAAGGCGTCGTCGTCGAGCGTCGCGAACAGCGCGGGCTGCGACGCCTTCGGTTCTGGCCTGGCGGTTTCTGGGAAAACGAAGTCGAAGGTCGCGGGCGGAGCGACGTCCTCGACGCGCTCGCGCACCTCGACGATCTGGATGGCGCCGGTACGCGGGTGCGCCTCGATCCGGCGGCGCTCGGCCCAGGCATAGGCGTCGTCGTGATGGCCGACATAAGCGACGAGCATGCTGTCGCCGGTCTTGTGCACGATGAGGCGGATATCGCGGTTGACGCGGGCCGACCAGAAGTTCGCGTCTTTGCTTTTGTCGATCCGGTGGAGTTGCAGGCCGTTGCCGGTCGGGTCCATCTGCAGATCGAAGACGCTTGCTTTCACCGCCTTCTGGTCGAGGCCAGAGAGGCGGTTGAAGGAAGCGGTGAAGCTGTCGGCGATCAGGAAATTCATGGGCAGTTCACACCCTGAACACCTTCATCACCTCATCCCCGAAGTGGTTGATGACCTTCACCGCGATGCGGCCGCCATCGGGTCGCGGGAACGGGCGTGAGGTGTCCGAATACAGCGTCGCCCACGCGTCGGCGTCAATCTCGGCCTGGAGCGCGGTCTTCAGGCTCTTGTAGGGGTCGTTGGCGCCGAGGAAGTAGGCATGGCGGACGAAGAAGCTTTCCTCGTTGTAGTTCGTGTCGATGAACCAGGCGGCGATGCCGGCCGTGTCGTTCGAACGGATGTCGCCGGTGTTGGGGTCGAACACGTCGACGCCGTTGACCTTCACCTGGATGGTCGGGCCGCCCTCGTCGAGGATGTCGACGTCCGGCTCGCCGAACACCACGAACATGTTGCCGCGCCCGGTGTTCTTCAGCTCCTCCGACATGTGCATGTCGGGGTTGATACGGGCCTTGAGGATCTTCAGGCTTCCGAGATTGCCCAGCTCAGAGGAGTGGGCGTCGAAGTTGAAGGCACAGGCAATCAGCACATCGAAGCGGGCGTCCACAGCCTCGCGCGCGGCGGCGACGAGGTCTTGCCGGCCGACGGTGCCGTATTCCGGGCCGATCAGGATGGCGGCGCGGCGTTCAGGACCGTTCTCGCCTTCGATGAAGGTCCCGCTCGCGCCAATGAAGTTACCCGGCCAAGGTGTCAGGCTCTCGAAGGTGATGCGGTTGCCCTTCTCTTGCTGCTTCACGCCTTCCGACTTCAAGTAGTCGATAACGATGGCGGCGAAATCCTGGCCGGCGAGGTCCGCGTCGGCGGGCGAGCGGCGCCCTTCCGCCGCCTCGACGTCGTCGATCAACTCCTCCTCGCTCGCCGGCAGCACGCGGTGGGGCGAGAGGCTCTCGACCGTGAAGGGCCCGGCGACGCGCACGCGGGATTTGTCCTCATAGGGCTTGTCGTAGAGATATTCGACATCGGCGCGCGCGGCGATCGAGGCGTCGATCTCCTTCTGCCGGGCGATGCGGGCGTCCCACCATCTGGCGTGCGGCTCTTTGGCTGCGGCAGGCGCACCGGGCGGCAGCTCGCGCGGAATCTGCCATTCCTCCCATGCAACTCTGTCATCGCGAGCGGAGCGAAGCGATCCAGACTGCTCTTGCGGCTTCTGGATTGCTTCGTCGGCTGCGCCTCCTCGCAATGACGGTTGAGCGCGGCCCATGGCGGCGTTGAGTTCGGCCCGCAGCGGCTCCAGCACCGCCTGCCACTTCTCCCAGATGTCGTCGATCAGCGGGTTGTTGGCGATGGATTTCAGCGTGATGTGCGGCACGCGCTCATAGACGAAGCCCTGGCGCAGATCGCCGTGGATGGGGGTGTCGGCGGGCGCGCGCTTGGTCAGTTCGGCTTCCTTGGCGCGGCCTTCCTTGCTGTCAGCCAGCAAATACCAGGGGTAGCGCGCCGCCATCAGGCGGGTGCGGGCCAAGGCCAGCGCCACGCGGCTGGTGTCGATGGTGATCCAGCGCCGGCCCCATTGCTCAGCGACGTAGGCCGTGGTGCCCGAGCCGCAGGTGGGATCGAGCACCAGGTCGCCGGGGTCGGTGGCCATCAGTATACAGCGTTCGATGACCTTTGTTACGGTCTGAACCACATAGACGTTAGGATCGCGGTAACCGCTCGAGCCCGTATCATCCCAGCTGTTGATGATGGGCATCACTGGAAAATCTTCGACGTATCGCAGATATCGCAGTTTCGCCGTCGCTTGATAGAGGCGACCGGCCTTCGATAGGCGTTCTAAGCCAGCCAGATTCGTCTTCCAGCGTTGTTTATAGGTCTGCCCCGCATATCTAAAGGCAAAAAGAGGGTTCGCTGATTCCAGCGCTGTCGTTTGTAGAATCCGATATCCGTCCGGAAGGCTATCAGGATTGTTAGCCTCCTCTTTCGTGAGCCGTCGAACCATAAGATTGGGTTCACTGACCAAGCCATAATCAGAGTCGCTGCCATAAATTTTAGGAGAGTAAGGCTGCCGAAATTTTGCGCTTGCGCGATTTTTTGCATACCAAACGATGTAATCTCCTGTGGAAGGTAGAAATCCCGAGATTAACCCGCCGGTTTTTTTAAAAGTGATGAGGTTGCAAAAGTTTTCAGCTCCAAACACCTCATCCATTGCCGCCCGCACGCGATGAACATTCTCATCGCTAATCTGCACGAAGATCGACCCGCTATCCGTCAGCAAATCCCGCATCGCGGTCAGCCGGTCGCGCAAGTACGTGAGGTAGGAGTGGATGCCGTCCTTCCAGGTGTCGCGGAAGGCCTTCACCTGCTCGGGCTCGCGGGAGATGTCGGTCTGCTTGCCATCCTTCACGTCGCGCGACTGGGTGCTCACCTGCCAGTTCGAGTTGAACTTGATGCCATAGGGCGGGTCGAAATAGATGCACTGCACCTTGCCCTTGAGGCTTTCGCGTTCGGAGAGGCTCGCCATCACCTGCAAGCTGTCGCCCAGGATCATGCGGTTCGACCAGTGCTGGTCGTGCTGGTAGAACTCGGCGCGCTGGTCCGGCGCGATGCCGTTGAAATCGGCGAAAAGATCGGGCGCGTCGGCCTCCGCCTCGCGCTTCGAGGCCGTGCGGCGCTTGAGGTCGTCGATGATCGCCTTGGGGTGTATCTTCTCCTGAATGTAGAGCGGCGGCACGTTGACGACGAGATCCGACCAATCCTGCCGGTCCTTGCCGCGCCAGACCAGCTGCGCGTCGGACAGCGTGAGCGTGCCGGTCTCGGCCAGCTCGCGCATCTGCTCCTCGGTGATGGTAATCCTGGCGCCGTTCCAGATGAGTTCGGGCTGGCGCGGCTCCTCCGCCGTGCGAGTCTGCCCCTCCGCCAGCGGCCGCGCCCGTGGATAATGCTTCGGCTCCATCGGCGAGGCGTCTTCCTCGCGCCGGAAAAAGCTCTCCATCTCGGCGGTCGGAATGTTGCGCCGCGTCGCCTCCTCATGGCGCAGCGCGTCGATTTTCTTGGAGGGCTTTCCCTTGGGGGAACGCGGGGAACGGGCCATCAGGCAGAAACTTTCTTCATCAGTCGATCGACCAGCGCGGCGAAGTCCTCGTCCATCACGGTCCAGTCCCGAAACTCGGCGAAGGCCCAGCGTCCGAACCCGCCGAGCGCGTTGACGCCGGGCACCCAAAGCTCGCGCGTCGTCTGGGCCTTGGCCTTGTCAGCCTCGTCTCGGATGCCCTTCACCTCAAGGACGAGGTTCAGCGGCTCGGTCCCCCCATCGTCAAGCCGGACGAGGAAGTCCGGCAGATAGCGCCGGGTGACGCCGCTGAACAGATATGGGATTTCGAAGCCGAGCGCCTGGTTCTTGGCATAGGCGAGAACGCGACGATGGTTCTCCAGCGTCAGTGCCAGCTGCTCTTCCCAGCTTGAGTCGAGCACGACATGGCTGATGTGGCTCTTGGGCGGCCGCGCGCCAGTCGCCCAGCACGTCTTCGATGTGATGAAGTTGACGTGGCGCGTCGATCCTTTGGGATTATAGGGATCGAGCACCGCGAGGATGCGGCCCTCGCTCGCCCGCGTGCAAGCGATGTCGATCTTCTCCGCCGCGCGGGCGAGCTGGTCCTGATAGAGGATCGCGCCGACCGGCACGCCCCGCACATCGAGATAGCCTTCGTCCAGCCAGCGCCGGGCCAAGCGCTGGATCTGCGGGAATAAATGCTGTTTCGGAAAGCCGTCTTCGTCGCGGAAACTGCTGTAGAGCAAGTGCTTGGCGAGGTTGAAGCTGATCTCGGACGGCCGCAGCCGCTCCAGCACCTGCGGCGTGATGGTGACGCCGGCTCCGACGATGCCTTCCATGACCACGGATGTCGGGCCGATATCCGCAGGCGTGATCACGAGGCGGCTTTCCTCGTTGAAGACGGCCTCCAGCTTTTCCGACGGAAGGTCACGCCGGTAGCCGCTGACACGCGGAAAGACGATCTCCAGCGCCGCGCGCTCCTTGATTGCGTGGACGCGTGTGACCGGCTTAGGCTTCGTCGGCTTGGCCACCTGCGGCGAGGTCGCGAAGTCGAACGGGATGCCCATGATGTCCGCATATTCGACGTCGAACAGGCCGGTCTGCGGGTTGAGTTCGTAAGATTGTCGGCGTAGGCCGCGCCCGACCACCTGCTCGCAGAGAAGCTGCGTGCCGAAGGCGCGGACGCCGAGGATATGGGTGACGGTGTTGGTGTCCCAGCCCTCGGTGAGCATCGAGACCGACACCACGCAGCGGATTTGCTCGCCGAGGCGGCCGGGGCGACCGACCGTGTTCATCACCTCTCGCAGGAGGGCGCTCTCGCTGGCTTCGCCCTGCGCGGCGCCGGCCCCGTCGCGGGCGGCGAGTTCGCGCTTGAACTGCTCGATCTCGGGGCCAGCGGCTTCGCGGAAGCCCTTGTCCAGAGCATCGCCCGATTCAATCTGGCGGCTGTCGATGAGCAGCGTGCGGGGCCGCGGCAGACGGGCGCCCTGCTCATCGTAGTTACGGAACAGTTCGAGATGGCCGGCATGGAAGGCGGCGCGTTCGCCTTCCTCGGCATCGCCGCGCTCGAAGCCGGCGATCCACTCAAACACGAGCTTCGAGATCGCGGTGTTCTGACACACGACGATGAAAACCGGCGGCACCCCGATGCCAGCGCGCTGCCACCGCTCGAACTCGCCCTCGTAATGGCTGTAAAGCGCGTTCAGCGCCGTCTTCAGGATGTTTGGCAGATCGAAGGGGCTGAGCTTTGCGGCTCCGGCAGCGGTCTTCGGAAGATCCTTGCCGATATGCTTCCACAGGTCGCGGTAGACCACCGTATCGGTCTGGACGAGGTTGTCGGTCACCGGCACGCGGGGCAGTTTCACGATGCCGCTTTCGATCGCGTCCATCAGGCTGAAATCGGACACGACCCAAGGGAACAACGTACCCTCGTTATACCCGGAGCCGCGCAGGAAGAAGGGGGTGGCCGAGAGGTCATAGACGGCGCGCACGCCCTTCGAGAGCTTCCGGTCGAGTGCCTCGATCCCGTTGATCCAAAGGCGGGCGGCTTCCTCGTTCTCGGCGGCTTCCTTTTTCTCGTCGCTGGTCAGCGCGCCTTCGGCGTCCCCGCCGACCTTGTGCCGATAGCAATGGTGCGCCTCGTCGTTCAGCACATTGACACGGTCGAAATTGAGCAGCTTGCCGCAGGCTCGCTCCAGCATCTCCGCATCGGTCTCGGTCGTCTTCAGTGGCTCGGGATCATTCCCCTGCAGAAAGCTGCGCGCGACCTTTGGCAGAGCGAGCGTCTCGCGGTGCTGGAAGGCGTGGTAGTTCGTGATCACGATCTCCGCGCGCCTTATGTCGGGCAGCATCTCTGGCGGCACGATCTCGCGCGTCTCATAGTAGTTGTCGGGTTCGCTCGGCTGGAGCACGCGCAACCGGTCCTTGATCGTGATGCCGGGCGTGACGATCAGGAAGGCGCGCGAGAAATCCTTTGAGTCCTTGCGGGCGGCGTTGACGGCCTGCCAGGCGATCAGCATCGCCATCACCGTCGTCTTGCCGCTTCCGGTCGCCATTTTCATGGCCAAGCGGAACAGTTTCGGGTTGGCTTCCTCGTTGGCCTTGGCGATCTGGTCAAGAAGGCCCTTCGACGCTGCGCGTCTGGGCGCAACTTCCGTGAGCCAGATGATCGTTTCGACCGCTTCGATCTGGCAGAAGAAGGGTTGCTGAGCGCTCCATCCGGCAGGTCGGCGCCAATGCTCCAAGAGGCGCTGTGAGACCCCGGTCACGCCCCAATCGACAGGGTTGGGCAAGGCCCGCCAGCGGTCCACGTAGCCCCGAATCTCGTTGATGAGCGAGTTCGCGGTATAGGTTTCAAGGTCGAGAGAGCTTTGAGTGTTGGTTGCCCTCTTTCGCGAGGCGGGAACCGGCACGATGAATCGCGACGCGCGGCGCCCGCGTCGCGGCTCCCCCTCAAGCGGCTGTCCGGTTGGGCCGAGTGGGTGGTGCCATTCCGGCGCGCGGTACGGCGAATTCAGAATTGGCCTTTCATAGAAGCTGTTCAATGACTTCGTTCCGCCCGGCTCGCCGAAAGCCGGACAGACCGCGGCCGCCGACTTCACCCTTACCACTATGGTCGATCAGGTTACGACAGTCATCGCAAACTGAGCTGCCCCGTATTTGCTTGGATCGCCGAAAGTCCATGCCCAAGCAAGACCATACCGCATGGACGGGTGACGCGGCATCCGCATGGCAGCAGGTTACGAACATTGTGGCCTCGCAATTCGGCCCGCGTATCCCTGATTGTTGAGCCGACAGAGGGTCTCGGCCTGCTCCTCATTCTTGGCGTCGATGGAGAAAAGTTTCGCGATCGCAGCTCGACGGCATAGGAGCGGCGTTTGAACTCCACGCCGTCGAGCAAGGCCGCGATGTAGCCGGTCACCGTGTCGGCGGTCATGATGAGCGAGGTGCCGACGTTGTGGATGCAGCGGCTCGTCATCGTGCCTTGGGCATGGCCGAGAAGCGCCGCCACGGTGGACTCGGTGAACCCGGGGCTGATCGGTACCTTGAGCGGATCGGGACCGAAGCAGCGAAAGCCGGAAATGGTGACGCTTTCGAGACGCAAGGGACGAGCTTTCAATGGACGTTGATCATGCGGTTGGGAGCGGATCGGTGCCTTCGCTCAGGATGGCGAGATAGCGGCGATAGCCAAAGACGCGGCCGCGCCGACGACCGGTCACCTCCTCGACAATGCCGAGGCGCACGAGGTCGGCGAGCGCCGCGTTCACGGTTGGTGAGGACAGCCCTGTCCGTTCGACGAGCTGGTTGCTCGTCACGTACGGATTCTGCTGCATCAGGTCGTGGATGCGCAGCGCCGAACCGGCGCGGTCACTCTCGGCGGCGATGCGCTCACGATCCTGCTTGAACAGATCGACGATTCGCGTCGCCGCATCGAAGGCTTGATTCGCAGTCTCAGCGACGCCGTCCAGGAAGAACTCGAGCCAGGCTTCCCAAGACCCGCGCTCGCGGACCTCTTGCAGCAGGCGATAGTAATCGCCGCGCCGGGTCTTCAGGTAGAGGCTCAGATAAAGCAGCGGCTTTCGCAACACGCCGTGAACGCAGAGGTACAGCGTCACAAGAAGGCGCCCGATACGGCCGTTGCCGTCAAGGAATGGGTGGATCGTTTCGAATTGGACATGAAGGAGCCCGGCCTTGATCAGCGCGGGCAGCCTCGACCGGTCCTCGTGCATGAAGGCTTCGAGCGCGCCGAGCGTAGCGTCGAGCTCGGTGACGGGCGGCGGCACGAAGAGGGCATTGCCCGGCCGGCTGCCGCCGATCCAGTTCTGGGACCGCCGGAACTCGCCCGGGCTCTTGGTTCCGCCGCGGCCGCTCTGAAGGAGGCGAGCATGCATTTCACGGATGAGCCGAAGCGAGAGCGGCAGCTCTTCGAGGCGCTCGAGCCCGAACATCATCGCATCGACGTAGTTAGAGACCTCGCGGATGTCGTCGATCGGCTCGCCGGCTTGCGCTTCAGTTTCGAAGCGGAGCAGGTCCGAGAGCGTCGACTGCGTGCCCTCGATTTGCGACGAGAGGACCGCCTCTTTTCGGACGTACATGTACAGGAACAGCTCCTGACGGGGCAGGAGCATGGTGACTCCGTCGAGGCGACCCAAGGCGCGCTCCGCGAGGCTCAGGCGTTCGAGGAGCGAGAGCACGTCGATCGGCGGCTCTGGTGGAAGCGGGGGCGGCACGAATGCGCGCACGACCTCGCCGGCGACGGGGGTGTCGATATAGCGGCCGAGCCGGCCGTTGGCGGGAGAGGCGTCAACCATGCTGGTGACTATGGCCAAGCAGCGCTATTAAAGCAATCGATGCCTTGCTTAAATAAGAAGATTGCTAAGGTAAGAGCCCTTAAACAAGGGCGGCCGGGTACCGGGTTTCCTGCACGAGGTCAGGGACGGCTTTCTGCCGTGCACGCTCTTCGGAATCACGTGGCGCCCAAATGGTAGAAGGTCGGGGAGCTGTGTAACCCGGCCGGAAAGAGAAATCCGGTCCAAAAGTATCATGGCCTCGCAAATCGGCCCGCGTTTCCCTGATTGTTAACCTGAAAGAGGGTCTGTGCCTGCTCCTCTTTTCCGACGTCGATGGAGAAAAGCTTCGCCATCGCAGCGCGGCGGGAGTCGTGGTCGACGGCATAGGAGTGGCGCTTGAACTCGACGCCGTCGAGCAAGGCCGCGATGTAACCGGCCACGGTATCCGCCGCCATGATGAGTGACGTGTCGACGTTGTGGATGTAGCGGCTCGTGATCGTGCCCTGGGCATGGCCGAGAAGCGCGGCCACGGTGGACTCGGTGAACCCCAGTTCATTGGCGATGCTTGCGAAACTGTGGCGGAGCACATGCGGCGTCACGTCGGCGATGACAGTGCCGGCGATCATCTTGTCCCAGTGCTTCGGAAACCCGATCAGCGGCTTGCCGGGCAACGTGCCGGGAAACACCGGGCCCGCTGCAAGTCGGGGTTTGCGTGCCTCCAGCATCTCGATGACCGGCAGCCCGATCGGGCGGACCGAGGCGCCTTCCTTGGTGTCGACGAGGCGCAGGCAGCTGGAGCCGAAATCGACCTCCCGCCAGGCGAGGTTCAGGATTTCGCCGCGACGGCACCCTGTGAGCGCGATGCAGCGCGCAACGGCTGCGGCAGTTCCCAGCTGGTCATCGTCGATGGCTTTCCGGAGCACTTCGCCAAACACGCGGTATTCATCCTCCGAGAGACGCCGCGTGCGTTTCTGGTAGGCCATCTTGCGGATGCCGTGCACCGGATTGCTTTCGATGATCGCGTGCTGGCGGGCATAGGTCAGGAGTGCGCCGAGCAGTCCCACCGTTCGGATGCCTGTGCCGGCGCCGCCCCGTACAATGGCGCGCCCGCGCTTGCGGGTCTTGACGTCGGTGCGCGTCTGGCCCGTCGCGATGTCGCGCATGAAGCGCATCACGTCCGCCGAGACGATGTCCTTCACGCGCCGGGTTCCGAGCAGGGGGATGATGTGACGCCGGATCCGACCCTCATCGGTGTAAATGGTCGATGCCTTTTTCGGCAGACGCTTCTTGCCGAGGATCAGGCCGGCTTTCGCGTCGTCGAGATAGCGTTCGCACAGCTCCTTGATGGTGATGGCGCGGATGTCGAGCTGCCGTTCCTCGGCTGGATTGTCTCCTTGAGCGATGCGGCCAAGCAGGGCCCGCGCCTGTCGTCGGGCCGTCTCCGGCGTCCAGACGCCATGCGGGCCGATCGTCAATCGACGTGTCCGCCCTTTCGCGCGATACTGCACGAGATAACTGCGCCGACCCGAGGTGAAGACCCGAAGACCGAACCCGACGAGTTCATCGTCCCAGATGAAGTAGTCCGCGTCCTGCGGCGTCGCCTGATCGACAATCCGCTTGCTGAGTTTTGCCACGTCGGTTCTCCTGGTCGCATTGCGGTCCGGGGAGCCCCGTTTTCGGAAGCACCACGGAAGCACCTGGAGGGAAATTGCGACGCGCCATGGGATACGCAGTTCGGCGGGCGACGCCAGAAAAACTCAATATACGTAGTGACTTAGCGTGCCGCTTCGTATAAAGAGAAACTCTAGCGCAGACTGGCCGGGGAGGCTCCGAAGGCAGAGGTCACAGGTTCGAATCCTGTCGGGTGCGCCATAAAATCAAAGACTTGGACCGGGCATGGCGCAACCGTACGAATTGCGTACGTAAATCCTGGGTTGGAATCAGCCTGCCGCCCGGTATCGATCCAGCCTTATCGGCGTACCGCAGCGGCTATGATGAATGCACCGATCATGACTGCGACGCTCACTGGCAAGGCGGCGATAGATTGAAACGCGACATCTGCAATGCCGCCGATGATTGCGGCACCCAACAGCCATCAGCCCGCCGACCACGGCCAGAGGCTCGCCATTGCTACTGGCTGATCGCAAGTGGAACGGATCGTCTGGCTTTCTCGTGAAGTCATCTCAAACCATGCTGGATGATAGGGGCAATCAGTGCTGCCTAGCCGGAACGCGCCCCATGCTTCCAAGCATTGCGGTTGCCGGCAGGCGCGCCGGGATTAGTCCCGCCGTGCATCCTGCACCGCTTCCCCCCATGATTGGCTGGCAGTACCGCTACAATTGCCATCGTAACGTCATTCCAAACAGACGGGGTTCGGAAGGCGTCCCTAGCACCAAACCGGAATTGCCGGCCTGCGCTGTCACATTCTGGAGATAGTTGGCGCTGGTGAGGTTGCGAGCGAACAACCCAATCTCCCATAACCCCCGCCCATAGGCGATACTCGTGTTGATCAGCGTGTAGCCAGGCAGGATCAACGCGGCCGACGCTGGGCCATCCCCAGATGCGGACGAGCGGGTGGCGCTATCGATTCGGAGGATGATTTGCCCATCGCCAATCGGCTGCACCGCATCAATGCCGGCGGTCAGCGTCCACTTTGGCAGATTGGTCAAGGTTCGACCGGTCAAGTCGCAGGCCGTGGTGCCGCTCGACACCAGTTCCAAGGGACAAGGCCCTGACGGATAGGCGGCATATTTCCCGTCGGCACGCGCGACCCCGACACGCACGCTCATCGTGTCGATTGGTGCCACTACAACGTCAACCTCCGCGCCTTTCACCGTTACGCGCGGTATATTGGCGAGGTAGCCGCGCAACGCGCCGGGGCCTGTATCGACCACATTCGCCTGAAAATCCCGAACCACTGTCGAGAATAGGGCGACATTGGCAGTGAGCCGGCGGTCAGCCGTCTGGCCCTTCAGCCCCGCCTCCCATGTCGTGTTCCGCTCCGGGCGGATGACGGCCGTAGTCAGCGCCGGATTGTTTGCAGCATCCAGCGGCAGGCCCGACATGTTGATGCCGCCCGATTTGGAGCCCTGCGACCAGCTGGTGTAGCCGAGAATGCCCAATGCGAAGTCGTAAGCGATGTTGACCCGGCCTGACAGGCTCGCCTCATCGACCGTGGCAGCATAGCTCTGCGGTCGGAGGATCGAGAGCTTTGCGCTGGCTTGGGCTGCATTCGCAGGCGTTGCTCCACCTGAGACCGCAGACGCGAAACGCCCGCTCTTCCTCTCCCAAGTGTGGCGCAGCCCGCCGGTCAGGGCGAGGCGCGGCGCGAACGCTGGCCGCCATACTGCCTCCCCAAAGGCTGCGTAACTGGTTGATAGGAAGCGCGTGCGACCGAAGCTGCCATAGCCATCAAGTAGGTTCGACGGGAATTGCGGCGCAGGGCCGAGAAGCCAGAAGCTCGCCTGACTGCCATAAACCGTTGTCGGTTCACCCTTGAGCTTCTGGTGGAAGAAGTACGCGCCAACCACCCAGCTAAGGCCAGGATGCGCAGAATCGACGGCCTCGTTTGATGCAAACCGCAGTTCTTGGCTGAACTGATCCTGCCGCGATGGAATGCGCTGAACGGTCTGGATCGAAAGGCGCGTGTAATCCCGGTCGTTGGCCGCATTCCAATTCCAGAACCGCCATGCGGATACGGAGGTTAGCGTCGCAGAACCAAGGTCGACATCGGTGACGGCGGACACGCCCCCCTGATTGGTGTCGGCGGCAACGGCTGCATCAATGTCGGTCAGGCGGTCGTAAACGTTTGTCGAGGGTGGCACATAGTCGAGGGTTGCCGCCATAGCAGGATACTGGTGTGACGATGGACGCAACGTTGAGCTGACGGCGTAGAAAACCTGCGTGCAGCACTCTGCATTGAAGTTTTGCCAGTCGCCTGCAAGTCGCAGGCGGAATGCTTCTGTCGGCCTCCATAGCACTGAGGCTCGCAATGCGCCGGCATGAAGGTCGTTTTGATAGCGGTCTGTAAGCACATTTCGGATGACGCCACCGCGCCGCGTCATCAAACCTGCAATCCGTACCGCAACAGTGTCAGAAAGCGGCCCCGATGCCATCGCACGTGCTTGCCAGAAACCTCGGTTGCCGACCGATACTTCGCCATTGGCTTCGCGCGTGAAGCTGGGCGCGCGGGAGATGACATGAATGGCGCCTGCCGTGGTGTTCTTGCCATACAGCGTCCCTTGCGGGCCTCGCAGCACCTCGATCCGTTCCACGTCGGTGAAATCGAACGCCGCCGCCGCAGGACGTGCCTGATAAACCTGATCGACGTAAAAGCCGACGCCGGGTTCCAGCCCATCGTTTGACTGTGCCACCGCCGTCACCGATGAACCAAGGCCGCGAATGGTGAAGCTCGTGTTACGAGGATTGGCCGACGAATAATTGAGGTTCGGCACCAGAACGGTCAGGGCCTGAGCGTTGTTGCTGTACGACCGCACCAGACCAGCGCCGTCCAGCACAGAGATTGCCTGCGGTACCGTCTGCGCCTCCTCTACGCGCCAGCGAGCTGTCACGACAATCGTCTGGACGGTTTGCGTAACCCCATCTGTCTCCGCTGCGTTGGCGCAGGCTGCTGCGGTCAGTGCGATCGTAGCTGACGTTCTCTGCAAAGCAGATACCATGACGTGCACCCCTGATTGGTACCGATCAGAAGTAGAGTCCTTTGCTTTGATGGCTGATGGTTGATGTGATGGCAACGGGGTTGGGGGCATGCCCCCAACCCCGTTGGCCGGCGATCTCTGCGGGGGTGCATCCGCCCAGTTTCGAGTGCGGTCTGACTGTGTTGTAGTCCTGCTTCCAGGCGGCCAGGATCGATCTGGCGTGGGCCAGCGAGGTGAACAGCGTCTCGTTGAGGGATTCGTCGCGCAGCCGGCCGTTGAACGATTCCACGAAGGCGTTCTGCGTCGGCTTGCCGGGCGCGATGTAATGCCATTCGACTTGGCGTTCCTGCGACCAGCGCAAGATCGATGTTGACGTCAGCGCGCTGCCATTGTCGCTGACGACCGTCAGCGGCTTGCCACGGACGGCCACCAACCCATCCAGCTCTCGTGCCACCCGGGCGCCCGACAGCGACGTGTCGGCCACCAGCGCCAGGCATTCCCGCGTGAAGTCGTCGACCACGCACAGGATACGGAAGCGCCGGCCGTTCGCTCAGCCCGAACGTCTCCCGGGCATGCGCGACCGCATTCCGCTTCGCGTCGGGTGTCACCATTTTTGATGAGATGTCTTTCAACACCGCGATGTCCAGCATCGCCTCCGCCAGCAGCCGCTTCAGCCTGGCGTTCTCAGCCTCCAACGACCGCAGCCGCTTGGCCTCCGATACCTCCAGACCGTCGTACTTGGCCTTCCATTTGTAGAGCGTCGCCGAGCTGATCCCGGGCTCGCCGGCAGACCTCGGCGGTCCCCATGCCCGCCTCCTGCTCCTTCACGATCCCGATGATCTGCTCGTCCGAAAACCTGCTCCGCTTCATTCGTCCGTCTCCTCGAGAAACGGACTCCACCCAAGAACGGCGCCAATTCAGGGGTGCACGTCACGTTACCTGTCTGGTGGTGGCGGGGCTCACCTTGCCTGGGCTGCTGTTCGCGTTGCTGGCGCGGGTGGGCGGCGATCCGGCCACGGCCTGAGCAGCGGCGGCCGCGGCTTCCTGGGCGCGGCGCTGGGCCGGTCTGGGGCCAAAGGGCCGCAGGGTGATGCCCGCCTCGCCGTCCACAACGTCCAGCGTCACCGCGATGCCGGCGCCGGCAAAGCGGGCGAGCAGTGGCGCCAGGCGGGCCTGCACCTCGGCCGGTGCGGCGCCGCCGCGCCCTGCCCGCAGGCTGATCGCCTTCAGGCCCCAGCGTTCCACGGCCCAGATCGCCACTTCAGCGGGCACATCAGCAGGCAAGGTATCGCCGCCGCCCGCCGTGTCCGCCGCTGCGTCGGGCCGGATCGCCAGCGCGGCGGCGGCCGGCGGCACCACGCGCACCGTCCAGGCCCCGGCGGCGGCCTGGGCCAGGGCTTCGGCATCGCGATAATCGCCAAGCTGCCAGCCCGGCGCCGGCACCGGCACCAGCCAGGCGACATGTTCCGCCCGGTTGGTCCACACGGTTTCCACCGGTATGCCGATGGCGGCGCGGATATCCTCGAACGGCGGCACGTCGCCGGTCAGGCCGGCGACCGTGCGCTGCAGGGCGGCATCGACCATGGCGCGGGTTTGCGACTGCACGTCGGCGGCGACGATCTGCTGCACCGAAACAATCGGCCGCGCGCTCAGCCGCTGCCCCAGCTGCCGTGTCACCTCGGTCTGGGCATCGGCCCGAAAATCCGGCGTGATGACCACGGCATCGACCGTGGGGCGGCCCCGCAGTGGCCATTTCACGTCCAGCTGGGCGATGCCGGCAGGCTTCACCTGCAACACGTCGGCGATCGTCTGACGGGCGGCGGCGCGGGCGGTGGCCTCGTGCGTCACCCTGATCAGCGTCAGCGCCAGCGGCGTCGCCAGCGCCAGGAAGGCCATGGCGCCGAAGAACACGGCGTCGCGGTTCACCTCGACGCTTTCAAACGGCTTGGCCGAGCCGCTGAGCCGCGCGATCAGGCCGATCGAAAAGGCAATGGCCGCCAGGTTGGTGAGGAACAGCAGAAAGGCGCCGCCGGCATAATCCAGCCGCCAGACGCCCAGGCCATAGCCGACCACGGCGAGCGGCGGCATCAAGGCGGTGGCGATGGCGACGCCAATGGCGGTGCCGCCCTTTTCGCGCACGATGGCATAGCCGCCGGCAACGCCTGACAGCAGCGCGACCGCGAGATCGAGCAGGGTCGGTTCGGTGCGGGCCAGGATTTCAGGGGTGGCGTTGCGGATCGGGCTGACGAAGGTGAGCAGGGCACCGATGCTGATGCCGATGAGCGCGCCGATGGCCACCACCCGCGCGGCCTCGCGAATGCGCTTGCCGTCGAGCGAGGCGAAGGCGAAGCCCAGCGCGACGATGGGCGTCATCAGCGGCGAGATCAGCATCGCGCCGATCACGACGGCGGTGGATGACTGCAGCAGACCCAGCGCGGCGATGCCGGCAGACAGGCCGCACATCAGCATGTAGCCAACCGTGAGGCGGCCATCCTCATAGACCTGCTGGCGAAGATGATCGCCGGCCTGGCCGGCAAGGTTGGGGATCAGCACCAGATCGGCCAGCCGCATGCGCAACAGGCGCAGCCGCGCGCGCACCGTGTCGACGGTCTCGTTCACCTGCTCGCGCATGGCGGCGGCGCGGCCCTCGATGGGCTGAGGCTTCGGGCTGGCAGTGGCGTCAGGTTCGCTCATGGCTGTCCCTGGCTCAGGCTGGCTGGGCCGGGCGCTGCAGCCGTTCGATGACGGCGGCAATCGTGGCACCCTGGATGATGACGGCAAACATCACGATCACATAGGTGGCCGCCAATATGGTGGTGCGGATGGGCCCTTCCGGCAGCGACAGCGCCAGTGCGATCGAAATGCCGCCGCGCAGCCCGCCCCACACCAGCACCGGCATCGCCAGCGGGCCCAGGTTCAGCACCGGCCGCATCGCCGCCAGCGGCGCGCCCACGGCCAGGGTGCGCGCCAGGATCACCAGCGGGATCGCCGCCAGCCCGATCACCAGCAGCGAGGGTTCACGGGCGATGACGATGACCTCCAGCCCGATCAGCAGGAACAGCACGGCGTTGAGGATTTCGTCGATCAGCGCCCAGAACTTGACGAGATAGTCGCGGGTGGTGTCGCTCATGGCGTGGGCGATGCCGGCATTGCCGATCAGCAGGCCCGCCACCGCCATCGCAACCGGGCCGCTGACATGGATGAGATGGGCCAGGCTGTAGCCGCCCATCACCACGGCGAGGCTGATCATCACCTCCACATTATATTCATCGATGCTGCGCATGGCGCGGTAGGCCAGCCAGCCGATACCGAGGCCCAGCAGCACGCCGCCGCCAGCTTCCTGCAGGAAGTGCAGGCCGGCGTCTGCCAGCGACAGCTCGACGCCGCGGCTGGCGGCACCCAGCAGGATGGCGAACACCACGACGCCGACGCCATCGTTGAAAAGGCTCTCGCCGGCGACCGTGGCCTGCAGCGTGGGCGGCACCGCAGCACGCTTCAGCACCGCCATCACCGCCACCGGGTCGGTCGGGCTGATCAGCGCGCCGAACACCAGGCACCACAGCAGTGGCAGTTCAACGCCGAACCAGCCGGCGACCAGCTGGAACCCGAAGCCGACAATGGCGGTGGAGAGCAGCACGCCGATGGTGCTGAGCACCAGGATCGGCCAGCGTCCGCGCCGCATGTCGGCCCAGTCGACATGCAGGGCGCCGGCGAACAGCAGGAACGACAGCATGCCATCCATCAGGGTGGTGTGGAAATCGATGCTGGCAAGGAAGGCCGCAAGCTGCGGCGCCAGGGTGCTGCCGCCCAGCGTGTCGATCAGGATGACCAGCAGCGAGGCAACCGCGCCCATCACCGTGAGCCCCACCGACGAGGGGAGCTTGAGCACCCGGTGGTTGAGATAGCCCAGCGCGGCCGCCAGCACCATCAGGATGGCGGCGGCATCGAAGGCAGACAGGGCGGTGGCAGGCATGGGGTCAGGTGCTCCTGTGGGAAATCTGGAACCAGTCGGGGGCGACTGTCAAAGCCCGTAGCGCCACACCAGGATGGCCGACATCGACACCACCATCAGCAGCACCAGCGGCACACCGGTGCGCAGATAGTCGCCGAAGGCATATTTGCCTTCCACCATCACCAGCATGTTGGTCTGATAGGCCACCGGCGTTGCATAGCAGAGATTGCAGCCGAACAGCACCGCCAGGACCAGCGGTTCGACCGGCAACCCAAGCTGGCCGGCGAGGCTGAAGGCGATCGGCGTGCCGACCGCAGCGGCGGTGGCGTTGGAGGCGAAATTGGTGAGCAGGGTGACGAACAGCATGATCGCGGCCAGCACGCCGGCAGCCGGCACGGTGGCCAGCGCGCCCGCCAGCAACTGTCCCAGCCAGTCGGCGGCGCCGCTGTCGAGGATGATGCGGCCGATGGCGATGGACGCGGCGATCAGCACCACCACCTTGGCCGAAAGCGCCTGTCCGATGCGATCGAAGCGCACACAGCCGGTGAGCAGCATCAGGACGGCGCCGCCCAGCGCCGAAATGGCAATGGGCAGCAGCCCCAGCGTGGCCAGGGCCACGGCGCCCGCCATGATGATCAGCGCCAGCACCGCCTTGCCGCTGCGTGGCATCTGGCGCTCGCCGTGCAGCAGCAGCAGGCCTTCATCCTGCGAAAAGGACTGCAGCGCGGGGCGGGTTCCCATCATCAACAGCACATCGCCTTCGGCCAGAAGCCGCAACTCGGCTGGAGGCTCCGGGGTCGGCGCCGCCGCGCCGCCGCGTCGCGCCGGGTCGACACCGACCGCCACCACAGGCCAGCCAGCCGATCCGGCGATTGTCTGGCCGGCGAGCCGCGAATCCCGTGTGATCACCATTTCCGCAAAGTGCAGATCTTCGCGGATGGCGCCAGCCTCGCGGCGCATGGCTTCCACGCGGGAGGCCGGGCCTGGTGTCGCCCCCAGTTCGCGCATGGCGACTTCCAGCACGTCCTGTGTGGCAGACACATGGACATGGGCACCGGACGCGGTGGCCGTGGCGCCCAGCAACGCCAGCCGGCCGGTCTTGTACGCCTGCGACTGCTCGGCGCGCTGGGTGGCGGCGGCGAGATCGCCGGCAACATGCAGCGTGGCGCGGAAATGCCGCTGCGCCTCCCCAGACACCGGCGTGTTGTCTGGCAGCAGCCGCGGCATCACCAGCCAGATATAGGGTAGTGCGATGATCGCTGCGATCAGAACGATCGGCGTGAAGTGGAAGACGCCAAGCGCCGGCATGCCAAGATCGCCAGCGATCGACATGACCAGCAGGTTGGTCGAGGTGCCGATGGTGGTGGCCATGCCGCCGATCAGCACGGCCGCATTGACCGGGATCAGGGTGCGCGAGGCCGGCATGCCGCCGCTTCCGGCGATTTGCGCGAGGATGGGGATCAACAGCACAAGCACCGGCGTGTCGTTGACCACCATGCTCATCCCCATGGCGATGGCCAGCGTGGCAAGCAGCCCGATCTGGTGGTTCACCTGCCACAACCGTCCCAGCAGATCGGCAGCCGGGGTCAGGGCGCCGGTCACCACCAGGCCGCGCCCCATCACCATCAGCGCGCAGATGGTGATCAGCGCATGATGGCCAAAACCGCCAAAGGCCAGCGCCAGCCCGTCCTTTGCCTGGGTGCCCGGCAGCGGGAAGAAATAGAGGCCGAGCGCGATGGCCACGATGGTGCCCAGGCACACGATCTCCACCCGCACCCGACCGCTGGCAAAGCCGGCGAACATCAGGATCGCCAGCAGCATGGCAGCGGCGGCATGAGGCGATGGCAAGGTCATCCAGTCGCCAGTCTAGCCGCAAACCCCTTGCAAGGGGCAAGTTTCCGGCCAGATCAGCCCCGTTATCACCCCCGTTATCACCCCCGTTATCACCACCGCCTGATCAGCGCGGTGCGGGGGCCAACAGCGCCTGCACCTCCACGCTGTCCTCCACCCGGTCGATGAGGCGCGGGATCGGCTTGAGGCCGGGCGTTGCCGTCTCGAAGGCATGGCCCAGCGCCAGCAGCCGCGCCTCGCTCCACGCCGGTCCAATGAAGGACAGGCCAACAGGCAGGCCGCGCACGGCACCCATCGGCACGGTGAGGTGCGGATAGCCGGCCACGGCGGCAAGGCCGCCGGCGCCGCCGAACGGCGCCTGATCGGCGTTGACCGGATCGATGAACCAGGCCGGCGGCGCGGTGGGCGCGACGATCACCTCCACCTGTGCTTCGGCCAGCATGCGATCGATGCCCTCCTTGCCCGCAAGGCGCAGCGATGTCTCCCGGGCCTTGATGTAGGCCGGGTCATCAAGGCCCTTGGAGCTTTGCGCCTTCTCGAAATTGTCCTGCCCGAACAGGCCCATCTCGGCGCCGGCGTTGGCCTTGTTGAAGGCAATGAGATCGGCGAGCGTGCGGGTCTTCACAGCCGCCGGCGTGGTGGCGAGATAGGCGTTCAGATCAGCCTTCAACTCGGTGAACAGCACGACCCCCTCGTTCTCGCCGATCGCACGCCGGTCGGCGCCCTTGGTGATCTCGACCAGCACGGCGCCCTCGCGCTTCAGCACGGCGAGCGCTGCCTCGAAGCGTTCATCGACACCCGGGTGCCAGCCGGTGGCAAAGCGGGCGACGCCAATGCGCGCGCCCTTGAGCGCGCCGGGCTTCAAAGCGGCGACGTAATCCGTCTTGCGCGCATCCGCGTCCTTCGTCGCCGGATCGGCAGGGTCGCTGCCGGCCATCACGGTGAGCAGGCGCGCGGCGGTTGCGACATCGCGGGTCATCGGCCCGGCGGTGTCCTGGCTGTGGCTGATCGGCACCACATGGGTGCGGCTGACAAGGCCCACAGTGGGCTTGAGGCCGACGATGCCATTGACGGCCGCTGGGCAGGTGATGCTGCCGTCCGTCTCGGTGCCGATGGCGGCATCCACCATCTGCGCTGCCACCGCGGCGCCACTGCCCGAGGAGGAGCCGCAGGTGTTGCGGGTGAGGGCGTGCGGGTTGCGGGTTTGCCCGCCAACCGCGCTCCAGCCCGAGATCGAATAATCGGATCGGATATTGGCCCATTCCGACAGGTTGGTCTTGCCGATCAGCACGGCGCCGGCGGCGCGCAGTCGGGCGATGAAGGGGGCATCGCGCCCGGTCACATTGTCCTTCAGGGCCAGGCTGCCGGCCGTGGTGGGCAGCGGTCCGGCCATGTCGACATTGTCTTTCACCAGGATGGGCAGCCCGAACAGCGGCCCACGCGCCATGCGGCGCCGGTCCATCGCGCGGGCTTCGTCAAGAATGCCGGGATCAACGGCGATCACCGCATTGAGCTTCGGGTTCAGCGCCTTGATGCGCGCCAGCGCCGCGGCCGTGTTGGCCTCTGCCACGCCAACGGGTGACGCGGATTGCGCAGCTGCCGCGGTTGCGACGAGGCCCAGCACTGCCGCTGTCCAACCCCTTTTCATCATTGTCCCCCTTAACAAAGCCTCACTGGCATCCTCTTGCGTGAGCCCCGATGATTTGCAACTGCACGAATGGCGAAGCCAGGAGACGGGCCTGGACTGGGGACAGGCCAAGCGGCGGAAGGGAGTGGATGGACGCCGAACTGGACATACGGCTGGCGGCCATGAAGCAGGCGCGCGATGCGGCAGAGGCGGCAAACCTTGCCAAGACCCAGTTTCTGATGGGCCTATCCCACGAGATCCGCACGCCCTTGAATGCCATTCACGGCTATGCCCAGTTGCTGGAGCGCGGTGCCGCCATCGCACCGGCCGAAGCCGGGCGCATCATTCGTCGATCCTCGGAACATCTCGCCGATCTGGTCGAAGGCCTGCTCGACATCAGCCGCATCGAATCCGGCGTGATGAAGCTCAACCGCGAAACGATCGGGCTACGTGCCCTTCTGGAACAGGTGGCCGAGATGTTCCGCATCGAGGCCGGCAACAAGGGGCTGGCCTTTGCCTACAAGGCGGCCCCAACGTTGCCGACCTGGGTGCTGGCCGATGAACGCCGGCTGCGCCAGGTGCTGATCAACCTGCTGTCGAACGCGATCAAATATACCGAAACCGGATCGGTGACGCTGACGGTGCGCTACCGATCGATGGTGGCGGAATTCGAGGTGGCCGACACTGGCATCGGCATCGCGCCTGACGAGCAGGAGCGCATCTTCATGCCGTTCGACCGCGGTGCCGGCCGCGCCAGCGGCGTGGCGCCCGGCATCGGGCTGGGCCTCGCCCTGTCGCGCATGCTGGCGCAGATCATGGGCGGCGAGATTACCGTGGACAGCCGGGTGGGCGAAGGCAGCCGCTTCGTGCTGCGCCTGCTGCTGCCGCAGCCCAACGCCGCGCCGCAGGATGAGGTGAAGGGCCTGCCGATCGGCTATCAGGGCCGGCGGCGCACCATCCTGGCGGTCGATGATGATCCGGGCCAGCTGGCCCTTTGGCAGGAGCTGCTGCGGCCGATCGGGTTCAACCTGTTCGTGGCGGGCTCGGGCGGAGCAGCCCTGTCGCTGGCGGAACTGGGCAAGCCCGATCTGGTGCTGCTCGACGTGTCGATGCCCGGCCTGAACGGCTGGGCGGTGGCGGCGCAGTTGCGGGCCCGCTTCGGGCGCGACCTCCGCATCCTGATGGCATCGGGAAATGCTGCCGAACTGGTTGGCCGTGACGGCGAGCATGATGGGTTCGTGCTGAAGCCGGTGGACCAGCAGCTGCTGTTCGACATGCTGGCCCGGCAACTGGCGCTGGTCTGGGAATATGAAGGCATTGACCGGCCGGAAACCAGCGAGGTTACCCTGCCGGAAGCGGCACGCAGCCATCTGGTGGAACTGGCGCACCTTGCCCGCACCGGCCATGTGCGCGGTCTGACGGCGGCCCTGGCGGCGCTGTCCGATGCGGTGCCGCAGTCGGCCGGGTTGGTGACCCGCTTGACGGCAGCGCTCGACGAGTATGATCTTGCCGCGTTCCAGAAGCTGTTGGCCGAACAACAGCCGGGGCAAGAGCAGGAATTTGGGGCAACGGCCCCGGGGGAGCAGACTGGATGACCGCAGACGCCCGCGCCACGATCCTGGTGGTGGACGACGCGCCGGATTCGCTGCGTTTCCTCACCGACACGCTGGAAGGCGAAGGCTATGGCGTGCGCATTGCCCGTGATGGCAACACGGCGCTCGCCAGCCTGGCCGCCGAACTGCCCGACCTTGTGCTGATGGACGCGGTGATGCCCGGCCTCGATGGGTTCGAGACGACGCGCCGCATCAAGGCTGACCCGGCACTGGCGCGCGTGCCGGTGATCTTCATGACCGGCCTGTCGGAAACGGAACATGTGGTCGACGGCCTTGCTGCCGGCGGGGTCGACTACGTCAGGAAGCCGATCGTGCTGCCGGAACTGCTGGCGCGGTTGCGCGTGCATCTCGGCAATGCCCGCATGGCGGCCGGTGCCCAGGATGCGCTGGATGCCAGCAACCGTCCGTTGCTGGCGCTGGACAGCGAAGGGCGCATCCTGTGGACCACGCCGAAGAGTGCCGCCATCCTGACGGCCCGTTTTGGCGTTGGCGTCGGGGATCGGCTGCCGCCCGTGCTCGTTGGCCAGCTGATGCGGCTGGGCGAGGGAACCGTGCGGCAGGAGTTCCCCGGCGGCAAGGTCGAGTTCGCGGTGGTGGCCAGCGCCGGCGAGGAACGGCACTTGCGCGTCACCGAAACACTGGAAGGCGCCGAAGAGAAGCTGCTTGCCCAGCGCCATGGCCTGACCGAACGCGAGGCCGAAGTGCTGCTGTGGATCAGCCGCGGCAAGGCCAATCGCGAGATATCGGAGATCCTGGGCATCTCCCCGCGCACCGTGAACAAGCATCTTGAACAGATTTTCGAGAAGATGGGCATCGAGAACCGCGCCTCGGCCGCCGCTGCCGCCGTGAAGACACTGTCGCAATAGGATTTTTACCAGCCGTTTTCACCAACAAGGGATTTGGCGCCGCAGCGTGGGCACGCTATGCCTCGGCGCCATGATCATCGGCATCGATCTGGGCACCACCAACAGCGCCGCCGCCGTCTGGACTGAAGGCGGGCCGCAGCTGATTCCCAATCGGCTGGGCGAACTGCTCACGCCGTCGGCCGTTGGCCTCGATGATGATGGCACGCTGCTGGTCGGCCGCCCTGCGCGCGACCGCATGGCCAGCCACGCGTCGCTCACCGCCACCGCCTTCAAGCGCTACATGGGCACGCAGCACCGCATCGCGCTGGGCAGACAAGACTATGGCGCCGAGGAGCTGTCGGCGCTGGTGCTGAAATCGCTGAAAGAAGACGCCGAAGCCCACCTGGGCGAAGCCGTGACCGAAGCGGTGATCACCGTGCCGGCCTATTTCAACGACAAGCAAAGGAAGGCCACCAAGCGCGCCGGTGAACTGGCCGGGCTGAAGGTGGAGCGGCTGATCAACGAGCCGACCGCCGCGGCTCTGGCCTATGGCATCCACAATCTGGAGAATGAAACCCGCTTCCTGGTGTTCGATCTGGGCGGCGGTACCTTTGATGTGTCGGTGCTGGAGATCTTCGAAGGCGTCATCGAGGTGCGTGCCTCCACCGGCGACAACCGGCTGGGCGGCGAGGATTTCAACGCCGTGCTGGCCGGGCTGATGGTGGAGGGTGACAAGACGCTGGCCGCGCGGGCGCGCGAGGATCGCCAGCTGGCCGCCAAGCTGAACGAGGCGGCCGAGCGGGCCCGCCGTGCGCTGACCAGTGCGGGCGAGGCGGTGATGGAGGTGCAGTGGCAGGGCGAGATGCTGCGCCATCCGGTGACGGCCGATGCGTTCGAGACGGCAGCAGTGCCCTTGCTTGACCGGCTGAAGTCCCCGGTGCTGCGGGCCCTGCGCGATGCCGACATCAGACCCGAGTCACTTTCCGAGATCATCCTGATCGGCGGTTCCACGCGCATGCCGCTGGTGCGCCGCACCGTGGCGCGCATGTTCGGCCGCTTTCCCAACAGCCAGATCAACCCGGATGAGGCGGTGGCGCTGGGCGCTGCGGTGCAGGCCGGGCTGAAGGCGCGCGACGCGGCGCTGAAGGAAGTGGTCCTCACCGATGTCTGCCCCTATTCGCTGGGGATCGACATCTCCGAGCGGCTGCCCGGCGGCGCCATCGAGAGCGGCATCTTTTCCCCGATCATCGAGCGCAACACCACGGTGCCGGTGAGCCGCGTCAACTGGTACGAGACGATGGAGGCCAACCAGCGCGAGATCCGCATGGGCATATACCAGGGCGAAGCGCGGCGCGTGGCGGACAATGTGCGCATCGGCGAGTTGAAGGTGCCGATGCCGCGCGGCCCGGCCGGCCAGCCGATCGAAGTGCGCTTTTCCTACGACATCAACGGCCTGCTGGAAGTGGACGTGACGGTCCCCGGCAGTGGTGCCACCCACAATCTGGTGATCGCTGACCCCGAGGACGTGGTGAGCCCCAAGGAGCTGGAGCGCCGCCGGGCCGCGCTTGCCGCCTTGAAGCAGCATCCGCGCGATGCCGAACCCAACCGGGCGGTGCTGGCCCGCGCCGAGCGGCTGTGGGAGAATGCGCTGGGCTTCGAGCGCGACGAGATTGGCCGTCTGATCCGGTCTTTCCAGGCCGCGCTGGCCACGCAGGACCCGCGCACCGCCGACAAGGCCCGCGAGGACCTGACCGCCCAGCTTGACCGGCTTGAAGGCCCGGCATGGTTGTGATTGCGTTGCTGTGATGTTGGGGTTGTGAGTTCCCCCTGGAAGATCCTCGGCATCAAGGCCGGCAGCGATCGCGACACGATTCGCCGCGCCTATGCGAAGAAATTGAAGGGCGTGAACCCGGAGGATGATCCAGAGGGCTTCATGCGGCTGCGGCAGGCGCACGATGATGCCCTGGCCCAGTTGCGCTGGCGCCGGCCACCGCAGGGACCGGAGCGGGATGGGCCGGAGCCAGAGGCGCCGGACTCCGAACCGGCCGACGCATCGCCGCCGGCAGGCAGCGAGGATGCGAACTGGCTTGCCTGGACTGGCCCGCCACCCGACGGTCCGCACGGCAGCGCCCCGCCGCCCACCTACCCCACAGAATCCGGGCCGGCGTCGGTGCCGCGGGGCGAACCTGATCCCGCCGCCGCCGCGCTGGCCGCCGAGCAGGCTGACCTGGCGACGCGGCAACAGGCCCTGATCGACGCCATTGCAGCAGGTCCAGAAGGGCAATTGACCGCACTCGACCATCTGCTGGCCGCTCCGGCGCTGGAAGCCATTGCGGCACGGGAGCGTATCGAGCGCTGGATTGCAGCCACCATCCGCCGCCAGCTGCCTGCCAGTGATCCGCTGGTGGTCGCTGCCATCGAGCGTTTCGGTTGGGGCGAGCTGGGTGCGATTGAAGCCGACGCCGATGTCGCCAGCTTGCTGCAACGGCGCGACGAGGGCGCGTTTGTCGCCCGCATCGCGCGGCCGCATACCGATCTGCACGTTGGATACATGGCGCTGCAGGGCCTGAAGGGGCCCGGTTGGTGGCGACGGGTGACGGCCCTGTTCGGCGCTGCCCCCGAACAGACGCGCACCATCCTGGGGCTGGTGGATGGGCCGATGCCGGGCATTGCCAGCTGGCTGGACCCGGATGCGATGGCGTGGTGGCGCGACTGGCATTCTGAGCCCCGCTTGCGGTTGTGGATGTTTGCCGTGTTGTTCCCGCTGGCAGCAGTGGCGCTTGTGGCGGTCTTGGAGCCGACCGGCTGGCCGGAAGCCGTGCAGGCCGGCGCGGGCCTGCTGGCCTATGCCGCGCCGTTCGCCATGGTGTGGCTGCTGAACGCGCGGCGGCGCGTGCAGGCGCAGTGGCAGCGGCCGGCCTGGCATTATCAGGCATGGATGCTGGCGGTGCCCGGCCTGCCGGTGCTGGCCGCGGCCTGGCCACCCTTTGCCGAACTGGGGCCGCTGTGGCTGCTGATCGTGGTGGGCGCGGCGGCGTGGACGCTCGTGACCCTGCCGCGCCTGCTGCCGGATGCGCCGAAGACGCTGATGGTGGGCCTCATCCGCGCCTGGCCGATGTGGGTGCTGCTGGGGATGTTCATGCTGCCCGCGCCGCTGCCGGTCTGGGCGAGCCCGATCCTCGGTCTGCTGGTCACCGCAATGATGCTTCTCTGGTGGCAGGGCGGCGATGAACTGAGCTGGCTGGCGCAGGCGCGGTTCGGGCGCTGGAGCGTGTGGGCCGTGTCTGGTCTCGGGGCGCTGGTGATCGGCGCGGCGGCTGGGCTTGTGGCCATGGGTGGTATCGCAACCGAGGCCAATGCCTGGCTGCCGCGTGCGCTGGCGCTGTTGCCGCTGGCCCTTGCCTTGCTGCTGATGGGGGTGCGTCTGGCATCAGGCGCACTGCAGGCTGTGCCGCTGCTGCTGATGGTGGGGATGTTCCAGATGCTGATCATCACCCTGCCGGAATCGCCGCAGCGTGCGCGCGAGACAGCTGCACCGGCCGTCCCCGCCAAGGCCATCGGCAGCGCGACGGACTGGATTGCCGCAGAGCCCCTGCTGAAGGGCAAGCCGTCCCGCACCGCGCGGCTGCCGCGGCCTGACCCGGTGATTTCCTGCGACGGAGTTGGCGATGGCGGGACATCGGCCGCAGGGGGCCCGATGGTGGCGGAGCCCTGCATGGCCGAGGACTGGATACGGGATGGTGAATACCCTCCGGCCGCACTGGCACTGGGCCAGGGCGGGACCGTGGGCTATCGCCTGCTGGTGGACCGGACAGGGCGGGTGGAGAGCTGCGACATCGTCGAAAGCAGCGGCCATGCCGCGCTCGACAAGGGGACATGCGATCTGGTGGGCCGGCGGGCGCGGTTCGTGCCGGCGCGCGGCGTGGATGGCAGAACGATGGAATGGGCCTATCGCGGCCGCATTCGCTGGGTGCTGGGCGACAGTTGAGCGGCCCCGCCCCGTGGAGCGCCATCTGTGGCCCTGGGCATCAGATCAGGTCTCACCAGCACAATGGCGATCCGATCGGCATGGAGGCGTTGCCAGCCCTGCTGCCGGGCAAGCGACACCAGGCCATTGTCTGGGTCCAGCATCAACCAACCGACGTTCCCGGCACGCACGACCCTGTTGAAGGCGGCGGGGTCGCCCGCGATGACGCGCGCATATTCCGCCATGTGGGCATCGCCATACATGTCGGCCCGGCCATCGATGTAGGGGCGCAGATCCTTCAGGATGAGGGCGCCACCGAAATCGTAGAAGTTGATGACGTTGGTGGCGCGGATCGGGGAGGGCACGGCCGCGATGGCGTCCACCGGATAGGACTTTGCGTTGGAACGCTCGATCGGCATCAGCAGCCGGGCAAGGCCGGCCGCCCCGATCACGCCGATCGCGAGCGCCACTGACCGCCGACGCCACTGCGCACGGGGCGGCGAGAGCCCGCCACGGGATTTCAGCATGTCCAGGATCACCAGGCTGGACACGATCACGAACACGGCCTGGTGACGGCCATGCATCACCGCCATCACGAGCAGCCCCGACAGCAGTGCGGTTCTCACCAGCCCGAGCCGCCGATGCCACACGGCGGTGCAGACGCCGACAATGGCAATATAGACGGTTTGCAGAACGTCCGTGCGCGGGTTGAGCGGGCGCCACTCCGTGATCATCGGCAGTGATTCCATGCCGCTCACCTGGAATGGATAGAGCCAGGCGCCGGCGCCATGGGGATTGGCCAGCGTTGCCGCGACACATAGTCCGCCGAACAGGCCCCATTGCCGAACGGTTGCCAGCCGGTCCTGGCTGTTCAGCAGGGCTTCAAGCCCGAATGCGCCGGCAATCGCGATGGCAATGATGAAGCTGCCATGCAGATTGACCCACAGCACGAGCAGGAGCGCGCTCCACAGCGGTGGCGTGCGGTCTGCGCTGCGGGCCTTCATCAAGAGGACGGTCCATGCCGTGAGCAGCACATATGCGATCAGATGGGGTCGCACGAGCGTCGCTGGCGCCAGAGCTGCCGCCACGATGGCGGCAGCAAGCAAGGCCCGCTGCGGCGCCAGCGCCTGCGTGGCGCGTGCCGCAATGACAACCAGGATGGCGCCGAGCGCGGCCGACATCATCACGGCCAGCCCTTGCCAGGCCCCGGCCTTGTAGATCAACGCCATCACCACTTCCGCAAGCCATTCATGCGCCATCCAGGGCTGGCCGGCGGCAGACCAGGAAAAGGGATCGCTGTCCGGAACGCGGCCTGTCCGCAGGATCAGATTGCCAGTGGCAAGGTGCCAGTTGGTATCGGGATCCCGGAAAATCCGGGCATTGAACATCATGGCGGCTGCCCAACAGGCGACGGCCACCGGCGGCAGCACGACAAGCCAGGCCGGCTGGCCGGTTTCCATCCTCAATTCGTCCGTCTGCATGGAGGCCGTCATCGCGCGTCTGGTTTTCCGGTCTGGAGACATTGGCCAAGGGAGAGGGCATGACCCTGCCAGTCCGGCGGCCGCCGGCCTGGGTGATGGATAGCCGCCACCGGTGTGGCTCGCAATATGACGCGCGCCGCAGCAGGTCGAATCGCTGATCGAATCGGCCTGTTCAAATCCGGCCCGAGAGGCTGCGATTCGGACCATTTCGGCAGTGGACCACGCCCCGATTCTGGTCGCGAACAACCGTTTCGGAGGCAGTTTCGCGCTGATTTCCAGCTGCATCACGCCCTTTTTTCCGTGGAACGAAATTTTTTTCAGGTCTGTCACGCGCCGCAGGACGGGGTTTCGGAAGCAAGTGTTGATGAAGTGTTTTCGGGCATCGAAGGATTTACAATTTATCTCATGATTCCAGACATATCATTGAATTAACACGCGTTTTCGGCTGGTTTACGGAAAACAACACCGCCTTCCCAATGGTTTACGAAAAGCGGGAAGAATTTGTGTTTAATCAGAAAAATGATCGGAAAACGTCTATAAATAATTCCTAACAGACAATAACGTTAATGAAATTTACCAATATGTTTTCAAGAATTTATGACCGAATTCGATATTGTTCTCGTCGGTGCGGACGTATATCCAGATGCCGGGATACTGGCCGGAAGGAAGCAGTGGTTTTCATCCGATCGGCGTCAACGGTGTCTCTCCTGATCCCCGGGAGTTTTTGGGGCGAGGGATGTGCAACCGGCTTCGGCCGAAAACAGTGGGAAGTAGTGTCATGATGAAGTTCGTGAAGGCTCTGAAGAGCAACAAGTCCGGCGCCTCGGCAGCCGAATACGCCCTGATCCTGGCCGTCCTGGGTGGCATCACCCTGGCGGGCGCCCAGCTGGTTGGCACCGGCATCAACAATGCCTTCTCCAACGGCAAGGCCGACCTCGACGCCGCCTAAGCGACGGGGTTGATCCAAAGTTGAGGCTGGCCGGGCGAAGGCCCGGCCAGCCAAGGCTGCCCCTGACCCATCCAGGCTTGCGGGGCAGGGTTGCGGGGGCGAAGCAGAGGCCAGCGGGGGGCTGGCAGGGGGCTGTCCCGTGATCAGACAGCTTCGTGCGTCCAGGCGCGACGTGGGCGGTGCATCTGCCGCCGAATGTGCGCTGATCTCCGCAAACCTCGGCGTCACCAGCCTGGCGGACTCGCCGATGGTTGGCGCTGGCATCGGCATTGCCTGCCCAAAGCGCAAGCATCCGCTTGATGCTGTGTGATTGACCGATCCGAACTGGCGTTCACGCACGTGCATCGCGAATTGGTTCCACAGTTTTTAGCGATATATCAACCATCTTGCCTATATTGTTTGTGTGCTTTGCGAAGTTCCATGCCGCGTAACTGGCCGGAACCGAGCGTCAACGGTGCCGCATTGGGGGGTGTTGCCCAGGCATCGCAGTAACAGTGGCGTACTGGCGTAGCAGTGAAGCAAAGCGGCGTTCCGGCCGTCATTCGTCGGGAACGCCGTTTGCGGAAATGGGCATTGGCCAGAGGGGCGAACTGTGCACACGGGAACCACCATTCAGATGAGGGCTGGCGGCCAGGCCGTTCGCCACCGTGGGGAGGCCAACTGATGCGCCGCTCCTCGATCATCATGCTGATCGCCGCTGTGGCGCTGGGCCTTGTGGCCGTGCTGCTGTCGCGCACCGTGCTGTCGGGCGGCGACACGCCGTCCATCGCGTCAGGGCAGGGCGCTGTGCGCACCGTGCCCACGGTGGTCGCTGCCGCCGATATCGGCTTTGGCGAAAAGCTCACGCCCGACAAGCTGAAGGTGGTCGACTGGCCAGCTGACACCCTGCCCCAGGGCACGTTCCAGAGGGTCGATGAACTGGTCACGGGCCAGGGCCGCGCTGCCATGCGCCCGATCACCGCCAACGAAATCCTGACCAACACGTCACTGTCGCAGGGGGCGACCCGGTTGTCGACCGCCCAGCTGCTGAACCCGCAGATGCGCGCCGTGTCGGTTCCGGTCAACGAGGTGACCGGCGTCTCGGGCATGATCTACCCGGGCGACCGCGTCGACGTTTATTTCAGCCGCCAGCCGGAAGAGGCGCTGCCCTATTCCGAACTGCTGGCGCAGGGCGCCCGCGTGCTGGCTGTCGGCCTCGACATGAACGTCGGCAAGGACAAGCCGGAAGTGGTGAAGTCAGCCACCCTCGAGGTGACGCCACTGCAGGCGCAGAAGATCACGCTGGCGCTTGCCGCTGGCCAGATCAACCTGGCCTTGCGCCACTTCACCGATGAAAGCCGGGTCCGCCTGCAGACGGTACAGGTCACCGACCTGAACGACGGCACCATCACCCGCCTGGTGCGCAAGCCGACGGCCGGCGGTGGCGGCGATGGCGCCCCGCAGGCGACCGGTGGTCGCCCGGGTCCGGTGGCGCCGTCAGGCCCGTCCGTGGTCGTCATCCGCGGCTCGTCCAAGGCCGCGACTGTCTCCAGCATCGAATCGGTGATCGGCAAATGATGGTCCGTGCTCTTCTCGCCGCTGGTGTGGCGGTCTTCGCTCTTGGCTCGGTTGCGCCCGCGCCCCTTCTGGCTCCCGCGCTGGCCCAGGCCAGCATGGACGCCCGGACCGGTGCCGTGCTCAATCTCGCGGTCAACAAGTCGCAGACCCTGCGCGTGCCGCGGCCCTTCGCCCGCATTGCCGTCGGCAATGCCGACATTGCCGATGTGCAGCCGGTGTCGACCACGTCGGCCTATCTGATGGGCCGCGCGGTGGGCGCCACCAACCTGACGCTCTACGACCGGCAGGGGCAGGTGATCGCGGTTGTCGACGTCGTCGTCGGCCCCGATGCCATGGGGCTGAAGCAGAAGCTGGCCGAGGTGATGCCCACCGAACAGATCGGCGTGCAGGTGGCCAATGACATGGTCATCCTGTCGGGGACGCTGTCGAGCGCGGTCGCGGTTGAACGGGCGATGACCCTTGCTGAAGCCTATGCGCCCAAGAAGGTGATCAACTCGATGGGCGTCGGCACGGCCCAGCAGATCCTGCTGGAAGTGCGCTTTGCCGAAATGCAGCGCGGCACGGTGAAGGCGCTGGGCATCACCAGCGTCAGTTATGGCAACAACGTGCTCGGCTCCTCCGCCACCAATGGTGGTACCATCGAATCGCCCGGCACCGGCCTTAGCGGTGTGGGCGCCTTTGGGGCCAACCTGAACTTCCCCGGCCTGGGTATCCGGCTGCAGGCGCTGGAACAGCAGGGCCTGATCCGCACGCTGGCACAGCCGAACATCATCGCGCTGTCGGGCGAGACCGCCAACTTCCTGGCCGGCGGCGAATTCCCCGTGCCCGTCGGCGTGCAGTTCAACGGCCAGGTGGCGATCGAGTTCAAGCAGTTCGGTGTGGGCCTGTCGTTTACGCCGACGCTGCTGGAAGACGGGCTGATCAACCTTCTGGTGGCGCCCGAAGTCTCCAGCCTCGACCCGTCGGCCGGTATCGACATCGGCGGGCTGCGCGTGCCGGGCCTGAAGGTCCGCCGCGCCCGCACCACGCTGGAGCTGCGCGACGGCCAGACCTTCGCGCTCGCCGGTCTGATCCAGAATGACTTCCGCGATACGGTGAACAAGGTGCCGCTGCTGGGCAGCATCCCGATCCTCGGCGCGCTGTTCCGTTCGCAGAACTTCGAGCGGCGGGAGACCGAGCTGGTCATCCTCGTCACGCCGCGCCTCGTGCGCCCGGTGACGGCGGGGGCGGCGCTGCAGGTGCCGACGGACCGCATCCTGGAGCCTTCGGATACCGACTTCTTCCTGTTCGGCAGTTCCGAGAAGCGGGTCAAGCCGGGACCGGCATTGCCGCTGCCCGGCCCGGCCAGTGCCATCAACAAGCCCGGCGGGGTTGCCGCCGATCACGGTCACATCGTGAGGTGAACCATGCGTAGCGTCTGTCTTCTGCTGATCATCGGCGCCCTGGCTGCGGCCCCGGCTGCCGCCATCGACAAGGGTCTGGGCCTGGTGACCCAGAACAACATTGCGGCCATGGTTGTCGATCCCAACCCGACCTGGGCCAATGTGAAGATCGAAGGTGGCGCTGGAACCCTGGCCGATGGTGCCCTCTTCCGCTACCGTTCCGGCCAGGTGACGCCGCTGCTGCCGCTGTCCGGCAAATCGACGATCGGCGCGGTTGGCACCGGCACCAGCCAGGGCACGGTGACCCGCGGCAGCCAGCCGGCTGGAGGGCCGCGCTGATGGCCATGCTGGCTCGCCTGGGCGCCCTGGCGGGGCGCAGCACCGAAAACGGAGCAGAGGCCGAATCCTCGGACGGGGTCCTGGTCCGCGTCACCCTGAACCTGGCGGCGGATTCGGCCGCGCAGGCCAATCCCGACCAGATCATCCTGCCCAATTGCAGCATTCGCGCCTTCACCGGCACGCTGGAGGCCTTTGCCGCCAATGCGCCGCTGGTGCGCGGTACCGATCTGCTGGTGATCGAGATTGATCCCGACAATGCCGCTGCGCTGGAAGCGTTGGAGGCGTTTGCCGCCGGCCCGGGTGCCCGCATGGCCGTGGTCGCAGCGGCGCGCGATCTGACCATCAGCGCCACCCGGCGGCTGCTGCGGTCCAGCATCGCCGACGTGTTGCCGGTGCCGTTCACCCACGAGGAACTGGGCCAGGCCGTGGAATCGGCGCGCGCCGGTCTCGCCCGCCGGCAGGCGACCGGTGGCGGTGGCGGCCGGCTTGGCCATATCGTGGCCTTCCAGGGCGCGCTCGGCGGCGTCGGCACCAGCATGGTGGCGGCGCAGGCGGCGCTGCAGTGGGCAGAGCACAAGCGCGTGCTGGTCATCGATCTCGATGTGCAGCGCGGCACCATTGCGCTCTATCTCAATCTCAAGCCGCGGCTCAGCCTGTCCGACTTGGTCGAGGCCGATGACCGGCTTGATCTCGAGTTCCTCAACATGGTGGCCGAACGTCACCAGTCCGGCCTTTCGGTGGTGGCGTCGCCGAACGACATGACCGGGCTCGACGCGGTCACGCCCGAGTTCATGGAGCGGCTGCTCGACGTGGCAGCGCAGAATTTCGATCTCGTGGTGCTCGACATGCCGGGCGTGTGGATCGACTGGACGGCGCTGGCCATGCAGAAGGCCGACATCATCGCGCTGGTCACCCAGATGAGCGTGTCGGGGGTGCAGCAGGCCCGCCGCCAGCTCGACGTGCTGGAAGCCAATGGCTTGGGTGAGCGGGTGCGGGTGGTGATGAACCGCATGACCGCTGGCCTGTTCGGCAAGTATGACACGACCGAAGCCGCCAGCGTCTTGCGCTTTCCGGTGCATTACAGCCTGGCCAACGACTTCCCGACCGTTTCGACCGCACTCGACGAGGGCGTGCCGGTCAAGAAGGTCAAGCTGAAATCGCGCATCGAAAAGGAACTGCGCCAGATGACCGACGCCATGGCTGAAGACATGGCGGCGACGGCGACGGGGGCTGCGGCATGATCTTCCCGACGCGACGCAAGCCGGCCGGAGAGGCCGCCAGCGCTGATGCACCGGCAGCCGCCGCCAACACGCCGGCGCCGGCCGCTGCCGCCGCGCCCGTCGTCAACATCCGCGACAAGCGTCGGGATGACTATACCGAGCTCAAGGTCAACCTGCACCAGCAGCTGATCGACCGCATCAACCTGGCCGCGCTCGACACCATGACGCGCGATCAGATGCAGCGGGACATCGGCGACATCGTCCAGGAAATGCTCAAGGAGAACAACCAGGCGCTGAACGCCAACGAGCGCAAGCAGCTGGTTGAGGACATCCTCGACGAGCTGCTCGGCCTTGGTCCGCTCGAGCCGCTGCTGAAAGACCCGTCGATTTCCGACATCATGGTCAACAGCGCCACCAAGGTGTTCGTGGAGCGCGGCGGCCGCATCGTCGAGGTCGGCACCCGGTTCGCCAACGATTCCCACCTGCTGCGGATCATCGGCAAGATCGTCTCCAACGTCGGCCGCCGCGTCGACGAGAGCTCGCCGATGGTCGATGCGCGCCTTCCGGATGGCAGCCGCATCAATGCCATCATTCCGCCGCTTGCCATCGACGGGCCCTGCCTGTCGATCCGCAAGTTCCCGCCCAGCCGCACCAGCCTCGACAAGCTGGTCGAATATGGTTCGATGACCGCCGATTGCGCGACGATGCTGAAGGCCGTGGTCGCCAGCCGTCGCAACGTGATCGTTTCGGGCGGTACCGGTTCGGGCAAGACAACCATGCTCAACGCGCTGTCCGCCTCCATCGGCACGCACGAGCGCGTGGTGACCATCGAGGATTCGGCGGAACTGCAGCTGCAGCAAAGCCACGTTGTGCGCCTCGAAACCCGTCCGCCCAACATCGAAGGGCGCGGTGAGGTCAACCAGCGCGACCTGGTGAAGAATGCGCTGCGCATGCGGCCCGATCGCGTGATCCTCGGTGAAATCCGATCGGGCGAAGCCTTCGACATGCTGCAGGCGATGAACACCGGCCACGATGGGTCGATGACGACGCTCCACGCCAACACGCCGCGCGATGCCTTGTCCCGCCTGGAGCAGATGATCGGCATGTCTGGCATCGACATCAGCCCGAAATCCGCTCGCGCCCAGATCGCGTCTGCCATCCAGGTGGTGCTGCAGCTGGAACGCCTTCAGGACGGCACCCGCCGCGTCACCTCGGTGGCCGAAATCACCGGCATGGAAGGGGAGATCATCCTGCTGCAGGAGATCTTCAAGTTCGTGCGGGAAGGCGTTGACGAGAACGGCAAGGTGATCGGCGAAATGCGCCCGATGGGCGTCAGGCCGAAGTTCATGGAAGTGCTGAAGGCGCGCGGCTTCGACCTGCCGAACACCATGTTCGATCCCTTCCGCAAGAAGGAGGGCCAGCCGTGACGATGCCGTCGTTCATCAACGCGGAAAACCTGTTCTATGGCGTGGTGTTCCTCGCCGTCGTGCTGCTGCTGGAAGGCGGCTTTCTCTGGTATCAGGACACCTATGGCTCCCGCCGCCGCATGTCGCGGCGCATGGAGATGCTGGAGAAGGGCGCCAGCAGCGAGGAGATCATCACCGCGCTGCGCCGCCAGACCACCGACCTGTCGCGCACGCTGCTGCCGTCGGCGATCAAGTATCTCGACAGCCGCATGAACCAGGCCGGCATCCGCATGAGCGCGCAGCGCATGCTGACCCTGATGGCCGTCGTGACGCTCCTGATCGGGTTCCTGTTCCCGCTCCTGGGCGGCGTGGCGGGCCAGATCAAGACGGTTGGCGCCGTGCTGGTGCTGATCCTGTTCGCCATCGGTGTGGGAATCGTGCTGCCCATCATCTGGATCAACTACAAGGCCGCGGCGCGCCTCAAGAAGATCGAGGCGCAGTTTCCCGTGGCGCTGGACGTGCTGGTGCGCGGCCTGCGTGCCGGTTACCCGGTGGCCGGCGCGCTGGAGCTGGTGGTCAACGAGATGCCGGACCCGTTGGCGTCCGAACTGGGCCTGGTGCTGGCCGAGATGAACTATGGTTATCCGCTGCGTGACGCGCTGGAGAATTTTGCGGCCCGCGTGCAGACGCAGGATGCCAACATGTTCGTCGTGTCGGTGGCCATCCAGACCGAGACCGGCGGCAGCCTTGCCGACATTCTGGATGGCTTGTCCAAGGTGATCCGCGACCGCGCCGCCATGGTGCTGAAGGTTCGCGCGCTGGCGTCGGAAGGCAAGATGACCGGCGCGGTGCTCACGGCGATGCCGGTGGTCACCTTCGTGATGACCTTCATGCGCAGCCCTGACTTCTATCTTTCGGTCAGCGATGATCCGCTGTTCATGCCCGGCGTGCTGGGCGTGCTGTTCATGTACACGCTCGGCGTCGTCATCATGCGCCGCCTGATCGCGCTCAAGGTGTAAGCTCATGGTCAGCGCCGAACTTGCAAACATGGTGGTGATGGGCCTCGTTTTCGTGGCCGTCGTCCTTGTCGTGCTCGCCCTGGCGCCGGTTCTGCTGGGCCGCACTGGCATCAAGGACCGGCTTGCCGCCCAGGGCGGCGGCGCCGCCGTCGAAGGTCCGGGCAGCATCCGCAGCGATCAGGCCAATTCGATGTGGGCGCGGCTGCTGGCTGAAATCGAATCCCGCGGCCTCAACCTCACCGACGAAGCGTCGAGCAAGATGGCCGACAAGCTGGCGCTGGCCGGTTTCGATCAGCCCTATGCCCAGCGCGCCTACACGCTGGCGCGTGCGGTCGGCACGCTGTTCTTCCCGGCAGCAGCGCTGGCGTTCATGTCGATCACCGGCAACTGGCCGGAAACCAAGAATCTCTACATGACCATGCTGGGGTCCCTGCTGTTTGGTCTGTATCTGCCGTCGATCATCGTGTCCTCGCGCGCGGAAAACCGCGGCAAGGAGATCCTCAACGGCTTTCCCGACACGCTCGACCTGCTGCTGGTCTGTCTCGAGGCGGGTTTGGGCATCGATGCCGCCTTCAGCCGCGTCGGCACCGAAATCACGAAGTCGCACCCGCTCTTGGCCCGCCTGTTCGCGCAGGTCAGCCTGGAACTGCGCGCCGGTCGCAGCCGCGAGGTGGCGCTGCGCCTGATGGCCAAGAAGAGCGGCGTTTCGGAAATCACCGCCTTCACCACGCTGATCATCCAGTCTGACAAGCTGGGCGCTTCGGTGGCGCAGGCACTGCGCGTCTATGCCGCCGAAATGCGTGAACAGCGCCGCATGCGGGCCGAGGAAAAGGCCCACCGCATCCCGGTACTGCTGTCGATCCCGCTGGTCTGCTTCATGCTGCCCACGATGATCGCGGTGCTCATGCTGCCGGCCGGTATCAACATGATGCGCCAGATGGACGAGGTTGATTGATGAAACAGACAGCCGGCTTCATCCTGGCCCTCACCTCAACGGCACCCGCCATCGCCGGCGACGCCGTGAACGAGGCCCGCCTGGTTGACAGCGGCGCCGCCAACACCGGCCTGGTCGCGCTTGCCTCTGCAAATGCAGAAGGCGTGGCGGCTGCGCTGGACGAGGGCCGCGCGCTCCTGATGGCCGGCAATGCAGCGCAGGCGATCTCGGCCTTCCGGCTTGCGCTCACGGCCGATCAGGGTTCGGTGCCGGCCCTGAATGGCCTTGCCATTGCCTATGATCGGCTGGGCCGGCGGGATCTCGCCCGGCGCCACTTCGAAATGGCGCTGGCGCTGGCACCAGGCGCTGGCGACATTGCCTATAATCTCGGCCTCTCGTTGCATCTGGGTGGCGAGCATCGTGCCGCCGTGCCCTGGCTGCAGCGGGCGTCTGGTGGCGAGGATGGCCGTGCGGCAGCGGCGGCGCGCCGTCTCCTGGTGACAATCGCTGCGCGGCTGGAAGCCGAAGCCGCCGGCACGCTGGCGCCCAGCCCCGCGGCCACAGACGCACCGGTGCGGGTCGCGACGGCACGTATCGACATGGCCAGCACTGGCGAAGCTGTGCTGGTGCTGCCGTCCGAGGTCCGGCACCCGGCGGCGAGGCCGACGGTTGTTGCACCGGTCGCCACGGCTGCGCTGGCGGGTACGGCGCAAGAGGTGCCAAAACCGGCCCCGACGCCTGCCCCGGCCTCCACGCCTGCCCCGGCCCCCACGCCTGCCCCGGCATTGGCCCTTTCGGTGCCGATGGACCGCGTGATCATGGCCTCACTGCCGGCGGTGACACCGGACCTGTCGGATCTGCAGATTGCGCCGCCGCGCATTGATGGCAGCATGGCTGTCGCGCCAGACACGGCACCTGTGGCCATGGCGGCCGCCGAACCGGCGGAAAGGGCGACTGCGCCAGCGCCGCTGCCCGTGCAGCAGGTGATGGCCAGCCGGCTGGGCGCGCTTGCTGCGCTGACCATTCCGCTGGCCGCGCCGGCGGCAGCCTCTGCCTCGGCCGAGCCGGTACCGAAACTGGTGGTGACACGCGCTGCCTCCGCACCGCGGCAGGATGCTGCACCGGCTACGACAACGCTGACGTCGGCGGATGCCGCGCCGCTGCCGCGGGTCGTCACCCTTGCCGACGTGGAAACGGGTGCCGCCTTTGCAGATCGTGTGGCCTTGCCAGCCACTGCTGCGCCGCCACCGCTGCGCCTGCTTGATCTGGCGGCGCTGCCCATGCTGGCAACCGCCACGCCACTGCAACCGCTGCCGCTGCTGATCCCGGCCCGCATCGCCGTCGACTGGCTTGCCGGCACCGACATCGACACGATTGCCCCGGCCGATGAAGCGCCTGCCCATGAGCGGCTGATCGACGCCCTGCTGGTTCAGGCCGATCTTGCCAATGCCGTGGACCCGCAGGCCGTCCGGATGGCGATCGGGCGGCTCGAGGCACTGGTGGCCCGCATCCGGTCCCTGACCGCTGCCGTTGCGGTGGACGTGGCGGCGGCCGTGGCGACGGGCTCGGAGACGGTTGATGCCTGACGGGAACGACCTTGCTCGCAATCTCCTCGGCGAGATCGAGGCCAGCCTGGTGGACGCGCCAGCGCCTGACGTGCTGCCGCCGCCACGTCCGGGCCCGCTGGCCCGCGTGCAGCATCTGGTGTTTGCCGCGCTGCTGGTGGCCCTTGCCCTGGTGCTCGCCGGCCCGGCGCTGGCCGGCAAGAAAAAACAGATTGCACCGCCGCCACTGGTGGCAGCGCCGCCAACAGCGGCGGCGTTGACCCTTTTGGATGCGGCCATCGCCGATGGGCGGCTGGACGATGCGCGCCAGATGCTGGCGCCGATGTGGTCCAGCGGTATGCCGGAGGTTGCATTGCGCGGCGCCGAGCTGGCCTTGGCGGCCGGTTCGTTGCCGGAAGCGGCAACCGGGTTTTCGGGGCTGGTGGACGGGCCCCTGGCGGCCGCGGCCCGGCAGGGGCTGGGCATCACCCTGCTCCGGCAGGGCCGCGCCGCCGAAGCGCGGCGGGAACTGGAACAGGCCGTTTCGCTGGACCCCGGGCTGGCGCGGGCATGGAACGCGCTGGCCGTGATGGCCGACCGCGCCAAGGACTGGACGGCGTCCGACGCAGCCTACGGCAAGGCCATTGCGGCCGCGCCGGCCGATGCCACCCTGCTGGCAAATCGTGGCTGGTCGATGCTGTTGCGTGGGCATCCAGTGGCGGCCGAGCGTGATCTGGCCGCGGCCCTGCAGATGGCGCCTGGGCTCACGTCGGCCCGCACCAACCTGGCGCTCGCCCGCGCCATGCAGGGTCGATACGAGGACGCGTTCCGCCTGTCCGACAAGAAGACGCTGGCGACCGATCTCAACACGGTGGGCTATGCCGCGATGATGCGGGGTGACCTTGCCATTGCCGAGGCCTATTTCAACCGCGCCTTGAGCCTCAATCCGCAGTTCGACCGGGCGGCGTGGGACAATCTGCAGTATCTGACCGCACTGAAAAGCGCGGCGCGTCAGCCGCAATGATCGCACCATGACTCTGGCTGATGCCGGTTTGCTGGTGCTGGCGCTGTCCCTGCTGGCTGCTGCCGGCTTCGATCTGTGGCGCTTCGAGATTCCCGACACGCTCACCATCACCATCATCGCCGGTGCGGTGCTGTTCGGCCTGGGCACGCCCGGCTTCGATTGGGCCAGCCATGCCGCGGCCGGCGGCGCCTTCTTCGCCTTTGGCCTGCTGGCCTTTACGCGCGGCTGGCTGGGCGGCGGCGACGTCAAGGTCATGACCGGCTGCGCCTGCTGGGCCACCCTGGGAACGATCATCGAACAGCAGGTGCTGGTGGGCCTGGCGGGCGGCGTGCTAGCCGTGGCCTTGATGCTGGTGCGACATTCCCTGAAGCTGGCCGGTGTGACAGGTGAGGATGCGCCGCGCCTGGTGCGGGTGGGCGCCGATCTGCCTTACGCCGTGGCGATCGCCGGCGGCATGGCGGTGTGGGCCTGGCGGCACCTGCCGATCAGCTGAACCACTGCTGTTGCGCGGAGGCAACGTCACCGACGTGCAAGAATAATGTCATCTTAAAGACCTCAAGCGGCAACGCTTCCGTCACAGTTGCGCCCTATCGCCCAATGCTGATCGCTGGGTGAGGGGCCCGGCGCTGTGGGGCCTGACCATGATCCGAATTTCCACGTCCTGCACCGCCGTGCGCATTGCTCTTCTTGCCAGCCTGGGCGCAACGCCGGTCATGGCGCAAACGCTCGCCAGTGCCGAGCAGCAACCGGCGGCAACCGCCACCGACAGCAGCCCCACCAACGCCAGCGCCGGCGAGACCACCAACGAAGGCGGCGAGATCGTCGTTGTCGGCAGCCGGCCGATCGCCGAATCGCTGGCCGCCGCGCTCGCCGTGCAGAAGGCCAGCGACAGCCTCGTCAGCGTGCTGGCCGCCGACAGTATCGGCCGCCTGCCGGACCAGAACATTGCCCAGGCGATCAGCCGCCTGCCCGGCCTGTCGGTGCAGCGCGACCAGGGCCAGGCCCGTTTCGTCAACATCCGCGGCGCGCCGCTGCAGTGGACCACGCTGAGCTTCGACGGCATCTACGTGATCAGCCCGGAAGGGCGCGATGCGCGCTTCGATTCGCTGCCGTCGGCAATCGCGGGCCAGGTCATCGTCAACAAGGCGGTGACGCCAGACCTGAACGGCGAGACCATCGCCGGCAATGTCAACATCGTCACCCGGTCAGCCTTTGATTACAAGGGCCTGCACTTCCAGGCGAAGGCCGGAGCCGGCTTCAACGATCTGGGCAACGGCGCTGAATATGAAGCCTCTGCCGTGCTGTCGAACCGCTGGGAAACCGGCGTGGGCGACATCGGCGTGCTGGTCTCCGGCAGCTATTACCGCCGTTACATGGGCACCGACAATTTCGAGATCGACTGGGAGACTGTCAGCCAGGACAGGCGCCCGGTGGGCAGCGGCGACAACCCCAACACGCTGTTCGACGATGGCAGCGGGCCCCGCCGCGTGTGGGCGCGCGAGATCGAGAACAAATTCTATCGCCTCGAACGCCAGAACTGGTCGGTGACCGGCCGGCTCGACTGGGCACCCGATGCCAACAATCGGCTCTTCGCCACCTCCATCTACACCATCTTCATCGATGACGAACTGCGCGACAATTTCCGCGCCGACGCCGATGACCGCCAGTCGAACGTGCCGAGCGCAGCCTGCACCGGCACCACACCGCAGCTGCCGGCACCGGGCACCACCGGCTACGCCGATGTCTGCACCGGCAACACGCCCTTGCGCGGCACCATCTATGGCGTGGACTATGATGCCCGTTACCGCCGCAACGAACCGCGCCAGTCGATCTGGACCAACACGATCGGCGGCGATCACACGCTGTCCGATGCCATCACGCTCAGGTGGCGGGGCAACTACACGCGCTCAATCGACACGGCCAACACGCCCTATGTCATCACCTACCAGTCGCCCGGCTTCGGCTCGGGCGGTTCGGGCGCGCCCAACCGGGTGACGGTGAATTATGATCTGTCCAACCCGTTCGGCAGCCAGGTGGGTCTGTTCCGCACCCTGCGCGCGGCCAACGGCCAGCTTTCCAGAGGCGAACGACTGGCCAGCTATCTCGATTTCCCCAACAGCCTCACCAGCATTGAAAGCGTCCAGGCTCGCGCCGTCACCAACGCCTACACGGCCAAGCTGGAACTGTTCTGGAAGACCGGCCTGTTCGGCGACACGCTGCTGCGCTTCGGCGCCCAGTATGACAATCGCGTCAAGACCAATGTCGAGAACAGCTTCGAGATTTCGGGCGCCAACGGCACCCCGCTGGCGGGTGCGCTGACCGCCGCGGGCCTCACCAACACGGCATCCAGCATCCTGTCCTCGACGCCCTATCGCCAGACGTTGCGCCCTGGCTACAGCTTCAACCTGTTCGATGATGCGCTGGCCACCCGCGTGCTCGATGCCGCCCAGGGTGTTGCCGACTACGAGCCCAACGACGCCAATTTCTACCGCGTCGAGGAGTCCGTCTGGTCGGGCTATGCGATGGGCACCACCCGCTTTGACTGGGGCAACATCGTCTATGGCGCCCGCATCGAGCATATCCGCAACAGCGGCACCGCCTTCGTGTTCATCAACGATGATCCGCCGGTGCTGACCACGGTGAACACCAACACCACGCTGGTGTTCCCGAGCGCGCATGTGAACTGGAACGTGAACGACCAGAACAAGGTCCGGCTTTCGTTCACCACTGGCGCGGCGCGGCCCGACTATACGGTGGCCAACCCCAGCTTCGAGATCAACGACGGTGACGAGCAGATTTCCGGCGGCAACCCGTTTGCGGTGCCGGAACGCGCGCGCGGTGTTGACCTCTACTGGGAATGGTATGGCCGGAATGGCGGCTTCGCCAGCGTCGGTGTCTTCTACAAGGACGTGTCGCGCGCGTTGTTCCAGGCCAGCCGCCAGTTCGGCGACACCCGCTTCGACACGGCCGGCCTGCCGCGCAGCCAGTATGATTACAGCACCACGGTCAACGGCGGTGATGGCTATATCTGGGGCGCGGAAGGCGCGCTGCAGTTGCAGGTCGACAATTTCGCTAGCGATGCCGGTTTCCTGGGCGGCTTCGGCATCATCGCCAACGTGACCTACAACAAGAGCCGGGTGACCACGCCCGATGGCCGCCGCATCGCCTTCCCCGGCACGTCGCGCTGGGTCTACAATGTCGGCCCCTATTTCGAGAAATATGGCGTGTCGGCGCGGGTGGTCTATCAGAAGCGCACCGAATGGCTGTCGGAACTTGGTGATGGCAGCACCGGCGGCGACCTGTTCTGGGACACCGATGGCGAGCTTGATGCCTCGATCCGCTATGCGCTCACCCCGAACTTCGAAATCTATGCCGAAGGCGGCAACCTCTTGAACGGCCCGGGCCGCCGCTATGTCGGCAACAAGGTCCGCACGCTGGAGTATGAGAAGTTCGGCCGCCGCTTCCAGGCCGGCATCCGCGCCACCTTCTGATGCGCAGGCCGGTTCTCGCCGCGCTGCTCCTGGCAGCGTGCACACCGCCTGCGGTCGACCCTGTCGTCGAAACCGCCACCGTGACGGCCGATGCCGAAACGGTGGCGGTGAAGAACGGCGATGATGCCGCCGATGATCCGGCAATCTGGCGCAATGCCGCCAACCCGGCCGCCAGCCTGATCGTCGGCACCGACAAGCAGGCCGGGCTCTATGTCTATGGCCTCGATGGCCAGGTGCGGCATTTCCTCGATGCCGGGCGGGTCAACAATGTCGATCTCGTGGACACGCCCGCCGGGGTCATCGTGGCAGCGAGCGACCGGACCGACAACGACAACGCCCACATCGCGCTGTTCCGGCTGAACACGGCCGCCGCCCGGCTGGAGCCGCTGGGCCGCGTGCCGGCCGGGTCGGGGGAAGCCTATGGCATCTGCCTGTGGGCCACGCCCACCGGCACCGCGAGCGCCGCCGTGACGGCGTTCATCGTGATCAAGGATGGCAGCATCCGGCAGATCGAGCTGGATCCGGCGAAGGCGACCGGCCGTATCGTGCGCAGCCTGAAGCTGGCCACCCAATCGGAAGGCTGCGTGGTCGATCCGCGCACAGCGCGCCTGTACGTGGCCGAGGAAGATGTGGGCATCTGGCGCTTCGATGCGCGGCCCGGCGGCGATGTGCGGCCGGTGAAGATTGCCGGTATCGACAAGGCCCGGCTGTTCGACGATGTCGAAGGCCTTGCCACTGCGGCGGAAGGCACGGCCAATGGCGGCTGGCTGGTGGCCTCCAGCCAGGGCGACAATGCCTATGCCGTGTGGCGGCTGGCCGATGAGCGCTTCGTGGGTCGCTTCCGCATTGTCAATGGCGCGTTGGGCGGCACCCAGGAAACCGACGGGATCGAGGTGATCACCGGTGATTTTGGCCTCGATTTCCCTGATGGCCTGATGGTGGCGCAGGACGGCGAGAACCAGCCGGCGCAGAATTTCAAGCTGGTGAGTTGGGGCAAGGTAAAGAAGGCGCTGAAACTGCCCTGATTGACCAGCCGGCCCTGCTGCGCCACGCTGGCCCAAAATCATGGGGAGTGGCAGGCATATGGCGCTGCTAGAGGGCTATCAGCGGTTCACCTTCGCACGCGGGCAGTTCGGCCATGACCGGGTGCTCACGGCCACCATCACCGGCAACAATCCGGTGAACGGCGTCGATGAACAGATGCACCACGAACTGGCGCGGGTGTTCACCGAACTCCAGCAGGACCCGGGCAGCGACATCATCGTGCTGACCGGCGCCGGCCGCGCCTTCTGCGCCGGCGGCGATTTCGACTGGTTCGAGGAACAGATCGCCCACCCCGAACGCTTCCGCGACATCGGCTGGGATGCCAAGCGCATCGTCACGTCCTTGCTCGACATCGAAAAGCCGGTGATCTGCCGGATGAATGGCGCCGCCGCCGGCCTTGGTGCGACCATCGCCCTGCTCTGCGACATCATCGTGGCCGATGAAAATGCCGTGATCGGCGATCCGCACGTGAAGGTGGGGCTGGTGGCCGGCGATGGCGGTGCGGTGATCTGGCCGCAGCTGATCGGCTATGCCCGCGCCAAGGAGTTCCTGATGACGGGCGATCTCATCAAGGCACCACGGGCCGAGGCGATGGGCCTGATCAACCACGCCGTCCCCACCGAACAGCTCGATGCCAAAGTGGCGGAACTGGTGGGCAAGTTGATGAACAATCCCAAATATGCCGTGCGCTGGTCCAAGGTGGTGGCCAACCAGCCATTGCGGGTGCTGGCGCAGCAGTTGATGGATGCGTCCATCCCCTATGAAACCCTCTCCAACCTCGCGGCGGACAGGGCAGAGGCGGTGCGGGCCTTCCGCGAACGTCGCCCGCCCAAGCTGACGGGGGAATGATGGCACCTGCGCTGCCACCCGTGACCTTCTGCGACGAGCCGGCGCACATCGGCCAGCTGCGCGATACCATCCGCGGCTTCGTCGCCACGCACGCCCCGCGCGAGGCGCGCATCCAGTGGGACCGTGACCATCGCTGGCCGCGAGACGTTTATGCGCAGCTGAACAGGCTGGGCCTCACCGCGCTCACCGTGCCGGAAGCCTATGGCGGTGCCGGGCAGGACCTGGTGGCCGCCATCGCGGTGATCGAGGAGCTCAGCGCAGCCGGGCCGTGCCTGGCCGGGCCCTATATCCACACCGCCTTCTATGGCGGCATGAACCTGTCCGAAAACGGCAGCGCCGAGCAGAAGGCGCGCTTCCTGCCGGCCCTGGCGAAGGGCGAGCTGTTCTTCGCCTATGGCCTGTCCGAACCCGATGTGGGCGGCGATCTGGCCAGCGTCACCACCCGCGCGCGCCTTGAGGGCGACGAGGTGGTGATCGACGGTGCCAAGCGCTGGTGCACGGGGGCGGACTGGTGCCATCATATCTACACGCTGGTGCGCTCCGGCCCGGCGGAGGACCGGTATCGCAACCTGTCGTTCGTGCTGATTCCCACCAATGCACCGGGCGTCAGGATGCAGGATATTCACCATTCGAACCTGCGCTACACGGCGAGCCAGGACGTCTATTTCGACAATGTGCGCGTGCCGGCGGCCAACATCGTGGGCGGCCCCGCCATGTGGAACCAGGGCTGGAAGCTGCTGGCGGGCCGCGCGCTGGATGTCGAGAAGCTGGAGATCACGGCAGTGGCCTTCGGCATTGCGCGCGCGGCGCTGGACGAGGCGTGGGACTATGCCCAGCAACGTGTCCAGTTCGGCAAGCCCATCAGCCAGCACCAGGCCATCCGCCACAAGCTGGTGGTGGCGCGCACGAAACTGCAGGCGGCGCGGCACATGCTCTATCACGCGGCGTGGCTGGCGAACGAGGGCCGGCCATGCAGCGCCGAGACCAGCATGGCCAAGCTGTTCGTGGCCGATGTGGGCGTGGAGATCGCGCTGTCCTGCCAGCAGGTGATGGGCGCCTATGCGCTGTCGGACGCGTTCGACATGGAACGGCACGTGCGCGACCTTCTGGGCATGCCGATCGTGGGCGGATCGAGCGACATGCAGAAGAACAATCTCGCCAGCCTGTGGAAGCTGTGATGCTGCCCGCCGGCCTGCTGGACACGGTTGCGGCCCGCGCTGCGGATACCGAAGCGCAGCGCCGCCTGCCTGCCGATCTTGCCGCCGAACTGGCGCAGGCCGACTGCTTTCGGCTGCTGGTGCCCAGATCACTGGGCGGGGCGGAAGTGGATGTGGCCACGCTGTTCGCGACGCTGGAACAACTGGGCCGCGCCGATGCCGCCACCGGCTGGTGCGTGATGATCGGCGGCACCACGGCGCTGATCTCGGCCTGGCTGCCGGAAGACCATGCCCGCAAGATCTGGGCGGACCCCGATGTCATCACCGGCGGCGTGTTCGCGCCCATGGGCAAGGCGGTGGTGGACGGCGATGATTATTTGGTCTCCGGCCGCTGGGCCTGGGCGTCAGGCAGCGCCAACTGTGCCTGGCTGCTGGGCGGCGCGGTGATCCAGGATGGGGGCGAGATGCGCCGGCTCCCCAATGGCGCGCCCGATCACCGGATGATGGTGATGCGCGGCAGCGAGGTGGAGTTGATCGACACCTGGGATGCGCTGGGCATGCGCGGCACCGGTTCGGGCGACATGGCGGCCAGCCATGTGCGCGTGCCGCAGGGCCGCAGCGTGTCGTTCATCACCGACACGCCGCGCGAGACCGGCCCGCTGTATCGCTTCGCCCCCTTCGGCCTGCTGGCGCTGGGCATCGCGGCGGTGGCGAGCGGCAATGCGCTGGGGGCGATGGACGATCTGCAGGCGCTCAGCCTCGCCAAGAAGGGGCAGGGATCAAGTCGCACGCTGGCCGAGCGCGGCGTGGTGCAGGCCGACTATGCCGCTGCCCATGCCGATCTTCAGGCCGCCCGCGCGCTGGTGATGGCCGAGATCGCGGCCGCCTGGGGCCATGTCGTCGCCGGCGACGCGCTTGATCTGCCGCAGCGCGCCCGGCTGCGGCTGGCGGCGACGCGGCTCACGCAGGTTTCGGCGCGGGTTGCGGCCAAGATGCACGAACTGGCCGGCGGCACGTCGGTCTATGCCAGTCATCCGCTGAACCGCCGGTTCCGCGATGCGCATGTCGCCACCCAGCACGTGATGGTCGCGCCGCCGACGCTGGAACTGGCTGGCCGCGTGCTGCTCGGCCTGCCAGCCGACGCGTCGATGCTGTGAGCGGGCCATTGCCGCGACCGGTGTGGCAGGCGCTGGCGGCCGGCTGGGCCCGGCGGGCAGTGCGTGCCGGCGGCGCGGTGCGGCTCGATCGCCGCTTCGGGCCGTTCGCCGCGCTCGATCCCGGCGCTGATCCGGCCGACTTGCAGGCGCTGGCCACACAGGGTGAGGCGCTATGGCTGGTGGAACCCGAACCTGTCGTGCCGCCGCCCGGTTTCACCGTCACTCGCACCGGGCAATTGCTGCAGATGGTGGCCGGCCCGCTGCCGCCGGCGCTGCCGTGCGCGCTGCCGATTGCGCCGCCGGGTGATGAAGATGCCCTTGTCATGCAGGCGCTGGCAGCGCTCACCCAGCCCGGCCCGTTTGCCAGCCAAACCCATGAAATGGGCCGCTTCATCGGCGTGAAGCGCGACGGCCGCCTGCTCGCCATGGCCGGCGAGCGCATGCCGCCGGCTGGCTTTGGCGAGGTGAGCGGCGTCTGCACCCACCCGGATGCGCGCGGGTTGGGGCTGGCCGCCGCCCTGTCCCACGCCATCGCCACCCGCATCGCGGCGCGCGGCGATGTGCCGTTCCTGCACTGCTGGCCGGACAATGGCGCGGCGGTGACGCTCTATCAGCGGCTGGGCTTTGCACGCTCGGGCCAGCCGTGGCTGACGGTGCTGGAACGTCATCCAAGCTGACGTGCGAGCAGCCGGCGGAAGATCCACCAGCTGCCGATGGCATAGAGCGCGACGTTGATCAGCACGACACTGGTCCAGAAGGTGACCGGTTCAAAGCCCTCGGCAAGGCCAAAGCGCTGGTTGGTCAACATCTGGCTCACCCCGGCCATCATCAGGCCCAGCCAGCTGTAGGCCATGTTGATCTTGTGTTGTTTCAGATCATCCGGCTGGCGATCCCGCAGCCAGCGCCGCAAGCTGCGCATGCCAGCAAACAATGACCAAAGGCTGACCAACGCAAGTATATAGAACGGCAGAAAGCCGAAAAAGCGCGGATCGGTCAGGCTGAAGGTGGCCAGCGCGGTGAGATTGCTCACCAGCATGGTCGGCACATAGATGCGCCCGGCCAGCGCGTGCGCCGGCGTGCCCTGCGTTGCGGTGAGCTGATAGAGACCGAGCGGCAGCGCCAGGCAGGCGGCGATGAAGTGCGCCAGCAGCAGCGGCGGCAGATTGTCGAGCATATGCAGGGTCCTTGTCTGTTGAGCCCCAATGTGTGGCAACCCGCCGCCGCTTGCCGCAACGCCGCTTTCGCCTATCATGCCAATTGCTTCGTCAACCCCGCCGCTGTCGGATTCGCGCTTCGTGGACTCAACGCTTCGCCTGTCTGCCGATACCGCGCCACCGCCGCGCATCATGCTGGCGGCCAGCCTGTTTGCCGTGGTGCTGTGCGTGCTTGCCGGGCCGTTCGGCACCAGCGGCCTGCCGCTGCCCAGCCGGCTGCTGTACTGGCTGGCGCTGATCGGCCTGCAAAGCGGCAAATGGTGGTTGTGGTATGCGTGGATCGGCCCGCGCGCCACGGGGCGCCGCGGCGCGCTGCTGCTGGCGCTGGGCGGTGCCCTGTTGCTGAACGCCACGCTGCCGCTGGAAATCGATCTGCTCTACCGGGCTGTCGGGCGGCCGCTGAACCTGTCGTGGCCTGGCCTGTATCTGATGGCGGTGATCATCAGCGGAGCAATTTCGGCGCTGGTGGCCGTTCTGTCTGGCAGCGCGGCAGCGCCAGCCCTGGCGGAACAGGCCATGCCTGCACCGTCGCTGCTGGCCCAACGTGCCGGCCTGCCCGATCTGGCCAGCGTGCTGGGCGTTACAGCTGAAGATCATTATCTGCGGCTGGTGCTCGCCGATGGCCGCAAGCCCTTGGTGCTGTTCCGATTGAGTGACGCCCTGCCGGAACTGGCGGTGCACGATGGCCTGCAGGTGCATCGCAGCGCGTGGGTCGCCCGCGCCCATGTGAAGGGCGCTCGCCGCGACGGCCGGCGTTGGCTGCTGGTGCTCGCCGATGGCAGCGAACAGGCGGTGAGCGAGACGTTCCTGCCAGCGGTGCGCGCCGCCGGCTGGTTTCAGACGAAACTGTAGGGGTCCACGTCCACCACGACGCGCACGCTTGACGGGAGCGGCACGCGGCCCAGCCAGTCACGCAGCGCCGCCGGCAGCGGCACGTCGCGGCGGGCCTGCACCAGCAGGCGGTGGCGGTGGCGGCCGCGCAGCATGGCGAGCGGCGCCGGCGCCGGGCCGAGCACCATCAGGCCGTCACCGCGCGGCGCGGCGGCGCCCAGTGCGTCGGCGGCGGCCCTGGCGGCGGCCGCATCTTTGGAACTGACAATCAGCGCCGCGAGGCGGCCGAACGGCGGCAATCCCAGATCACGGCGGGCGGCGATCTCGGCAGCGAAAAAGCCGGCTGCATCGCTCCGGCCCAGCGCCTGCATCAGCGGCGCCGCCGGCTGGTGCGTCTGGATCAGCACGCGGCCGGGCTTTTCACCGCGCCCCGCGCGCCCGGCGGCCTGCACGATCTGTTGCCAGGTGCGCTCCCCGGCGCGCAGGTCGCCGCCGGCCAGCCCCAGATCGGCATCCACCACGCCCACCAGGGTGAGATCGGGAAAGTGATAGCCCTTGGTCACCATCTGGGTACCGATGATGATGTCCACCTGGCGGGCTTCCACCGCGGCCACCAGCGCCGCCGCGCGCGCCGGGGACGTGATGGTGTCGCTGGTCACGATGGCGGTGCGCGCGGCGGGGAACAGCCGCCGCACCTCTTCGGCGATACGCTCGACGCCCGGCCCGCAGGCGACCTGGGTGTCGGGCTCGCCGCATTCGGGGCAGGTCTCGGGCACGGCAGACACGTGCCCGCAATGATGGCAGGCCAGCCGCCTCGACAGGCGATGTTCCACCATCCAGGCCGTGCAGTTGGGGCACTGGATGCGGTGCCCGCAGGCCCGGCACAGGGTGAGCGGGGCATAGCCGCGGCGGTTGAGGAACAAGAGGCCTTGTTCGCCCTTCGCCAGCGTGTCGGTCAGCGCTGCCACCAGCACCGGCGACAGGAAGCTGCCGCGCGCCGGGGGATGGCGGGTCATGTCCACCAGCCGCACGTCGGGCAGCTCGGCACCGCCATAGCGGCCTGGCAGCACCAGATGGGCATAGGTGCCGCGCTGTGCCAGCACCTGCGTTTCAATGGCCGGCGTGGCGGTGGCCAGCACCACCGGCAGCGCTTCCATGCGGCCGCGCATCACCGCCACGTCGCGGGCATGATAATGGACGCCTTCCTCCTGCTTGAAGCTGGCTTCGTGGGCCTCGTCGACGATGATCGCCTTCAGACCGGCATAGGGCAGGAACAGCGCCGATCGGGCGCCCACCACCACGGGCGCGCGGCCATCGGCGATGGCGGCCCAGGCAGCGCGGCGCTCGCTCGTCTTCAAGTCCGAATGCCAGGCCACCGGCGCGCAGCCGAAGCGGGCGGCAAAGCGCGCCAGCCAGGGCGCGGTCAGCGCGATTTCCGGCACCATCACCAGGGCCTGGCCACCGCTGCGGATCGCTTGCGCCACCGCTTCGAAATAGACTTCCGTCTTGCCCGAACCGGTCACGCCTTCCAGCAGGAACGGCGCGAAGCCGCCCGCCGCGACTGCCGCCACCAGCCGATCGGCAACCGCCTGCTGCTCGGCTGACAGCACCGGCGGCGCGAAACCGGGGTCGGGAATCGGCGGGCTGGCATCGCCTGACACGGTCTCGGCCAGCAGGGTGCCGGCGTTCACCAGGCCCCTGATGACCGCCTCAGACACGCCGGCCATGCGGGCGAGGTCGCGCGCGGTTCCCTGAACACCCAGTCCCAGGCCGTCCAGCTTGTCCAGCGCCTGCGCCCGTTCCGGTGTCAGCCGCTTGGGCAGCGGGCCGCCCGGCCGATATTCGGTGAAGGCACGCGGGGACAGGAACGCCACCGATGGCCAGGCCATGCGCACCACCGATTGCAGCGGCGCCACATAATAATCGGCCGTCCATTCGATCAGGCGGCGAAGCGGTTCGGCCAGTGGCGGCAGGTCGAGCCGCGCCGCCACCGGCCTTAGCTTCGCATCCGGCACTTCGGGCGCCAGCAGGCGATCATTTTCCCACACCACGCCGGTGATGCGGCGCGGGCCCAGCGGCACCTCGACGGCATCGCCTGGAGCCAGCTGCATTCCCGCCGGGACGGCATAATCGAGCGCGCCCAGCCCGTGCTGGAACGGGATGACGCGAACGCGAGAGGGGGACGGCAGGGTCACTATCCAACAGATAGGCAAGTCGGCCCCCGCGTGCTAGGCGCGCCGCGCAATCGAGAGGCCCTGACCCATGATCCCCCGCTATTCCCGCCCCGACATGGTCACCATCTGGGAACCGGAAGCGCGCTTCCGCATCTGGTTCGAGATCGAGGCCCACGCCACCCAGAAACTGGCCGATCTGGGCGTGGTGCCGCAGAGTGCCGCCAAGGCGCTGTGGGACTGGTGGGCGACGAAGCCTGCGATTGATGTCGCGGCGATCGACGCCATCGAGGCGGTGACCAAGCATGACGTGATCGCCTTCCTCGACTGGGTGGCGGGCCAGGTTGGCCCCGAAGCGCGCTTCATGCACCAGGGCATGACCAGCAGCGACGTGCTCGACACCTGCCTTGCCGTTCAACTGGCGCGCGCGTCCGACATATTGCTTGCCGATCTCGATGCGCTCATGGCCGCCATCAAGCGCCGGGCGATGGAGCACAAGTTCACCCCCACCATGGGCCGCAGCCACGGCATCCATGCCGAGCCGACGACCTTTGGTGTCAAGCTGGCCCAGGCCTATGCCGAGTTCGCCCGCTGCCGCACCCGGCTGGTGGCGGCACGGGCTGACATCGCCACTTGCGCCATCTCCGGCGCGGTGGGCACCTTTGCCAATGTCGATCCGCAGGTGGAGGCGCATGTGGCCGGGCAGCTGGGACTGACGCCTGAGCCAGTCTCCACCCAGGTCATCCCGCGTGACCGCCACGCGATGTTCTTTGCGACGCTGGGCGTGATCGCCAGCAGCATCGAGCGGCTGGCCACCGAAATCCGTCACCTGCAGCGCACCGAAGTGCTGGAGGCCGAGGAATATTTCTCGCCCGGCCAGAAGGGCAGCAGCGCCATGCCGCACAAGCGCAACCCGGTGCTGACCGAGAACCTCACCGGCCTGGCGCGCATGGTGCGCTCTGCCGTCACCCCGGCGCTGGAGAATGTCGCGCTGTGGCATGAGCGCGACATCTCGCACTCGTCGGTGGAACGCTACATCGGCCCGGATGCGACGGTGACGCTGGACTTCGCGCTGGCCCGCCTGACCGGTGTGATCGACAAGCTCGTGATCTACCCCGACCGGATGGAGAAGAATCTCAACAAGATGGGTGGCCTCATCCACTCGCAGCGCGTGCTGCTGGCCCTGACCCAGGCCGGCCGCACCCGCGACGAGGCCTACCGGCTGGTGCAGCGCAATGCCATGAAGGTCTGGGAAGCCGATGGCGCCCTCAATCTGCTCGACCTGTTGAAGGCCGACCCGGAGGTGACCGCCAGCCTGCCGCCCGCCGAGCTCGAGGCGCTGTTCGATCTTGGCTATCACTTCAAGCACGTGGACACGATCTTCGCCCGCGTGTTCGGGGCCTGAGCCCGGGCCGGGCGTGGATTGACGGCCAGAGTGGCTGTGCCCAAAAGGCCCGTCAGGGAATTTGGGGAGACAGCGGAATGGCACGCGCGGATATTGGCCTGGGCGGCTGGTTCAGCCGGCGGGTGGTGCAGACGCCGGACCGGGCGGCGCTGACCTTCGAAGGGGTAACGCGCAGCTATCGGCAGATGGGCGACGCCATCGACCGGCTGGCCACCGCGCTCAGGGCCGGCGGCGTGTGCAAGGGAGACCGGGTCGGCTTCCTCGGCCTCAACCAGCCGCTCTATTTCGATCTGCTGTTCGCCGCCGCCCGGCTGGGCGCCATCTTCGTGCCGCTGAACTTCCGCCTCACCGGGCCGGAGCTTGAGTACATCATCAACGATGCCGGGGTGCACACGCTGGTGGTCGATGGCCCGCACCGCCCGGTCATCGATGGCGTGCGCGCGCAATTGTGCTGCCGGCGCTTCCTGTCGGCCGATGGCCCGGCGCCCGATTGGCCGACGATCGCCGAGTTCGTCGGCGACGCGGCGCCGCTGGCGCAGGGCGAACCCACCGCCGAGGATGACATCGCGGTGATCATGTACACGTCGGGCACCACCGGCCGGCCCAAGGGCGCCATGCTGACCCACGGCAATTTCTGGTGGGCCAACATCAACGGCGCGCTCGGCGCCGATGTCAGCGAGAAGGATGTCTCGCTTGTCATGGCGCCGCTGTTCCATATCGGCGGCCTCAACGTCACGCCGCTGTCGTGCTGGCAGAAGGGCGGCCACGTGCTGCTGCACCGCAGCTTCGATCCGGCGCGCTTCCTTGCCGATGTGCGGGACTATCGCGTTACCACCAGCTTTGCGGTGCCGGCGATGCTGCTGTTCATCGCCCAGCAGCCGGATTTCGCCGATGCCGACCTGACGTCCCTTCGCGTCATCATGTGCGGCGGCGCGCCGGTGCCCGAACCATTGCTGCGCCTCTATGCGGCGCGCGGCATTCCCCTCAACCAGGGCTATGGCCTCACCGAAACCGCGCCATCGGGCACCTATCTCGGCCCCGATTTCGCGCTCGCCAAGCTGGGTTCGGCCGGCAAGCCGATGTTCTTCGTCGATCTGAAGATCGTGGGCGAGGATGGCCGCACGCCGCTGGGCCCGAACGAGCGCGGCGAAGTGGTGATGCGCGGCCCCAACATCATGCGCGGTTACTGGAACAAGCCCGACGCCACCGCGGCCGCCATTGATGCCGAGGGCTGGTTCCATTCCGGCGACATCGGCTACCTCGACGAGGAGGGCTTCCTTTATATCTGCGATCGGCTGAAGGACATGATCATCAGCGGCGGCGAGAATATCTACCCGGCCGAGGTGGAAGCCGTGCTCTACGATCACCCCGCCATCGCCGAGGTGGCGATCTTTGGCGAGCCGTCGGAAAAATGGGGCGAGAGCGTCACCGCCGTGGCGGCGCTGAAGCCCGGCCAGAACCTTGATCTCGAAACCCTGCGCGCCTGGGCCACAGAGCGCCTGGCCCGCTACAAGCTGCCGAGCCGGCTGGAGATCGTCACCGCGCTGCCGCGCAACCCGGCGGGCAAGGTGCTGAAGTTCGAATTGAGGGACCGGTTCCGGCGCTGATCAGCGCGGCGGGGCCACGGCCGCCGGCAGATCGCGGCCCCATTTGGCAAAGGCGGCCTTCACATCCGGCCGGGCCTTCAGCACCCGCAGTGCGGCCTTGGTGGCGCGGTCCGGCGCGTTCGGCCGATCGGCGATCAGGAAGGGCTGCAGTTCGAACAATGTATCGTCGCGGCTGTCGGTTTCCTCCAGCCGCTTGATCAGGACAGCGGCGGCGGCGTCCGTGCGGCCAAGGCAGGCCAACGCGGCCTGGGCGGCGCGGTTGTTGCCGTCCTTCACCCAGCCGGCGGGCAGGGCGCTGGCGGCGCCGGCCGCATCGGCGGCCTTGCCGGCGCGGGCCAGTGCGCAGGTCTTGATGGCGGCCAGCGCGTGACGGCCATAGTCATTGAGTTCGCTGGCCGGCACCGCCGCCACGCGTTTCAAGGCCTCGTCGTGGCGGCCGGCTTCCTCGGCCATGTCGGCGGCCAGGATGCGGAAGGCCAGGGTGCCGGAGCGCCGCTCGCCGGGCAGCGCGACCACGGCATCGAGCGCGGCCAGCGCGGCATCAGTCTCGCCGGCATCGGCCAGCAGGGCCGCCTTCTGGTTGATGATCCACAGCTCGCGGTCGCTCATCTTCGCCAGCGCGTCGGGCGCGGCGCCGATGTCGCGGATGCGGGCCAGCGCCTCGGGCTCCTTGCTGGCGATATTGAGCGCTTCGGCGACGCCGCTGCGGGCGATGAGGGAGGTGGGCGCCTTGGCCAGCGCCGCCTCGGCAGCGGCGATGAAGGCTGCGTCCGCCGTGTCGGCGCCGGGGCCAAGCCGGGCTTCCAGCGCCGGCCACAGCGACTGGTAGCGGCGGTCGATGGCCAATCGCACCAGGCTCACCGGGTTCAGCAGCGTCGCGATGATCGGGCGCGCCTCGTCCAGCCGGCCGCGCTGGGCCAGCCCGGCAATCACCTGCAGCTTGAGCTCGTCGCCCTGTCCCACGGTCTGGTCGGACGGTGCGTAACCGGCGGTCACCAGCGTGAAGGCGAGATCGAAGCGCTGCTGTTCGTTGTCCAGCGCGCGCTGCACGTCGGCGATCAGTTCAGCCGGCAATTCGGGCAGCCATTTCGGATTGGTCACCGCCACCAGCTGCAGCGTCTGCGCCGCCGCCGGCACATCGCCGGTGATGGCGCGCAGCACGAACAACTGGCGCAGCAGCAGCAGCGAGGGGTTCATGGTGGCATCGACGGCAAATTCGATGGCCTTGCGCGCCTCGGCAAACTTGCCGGTGCGGGCCAGTGCGAAGCTGCGCAGGCCTTCCACCTGCCCCTTGTCGGCCGGCAGATCGGCTTCGGCGAGCAGCGCATCGAGGATGGCCAGCGCGTCAGCCGGCTTGCCGGCATCGACAAGCGCGGCGGCCTGGGCCAGCCGGTCCTCGCGCCCCGGCGCGGCGCCCGGGTCGGTCGGCGCCGCCGCGATCAAGAGGGCGGCCAGCGGTGCCAGCAAAAAGACCGGTTTGAAACGCCTCGTCATGGCTCCACAGTAACCGCAAAGCCGCGTTTGGGGAGAGGGGCATGAGCACGCAGGTGGAATTCTTCTTCGATTGTTCGTCGCCCTGGACCTACCTGGGCTTTGAAGCCTTGTGTGCAGCCGCGCGCGAGGATGGCTTTGGCGTGTGCTTCCGGCCCTTCCTGGTGGGCGGCGTGTTCAACACGGTGAACCCCAGCGTGTATGAGATGCGATCGAAGCCGGTGGTGCCCAAGGCGCGTTATTTCACCAAGGATCTGCACGACTGGATCAAGCGTTCCGGCCTCGCCATCAGGTGGACGCCCAGCATCTTCCCGGTGAACAGCGCGCGGGCGATGCGCGCCTGCCTGGTGGCGGCCGAGGCGGGGGCGTGCGAAGCCTTGGCGCGGCGGGTGTTCCAGCTCTACTGGGGCGAGGATCGCGACATTTCGCAGCCCGATGTGCTGGCCGAAGCCTGCGTCGCCGCCGGGCTGGATGCCGCCGCCACCCTGGCCGAAGCGGATTCGCCGGACCGCAAGGCGCAGCTGCGCGCCAATACCGATGAACTGATCGCCCGCGGCGGCTTTGGCACACCCACCTTCTATGTCGGCGGGGACGACATGTATTTCGGGCAGGACCGCATCATCCTGGTGCGCGAGGCGATGGCAAGACTGGCGGCGCGGGTGTGACCGGCGGACGTGTGAACGCGGCGCTGGTTTCGCAGGCCATCGCCGTCGTTGCGGCCCGGTCGGCCGGACCGCGGCTGCCGGCGGGCGCGGCCGTGACGCTGAACTTCCACCCGGATGCGCTGCTGGGGTCTGATCTGATGATCGTCGCGCTGGCCCGTGATGGCATCTATCGCTCGCAGTTTGAAACCGGCACCAGCAACGGCGGGCTGACGGCGCATCCCGGTGGCGAGCGCTGGCGCTGGGAAAGCCGCATGTTCGGCGGTGTGTATGACAATGCCGATCCGGCCCTGCGCCCCCGCTATGGGGCGCTCAACCACCGGCACTGGCCAATTGGTGGCTCGCCGCGCTTTGGTTCGGCGCATCTGCGGCTGCACGATCATGTGCTGGACCGGACGAGCTTCTGCTATCCCGACAGCCATCTGGAACCGCAGGATTTCGGCGTGGCGGACCGGATGAATCTGGTCGCCCTGGCTGATGCGAACGCTGCCGGGCTGGATGTGCTTGATGATTATGTGGAGGCCCATGTCCATGGCCCGATCGACATGGCGGCCGATGTCGCGGCCGTGGTGCTCGATCCCTGCTATCGGGGCACGCCAATCGAAGCTGCGGCGCGGGCATTGCCCTGCCCGATCGAGTGGCATGACGGTTTTCGATTGGCGGTTGACCGGCTGGCGGACTGTGCGGCCTATCGCAGCCCGGCGGTGGCAGCGATCCTTGCCCGGCTGGCGGTGGCGGGGGTGGTGACGCCGAAGCAGATCGGCCTGGCCCGGCAGGCACCACACGATCCGCAGCAGCTCAAGCAGGCCTGGCACTGCGTGGCGCGGTTCGGTGGCCCGTTCGGCTTTGCAGTGGCGGCAAACAGGCGCGCTTGACTCTGGCGGCGCGGCGGCGGCAATTAGAACAAACATAGAACATCTATCGTCTGCGAGTCGCCCGATTGCCTGTTGCCGCCGCCCTTGCGCTGCCCCCTTCGCGCCCACTTGCCCGCCCGGTGGGGCCGGGCGCGCGCGTGCCGCTGCCCCGTCTCGCCGTTGATGGCGGGCGGCTGGACGCGGCGCTGAATGGCGGGCTGCTGCTGGCTGGCTGTCATGAGCTTTATGGCCCGGCGGCCACGGCCTTTGCCCTGATGCTGGTGCTGGCCTGCCCGCGCCCCGGCCCGATTTTGTGGATCAGCGATGGGCACAATGGGGGGCGCGGTGAGGATGGCCGGCTCCATGGCGATGGCATCGCCGAACTGGGCGGCGATCCGGCGCGGCTGTGGCTGGTGGCAGCGGGCGGCGTGGTGCCGATGCTGCGCGCCGCCAGCGAAGCGCAGGCCTGCCCGGCGCTGGCCGCCGTGGTGCTGGAAAGCCATGGCGAGGCCCGCGCCATCGACCTGACAGTGACGCGCCGGCTGCAACTGGCGGCCGCCGGCCACGGCGTGTTCACCCTTTTGCTGCGCGGCGGTGCCCCCCGGCCTTCGGCTGCGCTCACCCGATGGCAGGCCACAGCGGCGCCCGCGCGCCGGCTGGCGGCCGATGCCCCCGGTCCGCCGCGTCTGGCGATCACCCTCGCGCGCCAGCGCGGCGGGCCGGCCGATATGTCCCAGCTGCTGGAGTGGAACCGTGACCGACGCCGCTTTGTCGCGGCCGGCCAGAGCGCCGGCCAGCCAATCCCCATCGGCCCCGTCCCCATCGGCACTGCCTTTGGCCGCCGCCTCACACACCACGCGCCGCCGCATCCTGGCGCTGGCGCTGCCGTTGCTGTCCACGCAAAGGCTGTCGCGGCCTGACCCGGAGGCCCCGCTGCTGCTGGTGGCCAGTGATCGCGGCAGGCAGATCGTCCGCGCCGCCAATGCCGCCGCGCTGGCGCAAGGGCTGGCTCCCGGCCTGGCGCTGGCCGATGCCCGCGCCGCGGTGCCCGATGTGGCGGTGGCGCCCTTTGATCCTGATGGCGATGCCGCCTGCCTGGATTGGCTGGCGCGCGGTGCCACCCGCTGGTCACCGCTGGTCCGCGCTGGCCATCCCCACGGCCTGCTGATCGACATCACCGGCTGCGCCCATCTGTTTGGCGGGGAGGCGAGCCTGGTCGCCGATGCCGTCACCCGCCTGGTGCGGCTGGGCTTCACCGCACAGCCGGCGCTGGCTGCCACGCCGGCTGCGGCCATGGCCTTTGCGCGCTTTGGCGGCGAGCGTGTGGCCGATCTGTCACTGGCCGCACTGTCCGAACTGGAAAGCGTGCAGATTGCCTTGCGTCGCGCCGGGCTGCGCCGTGTCGGCGATGTCGCCCGGCTGCCGCGCGCGGCGCTGGCATCCCGCTTTGGCACGGCGCTGGTGGCCGCGCTCGATCAGCTGCTGGAGGCCGCGCCGGAGCCGCTTGATCCGCTGCTGCCTGCAGCCCCGGTGGCGGCGCAGCGCCGCTTTGCCCAGCCCGTGGGCAACCACGATGCGGTGCGCGCCGCGCTCCACAAATTGCTGCTGGCCGTGCAGGTGAAGCTTGCGGCGCGTGGGCAAGGCGGCCGGCGCTTTGCCCTCGCCCTCTATCGCAGCGATGGCCATGTGGCGGAGGTGGCGGTGGAGACTGCGGCGCCCCAGCGCGATGTGCCCATCCTGCTGCGCCTGTTCGATGAACGGATCGCCGCGCTCAATGATCCGCTGGATCCCGGCTTCGGCTATGATCTGCTGCGCCTGGCCGTGCCTGTCACCGCACCGCTGGCCGAGGCGCAACTGGGCCTCGATGGCGGTGCACTGGCCGAAACCCAGTTGACCGCGCTGGTGGACCGGCTGGCGGCGCGGCTGGGCCGTGGCCGCCTGCGCCGGCTGGCCCGGGCCGACAGCCATATCCCCGAACAGGCAAGTTTCGATCTGCCCCTGGGCGGCGGCGCTGATGCCTGGCCCGCGCCAGAACCGGGTGAGCCCCCGGCGCGCCCCATCCGGCTGTTCGATCCGCCGCAGCCGATCGAGGTACTGGCGGAAGTGCCCGATGGCCCACCGCGCCGTTTCCGCTGGCGCGCCCGCGTGCATGATGTGACCGCCCATGAAGGCCCCGAACGCATCGCCGCCGCCTGGTGGCGCCGCAAGGATGGCGCCGGCCTGACCCGCGATTACTGGCGGGTGGAGGACAGCCAGGGCCGCCGCTACTGGCTGTTCCGCCACGGCCTGTATGAACGCGAAACCGCCGCGCCGCGCTGGTATCTGCACGGCCTGTTCGCATGACGCCAACTGGCTATGCCGAACTGGCCGCCGCCACGCATTTCTCCTTCCTGGACGGCGCCTCGAGCCCGGCCGCCATGGTGGCGGCGGCCGTGGCGCTGGGCCACGCCGGCATCGGCATCGCCGACAGGAACAGCGTGGCCGGCGTGGTGCGCGCCCATGTGGCGGTGAAGGAACTGGCGGAGAGCGCCAGGGAGGCCGGCACCGAACCGCCGCCGTTCCGGCTGGCGGTGGGTGCGCGGCTGCTGTTCGCCGATGGCACCCCGGACATCATCGCCTATCCGGCCCACCGGCAGGGCTGGGGGCGGCTGACCCGTCTGCTCACGCTGGGCAACCGCCGGGCGGAGAAGGGCCGTTGCATCCTCCACCTGTCCGACCTCATCGATCATGCCGATGGCCTGCTGCTGATCATGATGCCGCCCACCGGTGCGCAGCACAGCCGCCTTGCCGAGCTGGCGCGCGCCTGCCCCGGCCGGCTGTGGCAGGGGGCGGTGATGTGGGGGCAAGGGGCGGACCGGCGGCGGCTGGCGGCACTGGGCGCGGTGGCCGATGGCCTGAGCGTGCCGCTGCTGGCCCTCAATGCACCGCTCTATGCCACCCCGGCGCAGCGCCCGCTGCACGATGTGATCCGCTGCATTGGCGCCGGCGTGACGCTGGCCGAGGCTGGCACGCGCCTGGCGCCCAATGCCGAAGCCCATCTGAAGAGCGCCGCCGACATGGCCCGCCTGTTCCGCGACCGGCCTGACGCGCTGCTGGAGCCGGCGCGGCTCTTGGCGCGCATCGATTTCAGCCTGGATCAGCTGCGCTATGACTATCCCGATGAACCGGTGCCGCCCGGCTATTCCCCACAGGGCTGGCTGGAAACGCTGACACTACAAAAGGCGCGGGAGAAATGGCCAGATGGCGTGCCGCCAAAGCTGATGGCACTGCTGCTGGACGAGTTCCGCATCATCGCCAAGGCCGGTTACGCGCCCTATTTCCTCACCGTTCACGACATCGTCGCCTTTGCCCAATCGCGCGGCATCCTGTGCCAGGGCCGGGGCAGCGCCGCCAACAGCGCAGTCTGCTTCGTGCTGGGCATCACCGCGGTTGATCCGGCCAGGCACAATCTGCTGTTTTCCCGCTTCATTTCCGAAGAGCGCAAGGAACCGCCCGACATCGATGTCGATTTCGAGCATGAGCGCCGCGAGGAGGTGATGCAGTGGATCTACGAACGCTATGGCCGGGAACGCGCCGGCATCGCGGCCACCGTGATCCACTATCGCCCAAGAAGCGCGGTGCGCGAGGTGGGCAAGGTGTTGGGGCTCAGCGAGGATCTGACGACACGCCTCTCCAGCACCGTGTGGGGCAGTTACGCATCGCAGATGGAGCGCGAACGCTTCGCCGAAAGCGGGCTTGATCCGGACAGCCCGGAAATCGCCCGGCTGGGCAAACTGGTGGGCGAGATCATGGGAAGCCCTCGCCACCTGTCCCAGCATGTCGGCGGCTTCGTGCTCACCCAGACGCGGCTCGATGAACTGGTGCCGATCCACAATGCCGCCATCCAGAATCGCACCTTCATCGAATGGGACAAGGACGATATCGACGCGCTTGGCCTGATGAAGGTGGATGTGCTGGCGCTGGGGATGCTGAGCTGCATCCGGCGCGCGTTCGAGATGATCGAGACGCACATCGGCCGGCAGTTGACGCTCGACAATGTCCCCGGTGACACGGCACCGGAAGCGCCCGCCGTGTACCGGATGCTGCAGCAGGGCGACAGCATCGGCGTGTTCCAGGTCGAAAGCCGGGCGCAGATGAACATGCTGCCGCGCCTTCGCCCGGCCGAGTTCTATGATCTGGTCATCCAGGTCGCCATCGTGCGGCCTGGCCCGATCCAGGGCGACATGGTGCACCCTTATCTCAGGCGCCGGCAGGGGCGGGAGGCGGTGAGCTTCCCCAGCCCGAAGCCGCCGCATGACCCGGACGAACTGAAAAACGTGCTGGGCAAGACACTGGGTGTGCCCTTGTTCCAGGAACAGGCGATGAAGCTGGCGATCACCGCGGCCAATTTCACGCCGGCCGAAGCCAACCGCCTGCGCCGCGCCATGGCCACCTTCCGGCACAATGGCGGCATGGAGTATTTCGCGGAAAAGCTGGTCGAAGGCATGGTGGCGCGCGGCTATGAGCGCGATTTTGCAGAACGCTGCTTCAACCAGATCAAGGGCTTCGGCAGTTACGGCTTCCCCGAAAGCCATGCCATCGCCTTTGCCCGGCTGGTGTGGGTATCGGCGTATCTGAAGTGCCATTATCCGGCGGTGTTCGCCGCCGCGCTCTTGAACGCCCAGCCGATGGGCTTTTACGCGCCGGCCCAGATCGTGCGCGATGCGCGCGAGCATGGCGTTGCGGTGCTGCCGGTGGACGTGAATTTCAGTGCGTGGGACTGCACGCTGGAAGGCGCTGCGCCCACGCTCGCCCTGCGCCTTGGCTTGCGCCAGATCACCGGCTTTCGCGAGGAGTGGGCCCACGCCATCGCCGCCGCCCGGCCGATCCGCACGCTGGAACATCTCGCCCGTGCACGCCTGCCGGCGCGCGCCTTGAAGCTGCTCGCCGATGCCGATGCCTGCGCGTCGCTTGGGCTGGGCCGCCGCGAGGCCGGCTGGCAGGCGCTGCGCACCCCCACCGACAGCCTGCCCCTGTTCGCCGCCGTACGGGCCAGCGAGCTGGGCGCGGAGGAAAGCAGCGACCTGCCGCTGATGGCACCGGGCGAAGAGGTCGCCGCCGATTACCAGGTGCTGCGCCTCAGTTTGCGGGCCCATCCGCTGGCGCTCTTGCGGCGCTATCTGCCTGGCGCGCTCACTGCCGCACAGTTCGCCGCCGCAAAGAACGGGCGGCGCGTCATCGTGGCCGGCGTCGTGCTGGTGCGGCAGCGCCCCGGCGGCGGCAACGCCATCTTCATCACGCTGGAGGATGAAACCGGCGTGGTGAACGTGGTGGTGTGGGCGCGGCTGTTCGAAACCTTCCGCCGCGCCATCATGGCCAGCCGGCTGATGCAGGTGGACGGCGAGGTGCAGAGGAGCCCCGAAGGCGTGATGCACCTGATGGCCACCCGCATCACCGACATGAGTGCGGTGCTGGACCGCCTGTCGGACGCGCACGACGGCACCACGCCGCTCGCCCGGGCGAGTGAGGACCTCGTGCATGGGCCATCAAACCGCAAGCCGCCGCCACCGAAGGCCCCGGCGCGCGCGGTATCACGGGGGCGCCATCCAAGGGATGTGCGCATCATCCCGCGCAGCCGGGATTTTCATTGATGGCCCGCCGCCGACCCGCCAAGCTGGGTTCATGACGATGGAAACCCTGTTCGCCACCGCCGCCCGCATCGGCGAACGCCTGAAAGCGCGCGGCGAAACCATTGCCGTCGCCGAATCCGCCGCCGGCGGGCTGATCTCCGCCGCGCTTTTGAGCGTGCCGGGCGCCTCGGCCTATTATCTCGGCGGCGCCGTCGTCTACACGCCGCGCGCCCGCCACCGGCTGCTCGGCCTGCAGCGGGAGGATGTGCGCGGCTTCATGTCCGCCACCGAACCCTTCGCGCTGCTGATGGCCGAAACCATCCGCAAGCAGCACAGCGTCACCTGGGGCATCGGCGAAACCGGCGCGGCCGGGCCGAACGGCAACCCCTATGGCCACGCGGCGGGGCATGATGTGGTGGCCGTCAGTGGCCCGGTGCAAGTGGCCCGCACCATCGCGACGGGTTCAAGCGACCGGCAGGCCAACATGGTGGCGTTTGCGGTGGCGGCGTTGGAATTGCTGGACGAGCAATTGCGCCGTGATACGGACTAGGCACATGTTCTTCTCTTGACCAGCGGGCTGCCCGGGCTCAGCGGATCCGGCCGAACAGTTTTGCCATGGCGGCGTCAAAACGCGCGGAGTCCCTGACAGCACGAGCGATCAGCTGCGCTCCTTCGAGCTGCGCCAGGCACGCATGTGCTTCCTCCATGTGATCTGCAACGCAGGCGATGCTCCCATCAGACTTGCCCAGCACGAACACATCGCTGAGCCAGGCGGTGATGTTCACATGAAAACCGTCCAGTCTCGCCAGCACCTCGGGACTGAGGCTGTCGCGATTGGTACAGAGCGCTACACACAGACAGAGCTTGCTCCCGCCCTCAAGCGAACTGCGATAGGCCCCAACCAGGGCTGAAAGCCGTGCGCCGCCCGTGGGCTGAAGCGCGGTGACCTGCTCCAGAAACGCAGAGAAGTTCGCCGCATAGCGCGCGATCAAAGCCAGAGCCAGATCGGCCTTCGTCGGAAAATGATGATGGATGCTTGCCTTGCGTATGCCGACATCGGCGGCGAGGTCAGCATAGCTGAACCCGTCGAAGCCCCGCGTGCGAACCGCATGCTCGGCGCTGTCCAGCAACACAGATTTCCTGTCCATGCCTCCCAATTAGGAGGCAGGGAGCCGCCGTCAAGCCGCTCTTGCCAAAAGACCTACCAATTGATAGGTAGATTCGTGGCCAAAGGCGGCTGCACCCTTCACGGAGATCGCGATGTATTTTCATGTCATGCTTGGGGCCAACGATCTTGCGGCGGGCACGAAATTCTATGACGCCACGTTCAAGACGCTGGGTGTCACCGCAAGGGGCCAGTTCCGCGATGCCCCGCCTGCCTTCATGTATGGCGATCCCGACAGCGGTCTGTTCTTTCTGACCAAGCCCCAAGACGGTCAGCCTGCGTGCCACGCCAATGGCGGAACCGTTATGTTCAAGGCCGGTTCGAGGGCCATTGCCCAGGCCTGGTACGAAGCGGGCCTGGCCCATGGCGGCAGCGATGTGAACGGGCCACCCGCAGCGGGCGCCTTGCCGAACACGATCATGGGCTATCTGCGCGACCCGACCGGCAACAAGATTGCGGTGGTGGCGTTCGAATAAGCCAGTTGTGCAGCGCGGTGGCAGGGGCAGGAGACAGAAGTGGAACTGAACACCGATTTTTCGCGGCGGGTCCTCGTGCGGACCGACGCATTGCCCTGGACGCCGTCTCCGACAGCCGGTGTTGACCGCCGCATGCTGGACCGGATCGGTGGAGAGGTGGCGCGCGCCACCTCCATCGTCCGTTATGCACCGGGCAGCCGGTTTCCGGCCCATACCCACGACGGGGGCGAAGAGTTCGTCGTTCTCGACGGTGTGTTTCAGGATGAACATGGCGACTATCCGACCGGCACCTATGTCCGCAATCCGCCGACCTCCCGGCATCGGCCCGGCTCCGCCGTGGGCTGCACCATCTTTGTCAAACTATGGCAGTTTGATCCTGCCGACCGCACAGCCGTGACGATCAGGATGGACGATCAGCGGCTGCTGGTCGACCCGGACCGCCCGGGCGTTTCGGTTGTGCCATTGTTCGCGGATGGCCGCGAGACCGTGCAGATGGAGCAATGGGCGCCGGGTAGCAGGATTGCCCTCGATGCGCCTGGCGGCGCCGAGCTTCTGGTGCTGGATGGCAGCTGTGAGGAATCGGGCGACGTCCTCAAGGTTCACAGCTGGCTGCGCGTCCCGGTTGGCGGAGAGATCAACGCCGTTGCCGGTGACAGCGGCACGCGGGTGTGGATCAAGACCGGCGGATTGAGACACATCGCGCATCCCAATCGCTGACCTGAACTCAGGGATGGCTGCGGATTAGCCGGCCCGGACGCTGGCAACACTGGCCCGCCTGTGAAACCTTTTCCTCCTCAATCCCCCAACGCCACCGCCCCATCCGGCCCCGGCAGCATGTACGGGTTGTAGGCCACTTCCCAGGGATGCCCGTCGGGGTCGCAGAAATAGCCGGAGTAGCCGCCCCAGAAGGCGTCGTGGGCGGGTTTTTGCAGGGTGGCACCGTTGGCGACGGCGCGGGCGAGCAGTTCGTCCACTTCCGCCTTGCTGCCGACATTGTGGGCGAGGGTGAAGCCGCCGAAGCCGGGGCCGCGATCCTGCATGCCGCAATCCTCGGCCAGCTTGTCGAAGGGGTAGATGGCGAAGGCGAGGCCGCCCACCTGGAACATGGCGATGGCGTCCCATTTCCGCATCTTGCGCGGCCAGCCCATGGCTTCCCAGAAGGCGACGGCGCGGGCCATGTTGTCAGTTCCCAGGGTGACGATGCTGATGCGTTGGTCCATGGGTATGCTCCGGTTGATGGGGTGAGGATGGCATGGCGACGGGTGAAATGAAACGCATCGTGCTGGCGCGGCACATCGTGGGCGCGCCGACGCCGGAGGATTTCCGGCTGGAGGTTCTGCCGATCCCGGAGCTGGCGGAGGGGCAGCTCTTGATCGCCAACCGCTTCATCAGCTGCGATCCCGGTACGCGATCCCGCCTGTCGCCCGGTGCCTCCTACGCGCCGCCGTTGCAGCCGGGCGCGCTGGTCGATGGCTTTGCGATGGGGGAGGTGGTGGAGAGCCGCCATCCGAAGTTTGCGCCGGGCGAGCTGGTGATGGGCACCGGCTGGGCGACGCACATGGTGTCGAACGGGCGCGGATACCTGGCCAAGGTGCCCGATCTGGGCGTGCCGATGTCCCTTTGGAACGGCATATTGGGCGTGCCGGGGATGACCGCGTGGTTTGGCCTGAAGCGGGTGGCGAACCTGCAGGCCGGTGAGCGCGTGCTGGTGACGAGCGCGGCCGGGCCGGTGGGGGCCACTGCCGGCCAGCTGGCGAAGCTGTGGGGCGCGGCCAACGTCACCGGCATTGCCGGTGGTGCGGAAAAGTGCCGCTGGCTGGTGGAAGCGTGCGGCTTTGATGCGGCGCTGGATTACAAGGCGCCTGACTTCGAGGCGCAGTTTGCCGCGGCCAGTGCCGATGGCTGGGATGTGCTGTTCGACAATGTCGGCAATGCCAGTGTCGATCGCGCCTTGCCGGTGATGCGGATGAAGGGCCGCATCGTGATTTCGGGCCAGGTGGCGGATTACAACCTTACGCCGCAGGAGGCTCCCGGCATTCACAACACGCGCGAGTTCATCGGCAAGCGGCTGCGCATGGAAGGGCTGGTGGTGTTTGATGATCTGCCGCAGTTCCCCGCGGCACAGGCCGAACTGGCCGGGCTGATCAAGGCTGGTCAGGTCAAGTATCGCGAGGAAATCTTCGATGGCATCGAACAGCTGCCGGCGGCCTTTGCCGGCCTGTTCAGCGGCCAGAGTTTCGGACGCCGGCTGATCCGCGTCTGACGCTGCGCGCTTGCAAGCACTGGCAATGCCCCCACCTTGGGCGTAAGAGGGTGCGGGTTCTCCCGCGACAACGATAAGGGTTTTTCGACATGGGCTCGTTCAGCCTCACCCACTGGCTGGTGGTCATTCTGGTCATCGTGCTGCTGTTCGGCCGTGGCCGCATTTCCGATCTGATGGGCGATTTCGCCAAGGGCATCAACAGCTTCAAGAAGGGGCTGAACGACAACGACACGCCCCCCGCCAGCCCGCCGCCGCAGGTGACGAACGGTGGCCAGGCCGGCGTTTCGGCGAACAAGGTGAGCGAGGACAGCCGGCCCTGACCGGTTCGGGGCGCTGATGGATCGCCATGTTCGGCATTGATTCCCTGGAACTGCTGGCCATCGCGCTGGTGGCCCTGCTGGTCATCGGGCCGAAGGACCTGCCCAAGGCGATGCGCTGGCTGGGCCAGTGGACCGGCAAGGCCCGCGCCATGAGCCGCCATCTGCGCACCGGCTTCGACGCGATGATGCGCGAGGCCGAGCTGGAAGAGATGCAGAAGATCTGGGCGCAGCAGAACGAGGCCATCATGAAGGCCACGGCGCTGCCCGAAAACGCGCTGCCCGATCTGTCGGGCGCCAATCTTGCCGGGCCGGTGCCGCTTGATCCGGCCTTCCAGGGCTGGCCCGACCCCCTCCCGCCAGAGACCCCGGCCGAGACGCAGCCTTCTGGGCCGCCAGCCGAGGCCGCGGCATCCGCCGCCGCGCCGGCTGCGAAGACGCCGCGCAAGTCGCGGGCGAAGAAGCCCGCCGCCACCCAGCCTGACCCCTCCGGCACGGCAGAGGCGCCATGAACATGGAGGCCGACCGCAGCGAGATCGACGCCAGCAAGGCGCCGCTGATGGATCATCTGATCGAGCTGCGCGGCCGATTGCTGCGCTGTGTCGTCTATTTCGTCGTGGCGTTCGGCGTGTCGTTCAGCCAGGCGGGCCACATCTTCGATTTCCTGGTGCAGCCTTTGGTCGACGCCTCGGGCGCGGGCGCCCGGCTGATCTACACCAAGCTGTACGAAGCCTTTTTCGTGGAAATCCGCGTCGCCGCCTTTGCCGGCTTCTGCATCGCCTTCCCGCTGATCGCCAACGAGCTCTGGCGGTTCGTGGCGCCCGGCCTTTACAAGCGTGAACAGAAGGCGCTGCTGCCCTTCCTGCTGGCCACGCCGGTGCTGTTCACCTGCGGCGCGGCGCTGGCCTATTATTTCGTGATGCCGGCGGCCTTCCGCTTCTTCCTGGGCTTCCAGCAGCTGGGTGATGCCAGCGGCATCGATCGCCAGGCGCTGCCGGCGATGGGCGAGTATCTTGATCTGGTGATGAGCCTGATCCTCGCGTTTGGCATCGCCTTCCTGCTGCCTGTGCTGCTGATGCTGCTGGAACGGGCCGGCATCATCAACCGCAAGCAGCTGATCGCCGGCCGCCGCTATGCCGTTGTCGGCGCCTTCGTGGTGGCAGCGGTGCTCACCCCGCCCGATCTGTGGAGCCAGGTGGCGCTCGCCATTCCGCTGATCCTCCTTTACGAGGTCTCGATCATCGGGATCTGGTTCACGGAAAAGCGGCGCGCCCGCGCACGGGCTGCGGGCTAGTCTGCGCCGATCAGTCGTCCTTCGCTTCGTTGGCAGCGCCGGTCATCGCCCGGCCAACGCTGCTGATGTCGCGGCCGGCGCCTTCGATGGTGTTGCAGCCGGCGAGCAGGATCAGGATACCCAGCGCGAAAACCCGGTTGATCATGACAAATCCCTCATCATCTGCATGTTGCCGCCATCTACGCCCCAGTCGCTTGCTGAAGTCTTAACGCGCTGGCATCACGCACGCCATGCGCTTCCACCTGCCCGCGATGCTGCCGCCCGCCGATCTGGCAGCGCTGCTGCCGGCGGGCCTGCCGCCAGCGCTCGTCACGGCGGCCACAGCCGCCTGGGCTGATGCGCCGTTCCTGAAAGGCCTGATCCGCAGCCAGCGCTCGATCCTCGGGATGATGGTATCGCAGGGTCCGGAAGCGGCGCTGGCAGCGGCGCTGGCCGTGGCGCGCGATGACAGCCAGCCGGTGATGCCGCGCCTGCGCAACGCGCGCCGGCAGGTGGCGCTGGTGACGGCGCTGGCCGATCTGGCGGGCCTGTGGCCGCTCGAACGGGTGACGGCGGCGCTATCGGATTTCGCCGACATCGCCATCGATTCCGCCATTACAGCCGCCATGGCCGAACGCGGCGCTCCCAACCGCGGGCTGGTGGCGCTGGCGCTGGGCAAGCTGGGCAGCCGCGAGCTCAACTATTCCTCTGACGCTGATCTCATCATCCTGCACGATCCGGCGCTGATCCCCTGCCGCGGCGGCGAGGACCCCGGTGAGGCGGCGGTGCGCATCGCCCGGCGGGCGGTGGCGATCCTGAATGATCTGACGGCGGATGGCTATGTGATCCGCATCGATTTGCGGCTGCGGCCGGCCAGCGAAATCACGCCGATGTCGATCAGCCTGTCGGCCGCCGAACATTATTACCAGTCCGAAGCGTTGACCTGGGAGCGGGTCGCCTTCATTCGCGCCCGCGCCGTGGGCGGCGACATTGCCATGGGGGCGGCGCTTCTTGATCGCATCCGCCCGTTCGTGTGGCGGCGCAGCCTGGACTACACCGCGGTGCGCGACATCCAGTCGGTGTCCTTGCGGATCCGTGATCATTTCGAGGCCGGGCAGGCGCCAGGGCCGGGCTTTGACGTCAAGCGCGGGCGCGGCGGCATCCGCGAGGTGGAGTTCTTTGCCCAGATCAACCAGCTGATCTGGGGCGGCCGCGCGCCCGAACTGCGCTGCCCGGCCACGCTGGATGGCCTGGCCGCGCTGGCGGCTGCCGGCCATGTTGATCCGGCAGAGGCGGCGGCGCTGGCCGATGCCTATCGCGGACTGCGCACGCTTGAGCATCGATTGCAGATGCGGCGCGATGAGCAGACCCACGCGATCCCGCGCCTTGCCGCCGATCGCCATGCCGTGGCGCGGCTGTGCGGTTATCGCGACTGGCCAGGGTTGTCAGCCGCGCTGGACCGTCTCACACAGCCGGTGGCGCGCGCCTATGACCGGCTGATCGCCGCCGCCGCCCCTGACGCGACGCCCGTGCCGGCCGATCCGAAGGCCTGGCTGAAGCAGCATCATCCGGGGCTGGTGAAGCTGCTGGTGCCGTTGCTCGCCAGCTGGCGACAGGGGCGCTACCGCGCGCTCAGAACCGACGCGGCGCGGGCCGATTTCGAGGCGGTGCTGCCGCAACTGGTAGACCGCATCGCGGCCGCCGCCGATCCAGACGTGGCGGCGCGGCGGCTGGATGGCCTGCTGTCCGGCCTGCCGGCCGGCGTGCAGTTCTTCGCGCTGCTGCGCGCCAATCCGCGCCTGGTTGGCTTGCTTGGCAACCTTGTCGGCATCACGCCGGTGCTGGCCGAAGCGCTGGCCCGCGATCCGGCCCTGTTCGACGTGATGCTGTCGCCCGATGCCTTCGATCCGCTGCCCGATGCGGCGCAGCTGGAGGGCGAACTGGCCAGCCTGTGCCGCAGCTGCGCGCTGGAGGATCGCCTGGACCGGGTGCGGCGCTGGACGGCCGAGCGCCGGTTCCAGCTGGGCGCCCAGCTGATCGAGGGCCATGCCGGCGCGCTTGCGGTGGGCCGCAGCCTTGCCGATCTGGCGGATGCTGCCGTGCGCACGCTGTTGCCGGCCGTGGTGGATGCCTTCGCCGCGGTGCATGGCCGGGTGCCGGGTGGTGACCTCGTCGTGCTGGCGCTGGGCCGGCACGGTGGCCGGGCGATGACCCATGCCTCTGACCTTGATCTGGTGTTCCTGTTCACCGGCCATCATGAAACCGTGTCGGATGGTGGCAAGCCGCTGCCGGCCAGCAGCTATTTCAACCGGCTGGCGGGGCGGCTGGTGACGGCGCTGAGCGTGCCGACGGCCGCCGGCGCGTTGTACGAGGTGGACACGCGGCTGCGGCCGTGGGGCGCGAAGGGCAATCTGGCGCTCTCCATCGACAGTTTCGCCCGCTATCAGCGCGAGGAGGCGGAAAGCTGGGAGCATATGGCGCTGACCCGCGCCCGCGTCGTGGCCGGGCCGGCGGCGGCTGCAGAAACGGTGATTGCCAATATCCTGACCATGGCGCGCGAACCCTTGGCTTTGCGCCGCGCTGTGCTGGCGATGCGGGCCGAGATGGCCGCCGCCAAGCCGCCGCAGGGGCGCTTTGATGTGAAACTGGTGGCGGGCGGCATGGTGGACCTGGAATTCATCGTGCACTTCCGCCAGCTTGCCAGCGGGCGCGGGCTGGCGCCGGAGCTGACGGTGGCGCTCGATGGGTTGATCGCCGATGGGCTGTTGCCCGCCAACCTTCGCGCAGCCCATGACGTTCTCGCCCGCACGCTGATCTGGCTCAGGCTGCTGTTCGCCGGTGCCCGGGTGCCCGATACCCTGCCTGAACCGGTGCAGCAGATCCTGGCCCGCGCCCTGGCTGCGGCAAATTTCGCCGGCTTCACCGATCAACTGGCCATCGCCAGACAGGCGGTGCGCGTGGCATGGGCGGATGTGTTCAACGAACCGAGGAGCCCATCATGAGCATGCCGCAAGCGGGCGAGAAGGCCCCCAGCTTCACACTTGAGGGCGATGAAGGCCCGATCAGCCTTGGCGACTTCGCCGGGAAGAAGCTGGTCGTCTATTTCTATCCCAAGGATGACACGCCGGGCTGCACCACCGAGGGCAAGGCGTTTTCGGCGCTGCAGGACGCGTTTGCCGCGGCCGATACCGCCATTGTGGGCATCAGCCGCGACAGTGTCGCCGCGCACGCCAGGTTCCGCAAGAAGCACGGCCTCACCGTCGCGCTTGGCAGCGATGAAGGCGCGGTGACCGACGCCTTTGGCGTGTGGGTGGAAAAATCCATGTACGGCAAGAAATACATGGGGATCGAACGCGCCACCTTCCTGATCGGCCGTGATGGCACGGTGGCGCGCGTATGGCCCAAGGTGAAGGTGCCGGGCCATGCCGAAGAGGTGCTGGCCGCCGCGCGGGCGCTGGCCTGAACGGCCGCCCTTTGGCGGTGACGAATCGGGTCCGTCCCGATTCGTCGCACGGCCGGCGAGCGAAGGGACGTTCACGGCGCCCCCATGGAGCCCAGCCGGGACAGGTTACGACCGGAAACCGGGCGGGTTGCACACTTTGGCAACCACACTGTCACAACTCGTCGCCTGCGGCCAACGGTTGACCGCTTGGGGGCAAACGCCCCGTTGTTCGTGACCGGCGCGGCTGGTTCAAACCACCCTGTCAGCCGGGTCTACCGGCAGTGCGGCGTCCCCGCCATCCGGACCATCCCGGACAACAGGGGCGCCCACAAGAGGGGTCGCGAACAGACATGACGAAGCTGATCGACAGACAGGTGCGCGGCGGACTGCGGCTTCTTGCGGCTGCGCTGGTCGCCGTCATGCCGGTGCTGCCGGCTGCGGCCTCGCCGTCTGTCGACGCCGCCATCGACACGGTGGGTGCTGACGATCATGCCAGTTTTGCGCCGGGCGTCATTGCCCAGGCCCGCCGCCTGTTCCTTGACGCACTGGCCAGCGAGCACAGCAGTGCCGACACGCTGTCGCGCATGTTGCCGCGCGCTGCCGAACCGGTGGCGGCCCTGATCGGTGCGGCACCGGCCGGCCGCGCCCGTGCCGAAGCCCTTTTGCAGCGCCTGGGCCTTGATCCCGCTCGGTTCCTCACTGCCAATGGCGCGCTGGCCAGTGGTGGTCCGTTCATTTCCGCCAACGATCCGCAGGTCCGTGATCTGCAGGCCGATGCCCGCCGCCGCGCCACGCTGGCGGCCAGCTTTGCCCATATTCCGGCCTTCCTGCCCGTGGCCCGGCCCGAAAAATCCTCTGATTTCGGCTATCGTCGCGATCCGTTCCGCGGTGGCGCGGCCTTCCATGCCGGCCTTGATCTGACCGGCAGCACCGGAGAGGCCATCCATGCCGCCGCCGACGGTGTTGTGGTGCGCGCCGGCTGGTGGGCCGGTTATGGCAAGGTGGTGGTGGTCGATCACGGCAATGGCATCGAGACCCGTTATGGTCACTTGAGCCGCTTTCACGTGAAGACGGGTGACGTTATCCGTCAGGGTCAGGTGATCGGCGGCATGGGCTCCACCGGCCGCTCCACCGGCACCCACTTGCACTTCGAGATCCGCCTTGATGGCCGCCCGATCGATCCGCAGCCATTCCTGGATCTGGCCGCCTTCGGCCTTGACGCCCCGGCCGCGCCGCGCGCGACCGTGATTGCACCGATCACCATCGCGCAGGACGAGCCGTTTGCTCCTGTCGCCGATGACGACATGGTGATGGCTGGCGGCCGCACCTGGCAGCTGCGCGCCGGCCGCTGAACGGCCGATACGAAAGACAGCCGCTGAACGGCCGATACGAAAGACAGCCGCGCTGATGCCGCACCGCTTGCGAGCGGTTCTCGCACCCACTAGATTGGCGGTATGGAGACAGCCGTTGATGCCCCCCGCCTGACTTCGGCCGCTGCCGCGCGCGTGACATGGATCGCGCAGCGACAGGGCAAGCCCGGCCTGATGCTGCGCCTGGCCGTGGACGGCGGCGGCTGTGCCGGTTTCCAGTATCGCTTTGGCCTGGAAAGCGCCGTGGGTGCCGGCGATGTCACGGTGGAAACCGATGGCGTGACCATGGTGATCGATCCCGAAAGCTTGCCCTTCCTGGCCGGTGCCGAGGTCGACTATGTCGAAAAGATCGGTGCTGCTGCCTTCGAGGTCCGCAACCCCAACGCCGCGTCTGGCTGCGGCTGCGGTTCCAGCTTCTCTGTCTGACGCTGTCCCCGCACTGGTCGCCGGCTCAGGCGGCGTCCACCGCCATCACCATGCGCCGACGCGGCCCGGTGCGCACGCTGATCGTGCCGCTCAACGCCTGATCGAGCGCCTCGTCCCCTGAATCGACCAGCAGCTGGCCGCCGTCGAGCGCGGCCAGCTTGTCGGCGCTGGCCAGCACGGTGATCGCTTCTGGTGCCAGTGTCTTCAGCACGCGCGGCGAGATCATCTGGTTGCCACGGCCAAGCAGGAAGCCCTGGCCGCCAACCACGCCGAGCAGCAGCCGGGTGCGGGTCGGCTGCGCCGCAGTCCTGACCAACTGCCACAGGCGCTGTTCGTCGGCATCGCGGGCAATCAGCCGGCCATGGGCATAGGCATCCACCCCCAGCAAGGTGCCGTCGCCAGCCAGCGCCTGCTTGGTGGCCAGCATGGTGGCGCCGGTGCCGATCAGGGCCAGCGGGCAATCGGCCAGTTCGTGGGCGGTATGGATGCAGGCGGCGGACAGATCGGCATCGGCTGTCACGGTGCTGATGGCCTTGGCGCCCTGGCGGCGCGGGCTGGCCGGCGCCGGCAAATGCCCGCGCACTTCGGGCGTGCCGTGCGGCCGGGCGGTGATCACCGCAGCGGGGCTTGGAGTCAGCGGCCGGCCGCGCAGAAAATCCTGCAGCATCGCCGCGGCCGCCGCCGGGCTGGTGGCGAACACCGCGCTGTGCATCTTCACACCGGCCGGCACACCCAGCACCGGCACATCGCCGGTGTGGCCAATCAGGTCGCAGGCGGTGCCATCGCCGCCGGCGAAGAGCAGGAGGTCGATGCCGGCATCGCACAAGGCACTGGCGGCGTGGGACGTGTCCACCGCTGCGGGGCGATCGGGCGCCTTGTGGACAATGCGGGGGGAGAGCCCGGCAGCGCGCGCCGCCTGCTCGCCGAGCGGGCCAGAGGCCGTGATCAGGTCAATCCCGGTCAGGCCGGAAAGCGCCCGCGTGGCGCGCGGCGGCGCCACGGGCGCTACGCCCTTGGCCAGCGCCTGTTCGGCCAGGCTGCCATCGCTGCCCTTCAGGGCCAGCGGGCCGCCCAGGCCGGCATACGGATTGACGATCAACCCGATCCGCATCATCCCACCCCATCTCACTGCGGCAGGGTATCGCAGCCTTCGCATAGGGACAAATACTTAGTCGCCAGCGCTGACCATGCGCGGCAAGCGGGGGAAAAAGGGAGCGGAACAGCATGGCAATCGCGGCGGTGATCTTTGATTTTGGCGGTGTCATCACCTCCTCGCCGTTCGAGGCCTTTGCCCGCTATGAGGCGGCACGCGGGCTGCCGGCCAATTTCATCCGCACCGTCAATGCCACCAACGCCGATCACAACGCCTGGGCCCGGCTGGAGCGCAGCGAGATCAGCACCGCCGAGTTCGATGCGGCCTTTCGGGCCGAGGCGCTGGCGCTGGGCCATGACGTGCCGGGCGGTGACGTGCTGCCGCTGCTGGCCGGTGACGTGCGGCCCGGCATGGTGGCAGCGCTCAAGGCCTGCCGGGCGGCGTTCAAGGTGGGCTGCATCACCAACAATGTGAAGAGCGAGGAGGATATCGGCTGGGGCCCCAGCGTTCACCTGATCCTCGCCGAGTTCCACCATGTCATCGAGAGCGCCCAGGTGGGTCTGAGGAAGCCTGATCCGCGCATCTATCTGATGATGTGCGAGGCGCTGGGGGTGGCGCCGGCCGAATGCGTCTATCTCGATGACCTTGGCATCAACTGCAAGCCGGCGGCGCAGCTGGGCATGACGGCCATCAAGGTGACCGGCGAGGCGCAGGCGCTGGCCGATCTGGCGGCGGCGACCGGCCTCCGATTCTGATCACCAGCCGACCGGATCCGTGAACGCGCTGCCCTGCCGTTCGAGCTGGGTGGCGATGGCAAATTTGTGCACTTCGGTGGGGCCGTCGTAGAGGCGAAAAGGGCGCATGTCGCGGAAGATCATTTCCACGACCGTTTCGCTGGTGACGCCGATGCCGCCCAGGATCTGGACGCAGCGGTCCGCCACCTTGAACAGCTCTTCGGACACGCTGGCCTTGACGATGCTGCTTTCATGGCGGGCGCGCACGCCCTGATCCAGCAGCCAGGCGACGTGGCGGATGGCGAGGCGGGCCTGGTGCAGCGCGATCTCGTTGTCGGCCAGCATGAAGTTGACGCCCTGGTGCTGGATCAGGGCCTTGCCGAAGGCGGTGCGCTGCCGCGCATGTTCCAGCGCGATGTGCTGGCAGCGCGCGGCCGCGCCCAGCCAGCGCATGCAGTGGGTGAGGCGGGCCGGCGCCAGGCGCATCTGGGCATAGCGGAAGGCCGAGCCGATCTCGCCGAGCAGGTGTGACGGGCCGAGCCGCAACCCCTCGAAGCGCACGACGCAGTGCCCCTCGACATAGTTGCGGTCCATCGAGTCCATCACGCGCTCGATGTGGATGCCCGGTGTGTCGCCCTCGCACAGGAACAGGGTGGGGCCGTGCGGGCCGTGGCTGTTGGGCTCGACATTGGCCATGATGATCCAGGTCTTGGCGCCATTGGCCCCGGTGATCAGCCACTTCAGGCCCGAAATCTCGTAATCGTTGCCGTTGAACACCGCGCGCGTCTTCAGCTGGCCAGGGTCGCTGCCGGCGCCTTCCGGCTCGGTCATGGCGAAGACGCTGCGGCGCGTCCCGTCGATCATCGGTTGCAGATACTGCTTTACCTGATCGGGCCGGGCGATGCGGGACAGCAGATACATGTTGCCTTCGTCCGGCGCCGCGCAGTTCATGGCGACAGGGCCGAGCGTTGACCAGCCGGCGGCCTCGAACACGGCGGCCTGCGTGGCATGATCAAAGCCCCGACCCCCGACATCAAGGCCGCCCAATTGCTTGGGCGCCTGCGGCGTGAGCAGCCCTTCGGCCCTGGCCAGCGCCACCAGCTCGGCGCGCAGATCATCGTTGGGGCCGTGGCTGGTCAGGCGCGGATCACGCTCGAAGGGGATGATCCTGTCGATCACGAACTGGCGGACGCGCCGCGCCAGGGCTTTCGTCTCTTCGGGCAGGGTGAAATCGGTCACAGCGCGCCTTTCCTGAATTGATCGAGGGCGTGGGCAAGGATCGCCAGCGCCAGTGGTTCGAACCCCTCATAGCGGTCGCCGTCCATCTCGCCGCGCTGCCATTTTCGGTAAAGCTGCATCCAGGCGACCGCGAGCCGCAGCCGGGCCAGCGCGACCGGCCAGACGAGATCGCCAGGGTCATGGCCGCTGACGGCCCGGTAGCGCGTGGCAACCTCGGCCCGCCCCGGCCAGCCGGGGCTGAGCGAGGGCAGTGCCCTCAGCGGCTTCACCGCATCTGGATCGCCCGGTTCGATCCAGTAGGACAGCAGGACGGCAAGATCGAAGGATCGCGGGCCGCGGGTCGCCATGTCCCAGTCGATCATCGCGCGGGCCGCGAGCGTGGCAGGATCGACCAGCAGATTGTCCGGCTTCAGGTCCATGTGGAGCAGGACCGGGGGGCCGGTTTCCTCCGGCACATCGGCCGATAGTGCGGCAATGAGGGTGGCGGCAGTACCCGCAAGGCCATCGGGCCAAACGGCTTCAGCACGCGCAGCCCAGCCCTTGAGCTGGCGTGCGAAGAACCCCTCGGGCTTGCCGAGATCGCCCAGACCAAGACCGGCCGGATCGAGACTGTGCAGCGCCGCCATCGCCTGCAGGGTGGTTTCCACCAGTGCCAGGCCATCCCCGCAGCCGGCGGGCAAGGACCCACCGATGGCAATGCCCTCACGCCATTCCAGCAGCTGGAACTTCGTGCCGAGCACGGACTCATCATCGCAGAAGGACAGTAGGCGCGGCGCGAGGCTGAAGTGCGGCGCCAGCGCGGCCAGCACCCTGGCTTCACGCGCCATGTCGCTGGCGCCGGCGGCCAACAGGCCCGGCGGCGGTCGCCGTAGCACGGCGCTGATCGTCCTTGGGCCGGCGGTCAGCATGACGGCTTCGTTGCGGTTGGCGATGCCACCGCCCAGCCGCATGAGCGTCGCACCCGGTGCCAGCGCCAGCCCCCGTGACGAAACCCAACCGGCGAGGCGTTCCAGATCGGTCATCGTCGCCGCTTGCGCGGGGTGACGGCTGGCGCATCGGCCGGGCGGGTCTGCTGCGGCACGTCGTGTGCAAGGCTGGCCACCGCAACGATGGCGGGGTGCGGGATACCGCTGGCGATGATACGGGCCGGATCGACGCCCTCCGATGCCGGATCCGGCAGCGTCTTCAGGATATAGGCGACATGGCGTGGCATCACGTCGAGATGCTGGCCGATATCTGCATAGGTGACGGCTTTCCCGGCAGGCACGCTGCGGGCGATGGCCAGCACGTCGCGACGGATGCGGTCGAAGAAGGGCGAACCGGCCATGGCGCCATGGCTATCACGTCGCCGGCGGCGCGCAACAGCCTGTCACAAAGCGGTTACTGGAAGCAGGCAGGGCGAGCGCCTATGTTCGCCTCATGTCCCAGTTGCCGATCCTCACCTCTGAACGCCTCGTGCTGCGCCGTCCGCGCCTCGATGATTTCGAGCGGTTGGCGATGATGTGGGCGCACCCGGTGGTGGTGACGCATTTCGGCGGCAAGCCCTTCAACCGGGAAGACAGCTGGAACCGGCTGTTGCGCTATGTCGGCCACTGGGAACTGATGGGCTATGGCATCTGGACGGTGACCCGCGCCGATGCCGACGTGCACATCGGCGATGTCGGCTTCCTGCATGGCGAACGCACCGGCGTGCCGCCGTTCGGCTGTCCGGAAGCTGCGTGGAGCTTCCATCCGGAAGCACAGGGTCAGGGCTATGCCAGCGAGGCGGTGGCCTGCGCGCTGGCCTGGGCCGATGCGCAGGCTGCATCCGGCGATGCCCGCTTTGCCCGCACCGTTGCCATGATCCACCCGGCCAATGCCGCCAGCATCGCCGTGGCCCGCCGCTGCGGCTTCGGCATCTTTGGCGAGTCGGTCTACAAGGATCAGACGCTCGGCCTGTGGGAGCGGGTCAGAACGCCGTCCTGATCGTCAGGCGGGCGGTGCGCGGCAGTCCGGTGCTGATGTTGTTGTCGGTGTGGGCGGTCGGGAAATAGGCGGTATTGAACAGATTTTCGACGTTCAGCTGCGCCTTCACGCCCCTGGCGATGTCGACATAAAGGGCGCCATCGACGCGGGTATAGGCCGGCAGGCGCACCGCGTTGCTGATCCCGGCAAAGCTTTCCCCCTGGTGCAAAATGCCAAGGCCGACGCCCACCGGCTCCGCCAGCTGCCAGCGCTGCCACAGGCTGGCCTGGAACTGAGGCACCAGCGGCACGCGGCGGCCGGCCGGGGCCGCCGTGGTCGTCGTGGTGATGCGGGCGCTCTGCACCGCCAGCCCGGCCTGCAGCTGCCACCAGCTGGCAATCTCGCCTTCAAGCCCCACTTCGATGCCGCGGCTGCGCTGGCGGCCGGTCAGCTCGATGGTGCCGGCCACGGCGCCGGGCGCGCGAGTGTTGGTGCGATCCAGCACATAGGCGGCGATGTTGAGGTTCAGCTTGGGCGTGATGTCCCACTTGGCGCCGATCTCGCGGTTCAGGAAGCCTTCCGGCTCCAGCGCGGCGAGGCTGACATCCAGGCTGGCGAACTGGTCCCCGGCCTGCGGCAGGTAGCTGCGGCTGAAGCTGGCGTAGAGCGAGGCGTTCGCCACCGGCTTCACCACCACGCCGGCGCGCGGCGACCAGAGATGATCGACACGGGCAAAACGCGCCCCGCTCAGCAGATTGTCGATGGTCAGCTCGAACCGGTCATAGCGCAGGCCGGCAAGCAGTTCGACATGCTCGCCGATCTTCACCTGGTCCTGCACGAACAGCGCGGCAATATCAGCCTGGCCGCGGATGGCGCGGTTGCCGTTGCCGGCACGGAAGGTGACGGGCGGCACGGCAAAGGGATCGGTGAGCGGCACGCTGACCACGCGCGGCCCGCCGGCGAAGGTGTCGAAGAAGCCGTTGATGCGCTCGTTGCGGGTCACCTGCCGGCCGATCTCGAAGCCGGCCAGGATATTGTGGCTGGTGCCGCCAAGCTGCGCCTTCACGTTCACGTCCGTCTGGCTGAACAGGTTCTGGCGCAGCGTGGGGTCGCGATAGGCCTCGATGGCGACGCTGCCATCGGCGGCCAGAGGCCCGGCGGCGTAAACGTTCACATACTCCTTGTCGTGATCGGCCCAGCGCGTACGATGGCGCAGCGACACCGTGTCGGACAGGCGATAATCGGCGGCCAGTGACAGCGCATCGACGTTCACCCGGCTGCGGTTGAGCGCCGGATCGCCCACGAACAACCCGCGCGCCACCGGAGCCGGGCGGCCGTTCTGCGACGGGATGCCGCGATCGGCGACGCGATCATCCTCGGCATGTTCATAGCCCAGCACCAGCGTGCCGTTGCCGCCGAGATCAACGCCCAGTGTCGGGTTCACCGCCCAGCGCGACAGGCCATAGAAATCGCGGTGGGTGCTGGCCTCTTCGTAAAGGGCGTTGAGGCGGCCGGCGACACTTTCGGTCAAGGCAAGGTTGGCATCACCTGCCAAGCGCCAGCTGCCCCAGCTGTCGACAGCAGCATCGGCTGCGATGCGCTGCTGGCCAACGACGGGCGTCTTGGTCACGCGGTTGATGACACCGCCGCCGCCGCCGCGGCCGAAGATCATGGCGTTGGCGCCCTTCAGGATCTCCAGCCGTTCCAGATTGTAGAAGTCGCGGAAATACTGGACGTCGTCGCGCATGCCGTCGACGAAGAAATCGGCGGTGCTGTTGTTGCCGCGCAGCACGATCTGGTCACGATTGCCTTCGCCTTGCGCGCCCACTGCGCCCGGCACGAAGCGCAACGCCTCCTGCACGCTCAGGATGGCCTGATCGTCGAGCCGCTGCCGGGTGAGCACGGTAACGGCCTGCGGCACGTCCAGCAGCGGGGTTTCGGTGCGGGTGGCCGATCCGATGCTGCCGGCGCGATAGCCCTGGTCACGGTTGGCGGTGACCACGATGGTGGGCGCCTCGCCGTCGAGTTCCAGCGCGTCCTCCGCATGGGCAGCGCTGGCGGTTCCCGCCAGAAGCGCGGCGGTGGAAGCAAGCAACAGGGTTTTCACGGCGGTTCCTGCGAATGACTTTCAGTTGCGCCGCTTATTCCGACACGCTCGCAGGATGGCAAGCGGAAACTGTGAATGACTCGCAATTAACCCGGCGCATGCGTGGGCAGGCCGCACAACGCCAGGCTGTCCCGCCACAAGGCAGCGGTGGCGGTGTCGTCGCGGGCCAGCAGCGACGGCTCAGGCCAGGTCAACCGGCCCTTGCGGAGCGAGGCATAGACGCGGCCGGCGGGTGGCCGCAGTTCAGAGGCCAGCAGGGCGAGGTGCCGGCCGGAATTGGCAAGGCTGTTCATCGTCTTGCCAAATGGCATCAACAGTGGCAGCAGTGGCCACAGCAGGGCGCGCACCGGCCACATCTGCTGTCGCACAAGTCCGGTGCCGGGCGTCAGCCCGGGGTCATAGGCCACGACGCTGATACCGCGCCGATCGCCGGCGGCATGTGCGGCGGCAACCCGCGCGGTCATCAGGTTGCACAGCTTGGAAGCGGAATAGGCTCGCATGCCGGCAGTGATCGGGTTGCCGTCCACCCCAGGGTCCTGCGCCGGGTCGGCCAGCCACGCGGCATCTGCATGGCGCGGCGGCGGCACCCCGGTGCGTTCTTCGGGATCGTGGGTGCCGCTGCTGGTGATCACCACCCGAGCGCCGTTGGCCAGGTGCGGCCACAGACACTGCAGCAGCAGGAAGTGGCCAAGATGATTGGCCGCAAACGTCAATTCATGACCATCGGCAGATCGCTCTGCCACGCTGGGGCGCTGGCCACCCGCATTGAGCACAATCGCGTCGATGCCGGCGCCATCCAGCTCGGCAATCACCGCATCGGCAAACCGCCGGACGCTGGCCAGGTTCGCCAGATCGAGGGGCAGGCCGCTGGTGCCCGCGGGCGCGGCGCTGCGCACGCCCAGCAGGATGCGCGCTGTGGGAAGTGCCTTCAGATGCCGCAAGGCTTCGGCCCCAATACCGCGGCTGCCACCAGTCATCACGATCAGCATGGACTATCCTTACAATGTCAAGTTTACGCCGTATAATTTGCACCTGACATGCAGTCAAGCTAGAGCCCGATCATGAAATCCGAATCGGCCTGGCACTTTGAGGGTGATCTGCGGGCGGCGTTGATCGAAGCGGCGCGCGAGATTGTTGAACGGGACGGCGCTGCTGCCCTGTCGCTGCGCGGTGTGGCGCGGGCCACTGGCGTGTCGGCCATGGCGCCCTATCATCATTTCAAGGACCGGGCCGCACTTGTGGCATCAGTGGCCGCCGAGGGGTTCGACCGGCTGTACAGCGACAAGATGGCCGCTCTTGCTGCGTCTGGTGGCGATCCGGCCCAGCGCATCATCGCTGGCAGTATCGCCTATGTCCGCTTCGTTCTTGAACATCCGGAACTCTATCGCCTGATGAAAAGCCCGGAACTGGCGGACCGCGATGCCCACCCTGGCCTTGCCGCCGCCGCTGCCCGCCCCGGCGCCTCGCTTCAGGCCATGCTTTCCGAGCTTGCCGTTGCCGGCCGCCTGCACGGGATCGGCGCCGGCGAGGCCGGCCAGATCCTGTGGGCGCTGGTCCACGGTATCGGCACGCTGGCGGTGGACAGTTATCTCGGCAACCCGGAAGCGCTTGCTGCCGACGGCGCTGCCGTTCTCCTGGCCGGGTGGGGGGCGCTGTAAGCGTTGGCCTAGCGGTTCAGACGCCCCTCGATAAGTGCCTCTACCACAGATGGATCGGCCAGAGTCGAGGTGTCGCCCAGTGCGCCATGCTCGTTCTCGGCAATCTTCCTCAGGATCCTGCGCATGATCTTGCCGCTGCGCGTCTTGGGCAGCGCTGGCGTGAGGTGGATGTGGTCGGGCACGGCAATGCCGCCGATCTCGGCGCGCACGGTGGCCTTCAGGGCATCGACCAGGGCCGGCGAGGCCTCCACACCGGCGTTCAGTGTCACATAGGCATAGATGCCCTGGCCCTTGATGTCGTGCGGGAAGCCAACGACGGCGGCTTCCGCTACATCGGCATGGGCGACCAGCGCCGATTCGACCTCGGCCGTGCCCATGCGGTGGCCGGAGACGTTGATCACATCGTCCACGCGGCCGGTGATCCACCAATAGCCATCGCCATCGCGGCGGGCGCCGTCGCCGGTGAAATAGCGGCCGCGATAGGTGGTGAAATAGGTCTGGGTGAAACGTTCGTGATCGCCGAACACCGTCCGCGCCTGTCCCGGCCAGCTGCGGGTGAGGACAAGGTTGCCGCTGATCTCCTGCCCCGGCGCCCACGGGATGAGGCTGCCATCGGCCTCCACCAGCGCCGGTTCGATGCCATAGAAGGGCCACGTGGCGCTGCCGGCCTTGAGCGGCGTGGCGCCGGGCAGCGGCGTGATCAGCGCGCCGCCGGTTTCCGTCTGCCACCAGGTATCGACGATGGGGAGTTTCCCCTTGCCCACCACCCGGTGATACCAGTTCCAGGCTTCCGGGTTGATCGGTTCGCCCACCGTGCCGAGCAGGCGCAAGGACGACAGGTCATGGCGGTTCACCGGTTCATCGCCATCGCGCATGATGGCCCTGAGGGCGGTGGGCGCGGTATAGAAGATGTTGACCCGGTGCGTCTCGATCACCTGCCAGAAACGGTCGCTCGCCGGCCAGCTCGGCACGCCTTCGAACATCAGAACGGTGGCGCCGGCCGACAGTGGCCCATAGACGATATAGCTGTGCCCCGTGACCCAGCCGACATCGGCGGTGCACCAGAACAGCTCGCCGGGGCGATAGTCGAACACGGTCTCGAAGGTGAGGTTGGCCCAGAGGAGATAGCCGCCGGTCGAATGCAGCACGCCCTTCGGCTTGCCGGTGGAGCCACTGGTGTAGAGGATGAACAAAGGGTCTTCGGCGTTCATCGGTTCGGGGGTGCAGGTTTCGGGCACCTCGTCACGGATCTCGTGCCACCAGTGGTCGCGGTCCTCCACCATGCTGATCGGGCCGCCGGTGTGTTCGATCACCAGCATGGCTTCGACATTCACCCCGGCGGCTTCCGCCCGATCGCAGGCATCGTCAGCGATCTTCTTGAGCGGGATCGGCTTGCCGCCGCGCCGGCCTTCGTCGGCGGTGATGATGAACCGGCTCTGCGCATCTTCCAGGCGACCAGCCAGCGCTTCTGCCGAAAAGCCGCCGAACACCACTGAGTGGATGGCGCCGATGCGGGCGCAGGCGAGCATCGCCATCGCCGCTTCCGGGATCATCGGCATGTAGATGGTGACGCGGTCGCCCTTCTCGACGCCGAGCGCCACCAACGCGTTGGCCATGCGCGCGGTCTCTGCGCGCAACTCGGCATAGCTGATGCGGCGGACTTTTGCCTTGGGGTCGTCGGCTTCCCAGACGATGGCCGTGCGGGTCGGGTCGACATTGGCCCAGCGGTCAAGGCAGTTCCAGCTGGCGTTCAATATGCCATCCTCGAACCACCTGATGGCGACCGGGTCCCACGACCAGTTGCCCATCACGGTCGGCGGCTGGTGCCAGTCCAGCCGCTTCACCTGTTCGCGCCAGAAGCCATCCGGATCATCGATGCTCTGGCGGTAGCGCGCCTGATACTGGTCGGCGGTGGTGCGGGTGATGGCCAGCGCTGCGGCGGTGACAGGGTGGAGCGTGTCGGTCATGGCGCCAAGACTAGGCCGCAGCGGCGCTTGTCGCTAGAGGGTGGGCATGGCCTTTCCCCCCTCCAAAGCGATGGCCCGGGCGCTTGACGAGGCGCGTGCGGCAGCGGCGCGCGGCGAGGTGCCGGTGGGCGCGGTGATTTCCGATGCCGGCGGTGCCGTGCTGGCCGCGGCCGGCAACCGCACGCGAGAGCTCAATGATCCCACTGCCCATGCCGAATTGCTGGTCATCCGCGCGGCGTGCGCGGCACTGGGCTCGGAACGGCTGACCGGCTGCACGCTGACCGTCACGCTGGAGCCATGTGCCATGTGCGCTGCGGCGATCTCGGCCGCGCGAATCAGCCGGCTGGTCTATGGCGCCGCCGATCCCAAGTCGGGCGGCGTCGCCCACGGCGCGCGGGTGTTCAGCCACCCCCAGGCCCACCACCGGCCCGAGGTTGTGAGCGGCGTGGCCGAAGCGCAGGCGGCCGTGCTGCTGAAGGCCTTCTTTGCCGGAAAGCGCTGACGGGACAACTCGCCCCTTGCCGGTGACGCTGCCTGCCGCCACCGTGCTGCGATGAACCAGCCTGCTCCACGTCGCATCCTTGGCCCTTTCGCCGCCGCATCGGTTGTGGTCGGCATGGTGGTGGGCGCCGGCATTTTCCGCTCTGCCAGCCTGGTGGCGGCGACCCTGAACAACGATGTCCTGCTGCTGCTGGCATGGGGACTGGGCGGGCTGTTCGCGCTGGCGGGCGCCCTCGTCTATGCCGAACTGGCCAGCGCCTTCCCGCACCCGGGCGGCGATTATCGCTTCCTGCGCCTGGCGTTCGGGCCGCTCGTTGCGTTCCTGTTCGCCTGGTCGCGCTTTGCGGTGATCTTCTCGGCCTCTGCGGCCATGCTGGCCTTTGTCGCTGCCGATTACGTGGCCGAACTGCTCCCCCTGTCGGCCAGCGCGCGCGGCGGCGTGGCGGCTCTGGCCGTCGTGGCGCTGACCGGCCTCAATCTGGCCGGGGTGAAGCGCTCAACCGGCGGCCAGGTCGTGCTGGTGGCAAGCGACGTGGTGGCGCTGCTGGCGCTGGGCGGCGCGGCGCTGTCATTGATCGCGGCCGGCACGCCGCCGCTGCAGCCCACGCCGACGCCGGAGCCATTTGCGGCGGCGGCCTTTGGCCAGGCGATGGTGTTCGTCATGCTGGCGTTCGGCGGCTTCAACGATGCTGCCACGCTGTCGGCCGAGGTACGCTCGCCGCGTCACATGACGCTGGCGCTGGTTGGCGGCATGGGGCTGGTGACGGCGCTCTACCTCATTGCCAACTGGGCCTATCTTGCCGGCCTCGGCGGTGCCGGGCTGGCGGCCAGCGCAGCGCCGGCGGCGCAGTTGATGGGCCTTGCCTTCGGGCCGGGCGGGCAGGCGGCGATGGTTGTGTTCGTGACGCTGGCGGCGCTGGCCATTGTCAACGCACTGGTGATTGTGGGCGGGCGCACGCTCTATGCCGTGGCGGCCGATGAACCGGCGCTCGCCCGCCTTGCGGCGTGGGACGATGCCGCCGGCGTGCCGCGCCGGGCGATCTGGGTGCAGTGCGTGCTGTCGCTGCTGCTGATCGCCTGGGGTTCGGCCTCCACCGGCTTTGCCCGCATGGTGGATTTCCTGTCACCGGTGTTCTGGCTGTTCCTCTCGCTCACCGGCCCGGCGCTGATCATCCTGCGCCGCCGCCTGCCCGATGCGGCACGGCCCTTCCGCGTGCCGCTCTACCCGCTGGTGCCGCTGGCGTTCAGCGCCGGCTGCCTGTTCGTGCTGCAAAGCTCGCTGCGCTATGTTGGCTGGCAGGGCGCGGCGATCAGCTTCGGCGTGCTTGGCCTCGGGCTGGCATTGCGGCTGGCGGTCAGAGCCCCAGTGCCGTCGCCAGGTGGAACGTGAGGCCGGCGGCCAGATAGGCGGCGGCGAACAGATAGCTGAACATGAAGATCGGCCAGCGCCAGCTGGCGGTCTCGCGCCGCGTGATGGCCAGCGTGGAAATGCACTGCGGCGCGAACACGAACCAGGCAAGGAAGGCGAGCGCGGTGGGCAGCGGCCAGGCGGTGCGCAGCTGTTCGATCAGGCCGCCGGCATTGTCCTCGTCCACCCCTTGCAGCGCATAGACCGTGCCGAGGGCCGAGACGGCGACCTCGCGTGCGGCCATCCCCGGTACCAGCGCAATGGCGATCTCCTTGTTGAAGCCGATGGGCGCGAACAGCGGCTCCAGTGCGGTGCCGATCCGGCCCGCGAGGCTGTATTCAATGCCGGGCCTTGCGGCATCGGCCGGCGGCTGGGGCCAGCTGGCCAGCGCCCACAGCACGATGGTGGATGCAAGGATGATGGTGCCGGCGCGCTTCAGAAAGGCGGTGGCGCGGCCATAAAGACCCAGCGCCATGTCGCGCGCCGCCGGCCACTGATATTTGGGCATCTCCATCAGGAAGGGCGGGGCGGCACCCTTCGTCACCGTGCGGCGCAAGGCGAAGGCCGCGACCAGCGCACCGAGGATGCCGGCAAGGTAGAGGCCGAACAGCACCAGCCCCTGCAGCCCGAACGGGCCGACATCGCGCGGTGGAATGAAGGCGCCGATCACCACGGCATAGACCGGCAGGCGGGCCGAGCAGGTCATCAGCGGGGCGATGAGGATGGTGGTCAGCCGGTCACGCGGCGAATCGATGGTGCGCGTCGCCATGATGCCGGGCACCGCGCAGGCAAAGCTTGACAGCAGCGGGATGAAGGCGCGCCCGTTCAGGCCGACGCGCGCCATCAGCCGGTCCATCAGGAAGGCGGCGCGGGTCATGTAGCCGGATTGCTCCAGCGCGATGATGAAGGCGAACAGGATCAGGATCTGCGGCAGGAACACCACCACCGCGCCCACCCCGGCCAGCACGCCATCATTGAGGAGCGACAGCAGCCAGCCTTCGGGCAGCGCCGCCGTCAGCCGGGACTGCAGCAGCGTGATGCCCGCCTCCAGCCAGTCCTTGGGCAGTTCGGCCCAGCTGAACACGCCCTGGAACATGAAGAACAGGATGGCGGCCAGCAGCAAGGGGCCAACCACCGGGTGCAGCGCCACGCGATCGATGCGCTGTGACCAGCGCCGTGCCGTCCCGGTGGATGTCTCCACCGCGGCCGTGAGCAGGCGCGCTTCGCGCTGCAGGGCGCGGATATCGGTCGCGCGCGGGCTGGCGGGCGGCGGCGCGGTATCGCCAATGCAGCGGGTCAGCGCTGCGGCCAGGGCGTCCAGCCCGCGTTTCCTGACCGCAACGGTCGCCACCACGGGCACCTCCAGCTGCCCGGCCAGTTGCTCCACGTCGATGACGATGCCGTCGCGCGCGGCCAGGTCCGACATGTTGAGCGCCACGATCAGCGGCAGATCGAGGGCCTTCAGCTCCAGCACGAACCGCAGATGGTTCCGCAGGTTGGTGGCATCAACAACCGCGACGATGGCATCAAGCGGCGCCTCACCGGGCAGCCGGCCGAAGATGGCATCGCGGGTCACCGCCTCATCCGGCGAACGCGGGTTGAGGCTGTAGGTGCCGGGCAGATCGATCAGTTCGACGCTGCGGCCGTCGGGCAGGGCCAGGCGGCCGGCCTTGCGCTCCACGGTGACGCCCGGATAGTTACCGACCTTCTGGCTGCTGCCGGTCAACGCGTTGAACAGGCTGGTCTTGCCGGCATTGGGATTGCCGACCAGCGCCACCACCGGGGTGCGCGCTGCCTGCGGGGCGAGGCCGGTGACAGGCGCGTTCACGCGCCCACCTCGATCAGCCTGGCCATGTCGCGGCGCAAGGCGACCACCATGTTGCCCACCCGCACGGCGATCGGATCCCCACCGAACGGGGCACGGTGCAGGATCTCGATGTCCACGCCTTCATCAAAGCCCAGCTCGCACAGCCGCTGCGCTGTCTCTGGCGCCAGGCCGGCGCGGTCGATGGCGCAGATCTGCGCGACCTCGCCAACAGCAAGGCTGTCGATGGCGCGATGGGGCGATGGGGTGAGGGGATGGGTCAAGCAGCAGGTCCGGCGGCAGATTGCTGCGAACCGTTATCAATATTGCCGGGGCAGCGCCACCACAATCGTGTCACACCGCCGGATAGCGCAGCCGGCCGATGATGCGCGCCGGATCGGGCAGCTTCGCGGTCATGCCGGTCAGCCTGGCCTTGGCCTTTTCAAAGCGCATCACGCCGTCGATGCGGCGATCGATGAAGGCGCGGGTGGCCGCGAAATCCTCGCTGTCGTCCTGGGTCCAGAACAGCAGCGTGGCCGAGTAGATGGCCGACAGGATCGCCCGCTTGGTATAGTGGTTGTAGTCCGTGGCCGTGTCACCGGCCGCCCGCCACATGGCATCGGCCGCCTGCCACAGCAGCCGGGCCGACAGGGCGGCATGCTGTGGCTGGGCAAGGATGGCGAGCGCCCGGCGCGTCACCTCGCGGTCACCATGTTCCAGCCGTGTGACAAGAGCGGTGCGGATGCGATCGCGTATCTTCAGATTGTGCGCGCCGGCCATCACGCCGGCCATGTGATCGTTGACGCCCCGGGTCCACAGCGTCAGCATCGTTTCGGCATCGGGCACCGCCAGCGCGGCGATGTCGGCATCGACGCCGATGTCGGCTGCGGCGGCGTTCAGCGCCGTGTCCGTCCAGCCATCGAAGGGCACGTGCGGCAGCATGGCGGCCACAAGGCGCGGGGCGAGTTCGGCAAGTGGCGTGTCATTTTCGGTTGCAGCCATGCCGATGTCCTAGCGCGATGCGGGGGCGCTTCCCAGCCGATATTGCGTCGCACACGGTTGTCCAAGCATGCTGTTGTCTAAGCCGGGGCCTTCTGCTATCCGCACGCTGTTCTCCCGCCGGGCCGACTCGGCGGGTTGTTCATTTTGGAAACGAATCAGCCTTCTGGGGCCTGTCCGCCCCGCAATTGATTGGAGTGACGGCAGCCCATGCAGATCGTGGTTCGCGACAACAATGTTGACCAGGCCCTTCGCGCCCTGAAGAAGAAGCTGCAGCGTGAAGGCGTGTACCGCGAGATGAAGCTGCGTCGCCATTACGAGAAGCCCAGCGAAAAGCGCGCCCGTGAAAAGGCCGCTGCCGTGCGCCGCGCCCGCAAGATGGAGCGCAAGCGCATGGAGCGTGACGGCATCCGCTGAACCATTCTCAATTCAACATGACGAGAGCCGGGCAGGGTTGACCCTCTGCCCGGCTCTCGTCATGTAGCGGCTACAGGATCAGTCAGGAAACATCATGTCAGGTCAGGCAGCAGGCGGCGCGGGCGGCATCGGAGTGGGCAAGTGGCTGGCGGGTGGCGCCGTGATGCTCGCCGTGGTTGGTGTGCTGGTCTACACCGGCACGCAGAGCCAGGTTGCGGCGGTGCGCACCGCCGACATGAAATATCTGTCTGACAACAAGGGCAAGCCCGGCGTGATCACCACCAGTTCGGGCCTGCAGTATCAGGTGGTCCGCGAAGGCTCCGGCCCGCGTCCCAAGGCCAGCGATACGGTGCTTGTCCATTATGAAGGCAAGCTGATCGATGGCACGGTGTTCGACAGCAGCTATCAGCGCGGCCAGCCGGCCGCCTTCCCGCTCGATCAGGTCATCCCCGGCTGGACAGAAGGCGTGCAGTTGATGCCGGTCGGGTCCAAGTATCACTTCGTGGTGCCGCCTGCCCTGGCCTATGGCGCACAGGGTGCCGGCGGCGTCATCCCGCCCGGCGCGGTGCTGGAATTCGATATCGAACTCCTGGCGCTGAGGCCCGCCGAATAAGCCGCTGCCCTCAATCCCGCAGGTTGATGAACCAGCGGTCTCGCAGGGCCGTCACCCAGGTGAGCGGGTTGAAGCTGGTCGAGCCATCAAGGCTGAAGGTGGTGAACTCGGCGCGGCCAACGACATTCTCGATCGGCAGTAGGCCGAGCCCGCCGACTTCGGCGGCAAAGCGGCTGTCTTCGCTGTTGTCGCGGTTGTCGCCCATCAGGAACAGCTGGCCTTCGGGCACGATCACTGGTTCTGTATTGTCCTGCGGCAGGGTCGCGAGATCGAGCACCAGATAGGAGCGCCCACCCGGCAGCGTCTCGCGATAGGTGGGGAAATGGCATTCGGTGCGGCCATCAGGGGTGATCACCCGATATTGCGCGTCAACCAGCGTGGTGCAGTCGCTGTTGGGCGTGACCGCCATCACCGTATCAGTCACCTTCACCTTGGGCACCGGTCGGCCATTCAGCCACAGCTGGCCATCCTTCATCTGCACCGTGTCGCCGGGCAGGCCGATCACCCGCTTGATCCAGTCATCCTGGCCGATGGGGGACTTCACCACCGCGATATCGCCCCGCTCGGGCAGGCTGCCGAACAAGCGGCCCTTCATCGCCGGCAGGATGTTCAGCGATGGCGACAGATAGGAATAGCCATAGGGATATTTCGAAACGATCAGCCGATCCCCCACCAGCAGCGTCGGCAGCATGGAGCCTGACGGGATGTAGAAGGGCTTGGCGACCGCAGTGTGCACCGCCAGCACGGCCAGCGCCAGCAGGAACAGCTGCCAGGCTTCTTCGGCCCAGTTGATCTTCTTCTTGGTCGCCACGGCGTCGGTCATTCCACACTCACGGTGATCAGCACGATGGCCTGCGCCCAAGGGTGGTCGTCGGTCATCGTCAGATGAATCTGCGCCTTATGCCCGCTGGGCGTGATTTGCGCCAGCCTTGCCGCAGCACCGCCGACCAGGTGCAGCGTCGGCTGGCCGCTGGGCAGGTTGACCACGCCCATGTCGCGCCAGAACACGCCGTGCCGGAAGCCAGTGCCCAGGGCCTTCGCACAGGCCTCCTTGGCGGCAAAGCGCTTGGCATAGGTGGCAGCACGGGTCAGCTCTCGGCGGTTGGCCTTGGCCTGTTCGATGTCGGTGAAGATGCGGTTGATGAAACGATCGCCAAAGCGCTCGATGCTGCCCGCGATCCGCTCGATGTTGCACAGGTCGGAACCGAGGCCGATCAGCGACAGGCCCGGGGGAACGGCGATGCTGGTCATGGCCCGGTCCCGGCGCGGGCTCGGTCCATCAACGCGCGCATGCGGTGGATGGCGGCATCAAGGCCGACGAACACCGCTTCGCCCACAAGAAAATGTCCGATGTTGAGCTCGGCCAGCTGCGGCAGCGCGGCCACCGGTCCGACATTGGCATAGGTCAGGCCATGGCCGGCATGAATCTCGAGGCCAAGGCCTGCACCCACTTCGGCGGCGTGCGCCAGCCGCGCCAATTCCGCCTCGGCATCCCCATGATCAAACGCGTGGGCATAAGGCCCGGTATGCAACTCCACCACGGCTGCGCCCAGCCTTGCGGCGGCTTCCAGCTGGCGTTCGTCGGCGGCAATGAACAGCGACACGCGGATACCGGCATCCTGCAGGCGGGAGACAATCGGCTGCAGCGCGTTGTGCTGGCCGGCAGCATCGAGGCCGCCCTCGGTGGTGCGCTCGGCCCGGCGTTCGGGCACGATGCAGGCGGCATGGGGCTTGTGGGCCAGCGCGATGGCCAGCATCTCGTCGGTGGCGGCCATTTCCAGGTTGATCGGCAACTGGATGGCACCCGACAGTCGGGAGAGATCATCGTCGGTGATGTGGCGGCGATCCTCCCGCAGGTGGATGGTGATGCCATCAGCGCCGGCCGCCGCCGCGATTTCGGCGGCCCGCAGCGGGCAGGGATGCAGCCCTCCTCGCGCGTTGCGGATGGTCGCCACGTGATCGATGTTGACGCCCAGTCTGAGGTGGCGCGCGCGCAGGTCGGGGCTCACGCCGCGCGGCTCCCCGGCTTCACCGCCGGGATGGCTTCCAGTTCAGTCGGCAGTTCATCAGGCTGGTAACTGGGCACGTCCAATCGGATCAGCGGCGTGAAGGGCACACCCAGGTCGGCCTTGCCATTGGAGCGATCCACCAGCGATGCGGCATGGATCACCTTGCCGCCGGCGGCTTCCACGGCGGCAATCGCCTCCCGGCTCGACAAGCCGGTGGTGACGACGTCTTCCATCAACAGAACCGGCTGCCCGGACTCCAGCCGGAAGCCGCGCCGCAGTTCGAAGGTTCCGGTGGGGCGTTCGACGAACATCGAATCGACACCCAGCGCGCGTGCCAGTTCATAGCCGCAGATCAGGCCGCCCATGGCCGGGGCGATCACCGCTGTCACCTTGGCCTTCACATCAGCCGGGATCTTGGCGGCCAGCGCTGCGGCCAGCCGTTCGGCGCGCGCCGGGCTCATCAGCACGCGCGCGCACTGCAGGTAGCGGGGGCTGCGCAGGCCAGACGACAGGATGAAATGGCCTTCCAGCAGCGCTTCGGCAGCGCGGAATTCGGCCAGCACCTCGTCATCGGTCATTGTCCAGTCTCCAATCGCTGCCGGCCTTCGCAGCCGCCGCTCGGTCATGCAAGCCGTCTCAAGCGCGCACCCGCTCCGCCGAGATCACGGCCTTCACCTGGCGCAGGCCCGCAAGGATGGTGGCAAGATGGGCGGTGTTTTCCACCTCGATGTCGAGGATATCGGTGTGGAACTCGCGGTCCCGGTGCTTCAGCTGGAGTCCCACGATATTGGCATTGTGGGCGGCAATGCTGGCCGCCATGCTGGCCAGCGAACCGGGCAGATTCTGCACCACCACGGCAATGCGCGCGGCGGCACCAGCGGTTTCGGCGCCCCATTTCACGTCCAGCCATTCGCCATGTTCGTCGGCCAGCACATCACAATCGATGGCGTGCACGCTGATCGGGCCTTCAGGCGCGCGCACGCCCACGATGCGGTCGCCGGGCACCGGCCGGCAATGGTCGCACAGCAGGAAGCCGACGCCCGGCGTCAGGCCCTCGATCGAGATGGCGGCCGCCGCCTTGGCCTTGGCTGACCGCGGCCGGCGGGCGGCTGAGGTCGCCCCTGGGGCCAGGGCTTCGGCCACCTGTTCGTCGGTCAGGCGGTTTTCCGCCATGGCCAGTTCCAGTGCGACACGGTCGTGCAGCTTGAGGCGGCCCAGCGCCGGACCCATCACGGTCTCGTCCAGCTTTATGCGCAGCCGGGCGGCGACCGCCTCCAGCAGCTTGGCGCCCATTGCCTGCAATTCCTCGCGGCGCTTGTGGCGGACATGGCGGCGGATGGCGGCGCGGGCCTTGGCGCTGGCGACAAAGGCCTCCCAGGCCGGATCGGGCGCCTTCACCTTGCCCTTCAATATCTCGACCTGGTCGCCATTGGCGAGCCGGGTGCGCAGCGGCACCACCCGGCCGTTGACCTTGGCGCCCACGCAACTGTCACCCAGGTCGCTGTGTACGGCATAGGCAAAGTCAACCGGCGTGGCATCGCGCGGCAACTGATACAGCTCCCCCTTGGGAGTGAAGGCGAACACCTGGTCCTGGAACATCGCGAGCCGGGCGTTTTCCAGCAGCTCTTCCGGGCTGCTGGCATCCTGCAGCACGTCCAGCAGGTCTTCCAGCCAGGGGTAGGCCTCGCGCGCCGGCGCGCCCTCACTGCCCTGCTTGTAGGCCCAGTGCGCCGCAAGGCCATATTCGGCCTCCTCATGCATGAGGCGGGTGCGGATCTGCACCTCGATGCGGGCCTGCTCGCCGCCGAGCAGCACCGACGTGTGCAAGGAACGATAGCCATTGGGCTTGGGCGTCGAGATGAAATCCTTGAAGCGGCCCGGCACCATCGGCCAGCGCCCGTGCACGATGCCCAGCGCCCGATAGCAATCGGTCTCGTCGTCGACGATGACACGGAACGCCATCACGTCGGACAATTGCTCGAAGCTCATCTGGCGGGCCTGCATCTTTCGCCAGATCGAATAGGGCCGCTTTTCGCGGCCAGTGACTCGCGCTGCCAGGCCCTTTGATCGCAGCAGCGATTCAAGCGCGCCGGTGATGCGATGGACATTGGCGCCGGTCGTCTCGCGCAGGCGGGCCAGCCGGCTCGTGATCATCTCGCTCGCGTCGGGTTCGAGATGCGTGAAGGCCAGCTCCTGCATCTCCTCCATGAAGCCATACATGCCGATGCGCTCGGCCAGCGGCGCATAGATGTCCATCGTCTCGCGGGCGATGCGACGGCGCTTGTCCTCCTTCGGGATGTGGTGGAGGGTGCGCATGTTGTGCAGCCGGTCCGCCAGCTTGACCAGCAGCACGCGGATGTCGTTCGACATGGCCAGCAGGAACTTGCGCAGATTCTCGGCCTGGCGCTCGCTTTCGGTCTGCGTCTCGATCTTCGACAGCTTGGTCACGCCGTCGACCAGCCGGCCCACATCCGGCCCGAACAGTCGCTCGATCTCGTCCTGCGTCGCCACCGTGTCCTCGATGGTGTCGTGGAGGATCGCGGTGGCGATCGTCTTGTCGTCCAGCTTCAGGTCGGTCAGGATGCCGGCGACCTCGATCGGGTGGCTGAAATAGGGGTCGCCGCTGGCGCGCAGCTGGCTGCCATGCGCCTTCACCGAGAAGACATAGGCCCGGTTCAGCAGATCCTCGTCCGCATCCGGGTCATAGGCCCTGACCCGCTCCACAAGTTCATACTGGCGCAGCATCGCCTATTATCTTGGGGGGGATTGGGGGTTTGCACAACCCTTGCAAAGCGCCCACCGCGCGCGGCCGGCGGCGGAGCCGCCGAGTCCGCTTGAGGTGCCGGGGGAAGAGAGGAAGAGGCGGCGCGGCGGAGCCGCGCCGTCGGACGACTCACGAAAAAGACGGCTGGAGAGCCGCCCTTTTTGGTCGCCGGCCGGAATTCGCCAAGTCAGGGTGCAACGTTACGCGTTGCGCCCCGCCGGCTCATTCGTAATCCCCGCCCATGTTCTGGTTGCGCGGCGGCTGGGCGGCGGTGATGCGCAGGGCTTCGGCGGAGGCCGACAGCGAGCCGATGGCATCGGGCGTATCGTCATCCTCGGCCTGCACGCGCTGCATGCCGGTGATCATCGAATCGGCAAGGTCGGCCGGGCGGATGGTCTGTTCGGCGATCTCGCGCAGGGCAACGACCGGATTCTTGTCGCGATCGCGGTCGATGGTCAGTTCCGAGCCGGACGAGATGTTGCGGGCACGATGGGCGGCCAGCAGCACCAGGTCGAACCGGTTCGGCACCTTGTCGACACAATCTTCTACAGTCACGCGTGCCATGGATGTGGCTCCGGAAAGAAGGAATGACGGGAATGCCGCGTCCTGACGATTCGGGGGCGCAAAGTCAAGGAAATTGCCCCTCCACGATGGTGGCGCGGCTTGACTCCGGCCGCCCACCTGCCTAACGGGGCCGCTTCGCATCTGGCCCCGCACCCCGGTGAAGCGGTGGCCCACGCCGGCAGATGGCCGGCGCGGCGAGACCGGGACCGCCGTTGAAGAAGCAGATCAAGGATATCACATGTCGAAGCGTTCCAACGCCAAGTACAAGCTCGATCGCCGCATGGGCGAGAATATCTGGGGTCGCCCCAAGAGCCCGGTCAACAAGCGCGAATATGGCCCCGGCCAGCACGGCCAGCGCCGCAAGGGCAAGATGTCGGACTTCGGCCTGCAGCTGCGCGCCAAGCAGAAGCTGAAGGGCTATTATGGCGACGTCACCGAAAAGCAGTTCCGCAAGGTCTATGACGAAGCGGTGCGCATGAAGGGCGACACCTCGCAGAACCTCATCGGCCTTCTGGAACAGCGCCTGGACATCATCGTCTATCGCGCCAAGTGGGCCCCGACCGTGTTCGCTGCCCGCCAGATCGTCAACCACGGCCACATCCTGGTCAACGGCAAGCGCTGCAACATCGGTTCGGCCCGCCTGAAGCCGGGTGACGTGATCGAGTTGGGCAGCCGCGCCAAGGAAATGGCGCTGGTGCTGGAAGCGCAGGGCCTGTCGGAACGCGACGTGCCGGAATATGTGTCGGTCGATGGCGCCAAGGCCACCTATGTCCGCGTGCCGACGCTGGACGAAGTGCCCTATCCGGTGAAGATGGAACCGAACCTGGTCGTGGAATTCTACAGCCGGTGATCGCAGCCGGGCGTGCAAATAGCGCAAGCTATTTGCCGACTCAGGCAAGATCGGCCAGCGAACGAAAAGGGCGGCTCTCCAGCCGCCCTTTTTGCTTCGTCTGACGGCGCGGCTTTGCCGCGACGGGGGCGCTGACTTCCGCCCCCTCAATACGCCGTCGGCGCCACGGTACGCCCCAGGAAGCGCAGCCGCGTGATCCACGTGTGCACCTCCAGCCCCGGTGTGGCGTGGGTGGCGCCGGGATAGACCATCAGGTCGAACGGCGTCTTGGCCTTCTGCAATGCCGTCATCAATGCGGTCGAATTTTCGAAGACCACATTGTCGTCGGCCATGCCGTGGATCAGCAGCAGGGGATCGCGGATGCGCGTTGCGTTGGCAAGCGCACCTGATGCGGCATACACCTCGGGCGATGTCGCCGGGCTGCCCAGATAGCGCTCAGTATAGGCGGTATCGTACAGCTCCCAGCGGGTTACCGGGGCACCGGCGATCCCCGCGGCAAAGGCCCCAGGCGCCGCTTCCAGCAGCTTCAGCACCATGTAGCCGCCATAGGACCAGCCATTGACGGCCACCTTGTCGGCCTGTGCCCACGGCTGCTGCCTTATCCAGGCCAGCGCCTGCAACTGGTCCTGCACCTCCACGCCGCCCATCGCGCGGAAGATCGGGTCTTCGAAGGCCTTGCCGCGGTTGTTGCTGCCGCGATTGTCGAGCTGGAACACGGCCCAGCCCTGCTGCACCAGGAACTGCTCGATCGGCGCGGGGAAGCGCTTGTGGACATTGTGGGCGTGCGGGCCGCCATAGACCTGCATCAGCACCGGGAAGGGGCCATTGCCCCTGGGCTTCAGCAGCCGCCAGTCCATCTGTTGGCCATCGGCGGCTGTGAGGGTGCCGAACTCTGGCACGACATGATCGGCCAGGAAGGGCGCATAGGGGTGGCTGGCATCGAGACGGTTTTCCTCGATCCACGCCAGCCGCTTCGCACGGCCGTCAGCCAGCCACACCTGGGCCGGCTGGGTCGGGCTCGTGCTGGTGACGAGAAGGCGCGTGCCGGCCTTGTCCATCACGGCTTCGTGCCAGGCGCCGGCCGCGGTCAGCCGCACCGGCCGCGCACCGGGGCTGCGCCAGTCGAGCGCATAGAGATGCTTTTCGAGGGTGGAATCGGCAAAGGCGGTGAACCACAGACGGCCCTGCTTCTCGTTCACGCCCACCAGTTCGTCGATGGCCCAACGGCCGCGGGTGAGTTGCTGTGCCGTGCCACCGGCCAGACGATAGAGGTGGCGATAACCGTCGCGTTCACTCGCCATCAGGATGCTGCCATCCTTCAAGGCCCTGAAACTGTCGTTGAGGTTGACCCAGGTCTTGGCCGTCTCGCTGGCGATCACCCGCGCCGCGCCGGTGGCCGGGTCAACGGCCAGCAAATCGAGCCGCTGCTGGTCGCGCGACAGGCGCTGCACATAAAGGGTGCGCGCATCGGGCGCCCAGGCAACACGCGCCACATAGATGTCCTTCTCCGGCCCCAGATCGACCTGGGCCCGACCGCTGCCATCCGGGTTCATCAGCCAAAGCGTGACAACGGCATTGGCGGTGCCGGCGGCGGGATAGGCCTGCGTGAACAGGCGGGTGCCATCGGCGCCGATGGCAGCGCGTGTGACCAGCTTCACTGGTGTTTCGTCCACGCGGGCAACTGCGACGCGGCTATCGTCGGGCGCCCACCAATGGCCGTCGAAGCGCGACAGTTCCTCCTGGGCGATGAACTCGGCGACACCCCAGCTCACCTTGGGGTCCGCTTCCCCAGCCAGCGGCGTTTCGATCCCGGTGGCGAGGCTGGTGACGAACAGCGCCCGATCCCGGACAAAGCTGGCAAAGCCGCCCCTGGGGCTGAGCTGGGCGTCGGTTTCGGTCTCAGGCGTGACGGTCAGCTGGCGCACCTTGCCATCCAGCCCAGCCAGCCAGAGATCGCCATCCACCGGCACCAGCAGCGTCTGCGCATCGGGCGCCCAACCGTAATCGGCGACGCCCTTGATGTTGGCGATACGGCGACGCTCGCGGTTCATGCGCTCGGCTTCAGACAAGGGCCCGCCAGCCAGCTTCATCGAATCGACCAGCATGCGGCTCTTTCCGGTACGCGTGTCCACCGCCCAAAGATCGAAGCGGTCCTGATCATCGGGGCGGTTCTTCAGCAGTGTTGCCAGCCGGCCATCGGGTGACAGCTTCAGCACGCGCGGCTTCGGCCCGGTCAGGGAGGGCGAGGCATACACGCGTTCCAGTGTCAGCGTGTCGGCCGTGGCGGGCATTGCGCCAGCAAGGGTCGCCGCCAGCGCGGCAAGCGTGAATCTGTGCCTCATGGAACCTCCCGTGCTGCCGTGCTGCCGAAAAGCAGATGCGCCGGCAATTGTGTCATTCGTGCGTCAATGCCGCACCCTTGCCGCTGCGCCAAGTGGCTGCTAGCAGTGGCACAACAGCGGGATTCCGCTGCCATTTTCCGGGCGCCCCGCGCTGCCGCCGCTCTGCTGGCCGGTGTTTGGCGGGATTGACCGGTGAATTTGACTGCCGCCGCCGGGTCCTTGGCTTTCTGCCATGGCCGTGCGGACAAGAGTTGCCAGGGACGCGGATGACCGGATGGACTGACAAGGGGGAGCAGCGCGGCGCCATGCGCCTGCCGTTCGCCGCCGCAGATTCGGCCGCCGCGCTCGCCAGTTTCAACCAACATCAACCGTCCCGCCGGCGCCTTGCCGGCCTTTTCTTGCTGCGCCCCATGTCTGCGTCGCCACAGGCGAAGCGACCTCGGCGCGCCACGGAGCCTTTCCATGTCCCAACGCATGCTTATCGACGCCCGCCACCCGGAAGAAACCCGGGTGGCCGTGGTCAACGGCCAGCGCATCGAGGAATTTGATTTCGAGTCGGCTGACAAGCGTCAGCTCAAGGGCAACATCTATCTGGCCAAGGTGACGCGGGTCGAACCCTCGTTGCAAGCCGCCTTTGTCGAATATGGCGGCAATCGTCATGGGTTTCTCGCCTTCTCGGAAATCCACCCGGACTATTACCAGATCCCCAAGGAGGATCGCGAGGCGCTGCTGCGCGAGGAAGCCGAACTCGCGGCCGAGGAAAACGGCCACGGCGACGAGGACGAGGATGGCGACGAGGTGCAGGAAACCGGCGGTCAGCATGACGAGCCGTCGGAATCACTGCGGCGCAAACGCATGGCGCTGCGCCGTCGCTACAAGATCCAGGAGGTCATCCGTCGCCGCCAGGTGATGCTGATCCAGGTGGTGAAGGAAGAGCGCGGATCAAAAGGCGCGGCACTCACCACCTATCTGTCGCTGGCGGGCCGTTATTGCGTGCTGATGCCGAACACCGCGCATGGCGGCGGCATCAGCCGCAAGATTTCCAACCCGTCCGACCGCAAGCGGCTGAAGCAGGTGATGGCCGATCTGCAGCTGCCGCCCGGCATGGGTGCCATCGTGCGCACCGCCGGGTTGAAGCGCAGTGCTGCCGATATCCGCCGCGATTTCGACTATCTCACACGTCTGTGGGACGAGATCCGCGAAAAGACGCTGGCCAGCCAGGCCCCCGCGCTGATTCACGAGGATTCGAGCCTCATCAAGCGCGCCATCCGCGACATCTACAATCGCGACATCGAACAGGTGCTGGTGGAAGGCCGCGAGGGCTTCGAGGCGGCGCACCGCTTCATGTCGATGCTGATGCCGACCCATGCCGCCAAGGTGGTGGAATATGAAGGCACCGTGCCGTTGTTCCAGCGCTTTGGCGTCGAGGGCCAGCTGGAGAATATGTACCAGCCGGTGGTGCAGCTGAAATCGGGCGGCTACCTCGTCATCAACCCGACCGAGGCGCTGGTCTCCATCGACATCAACTCAGGGCGCTCGACGCGCGAATATGGCATCGAGGAAACCGCCACCAAGACCAACCTGGAAGCCGCCGACGAGATCGCCCGTCAATTGCGCCTGCGCGATATGGCAGGGCTGGTGGTGATCGACTTCATCGACATGGAGAACAACTCCAATGTTCGGAAGGTCGAAAAGGCGATGAAGGAGGCGCTGAAGAACGATCGCGCCCGCGTCCAGATCGGCCGCATCTCCAGCTTTGGACTGATGGAAATGAGCCGGCAGCGCCTGCGCACCGGCATCCTGGAGGCCTCCACCCATGTCTGCCCGATGTGCGAAGGGACCGGCATGGTGCGCGCCGTGGCGTCGGCCGCGCTGGCTGCCCTGCGCGCGCTGGAGGCCGAGGCGCTGCGCGGCCGTCACAGCGACCTGGTGCTGCGCGCCGGCGAGGAGGTGGCCGTCTATCTGCTCAATCGCAAGCGCATTGAACTGGCAGAGCTGGAGGAGCTGTATGGAGTCTCCATCCTCACCCGCCCGGATGATGATCTGATCGGCCCCAACTTCCAGATCGATGCCAGCGGTCCGCCGCCGTCCAAGAAGGTCGAGATGGCGCCGCTGCCGGCCATCGTGAAGATCGTCGACGATGCCGACGAAGCGCGCGAGGAGGATGAAGACAGCGAAGAGCGCGATGAGGAGGCCGGCGAACGGAAGGACGGGCGCAAGGGCCGGGGCCGCCGGCGGCGGCGTTCCAAGCGCGACGATGATGCCGCCGAAGCGGCTGACGCGGCGGAACCGGCCGGCGAGGATGAGTCCGAGGAAGGCGAAGACGCTGCCGGCGAGGAGACCAGCGAGCAGGGCGAAAGGAACGGCAAGCGCAAGCGCCGTCGCCGCGGTCGTCGCGGTCGTCGCGGCAATGGCGACCGCCGGGCCGAGGGCGGCGAGGCTGCAGGCGAGGGGACTGCCGAAGCGTCCGACGAGCCGGCGGAAGCGGCGCCTGAACCAACCGCAGATGCAGCCCCGGCCACGCCGAAGCGCACCCGTCGGCGCAAGACGGATGCCAAAGCCGACGCAGAGGCGCCGGCAGAAGATGCGGCGCCGGCCGTTGCGACGCCCGCTGACGAACCCGAGGCGAAGGCACCCGCCAAGCCCCGTCGCACCCGCAAGAAGGCGGAGCCTGCGGCCGAGGTGGCGCTGGAGCCGTCTGTGGTCGCCGCGCCGGAACCGGACGCCGCGCCTGTTGCCGATGAAGCGCCCGCCAGGCCCAAGCGCACCCGCAAGAAGCCTGTCGAGGCGGCGCCTGCAGTGCCGGAAGCATCCGCACCGACGGAACCGGCTACGGCGGCTGCAGACGCGCCCGCCGAGCCTGCCCCGCCGCCCCGCAAGGGCTGGTGGCAGCGCACCTTCGGGAATTGAACCAGGCGGCCGGCGCCTGCCTCAGGGCAGCGCCGGCACGCCGCAGCCCGTCAGCCAATTGGCAATCGCGTCATAGTCAGCCGGCGGCCGTGTGGCATCGGCGGCATCGCCGCGAGGCACGACAATCACCATGCCCTGCCGCGCACGGGTGAGCAGCACGCGATAGGCATTTCTCACATAGTCGGCACGGGATAACCCGTTGCCGGTCGCACTCATCGCTTGCCACTTGGTGCCGCGAAACTCGCGCGCCTGCCAGCCGTCATCACCCCGCCGCAGGTTGAGGTCCCAGGCCACGGCGGTCCAATCCAGTTCCAGGCCCTGCACGGCAAACTCGGTTGCGGCATCTTCCAGCGCGTTGGAAGAGCGCACGTCGTCATTGCCATTGAGGAACCAGTGACAGACATCGATGGGCGCCTTCACATGCAGGCCTTCCGGCTTCAGGCGCAGCCCGTTTGACGAAGCCAGCAGGCCGGTGCGTTCACCGGCGCGGCGGCGGGCCCGCAGCCAGTGCCGGGCGGCGGCCAGATCGCGGGTCAACAGGATCGGGAACTGTCTAGGATCGGGCCGCACTTGGGCTGCGGCCGCTGCATCCTCCCCCAGCAGCGCGGCAACATACGCCGAAACCCGACCGGCCCGGAACGATCGGACCGATGTGGCAAGGTGCAGATCGGAATCCGGCGCCGCCGTGCGGCCCGACAGGTGCCAGAGCAACCCAGCGTCCAGCGGGCCATCTTCGGCCATAACATGCGGTGGCAGGAAGATATGCCAATGCGGCAGATCGGCCTGCAGCGCGCGCACCCACTCCGCGATGCCAGCCTCGCCGCGGTTGATCTCCTGGCCTTCGCCGATCAAGCAGACGACGACGCACCAATCAGGCCGCCGGTCCATGACCGAGAGCAGGAAGGCCGGCTCGGATTGATCGAACCCCTGCTGGCCCCGTTTGCGGCGCATGAAGTCGCTCGTCATGGTGCGGTCCCACGCGCGCTGCGCTTCGTCGAAGATCACCACATGCTCGGACGGCACCTGATCCAGCGCCAGATACTCGTCGCGGAAGTGATGGACATTCTGGATGAACTTGTCGGGCGACCGGTCGGCAAAGTGCAGGGCTTCACGGCCCTTCGCATGCCGGCGCTGGCGGCCATCACGTCGCAGCGCCTCGCGCAGCACATCGACCAGCGGACCATTGCCCGACAGGAAGGTCGCATCCTCGCCCACATCGCGTGCCAGTCGCCCACAAGCGATGTTGAGGCCGGCCAGCGTCTTGCCGGCGCCGGGCACGCCCGTGACAAAGATGATGGCCTTGCCGCCCTGCGCCCGCATGGCAGAAACGATGCGATCCACGGCAGCGGCGGTGCGCGAGAGATTTTCGGCGCCGGCTTCCGAGCGGGCAATCTCGGCCACGTCATGCCCCGCATAGAGTGCTTCGGCAGCTTCGATGATGCTGGGCGTGGGGCGATAGGCGCCTGCCGCCCAAGCTTGCGCATCGATGGCGCGGCCATCGCCGCTGGCCAGCAGGCGCTGGATGGTGGGCAGCACGTCACCCGGCGCGAGGCACAGCGGATCGTGAACCTTGTCTGCCGCCCAGAAGCCCAGGCCCAGCTGTTGCGGCGGCGCTTCGCTGGCGATCAGGATCGGCACGATCGCGTGCGCGTGGCTTGTCACATGGAAATTCTTGAGGTCCAGCGCATAGCCATGGACCTGCTCGACGGCGTGGCGGGGGAAGGACCGTTCGCCCACCTTGTATTCAAGCACCAGGACCAGCGGGCCAGCAACGATCACCGCATCGGTACGGCGACCCATGCGCGGAATGGCAAATTCCATGAAGATGTATGCGCCCGGCAGTGCGGCGGCCAGTAGCTGCAGGTGGGCAATGGTGAATTGCCAAGCGCTGATCTGGGTCAGTTCGGTCGGGAAGTGCGTGGCCTTGGTGAGGTGGCCCAACACAAGTTCCGGCGTCGCCTTTGCCATCACGTCGGCGGGAGCATCAAACCACGCGCGCTTCATGCCGCCAGGCTGCCAGGCCTTGTCCTGGCCAGCAACGAAAAAGGGCGGCCCGTTGAGGCCGCCCTTTCGCGTTCCTGTCGAAGCTAAGCGTCAGTATTTGGCGCGGATGCCGATGAAGTAGAAGCGGCCCATGCCCGAAACCGGATAGGCGGACGAAGACAGATACGGCGCCGCGTTGCTGACATTGTTGATGCCACCATAAACGCTGAACCGGTCCTTCAGTACGTCCACGTTGAAGTTGACGTTGTGGATCCAGTAATCCGGCGCGAAGCCGGCCGGGCCGAACTCGGTATCGATGCGCTCGATTTCGATGGCGCTGGCGGCCGCGGTCGACTGGATGAACTGCACGTTGTAACCCAGCGTGAAGGCGCCGCGGTTGTAGGTGACGGAGCCCACACCCGACCATTCCGGCACCGACAATTCGCGCAGCGCCGGATTGACGAGGTTCGGGTCGGTCGGGTCGAAGAAGCGGTTGACCTTCTGGGTCCAGTTGCCGTTCACGCCCAGCGCAATGTTGTTCTTGTCCCACAGGGTGAAGCGGTAGTTCACCGAGAAGTCGACACCCGACGTTTCGATGCGGCCGAAGTTGAGATCGGTCTGGGTCAGGTTGTTGAAGCCGAACAGGAACGGCGTCGCCAGGCCGAGCGCCGGGTTGATCGGGTTGCGCTGGAACAGATCGCAGAACTGGTTGGGGAACTGTGTATTGTCATAGCAGGTGTTGACGATGTCCTGATCGTCGACGGCTTCGATCGCATCGCGGATGCGGATCGAATAATAGTCGGCGCTCAGCGTCAGGCCCGGGATGAAGCTGGGCTGGATGACCGTGCCCACCGTCCATGTGGTGGCGGTTTCTTCCTGCAGGTTCGGATTGCCGCCCGAGGTGCCGCCAAAGCGGCCCGACAGCGGATCGGTGTAGGTCGAAATGAACGCGGCGGCATTCGGGATACCTAGCGCCGTGGCAGCCGCGATGCAGTTGGCCCTGCGGTTGGGCGTGGCGTTCTGGTTGACGACGTCGCAGGGGTCAGCCGGGCGGAACACGGCACCCTGCGCCGGATCGAACAGTTCCGAAATGTTCGGAGCGCGGATGGCGCGCGAATAGGTGCCACGGAACCGGATGTCCCTGATCGGTGCCCAGGTGCCGTTGACATTCCAGGTAAAGGCGCCGCCGATGGTCGAATAATCAGCATAGCGGCCAGCCGCGCCCACGGACAGCTCGTGGAAGAACGCCCGGTCCTTCAGGATCGGCACCTTGATTTCGCCGAACACCTCGGCCACGTCGAAGCGGCCGCCGGCATTGAACTGCCGGTTGGTGGGATCGAACAGCAGCGACTGGTTCTGCGGCTCCACATCGCCGATGAACTGGCCGACAAGATTGGTCGGGCCGGTGGCCGGGATGATGCCCAGCCGCAGTGGATCGAAGCTGGAGCTGCTGCTTTCTTTCCGATATTCGCCACCAGCCGCGAACTGGATGGCACCGCCCGGCAGGTTCAGGAAGGCGCCGGTATCACCGGTGAACAGCATGGTGATGACCGCCTGTTCCAACCGGAAGCGGTTGGTGGTGGGCGTGGTGATCCAGTTTGCCGCCTCGGCACTGATCGAGTTGGCACCGGCGAGGATGTTGGCCGGGCGGCAGTTACCATCGCCCGGGCGGAAGGTGAAGAAGCCCGGCGCGATCACGGGGAAGATTTCCGAGCCCGGGTGCGGGGTGAAATCGCCGGTGTTGACACGGCAGGTCGGCTGACCATTGGGGCCGCGCACCACGTCCAGCGCGGCGAACAGGCGGTCATACTGCACCGAGTTGCCGGTGGTGACGGCATTGTCGGTGCGGCCATAGTTGGCGACGATTTCGTAGTTGAAATTGTCGGTGAGCGCGCCGCGGATGCCAGTGACGAGGCGATAGGTCTCGCGCTTGCCCGTGGTGATGTTCGGCCCAAGGTCGGTCATGTCGCGGGACACGCGCAGGCCGCCGCCTGCGTCGGCCTGGGCTTGCAGCGCAGCCGGGATGAACGGGTTCTCGGGGAAGATCAGCAGCGAGTCGTAGAAGGTGTTGTAGGCACTGCGGCTGGTCGCGGTGTTGCGGGCGTATTTGGCGTCGATGAACAATTCCGCCTGATCCGACAGTTCATAGCGGGCGCGCAGGTTGGCATAGATGCGTTCGGAACCGGGGATGAGCGACTGGGCGTTGACCCGTTCCGGTGCGCCGTCACCACCGAACTGGTTCTGGCTGGTGGAAATGATGCCATCCTGGAAGATTCGCACGCCGCCGCCCGCCGTGGAGACATAGCAGCCGCCGCCGCCAAAACCGGTCCACCCGACATAGGATTCATTGCAATCCTGAACGCCGTTGTTGTTGAGATCGGTGGTGAAGCGGGCGAAGTCACCGCGGAAGATAAGGCCGGCGTTGGACGAGATGGCAAAGACAGGCTGCGACCCGATCACGAAGGAGGGCGCTCCGGCAGCGCGTGCCATCAGCGCCGCTTCGGCTGCGGTCGGGGTGGCGCCGGGGAACAGCGTGCCGAAGCTTCCCGTGGTCGGGATGAGCGGTCCAAAGCTGATGCGCGACGTGCGCGGGCCGGGGCCACCAACGCGGAAATAATTGGCAAAGTTCGGCATCGTCGCCGGATCGATGTCGCCCTTCTGGAAGCGCTTCAGCGGGTTGGCATAGGTGGTGCTGTTGTTGCCGCGGCCGTTGTCGGCCGTGAACGGACGGTCGGCGAACAGCACTTCGCTGTCCTTGGTGTAACCGGCTGAAAAGGTGACATTGCCGCGGCCTCCGGCGAAGTTGGTGCCGATCGTGCCTTCGATGCGATAGGTCTGGCCATCGCCGTAATCCGAGATGCCGAACTGGCCATCGAGCGCGATGCCGGTGAAATCCTTCTTCAGCACATAGTTGACAACGCCTGTGACGGCATCGGCGCCGTAGATGGCCGACGCGCCGCCGGTCAGCACGTCCACGCGCTCGATCAGCGCGTTGGGGATGGTGGCAACGTCAACGGTCTGGCTGCCTGCCACGCCGGCAACATGACGCCAGCCATCGACCAGCACCAGCGTGCGGTTGGCGCCCAGCTGCCTGAGGTTCAGCGTGGCCTGGCCGATGCCGCCGGCGCCGCGCTCGATCGAGTCCGCCACGGTTCCCGAGGCGAGCAGCGCCGGGATCTGGCGCAGCGTGGCGGTGGGGTCGCTGTTGCCCAGCGCGCGCAGCTGGGCGGCGTCGACGGTGGTGATCGGCAGCGGGGCCGTCTCGTTCGGATTGGCCTTCAGGCGCGAACCGGTGACGACCAGCTCTTCCGCCTCGGCTTCGGCAGCGGCGGTCTGCTGGGCGGCGGCGGCATTGGCCAGGCTGATGGCGGCGATCGAGCCGGCGAGCAGCAGCATCTTCTTGTCGAGCACGTGTGTTCCCCTTTGACACGATATCAGGGCGTCTTTTTGCGCCGCAGCACAGTCAAGACAACACGGGAAATCGCAAACATGCGTTGGCAAACGCACATTGGACTGCGATTGTGGCCGAAGGGCCACATGACAATTACATGACTGTAACATTACGCGGCGATTGCTGGGAAATCAGGCCGCCTTGGGCGCCGATTCCCGCACGCTGGCATCCACATGCGCTTCGAACTGGGCGAAGTTGGCGATGAACATGCCGACCAGCTTCTTCGCAGCCGCGTCATAGGCGGCCTTGTCGTCCCAGGTCTCGCGCGGGTTCAGGATGCGATGCTCGACGCCCGGCACCGAGACCGGCACGGCAAAGCCGAAATTGGGATCGAGGCGGAACTCGGCGTTCTTCAGGCTGCCATCGAGCGCGGCGTTGAGCAGGGCGCGCGTCACCTTGATCGGCATGCGGTGGCCGCCGCCCCCCCCTGAGCTGCTGCTGGCGCTGCCACCGGTCCAGCCGGTGTTGACCAGCCACACGTCAACCCCGCCCCTGGCGATGCGCTGCTTCAGGAGGTTGCCATAGACCGATGGGTGTCGCGGCATGAACGGCGCGCCGAAGCAGGTGGAGAAGGTGGCATCGGGTTCCGTCACGCCGATCTCGGTGCCGGCGACGCGCGCGGTATAGCCCGACAGGAAGTGATACATCGCCTGATCCGCCGTCAGCTTGGCGATCGGCGGCAGGATGCCGAAGGCGTCGGCCGTCAGCATGATGATGTTGCGCGGCACCGGGCCCATGTTGTCGGCCGATGCGTTGGGGATGAAATCGATCGGGTAGGAACCGCGGCTGTTTTCCGCCAGGCGATTGTCATCAAGGTCGATCTTGCGGGTAACGGGATCGATGACGACATTTTCCAGCACGGTGCCGAAACGCCGGGTGGTGGCGTAAATCTCCGGCTCGGCCTCGGCCGAGAGGCGAATCATCTTGGCATAGCAGCCGCCCTCGAAGTTGAAGACGGCGGTGTCGGACCAGCCGTGCTCATCATCGCCGATCAGGGTGCGGCTCGCATCGGCGGACAGCGTCGTCTTGCCGGTGCCGGACAGGCCGAAGAAGATGGCCGTGTCGCCATCCTTCCCGATGTTGGCCGAGCAGTGCATCGGCATCACGCCGCGTTCGGGCAGCAGGTAGTTGAGGATGGAGAAGACACTCTTCTTCATCTCGCCGGCGTAGGCGGTGCCGCCGATCAGGATGGTCTTGCCTTCGAAGTCGACGGCCACGATGGTCTCACTGCGGCAGCCGTGACGGGCCGGATCGGCGCGGAAGCTGGGCAGATCGATGATTGTGTATTCCGGCACGAACGCCGCCAGATCGGCCAGCTCCGGGCGCACCAGCAGGGTACGGATGAACAGGCTGTGCCAGGCAAATTCGGTGATCACCCGCACCTTCACCCGGTGTTCGGGCTGGCTGCCGCCATAGAGATCCTGCACGAACAGATCGGCCTTGCCCTTCAGCGCGGTTTCGAAATCCGCCTTGATGGCCGCGAAGTGTGCCGGCGTGATGCTCTTGTTCTTGTCCCACCAGATGGCACCGTCGGTGACGGCATCGCGCACGATGAACTTGTCGTTGGCGGAGCGGCCGGTGTGCTTGCCGGTTTCCACCACCAGCGCGCCATGTTCCGAAAGCAGGCCCTCGCCGCGCTGCACGGCCAGTTCCACCAGCGGCCCGGTGCCCAGGTTCCAGTGCAGCGCCGCCGGCGTGGCGTAACCTTGCTGGGCAAGGCCATGGGCGGGAACGACGGTGGACGGCACGATGGTTACTCCTGGCTGTTCGGGAGTCGGCACGCCGTCTCCCCCCTGTGACGGAGTCGCCGCATAACGCAGGGGCGCGGCTTCGTCAAAATGCCACGGGCCTGCCCAAATGCATGGCTGGGGTCCCGCCGCAGGCATGGCCCGCTGCCTGCTCTTGCCAGCCGGACGGCATCGGCCCACATAGGCGGGCGATGGATACCGCTGCTCCGCCGTCTCCCACGATCGCGCTTGTCGATGATGATCGCAACATCCTCACCTCGGTGTCGATTGCGCTGCAGGCCGAAGGCTTTGCCCTGCGCCTCTATTCCGATGGCGACACCGCGCTGAAGGCGCTGATCGAGAACCAGCCCGATCTGGTGGTGCTCGACATCAAGATGCCGCGCATGGACGGGATGGAGGTGCTGAAGCGCCTGCGCGAGAAGAGCCAGGTGCCGGTGATCTTCCTGACCTCGAAGGACACCGAGATCGACGAGGCGCTCGGTCTGGCCATGGGCGCTGATGACTATATCGGCAAGCCGTTCAGCCAGCGCCTGCTGATCGAACGAATCCGCGCCGTGCTGCGCCGCACCGCCAACCGCCGGGCCGCCGCTGCTGCCGACACTGCCGAACCCGACATGGGCGCAGATCCGATCGTGCGCGGCCGCCTGACCATGGATCCGGCCCGCCACCGCGTGTTCTGGGATGGCGGGGATGGCCGGCGGGGTGACGTGGCGCTGACCGTGACCGAGTTCATGATCCTGGAGACGTTGGCCGCCCGCCCCGGTTTCGTGAAGTCACGCGATCAGCTGATGGACGCGGCCTACAGTCACGATGTCTATGTTGATGACCGCACCATCGACAGTCATATCAAGCGCCTGAGGAAGAAGTTCCGCGCCGTCGATCACCAGTTCAAGGCCATCGAGACGCTGTATGGCGTCGGCTACCGGTTCAACGAGGAATAGCGGCCCCGGCCCATCCGCGCGCGCCGAGGAGGCGGTGCAGGAATGGCGCCGCGGGCTGGGCTTCGGCAGCTTGCGCGCCCGCATCTTCGCGGTGAACCTGCTGGCCGTCATTGTTCTGGCGCTGATGCTGCTGTGGCTGGACACGGTGCGCACGCGCCTGCTTGACGAGCGCACCGCCAGCCTTGCCAACGAAGCTGTCACCATTGCCACGCTGGCCTCCGCCTTGCCTGATGAGGCGCGCGGCGCCGGCATCGCTGGCCTCGCGCTAGAACGCGGCACCCGGGTGCGCCTTTATGGCAGCGATGGGCTGCGCCAAGCGGACAACTGGAATTCGCCGCGCAACCCGCGCTTCGTGGTGGAAGACCCGGCCGCCTATGGCTGGAGGCGCGCATCGGCCAAGGCGATCGACCGGATGCTGGATGCCGTGCTGGGCGTGCGCGTGCCGGACGCCTATACCGAACCGCCGGCCGACAGCGCGGCGGCCTGGCCGGAACTGGCGGTGGCCGAGCGCACCGGGCAACCGGCCATCGAGCTGCGACGCGCAAGCGATGGCAGCCTGATCATCAACGCGGCGGCCCCCATCGCCGGCGCCGGCGCCGTTCTGCTGACGGATTCGGCGGATGATCTGGCCGACATCCTGCGCCGCGAACGGCTGACCTCGGCATGGCTGCTGCTGTCGGTGACCGGGCTCACGCTGGGCCTGTCGCTGTATCTGGCACGCACGATCGTGCGCCCATTGCGGATGCTGGCGATTGCGGCCCACCGCGTCCGGCTGGGCCGCAGTCGCGAAGTGGTGGTGCCGCGTCTTCCAGAACGCAAGGACGAGATCGGTGCCCTCGCCCGCGCGATCTCCGACATGTCCACCGCGCTGCGCCGTCAGATCGATGCCACAGAGGCCTTTGCCGCCGATGTTGCCCACGAATTGAAGAACCCGCTGGCCTCCCTGCGATCGGCGGTCGAGGTTCTGGAGCGCGTGGAGCAGCCCGATCTGCGCGCCCAGTTGCTGGGTGTCATCCGTGACGATGTCGGCCGCATCGACCGGCTGATCACCGATATTTCTGATGCCAGCCGGCTGGACGCCGAACTGTCGCGCACTGGCTTTCAACGTCTTGATATCGCAGCGCTCGCCGATGGGCTGGTGACAGCCTATGGCGTGGCGGCGCCTGGCCGGGAGGTGAAGGTGGTGCGCGCCGGGTTGCCGGGGCCCGTGTTGATCGAAGGCGATGCCGGGCGGCTGGCCCAGGTGCTGCGCAACCTGATCGACAATGCCATCAGCTTCTCGCCTGACAGGGGTATCGTCACCCTGTCGGTGGGGCGCGATGATGACCTTGTCGAACTGGCCGTCAGCGACGAGGGGCCTGGTGTGCCATTGGCCAACCGCGGCGACATCTTCCGCCGCTTCTATTCGGAGCGCCCGGGCCATGAGGATTTCGGCCGCCATTCCGGGCTGGGCCTGTCGATCGCGGCCGCCATCGTGCAGGCGCATGGCGGGCGCATTGCTGTTGACGATGCGCCTGGCGGGGGGGCGCTGTTCCGGGTGCTCCTGCCGGCGGATTGGCCGTGACGGATGCGCTGCATGCAACGGCGGTGGCCCATCAGGGTCGCGCCGTGCTGCTGTTGGGACCATCCGGTGCCGGCAAGTCGGACCTCGCGCTCAGGCTGGTGGCGGCGGGGTGGCGGCTGGTGGCGGATGATCGCGTGGTGGTGACGGCGCGTGACGGACAGGTGATCGCCGCCGCGCCGCCGCGCCTTTCCGGCCTGATGGAGGTGCGCGGGGTGGGCATCGTGCCGGAGGCGACGGCCCCGGCTCCGGTGGCTCTGGCCCTCGACCTCGCCCGCCAGCCGGATCGTCTGCCCGCCATCGAAGCCATCATGCTGGCTGGCCAGGCCATTCCGCTGCTGCCGTTCGATCCTGTCGGCACGTCCGCACCCGAACGCGCATTGCGGGCCTTGGCAAGCCACGGGCTTGCCGTCACAAACAGTGGGGTGAGCCTGCCCATCCTGATCGTCACCGGCCTGTCCGGCGCCGGCAAGTCCACGGTTCTCAAGTCGCTGGAGGACAATGGCCACGAGGTCGTGGACAATCTGCCGCTGTCGCTGCTCGACGCGCTGATTGCCGGTGCCGGCGATCGCCCGCTGGCGCTGGGCATCGACAGCCGTACCCGCGCCTTTGACCCGCGCGCGCTGGCCGCTCGCATTGCGGCGTTGCGCGATGCCGGGCGGGACGTTCGCCTGCTCTATCTCGACTGCGCCGATGACGTGCTGATCCGGCGCTTTTCCGAAACCCGCCGCCGCCACCCCATGAGCCCCGACCGGCCGGCCAGCGACGGCATTGCGGCCGAGCGCAATCTGCTCGGGCCGCTGGCCCGCCAGGCCGATCTCGTCATCGACACCACCCAGCTTTCGGTGACCGATCTGCGCGGCCGGATTGCCGAACGTTTTGCCGAAGGCTTCTCGCCGGGCCTGGCCGTCACCATCATGAGCTTCGGCTATTCGGCCGGCCTGCCGCGCGAGGCGGACCTGGTGTTCGACATGCGCTTTCTCAGCAATCCGCACTGGGACGCCGCGTTGCGGCCCCTCACCGGAGAGGATGCGCGGGTGGCGGCCCATGTTGCCGCCGATCCGCTTTATGCGCCGACGCTTGACCGCATCACCGATCTGATCGCCAGTCTGCTCCCCGGTTATGCTCGCGAGGGCAAGGCCTATCTGACCATTGCCGTCGGCTGCACAGGGGGGCGCCACCGCAGCGTCGCGGTGGCGCGCGACCTGGCGGGGCGGCTGGCGCAATTCGATCAGCCTGTGGCGCTGGTGCATCGGGACATCGCAAAACAGGCTGGCGATGCCGCCGTGGTGTCAGGTGCCCCATTGACAGAATCGGCCACCGGGAGTCTGGCGGGGGACGAAAAGGCAGAGACACGATGATTGGCTTGGTACTGGTAACGCATGGCCGGCTGGCCGCCGAATTCGTGGCGGCGATGGAACATGTCGTCGGCCCGCAAACGGCGATCGAGGCGATCTGCATTGCCGCCGACGATGACATGGAAGAGCGCCGTGCCGAGATTGCCGCGGCGGTGGCGCGCTGCAATGCCGGCCATGGTGTGATCATCCTCACCGACATGTTCGGCGGCACCCCATCCAACCTCGCCATTTCGCTGCTCGGCCCGCAGGTGGAGGTGATTGCCGGGGTCAACCTGCCGATGCTGATCAAGCTGGCCAGCGTCCGCAAGACAAGCACGGTCGAAGCTGCCGTCCAGGCCGCGCAGGATGCCGGGCGCAAATATATAGCCGTGGCCAGCCGCATGCTGGGCGAGGCCGCTTGAGCGAGGCCGCCGGCTCCGTGTCTGCTGGCCCGATCCGGGTTCCCATCACCAACCGGCGCGGCCTCCATGCGCGCGCCAGCGCCAAGTTCGTCACGCTGGCATCCAGCTTCGATGCCGAGGTGACCGTGGCGCACGACGGCAGCGCCGTCACCGGCACCAGCATCATGGGCCTGATGATGCTGGCGGCGGCCATGGGCGATGAAATCGTGATCAGCGCCACCGGGCCGGAGGCCGAGGCCGCCGTTTCCAAGCTGGCGGGCCTGGTGCTGGACAAGTTCGGCGAGGATTGACCGCCCGCGCGTTACGGTCTCAGTTGCCGGGATGCGCCGTTGTCTTCTCGCCACCGCCCTGATCGCTGCGCCGGCGCTGGCCAAGCCGGATGCTGACACGCGCGCCTGGCTGGCACGCACCGCCGACCTGTCGAGCGATGCCATGGAAGGACGCGATGCCGGCAGCCCCGGCCACGCCCGCGCCATCGATCTGGTGGAAGGCTGGTTCAAGGCGGCACGGCTGCAACCGGTGGGCGAGAATGGCACCTTCCGTCAGACGGTGCCGCTGCACGAGGTGGCGGTGACAGCCACCGAGATGCGCGTGGTGCAGCCTGACGGCAGCGCGACGCCGCTGAAGTTCCTGCACGACATCACGCCGCGCCCGGCCACGGATCTGCCGGCGTCGTTGGCGGGCGCCATGCGCTTTGGTGGCTACTGCAGCAAAGCAGAGGCTGGCCCTGAACTGAAGGGCAGGATCGCCGTCTGCTTCGGCAGCCGGCGTTCTGGCCGTCCCAATGCCGCCGAGCGATTGGCGGCGGTGACGGCAGCCGGCGCAATTGCCGTGCTGACCATCGATGATGTCGGCTTCACGCAGGAGCCGCCGCGCTGGCCCGATGCCCATGCGCGCAGTGTGGCGCACGAAGGCGCCGCCCTGCCAACCGGGCTGCCGCAGTTCCGGGTGAACGGCGCGGCGCTGGAAAAGCTCATTGCGGGCACGGGCCGGCTGGCCTCGGTGATCCTGACCGAGGCGACCTATCACCGCGATCTGGAAAGCTTCGATCTGCCCGGCCGCTTCGAGGCGACGCTGACCACGACGCAGCGCCGCTTCACCAGCCAGCAATTGATCGGCCTGCTGCCCGGCACCGACAAGGCCAAGGCCACGGAGCATCTGCTGCTCGGTGCCCATATCGATGGCTATGGCCTTGGCGAGCCGGTGAACGGCGATGGCCTGTACAACGGCGCGCTGGACGATGCCGCCTATGTGGCGCTGCTCAGCCAGTTGGCGGCGCGGCGCAAGGGCAAGGGCTTTGCCCGCCCGGTGCTGTTTGCGGCGTGGACGGCGGAGGAAAAGGGCCTGCTCGGCGCGCGCTGGTGGCTGCAACATCCGACCGTGCCCAAGCAACAGATCGCTGGCCTCATCAACCTCGATCAGCTGCGGCCGCTGTTCCCGCTGAAGGCGCTCACGCTGCACGGGCTGGGCCAGAACACGCTGGCCGACACGGCCAAGACGGTGGCCGAAGGGCTGAAGATCGAAGTGCGGCCCGACCGCGAGCCGGAACGCAACCTGATCCGCCGGGTCGATTCATGGCCGTTCATGGAGGCCGGCATCCCGGCGGTGAACTTCATCTTCGCCTACAACCCGCGTTCGCAAGAGGAGCGCATCTACCGCGACTGGTACCAGCGCCGCTACCACCGCCCGCAGGATGACATGACGACGCCAATGGACCTGGATGCGGCGCGCGACTTCAACCGCTTCTTCTATACGCTGGTGGAAACGGCGGCGAACGGTACCGAGCGGCTGACGGGGAAGCCCATGCTGGAACTGGTGCCGGCGCCGCCAACGGAACCGGCGTCAGCGCCGCCGAGGCCCTGATCACTCCCCCGGCCGGTACGTCTTCTCCGTATGCCCCTTGAGCTGCGCGTCGGTGAAATAGACAGGGCGGAAATCGTGGGTGCGATAGCGTTCGGCCTGGTCGCGGAAATGCGGTGAGGCGGGGTTGCTGTTGAGGCCGCCGGCGTGGACGGCGCGCGCCTCCGGGCCTTGCCTGCCGAAGCGGACCACGGCGACGAAGCTGTTGCCATAATCGCCATACCAGCGCTTCGTGCCGTCGCGCGGGCGTGAACCGAACGAAGCGAGGCTCCCCCAGTTGCCGCTGGCAAAGCCGATCGCGGTGGAGGGCTGCCTGTCGTCATAGACCTGGTTCACGTTGCCGGTCAGCCGCTGGAAGCGGTTGATGTGGCCCCAGGGCACATCCCAGCCGCCGAAATCGCTCGCCAGGCGGGTGATGGCCGCATCGAGCGCCGCGAGCCGGTCGGCATCGGGCACCTTGTCGCTGGCCAGATAGGGGGTGAGGCCCGTCATCGCGGCGCGGGCGGCAGCGCCGTGGCGCTTCACCATCTCCTCGCCCCAGAACACGGCCAGCGAGGTGGCGACGGAGAGTTCGTCCGTCTTGAAATCCCAGCCCTTCAGCACGCTGACGGGCGCCGCCAGCCGGTCCTTCCCGGCACCGGCAGGCAGGGCCTCCCACGCCTTCACGAGGCCGGGAATGGTGTCGGCAAAGCCCTGCAGGAAGGGGTCATAGGCGGCTTCGGTCAGGCTATCGAGATCGAAGCGCCTGTTGCCCGAGAGCAGCCGCAGCGCGTTGGGGCCGCGCGGGTTTTCACCGGCATTGTCCATGTAGCGGGGATAGTCGGCCTGTTTCGGGCTGTCCGGCCCGGCGGCGGTCCACGGCCAGTTGTTGGTGTTGAAGGCAAAGCCCGATTTCGGGTTCATCACCGATGGCAGCTGGTCGAGACTGTGTTCGCCCTTCCAGTCGGTCGCCGGGTCGCTGCCATCAACGGGCCTGCGCCAATCGAAGCGATTGTCGCGGATCGGCACGAACTGCGGGTGGAGATAGGCGATCTCGCCCTTCGAACTGGCGAACAATGTGGCGTTGGAGGAGTTGGCGCGGCGCGAGGCGACCTTGAGATAGGATGCAAGATCGGTCGTCTTGGTGCGCAGGAAACTCTGTTCGAGTGCCGCGACCGGCCGGTGCATGAGGCTGATGGCAATCCACTTGCCTTCCTCGGCGCGGATCACCGGGCCGTGGTGGGAGCGCCAGGTGGTGAAGCTGCGCGCCTGCATCGTGCCATCGGCAGCCCTGTAGGGCACGCGGATGGTCTTTTCCTTGAGCGGCTTCCAGGTGCCGCCGTGCAGATAATGAAATTTGCCGCCGCGCTGTTCGACGGTCAGGGTGAACTCGTCGATGTTGTCGACGCCCGATGATGTGTGCATCCACCCCACATGGCGGTTGAAGCCCTGGTAGACGAAGAACTGCCCCCAGGTGGAGGCACCATAGGCATCGAGGCCCTCGCCGCTTTCGACCTTGGCTTCGGAGCGGAAATAGAAGCTGGTGTGCGGATTGATCAGCAGCAGCGCATCGCCGCTGGTGGAGCGCGACGGCGCCAGCGCAAAGCCGTTGGACCCCGACGGCTCGGTGAGTTCGCTGCCCAGATCAACGGCCGACAGTTTCGCCGGCTGGCCGGTGTAGAAGGCCTCCAGCCGGGCGAGGTTGATGCTTTCGATATCGCCGCCGATGCTGCCTTCGCTGAACGACAGCGCCATCCACGGTTCGAAGCGGGTGATGACGCGCGGCTTCACGTTCGGGTGGGTGGCGAGATAATGGTTGAGCGCATCGGCCCAGGCGACGCACAGAGTCTTCAGCCAGGCCGGCGCGCGGGCGTAATCGGCCTTCAATTCCTCGGGATCGATGAACAATTTCATCCTGAGGTCGCGCCAGATCGCCGCTTCGCCCTCGGTTTCGGCCAGGCGGCCCTGCGCGTTGATGAAGTTGGTTTCCACCCGGTGGAAATCATCCTCGGCCTGGGCATGGATCATGCCGAACACGGCGTCGGCATCCGTCTTGCCCTTGATGTGGGGGATGCCAAAATCGTCGCGCGTGATGGTGACGGCGGCGCTGCGCTGCGCCCATCGGTTCATCTCGGGCGAGTTGGACGCCAGGGCCGAGGTTGAGGCAAGGGCGGCGAGGAGCGTGAGGCGCAGGATCATGCCCGGACGCTATCGGCAGCCATCCCCTTCGGCAAGAGTGCAAGGCCGGCCGCGCTCACCAGCGCCGCGCCGGCAAGGTACCAGCCAACCGCGCCGATGCCCTGCGTGCTGGCCAGCGCCTGGCCGATCACGGGGGTGAGGCCGCCGCCGATGATGCCGCCCATGTTGAAGGTGACGCTGGCGCCGGTATAGCGCACGCGGGCCGGAAACAGGCCGGGCAGGAAGGCCCCCAGCGGCCCATAGACAAAGCCCATCACGAACAGGCTGAGCGCCAGGAAGGCGAAGACACCGCTCGCGCCGGCCTGCATCAGCGGGCTCATGGCGGCACCAACAGCTACGGTCGCCAGGCTGCCGGCCATCAGCACGCGCCGCGGCGAGGTGAGATCGGCCGCCCAGCCCGCCAGCAGGATGCCGGCGGCCATGAACAGGATGGCGCCCAGTTGCAGCTGCAGGAAGGCTTCGCGCGTGTAGCCCAGCGCGGTGGTGCCATAGCCCAGCGCAAAGGCCGTCGAGATGTAGAAGATGGCAAAGCAGGTGACGGCAGCGGCCACCCCGCACAAAGTCTCGCGCCAGTGGTGCCGCAGCAGTTCGGCGAGCGGCACGGCAGGCGGCTTTTCATGGGCCATCATGGCGGTGAACGCCGGCGTTTCGAGGATGGTGAGCCGCACCCACAGGCCCACGGCCACAAGGACAATCGAACCGGCGAACGGCAGCCGCCAGCCCCAGTTCACGAAGGCGCCATCATCCAGCCACAGGCCCAGCATGAGGAACAGGCCGTTGGCGGCGATGAAACCCACCGGCGCGCCCAACTGGGGGAACATGCCATAGCGGGCGCGCCAGCCGGGCGGCGCATTTTCCACCGCCAGCAACGCCGCGCCGCCCCATTCGCCGCCCAGGCCAAAGCCCTGCCCGAAGCGCAGGGCGCACAGGATGATGGGCGCCGCCACGCCGATGGCGGCGTGCGTGGGCAGAAAGGCGATGGCGAAGGTGGAGCCGCCCATCAGCAGCAGCGAGGCGACCAGCGTGGACTTGCGGCCCAGCCGGTCGCCATAATGACCGAACACCAGCGCCCCGATCGGCCGGGCGATGAAGGCGACGGCAAAGCTGGCGAAGCTCAGCAGCAGCTGCAGATCGGCGTTGTCCGACGGGAAGAACAGCGGCCCGAACACCAGCGCGGCCGCCGTGGCATAGATGTAGAAATCATAGAATTCGACCGCCGTGCCCACCAGGCTGGCGGCGAGGATGCGGCCTGCCGAGGGCGGCTGGCTCAACGCCCCACCTTCACAGCCACGGCGCCTTGGCATCCAGCGCCAGCATGGCGGCGGGCTGGTTGCGCTGGGAGACGATGGCCCATTCATCGCCTTTCACCATCACTTCGGGCACCAGCGGGCGCGAGTTGTAGGTGCTGGCCATGGTGGCGCCATAGGCCCCGGCGGTCATGAACGCGACAAGATCCCCGGCGCGCACATCTTCCATCTCGCGGTCTTCGGCAAAGGTATCGCCGGTCTCGCAGATCGGGCCGACCACGGTCGCAACCGTGCGGTCCGCCTTGGGCCGCACCGCGAGGATGTCGTGCCAGGCGCCATAGAGCGAGGGGCGCAGCAGGTCGTTCATCGCGGCATCGACGACGATGAAATGCTTCGATGCGCCTTCCTTGGTGAGGATCACCTCGCTGACCAGTACGCCGGCGTTGCCGACGATCATGCGGCCGGGTTCGAACATCAGCCGCCACGGCCAGCCGGCGGTGGCGCGCGCCACCATCGCGGCATAATCGGCCGGGCTCGGAGGTGGCGGCAGATCGCGGCGATAGGGCACGCCCAGGCCGCCGCCGACATCGATGCGCTTTATCATGTGGCCGGCCGCTTCCAGTTCGCGCGCCAGATCGCCCAGCTTGCGGATGGCGTCTTCCACCGGCCCCAGGTCGGTCAGCTGGCTGCCGATATGGGCCGCAAGGCCAACGGGGCGCAGGTTCGGGAATCCAGCGGCCTGGGCAAAGGCGGCGGGCAGGCGCTCCCACGGGATGCCGAACTTCGCATCGGCGCCGCCGGTCGAAATCTTGCCGTGCGTCTTCGGGTCCACCGCCGGGTTGATGCGGATGGCGATCTCCACCGTCCGCCCCTTCTCGGCAGCGATGGCGCCCAGCATGTCGATCTCCGCTTCGGATTCGACATTGAACTGCAGGATCTTGGCCTCGATGCCGGCGGCCAGCTCGGCCCGGGTCTTGCCGACACCGGAAAACACGATGCGCTCGGCGGGCACGCCCGCGGCCAGCGCGCGCGCCAGTTCCCCGCCCGACACCACGTCCGCCCCGGCCCCCAGCCGCGCCAGCGTCTGCAAGACGGCGAGGTTTGGATTGGCCTTCACCGCGAAGGCGACCAGCGGCCCCTCTCCATCTGCTCCGTCGCCCAGACCGGCGACCGCGTCGCGAAACACGCTGAAGTGCCGCTCCATGGTGGCGCTGCTGTAGCAATAGAAGGGCGTGCCGACCGTTCTGGCCAGCATTTCAAGGCTCACGCCCTCGGCGTGCATGACGCCGTCCCGGAACTGGAAATGGTCCATTCTTGGTCTCTGGATGTCAGTTTCTGGGCGGCGGCAGGTTGAACGGGTCGTTGCCGCGTTCGGGCAGCGGGCCCTGGTTGTCGTCGACGCGTTGCGGCACCGCCTGCGGGTCGAGCTTTAGCATCTCCTGCGGGGTGCTGGCGCGGGCCTGGGTCTCGCCGCGCTGCGGGCCGGGGCGGCCGGCCCTGGGCTCCAGCGCACCCTGCTTGCCGCAGGCCGCCAGCGCCAGCGCCAGAAGGATCGCCGCGCGCCTCACAGTGCCGTCCGGGCCGCGGCGATGGCCGCGCGCACATTGGCTGGCGCGGTGCCGCCAAAGCTGGTGCGGCTGGCGACGCTGGCTTCCACCGACAGCACGTCTCGCACCGCCGGTGTGATGCGGCGGTCGATGGCGGAGAGTTCGGCGTCGGTCAGACCGTTGAGGTCGCTGCCCTTGGCTTCGGCCGCCTTCACGCACTTGCCGGTGATCTCGTGGGCCTCGCGGAACGGCACGTTCGCCACGCGCACCAGCCAGTCAGCGAGGTCGGTGGCGGTGGAGAAACCCGAGTTGGCGGCGGCGCGCATCTTCGCCTTGTTGAAGGTCAGCGTCTCCACCATGCCGGTCATGCTCGCCAGACACAGGCCGAGATCGTCGAAGGCGGCGAACACGGTCGCCTTGTCGTCCTGCATGTCCTTGGAATAGGCCAAGGGGAGCCCCTTCATCACCACCGAAAGCCGGGTGAAGGCGGCCAGGAACTCGCCCGATTTGGCGCGCACCAGCTCGGCGGCATCGGGGTTGCGCTTCTGCGGCATGATGCTGCTGCCGGTGGACCAGGCATCGGGCAAGGTGATGAAGCCATAGGGCTGGCTGGCCCAGATGATGATCTCCTCGGCCAGGCGCGACAGGTGCAGGCCGGTCATGTGGGTGGCGGCCAGATACTCCAGCGCAAAGTCCCGGTCAGACACGCTGTCGAGGCTGTTGCGCGTCGGGCCACTGAAGCCCAGCGCGCGTGCCGTCATGTGCCGGTCGATGGGGAAGCTGGTGCCGGCCAGTGCCGCGGCGCCCAGCGGGCTTTCGTCCATGCGCTTCGCGGCATCGGCAAAGCGGCCACGGTCGCGCGTGAGCATTTCCACATAGGCCATCAGGTGATGGCCCAGCGTGACCGGCTGCGCCACCTGCAGGTGGGTGAAGCCGGGCAATATGGTGTCCGCATGCTCCTCGGCGCGCTTCAGCAGGGCTGCGATGAGTCCCTTGAGCGCCGCATCGGCCTCCGCGCAGGCGGCCTTCACCCACAGGCGGAAGTCCACCGCCACCTGGTCATTGCGGCTGCGCGCGGTGTGCAGGCGGCCTGCAGCCGGCCCGATGATCTCCTTCAGGCGGGTCTCGACATGAAGGTGGATATCCTCCAGCGCCTTGTTCTCAATAAGCTTGCCAGCCTCATATTCCGCCGCGATCTGCTGGAGCCCCTTGTCGATGGCGGCGGCGTCTTCGGCCGAGACGATGCCCTGCTTGGCCAGCATGGCGACATGCGCGCGGCTGCCGGCGATGTCTTGCCGCCACAGCCGCTTGTCCACGCCGATGGAGGCGTTGATCTCCTGCATGATTGCCGACGGGCCCGCGCCGAAGCGGCCGCCCCACAGGCTGTTCGCTGCGGCGCTCCCTGGGGCTTGCGGGGGGTCGTTGCTCATGGTGGTCGCCGATAGGGCATTGCCGCCGCCCCCGCAACCGGCCGCGACCGCGCCGCCCAGTGCTGCCAGCTTCAGCGTGTCGCGCCGCGAGATGCCCATGTGCCCGTTCCCTTCATCGGCGTCAGTGCCACAGCCGCTTGGCAGTCGTCACGTGCCTGTTTATCGGGGGCGGCGAAGGAAAGGACGCAATTGATGCGCACGATCATGCTGATGGCCGCCACGCTGGTTCTGGCAGGCTGCAACGACAAGCCGGCGGCCGCGCCGGAAGCGCCCCCGGCCGCCGCCGGAACCGCCAAGCCGGTCGAGGCGCCGCTCAACACCATCGATCGCAGCCACGCCGGCGAACCCGGCCCGGCGGCGGTGACATGGGAGATGAAGGGCGGCACCAAGCAGCGGCTGGCGGATCACAAGGGCATGAAGATGCTGGTCAACCTGTGGGCGACCTGGTGCGCGCCGTGCGTTGCCGAAATGCCGGCGCTCGACACGCTGGCCGGGGAGGTGCCGGTGATGGTGCTGCCCATCAGCCAGGACATGGAAGGCTGGAAGGCGGTCGACAAATTCTGGGGCAAGGACAAGTTCAGGAACATCGAGACCGGGCTCGACCAGCCGGGCAGCTTTGCCGAAGCCGTGAAGGCGCGCGGGCTGCCGGTGACCATCCTCTATGATGAGGAGGGCAAGGAGATCTGGCGCGTGGCCGGGACGCTGGATTGGGATTCGGCGGAGGTGCGGAAGGCGATTTTGGGGTGAGGGCTGCTCCCCTCCCGCTTGCGGGAGGGGTTGTGGGTGGGTCGTGCCGCAAGCACCATCCCGCTCATGCCGAGCTTGTCGAGGCACCCCGCCGACTGTCGAGGTGGCACGTGTAAGCGCGGCCGGCGGCGAAGCCGCCGAGTCCGCTTCTGTGCCAAGGAAGTAAGTAGGAAGTGCGTGGCGGAGCCACGCCGTCGGACGAGTCAGAAAAGGCGGCCTGTTGGGGCCGCCCTTTTCGCTCGCCGTCCGACCGTTCGTGGAGTCGGTGGTTGGTGCTGCGCACTAACCACGCGCCCACTCACTACTTGTTCATCGCATTGAAGAAGTCGGCATTCGAAGCCGAATCCTTCATCTTGTCGAGCAGGAACTCGATCGCATCCGTCGAGCCCATCTGCATCAGGATGCGGCGCAGCACCCACATCTTCGAAAGCGTGTCCTTGTCCACCAGCAGCTCCTCCTTGCGGGTGCCGCTCTTGCCGATGTCGATGGCGGGGAAGACGCGCTTGTCGGCGATCTTCCTGTCCAGCACGATTTCGGCGTTGCCGGTGCCCTTGAACTCTTCGAAGATCACTTCGTCCATGCGGCTGCCGGTGTCGATCAGCGAGGTCGAGATGATGGTGAGGCTGCCGCCTTCCTCGATGTTGCGCGCCGCGCCGAAGAAGCGCTTGGGGCGCTGCAGGGCGTTGGCGTCGACACCGCCGGTCAGCACCTTGCCTGAGGAGGGGACGACCGTGTTGTAGGCGCGGCCCAGGCGGGTGATGTTGTCGAGCAGGATAATGACGTCGCGCTTGTGCTCGACAAGGCGCTTGGCCTTCTCGATCACCATTTCGGCGACCTGCACGTGGCGGGTGGCGGGCTCGTCGAAGGTGGAGGAAATCACCTCGCCCTTCACCGTGCGCTGCATGTCGGTCACTTCTTCCGGGCGCTCGTCGATCAGCAGCACCATCAGATAGCATTCGGGGTGGTTCTGGCTGATCGCCTTGGCGATGTTCTGCATCATGATCGTCTTGCCGACGCGCGGCGGCGCGACGATCAGGCAGCGCTGGCCCTTGCCCAGCGGGGCAACGATGTCGATCACCCGGCCGGTCTTGTCCTTCGACGTCGGGTCGCCGATTTCCAGGTTCAGCTTCTCGTCCGGATAGAGCGGGGTGAGATTGTCGAAGTTCACGCGGTGGCGCACCGCTTCCGGGTCATCGAAATTGATCGAGGTCACCTTGTTGAGGCCGAAATAGCGCTCGCCATTCTGGGGCGCGCGGATCTCGCCTTCCACCGTGTCGCCGGTCCTCAGGCCGAAGCGCCGCACGAAATTGGGGGCGACATAGATGTCGTCCGGGCCGGCGAGATAGTTGCTCTCGGCCGAGCGCAGGAAGCCGAAGCCATCGGGCATCACCTCGATGGTGCCCGAGCCCATCACCTCGGTGCCCTCGTCGGCGGCGGCCTTCAGGATGCCGAAGATGATGTCCTGCTTGCGCAGCGTGGAGGCGTTTTCGACGCCCATTTCCTCGGCCATGGCAACCAGGTCGGCGGGCGGGGTTCTCTTGAGATCGTGAAGATGCATGTCGGCTCTTTGGCTTGGGAACGGCAACCAGGACGGCGCCGCTCAGGGAGTTGGCCGCGCGGTCTTGCCGCCGCGCAGTGATGTGTTTGCAAAGCCCCTCGCGCTCCAGGACGGGCGCGGATGTGGGTGCTGGTTAATCCCGGCAGGCTGCGCCGTCAAGCGGCGCGCGGCGGCCGCTTCTATGCCACGGGTTCCGCTTCGGATGCAGGGACGGGGCGTGTGGAGTCGGGGCGGGCGGGGGCAGGCGCTGCCGCCAGTGCCGCCAGCTGATCGGCGATGGCCGCGGCGATCGGCTGGCCGGTCTGCTGTTCGACGAACAGCCACTGGCCGGCCGGATTGATTTCCAGGAAGCGAAAGCAACCATCACGATCGTCGCGGCGCAAATCGATGGCGCCATAGACCAGCCCCAGCCGGTCCATCAGGGCGTGGATGCGGCGTTCCAGATCGGCCGGCAGGGTGGCGGGGGTGATCCGCACCGCCTTGTTCATGCGGAAATCCACCGGGTAATTGCCGTCGCGCGCATCGATGGCGGCCGCGAAGATCTGCCGGCCCACCACGGTCACGCGATAGTCGATACCCGGCACGAAGGCCTGCAGGATCACCGGCGCGTGGCGGATCAGCGGCAGACTGGCCAGCTCCGCCTTGCCGAACAGGCGGGTTTCGCGCCAGTGATCGGGCGTGCCGGAAAAGGGTTTGTAGACGGCGCGGTCAACGCTGGCGAGAAACGCGCGGGCGGCGCCGGCGCTGTTGGTGATCAGCGTCTCGGGGATGTCCAACCCCAGCGCCACGGCCAGTTTCAGCTGCCAGCTCTTGCGGTGAGCGGCGCCGTCTTCCAGCGGCGGGTTCAGCCAGCGCGCGTCCAGCGCCAGCCACAGGCCCTGCATCGCCTCGTCGCATTCGTTGGCGGCAAAACCCAGAGATGCGGCCTGATCTTCAAAGCCATAGGGCTGCGGCCGCCGCCACCAGACGGCGCGCACCGCGGCGAAATCGATGGTGCTGCCATCCCGATCATCGAGGGTGAGCGCGACGCCATCGGCACCATATCGGCACTGCAGCCGGGCATCGCGCGGAAAGCGGGACAGGTCGAGCAGACGGTGTTCGGCGCCGAGCCGATCGAGATGCTGCATGACCACCAGTGCGTGGGGATCTTCGGCATGGGACAGGATGAGGATCATGGCGAGGCCCTGAAAACGGGATGGGGACGAACGGCTGCGGGGGTGGAGGCTGCAGCACCCGCCGCAGCCTCCCTTGGACACGCGGCGGCCTAGTAACCGCTTCCCCCGCCGTCGCCGCAGCAGCCGTCCATCTCCTCGCGCAGGCTCTGGTAATGCGCCATCAGCGACTCCAGGTCTGCCGAGATGCGGCTGATCTCCTGTTCCAGCATGGCCAGCCCGTCACCACTGCCGTCGCCGGCCATGGTGCCGCCGCCGTCATCGAACCAGGCCCAGTCTTCGGCATGGTGCGGCTGGGCCAGCACGAACGGCTGCTGCAGCCCCGGGCGCGGCCATGGCGGATCGCGCGGGAAACCGGGCTGCCGTATGCCTTCCTGCAGCGTGTCGAGCCGCGGCGACTTGACGAGGTCGATGCTGGGGTTGGTGTTGAGCTGGTCGCGCACCGCCGACGTGTCGGAAATCACCGGCTTCACCTGATCGCGCAGTGGCAGGGTTTCAAAGCGATCCCGCCTGATGTCGGTGAACACCCGATCGCGCACCGCCGCCGTGTCGAGCATGGGGATCTTCGACAGGTCGCGCGCCGGCGTCGTAAAGATGCGGCGGCCGCAGCGATCATAGGCCGCCTTGGCCTGCACGATGCCCGATCCCGAATGCTGGTCGAAACCGGCTGGGCCGATGTCCTTGGCCGTGGCCTTCAGGCAATCCTTGATCTGGTCCTGCGTCAGGCTGGCATTGGCCTGTTTGAGCAGTGCACAGACCCCGGCGATGATCGGCGTGGCTGCCGACGTGCCGGAGTCGCTGGGATTGTAGCCGACGAAATGGCTGATCCCGCAGAAATCCGGCTTGTTGGGGTCGAGTGCGCCAGGGCCCTGGCTGGAATAGCCGATGAACTGTTCCAGCCGGTTGACCGCACCCACCGTCATCACGCGCGGGTGGCTGTTGGCGCCCCAGATGCTGCGCCCGGGGCCGTTGTCGGGCCCACAGCGTCCGTCCGGGCAGGTGCTGCCGCAATTGCCGGCGGCGAACAGCACGATGATGCCTTCGTCGATGGCCTCCACCACCTTGCGCGTGAAGGGGTGGTTGGGGTTGCGGGCATAAGTGGCGTCCCAGGTCTCCTGGAAGATCCCCCAGCTGTTGGTGAGGATGTGCGGCGTGCCATCGCGGCGGTGCTGATCGATGGCCCATTGGAAGGCCTGCAGCGCGCGGCTGATCGTGCCCGGTGAGCCACCGGCGCCGGCGATGCGCAGATCATAGAGCTGGGCGTCGGGTGCCATGCCTAGCACATCGGTGGCGCACATGTTGCCATGATCGCCCCATTTGCTGGATTCGGTGCCCCAGTCGTCCAGCGGCCAGCCGCCGATCACCCGGGGGATGCGGCGCGGGGTTTCGCCGGCCTTCACCGGGCGCCCCTGCGCGGTGATGCCGCTGTCCAGCACGCCCACCACGATACCGCTGCCGCGAATGCCGCGCGCCCAGATCTGGTCCACGCCCAGATAGGTGGCGACATCGGCCATGCTGCCCTTGGCCACCCAGGGCTGGCAGTCACAGCTGCCAATCGGGCAGGTCCCCGATCCCAGATTGTCATCGGGCGCCACATAGGCACCCATGCCGTTGCCGGCTGCGCCGCTGCTGCGCCCGCCGGCAAACGGCGAGATCGGCGTGTCGCGCCACACCTCGGCCACTTCGGGATTCTGTTTCAGCGCCTCGATCTGCGCTTCGTCCTCGACGGTGCCGCGCACGATGTAGGTGGCCAGCGATGTGGCCATGCCATCGGCACCAACCTGTCCGCCAAGGCTGACGGGCGCAAACTGCTGGTCAAGCTCGAAGCCCGGCATGTCGATGCGGGAGGCCTGGCTCATGCTCAGGGCGCCCGAACTGCCGGGGGTGGTGCGCAGTTCGATCAATACGCTGATACGGCCACGCTTGTCGGTGGGCTGAGGGATGTTGTCGTCGCTCATGGCTGTTCCCCTTCAACATGGAGTTGAGAAGTTCAGCGACCCGAGTCGTTTCTTGCCCTCGCAAATCCGATTAGCCCACAAGCATTACCGGGAGTCAATTCTGACTGCGGCTGACCATGTCGTTCTGGCGGAAATATACAACGACCTTAATGTGACGGTTTTCATGTCTTTCCATTTACTTGGCGTCTTGCAACAGCATGCGGGCCGTGGCTATCTCGGGGCCACACGCCAGGAGGGGGATATCATGCCGGTCGAAGCGCTGGGCGCCTATGATCCAAACAACATCTTTGCCCGCATCCTGCGCGGCGAGATCCCGTGCCGGCGCGTGCACGAGACCGATCATGCGCTGGCCTTTCACGACATCAACCCGCAGGCGCCGACCCATGTGCTGGTGATCCCAAAGGGGCCGTATCGCAGCTGGGCGGATTTCTCGGCCAAGGCGAGCGAAACGGAGATTGCCGGCTTCGTGCGGGCGGTGGGCGAAACGGCGCGGCGGCTGGGGCTGGAAGAGCCGGGCTATCGCCTGCTGGCCAATGCCGGCGTGCATGCGCACCAGGAGGTGCCGCACCTTCATGTTCATATCTTTGGCGGGCGGCAGATGGGCGCGATGCTGCCGCGCTAGCCCCGCCCCATCACCCTTCGCGATGGGCCTCCCCCATCCGGTGTATGGCGTCGATCTTGGCGTAGAGCGGGGCCCAGTCGTCCCGTTCGGCGATGGGCGCCCAGAGCGCTTCCACCTCGTCGATCAGCATGGTGCAGGGGGCATCATCGGCCCAATAGGGGTGGGATGGTGCGCTGGTCGCGACATCGGGGATCAGCGCCAGGAAATCGGTGAAGGCGTCGTGGCTGTAGTGATGCTCTGCCGGCGAGGGGCCGCGCCGCACGCCGCCGCGCCAGTCGAAGAAGAAACGATCCGGGTCCATCTGGGTGGCGACCAGCGCCGTCTGGATGGCGGCGACCAGCGCTTCGTCCCGCTCGGCATCCAGCCGCTTGACGCCCAGCCGGCTGAGCACCGCATCCGACAGGGCGGCGCGGTAGCGCTGGGGATAGGCCTCCAGCGGACCCTTCAGCTCGTCGGTTTCGGCAATCAGCCTGAGGGCGCCGCCCAGCTGGAACAGGTTCCACTGCAAGGCCTCGGCCTGGCGCCCGAAGGCATAGAGGCCGGCATGATCGAAATAGGCGGCGGTGAAGCCGGCGTTCCAGGCCGGGGCGAACCGCCAGGGGCCATAATCGAAGCTCTCGCCGGTGATGTTGATGTTGTCGGTGTTGAGCACGCCATGAACGAAACCGGCGGCCATGTACTGCGCCACCAGCCGCGCCGCACCCTTCACGGCGTGATCGACGAGCGCCGCCACCGGGGTGGGGCCGGTCGCCTCGGGCGCGAGGTGGGCAAGGCAATAATCGACCAGCCGGGCCATCGCCTCGCGGTTCTGGTGGAAGGCCTGTCGCTGGAAGCTGCCATAGCGGATGTGGCTGTGACTGAGGCGCACCAGCACCGCCGATCGGGTGGGCGAAGGTTCGTCATTGCGGGTCAGCGCCTCGCCGGTTTCAATCACGCTGAACGTGCGGCTGGTGGTGACGCCCAGCGCTTCCAGCATCTCGGTGGCGAGGATTTCGCGCACGGCGCCTTTCAGGGTCAGCCGGCCATCGCCGAAGCGGGAATAGGGCGTGGTGCCGCTGCCCTTGGTGCCAAGGTCCATCAGGCGGCCGCGGTCATCCCGCACCTGCGCGAACAGGAAGCCGCGACCATCGCCCAGATCGGGATTGTAGGTGCGGAACTGGTGGCCGTGATAGCGCAGCGCCAGTGGCTGCGGCAGGCTGCCCGGCAGGGGTTCGAACTGGCCGAAGTGGCGAATCCAGGCCGCGTCCGTCAGGCTGTCGAGGCCGACCTGGGCGGCAGCGCGATCGTTGCGGAAGCGCAGGACATGCTGGGGAAAGCGCGCCGGTTCGACGGGGTCGAAGACATCCGCGCCAAGGGCAAGGATGCGGGTTTCGGGGATGGGATCGGCCATGGCCCTTCGCCTGTGGCCGCGCGCGCCGGTTCAGTCCAGCGGATAACCGCAGCCAGCGCGCACATAGCGCACGGTCTCGCGCTCGATGCGGTCGGCCTCTTCCTGGGTCTGCGCACACAGCCAGCGGTCGATGGCATCGCCGACCACGTGATGGGTAAAGCTGGCAGCCAGATCGATTTCCACATTGGTGACGCCGCGCTTGGCCAGCGCGGCTTCCATGTGGCGCTTGATCCAGGCGGTCGTTACCTCCTTGGCGGCGTGATAGAAGGGCTCCGCATCGGCGGTCTGGGCCATCTTCGACTTGGGGCCGCACTCGTTGCAGTCCGGTTCCGAGCCTTCCCAGATCATGTTGTCGCGCACGAAGCGCAGCACGCGCGGCACGGTGATGGCCGGCTCCAGGTCTTCAAGGGCATAGCCCTCTTCCATGGCCTCGATCATTGCCTCGCCGTGGCGGCGGCCCAGTTCTTCGAGCAACGCCTTCTTGGAACCGAAATGATAGAAGATCGAGCCTTCCGACACGTCCGCTTCGCGGGCGATGTCGGCCGTACCGGTGTTCGCAAAACCATTGCGCGAAAACAGCATGTGCGCGGCGGCGAGAACGCGGGCCTTGGTCTCGGCCGGGTCATAGCGGCGGGCGCGCATGTCGGTGGCGCGAGGGCCCGGCCGGCCCCGGGTGGCCTGGGTGCTGCGGGGATCAAGTGCGCGCGTTGCCACGTTGCTCGTTCTTCCTTACCACTTCGGTAAGCGCGTCCTATAACGCGGCAGTTGAGTCAGAGTCAAAATCACCATGCCGCAGCTCCCGCAGACCGTTGCCGCCTCGCCGCTTGCGCCGGCCCCCGGCTGGCAGCGCGGCTATGTCTTTTCATCCGACAATGTCCGGCTGTGCTGGCGGGAACATCATGCACCCACCGTGCCTTGCGCCCGGCCGGCGCTGCTCTGCCTGCCCGGCCTGACCCGCAACGGCAGCGATTTTGCGCATCTTGCCGAGACGCTCGGCACGGGCTGGCGGATCATCGCGCCGGATCTGAGGGGGCGGGGCGAATCGGGCTGGCCGCGCGATTCGCTGTCCTATGTGCCGCTCACTTATCTGCGTGACCTGTCGCTGGTGCTGGCAGCCGCCGCCGTGCCACGCTTCGTTGTGCTCGGATCCTCGCTGGGTGGCCTGCTTGCCTTGCGGATGACCACGGCGCACCGCAGCGCCATGGCGGGCGTGGTCCTCAACGACATCGGCCCGACCATCGAGCCTGGCGGCCTCATGCGGCTGCGCGCCAACGTCGGCCGCGGCGGCAACTGGCTGACCTGGGTGCACGCCGCGCGCGATCTCGCCAGCCGCAACGCCGGCATTTACCCGGACTGGGGGCTGCACGACTGGCTGGCCTTTGCCAAGCGGCTGTGCCGGGTGAGCCAGCAGGGCCGTATCGTGTTCGATTATGACCCGCGCATTGCCGAGCCGTTCCGCCTGCCGCACGGTGATGCCGGGGCGGACGACTGGGCCGCCTTCCACAGTCTGAAGGGCCTGCCCGTGCTCAGCCTGCGGGCCGAATTGTCGGACGTGCTGTCCGCCGAGACGCACTTGCGCATGGTGCAGCGCCTGGACACCATGGTGCAGGTGACGGTGCCGCGCGTGGGCCATGCGCCGACATTGGCCGAGCCGGTGGCGGCCGCCGCGCTCAGGGCTTTTCTGGAAGCGATTGCACAAGGGGAGGAACAGTCATGAACAGGAATGTGTGGAAGCTGGTGCGCCGGCCGGTGGGCGATATCGCCGATGGTGACCTGCACTATGTCAGCGAGCCGCTGCCGGAGCTGAATGACGGGCAGTTCCTGCTGCAGGTGATCTACATGTCGCTGGACCCCACCAACCGCATCTGGATGAGCGACATGGAGCAATATATGCCGCCCGTGGAACTTGGCGCCCCGATGCGCGCCGGCGTGTGCGGGCGCGTCGTCGCCAGCCGCAAGGCCGGTGTCGAGGTCGGCCAGATCATGGCGGGCCTGGGTGAATGGGCCGATCATATCGTGTCTGATGGCAGCTTCATGTCGCCGCTGCCGCAATTGCCCGGCATTCCGCTGGCAGCGGCCTATGGCACGCTGGCGCTGGTAGGGCCTACGGCCTATTTCGGCCTGCTGGATATCGGCCAGCCCAAGCCGGGCGAGACGCTGGTGGTGTCGGCCGCCGCCGGCGGGGTGGGGCAGATCGTTGGCCAGATCGGCAAGATCAAGGGCTGCCGGGTCGTTGGCATCGCCGGCGGCAAGGCCAAGTGCGACTATGTCGTGAACGAGCTCGGCTTCGATGCCTGCATCGATTACAAGCACGAGGACGTCGGGGCCGCGCTCGATCGCCTGTGTCCGGATGGCATCGACATCAACTTCGAGCAGGTCGGCGGCCCGATCATGACCCAGGTGATGAAGCGCATGAAGCTGTTCGGGCGGATTTCGCTGTGCGGGATGATCTCCACGTACAACGACGTGAACCCGCGCGAGGAGCCGGGCTTCTGGACGCTGATCCTGATGCGGCGGCTCACCATCCGCGGCTTCATCGTGACGGACTTCGCGGCCCGCTTTGCCGAAAGCGGCGCGGCGCTGGCCGGCTGGATGCTGGAGGGCAAGCTGAAGACCCGGCAGGACATCCGCCCCGGCCTCGAGAACGCGGTGAGCGCGGTGAAGGAGCTTTATACCGGCGGCAACTTCGGCAAGCTCTTGATCGAGGTTTCAAAGCCTTGAACCCCAATGGCCCCATTTTCGTACCCTCGCGGGGGGTTTCCTCCTGGCAGGAACGGTTGGCAGATCCGGTAAAGCATTGGCGCGCCGGCTTCAGCGCCCGCGCCATGGCGCACGCATGGGAGTCAGCCGGCGGTTGGCCTCCTGAGGTCGGCGCGTTGCTGGATGCCGCTTGCGGCCAGTGCACGCCACTGCTGGTGATTCCCGAATGGCAGACGAGCTTGCCGGGAGGCCAACGAAACAGCCAGTCGGATGCGCTGGTGATTGCCTCTCACGCCAATGGGCTGTGTGTGGCTGCCATCGAAGGCAAGGTGGACGAGAGTTTTGGCCCGACCGTGTCGGATTGGCGTTTGGCAGCCAGCGATGGCAAGTCACGGCGTCTTGCCTTCATGTGCGAGCGGCTGGGCATCGCTGACGATCCGGGCGATCTCCACTACCAACTGCTGCATCGCACGGTCTCCGCACTGCTTGAGGCCGAACGCTTCCACGCATCCCACGCGGCAATGATCGTGCACAGTTTTTCGCCCGAACGGCGATGGTTCGATGCCTTCAGCCTGTTTGTCGAACGGCTTGGCGGTGTCCCCAACCTGGGTATGCCGATTGCCGTCAATGTGCCGGGTGCAATGCCCCTGGTGCTTGGCTGGGCCTGTGGCGAGGCTCGCTTCCTCGCGGTATGAGGCCGGGCCACAGGTGGCGGTTAGCGCCAGGGCGCGAATGGCAGCACGGGTGCCAGCCGGGCCAGCGTTTGCGCATCGCCCTTCAACCTGGCGAGGAAGGCGTGTTCAACGATGCTGGCCTGCTGTTCGATGCCATAGTGGTGGAACGGCTTGCCGGCGTCCAGCCGGTAGCGATAGCGGGCCAGGGGCGGCCGCCTCAGCGCCAGCGGCCCACCCACCTGCACCTGCCAGCAATGCACCAGTTCGTGCACGAAATGCGCCTGCATGCCCGGCGTGCAGGCGGCATAGTCTTCCCGCCAGTTGAACCCGTTGGGATGGCACCAGATGTGGCCGTCGGGTGCCATCGTCACCCACCACGGGTGCAGCGCCCACCATTTGGCGTGTCGAACCGTGATGGCGGCGGCGTCCAGCGCATCGCCGAACACGCTGGCGGCCAGCGCCGCTTCGCCCGTGGTGAGCAGGCGAATGGGGGGCGGCACATCGGGCGCGATGGTCATGGCGCGACGCTAATCGCTTCGCCCGCGTCTTGCAGCCCCGGAATCGCTCCCTATATCGCCGATGCAATCCTCGGCCGGGGCACCGGCCATCAGAGCAACCGGGGACGATCCCGCCGCGCTGCCTTCCAGGGGCGCAGGGGCCGGGCCCACAGAACAGGGACGTTGAAACGATGGCGAAGGTTATCGGGATCGATCTGGGCACCACCAACAGCTGTGTTGCCGTCATGGAAGGCTCGGCGCCCAAGGTGATCGAGAATGCGGAAGGCGCGCGCACCACGCCCTCGCAGGTCGCCTTCACCAAGGATGGCGAGCGGCTGGTGGGCCAGCCGGCCAAGCGTCAGGCCGTCACCAACCCGTCGAACACCGTGTTTGCCGTCAAGCGCCTGATCGGCCGCCGGTTCGATGACCCGCTGACCACCAAGGACGCCGGCCTGGTGCCCTACACCATCTCCCGTGGCCCCAATGGCGATGCCTGGGTCAATGCGGGCGGCCAGGATTACAGCCCGTCGCAGATTTCCGCCTTCATCCTCCAGAAGATGAAGGAAACCGCCGAGGCCTATCTGGGCGAGACCGTGACCCAGGCCGTGATCACCGTGCCGGCCTATTTCAACGACGCCCAGCGCCAGGCCACCAAGGATGCCGGCAAGATTGCCGGCCTGGAAGTGCTGCGCATCATCAACGAGCCGACGGCCGCCGCGCTGGCCTATGGCCTCGACAAGAAGACCGATGCCAAGACGGTGGCCGTCTATGACCTTGGCGGCGGCACCTTCGACATCTCCATCCTCGAACTGGGCGATGGCGTGTTTGAAGTGAAGTCGACCAGCGGCGACACCTTCCTGGGCGGCGAGGATTTCGATGCCAAGCTGGTGGAGTTCCTCTCGGCCGATTTCAGACGCGCCGAAGGCATCGACCTGACCAAGGACAAGCTGGCCCTGCAGCGGCTGAAGGAAGCCGCCGAAAAGGCGAAGATCGAACTGTCGTCCTCGGCCGCGACCGAGGTCAACCTGCCCTTCATCACCGCTGACCAGAACGGGCCGAAGCACCTCGTCAAGACCATCACCCGCACCGATCTGGAAAAGCTGGTGCTCGACCTCATCGAGCGCACCCGCAAGCCCTGCCTCGATGCGCTGAAGGAAGCCGGCGTGAAGCCGGGCGACCTCAACGAAGTCATCCTTGTTGGCGGCATGACCCGCATGCCGCGTGTCCGCGCATTCGTGAAGGAACTGTTCGGCAAGGAGCCCAACACCAGCGTCAACCCGGATGAAGTGGTCGCCATGGGCGCCGCCATCCAGGCTGGCGTGCTGCAGGGCGACGTGAAGGACGTGTTGCTGCTCGACGTGACGCCGCTGAGCCTTGGCATCGAGACGCTGGGCGGCGTGTTCACCCGCATGATCGACCGCAACACGACGATCCCGACCAAGAAGAGCCAGGTCTATTCGACTGCCGACGACAACCAGTCGGCGGTGACGATCCGGGTTTTCCAGGGCGAACGCGAGATGGCGGCGGACAACAAGCTGCTGGGCCAGTTCGACCTCGTTGGCATTCCGCCGGCGCCGCGCGGCGTTCCGCAGATCGAGGTGACCTTCGACATCGACGCCAACGGCCTTGTCTCGGTGAGCGCCAAGGACAAGGGCACCGGCAAGGAACAGCAGATCCGCATCCAGCCGTCGGGCGGGCTGTCGAAGGACGATATCGAGAAGATGGTGAAGGATGCCGAAGCCTTTGCCGAGGAAGACAAGAAGCGCCGCGCCGCCGCCGAAGCCCGCAACCAGGCCGACAGCCTGGTGCACTCCACGGAGCGCCAGCTGGCTGAACATGGCGACAAGGTGGCGGCCGACGTTAAGGCCGGCATCGAAGCCGCCGTGGCCGACGTGAAGGCCGTGCTCGACACGGGCGACGCCGACACCATCAACGCCAAGGTGCAGACGCTGGCCCAGGTTGCCATGAAGCTGGGCGAGGCCATCTATCAGGCCGAACAGGCTGCCCAGCCGGCGGCCGAGGCGCAGGCGCCGGGCGCCGACGACGTGGTGGACGCCGAGTTCACAGACGTTGACGGCAACGGCGACGATAAGAAGTAAGCCAGTCGCCGGGGCGCGTCGCAGCAGTGCGGCGCGCCCCGTTGGTGCGTTTGGGGGCGACTGAGGCATGGCCACCGAGATCGACTATTATGAACTGCTGGAGGTGGAGCGCGGCGCCGACGAGGCGACGCTGAAATCCGCCTATCGCCGGCTGGCCATGAAGTGGCACCCTGATCGCAATCCCGGCGATGCCAGGGCCGAACAGCAGTTCAAGGCGATCAACGAGGCCTATGACGTGCTGAAGGACCCGCAGAAGCGGGCTGCCTATGATCGTTTCGGTCATGCCGCCTTCAAGCAGGGCGGAGGCGGCTTTGGCGGCAGCCAGGATTTCGGCGGCTTTGCCGACATCTTCGAAAGCGTGTTCGGCGAGTTCATGGGGGGCGGCCGCGGCGGCCGGCGCGGCGGCCCGGCGCGCGGCAGCGACCTGCGCTATGACCTCGAGATGACGCTGGAGGAGGCCTATAACGGCCGCCAGGCCAGCCTGACCATCGACGTTGCCGCCGCCTGCGAGCCGTGCGCCGGCAGCGGCGCCAAGCCCGGGACCAGTGCCCGCACCTGCACCACCTGCGGTGGTTCGGGCCGCGTCGGCATGCGGCAGGGCCTGTTCATGGTGGAGCGCACGTGCCCGGCCTGCCACGGCCAGGGCCAGATCATCGCCGACCCGTGCGACAGCTGCGGTGGCGCCGGCCGCATCGACAAGCAGAAGACCATCAACGTCAATGTGCCCAGGGGCGTGGACGATGGCACCCGCATCCGGGTGGCCGGCGAAGGCGAAGCCGGCATGCGCGGCGGCCCGGCGGGCGACCTGTATATCTTCGTGCACCTGAAGCCGCACGACATCTTCAAGCGCGACGGCACCGTCCTCTATACGCTGGCGCCGCTGTCGATCACCACGGCGACGCTGGGCGGCGAGATCGAGGTGCCCGGGCTGGACAAGCAGCAGAGCAGCATCAAGATCCCGGCCGGCACCCAGACCGGCAAGCAGTTCCGGGTGCGCGGGCGCGGCATGCCGGCCCTGAACGGCGGCGGCTTTGGCGATCTGGTCATCGAGGTCGAGGTGGAGACGCCGGTGAAGCTCACCAGGCGGCAGCGCGAGCTGCTGGAGGAGTTCCAGGCCATCGAGCAGGCCGAAGGTGGCCGCAACACGCCGAAGAGCCAGGGCTTTTTCGACCGGCTGAAGGACGCCTGGAACGAGCTGACCGACTGAACGCCGCCGCGGCTTGCCAGCGCCGCATGGCTTTGGCAGGTAGAGAGATGTTACACCATAACTCTATCGAGTCCGCCCATGGCCAGCCTGCCTGTTCTTTCCACGATCGCCCCTCACGCAGCCCATGTGGCATCGGATGCATCACCGGGCATCTTCAGCGCCCTGCATGATCCCGCCATCAACCTCGTGGTGTGGGAGCGCACGCTGAATGCCAGGCTGCTGCAGGAACTTGCCGGGCTTGACCTGTGCTGCCTTGCCGAAGTGCGGTTGACGCTGCCGCTGGCCGGGCTGGACGATCAGCTGGCGCCGATGCTGGCGGCCGCGGGGTGGACCGGGATGGCACTGGCGCGCGACATTGCCGATCTGGCGCGCCGCTTTGCCGACGTGATGGCCTGTCCGGCCGTCGAACTGCGCCTGGAGGTGGTGCGCGGCAATGCGTGCCGCAAATATCACGCCGACTATGTGCCGGCCCGGCTGGTGACGACCTATCGCGGGCCGGGGACGGACTGGCTGCCCGATGGTGCCCGTGATGACCGCGCGGCCCGGCGGCTTGCCGCCGGGGCGGTGGGATTGTTCAAGGGTCGTACCTGGCCAACCGAGACGCCCATCATCCACCGGTCCCCACCGATCGAGGGCACCGGCCAGGTGCGCGTGGTGCTGGTGATCAACCCGGCCGATCTGGAGGGGCACGCCGGCACTGGCTGCTGACGCCGTGCTCGGCTATGCGCGGGGGCATGGACCCGACGCGACTTGCCAACCGCCGCATCCTCATCACCGGCGCCGCCCGCGGGCTGGGGCTGGCCATCGCGCAGCGCTGCGTGGCGGAAGGCGGGCGTGTCATGCTGGCCGATGTGCTGCCCGAAGGCGCGGAACGGGCGGCAGAACTGGGCGACCATGCCGCATTCATGGCCTGCGATGTGACCAGCCGTGGCCAGATTGCGGCGGCCATCGATGCCGCGGTGGCGCGATTTGGCGGCCTTGATGGCCTGGTGAACAATGCCGGCATTGCGCCGCGCGGCGATATCCTCGGCGAAACGCCAGAGCAGTTTGATCGGGTGATCGCCACCAACCTCACGTCCGCCTTCCACGCCACGCAACTGGCTGCGCCGCACCTGATCGCGGCTGGCGGCGGCGTGATCGTCAACATGTCGAGCGTCAACGCGCTCCTCACCATTCCATCCCTGCTGGCCTACAACGTGGCGAAGGGCGGGCTGAACCAATTGACCCGCAACACGGCCATCGCGCTGGCACTGCACAATATCCGCGTTGTGGGCATCGGCCCGGGCACCATCCTCACCGAACTGGCCAGGCAGGCGGTGCTGTCGGATGACGCGGCCCGCCGGCAGATCCTGTCGCGAACGCCGCTTGGCCGCGCCGGCGAGCCGCACGAGATCGCCGCTATCGCCGCCTTCCTGCTGAGCGATGAAGCCAGTTACATCACCGGCGAAACCCTCTATGCCGACGGCGGCCGCCTCGGCCTCAACTATACTGTTCCCGTTGGAGACTGACCCGTGATCGATGCCGAGTGGTGGGAATATGACGAGGCCGAAGAACTGGCCGAAGCGGTGTCGGGCGACATCGCCTACATCATCGGCCAGGCGCTGGAGGCGCGCGGCGCCGCGATGATCGCACTGCCGGGCGGCGCGTTGGCGGCGCCGGTGCTGGCCGAACTGGCCGGCAGCGATGTGGAATGGCGCGATGTCACCATCCTGCCCACCCATGACCGGTTGGTGGCGCCCACCGATGCTGCGTCGATCACCGGCCAGCTGGCGCGGGTGTTCCTGCCGAAGAAGGCGCGGGTGCTGCCGCTGGCGGCGGGCGAGGCGGATGCGCAGGCCGCCGGCCGCGCGGCTGATGCGCGCATTGCCGATCTGGCCTGGCCGCTGGATGCGGCCTGCCTGACCGTGACGGCAGACGGCGGCGTGGCCGGCATCGCGCCAGGCGCCGACCTCGAAGCCGCCATCGCCGGGCCCAGGGCGCGCCGGGCAATCGGCACGTCTGCCGGCGTGACCCTGACCGGCCCGGCCCTGCTGTCGGCGCGCACGGTCACGCTGATCCTGTCGGGCAAGGCCGAGCGCGCCATCGTGGAAACCGCGCTGAAGCAGGGCGCCGCCAGCCCGCTGCCCATCGGCCGGCTGCTTGCCGAGCTCGACATGGACATCGATATCCACTGGTGCGCGTGACGCTGGCCGGCTGGTCTTTTTCCTGTCATCGAGGGCCGGTAAGCGGTTAACATGCGCTTCCTTCTGTTCCTTGCGCCGCTGCTGATCGCGGCGGCGCCCCTGCCACCAGCCCCGCCACCCCGGATGCCGCCCGCCCCCCCGATCATCATCGCCCACCGCGGCGCCAGCGCCGAACGGCCCGAGCACACGCTGGCCGCCTATGAACTCGCCATCGAGCAGGGCGCCGATTTCATCGAACCAGACCTGGTGGCAACGAAGGATCACCGGTTGGTGGCGCGCCACGAGAACGAGATTTCCGGCACGACCGATGTCGCCAGCCGCCCGGAGTTCGCCAGCCGCAAGACGACGAAGACCATCGATGGCGAGACGGTAACTGGCTGGTTCACCGAGGATTTCACCCTGGTCGAGCTGAAGACGCTGCGGGCCCGCGAGCGCCTGCCGCAGCTGCGGCCCGACAATGCCGCCTTCGATGGCCAGTATGCGATCCCGACGCTGGCCGAGATCATCGCGCTGGCCAAGGCCGCGACGCAGCGCACCGGGCGCACCATCGGCATCTATCCCGAGACCAAGCACCCCAGTTATTTCCGCAGCCTTGGCCTGCCGCTGGAGCCGGTGCTGCTCGCCGAACTGGCGAAGGCCGACTGGACCACGCGCGCGGCGCCGGTGTTCATCCAGAGCTTCGAGGTCGACAATCTGAAGGCGCTGAAGGGTGAGACCGGGGTACGACTGATCCAGCTGATGGCGGCATCGGGGCGATCGGCCGATGGCCATGACTATGCCCGGCTGGCAACAGCCGAAGGGCTGAAGCAGGTGGCGACCTATGCCGCCGGGATCGGGCCGGAGAAGGCCATGGTGATCCCGCGTGATGCCGTGGGCAGGCTGGGCAAGCCGACCATGCTGGTGGCCGATGCGCACGCCGCTGGCCTCGAGGTGCATCCCTGGACCTTCCGGCCGGAGAATTACTTCCTGCCGCTGGAGCTGAAATCCGGGATCGATCCGCGCAAGGCCGGCGATGTCGATGCCGAGATCCGCGCCTTTCTGGCGACCGGCATCGATGGCCTGTTCAGCGATTCGACGGCGGCCGCGGTCAGGGCGTTGGGCTCACCCCGGGATCCACCACGGGCCAATCCAGCACGAAATTGATGTGGGCGGCGGCCGTGGGCTTGTCCCGCGAGCCCTGCCAGGCCTGGGCGTGGACGTTCACCACCCGGCGGCCCAGCTTGGTGATGCTGGCCGATGCGCGCATTTCCTGGCCTGCGCCTTCGCGCATGAAATCCACTGTCACCGTGACCGGGCGCACGCGCGGCAGCGCCTCGCCTGCCGGCTGGGCGGCGATGACCGTGAGCAGGCCAGCGAGTTCCAGCAGGCCGGAAATCGCCCCGCCATGCAGCCGGCCGGGCGAGCCGATCAGCGTCTCGTCGAACGGCATCACCAGTTGCAGTTCGCCGCCCACCCGTTCGAACGACAGGTCGAGCAAGGCAGCATAGGGCAGCATGTCCAGCCGGCCGGCTGGCTGCTGCAGCAGGGTGGCGAGCGCGGGGTTGGTCATTGCCAGCCTCCCGCCAGTTTCGAGGCGGCAAACATGAACGTTCCGGCCACGTGGGCGATGGGGTCGGCCGGGTCGCCATCGTGGGCGAGGCCGCGCACGAAGGCGATCTGGCGGGTCATGCGATAGCATTCGCCGCGCGCCGTCACCGTGGCTTCCGGCTTCGGGCTGCGCACGTAATCGGTGCGCAGGTCCAGCGTGGCGTGGGGTTCGAAGGCGCCGCGCGCCAGCATCGATGCCATGCCCACACAGGTGTCCATCAGCGTGATGATCGGGCCGGAGGCCCAGATGCCGTGATCGGGATCGACCAGCAGGTGCGGGGCATAGGGCAGCTGCAGCTCCACCCACTTGTCACCGCTGGCGATGAAGCGCAGGCCCAGGCGCTTGTTGTGCGGCACCCGGCCCACGAAGGGCCCCATGAACTGGGCCACCTGATCGGCAAAGCTGGTCATGCGGCTGTCCCCGCCGATTCGCGCGCCAGTGCATCGATGCGCCCGATCATCGAGGCCAGGCCCTGCGTGCGGTTGGAGGAGAGGTGCTTCGACAGGCCCAGCCCATCCAGCTTCGCCTTGATGGTGGCGCCGTCGATGGCAGCGGGGGCGCGGCCATCGGCCAGCATCAACACCAGCGCAACGAGGCCCTTCACGATGGCGGCATCGCTGTCGGCAGCGAAGCGCAGCACGCCGCCCTCCATGTGCGGGTGCAGCCACACCTGGCTGGCGCAGCCGCGCACCTTGTTAGCATCGGTTTTCAGGGCGGGGTCCATCGGCGGCAGGGCCTGGCCCAGCGCGATGATCAACCGGTAGCGGTCGTCCCAATCGTCGAAGGCCTCGAACTCGGCCTCGACATCGTCGAAAGTGGTGATGGCCATGACCGCAGCCCTTGGCCGCTTGGCGGGGCTGCGGTCAAGTCCGGTGCGGCGTTAGCGGTATTACGAGTCAACGCCAGCGGTTGCTTGCGGCCGCGGCATTACAAGTCAACACCGGCGGCGATGGCTTCCAGTTTGCGGATGCGTTCCTTGAGGTCGGCAAGATCGATGCGCTGTGAGATGGCGGGCAGCTCGCTGCCAGCGGGGCGCGCATCCAGCTCGCGCATTTTCAGGCGCAGCCAGCCGGACCAGCCCCAGGCGGCAAGGCCGCCCAGCATGGCCAGCCCGACAAGCGAGGCGGTGGACAGAACGAGAAGGGATTCAACCGGGGGCATGGCGAACTCCTATTGGTCCTTGAGGGCGTTGATTTCGTCAGACAGGCGCTTGGCCGGATCGGTGGCGAGGCGTTCGAGGACGCGGATGCGGTCATTCAGGCGGGCGACTTCAGCGTGCAGCTTCAGATTTTCGGCTTCTGCGCTGGCGTCCGACCGGGCGGGCAAGCGGTTCATCGCCTTGTAGCGTTCGCGCAGCACCCGACCGACGGTGACGATCGCCACGATCATCACCACCATCGTAAACACGTTCATCGTCTGCCTCTCCTGTTGCCGGCCCGATGGGGGAGGGGCCGGTCAGTTCACATCAATTCAGCTGTTTCGTGGCCAGCGCGTCGATCTCCGCGGCCAGCCTGCTGGGCTGGTCGGTGGCGATGCGCTCGATCACCGCCATGCGGTCCTTCAGGCTGCCCAGTTCGGCGCGCAGTTGCGCATTTTCCTGGGACAGCAGCTTGATGCGCTCCATCGCCTCGCCGCCGCCGTTGGGATAGAGCGGCTTGCCCCAGCTGTTTTCCAGCGGGTAGCCGTTCTTCACCTTGAGCCAGGTGGTCGCAACCCAGCCGACGACGCTGATGGTGCCTATGATGCCGGCAACGGGGGCAAGGGCTTCGAGCATGACAGGATCGAGGGCCATGGGCTTGTGCCTTTCAGCTCAGCTGCTTGGGAGCGTCGCGCAGCGCGTCGATCTGCACGGCGAGGCCCTCGTTGCGGTCGGTGACGATACGGTTCAGCACGGCGACGCGTTCTTCCAGCGTGGCGATGCGCGCGGCATATTGGGCGGCCTGTTCGGCGGTTGCCCTGGCCGTGAGCTCCATCTGCTTTTCCTTCAGCTTGGCCCAGCGGTCGAACAGGCTGCTCAAGGTGACACCGGCGACCGCGATGATGGGGATCAGCGTGCCCAGGATGGGGATGAGATATTTGATGTTGGGGTCCATCACTGCCTCCCTCAGCGCAGCTTCTCGATCTCGTCGGCGAGCTGGCGGCTTTCGCTGGTCAGGTGGAATTCCAGGTCGCGCAGGCGGCGATCGGCGTCGCGGAACTGGCTGTTGATGTCGCGCAGGGTGCGCTTGGGCGCCACCCGCACATCGCGCCAGAAGGCCTGCTGGTCGGGGCTGGCGTCATAGAGGGCGGACGGCTTGTCATTGGCGATCCAGCCGATGATCAGATAGGCGAGGATGCCGGAGCCGGAACCGAGCACGGTGCCCAGCACGAAGCCGATGCGCACCAGCGTGACATCCCAGCCGAAATAGTCGGCGATCCCGGCGCACACGCCCATGAACTTGCCGTTGCGCTTGTCGAGGTAGAAGCGGGTGGGTTTGGCAGACATTGAAATCGTCCCTGTTGGGCGGCCCGTGACGAGCGGGCCGCCGTTTATCGGTTCAGTTGGCGATCAGGCCGATCACCAGGTAGACAAGGATGGCCGAGCCGAACCCGAACAGGGTGGCCAGCACGAACGCCACGCGCACCAGGGTCACATCCCAGCCGAAACGGTCGGCCAGCCCGGCGCACACGCCCATCAGCTTGCCATCGGCCTTGTTGAGGGTGAGGGAACGGCTCATTGCGGGTCTCCTTTGGGGGCTTCAGCGCAACAGCTTGCGCTGTTCGGACAGGTCGGCGATGCGGCCGTCCTTCCAGTTGGGGTTCTCGGCGGCGACGATGCGCTCGACGGTCTCGATGCGTTGATCGAGCCGGCGGGCGAGCTCGTGCAGCTCGTCGAGCAGGGCTTCATCCTGGTTGGAAATGCCGGTCTGGCTTTTCCACTTGGTGACATAGTGAAGGATCATGCCGGGCAGGCCGAGGAACAGCATGCCGACAACGGCGACGGGGACGATGATGTCTTCCATGGTCTCAGCCTTCCGTCTTGCCGAGGCGGGCCTTCATGGCCTCGAGCTCGGCATCGACTTCATCGTTGGTCTGCAGCGCGGCGAACTCGTCGGCCAGGCTGCGGGTTTCGGCCGGACCGCCCAGCGCCAGCGCATCGGCGCGGCCCTCGGCCATGTCGGCGCGGCGTTCCAGCACCTCGAAGCGGGCGAAGGCGTCTTCCACGCGGGGCCCACGGATCATCTCGCGCAGCTTGGAACGCTGGGTGGCGCTCTCGATGCGGTTGAGCAGCGCGTTCTGACGGGCCCGGGCCTCGCGCAGCTTGGCTTCCAGCTTGGCGATATCCGCCTCGTTCAAGGCCAGCGTCTCGTTCAGGAGGTCGATCTCGGCCTGGGTGGTGTCGACAAAGGCCTTGGCCTTGTTCTTTTCCACCAGCGCGGCCTTGGCGAGATCCTCGCGGCCCTTGGAGAGGGCGAGCTCGGCCTTGTCCTGCCAGTCGGTCGCGGCCTGGGTGGCCTTGAGAACCGCGCGCTTCATTTCCTTCTGGTCGGCGATGGTGCGGGCCGCAGACGCGCGCACCTCGACCAGCGTCTCCTCCATCTCCATGATGATCATGCGGATCATCTTGGCCGGGTCTTCGGCCCGGTCGAGCAGGTCGGTCACGTTGGCCGCGATGATGTCGCGGGTGCGGGAGAAGATGCCCATCGGTTTTGTCTCCAGTAGTTCGAAGGTGGCGGTCGTCAGCGGGTGGGCCGGGGCCTGATGGCCGTGGAGGGGGCGGGTCACGGGAATCAGGGCCCCGGCCGGGATATCGTGGGTCACGCCACGATAACGCTGTTGGCCGCCGGCGTCACCAGCGCCGGGCCAGTGGCGGCGGCGATGAAGGTGAAGCCGATCAGCAGCGCGGCAACCGTGCTCAGCAGGGTCCGGCTGAAGGGGAAGTTGGTGGCAGTCATGGTCTTTCTCCTGTTGATTGGGCGGTGGGGGACCGCTCATGCCATCTTTATTGCAGGGGTCGTGCCAACTGCCGGAAGAATCATAAATCATTGAAAAATATAGGCATGACTGTGCATTGCACTTTTCCCATCGGGCGGGGATTGCCAAGAGTTGGGAAATCATGCCAACTCCTCGCATGGCGGCGCCGACCCAACTCATTGGCAGCAGTTCAAGCTTCCTCGATGCCGTTGAACGCGCCTCGGCAGCGGCTGCGCTGAACCGCCCGGTGCTGGTGATCGGGGAGCGCGGCACCGGCAAGGAATTGATCGCCGATCGCCTGCACCGCCTGTCCCCGCGCTGGTCGCAGACGCTGGTTTCGCTGAACTGCGCGGCGCTGCCTGAAAATCTCATCGATGCAGAACTGTTCGGCTATGAAGCCGGTGCCTTCACCGGCGCGCAAAGGGCGCGCGCCGGCCGCTTCGAGGATGCCGATGGCGGGACGCTGTTTCTCGACGAGATCGGCACGCTGTCGAGCCAGGCGCAGGAACGGCTGCTGCGCGTGGTCGAATATGGCGAGCTGTCGCGTCTGGGCTCCAACAAGGTGGTGACCGTGGACGTGCGGCTGGTCGGCGCCACCAACGAGGACCTGCCCGCCCTGGTGGCGCGCGGCCGTTTCCGTGCCGACCTGCTCGACCGGCTGAGCTTTGAAGTCATCACCCTGCCGCCGCTGCGCGAGCGCGCCGAGGACATCGTTCTGCTCGCCACCCATTTCGCCCGGCGCATGGCCGCCGAACTGGGCTGGCCACGTTTCCCCGGCTTTGCGCCGCGCGTGCAGGACCAACTGCAAAGTCATGCCTGGCCCGGCAACATCCGGGAGCTGAAGAACGTGGTGGAGCGCGCGCTTTATCGCTGGGGCGATGCCGACCGGCCGGTGGGACAGCTGGTGATCGACCCGTTCGAATCGCCGTGGCGGCCGCAGGGCGCCTATGGGCCGATGGCCGGCATCAGCCCGGTGGAGGAGGCCAGCGACATGCCGCCGCCGGCCAAACCGCCACTGAAGCTCGACGGGGTGAGCGATCTGCGCCAGGCGGTGGCGGCCTATTAGAAACAGCTGCTGGAAGCCGCACTGGAGCGCCACCGCCACAACCAGCGCCGCACCGCTGCGGCGCTGGGCCTCAGTTATGACCAGCTGCGCCATGCGCTCAAGCGGCATGGCCTGCTGGGCGAGTGATCAATCCAGCTTGAGGCCGTGCCTGGCCAGCAGCGGCGCCTGCGCCATGGTGAACACGAAGATCGCGGCAGTGACGCCCCACACCTTGAAGCTGAGCCAGTCATCATAGGAGAGGAAGCGCCGCGCCGCCTCGTTGGCGAACAGCAGCGCGATGAACAGCAGCGCCCAGTTGCGGGTGAGCAGGCGCCAGCCGCGCGCTGTCAGGCCGGGCAGGGCATCCTCCATCACGATCTGCAGGGTGGGCCGCCCGGTGGCCAGCCCGCCCAGCAGCAGGGCGGCGAACACGCCATAGATGATGCTGGGCTTGAGCTGGATGAACGCCTTGTCCTGCAGCCACACCGTCAGCCCGCCGAACAGCACGACGACAATGGTCGTGAAGATCATGGCCGGCGGCAGGTGGCGCGTCTTCGCCCAGTGCCAGGCGGCAGCGATCAGCGTGGCGAGGATGAACACCCCGGTGCCGACCACGGCGCTGGCGACCTCGGCATCCTTGACGCCTGTCAGCATGCCGCGCTCGAACATCGCCTTGCCGGCCTTGCTGGCAGCGAAGAACAGCAGCAGAGGCCCCAGGTTGATGGCCATGCGGGCGCCGGTGGACAGTTGCGGACGGCTTGTCATGCAGCGCCCCAATAACGCGGCTTTTGGCTGCCGTCACGAGCTGCTCTCATGCCCTGGGGTGACGAAGCCGCATCAAGCCATTAAGCCCGATGCCGTGAGCACAACGCTTGTCATCGCGGATCTGGCCTGCCGGCGGGGCGGGCGTCTGCTGTTCGATGGCATCAGCGCACGCGTGCCGCCGGGCGGTGCCCTCCAGCTTGTTGGGCCGAATGGCGCGGGCAAATCATCCCTGCTGCGGCTGCTGGCCGGGCTGCTCCCGGCGGCGGCGGGGCGCGTGGAGTTCGTCGGCCGCCGGGCGTTCCTTGGGCATGAGGTGGCGCTGAAACCCCGGCAGACACTGGGCAGCGAGCTGGCCCACTGGGCGCGGCTCGATGGCGGCGCGGATCGCCTGCCGGCGGCCCTGGGGGCGATGAATCTCGACGCCCTCATCGATGTGCCGTGCCGCATGCTGTCATCAGGGCAGAAGCGGCGGGCGGGGCTGGCGCGGGTGATGGCGGCGGGTGCCGATCTGTGGTTGCTCGATGAACCCACTGCCGGGCTGGACACGGCATCGGCGGCGCTGCTGGCCCAGGCCATGGCGGCGCACCGGGCGGCGGGCGGCATCGTGGTGGCGGCGGTGCATGGCGATATCGGCCTTGATGGCGCCGATGTGGTGCGGCTGGGCTGATGTTCCTCGCGCTTGTCCGCCGCGATCTGCTGCTCATCGCCCGCTCCCCGGCGCTGTGGCTGCCGGTGATGTTCTTCGTGCTGGTGGCGGCGATCTTCCCGTTCGCGGTCGGGCCTGATGCAAGGCTGCTGGCCCGCATCGCGCCGGGCATCATATGGGTGGCGGCGCTGCTCGCCAGCCTGCTGCCGGTGGAAACGCTGCTGGCGCCCGATGTGGAGGATGGCACCATCGACCAGCTGATCAGCCGCGGCATCGCACTGGAACTGGTGTGCGCGGCGCGCATCTGCGCGCACTGGCTTGGCTTTGCCGTGCCGCTGCTGGCCGCCCTGCCGGTGGCGGGCGTCCTGCTCGGCCTCGATGGCGATGCCGGCACGCGGCTGGGCATCGCGCTGCTGCTCGGCACGCCGGCGCTGGCCAGCCTGGCGGTGGTGGCCGCCGCGCTGACTGCCGGCCTGAAGGGCGGCGGTGCGCTGGCCGGGCTGATCGTGCTGCCGCTGGCGCTGCCGGTGCTGATCTTCGGGGTGGGCAGCGATGTGGACGGCGCCTTCCGCCTGCTGGGCGCCGCCAGCCTGGTGGCCCTGGCGATCGGGCCGTTTGCGGCGGCCGCGGCGCTGAAACCGGAATGAGGCTGTGACAGCGCGTTCATTCGACAGTCAGATGACAAGATGTTAATGCCTCACCAGACTCGAGGAGGAGAGACACATGCGCCTGTTGCCCGTCGCCACGCTGATCACCGCCGCCATGCTCACCGCTGCCTGCGGCGGTGGCGACAAGCCGGCGGAAAAGAGCGCCGAAGCGCCGGCGGCGGAAACTCCGGTTACGCCTGCCCCTGAAGCGCCTGCCGCTACGCCGGCCGCCGAAGCCGCTGCGCCGGCTGCTGCCGTCACCTTTGCCAGCCTGACCGGCGATGCCGCCAAGGGTGAGAAGGTGTTTGCCCAGTGCCGCGCCTGCCATGTGGTGGAACCAGGCGTGAACCGCGTCGGCCCGTCGCTGCACGGCGTCGTCGGCCGGACCGCGGGCACGATCCCCGGCTTCAACTACAGCAAGGCCAACAAGGAAAGCGGTGTGACCTGGAGCGAGGACGTGCTGTTCACCTACCTCGAAGCCCCGGCCAGGTTCATGCCGGGCACCCGCATGGCGTTCGCCGGCCTGAAGAACCCGCAGGACCGGGCTGACGTGATCGCCTATCTGAAGACGAAGGCTTGAGCCTACACGGCCGGCGGCAAAGCCGCCGAGTCCGTGCAAGAATAGCAAGGATGAAGAAAGAGCGCGGCAAAGCCGCGCCGTCGAAGCTGTTCAGCCGGTTTTCAACACCGGCTGCCAGCCCGGCCGGGCGCTTCGCCGAGTCTGGCGGCGGCTCGCCGCCAGCCGGCTTGGCCTAGAACGGCCCGTTCAATTCCACGATGGCCCGGTTGAGCATCGCGGCAAAGCTGACCCACGCCAGATAGGGCAAGAGCAATGCGGCGGCCGGGCGCGAGATGCGCCAGAGCACGACGATCAGTGCGGCGATGCTGCTCCACAGGATGCCCACCTCCAGGGCCGCATAGTCTGGCCGGTGCAGGCGGAAGAACAGGAAGCTCCACAGCAGGTTGAGGAAGCCGTTGAGGGCAAACAGGCCAATGATGCTCTCGGCCTGGGGCCGGCTGCGGGCGGACAGCCAGGCGGTGGCGCCCGACATGGTGCACAGGCCGAAGATCACCGTCCACGCCGGGCCGAACAGCCAGGTGGGCGGCGCCCAGTCGGGCTGTTTCAGGGCCTGATACCAGGGACCGATATCGGTGATGGTGGCGCCGACGGCGGCCGTGAAGGTGGCCGCCACCGCCGCGACGGCGGCGGGCAGCACCCAGGCCTGTTCCGACAATCGGGCCATTGGCCCCACTCTCCCCAATGGCGCCCCGGTCAGGCCTGCGCGCGCTTGCCGGCGTTGTTGCCCTCGCGCACGCCGCCGCCGGACAGGATGCCGGTGATCAACTGCACGCTGTCCTTCAGGAAGATGCGCACATGGGCCAGCGGCTTCCGGCGCACCAGTTCCTTGTTCATGTAGGCTTCCCAGGTCAGTTCCTGGATGTCCTTGTCCATGCACAGCTTCACGAACTTCTCGCGCATCGTGTCGCTGCGGTACCACCACCACTGCATGATGCCGAGCACACGGAACACGGTGCCGTGCTGTTTGAGGAAGCGCTTCCGCGCCAGCGCCAGCTTCGACGCATCGCCGGTCTTCAGCGCCTCGGCGGCGGCCTTCGCGGCTTCGCGCCCGGCCGTCATTGCATAGAAGATGCCTTCGCCGCTGGCCGGCGCCACGGTGCCGGCGGCGTCGCCGGCCACCACCACGTCCTTGCCATTGTCCCACTTCCTGCGCGGGCGCAGCGGGATGGGGGCGCCTTCGACGCGGACCGTCTTGCAGGTCTCCTCGGTCATGCCCAGTTCCTCGCGCAGCTTGCCCACCGCCTTCCTGAGCTCGAAGCCCTGCACGGCGCTGCCAGTGCCAACGCTGGTCTTGGAACCGTGCGGGAACACCCAGGCATAGAAATCCGGGCTGTGCTTGCCCTGGTAGAAGACGTCGCAGCGATTGCCTTCAAAGCCCTTGAAGCCTTCCGGCGGGCTGTCGATCACCTCGTGATAGGCGGCCACGAACGGCAGCTTCTCATCCGGCAGGGCGGCGCGGGCAACGGCGCTGTTGCAGCCATCGCAGCCGATCAGCATCTTCGTGCGCACCTTCACCGGCGCGCTGCCACGCGGCGCGCCCTTGGGGCGATAGGCGACGATGGCGGTGCCGTCGGCATCACGCTCCAGCGCCTCGAAGGTGCCGTCACGGCGGTCGGCGCCGTTCTTCGCGGCCCGGGCGCGCAGCCATTCATCGAACACGTCACGATCGACCATGCCGACCCAGCCGCCTTCGCCCACCGGCATGTCGACCTTGCGGTCCTGCGGGCTGATCATGCGCGCGCTGTTGGCCGTGGTGCACAAGAGGTCCAGCGGCACGTCGAAATCCTTCAGGAGGCGCGGCGGCACCGCACCACCGCAGGGCTTGATGCGGCCCATGCGGTCGAGCAGCATCACCTTGAAGCCGGCCAGCGCCAGGTCGTTCGCCGCGGTTGCGCCCGAGGGCCCGCCGCCCACCACCACCATGTCGAACGTCTCGGTCATGCAACTGCCTCCCCAGTGTCTGGCGTGCGTGCCGGCTGCCCTTCCGGTGATTCGCCCATTTTGTCATTCAATCGCAGCGCGATGATCGCTGCAACCAGGAACAGGCCGGCTTCGGCCGCGAACACCAGCTCGAAGGCTTGCGCCGTGGTGGCCATCACAGTGCGCAGCCCATCGACGGCGATCGCGCCAACAAAGCCGCCAATGCCGAACGCCGACGCCTGCGCTGCGCCCCACAGGCCCATGCGGATGCCTTCATGGCCCCGATATTCTCCATTGGGGCCGCCTCTGCCCGCCAGTTCCAGCATGGAGCCGATGGCAGCCACCGCGAACATGCCGTTGGCAAGGCCCAGCACCACCACGTTCATGGTCAGCGGCCAGCCCGGCCCGCTGCGCGCCGCCATGGCCAGCGCGAACAGCGCCAACGCCGAGGCGAGGCAGCCGGCCACGATCCAGCGCTTCAGTTTCAGGCCAGCCCCAGGTCCTTTTGGCCCGCCGAAGGCATGACCGCCCACGCCCACCAGGACCATGCCCACCAGCACGCCGCCATTCTGCGCGCCTGACAGGCTGGTCGATTGCCCCGGCGTCATGCCGAACACCAGGCCGGCGAAGGGTTCGAGGATCAGATCCTGCATCGAATAGGCCAGCATCGAGAAGAACACGAAGATGCTGAACAGCCGGGTGAGCGGATCGTTCCAGATGCCGCGCAGCGCGTCACCAAAGGGCGCGACCTCGCGCTTCTCTTCCGCTTGCGGCGCGCCTTCGACGCCCCAGACGGCCAGACAGGAGACCGCGAAGGCGACCGCCACCACGCCGCCCGCCACGGTGATCAGCCGCTGCGGCGAGAACGGGTCGAGCAGCTTGCCGGCGGTGACCGCCGAGATGACGATCCCGGCAATCATCATGATCCAGGTAAGGCTGGCCGCCGCCGGGCGCCGCGCTTCGGCGGTGCGGGTGGCGAGCAGGGCAAGCAGCGAGGTGCCCGAGGCGCCGACGCCGATGCCGATCATCGCATAGGCCAGCACCAGTGCCGCCAGCACCGGCCAGAACGGGCCATCAAGCCGGGTGGTGGCAAAGGTGGCGAGGAGGCCGCCCGCGCCCAGCACCGCCATGCCGCCGATGATCCACGGCGTGCGGCGCCAGCCGGCGTCGCTGCCGTGGCCCCATTTCGGGCGGGACAGCTGTACGCCATAGTGGAAGGCGACCAAGCCGGCCGGCAGGGCTGCGGCCATCGCATATTCCACCACCATGATGCGGTTGAGCAGCGAGGAGGCCAGCATGACGATCGCACCCAGCGCGCTCTGGACGAGCCCAAGGCGCGCGATGCCCAGCCAGCCAAGAGGGGCGGCCGGCGTCACACGATCACCGACAGGCCGAAGGCGCTGGTGAGCATGCCCAGCACATAGAGCGTGGTGCCGGTGGCATTGTAGAAGGGCGCGTTGGCGGCCGGCGCGGCCAGCACGCGCTGCATCAGCACCACCTGCATGCTGAGCGAGAAGGCCACCATCGCCGATGGCCAGTGCAGACCCCAGCGGGCCAGCAGGATGATCACCACCACCTGCGGCAGCGCCATCGTCCAGCAGGCGATCTCGGCCGCATTGCGCTCGCCCAGCTGCACCGGCAGCGAATTGACGCCCGATTGCGCATCGCCCTTCACCGCCTTGAAGTCGTTGAGTACCATGATGCCGTGGGCGCCCAGCGCATACATGACGAGGATCCAGATGATGCGCGTGTCGGGCACGCCGCCGGCCATCACCGCAGCGCCAGTGAACCAGCTCACCCCTTCATAGGCGGCAGCGCACATCAGCGGCCCCAGCCAGCCATCGGCCTTGAACCGGAAGGGCGGTGCCGAATAGGCCCAGGCCATGGCCACGCCCACGACGGTGGCAATGCCCACCACCGGCCCGATCAGGAAGCCGACGGCCAGGCTGATGATCGAGCCGATGATGGCGATCGCAAGGCCCCAGCGGCCCGGAATGCGCCCCGACGGAATCGGGCGCTGCGGTTCGTTGATGGCATCGACGTGACGGTCGAACCAGTCGTTGATGGCCTGGCTGTTGCCGCACACCAGCGGCCCGGCGAGCAGCATTCCGGCCACCAGCAGGCCCCAGCGTTCGGCCAGCGGAACGCCAGAGGAAACGACGCCGCACATGAAGGCCCACATCGGCGGGAACCACGTTACGGGCTTCAACAGTTCCAGCACGTCCTTGGGACGCGGCACGCTGCGCTGTCCGGCAGCAAGCGGTGGGGGGACATGCTCCATGTGGCACCACTAGTCGGGCGTGCGCCGGCGCGTCAACGCGCCAGCCCGGCGGCCATTGTCGGGCGCGCCATCGTGTCGCCGCCACATGACAGCCAGGTCACATGCTCGGTTGACAGGTGAGGGGCCGGTGATAGGGTTTTTTACCTATCTGCAAAGGGGTTCATCAGTCTTGTCAGACGTGTCGTCCACCGTGGTGTCGTCGCCCTCTGCGGCATCCGGCAATCGCCCGCTCTACACGCCCGAGGAACGGGTGCGGCGCGATTCCACAAAGTGGACGCTGGTGCAGGGCATATTGGCGCCGATCCAGTTCCTGGTGTTCGGGGTCAGCCTCTATTTCGTGCTGGATTATATCTACACCGGCCGGAACTATGATCTTGCGATCTGGTCCGTGGTCATCAAGACCTTGATTCTCTATACGATCATGGTCACCGGCGCGATCTGGGAGAAGGTCGTCTTCGGTCAGTATCTGTTCCACGAGAGCTTTTTCTGGGAAGACGTGTTCTCCATGCTGGTGATCGTGCTGCACACGCTTTACGTTTTTGGCCTGCTCACCGGCATTGCCGATGATGGCGTTCTGTTCGCCACCGCGCTCGCCGCCTATGCCGCCTATGTGGTCAACGCGGCGCAGTTCATCTGGAAGCTCCGGATGGCGCGACTCTCGTCCCAGCCGGCGAAGCAGGCCGTGCACGCCGCCGATGCCGAATCGCTGGCCGGCGCGGAACTGGCGCAGGCGGCATGAGCGGCGAGGGGCCCCTGCCCGGCTGCGATGCCCCGCCCGTTGGCGCGGACGGCATCCTGCGCGAACGGGGCCAGCGCGAGGTGTTCTGCGGGCTGACCGGCATCATCTGGCTGCACCGCAAGATCCAGGATGCCTTCTTCCTGGTGGTGGGCAGCCGCACCTGCGCGCACCTGCTGCAATCGGCGGCCGGCGTGATGGTCTTTGCCGAACCGCGGTTCGGCACCGCCATCATCGAGGAGAAGGACCTCGCCGGCCTCGCGGACGCCAACGAGGAGCTTGACCGGGTGGTCACCCGCCTGCTGGCGCGCCGGCCCGATATCAGGATGCTGTTCCTGGTCGGCTCCTGCCCATCCGAGGTGATCAAGCTTGACCTGAGCCGCGCGGCGCAGCGGCTGAACGCCCGCTTCGCACCGAACTGCCACGTCCTCAACTATTCGGGCAGCGGTATCGAGACCACGTTCACGCAGGGCGAGGATGCCTGCCTTGCAGCGCTGGTGCCGGAACTGCCCTTCACCGATGACGAACAGTTGATGATCGTCGGCAGCCTGCCCGACATCGTCGAGGACCAGATGACCCGCCTGCTCGCCGACCTCGGCATCCCCAGGATCGTGTCGCTGCCGGCGCGGCGCGCTGGTGCGATGCCGGCGATTGGCCCTGGCACGAAATATCTGCTGGCCCAGCCGTTCCTGGCTGAAACCGGCTTCGCGCTCGACAAGCGCGGCGCCGTGCACCTGCCGGCGCTGTTTCCTTTCGGTGCAGAGGGCACCACAGCCTGGCTGCATGCCGCGGCCCAGGCGTTTGGCGTTTCGGAAGCGCGCTTTGCCCAGGTGACGGCAGCGCCGCGGGAACGGGCGCGCAAGGGTCTTGCCCTCTATCGCGACCGACTGGCCGGAAAGCGCATTTTCTTCCTGCCGGACAGTCAGCTGGAGGTTCCGTTGGCGCGCTTCCTGGCCGGCGAACTGGGGATGGAACTGGTTGAGGTGGGCACGCCCTATCTGCACAAGGGCCATCTGATCGACGAGATCGCCGCGCTGCCGGCCGGCACGCTGGTGTCCGAAGGGCAGGACGTCGAGAAGCAGCTGGACCGGGTGCGCGCCGCGCGGCCCGAACTCACCGTGTGCGGGCTTGGCCTTGCCAACCCGCTGGAGAAGGAGGGCCTGTCGACCAAATGGGCGATCGAGCTCGTCTTCTCGCCCATCCATGGCTATGACCAGGCCGGCGATCTGGCCGAGCTGTTTGCCCGTCCGCTCCACCGCCGCGATCTGCTGAGGGTCTGAGGCGATGCAGCTGACCGTCTGGACCTATGAAGGCCCGCCCCACGTGGGGGCGATGCGGGTGGCCACCGGCATGAAGCAGCTGCATTATGTGCTGCACGCGCCCCAAGGCGACACCTATGCCGATCTGTTGTTCACGATGATCGAGCGTCGGGACCATCGCCCTCCGGTCACCTACACCACCTTCCAGGCGCGCGACCTGGGCAAGGATACCGCCGAGCTGTTCCAGAAATCGGCGCGCGATGCCTATGAACGGTTCCGCCCCCAAGCGATCATCGTCGGCGCCAGCTGCACCGCCGAACTGATCCAGGACGATCCCGCAGGCCTTGCTGAAACCATGGGCCTGCCCTGCCCGGTGATCCCGCTGGAACTGCCCAGCTACAGCCGCAAGGAAAACTGGGGGGCATCCGAAACCTTCTACCAGATCGTGCGCAACCTGGCGGACAAGGAACGGCGCCCGCCGCCGGCCGTGGGACCGAACGGCCCGCGCCGGCCGCTGGCCAATATCCTGGGGGCCACGGCGCTGGGTTTCCGGCACCGCGATGACGTGGTGGAGATCAGCCGGCTGCTGGACAGCCTGGGCGTAGACGTGAATCTGGTGGCGCCGATGAATGCCACGCCAGCCGATCTGGCGCGGCTGGGCGAGGCCGATTTCAACATCTGCCTCTATCCGGAAATTGCCGCGCAGGCCTGCAGCTGGCTGGAGCGGACCTTCCGCCAGAAGACGGTGAAGACGGTGCCGATCGGGGTGGGCGCCACCCGCGAATTCGTGACCGAAGTGTGCGCGGTGGCCGGCATCACGCCGCCCGCCGACCTCGATTGCGGGCGCATGGGCTGGTGGTCGCGCTCTATCGACTCCACCTATCTGACCGGCAAGCGCGTCTTCATCTTTGGCGATGGCACCCATGCCGTCGCCGCGGCCCGTGTGGCGTCTGAAGAGCTTGGCTTCAAGGTGGTCGGCCTGGGCTGCTACAACCGCGAATTCGCCCGCGAGGTGCGCACTGCGGCCGAGAAGTACGGCGTCGACCCGCTCATCACCGACGATTATCTGGCGGTGGAAGAGGCCATCGAGGCCGCCGCGCCGGAACTGGTGCTGGGCACCCAGATGGAGCGCCACATCGCCAAGCGCCTGCGCCTGCCGTGCGCGGTGATCTCGGCCCCGGTGCACGTGCAGGATTTCCCGGCCCGCCACAGCCCGCAGATGGGCTTCGAAGGCGCCAACGTGCTGTTCGACACCTGGGTCCATCCGCTGGTGATGGGCCTCGAAGAACATCTGCTCACCATGTTCCGCGAGGATTTCGAGTTTTCCGATGCCGCCGGGCCCAGCCACCTGGGCCATGCATCGGCGGCCGTCCATGCACCGGCGGCGCCTGCAAGCCCGGAGACGACCACGACGGCGGCCGTTGCCGTGGCCGAAGCGGCGCCTGCGACAATCGAGCGCGTGGAGCAAGCCGGCGGCTGGACTGCGGAAGCCCTTGCCGAATTGAACAAAATCCCGTTTTTCGTGCGCGGCAAAGCCCGCCGCAATACCGAACGCTATGCCGCCGAGCATGGCGTTGCCACCATCACCCGCGAGACCTTGTACGAGGCCAAAGCCCATTATGCGCGCTGACACTCCGCCCTCCCGTCAGGACCGGCCGGATCACTGCCATGTCGTGATCGTCACGCTCGACAATCACCTGTCGGGCGCCATCGACCGGGCGCGGGTGCGCTTCCAGAAGATGGGCATGCCGGTCTCCATCGGCTTCCACGCCGCGGCGGACTGGGACAAGCCGGGCAAGCTGGAAGCCACGCGCGCCGATATCGCGCGGGCCGATATCGTGATCGTCACCATGCTGTTCCTCGACGAACAGATCCGCATGATCAAGGACGCGCTGGTGGCGCGCCGCGAGGACTGCGACGCCATGGTCTGCCTGATGAGCCAGTCCGACGTCGTCAAGATGACCCGGATGGGCGATTATCGCATGGACGTGCCGCCCAAGGGCCCGCTGGGCTGGCTGAAGAAGCTGCGCGGTTCGTCGAAGGATGGCGCGGCCAACAGCGGTGCCGCCCAACTGGCCGTGCTGCGCCGCCTGCCCAAGCTGTTGAAGTTCGTGCCCGGCACCGCGCAGGACGTGCGCGCCTATTTCCTCACCCTGCAATATTGGCTGGCCGGCAGCGACGACAACGCCTTCCAGATGATCAGCGCGCTGGTCGATCGCTATGCCGATGGCCCGCGCAAGGCGCTGCGCGGCCAGGCCAAGGTCGAAGCGCCGCAGGAATATCCGGAGGTCGGCGTGTATCACCCGGACCTGCCGCAACGCATGTCGGAAAAGCTTTCCGACTTGCCATGGAAGAAGGATGCAGTGGGCACTGTGGGCGTGCTGATGCTGCGCTCCTATGTGCTGGGCAAGGATGCCAACCATTATGATGGCGTGATCCGGGCCCTTGAAGCCCGTGGTCTCAACGTCATTCCCGCCTTCGCCGGTGGCCTTGACCAGCGTCCTGCCATCGAGACGCTGATGATGAAGGACGGCAAGGCGACCGTTGATGCCGTCATCAACCTCACCGGCTTCAGCCTGGTGGGCGGCCCGGCCTATTCCGATGCCAAGGCCGCCGAAGAGATCCTCACCCGGCTGGACCGGCCCTATATCTCGGCGCATCCGGTGGAGTTCCAGACGCTGCAACAATGGGGCGCCAACCGCCAGGGCCTGCTGCCGCTGGAAGCCACCATCATGATCGCCATTCCGGAACTGGATGGCGGCACGCAACCGATGGTGTTCGGCGGCCGCAGCGATGCCGGCGGCGAGGCTTGCACCGGCTGCGAGCGCAAGTGCAGCTGGGCACCGTCGGACGGTGTGCGCGCCATGCAGAGCTGTCCGGAACGCGCCGAGGCGCTGGCCGACAAGATGCTGAAGCTGGTGCAGCTGCGCCGCGCCGAGAACAGGGACCGCCGCCTCGCGGTCGTGCTGTTCAACTTCCCGCCCAACGGCGGCGCGGCTGGCACGGCGCAGTTCCTCAGTGTGTTCGAAAGTCTGCACCGCACCCTGAAGCGGCTGCAGGCCGAAGGTTATGACGTGGAGGTGCCTGAGGATGCCGAGGCGGTGCGCCGCCGGGTGATCGAGGGCAACGCCATGCAATATGGCCAGGAAGCCAATGTCCACGCCTTCGTGCCCGCCGATACCATCGTCGCCACCGAGCCCTATCTGAGGGAGATCGAGGCGGAGTGGGGCCCGGCGCCCGGCAAGTTCCAGTCTGACGGCCGGAACGTGCTGATCACCGGCGCGCAGTTCGGCAACGTGTTCGTGGGCATCCAGCCGGCCAACGGCTATGAATCTGACCCGATGCGGCTGCTGTTCGATGGCCGGTTCGCGCCGACGCATGCCTTCATGGCCTTCTACCGCTGGATCCGGAACGATTTCGGCGCCCATGCGGTGATCCACTGGGGCACCCACGGCAGCCTGGAGTTCATGCCCGGCAAGCAGACCGGCATGACCATGAGCTGCTGGCCGGAACGCATCATCCAGGACCTGCCGAACATCTATCTCTATGCCGCCAACAACCCGTCCGAAGGGGTGCTGGCCAAGCGGCGGTCGGGCGCCACTTTGGTCTCCTATCTCACGCCAGCGCTGACCAATAGCGGCCTCTACAAGGGGCTTTCAGACATCAAGGCCAGCGTGGACCGCTGGCGCGCGACCGAGCCGGGCAGCCCGGAACTCCCTGGCCTGGAGGAGATCATCCGCGAGCAGGCCGAGGCGATGGACCTGGACGGCAGCGATGTGTCGAAGCTCGCCGCCAAGCTCTACGAGATCGAGCAGGAGCTGATCCCGCAGGGCCTTCACGTGTTCGGCGAGGCCGAGAGCGAGGAGGCGCGCATCGACATGCTGCTGGCCTGTGCGCAGGCCAGGGGTGAGATGCTGGACCGCGAGACGGTGGAATTGCTGATCAAGGGCCGAATCGTACCCAACACGCCCACCTTGCGCGAACTGGCCAACATCAATGCGGCGCTGATGGTCAACCACGAGATGGACGGGCTGATCCGCGCATTGGATGGCCGCTATGTGCCGCCGGTGGCGGGCGGCGATATCCTGCGCGATCCAGAGATTCTGCCGACGGGCCGCAATATCCACGGCTTCGATCCGTTCCGCCTGCCGTCGGCCTATGCCTGCAAGGATGGCGCGACGCAGGCGCAGCGCATCCTTGATCGTGCCATGGAAGACGCTGGCAAGCTGCCGGAAACGGTCGCCATGGTGCTGTGGGGCACGGACAATCTGAAGAGCGAGGGCGCGCAGGTGGCGCAGGCGATGGCACTGATGGGCGCCCGCCCGCGCTTCGACAGCTACAACCGCCTGTCGGGCGCGGAACTCATCCCGCTTGAACAGCTGGGCCGGCCGCGCATCGACGTGCTGGTGACGATGTCGGGCGTGTTCCGCGACCTGCTGCCGCTGCAGACCAAGATGCTGGCCGAAGCCGCGCTGCTGGCCTCCGAAGCCGATGAGCCGGTGGAGATGAACTTCATCCGCAAGCACAGCCTCGCCTATCTGGAGGAACATGGCTGCGACATGGCCACCGCCAGCTTGCGCGTCTATTCCAACGCCGAAGGGGCCTATGGCGCCAACGTCAACCTGCTGATCGACAGCGCCAACTGGACCGATCCCAACGAGCTGGCCGACTGCTATGAAAAACAGAAGGGCTATGCCTACGGCGTCGATGGCAAGCCCAAGCGCCAGCCCGGCCTGCTGGCCAGCGCGCTGAAGACGGTGGATTGCGCCTACCAGAACCTCGAAAGCGTCGAACTGGGCATCACCACGATCGACCAGTATGTCGACACGCTGGGCGGCATCAGCCGCGCCGTCACCCGCGCCAAGGGCGGCGAGGCGGCGCCGGTCTATATCGGGGACCAGACGCAAGGGTCCGGCAAGGTGCGCTCCTTGCAGGAACAGGTGGCGCTGGAAACCCGTACCCGCACGCTCAATCCGGTGTGGATCGAGGCGCAGCTGAAGCATGGCTATGAAGGCGTGCGCCAGGTGGAAGCGGCGGTGACCACCACCACCGGCTGGTCTGCCACCACCGGCCAGGTGGATCCCTGGGTGTACCAGCGCATCACCGAAACCTATGTGCTGGACGACGCCATGCGCCAGCGCATCGCCGAGATGAACCCGCGCGCTGCGGCCAAGATCGCCAACCGGCTGATCGAGGCGGCAGACCGCAATTTCTGGCAGCCGGATGCGGACACGCTGGCTGCCCTCTACGCGGCCACCGACGCCATCGAGGATCAGCTCGAAGGCGTCGCCCCGGCCGGCACCATGGCCGCATAAGGAGCCATCGCATGACCCTCATCATCGACAAGACCAAGCAGCCTGGACCCGGTGATGGGGAGGGCAGTGTGCAGGTCAGGCTGGACCCCAGCCAGAAGATCGAGGGCGCCAAGGTGTTCGCCATCTATGGCAAGGGCGGCATCGGCAAGTCCACCACCTCGTCCAACCTGTCGGCGGCCTTCTCGCTGCTCGGCAAGCGGGTGCTGCAGATCGGCTGCGATCCCAAGCATGACAGCACTTTCACGCTCACCAAGAAGCTGATGCCCACGGTGATCGACGTGCTGGAACAGGTGGAATTCCACCACGAGGAACTGCGGCCCGAGGATTATATGTTCGAGGGCTACAACGGCGTGATGTGCGTGGAGGCCGGCGGTCCGCCGGCCGGCACCGGCTGCGGCGGCTATGTCGTGGGCCAGACGGTGAAGCTCTTGAAGCAGCATCACCTGCTGGAAGACACGGACGTGGTGATCTTCGACGTGCTGGGCGACGTGGTATGCGGTGGCTTTGCCGCGCCGCTCCAGCACGCCGAGCGAGCCATCGTGGTGACCGCCAATGACTTTGACAGCATCTTCGCGATGAACCGCATCGTGTCGGCGATCGGCGCCAAGGCCAAGAATTACGAGGTTCGGCTGGCTGGCTGCATCGCCAACCGTTCCGCGAAGACCGACGAGATCGACCGGTTCTGCGACGCAACGGGGATCAACCGGCTGGCGCACCTGCCCGATCTGGACGCCATCCGCCGCTCGCGCCTGAAGAAGTGCACCATCTTCGAGATGGAGGATACGCCGGAGATCGAGGCCGCGCGCAATGAATACAAGCGACTGGCCGCGCTGCTGTGGGCTGGCGTTGACCCCTGCCTCGCGACGCCGATGAAGGATCGCGACATCTTCGATTTTCTTGGTTTCGAGTGAGAATGAACGCCCACAGCCCCAAGCACGCTCCCGGCTGGGAAGCCAAGCGCACCAAGCTGGAACATTATTTCGACCGCACCGCGCTCGACGCGTGGGCGGCGATGACCAGCGATGCGCCGGTGTCGAAGATCCGCGCCACCGTGCGCGCCGGGCGCCAGGAGATGCGTGACACGCTGCTCGGCTGGTTGCCGCAGGACCTGTCCGGTCGCCGCATCCTCGATGCCGGCTGCGGCACCGGCATGCTTGCGGTGGAAGCCGCGCGCCGCGGCGCCGAGGTTGTGGGGATCGATGTCTCGCCGCAGCTCATCGAGATCGGCAAGGAACGGCTGCCCGAAGATGTGAAGGGCCGCATCACCCTGGTCGCCGGCGACATGCTGGATGCCAGCTTTGGCGATTTCGACCATATCGTCTCGATGGACGTGCTGATCCATTACGAAAGCGACCAGATTGCCGCCGCCACGGCCAGGCTGGCCGAGCGCGCCCGCCATTCCATGCTGTTCACCTTTGCGCCGGGCACGCCGCTGCTGCGCACCGCGCGGGCGATCGGCCAGTTTTTCCCGAAGTCGGACCGGTCGCCCAGCATCGTGCCGGTGGCCCATGACCTGCTGAAATCACGCCTGTCGCGCAGCGTCCCGCACGCCAGGCTGGGCCGGGACCGCCGGGTCAGCCGCGGGTTCTACACCAGCCACGCGCAGGAGGTGCTGCTGAAATGATACAGGGCAGGGCAGGATCGATGCAGCAAAGCATTGCATTCTTGTCACCTTCTGCACTACCCACGCCCGCAGCCGTCATGCTATGGCGCACGGCAGGGACTCGTATTGGTCATCCCGCAGGCGCGGCGGGAGTTGACCGGATGGTATCGCGCTGGTCCGCCCGGGTGTGCGCACACGCCGGCGGGCTGCATCTTTGAGGGGAGACGCCTCGCATGACGAACGTGCATCTGGTGGGTGGCCTGGACATCGCCGAACTCACCTTTTTCGCCTTCTTTCTCTTCTTCCTCGGCCTGGTCTGGTACCTGCGTGGGGAAGATCGCCGCGAAGGCTATCCGGTGGAGGATGATCTGACCGGCGCAGCCCATGGCGGCACCGATACCGATGCCCTGTTCTTCAAGCCGGCCAAGACCTTCAAGCTGCCGCACGGCCTGGGCGACGTGACCACGCCGACCGCCAACGACCGTGACCCGCTGCCGGGCAATGTGCTGCCGCGCGCCTGGGCCGGTGAGCCCCTCGACGTGGTTGGTGACAAGCTGACCTCGGGCGTTGGCCCGGCCTCGATCGCCCAGCGTGCCGACCGCCCGGACCTCGACATGCACGGCCAGCCGCGCATCGTGCCGACCCGGGTGATCAGCCATCCGGTCGGTGTGCACCAGAACGATGTCGATCCGCGCGGCCTGCCGGTGTTCGGTCTCGATGGCGGCAAGGCCGGCACCGTGAAGGACCTGTGGATGGACCGCGCCGAATCCTGCCTGCGCTATCTGGAAGTCGAACTGGAAGGCGGCGCCGGCACCATCCTGATGCCGATCACCATGGCCGAAGTTTCGGCGCGCGGCGTGATGACCGATGCCATCACCGGCGCGCAGATTGCGGGCGTGCCGCGCACCAAGTCGGCTGATCAGGTGACGCTGCTGGAGGAAGAGAAGATCACCGCCTATTTCGGGGCGGGCTATCTGTGGGCGACCCCCGAACGGGCCGAGCCGCTGATCTGATCCGGTCCGGCCCAAAAGGGTCTGGGCCGACCAGGAACGGAAAAGGACGGAGCCGACAGTGTCGATGGAGTATGAAGACGAGCCGATCCCGGGCCTGCCCGGCAGGCTGCCGCCAGGGGAGCATATCCTCTGGCAGGGCACGCCGGATTGGCGCGGCGTGGCGCGGGGCGTGTTCCACACGCGTCTTGTCGCGGTCTGGTTCGTCTTCGTGGCCAGCCTCGCCTTCTTTGCCGGCGGCACCGGGCTTTCGGGCGCGCTGATCACGCTGGCGGTGGCGGCACTGGGCCTGGCCGTCCTGGGCGTGCTGGCGCGGGCGCAGGCCAGGTCGACCATCTACACGCTGACCAACAAGCGCGTCGTGCTGCGCTTTGGCGTGGCGCTGCCCAAGTGTGTGAACGTGCCGCTGGCGCTGGTGGGCAAGGCGGATGCCAAGCCGGTCGGCAACGGCCTTGTCGACGTCTCGCTCACCCCCACCGTGCGCTTCCCGCTCGCCTATCTGCAGATGTGGCCGCACGTGCGCCCCTGGAAGTTCGGTTCGCCGCAGCCGATGCTGCGGGCCGTGCCCGAAGCCTTCGTGCCGCTGCTTGCCGATGCCCTGCTGAAGGCCGATCCGGCGCGCAGCGCCGCGGCCGCTGAACAGTCGGCGCCTGTCTCCGGCATGGTGGGAGCCGCGGCATGAGCGGCGAGTTCACCAACGAACGCTTTCCCAAGTCGGCGCTCTATGCTGCCGGCGCGCTGATCACCCTGTCGATCATCATGGTCGGCAGCATTCGTGTTGGCCTGGTCCCGGCGCCGGAAACCGCGCCGCAGTCGCGGGAACGCCGGCAGGTGGCCGTGGTGGCGACGCGGGATTTCCGGTTCGAGGATCGGGCGGACGGCGCCTTGCTGGTGACCGACATTGCTGCCGACAAGCTGGCCTTCCTCTATCCACCGGGGGCCAACACCGGCTTCATCCGCGGCGTCATGCGCGGCCTGATGCGCGAACGCCGCCTGCACGAGGTGCCGCGCACCGGCCCCGTGACCATCACCCAATGGGCCGATGGCGCGCTGACGCTGGAAGACAGGACGACGGGACGCATCGTCGAGCTGGGCAGTTTCGGCCAGACCAATCGCGCCGCCTTCGCGCAGCTGCTGGTCCCCTACCAGCCGGGCGGTCCCGGTGTGCCCGACCAGCCGATCGTGGCCGCTGTACCGGAAGCCTCCACCACCGCGCCCTTCCTTGGGGGAGCCGGCTGATGGGCCTGTTCACCCGCGACCGCCATGACACCCACTGCACCATCGAGGTGGAGCACACGTTCGACAATCTGCATGCGCATGTCGAACTGGATGGCGATATCGAGCTGGGCCCTGGCGACCAGGTCAAGGTGCATGGTGATGCGGTGAAGCTGCCGTTTGGCGAGAAGCTGACGCTGCGCCGCCCGGTGACGGTATGGAAGGCAACCCCTCTTGAACGGCTGTGGACCAAGTGGCGTGCACAGTTGGAACTGACCGAACTTTACGAAATCACCTTCAGCTCGGAGAAGCCGTGATGAACGCTGTGACCCCCATCCAGCCCAAGGTCGCCGGTGTTGCAGAGATCACCAAGGAGGACGCACTGGCGATTGCCCGCCAGGAAACCGTGCTCTCGCCGCGCTTCTACACCACCGACTATGAGGCGATGGACCGTATCGACGTGTCGTGCGTGCGGGCCGAGTGGGACAGCCTGATCGCCGAGATGCAGGCCGATCCCAACAAGAAGCATTTCAAGCGCACGCCGGAGTTCGACGGCGTGATCGCCGCCATGGATCCGGAGCTGAAGCCGGAGTTCGTGGATTTCCTGGTATCCTCGATGACCTCGGAGTTTTCCGGCTGCATCCTCTATGCCGAAATCACCAAGCGCATGAAGAACCCGGATGCCAAGGCGCTGTTCAAGCTGATGGCCCGCGACGAAAGCCGTCATGCCGGCTTCATCAACGACAGCCTGAAGGACGCCGGCATCGGCATCGATCTGGGCTTCCTGACCAAGACCAAGAAATACACCTATTTCCGGCCGAAGTTCATCTTCTATGCGACCTATCTGTCGGAAAAGATTGGCTACGCCCGCTACATCACCATTCACCGCCACCTTGAAAAGCATCCGGAAAAGCGCTTCCACCCGATCTTCAAGTGGTTTCAGGAATGGTGCAATGACGAGTTCCGCCACGGCGAGGCGTTCGCGCTGCTCATGCGGTCAGACCCCAAGCTGACGTCCGGGCTGAACGTGCTGTGGATCCGCTTCTTCCTGAACGCGGTCTATGCCACCATGTATGTGCGCGATCACAAGCGGCCGATGCTCTACAAGCATTTCGGCATCGATCCGACCGATTTCGGCTTCCGCGTGTTCCGCATCACCACCGACATCACGCGCCAGGTCTTCCCGATCGGCCTGCAGACCGATGCGCCGAGCTATCGCGCGCTGCTGGAAACCATGCGGGAAACCAGCGACGCGATCGATGCGGCGGTGGCGCAGGGCGGCGTCGTCGGCACGCTGAAGCGTGTCGGCCTGTCGCTGAAGGCCGGCCTCACCTTCGCGCGCCTCTATCTCCACCCGGTGGACAAGATGGACGTGACCCCCAACGTGCGCATGGCGCCGGTCTGGTAAGGCGACGGGTCGCGCCGTGACCGAATTCTGGTTGCCCCTGCTGTTTGCCACCGTGTTGTGGTTCGTCGCTACCGGCTTCGTGCTGTGGCTCGACAAGCTGCCCAGCCACACCTGGCCGGTGAGCATCACCATGGCCACGGTGGCGTCGGGCTTTGCCATGGGCGGCATCATCGCGACGGCCGAGGAAACCAGCCCCTGGGCAGCCTATGTGGCCTTTGCCTGTGCGCTGGTGCTGTGGGGCTGGCACGAACTGTCGTTCCTGATGGGCTTCGTCACCGGGCCCAACCGCAATCCGTGCCCGCCCGATGCGCGCGGCTGGCGGCGGTTCAAGCTGGCGGCGGCGACGCTGATCTACCACGAGGTCGCAATGTTCGCCTGCCTTGCGGTGCTGATGGCGGCGACCTGGGGCAAGGCCAACCAGACGGCGACGCTCACCTTCCTGCTGCTCTTCGTCATGCGCCTGTCGGCCAAGTTCAACATCTTCGCCGGCGTGCCACATCTGTCCACCGAGATGATGCCGGATCACATGCGCTATCTGGCCAGCTATTTCCGCATCGCGCCGCCCCGCTGGTTCTTCATTGCCTCGGTCTCGGGCATTGCCGTGCTGGCGGCCTGGCTGGCCGACAAGGCTCTGGCCAGCCATGGCGGCATTGCCACCGGCTATGCCCTGGCCTTCGCCCTGGTAGCCCTTGCCTTCCTTGAACATGGCTTCCTGGTGGTGCCCTGGCAGGACACCGCCATGTTCCGCTGGGCGATGCCGGATTCTGCGCGCAAACGGGCACTTCAGAAGTCTAACGAAAAAGTCATAATGCCGGATGACACCGAGACGAATCCGCTTGCGGTGCGACAAAACGCCGTGCAATGAACGGCGCCAGGAGATGATGAATGGATTTTGAAGCACATTTCCAGGCGGCCCTCGACGGTTTGAAGGAACGCGGCAATTACCGCGTGTTCGCCGAGTTGCAGCGCCGGCGCGGGGACTATCCCCATGCGACGCGCTACCGTGAGGATGGCACCACGCAGGACGTGACGGTGTGGTGCTCGAACGACTATCTCGGCATGGGCCAGCATCCCGACGTGCTGGACGCCATGCATGAGGAGCTTGACCGTTCCGGCGCCGGCGCTGGCGGCACCCGCAACATCTCTGGCACCATGCACGTGCACCGCCTGCTGGAAAACGAGCTGGCCGATCTGCACGGCAAGGAAGCCGCGCTGCTGTTCAACTCGGGCTACATGTCGAACTGGGCGGCCCTGTCCACGCTGGCCACCAGGATCCCGGGCTGCGTGGTGTTTTCGGACGCGCTGAATCATGCCTCGATGATCGAAGGCATCCGCCACAGCCGCGCCAAGTGCCACGTGTTCAAGCATAACGACGTGGAGGACCTGGACCGTCTGCTCAGCCAGTATGGCCCGGACGTGCCCAAGCTCATCGCCTTTGAAAGCGTCTACTCGATGGACGGCGACATCGCTCCCATCAAGGAAATCTGCGACGTCGCCGACAAGCATGGCGCCATGACCTATATCGACGAAGTGCACGCGGTGGGCATGTATGGTCCGCGCGGCGGCGGCGTTGCCGAGCGCGAAGGCCTGATGCACCGCCTGACCGTTATCGAGGGCACGCTGGCCAAGGCCTTTGGCGTGGTCGGCGGTTACATCACCGGTTCGAAGGCACTGTGCGATTTCGTGCGCAGCTTTGCCTCCGGCTTCATCTTCTCGACCGCGCTGCCGCCGGCCATCGCCGCTGGCGCGCTCGCCTCGGTCAGGCATCTGAAGGACAGCCCGTTCGAGCGCAAGCGCCAGCAGGAACGGGTGCAGAAGGTGCGCGCCGCGCTGCGCTCCATGGGCATTCCGCAGATGGAAAACCCCAGCCATATCATTCCGGTGATGGTAGGCGATGCCAAGAAGGCCAAGATGATCAGCGACTGGTTGATGGAACATCATGGCATCTATGTGCAGCCGATCAATTATCCGACCGTGCCGGTGGGCACTGAACGCCTGCGCATCACGCCTGGCCCGGTGCACAGCGACGACGACATCGACAAGCTGGTGAAGGCGCTTTCCGATATCTGGGGCCAGTGCGCCCTGCACCGGGTGGAAGCAGCGGCATAATCGCTCCCCGATCGCGAACTGAAAGGCCTGGCGGCATCCTCGCCGGGCCTTTTCGTTGCGCAATATACCCCTTGCCGGGATTTGCGGTTCAGATTACGCCGCGTTCATGTTGATCGGTCCGGAGCCGCACCTTGGCGATTGATGCCCTGTTCCAGCCGGTCGTGCTGTTCTTCCTGCTGGGGGCGTTGGCAGCCTTTGCGCGCTCCGATCTTGCTGTGCCCGAAGCGGTCGCGAAATTCATTTCGCTCTATCTGATGATGTCGATCGGCCTGCGCGGAGGCGGCGAGGTGGCCGAGACCGGCTTCACCCACGACATGCTGCTCGCCGGTGGCGCCGGTCTTGGGCTGTCCTTCCTGCTGCCGCTGCCGGCCTTCGCGTTGCTGCGCGGCTTCGCCGGCCTTGATCGCACCAATGCGGCAGCGGTTGCGGCCCATTATGGCTCCGTCAGCGTGGTCACCTTTGCGACTGGCAGCGAAATCTTCCGGCATGCCGGCATGGCGCCAGCGGGATACATGGTGGCGGTGGTGGCCCTGATGGAGACGCCCGCCATCATCACCGGCCTTCTGCTGGCCCGGGCACAGGGTGGCGACACGCTCGCCTCGCGTGGCGGCCTCTTCCACGAAACCTTCCTCAACGGGTCGGTCATCCTGCTCATCGGCAGTTTCCTGATCGGGCTGGTGGCCGGGAAAGAAGGCCTGGCCCCCATTGCGCCCGTGTTCGACGTGCCGTTCCGGGGGATGCTGTGCATTTTCCTGCTCGACATGGGGCTGATCGCGGCGCGGCGCCTGATGGACCGGCGCGCGCTGACGGTGCGCACCGTGGCGCTGGCGCTGCTGCTGCCCGCGGTGAACGGCACGCTGGGAGTCGTGCTTGGCGTCGAACTGGGTCTGGATGCCGGATCGGCGGCGGCACTCGGCATACTGGCCGGAAGCGCCAGCTATATCGCGGTGCCGGCGGTGATGCGTCTGGCGCTGCCGGCTGCGGACCCCGGCCTCTATCTGGGCATGAGCCTGGCTGTCACCTTCCCGTTCAACCTCACGCTGGGCATCAGTTACTATGGCTGGCTGGCCGCGCATCTGTGGCCGCTGATCCGGGGATAGGGGCATGACCGAAACCATCCACCGCCGCCGCATCGAGGTGCTGGCCGATGAACCGCTGATCCCGGCCATCATCCGGCTGGCCGCCGAGGCCGGCATCACCCATTACACGCTGCTGCCCACGCTGGGCGGCGCCGGCGCGCATGGTCGCTGGCGCGATGACCAGCTGTCGGGCGCCACGGCGAAGGTGATGCTGCTGGCCGTCACGAGCGCCGATCACGCCGCCGCCTTCATCGATCGGCTGGCCCCCTTGCTGGAAAGCCATCACCTGATGCTGCTGTCCGGTGATGTCGAAGTGGTGCGCGGCGGCAAGTTCGATTGAGGCGCTGTGGCGCGCGGGCCACGTCTTGATTCGGCAACAAAAGCGCCAGAACACTGACAAGAAACCGGCATGCAGATGCAACATCTGCCTGTCAGGGCGCGTGGGCTTCCATCAGGAGAAAAGCCCATGCGTCGTGACCTCTTCCGCCTGTTGCTGCTTGCCAGCGCGTTTGCCGCCGGGCCAGCCCTTGCCCAGACCGCTGTCGCCACCACCGCCAGCGAGGAGGACGAGGAAATCGTCGTCTATGGCAAGGGCGAAGTGCGCCAGGTCACCGAGATCGAGCAGAAGGACATCCAGCTTACGGTGGCTGGCGGCAGTCCGTTCGTCGCCATCCAGAAGCTGCCGGGGGTCAATTTCCAGTCGGCCGATCCGTTCGGCGTCTATGAATGGTCCACCCGCATCACCCTGCGCGGCTTCAACCAGAACCAGTTGGGCTTCACGCTCGATGGTGTGCCGCTGGGCGACATGAGCTATGGCAACACCAATGGCCTGCACATCAGCCGTGCCATCATCGCCGACAATATCGGCCGCACCCGCGTCAGCCAGGGCGCCGGCGCGCTGGGCACCGCATCGGTCTCCAACCTGGGCGGCACCATCGAATTCTTCAGCCGCGCGCCGCAGGAACAGACCAATATCGCCGCCAACATCACCTATGGCGACAGCGACACGCGGCGCATCTTCGGCACGTTCGACACCGGCAATCTCGGTGGCTTCAAGGCCTATGTCAGCGCCGCCCATATCGATGCCGAAAAGTGGAAGGGCTTTGGCGTGCAGCGCGCCACGCAGGTCAATGCCAAGGCCGTTCTCGATATCGGCGGCAAGGGCAGCTTCACCACCTTCCTGAACTTCTCCGACCGCAAGGAGAACGACTATCAGGATTTCAGCCAGGACATGCTGACGAGGCTCGGCCCGTTCTGGGACAATATCTCCGACAACTGGCCGCTGGCGGTGCAGATCGCCACCATTGGCGCCAATCGCGGCGATACCGGCGTGACGCCGCCGCCCAACACGCTGGGCACCCGCTTCCCGGCACCGTTCCAGACCGTGGATGATGCCTATTTCGATGCCGCCGGCCTGCGCCGCGACTGGCTGGCCGGCGCCCGGCTGGAAGGCGAACTGACCACTGGGGTCGTCGCCGGCATCCAGGGTTATTATCACAGCAACCGTGGGCAGGGTTCGTGGATCACGCCCTATCGCGCCAGCCCGGGTGGCCTGCCCTTGAGCTTCCGCACCACCGAGTACACGATCGACCGCTGGGGCATCATCGGCGACATCAGCGCCGACATCGCCGAGCACGTGCTGAAGCTGACCGCGTGGTACGAGCAGAACGATTATGAGCAGGCGCGGCGCTTCTATTCGATGGGCACCAGCGCCACCGTTCCGGCGACCAGCGCGCTCGATTATCAGACCAATCCCTTCTTCACCCAGTGGAACAACCGCTATCGCACCCACATCTTCCAGTTTTCGGTGCAGGACACGTTCCAGGTTGGCGAGGCCGTGTCGATCAGCTGGGGTTTCAAGGGCCAGAGCGTGCGGCTGAGCGCCAACGCCATCAACCCGGCGCCGGGCCCGCTGGCACTGGGCACGATCAGTTCTGAAGACCTGTTCCTGCCGCAGGTGGGCATCCTGTGGAAGCTCGATGAGGACAATGAATTCTTCGCCGGTTTCACCGAGAATCAGCGTGGCTTCGTGGCAGCGGCGACCACCGGTCCCTTTGCCTCATCGGCCGCCGGATTCGATGTGATTCGCCAGCAGTTGCAGCCGGAGAAGAGCGACACGTTCGAAGCCGGCTTCCGCTTCGGCACCGGCAGCCTGCGCGGCGTGGTCTCGGCCTATCTCGTCAACTTCTCCAACCGCCTGCTGGCCATTCCCCAGGGGCCCGGCATCGTCGGCAACGCGCCGATCCTCTCCAACGTTGGCAGCGCCCGTTCGCAGGGTGTGGAACTTGGCCTGACGTGGCAACCGGTGAAGGCCGTGACCATCACCGGCAGCTATGCGCTCAACGACAACACATATCGCGATGACGTGGTGAACGCTGCCGGCGTGGTGGTGCAGGCGATCCGCGGCCGCACTGTGGTCGACAGCCCGCGCCATATCGGCAACCTGGAGATTGTCTATGACGATGGCAATTTCTATGGCCGCGCCAATGCCAACGCCATGTCGCGCCGCTTCTTCACCTTTTCCAACGACCGGTCGGTGGGCGGGCGTGTCGTGGTGGATGGCAAGATCGGCTATCGCATCACCAGCGACAATCGCTGGCTGAACGGGCTGGCCATCGAAGGCACGGTGACCAACCTGCTCGATCGCCGCTATGTCGCGACCATTGGCAGCAACGGCTTCGGCTTTGCTGGCGACAACCAGACTCTGCTGCCGGCACCGCCGCGCCAGTTCTTCGTGACGCTGCGCAAGGACTATTGATCGACATGGAAAGGAAAACCCCCGCCGGCCAGACGACCGGCAGGGGTTTTCTGTTGCAGCGCGATCAGATCGCGGCGCTGAGCGTGCGTTGCCGGCGGCGTGCGGCGGCGCCGACCAGCCCAAAGCCGGCGATCAGCATTGCCCAACTCGACGGTTCCGGCACGTCGGCGACGTAGACGCGGTCGATCACCACATCCTTTGCCGGCACCAGATCGGTGTCGAACACGAAGGATACATCAAAGAAACCAGCCGTCGTGACCGTCGTCCGTCCCGAAAAATGCTGCCAGGTCTGCACCGGCCCCGTGGACACCAGATAGTCCGCGATCGTGTCTCCCAGCAAGGTGGCCCGGAAGCGCGCATCGCCGGCATTGGCAAAGCCATTTCCCGGTGCGTAGGCCGAAAACCCGAACTGATACGTGCCTGGCGTCAGGAAAATGGACTGTGTCAGCGACTGGGCATTGGCCAGATCGGTGACAAAATAGGCGGCGCGGTCGCCGACCGGATCGGTGCTCGGGTTGGCGCTGTTGTCGGGCGGCACAGGTTCGCCAAAGGCCCCGCCGGGATAGCCTGCGTTCGAATTGTAGAAGATCGCTACCGGCGCGAAGCCTTGCGCGTCGCCACCACCGATCGTCCAGTTGGCAAGGCCATCTTCAAAGCTGCCATTGACCACCTGATTGGTCAGCGCCTGCGCCGGACCGGCCACAAGCATCGCGGCCACAGCCGCACCAGCAAGCGTTCGCATCTGCACACTCCCCCAAACGTCAAGGAAACCGAAACTCCAATGACAGCCTTAATCGAAAGCTAACGAGATGTAAACAGCCTGGCTTGCGGCATGCGGCGTTTCGCTCGGCGGCTTGAAGGCACCGCGCTGGCCGCTTAAGGCAGCGCGCATGGCAAGCGCTCGCATTCCGTTCCCGTTCACCGCCATCGTTGGCCAGGCCGAGATGAAGCAGGCGTTGCTGCTCGCTGCAGTGGAACCGCGGCTGGGCGGCGTGATGGTGTTTGGCGATCGCGGCACCGGCAAGTCCACCGCCGTGCGCGCGCTGGCCGGCCTGTTGCCGCCGATGAAGGTGGTGCCGGGCTGCCGTTACCTGTGCGCGCCGGATGACCGCAGCCCGTGCATCGAAGGCTGTCGCGACAAGGCCGGAAAGCGCACCGAGGAAGCCAGCGTGCCCTTCGTCGATCTGCCGCTGGGCGCGACGGAGGACCGGGTGGTGGGCAGCCTCGATCTCGAACGCGCGCTGGCCACCGGCGAGAAGCGCTTCGAGCCCGGCCTGCTGGCCAAGGCCAACCGCGGCTTCCTCTACATCGACGAGATCAACCTGCTGGAAGACCATCTGGTCGACCTGCTGCTCGACGTTGCGGTGTCGGGCACCAACGTTGTCGAACGCGAGGGGCTCTCGATCCGCCACCCGGCGCGCTTCATCCTGGTGGGCAGCGGCAACCCGGAAGAGGGCGAGCTGCGCCCGCAGCTGCTCGACCGCTTTGGCCTTTCGGTGGACGTGCGCACCCCCACCGACATGGGCGACCGCATCGAGATCGTGAAGCGCTGCGACCGGTTCGACCGCGACCCTGCCGCCTTCGTGGCTGAATTCCACGACAGCGAGCAGCAGACTCTGGACGCCATTGCCAAGGCCCGCAAGCTGTTGCCCAAGGTGCAGGTCAGCGACGACATGCTGGGCCTGGGCGCGCAGCTCTGCTCGGCGGTGGGTGCCGACGGCCTGCGAGGTGAGCTGACGCTGCTGCGCGCTGCCCGTGCCCAGGCGGCCCTGGGCGGCAAGAAGGAGGTGAAATCGCATCATGTCGCCGAGGTCGCGACCATGGCCTTGAGGCACCGGCTGCGCCGCAATGTGCTGGACGACACAGGCTCCACCAGTCGCATTGCCCGCGCCATCGCGGAGCTGATCCCGGCGTGACGCCAGACGCGGCCGCCGACGAGTCCGGCGAACGCTGGGCGCTGGCGCTCAGCGCCATCGACATATTGGTGGCGGCCGGCAACGGCATTGGCGGCATCCTGCTGCGCGCCCGCCCAGGCCCGGTGCGCGATGCGTGGGCGGATGCGTTGAACATGGTCATCCCCACCCGCCGCCTCCCTGCCAGTGCCGACGCCGAAGCACTGGATGGCGGGCTTGACCTGACGGCAACGCTGGCCAGCGGCAAGCCGGTGCACCGCGCCGGCATCCTTGCCGATGCCGCCGGCAAGGTGCTGGTGGTGCCGATGGCAGAGCGGCTGAACCCCGCCCTGGCCGCCCGGCTGGCCACGGCGCTGGACGAGAGCGCGCCGCCGCTGGTGCTGTTCGATGAAGGCGACCCCGAAGACCCGGAGCGTGAGCGCGTGCCCATCGCGCTGGCCGAGCGGCTGGCCATCCACATCGACTTGAACAGCGTGCGCTTGCCGATGGCCGAGTTGGTGGCCGGCGAGGCACCGCCGCCGCCACTGGAGATGCTGGCCGAGCCCGGCGCCATCGCGAAAGACCCGGAGACCGCGCTGGCTGTCGGTGCGGCGGCGCTTGGCATCGCCTCCATCCGCGCGGCCGTGATGGCCGTCCGCGTGGCGCGCGCCCATGCCCGCGCCGATGACCGGCCGGACGCCATCGACCAGCTGCGCGAGGCCGACATGGCGGCCGCCGGCGCGCTGGTGCTGGGGCCGCGCGCCACCCGCCTGCCGCCGCCCGCCGAGGAAGAGCCGCCCCCGCCCGATCAGGAACCACCCGAAGAGCCGCCGCCTGAGGAAGAGCCGCCACCGCCGCCACCGTCTGACGACACGCCGGGGGAGGACCAGGAGCAGCCGGAACCTCCGCCTGTCGACCCCACCGACATGATCCTTGATGCCGCGCAGACGGCGCTGCCCCCGGGCCTTCTGGATGCGCTGGCGGCCGGCACCATCTCCAAGGCGCCCAAGGCCAGCGGGTCGTCAGGGGCCAAGCAGAAGAGCATCACCAGCGGGCGCCCAGCCGGCGTGCGGCCAGGCCTGCCGGGGCGCGGTGTGCGCCTGGCGCTGATCGAGACCATCAAGACGGCGGCGCCCTGGCAGAAGATCCGCCCCAAGCGCGACAATGGCCGGCTGGCGATCCGCAGCGAAGATCTGCGCATCCGCCGCTTCATTGCACAGACGCAGTCGACCACCATTTTCGCGGTGGATGCCAGCGGTTCGGCGGCCTTCGCGCGGCTGGCCGAAGCCAAGGGCGCGGTCGAATTGCTGCTGGCCGAAGCCTATGTGAAACGGGCCGAGGTGGCGCTGGTGGCGTTTCGCGGCACCGAGGCCGCGCTGGCGCTGCCGCCCACCCGCAGCCTGCCGCGCGCCAGGAAGGAATTGGCTGGGCTGGCCGGCGGTGGCGGCACGCCGATTGCATCGGGCCTCGATCTGGCGCGCAAGGTGGCCGAAGGCGAGAAGGGCCGGGGTCGCAGCCCGCTGGTTGTGGTGCTCACCGATGGGCGCGCCAATGTCGGCGGCGGCGAGGGGGTGAGCCCGCAAGACGCGGCCGTGGCCTCGGCCCGTGCCTACCGGACCAGTGGCATCCCGGCTGTCTTCATCGATTGCAGCCCGCGCCCGCGCCCGCAGGGCGCGGAACTGGCGGCCGCGATGGGCGCCCGGCTGGTGACGCTGCCGCGCGTGGATGCCAAGGCGGTGGTGGCGGCCGTCAAATCTGCCACGGCGGGAGCGACCTGATGCGCTGGGACATTGATGGCGCCCGCGTGCCCCACCGCGACTGGAGCCGGTTCGTCGAGGCCGGAGGCATCAGGTGGCACGTGCAGCTGGCCGGGCCGGAGGACGCGCCGCCGTTGCTGCTCATCCATGGCACCGGCGCCACCACCCACAGCTTTGCCGGCCTCGCGCCGCTGCTGGCCGATCGCTTCCGGCTGATCATTCCCGATCTGCCCGGCCATGGTTTCACCCAGAAACTGAACGCCCCCGATCCCGACAATGTGGCCAAGGCCGTGGCGGCGCTGCTTGCGGTGTTGCGGGCTGAACCGGCGATCATCCTGGGCCACAGCGTGGGCGCAGCCATCGCCTTCACCACCACGGCAAAACGGCTGGTGCAGCCGCGCGCGCTGGTCTCGCTGGGCGGGGCGCTGCTGCCGTTCGCGGGGGTGGGCAAAGTCTATCCCGGGCTGGCCAAGGCGCTGTTCGTCAACCCGTTCATGCCGGCCTTCTTCAGTTTCACCACCCGCTTCCAATCGATGCCCGATCTGCTGAAGCGCTGGACCGGATCACACTCCACCCGCGAACAGGTGGCCTATTATGAACGCCTGTTCCGCAACCCCACCCACACCGGCGGTGCGCTGGCGCTGATGGCGCACTGGGACCTGGACGCCATCGAGCGCAGTATCGCCGGCGTCCATTGCCCGGTGCTGCTGCTGCACGGGGAGCGTGACAAGACGGTGCCGCCGGCGACCTCCGTGACGGTCGCTCACCGGCTCACCCAGCATGGCACGCCGGTGGAACATCACGGCTTGCCCGGCCTTGGCCACCTCGCCCACGAAGAGGCGCCGGAGCGGCACGCCGAACTGGTGACGGGCTTCGCGCGGGCGCGCGGGATCCTGGCTTAACGCCCGCGGAACACCGGCGTGCGCTTTTCCACGAAGGCGCGAGCGGCGTCCTTGTGGTCGTCCGTCAGGCCGCAATGGACATGGTGGGTGGCCTCCAGATCGAGGCAGTCATCCATGTCGCCACCGGCAAAGGCGCGGTTGAGATTTTCCTTCATGTAGCGATAGGCGACGCGCGGCCCGGCGGCGAGACGGGCGGCGAGCGCCTGGGCCTCGGCCAGCACGCTGTCTGCCGGTACCACGCGGTTGGTCAGGCCCAGGCGCAGCGCTTCGCCGGCATCCACACGGTCGGACAGGAAATACATCTCGCGCGCTTTCGCTGCGCCCACCAGCCGGGTGAGGAAATAGGTCCCGCCATAATCGCCGGAAAAGCCCACCTTGGCGAAGGCGGTGGTCATGAAGGCGCTGTCGGCCATCACGCGCAGATCGCAGGCCAGCGCCATCGACAGGCCGGCGCCGGCAGCGGGGCCGGGGATGGCGGCGATGGTGGGTTTCGGCATGGCGTGCAGGCGCCCGGCCGTTTCGCGCTGGTTGCGGCGCTGGCGGGCGATGGCGACGTCGATCGGCTCGGGTTCACCGCTTTCGTTGCGGGCGGCCATGCCCTTCACGTCGCCGCCGGCACAGAACGCCCCGCCCGCGCCGGTGATCACGATGGCGCCGATGGCGGGATCGGCCTCCGCCTCGCCCAGCAGCCGTGCCAGCCCATCGAGCATGGCGCGCGACAGCGCGTTGCGCGCCGCCGGGCGATTGAGGGTGAGGGTGAGCACCCCATCCGTCACGCTGGCCAGCAGATCGTCGGTTCCGGTCGCATAGCTCATTGGTCAGTCTCCGGCAGGAAATCGAGGCCGCCGACATGCGCAGGCGCATCGAGGCCGGTGAGGCGGATGGCATCGAGCCCTTCGCCGCGGGGTGAGGTGACGGGCAGGAAATCGAGCGCTCCATTGTCGAGCATGATGCGCCAGCCCTTGCCGTGTGGGCTGGCCGTCCGGTCCAGGATCGTGGCCCAACGCGCGGCGGTCGTGGCAGGATCATCGCAGGCCATCACCGCGCCGCTGATGAACAGGTCTGGCCGGCAATGGCGGTGCCAGCCCGCGCCGGCCCACATGTAGCTGCCCAGCATCGACGCATCCGGGCCATGATGATCGATGGAGAGCAGGCAGCCGCCGGTGTCACGCGGGTGAAGGTGGAGCGCAGTGGCGTGGAGCTTCGAATCGCCAACGGTCAGATCCTCCACGATGCGGACGTTCAGCGCTGCCAGCCGGGCCCGCACCGGGGCCAGATCATCGGTGTCGAGGATCACCATATAGCCGGTGGCGCCGCCGCGCCGCGCCATGTAGCGGCCGGCGGTGGTGTCGGCCTGCGTGGGGGCCAGCGCTTCCAGGAAGGTGCCGCCCAGCGCCCACAACGCATTTTCAAGGCCATATTTGCCCACGCCTGGATCGCGGTAGCAGATGTCTGCCACCACGGTGCGACCCACGTCGGCCTCCACCGGGCCAAGATCGGGTGCCACCAGGGCAATCTGCCGGAGCCTGAGCATCCATCCCCCCAAATGCAGTCGTTGCTGCCGCCCCCCGGTTGCCGCACCATGCGGGCCAAGGGAGACGAATGATGGCGCAAGACGGCCTGACTGTCAGCACCGAAGCCGGCGTGATGGTGATCACGCTGGATCGGCCCGATAAGCTGAACGCCTATACCGATGCCATGGGCCGCGCGCTGGCCCGCGCCGTGCGGGCGGCGAGCGCCGATGATGATGTGCGCGCCATCATCATCACCGGGGCAGGCCGTGCCTTCTGCGCCGGCGCCGATGTTTCGGCCGGGGCCGATGCGTTCGACATGAACGGCGAGGGCGCCGGCAATTTCGGCAGTGGCGGCGGCCGGGACGACAGTTTCATCCACGCGCTGTTTGAATCCGCCAAGCCGACGATTGCGGCCATCAACGGCCCGGCGGTGGGGGTTGGCATCACGCTCACCCTGCCGTGTGACGTGCGCATCTGCAGCACCAGCGCCCGCATCGGTTTCGTGTTCGCGCGGCGCGGCCTTGTGCCGGAAGCCGGCAGCGCCTGGTTCCTGCCGCGCCTTGTCGGCCTGCCGCAGGCGCTGCGCTGGTGCCTGTCGGGCCGCATCTTCGACGCCGAGGAGGCGCGGGCCGGCGGCCTGGTGAGCGAGGTGGTGTTCCCCGGCGAGCTGATGGACCGCGCCCGCGCCATCGCCGCCGAACTCATCGAAGGCACTGCACCGGTGGCCATCGCCATGACCCGCGCCATGCTGTGGCGGCTGGGCAGCGCCGCCAGCCCGGACGAGGCGCTGGCCGTGGACGCCGCCTACAACATGGCGCTGGGCGCCGGCGCGGACGTAAAGGAGGGCATGGCCGCCTTCCTGGAAAAGCGCCCGCCGGCGTTTCCAGGGACGGTGAGCGCCGATCTCCCGCCGGGCTATCCGTGGTGGCAGCCCAAGGCCAAGCGGCGGGCCAAGCCTGAGGATTGACGCCTTTCGCGCCGCCTGCCAGCCTTTTCAGCCATGGAAATCCCGGTTGAATATTATGGGCTGATCGAAGGCGGGGTCAGCTTGCTTGCTGTCCTCGCCTTCGCCGGCTGGCAGCTCTGGAGCCTGCGGGAAAAGCCGGGAGACAAGGACGACGGCGACAAGTGAACGGCCCTCGCGCTGGCCGCTTGCCAAATTTCCTGCGTCAAACCTTCCGCGGCATCCGCCACGGCAGCATCCACTGCACGGCCCCCGTATCAAACCGCCGCATGTTGAGCGATTCATGCACGGCCAGCACATCCTCCCCCCACAGACGGGTGGAGAGGGCGGTGCGGCTGTAGAAGGGTGTGTCTTCCCAGGTGTCGCGCACCCTTGCCGTGTAGCCGGCGTCGGCGCGGGTGAGGCGGTCGAGGCGCCAGGCGGTGCGGGGGAGCACCACGGGGGCGGGCATTTCCATCACCTCGGCCTGGCCGTCGGGCGTGATCTTCAGGGCCATGCCGAAATCGGTGCCGTCCGCCAGCTTGCCTTCATACATAACGGCGGTGGAGCCATCCTTCAGGTGGGCGCGGCTCCATTGCCAGTCGGCAAAGCCTTCCTCCAGCGATTCGGCGCCGTGGTTGGCGTCGAGATAGCCGGTGCCGGACCAGTTCAGCGCCGGATCGGAGAAGGAGACATCGACGCGGCTGCACGGCGCCAGCGGTTCCCACACATGGCGGCCGCCGGGATCGAGGCGGAAGCGGCGCTGGCCGAACACCATCGGCGTCACCCGCACCTGCCCGCGCACGTTCAGGGGGAAGACGGCGCCGCGCTCCTCGATGTCGATGACCAGCACGTTGCCGTCCCAGCGCACCGCCGATGGCCCGATGCGCAGGGTCGTGCGGTCCCGCCACAGGCTGCCGGCCCCGCGCTCCGTCATCGCCCAGCGGCGGCCGCGCTTGCCATAGAGGGCGACGTTCAAACTCACATGGTCTTCCGGCGCGTCGCGGCCGGCAGCCTTGTAATAGGGGGAGAAGACCGAGCCGATGAAGGCGATGATCGTCAGCCCGAACTGTCCGCAGTCGCTTTCGGCGTCGACATACCACCAGCGGTAGCCACCGGGCGCTACATCCTGGTCAAACCGCGGTCCCGAAGGATCGCTGCGCTCGCCAAGCGGCCGGACAAGGCCGCCATCGGCACGCCCGCTCCCGGGTGCGCCGAACCACTGGCCACCCACAGCCCGGGCAGCTTCGTCCTGCTGCCAGGCCGGCGGAAGCTGGCCTGCCACCCGTGCGAGGCCCGACCATAGAGGGCCCCACCGCTGGAAGGGAAAAGCGCCTCGAACATCTTCGGGCCCACGGGATGCATCGCCACCGGCTTCAGATCCAGCCCGCAGCGCGCCAGGACGGCCAGTGTTGCTCTCTGACATTGGGCCATCTCCTCGTCGGTGGGGGGGGAGCCGTCACCTGTTGGCGGGGCGTTGACGATCAACTGGAAGCGTTCGGGGCGCCCTGGAACAGGTGGCGTGATGCCACGGTCCTGCGCGCAGATATAGATGCTGGGTTCGGCCGGCAAGCGCTGCTGCCCGAAGATCTGGCGGAACTCGGCAGCATAGTCGGTGCTGAAGAACACGTTGTGCCGGTCCATCTCGAAGCCGCTGGCGTGCGCCGTCATCATGGTGACGAGGGCGGAGAGCGAGCGTTCGTGGGGCTTCACGCCAGTCACCGCGCCCGCTGCCGCCGGCCCGAAGCGGCCATCGGCGATGGCGGAAATGTCGCTGTTGGAAAGGACATCGCGGGCCGGAATCTCTTCGCCGCTGGCCAGCTTCACCCCGGCGGTGCGACCGTTCCGGACCATGATCTCGGCGACATGGGCGTTGTAATGGAATTTGGCGCCCAGCCGCGTGGCCAGCGCCGCCATCTGGCGCGCCACCTCGTGCATGCCGCCCTCCACCAGCCAGACGCCGCGCGCTTCCAGGTGGGCGATCAGCATCAGCGTGGCGGTGGCCTGGAAGGGATCGGCGCCGGTGTAGGTGGCATAGCGTCCATAGAGCTGGCGCAGGCGCGGATCCTGGAAATATGTGCCCAGCGTGGCCCACAGCGTTGCGAACGGGTTGATCGCAAACATCTCGTGCAGGTGGAAGGGCGCATATTTCAGCGTGAGGCCGATGGGACCCATCGCCGGGCTTTCCATGAAGCGGGTTTCCAGCGCCTTCCAGATGCGCGCGGCTTCGGCCTGGAAGCGGGCCCAACCCGCCGCCTCCGCTGCGCCAGCGAATTCGGCAACGGCGTCGCGGCTGCGGGCGTGATCGGCCCACAGATCGAGGCTGCTGCCATCCTGCCAGGCGTGGCGGGCGAGGCGATCGGACTGCACCAGCGTCAGATGGTCATCGAGGGCGGCGCCGGCATCGGCGAAGATGCGTTCGAACACCGGGCGATGGGTGAAGACGGTAGGGCCGGCATCGATGTGGACGCCGCCCACCTCCACGGTGCGCAGCTTGCCGCCGGGGGCGGCCATGCGCTCCACGACCGTCACGGGCAGGCCGCGCGCGCTCAGCAGCACGGCGGCGCTGAGGCCGCCCATGCCGGCTCCGATGATGACAACGCCGTTCTCGCCTGCCAAATCTGCCATCCGAATCAAGGGACCGTTCGGGGCGGTTTGGCGCATGGCGCAGGCGCACCGTCAAGGCCATGATGCCGGCCAGGGCCTGTTGGGTCATGGTCTGCAGCCGGTGCCGCCGCGTGGTGCCGCCGGTTCGAGCGAAGGTGCGGCACGACCGTGGGGAACAATGGCTGAAGACCGGGCAAAGGGGTGGAAACTGCGCTGGCTGAATGCCCGCAACCGGGTGCTGATGGACCCGGGCTTCCAGCGCCTGGCCATGCGCAACCCCTTGCTGCGCCGCACCGCGCGCCGCCATGCCAACAGCATGTTCCAGGTGATCAGCGGCTTCGTGCAGACCAAGGCGCTCACCGCCGCGGTGGATGCCGGCATCATCCGGCGGCTGGCTGGCGGGCCGGCGACGGTGGCCGAGCTGGCGCAGGGCGCCGGGCTGGAGATGGAGGCCATGGAGCGGCTGCTGGGGGCGGCCCGCGCCATCGATCTGGTGGAACTGGCCGCGCCCGGCCTGTGGGTGCTGGGCCAGCGCGGCGCGGCACTGGCCAGCAACCAGGGCGCGCTCGCCATGATCGAGCATCACAAGATCTTCTATGATGATCTTGCCGATCCCGTCGGCCTGCTGAAGCGCGGGCGCGGCAAGAGCCGGCTGGCCGATTTCTGGACCTATGCGCCGGCGGCGGGCCGCGGCGAGCCGGCCGCGGCCGATGCCGCCAGCTGGCAGGCCGAAGGGGCCGGCGCGGTGGCGCCCTATTCGGCGCTGATGGCGGCCAGCCAGCCGATGGTGGCTGAACAGGTGATCGATGCCTATCGCTTCGATCGCCACCAGTGCCTGATGGACGTGGGCGGCGGCCACGGCGCCTTTCTGGCCGCCGTGGCACAGGCCCACCCGCGGCTGGCCCTGAAATTGTTCGACCTTCCGGCTGTGGTGGAAGGTGCCCGGGCGAAACTGGCGGCGCAGGGCCTGTCGCACGTGGCGCTGCACGGCGGCAGTTTCCGTGATGATCCGCTCCCGCAGGGCGCCGATGTCATCAGCCTTGTGCGCATCTGTCATGATCACGACGACGCGGTGGTGCGCGCGCTGCTGAAGAAGGCGCACGCCGCACTGCCCACCGGTGGCCGGCTGCTGATCGCCGAGCCGATGGCGGAAACGCCCGGCGCCGAGACAATGGGCGATGCCTATTTCGGCCTCTATCTGTGGGCGATGGGATCGGGCCGGCCGCGCACGGCAGGCGCGTATCTGGCGCTGCTGGCCGAGGCCGGATTTTCCAGCGCGCGCGAAGTGCGCACGGCGCTGCCGATGGTGACTCGGCTGATTGTGGCGGAACGCTGACGCGCCGGGACTCGCCCTGAAGACCGGCACGTCATGCCGTCAACCCCAAAAGTGGACAATAAAAGTCCAATTTTTTGCCTTGCCAAGCTGTAACACGGCTTTACAGGTCAAAAGCGCATTGGGTAGATACGCGGCTGCGCGCTCGGCGGGGCAGTTGGTGCCGGGCAAATCCAGCCGCGTGAGGGGTTGAATTGCATGGATACAATGGCCGTGGTCGTGGAAGAGCCGGAGCGCGTCGCGCTGCGCCGACTCGCCCTGACAGCGCCGGATGCCGATGATGTGGTGGTGGCCGTTGACTGGTCGGGCATCTCCATGGGCACGGAAAAGCTGATGTACAACGGCACGATGCCGATGTTCCCCGGCATGGGATATCCGTTGGTTCCCGGATACGAGGCGGTGGGCACGGTGATCGACGCCGGCGCCAACCAGACGGCGATGATCGGCCAAACGGTGTTCGTGCCCGGTTCCTCCAAGTTCGACGGCGCGCGCGGGCTGTTCGGCGGCCAGGCGCGCACGGTGATCACGGGCGCGGCGCGGGTGATTCCGGTGCCGGCCGAGCTGGGCGACAAGGCCGTGCTGATGAGCCTGGCCGCCACGGCGCAGCACGCGGTGGCCGACGGCGAGATGCCGGATCTGATCATCGGCCACGGCGTGCTCGGCCGCCTGCTGGCGCGCCTCGCGCTGGCGGCCGGCGTCGAACCGGTGGTGTGGGAAATCAACGACGCCCGCATGGGCGGAGCAGAGGGATATCGGGTGATCCGGCCCGAGACCGACGAGCGGCGGGATTACCGCTCCATCTACGACGCGAGCGGTGACCATCGCATTCTCGACCAGGCCGTCATGCACATGGCGCGCGGGGGCGAGATCGTGCTGGCCGGCTTCTACAGCGAGCCGCTGTCGTTCCACTTCGCGCCTGCGTTCCGGCGCGAGGCGCGTATCCGCATCGCCACAGAGTTTCAGCCTGACGACCTGGCGACCTGTTTCGCCATGGTGGGCAGCGGTAGGCTGTCGCTCGAGGGCCTTGTGACGCACAAGGTTCCGGCAACAGAGGCTCCGACCGCTTATGGTCAGGCCTTTTCGGATCCCAATTGTCTCAAGATGGTCTTCGACTGGAGAGATATCGCATGAGCATCAATCAACTTCTCGATCAGGTTGCCGCCCTTCGTGAGGAGGCTGCCATCGAACCGGACCCGGTGCACACTGGTGAAGTCACCAAGGAAACCCAGATCATCGCCATCTATGGCAAGGGCGGTTCGGGCAAGAGCTTCGCGCTCGCCAACCTCTCTTACATGATGGCGCAGCAGGGCAAGCGCGTGCTCTTGATCGGCTGCGATCCCAAGAGCGACACCACCAGCCTGCTGTTCGGCGGCAAGGCCACCCCGACCATCATCGAGACCAGCTCGAAGAAGAAGCTGACCGGCGAGGAACTGTCCATCGAGGACGTGTGCTTCCAGCGCGACGGCGTGTTCGCCATGGAGCTGGGCGGGCCGGAAGTGGGCCGTGGCTGTGGCGGTCGCGGCATCATCCACGGCTTTGAAACCATCGAGAAGCTGGGCTTCCACGACTGGGGCTTCGATTATGTGCTGCTGGATTTCCTGGGCGACGTGGTGTGCGGCGGCTTCGGCCTGCCGATCGCCCGCGACATGTGCCAGAAGGTGATCGTCGTTGGTTCCAACGACCTGCAGTCGCTCTATGTCGCCAACAACGTCTGCAAGGCGGTGGAATATTTCCGCAAGATGGGCGGCAATGTCGGCGTCGCCGGCATCCTGATCAACAAGGATGACGGCACCGGCGAGGCGCAGGCCTTTGCCAAAGCCGTGGGTATCCCGGTGCTGGCCAGCATCCCGGCGCACGAGGAGATCCGGCGCAAGTCGGCCAACTATCAGATCATCGGCACCCCCGATGGCCCGTGGGGCCCGCTGTTTGCCGAACTGGCCACCAACGTCGAAACCGCGCCGCCCGTGCGGCCGACCCCGCTCGATCAGGACGGCCTGCTGGGCCTGTTCAAGCCGGAAGATACCGGCGGGAATTTCGTGCTGAAGCCGGCGACCCAGGCGGACATGCGCGGCGGCGTCTACGAGACCAAGCCCAGCCTGGAAGTGGTGTACGACAATGTCTGAGGATCTGGCCCGCACTGATGCGCCGGCGCCTGTGGAAGGGGCTGGCTGCCATGCCGGCGCCGACACGATGCGCGATGCCGCCGCCAAGGCCGGCAAGTCCGAGGTGCTCGACCGCTATGCGGCCGACTATCCCAAGGGCCCGCATGACCAGCCGCAGTCGATGTGCCCGGCCTTTGGCTCGTTGCGCGTCGGCCTCAGGATGCGCCGCACCGCTACCATCCTGTCCGGCTCGGCCTGCTGCGTCTATGGCCTCACCTTCACGTCGCACTTCTACGGGGCGCGGCGCACGGTGGGCTATGTGCCGTTCAACTCGGAAACGCTGGTCACCGGCAAGCTGTTCGAGGACATCCGTGACGCCGTGCACGACATGGCCGATCCGGAGAAGTACGACACGATCGTGGTGACCAACCTGTGCGTGCCGACCGCTTCGGGCGTGCCGCTGCAGCTGCTGCCGGAAACCATCAATGGCGTACGCATCATCGGCATCGACGTGCCGGGCTTTGGCGTGCCAACCCATGCGGAAGCCAAGGATGTGCTGGCCGGCGCGATGCTGAAATATGCGCGCGAAGAGATCATGGCCGGACCGGTGGCGGCGCCTGCCGTGATGCCCGACAAGCCGACCGTGACGCTGCTGGGCGAGATGTTTCCGGCCGATCCGGTGGGCATCGCCATGATGCTGGAACCCATGGGCCTGACCACGGGCCCGGTGGTCCCCACCCGCGAATGGCGCGAGCTTTATGCCGCGCTGGCCTCGCCGGTGGTGGCGGCCATCCATCCCTTCTACACGGCGGCGATCCGCGAGTTCGACGCCGCCGGGCGCACCATGGTCGGCTCCGCCCCGGTGGGCCGCGATGGCACGGCGGCATGGCTTGCTGCGATCGGCGATGCGTTCGGCCTTTCGGCCGATGCCGTGGCCGCGGCGCAGAACCGCTTCCTGCCGGCCATCGCCGGCGCGCTGGCGGCAACGCCGATCAAGGGCCGCATCACGGTGTCCGGCTATGAAGGTTCAGAACTGCTGGTGGCGCGCCTGCTGGTCGAATCGGGCGCCGAGGTGCCCTATGTCGGCACCGCCTGCCCGCGCACCAAATGGTCCGATCCCGATCGCGAGTGGCTGGAGGCGCGGGGCACGCGCATCCAGTATCGCGCCAGCCTTGAACAGGACATCGCGGCCGTGGAGGAATTCCACCCCGACCTGTCGATCGGCACGACCCCGGTTGTGCAGCATGCCAAGACAAAGGCCATCCCCGGCCTCTATTTCACCAACCTCATCTCGGCCCGGCCGCTGATGGGGCCGGCGGGTGCTGGCAGCCTGGCGCAGGTGATCAATGGCGCGCTGCGCAACAAGGACCGGTTCGATGCGATGAAGGGCTTCTTTGGCGGGGTTGGCGAAGGCCATGCCGCCGGCATCTGGGAAAATGTCCCGGTGGATCGCCCGGAATTCAAGAAGAAGTTCGCTGCCAAGATGATCGCCGCCGCCAAGGCGGAAGAAGCCGTGGGGAACTGACGCCATGCTCGTTCTCGATCATGATCGCGCCGGGGGCTATTGGGGCGCCGTTTACAGCTTCACCTCGGTGAAGGGGCTGCAGGTGGTGATCGATGGCCCGGTGGGCTGCGAGAACCTGCCCGTCACCTCGGTGCTCCACTACACCGATGGCCTGCCGCCGCACGAGCTGCCCATCGTCGTCACCGGCCTTGCCGAGGAGGAACTGGGCAAGACCGGCACCGAGGGCGCGATGAAGCGGGCGTGGAAGACGCTCGACCCGGCGCTGCCGTCGGTGGTGGTGACCGGTTCCATCGCCGAGATGATCGGCGGCGGCGTGACGCCGGAAGGCACTACCATCCAGCGCTTCCTGCCGCGCACCATCGACGAGGATCAGTGGCAGTCCGCCGACCGCGCGCTGACCTGGCTGTGGAAGGAATTCGGCCCCAAGAAGATGCCGGCGCCCAAGGTGCGGAAGGAGGGCGAGAAGCCGCTCGTCAACATCATCGGGCCGCAATATGGCACGTTCAACATGCCGTCGGACCTGGCGGAAATCCGCCGGCTGATCGAAGGCATCGGTTGCGAAGTGAACATGGTGTTCCCGCTGGGCACCCACCTCGCCGACATCCGCCGGCTGGCCGATGCATCGGTCAACGTGTGCATGTACCGCGAATGGGGCCGCAACCTGTGCGAGACACTGGAGCGGCCCTATCTGCAGGCGCCCATTGGCCTGAACAGCACCACGTCGTTCCTGCGCAAGCTGGGCGAGCTGACGGGCGTGGACCCGGAACCCTTCATCGAGAAGGAAAAGCACACCACCATCAAGCCGCTGTGGGACCTGTGGCGTTCGGTGACGCAGGACTTCTTCGCCACCGCCAGCTTCGGGATCGTGGCAACGGAGACCTATACGCGCGGCATGAAGGTGTTCCTGGAAGACGACATGGGCATGCCCTGCGTGTTCGCCTACCAGCGCAATGCCGGGGTGAAGCCGGACAACGAGGCGGTGCGCGAATCGATCCGCACCACCAGCCCGCTGATCGTTTTCGGCAGCTACAACGAACGCATGTACATGGCCGAGACGAACAGCCGGTCCATCTATATCAACGCCAGCTTCCCGGGCGCCGCCATCCGCCGCGCGACCGGTACGCCGTTCATGGGCTATGCCGGCTGCACCTGGATCATGCAGGAAGTGTGCAACGCGCTGTTCGATGCTCTGTTCTTCATCCTGCCGCTGTCCACCCAGATGGACCGGGCGGACGCGACCCCCTCGCGCCTGCTGGAAGCGGTGTCCTGGGAGGACGAAGCGCGCTCCGAGCTGGACCGCATGGTGGAGAAGGAACCGGTGCTGGTGCGCATTTCGGCGGCCAAGCGCCTGCGCGACGCCGCCGAACGGGCGGCCCGCGATGCCGGCGAGAAGGTGGTGACGATGGAGCGGCTGCATGCGGCGGCCCGGCTTTACGAGTCGCAGGCGGCCTGAATGAACGTCACGTGACGCATGGCCACAGAACCCTCTTTTCAAACCATTACAAACTTGCCATGAGGGCGCTGAAGGGAATTGGCTGTTTAGGGGTTTTCCCGTAACAGTCTCATCAGCTTTGCGGTGGAATCATCCTACGCCGCGAAGCCGCCGGTCGGGCGAGGCCATGACGGCCCCGTGCGGCGGAACCATCGGAGGAAAAGGCATGAGTGACAACAAGATTGGTCCGGGTACCTACCTGACCGACGCTGAAGCGAAGGAGTTCCACCGGGGCTTCGTCGTCTCGATGGCGTTCTTCGTGATCGTGGCGGTCATCGCCCACTGGCTGGTTTGGGTGTGGCGCCCCTGGCTGGGTTCCAAGCGCGCGTTCGCGGCCACGGAAATCCACCAGATCCAGCAGGCTGACGCTTCCGGCGTCGCTGCGCCCCGGGCTTAAGGAGCGACGACAATGTGGAAGATCTGGCAGACTTTCAATCCGCAGCGCATCATGACCGCGCTGGCCGTGTTCCTGTTCACGCTGGCCATCCTGATCCACTTCATCCTGCTCAGCACCGACCGCTACAACTGGCTGGACGGCGCCGAGCCGGCGGCGGCTGCGGCCATCACCGAAGCCACCCAGGCCGCCTGACACTGGTCAGGCCGGCCGATTGGCCGGGACCCTTGGTGTGATGGGCGGGTTCACTATCGCCCGCCCATCCACCTTCGGACAGCAACCGGTCGGTTGAGACGCTGGCCTGAACGGCTGGTTCTTGGAGGAGGTGCGCCATGGCAGTGCTGAGTTTTGAACGCAAATATCGGGTACGCGGGGGCACGCTGATCGGCGGCGACCTCTTCGACTTCTGGATCGGTCCCTTCTACGTCGGCTTCTTCGGGGTCACGACGATCTTCTTCGCTGCCCTGGGTACGGCGCTTATCCTGTACGGAGCTGCCATCGGTCCCACGTGGAACCCGTGGCTGATCAACATTGCTCCGCCCGATATTTCCTATGGTCTCAAGCTGGCGCCCCTGAAGGAAGGCGGTCTCTGGCAGATCATCACCATCTGCGCGATCGGGGCCTTCTGCAGCTGGGCGCTACGCGAAGTTGAAATCTGTCGCAAGCTCGGCATCGGCTATCATGTGCCGGCCGCTTTCGGCATGGCCATCCTGGCGTATGTCACGCTGGTGGTGTTCCGCCCGCTGCTGATGGGTGCCTGGGGCTATGGCTTCCCTTATGGCATCTTCCCGCACCTCGACTGGGTGTCGAACACCGGCTACCAGTATCTCCACTTCCACTACAATCCGGCCCACATGCTGGCGGTGAGCTTCTTCTTCACCACCACGCTGGCGCTCGGCCTGCACGGCGCGCTCGTTCTGTCGGCCGTCAACCCGGCCAAGGGCGAAGTGGTGAAGTCGCCGGAATATGAAGACACGTTCTTCCGCGACCTGATCGGCTATTCGGTCGGCACGCTGGGCATTCACCGCCTTGGCCTGCTGCTTGCCATGAACGCCGGTTTCTGGAGCGCGGTGTGCATCATCATCTCGGGTCCCTTCTGGTCGCGCGGTTGGCCGGAATGGTGGACCTGGTGGCTCAACCTGCCGATCTGGCGTTGAGGACGGACACGCACCATGGCTTATCAGAACATCTTTACGCAGGTGCAGCTCCGCGGTGAGCTGGAAGCCGGCGTACCTCTTGGCCCGCACAACGATGAACGCTTCGGGCCGTTCGGCACGTCCTGGCTGATGGGCAAGCTGGGCGGCGCCCAGATTGGTCCCGTCTACCTTGGCAAGCTCGGCATCGCCTCGCTGCTCGCCGGGTTCATCGCCATCGAGATCATGGGCCTGAACATGCTGGCCTCGGTGAACTGGGATCCTGTCCAGTTCGTCCGCCAGCTGTTCTGGCTCAGCCTCGAACCGCCGCCCGCCAAATATGGCTTCACCTTCAACGTGCCGCTGAACGAAGGCGGCTGGTGGATCGCCGCCGGCGGTTTCCTCACCGCCTCGATCCTGCTGTGGTGGGCCCGCACCTATGTGCGCGCCAAGGAACTTGGCATGGGCACGCACGTCGCCTGGGCCTTCGCGTCCGCCATCTGGCTCTACCTCGTGCTCGGCTTCATCCGGCCGATGATGATGGGCAGCTGGGCCGAAGCGGTGCCGTTCGGGATCTTCCCGCACCTCGACTGGACCGCGGCCTTCTCGATCCGCTACGGCAACCTGTTCTACAACCCGTTCCACGCGCTCAGCATTGCCTTCCTCTATGGTTCGACGCTGCTGTTCGCCATGCACGGCGCCACCATCCTGGCGGTCGGTCGCTATGGCGGGGAACGCGAGATCGAACAGATCACCGACCGTGGTACCGCGTCGGAACGTGCCGCCCTGTTCTGGCGCTGGACCATGGGCTGGAACGCCACCATGGAATCCATCCATCGCTGGGCCTGGTGGTTCGCGGTGCTGACGACGCTGACCGGCGGCATCGGCATCCTCCTGACCGGCACCGTCGTCGACAACTGGTATCTGTGGGCTGTCCAGCATGGTTTTGCGCTGGAATATCCGGCCACCGGTGTGGTCGATCCGTCCACCCTTCCGGGAGCTCCGCAATGAGTGCGCTGAACAAGTTTGTCGCCATCGCGCTGCCGGCGCTGCTGCTGGCCGGTTGCGAGCTGGGCACCAAGGAGCAGGAGCAGGTCGGCTATCGCGGCACCGCGATGGTCCAGATCAACGATCCGGACTCCAAGGCCGTGGTGGGCGAGGTTCCGGCCCCGCCGTACGAACTGACAGCCGAAATGCTGGCGGGCCAGAAGTCGAAGGAAGCCTATGAGAACGTCCAGGTGCTGGGCGATGTCTCGGTGGACGAATTCAACTATCTGATGCAGGCGATGACCACCTGGATCGCGCCCGATGGCAGTGACATTCCGAATGCCGGCTGCGCCTATTGTCACAACATCGAGAACATGGCCTCGGACGAGAAGTACACCAAGGTCGTGGCCCGCAAGATGTTGCAGATGACGCGCACCATCAACGCGAACTGGACGCCGCACTTTGGCAACCAGGAAAATGCCGGCGTGACCTGCTGGACCTGCCACCGTGGCAATCCGGTGCCGAAGAATGTCTGGTCGACCGCTGTGCCGGATCCGGCCAGGCTGACCGGCAACAAGCGCGGCGGCAACACGCCGGCACCGTCGGTTGCCTATGCCTCGCTGAACTATGACCCGTTCACCGACTATCTGGCCGGCAAGGAGAATATCCGCGTTGGCGGCAAGGCCTTCCCGACCAGCCACGTTGCGTCCATCCAGTCTACCGAGAAGACCTATGGCCTCATGATGCACATGAGCCAGGGCCTCGGCGTGAACTGCACCTTCTGCCACAACTCGAACAATTTCGCGAAGTGGGATGACAGCCGGCCCCAGCGCGTGAACGCCTGGTACGGCATCCGCATGGTGCGGGATGTCAACAACAACTACATCAGTGCCCTGGGCGACGTGTGGCCGGCCAATCGCCGTGGCCCGCACGGCGATCCGCTCAAGGTCAACTGCGCCACCTGCCACCAGGGTGTGAACAAGCCGCTGGGCGGGGTGAAGATGCTGAAGGACTATCCGGCGCTGAAGGGTGCCGCCCCCGTCGCCGCCCCCGCGCCGGTCGTGGCGGAAACCCCGGCCGCGGCGGAAACGGCTGCGGCGGAGACGGCCAAGCCGGCTGCCTGATCGCATCTGCTGCGAACCAGGGGGCCCGGCGTCATGCGACGCCGGGCCCCTTTCGTTTGTGACCGTCCGGCGTGTGCCGCCCTGTCGCACTCAATAGTCCCAGCTTTGTGCCTGCCCCCGGCATGATAGCCTGCATGGATTGACCCCTCGGGAGGGGCTGCTGTCTGGGGAGATGGTCATGGCAGAACGTCTGGATGTGCTGATTGTCGGTGCCGGCTTTTCTGGCATGTACATGCTGCTCAAGTGCCGGGAGCAGGGCCTGAAGGTGCAGGTGATCGAGGCCGGCAGCGGCGTGGGGGGCACCTGGTACTGGAACCGCTATCCGGGTGCCCGGGTCGACATCCAGAGCCTCGAATATTGCTATGGCTTCGACGAGACGCTGGAGCGCGAATGGCGCTGGTCAGAACGCTACGCCCCGCAGCCGGAACTGCTGGCCTATGCCAACCATGTCGCCGACCGGTTCGACCTGAAGAAGGACATTCGCTTCAACACACGGGTGACGGCGGCACACTGGGACGCGGCCGCCGATGGCTGGAATGTCACGCTCGACAGCGCCGAGGTGATCCCGGCGCGCTTCGTCGTGATGGCCACCGGCTGCCTGTCGGTGCCCACCGATGTCACCTTCGCCGGCATCGAGGATTACAAGGGCCGCATCTACCGCACCTCGCGCTGGCCGCATGACGGCGTGGATTTCACCGGCCAGCGGGTGGGCATCATCGGCACCGGGTCCTCCGCCATCCAGTCGATCCCGATCATTGCCGAAAGCGCGGCGCATCTCACGGTGTTCCAGCGCACGCCCAACTATTCGATGCCGGCGCACAACGGCCCGATTCCGGACGCGGATTTCCAGGAATGGCTGGCCGATCCGCGCGCCTATCGTGCCCGTTCGCGTTATACGGTCGGCGGCTTCTGGAATGAACCGCGCGACGAGGCGATTGCCATCCACACGCCGCCGGACGAGATCAAGGCCGAGCTGGAGCGGCGCTGGGCCTGGGGCGGGTTCCGCATCCTGAACGCCTTTGCCGATCAGGCCATCGATCCTGAAGCCAACAAGATCATCGCCGATTTCGTGGCTGGCAAGATCCGGGAACAGGTGAAGGATCCCAAGGTTGCCGAGCTGCTGACACCGAAGGACCACCCGTTCGGCACCAAGCGCCCCTGTGTCGATACCGGCTACTATGCCACTTACAATCGCGACAACGTGAGCCTGATCGACCTCAGGTCAGACCCGCTGGAGCGTTTCACCGAGACCGGGATCAGGACAGCGCACAACCGCTTCGACTTCGATGCCGTCGTGCTGGCCACCGGCTTTGACGCGATGACCGGCGCCATCGAGCGCGTCGACATCCGTGGGCAGAACGGCGAGACCATCAAGGAGCATTGGGCCGCTGGCCCGGAAACCTATCTTGGCCTGATGGTCGCCGGTTTCCCCAACCTGTTCCTGATCACAGGCCCCGGCAGCCCCAGCGTGCTGACCAACATGATCAACAGCATTGAACAGCATGTCGATTATGTTGCCGACATCATCGCGCATCTGAACGCCAGCCAGGCCGGCCGCATCGAGGCGACGCGCGAAGCCGAACGCGCCTGGACCGACCATGTCGACCAGGGGGCCGCCATGACGCTGCTGCCGCAGGCCAACAGCTGGTACATGGGCGCCAACGTGCCGGGCAAGCCGCGCCGCTTCATGGCCTATACCGGCGGGCTGCACACCTATACCGATATCTGCGACGCGGTGAAGGCCAAGGGCTGGGAAGGCTTCCGCATCGCGCGCGGTGACCAGGTGCTGCACGACAGCTGCGAATTCACCAGCTATCCGCCGCCGCCCGAGACCATGGCGCCGCACCTGGTTGAGATGGCCATGGGCCGTGTCGCCAAGTGGCTGGAGGCGCACGGCCAGACGGCGGCCTAGGCCCGCGCCGTCCCCGCGCTGGCCCACAGCCGGGCGATGACACCGGACAGCGCGGCATGGTTGCCGCCGTGATAGGCGTTGCCGGCCGGCAGTTCCGCCACCAGGCGGCGGTGGGCTTCCGGCAGGGCGTGATAGGGCAGGCCGGGCAGCAGGTGATGCAGCGCGTGATAGCGCAGGCCCACCGGCGCCCACAGTTCCGGCAGCACGGCCGGCGGCGGCACGTTCACGCTGTCCAGATACTGGCCGGTGATGGTCATCACCTTGCCGTCGTTTTCCCACAGATGGGCCGCCAGCGTGCGGACCTGGTTGATCGTCATGCTGGCGGACAGCACGGCCAGCCAGATGCCGAAGGCGCGCAGCGGGATGATGCCGGTGACCACCCCAGCCAGCACGGCAATGACGAACAGCGAGGTCGCCACCTCCATGATGGTCCAGCGCGCGGCGTGCGGCCCGGCCGGCGGATCACGGCGGAAATCGGGGTTGATCGACAGTGCCGAAAAGCGCGCCCGCACCACGTCGCGCACCGGCTTCAGCAGCGACAGCGGCGCCAGCAGGCCCCAGCGGATGAGGAGGCCGATCGGGCCGAGGGCGGCCACAGCGACGAACAGCGGCACGCTCAGCTTGGGCTTCAGCGCCAGCGCCATATATTCGGGATCGCGCACCGTGCCATAGCGATTGCGGGCGTGGTGGAGATTGTGGACGCCCTCGTACATGAAGCTGGGAATCATCAGCGGGATGCCGGCGATCAGGTTCCACACCGTGCGATACCCCGGCACGCTGTCGTCCTTCATGTGGGTGATTTCGTGGATGAAGCTGCCGAGGCGGTAGAGCGCCAGCACGGCGACGACGGTCAGCATGGCGGTGGCGGCGAACGGCAGGCCGGGCAGCAGGATCAGCGCCGCCAGCGCGCCCCAGCCGATGGCCGCCGAACCGAGCGTGTCCGCCCAGTATATGGCCGGCCTGTAGGCCCCGAGTTCGCGGCCCAGCGTGGCGGCCAGCTTGATCATGGCCACGTCCTCACCGGCCAGCGCGTTGTTCTCGCGCGGGGCTGATTCGGTCTGGCGGGCAGCAGTCGCAGGGCTCATGGTCGCTCTATTGGCAGAAGATTGCGACCGGTTAAGGGCAGAAAGCGGGCAGGGAAAGTCCGGGAAATGCCGCATGGGCCAAGCCGGCTGATGTCCCTTTGGGACGGTGGTTCCGTGACGTCGAACGGGCCTCGGGCAACCCTCTGGCCCGGCAAAGCCGTGCCGCCGGCTTGCCCGATCCCGCCGGCCGGTCTTGCTGGAGTCGGTTGGTAACGCAATGCGTTACCAACTCGCCCAGCAGCGACTAAATCGTCCGGCTCACCACCAGCTTCATGATCTCGCTGGTGCCGCCATAAATGCGCTGCACACGCGCATCGCGCCACAGGCGGGCGATGGGATATTCGTTCATGTAACCGGCGCCGCCATGCAGCTGCAGTGCCTCATCGCACACGCGGCCCTGCAGTTCGGTGTGCCACAGCTTTGCGGCGCTGGCTTCGGCGGCGGTCAGCTTGCCTTCCACCAGTTTCTGAAGCCCCCAGTCGATATGGGCCCAGCCCACCTGCAGCTCCGTCTTCAGGCCCGCCAGCACGAACTGCGTGTTCTGGAAATCCCACACCGTCTTGCCGAAGGCCTTGCGGTCCTTCACGAACTTCACCGCTTCATCGAACGCGCGCTGGGCGCCGGCCTGGGCCGAGATGGCGATGGACAGGCGCTCCTGCGGCAGCTGGCTCATCAGGTAGATGAAGCCCTTGTTCTCCTCGCCCAGGCAGTTGGTCATCGGCACGCGCACGTCGTTGAAGAAGAGTTCCGACGTGTCGGCGCTGTTCTGGCCGATCTTGTCGAGGTTGCGGCCGCGGCTGAAGCCCTCGCGGTCAGCTTCCACGAGGATCAGCGAGGTGCCCTTGGCGCCGGCGTCCGGATCGGTCTTGGCGACGACGATGATCAGATCGGCATTCTGGCCGTTGGTGATGTAGGTCTTGCTGCCGTTGATGACATAATGGTTGCCGTCCTTCTTCGCCGTGGTGCGCACGCCCTGCAGGTCGCTGCCGGCGCCCGGCTCGGTCATGGCGATGGCGGTGATCAACTCGCCCGAAATCATCTTGGGCAGAATTTTGCGCTTCTGCTCTTCCGAACCATAGGCGATCAGATAATCGGCGATGATGTCCGATTGCAGTGTGATGCCGGCCGACGAACCGGCATAGGCCAGTTCCTCGTCGACGATGGCGTTGTAGCGGAAATCAAGGCCCAGCCCGCCATATTCCTCCGGCACGCCGGGGCAGAGCAGGCCGGCCTCGCCGCAGGCGCGCCAGAATTTGCGATCGACAATGCCCTCTTCCTCATAGCGGTCGAGGTTGGGGATCAGCTCCTTTTCGAAGACCTTGCGCACCGTGTCACGGAACGCGACTTCATCAGGGCCGTAAACGCGGCGATCACTGGCATCGAGCATGGGCTTTTCCTTTCGGCAGACGGGCTTTGCCGACGTTATGTGGCCAGTTTGCGGGGGTCGTCACCTGTCTTGCAAGAGAGGGCGGCAGGGTGCCACACTGCAATTCATGAAACACGCCCTGCTGCTGATCGGCCTGCTGGCCGCCACCCCTGCCATCGCGCAGGAAGATCCGTTCCTGAAGCGCGCGGAAGCGGTGCTGAAGCGGCAGCCGATCATCGATGGCCACAATGACTGGCCGGGCGCGCTGCGCGGCAGCTTCGGCGAAGGCTGGTGGAGCCAGGATCTGAAGGCCGACAGCCGCACCTTCAAGCGCCCGCTGATGACCGACATACCGCGCCTGCACGCTGGCCGGGTCGGCGGGCAGTTCTGGTCCGTCTATGTGCCCGCCACCGTCACCGGCCCGCAGGCGGTGAAATCCACCATCGAGCAGATCGATATCGTGCGCGGCTTCGTGGCCAAGTATCCGGCCGATTTCGAGCTGGCCGCCACGGCGGCCGACATCCGCCGCATCCAGAAGACCGGCAAGGTCGCCAGCCTGATGGGCGTGGAGGGCGGCAGCCAGATCGACAACAGCCTGCCGGTGCTGCGGATGTATCATGCGCTCGGCGTGCGCTACATGACGCTGACCCACACGCGCCACAATGACTGGGCAGACAGCGCCAACGAGCCGGCCCGTGCGCAGCCGCTTAGCGACTATGGCAAGGCGGTGATCCGCGAGATGAACCGCATCGGCATGCTGGTCGACCTGTCGCACGTCTCGCCGGGCACCATGAAGGCGGTGCTGGCGGTGACCAAGGCACCGGTAATCTATTCCCACTCCTCGGCACGCGGCATCGCCGATCATGTCCGCAACGTGCCCGATGACGTGCTGCCGCTGGTGAAGGCCAATGGCGGCGTGGTGATGGCAACCTGGGTGCCCGGCTTCATCAACAGCGCCCGCCAGGCCTGGGAAGCGGCGCGCGCCGGCGAGCGGCAGCGGCTGGCGGCCCTTTACATCGCCGACGTGCCGCGCCAGGCGCAGGCGATGGCGGCCTGGGATGCCGATCACCCGCGCCCACCCGTGGGCATCAAGGACGTGGCCGATCATATCGACCGGCTGGTGAAGCTGGCCGGCATCGACCATGTCGGCATCGGCGGCGACCTTGACGGCATCGATTCGACCCCCACCGGGCTGGAAGGCGTGGAAACCTATCCAGCGCTGATCGCCGAGCTGCTGCGCCGTGGTTATTCGGACGCCGATTGCGAGAAGATCGCTGGCGGCAACCTGCTCAGGGTGATGGAAGCGGCCGAGAAGGTGGCGGCCAGCATGGCGGGCGAACTGCCGCCGGATGTGAAGCCGTAGGTCGGGTCACCCGGGCCGCTGCTGGGCATAAAGGGAGGGAGGGCGCGGCAAAGCCGCGCCGTCGAAGCTGTTCGGCAGGCTTGCGGCCTGCCGCCAGCCCGGCCGTGTTTTGGTGAGTCGGCCGTTAACGCTGCGCGTTATCGGCGCGCCACCCTGCACACAGTAATGGCGGCTGGTGTTGCCACCAGCCGCCACTGTGTCGTGCCCCTCCGAAGAGGTCGTGGGCGTTGCGGTCGGCGCCTGCGCTCACTGCCTCCCGGCAGGAGCTGCGGCGGTTGGCCTCTCGCCACACCACGGCACTTTTTCGCTTCGGACGGACGCGGCGGCGCAAGCGCCAGCCGTGCCGTCCTCTGCCGGACCAGTCGTTTCCGCCCTGGTTGCCCCGCGCTGGCGTCTGCCTTTCGGCATCTGCCGGTCGGTTGACCGTCTGGGCGGGCGTTCCGGCCCCGGCTGCTGCTCCCACCTGCCGGCGTCGCGTTCCTGCTTGCGCAGGTTCGCTGGCGTCTGCAGGCTGGCGTTGCAGCCTTCGGGTTGGCGCCTTTCCCGCTTGCCTGCTGTCTTCGGGTTGCCCCTCTGGCGGCTGCACCTGCGGTCCGGCTTTCCAGCCCTGGCTGTTCGCCTGCTTTCCCACACGTTTCCGCGCTGTCTTGCGACAGGTTTTCTCGCCTGGTTCCACTGGCGTTTCAGCCCATCAGCCTTCGTGATCCAATTCCCGCCATACGGCTGGAATTTACGTGTCCAGATGATGGTAACCGTTTGTTTCCGATGGCGTTTCCGCGTCCCGTCAATTCCCGGCTACAAGTGGATGCTCTCACCATTCGGGTGAGTCGTCAAACTGAAATATTGGCAATTTCGCCTGTGGATAACGGGGATAATGGGGATGGAATCTCCCCTTTACGGGATTCCCCTCATGCAGCTCAGGCCGCCGTCCAGCCGCCGTCCATCGTCATGTTGGCCCCCGTGATCTGGCTGGCCGCATCGCCGCACAGGAACAGCGCCAGCGCCGCCACCTGCTCCACCGTCACGAACTCCTTGGTGGGCTGCGCCTTCAGCAGCACATCCTCGATCACCTGTTCACGGGTCAGGCTGCGCGCTGCCATCGTGTCGGGGATCTGCCGTTCCACCAGCGGCGTCCACACATAGCCTGGCGAGATGCAGTTGGCGGTGATGCCATGCTCGGCCAGTTCCAGCGCGATTGTCTTGGTGAAGCCGGCAATGCCGTGCTTGGCCGCCACATAGGCCGCCTTGAACGGCGAGGCGACAAGGCTGTGGGCAGACGCGGTGTTGATGATCCGCCCCCAGCCGGCGGCCTTCATGCCTGGCACGGCCAGCCGCGTGGTGTGGAAGGCGCTGGACAGGTTGATGGCCAGGATCGCGTCCCACTTCTCGGGCGGGAACTCCTCCACCGGGGAGACGAACTGGATGCCGGCGTTGTTGACGAGAATGTCCACCCCGCCCAGCTGGTCCTGCGCGGCGGCCATCATGTCTGCGATTTCGGCCGGTTTGGACATGTCCGCCCCATGGTGGAGCGCGCCGCCTGCCGCCGCCTGTGCCGCCGCAATCTGGTCAGCATCGCCAAAGCCGCCCAACATCACGCGCGCACCCGCTTCGGCCAGCGCCTGGGCGATGGCGAGGCCGATGCCGCTGGTGGCGCCGGTGACGAGGGCGCGCTTGCCGGTCAGGGACGGGTTCGGGCTGGCCATCAGATCAGCTCCACCGCCATCGCGGTCGCCTCGCCGCCGCCGATACACAGGGCGGCCACGCCGCGCCTGCCGCCGGTCAATTCCAGCGCGGCGATCAGCGTCGAAATTATGCGCGCGCCGGACGCGCCAATGGGGTGGCCCAGCGCACAGGCGCCGCCGTGGATGTTGAGCTTTTCATGCGGGATCTTCAGATCATGCATGGCGATCATGGCCACCGCCGCGAACGCCTCGTTCACCTCGAACAGGTCAACATCGGCCACCGTCCAGCCCGCCTTGTCCAGCACCTTCCTGATTGCCGGCACCGGCGCCGTGGTGAACTTGGCCGGCTCATGGGCGTGGGCGGCGTGGGCGACGATGCGCGCCTTGGCGCCCCAGCCCTCCGCCTCCGCCACGCTCGCCCGCGTCAGCACCAGCGCCGCCGCCCCATCGCTGATCGAAGAGGCGTTGGCCGCCGTGATGGTGCCATCCTTGGCGAACGCGGGCTTCAAGGTGGGGATCTTGTCGATGCGCGCCTTGCCGGGCTGCTCGTCGGTATCGACCAGCACCTCGCCGCCACGGGTCGGCACCGCCACCGGCACGATCTCCCCGGCAAAGGCACCGCTGGCAATCGCCTTCTGCGCGCGCTCCAGGCTGGCGATGGCGAAATCATCCTGCGCGGCGCGCGTGAACTGGTAATCCCGCGCGCTTTCCTCGGCAAAGCTGCCCATCAACCGGCCGGGATCATAGGCATCCTCCAGCCCATCCAGATACATCGAATCCTTCACCGCATCATGGCCAATGCGTGCGCCGCCGCGATGCTTCATCAGCAGATAAGGCGCGTTCGTCATGCTCTCCATGCCGCCCGCCACCATCACCCGCGCCGAGCCCGCCAGCAACGCATCATGCGCCATGATCGCCGCCTGCATGCCACTGCCACACATCTTGTTGATGGTCACCGCCTCCACATGCAGCGGCAAACCCGCGCCCAACGCCGCCTGCCGCGCCGGCGCCTGGCCCTGGCCCGCCGGCAATACACATCCCATCACGATCTGCTCGATGGCTTGCGGCGACACGCCCGCCCGCGCCACCGCCGCCTGCACCGCCGCCGCGCCCAACTGCGGCGCCGTGAGGCCGGACAGCGCCCCCTGAAACCCACCCATCGGCGTGCGGGCATGGCCGGCAATGACAACAGGATCAGACATGATAGGCACTCCGGTTGACGTGCAGGCCTTCTAGTCGCGCGATGTGACAGGCGAAAGCGCAAAAGCCACACTGCCGGCCGCGCCGGCTTTTGACAGATGTGACGATTGTGGCGGGCATGTCTGTTGATTTTGTTGCCTTTATTGAAATTTGCGCTGGTTCCTTGGGTGCCTGGTTGCTGCCTTGGAGCCGTCGCCATGATGACAGGCCTTGGCGGCGTAGGACAGAATTGGGGTCAGGAAGGACGTTGCCTCCGGCGGGCAGGGACTCGTCCCTGCACCCGGTTGTTCTGGATTGCGCCGGGCGCAGCTTTGGTGTGCGTGATGCGCTGTCTTCGGCAGGCGTTGATGTTCAGACCCGGTTCATCGCTGTCCACGCACCCGATATGCGGCTAATTTCATGGAGTTGACCTGATGCTGCGCCGCGCTCTTCTGTTCACGGCCGCGTCTGCCACGCTGGCTGCCGGCGCTGCGGCGAAGCCGGCGCCTGGGCCGCAAGGCGATCTTGCCATCCGCGTTGGGGAGGCGGCGGCGATGACCATCAACGGCCAGCCGGTGCGTGTTCGCATTGCGCCCGATGCCGTGTCCGTCGCCACCCTGAACGGCGATGCGGCGCGCCGGATCGGGCTGAAGCCCAGCATGATCGGCTATATCTATGTCATCGGGCCGGTGCGGATCGGCTTCCGCACGGATGATGCGCGCTATGGCGCCGGGGATGCCGGCTTCCGCAGCCGCACGGCCTTCAGCGATCGGCAGGTGGTGGACGGCGCCGACGGGGTTGCCGGGCCAGCAACCTTCCCGTTTCGGCGGACCATCCTGACCCTGCGCGATCCCGGGCCGGGCGACCGCGCGATCAGCTTTCCGCTCAACAAGGACATGGGCCGCAGCCAGACCGGCGTGAAGATCGAGGTTGATGGCCGTCCGGTCTATGTTGCGTTCAGCTTTGACCGCCCGGAAAGCCTGGTGACCGCGACCGGCGGGCAATGGATTGCCGATGCCAACGGCGGCCGTTTCGATGGCGGCGCCCGCGACGCGCCGATCCTGTACGGCGTGGCGCGCCCGATCCGGTCCCTGCGCCTGCAGCGCCCGCTGATGCTGGGCGAACTGGAAATCCGCAATCTGGCGGTGCGCGTGTCGGACATGGGCAACGCCCAGGGCATATCCGACGGCGCCGAGCCTGACCCCAACGAGATCGTGGTGACCGCCGAAGGCAAGCGCAGGATCCCGAACCAAAGACTGTATGTCGGGATGGACACGATCGGGCATTGCGCGTCGATCACCTATGATTTCGCCGCCGGCACGGTGACGCTGATGTGCCCGGCGCAGCAAGGTTCGGTGCGCGCAAACTGACATTGACCGAATTCAGGACTGCGCGATCCGTCGAAGCCAACGGGCGCAGGCCAAAGGGTTCAGGCCAAAGGGTGCACGGACGAGTCCCTGCCCGCCGGAGGCTCTGCTTCCTGTACTCGAAGAGGCAGCCAAGCCCCGTGTCGGGCACGGGGCGACGGGGCGGGCTGTCTAGGCCGCGCGAACGCCCTGTGCGCCTGAGCCCACGTGGAGCATGGTCTCCGTGCCGTCCCTGATGTGGAAGACCGTCCCCTGCGGCGCGTCGGCGGCGACGGGGACGCCGTGCCAGTCCTGGCCGCCCACGAGGATGCCGCGCAGGACGCGGGCGGTGATGCCGTGGCTGATGGCGAGGATGGGGCGCGCCGGGTCGACCTCGGCCAGCCAGTCGGTGAGGCGGGCGGCGATTTCGGGGAACCATTCGCCGGCGGGTGGGGGCACGCGGAACAGGCGGCGATCGGGGCAGACGATGCTCTCGCCCAGTTCGGCGACGATGTCGGCATAGTAGCGGCCTTCCCATTCGCCGACGTCGATTTCGAGGAGGCGGCGGTCTTGCCGCCAGTTGAAGAAGGGGATGGACAGGTGCTCGCCGACGATGGCGGCGGTTTGCTGGGTGCGGCCTGAGGGGCTCACCCAGAAATCCCGGTCGGGCGCGGGGCCGAGCACGGCGTGCAGCGCTTCGCCCATGGCTTCGGCCTGGGCGATGCCGCTGCGGGTGAGGGGGGTGTGCGCCATGTGGCCCTGCATGCGGGCGGCGGCGTTGAACACGGTTTCGGCGTGGCGGGCGAGAATCAGATCCATAAGGCGCACACTATGGCGTGTTTGCCACACTTGGCCACTATGCCAAGGCGCATGAATGGGTATAGTGCGCCCGGCTGACCAATTGTTAACAGGGACCAGAATGAAGGCCACTGTCGAACGCGCAACGCTGCTGAAGTGCCTGGGGCATATCCAGTCGGTGGTGGAACGGCGCAACACCATTCCCATTCTTTCGAACGTGCTGATCGAGGCGCGCGGCGATGGCCTGCGGCTGATGGCGACCGATCTTGATCTGCAGGTGGTGGAAACCATCCCGGCCGCCATCGACGTGCAGGGCGCCACCACGGTTTCGGCGCACACGCTGTTCGACATCGTGAGGAAGCTGCCGGAAGGCACGCAGGTGGAGCTGGCGGTGTCTGGCGAGCGGATGAGCGTGGTGGCGGGGCGCAGCCGCTTCAGCCTGGCAACGCTGAAGCGCGACGATTTCCCGGTGATCGCGGAGACTGATCTGCCAGTGCGCTTCACGCTGAGTGCGGGCGAGCTCAAGCTGCTCATCGATTCGATCCGCTTCGCGATTTCCACCGAGGAAACCCGCTATTATCTGAACGGCATCCACATCCACGCCACATCCGGCCCGGCGCCCAAGCTGCGCGGCGTGGCGACCGATGGCCACCGCCTGGCGCGGGTGGAACTGGACCTGCCGGCCGGCGCCGCCGACATGCCGGGCGTGATCGTGCCCAGGAAGTGCGTGAACGAGGTGAGGAAGCTGCTCGACGAGATGGCCGCGGATGCGCCGGTGGAGGTGAGCCTGTCGCCGGCCAAGATCCGGTTCCGTTTCTCGGCGGATTCGACGCTGACCAGCAAGCTGATCGACGGCACCTTCCCCGATTACAACCGGGTGATCCCGACCGCGAACGACAAGCTGCTGAAGATCGACGCGAAGGCGCTGGCCGAGGGCGTGGACCGCGTTGCGGCCATCGCCACCACGGAAAAGACCCGCGCGGTGAAGCTGGCGCTGGGCCGGGACCGGGTGACGCTTTCGGTCACCAGCCCGGAAAACGGCACCGCGTCGGAAGACCTGCCGGCCGATTATGCGGCCTCCGACATCGAGGTTGGGTTCAACTATCGCTACCTGCTCGACATCCTGGGCCAGGTGAACGGCGACCAGGTGGACATGCACCTTGCCGATGCTTCGGCCCCCACGCTGATCCGCGAAGGCGATGAGGCGAAGGCGCTTTACGTGCTGATGCCGATGCGTGTCTGAGCGCGGCCTGTGCTTATCGCATCGCGATACGCACAGACTCGCGCCAGACCGGCCGGCGACCAAAAAGGGCGGCCCCGACAGGCCGCCCTTTTCGTGAGTCGTCCGACGGCGCGGCTTTGCCGCGACGGTTTTTCTGACTCTTCAGTTTCTCATCCCCCGTCCCGCTCCGCCAATATCTGTCGCACCGTCGCCTGCATCCGCGCGTTATAGCGGGCCAGCACCGGGTGATCGCCGCCGCTGCCGAAGTGGGTGACGAGATCCTGCCCGGTCCACCAGTGCACGGCAAAGCCGGGCGGTTCGGCCACGATCATGTCGCGGCCATCGGGATGGTTGCCGTCGATGCTGCGGAAGTCGATGGCCACCTGCGGCGCGGTGGAGGGGCAGACGGCGAGCGTGGTGCCGTGCCAGCCGGTGACGATGGCGCGATGCAGATGGCCGCTCACCATGCGGATGATGTGCGGGTGGCCGCGCACCACGGCGGCAAGCCGCTGCACCCAGGGCGCGGCGATATCCTCGGTCATCCAGCCGTTGCCGGTCTCGATCGGCGGGTGGTGCAGCACCAGGATGGTGGGCCGCGTGTCGTCGGCCAGTGTGGCGTCGAGCCAGGCGGCCTGCACGTCGTCGAAGGCGCCGCCGTGCTGGCCTGCCAGCAGCGTGTCGAGCACCACGATGCGCAGCGGGCCATGGGTGACCGCGTATTGGACATGGCCGCTGGCCGTCACCGGCACGTTGTGGAAGACCGCGCGGAAATTGGCGCGATCATCATGATTGCCCAGCGCGAAATGCACCGGGAAGGGCAGCGCATCGGCGATGGCGCGCAAGGTTTCATAGCTGGCGGTGCTGCCGTTTTCGGTCAGGTCGCCGGTGGCGAGCAGCAGATCGGGCGGCGGGTTCAGCGCCTGCAGGCGGGCCAGCACGCTGTCGAGGCGCTGGCGGTTCAGCTCTGCCGGATCATCGGGCTGGAAGCCCAGATGCAGATCCGTCACCTGCGCAATCAACATGGCACACGCCCCTTCCCGCGACATGCTCCAGATACGCGCCGGGCGCGGCGGTTGATGCAATCGCCAGCCAGGTGCAGGCCCATCATCGGCCCGCCTCCGTCGCTGCCGGCTGCACTGTGCTGCGATGCCCCGCTGGCAGCGGGGCACCATCATGATAGGCGTGGCAGCTGTCGCAACTGTCGCTGGCCCTCGGCGCGGCGGCCAACAGGGATGTCACCGGCGCACCGTGGCATTGCCGGCAGTTGGCGACGCCGGGGACCAGCACATCGGTGGCGGCCTTTGAGGTGCGCGCGCCCTGGTGACACGACAGGCAGGCGGCTTCGCCGGTCTTGCCGTTGAAGCTCTTGTGCTGGCCGTGCGGGAAGCGGCCCTGCGGCAGATAATGATTGTTCAGCGTGACCGGCGCGATGGCGAAGCGGTGGGTGATGCTGGCGCTGCCGGTGTTCGTCACGACATGGCAATCGGAACAGATGCCCTTCCCGCCCACCGCGCGGCCGGTGAAAACTTGGACCACCGCCGCATCGGCGCGGCCTGCCACCGGCGCGGGCGCGGCGCTGAACAGTCCCGGTGTGCGGCGCGGGAAGATCTGCACGTCGGCCCGCGCGGTGCGGCTGGCCCAGAAATCGCGGATGATGCCGGCCACCTGTTCAGGCTTGCCGTGCGGCAGGGTGCGCAGCGTGCCGCCATCGCGGGCGAAGGCCAGATCGTGGCAGGCGCCGCAGTGCGTCTCCATGGCGATGGGCTGGAAACGCTGCCCGGCGGCATCGGGCACATGGCAGGCGCGGCAGGGCAGGGCGCCATCTGCACCCGTGGGCAGCCCCTGCTTCTGCGCCATGTTGGCGACCGCGTTGCTGGCCGATTGGTGGAGGGCATGGGGGTAGATCAGGCCCGAATGCTCCTTCGCGCCGTTCAGCGCGGCACGCGTGAACACGGGCTGTTGCAGCGACGGCGTCGCCACCAGCGTGGCACGAAAATCGGGATGTTGTGCCCAGTCAGGCACATTGGCGGCCGGCGTGTCGGGCAGGCGGCGGTTCAGGCTGGCGTGGCAGTCCGTGCAGAAGCTGGCCGCCACGGTCAGCACGGTGGCTTCGCCTTCATGCTCCTTGTGGCAGCTGGCGCAGCGGCCTTCCGGCAGGTTGAACGCCCGGTGCGCGGCGCCCGCGATACCGCCTGCCGCCACGCGCCCCTTTGCCATGCGGGCCGGCAGCGCATGATCGGGCAGGGCATCGGGCATATGGCAGGCCTGGCAGGCGCTGTCGGTCACACTCACGAACGCCTGGCTGTGGCAGGCGCCGCAGTTGTTGGCCAGGCTGGCATGGGCGTTGGACAAGGGCCCGGAGGACCAGACTTCATCGGGCGCAAAACCGCTTTCGGTCGCCGGGCGCGGCTTCGGCAGTTGCAGCCGGCCATCGCCGAACGCCTGTCCCGGTGTGGCGGGCCGCCGCGCTTCAGCCAGCATGGCCTGCGGCAGGCTGGCCCGATCCTCGCCAAGAACGTGCAGCAGCGGCAGCAGCAACATGCCGATCAGCACCACAGCGGCGCCGATCCAGGCCATGCGGCGTTTGGTTGGCAGGGCGCCGGCAAGGCTGAAGATGCCCGCCTCTGCCCCGGCCTGGGCGGCGTCGATCGGCGGCACCACCCGCTCGGCCGTGATCGCCACCGCGCCATCCGCTCCGGCGGCGAGCGACAGGCGGAAAGGGCCGATGTCGATGGCCGGCGTGTCGGCCAGCGCAAGGTCGGCGCGGGTGACGAACGTGCCGCCCAGCTCAACAGGCACGCCGCCCACCGCTTCCACGCTCACCCGGCCGGGGCTGGTGATGGCGATGCGGGCATGGCGCAGCATCACCGCCAGATCGGCAAGCTGCAGATCGCAATCGGTGCCCCGCCCGACGCTGATCTCGGCCCGCGCCAGGGTCCGGGTGCGGACGATGTCACTGCCGTCGGCCCGGCTGGCGATCTGGCGGATGACGAAGCCCATGCCCCGCCTCACCAATAGAGGAAGACGGAGAGGATGTGCGCGACGAGGGCGGCGAGCAGCGCCACGGTGGCCGGCACATGGACATAGAGCCACAGCTCCAGCTGCGCCTTCAGCGCGATGTGGCGGCGGGCCTGCGCCAATGCCGCGGCCTTGCGCTCCAGCAGGAACTGGATCTGCTGCAGCCGGTCATCCGCCTGGCCGGCGTGCCGCCTGGCCTGCACCCGTTCGGCCACCGCGGCCAGCGCGCGGGCATTGCCATCGCTGCCGTGATCGCCGCCCAGCCGCTGGCGCAGCGTGCCGGCGATGGGGGTTTCGGCAAGGCTCATCCGCACCAGCGCGGCGTCGGCAGCGGCCAGCGGCTGGGCGGCGCTGTCGAGCTGCCGGTCCAGCGTGCGGATCGCTTCCAGCATCTGGCTTTGCGTGATCTCGCCGCGATTGGTCGAGAGTCTTTCGGGCAGGCTGCGATAGAGGTGAATGCCCCAGAAGCCGGACAGGATGACGATCATCATCAGCAGCCAGGCCAGGCTGTGGACGTTCCAGCCCAGTTGCCCACCGGCGTGCAGCGTGCCGATGACGATCAGGCTCATCCCCAGCCAGACGTGTGCGCTGGTCCAGCCCTTGAGGCTGAAGGGCTTTGCACCCACGACGCGCTTGCGCACGCCGAGCAGGGACAGCCAGACGATCATCACCGCGCCCAGCGTGCCCAGCGTGTAGCCCAGCCATGTCCCGCCGTTGTGGCGGGGGATGGGATCGGTGAGGGCATAGACGGCAATCACCAGCAGCGTCAGCGCGCCCGACACCTTGGCCCAACGCGCCTGTTTGTGATTGAGGAAGCCTTCGTGCGCCACGTCACGGGGGGCGCGCGCCACGGCCTTGCCGGTCATGGTCTTTCGCGGCGGGGCCTGGGAGGCCATCAGCGCTCCTCCCGGCCCATCAGGGCGACCGAGAGAAATTGTTCGGGCGACACGCGGATGGCGGCGCCGGTGGGGCAGGCGCGCACGCATGCCGGGCCGCCCTCCTGCCCGGCACACATGTCGCACTTGATCGCCTTCTTGGCCTTCTCGGCATAAGCGGGATCGGCCTGCTTCGACCATCTGGCCGGCGGCTCGCCGGGGCCGGGGCCGCGTCCGAACAGGAACCAGCTGAGCAGCCAGGGCTTCTTGGGCGGCACCTTGTCCATGCGGATGACGCCATAGGGGCAGCCCCGCTGGCAGTTGCCGCAACCGATGCAGGTCTCGTCGATATAGACTTCGCCGGTGGGCCCGCGGTGAATGGCATTGGGCGGGCAATCGGCCATGCAGTGCGGATGCTCGCAATGGCGGCAACTGGTCGGCACGTGCAGATGGGCATAGGTGCGCCCGGCCTCGCGGTCGAGGCGGGAGAGGCCGTCGTGCGTATCGGCGCAGGCCTTCTCGCAATTGTCGCAGCCCACGCACAATTTCTCGTCGATCAGCAGCACGTCGGTGGCTTCGCCAACGCCTTGTTCGACGAGGAAATTGGCGACCCCGGTGTAGAGATCGACGACCCCGGAAAAACTGTCCTTCCTGGATTCGATATACGTGTTCATGGCCGTGCGGCTGGCCATTTCGGCGCGGACGCTGTCCAGCAGTTGCGGTCTTGCGGCCAGCAGCGTGCGGAACGCATCCCCCGGGATGCGGATCACGTCGGATTTGACGGCGGCGCGCACGGTGCCGGTGCGCGCTCCGCCATCGATCACGCCCATTTCCCCGACATAGCGCCCGGCCGGCACATAGTTCAGGAACACCGGCTTGCCGCCGATCATCTTCTCAACGACCATCGAGCCGGAGCGGATGATGAAGATGTCATCGCCGGTCTCACCTTCGGTGATGATGGCCTCGCCGGCGCGCACCGTCTCCACGCGGGCGGCGGCGATCACCTCCTCAAGGTCTGCAGGCGTCAGGCCGGACTTGAAGATCTGCAGCAGGCTGCGCTGTGTGGTGACGCGGGTGATCTCGCGCGCGGCCGATGGCACCTGGCTCATCAGCTTCAGGGCGGCGGTGCGGCTGATCTCGACCAGGATGCAGTCGCTGCCGGCGCGGATGGTGGCGCCGCGCCGCCGGCCCGAGATCAGGCCGACCTCGCCGAAGATGCTGCCGGCGCCGATCGGCACGGTTGCCGACGGGTCTGCCGGGTCGACCTCCACCGCGACCTCGCCCTCGACAATGCCGAACAGGGAGGAGCCGGGGGTGTTGCGCTGGAATATGATGCTGCCGGCCGGGGCGCGGATCATGGCCGAATCGAGCATGAACTCGCGCATCTGGAGGCTGCTCATGCCGTTGAGGATGCCAACGCTGGAGCGCACATGCTCCAGCCAGTCGGCGACGCTGCGCCTGCCGCCAGAGCTATTGGGAAGCCCGGCGAATTTCGCCTCCAGGATCGGCTCGTCCGCCGGCTTCAGGTCAAGGTTGCCGTTGATGAACTCGACCACGTCATGGCCCTGGTTCATGCAATGCTTGATCAGCGGATAGCCGGCCAGCGCGCCGACGACATGGATGCCTGGCGCGGTCGTCTCGAACGTCGCGGACAGCTTTGGAAAGGCCAACCGGTCGCTGCTGGCAAACGCCACCCCGCACTGTTCGACAAAGCCGCGCGGCGGGGCGGAGCCCATGCGGGCGATCACCCGGTCGCAGGGCGCCCGCACCTCGCCGTCGCTTGTGTCCAGCGTGATCCAGCCCGGCTCGATGCTGCGGGTGGTGGCCTCGGTCAGGATGGTCAGGCGCCCGGCATCGCGCGCCGCCATCAGCGCCTTCACATTGGCATCCTTGGCGTTGGCAAACTCCGCCGATCGGTTGACCAGGGTCACCTTGTTGTTCTGCGCCGGATCGGCCGCCAGCCCCAGCGCGTTCTCGATACCGGCATCGCCGCCGCCGATCACCACGATATGCTCGTCGGCATATTCGCCCGGATCGTTCAGCTGATACTGCACGTGGGGCAGGTCGCCGCCGGGGCAGGTCATCAGGTTGGGATTGCCCTGCGTGCCGATGGCCAGGATGACCGTTTCGGCCAGCACCTCGTCGCCGTCCGCCAGCGTCAGCCGGTAGGGCGGCGCATGGCGCTGGATTTCGCGTGTCTCGCTGCTGCCGTCACGCTTGCGGGTGACGATCGTCATGATGGAGCCGGCGATGGGCGCGCCGGTGCCGGTGATGGCCGTCACCTCGGCGCGATAGCGGACATTGACCCCGGCGGCGGCGGCCTGCGCGTCCCAGGTGCCCAGCACCGCCTCGCGCTTGCCCGCCTCGAAATCCAGCGGCGATCGCAGCACCAGCTGGGCCGGCGTTGCCATCACATGCTTGCCTTTCTGGTACTTGAAGATCGTATCGGAAAGATGGTCGGTCTTTTCCAGCAGGATGTGGGACAGGCCCAGCCGCGCCGCATGGGCAGCCGCCGACAGGCCGGCCGGCCCCGACCCCACGATGGCGATGCGATATGGCGTCACTATGGCGCTTGCCCCCCGGCTCCTGCCTTCATAGACCATTGGGCCTATCGAATGAATCCTAGCATCTGGTTACGGTTGGGCTAGAGCAAAGCGCCATGCCCGTCGTGGTTTTCATGGGCCCCCTGCGGGAGTTCGGATCGTCATGCTTGCCGAGATCGGCCATTTCGCCCTCATCCTTGCGCTTCTGGTGGCGGCGGCACAGGCGGTGCTGCCGATGCTGGGCGCGGCCCGCGGTGATGCGGCGCTGATGGCGTTCGGGCGCAGCGCGGCGGGGCTGCAGGCAGCGCTCATCACCATCGCCTTTGCCTGCCTGATGATCCTGTTCGGGCAGGCGGATTTTTCGGTCGCGCTGGTGGCGAACCACAGCGCCCTGTCGCAGCCCTTGCCCTATCGGCTGGCGGCGACCTGGGGCAATCACGAAGGCTCGATGCTGCTGTGGGTGCTGGTGCTGGCCCTTTATGGCGCCGGCATCGCGCGCTTTGGCGACAATCTCAGGGCCACGCTGCAGGCGCGCATCCTTGCCGTGCAGGCGATGATCTCGGTGGCGTTCCTGGCCTTTGCGCTGTTCACATCGAACCCGTTCGCGCGCCTGTCGCCGGCGCCGCTCGACGGGGCGGAGCTGAACCCGCTGCTGCAGGACCCCGGCCTCGTCTTCCACCCGCCGCTGCTTTATCTGGGTTATGTCGGCTTTTCCGTCACCTTCAGCTTTGCGGTGGCGGCGCTGATGGAAGGCCGCGCCGATCCGGCGTGGGCGCGCTGGATGCGGCCCTGGGTGCTGGCCGCCTGGGTGCCGCTCACCTGCGGGATCACGCTGGGCAGCTTCTGGGCCTATTATGAGCTGGGCTGGGGCGGCTGGTGGTTCTGGGACCCGGTGGAAAACGCCAGCTTCATGC